>Ga0308160_10000041_pt1 | contig 412034 bp, 375 predicted proteins | sample PhyFR1_FD_201036 | JGI IMG/M metagenome (GOLD analysis project Ga0308160, IMG submission 201036) | Phyllosphere microbial communities from UC Gill Tract Community Farm, Albany, California, United States - DLSLF.R1 | ecosystem: Host-associated > Plants > Phyllosphere > Unclassified | place... | reverse complement strand
AGGCCCTGTTCGAACCACGCTACCGCCGCACCACGCTGAGCCTCACTCAACGAACTTCGCGTATCCAAATGACCGACCCCCGAGAGTTGGAACTGATTTCTCAGTCCAACTCCCGGGGGTCAGTTCATTCGGCGGGGCTTTCGTCGTTCCCGGATCAGTCGCGGGGCGAGAGCAGGTACGCGTTCAGCTCGTCGCTGAAGGCGCGGTCGACGGGCTTCTCGACCCCGTCGACGGAGGCGATCGGCGCGGCCAGACGCACGCTGGAGAGCAACCACGCGGCATCCGCGTTCCTCAGGTCGCCCAGGAGGACCGCCTCGTACGCGGTCGAGAACCCGCGTCGGCCGAGGTGCGTGAACAGGCTGCGCTGAGTGGTGCCGTGCAGGATGCCGGCGTGCGGCTCGGGCGTGACGAACTTCTCACCGAAGCGCAGGATCACGGATGCCGTGGGCGCCTCGAGCACATACCCGTCGCTCGTCACGAACACGGCGTCATCGGCTCCCCGGCGCTTCGCCTCGCGGATGGCGGCCATGTTGACCGCGTACGAGAGCGTCTTCGCCCCGAGCAGCAACCACGGCGCGCGTCCGGGTACATCGAGCTGGTACCCGCGATCGAGCGTGACGACGCGGACCCCCTCGGTACGGGCGCGGGCGCTGTCGGGGGCTTCGGCGAGGGTGACCCAGGCGGTGGGCGACGAGCCCTGTTCCACGCCCCGGCTGAGGATGAGCTTGATCACCCTCTCCCCCGGCCCTGCTTCGGCGGCGACACGGGCGATCGCCTCCCGCCACTGCGGCGCGTTCGGCGCGGGCAGGTCGACGAGCTGTGCCGAATTCGCCAACCGTTCCAGGTGCGAGCCGACCTCTTGCGCGTGCCCATCGACCACGCCGATCGACTCGAACACGCCATCGCCGCGCTGCGCGCTGAGCTCGCCCAGCGGCAGCACGGGGCCGTCGGGATCGACCACCCTGAAGGTGTCGGAGAAGCTCGGGCCTCGATTCTCGGATGCCACAGGGTCGAGCACGAGGGCGAAGAGCAGAGCCATGCAGTGAGCCTACGCCCGCGGTGCGACACGCCCGGGTCTTGTCAACGGGGCCGTCGGAGGGAATGTGCGCGGCCGACGCTTGTTACACTTTTGTAGCCGGGCCGCAGTAACCCCGGGCTCCATCTTCTGCCGCTATGAGCGGCCATGCGCCGAGAGGCGTTCTGCGGTCCGGCACTTTTCTTTTCTGCGGTGGGTGTTCCCGCGGAAGCCGCGAGTGGCCAAGGGCCGCCCCTCAGCTCAGCGCGTCCCGACGCCAGAGGGCGGCTGCAGCCGACAGGTCCTCGGCGTACGTCGACAGGCGCAGCGCCCGCGTCGTCAGCGCCGATGCGCGCTCCGACTCGATGTTCTCGTAATCGTCCGCCAGGTGGGTCGCCCCCGAGGCCTGGACGCGGCAGAACGCGGCCGCGCGGTCGAGCGCCACGGCGAAGTCGCCCTCGAACAAGCCACGCAGGATCGTGTCGATGAGCTGCACGAGTTCTTCGGGGCCCGCCGGAGCCGGCGCGCCCACGACGACGGGGTCGACCGTCGCCATCTCGACGCGTCCCCGCTCATACAGCAGGGCGGCCGTGGCGGCGTCATCGTGGATCATGAGCTGCAGCAGGTACAGGCGCCAGAGCGCACCCGGCAGCGAGCGCGCGGGCGAACGCGACCAGAGCTCGGCGATGTCGTCGATGCCGTGATCGTCGGTGAACGCGACGAGACGCTCGACGACGTCGACGCTCGGATCGGCGCGAACCCGCGAGAGGAGCGCGTGAGCGGTGCTGTGCGCGACGCGCGACACCTCGGCGGGGTCGTCGGCGGCGAACAAGCGGTCGAAGAGTTCGGCGGGACGTCGGATCGGCTTGTGGAACTCGCGCGGCGAATCGCTCATCGTTCCAGGCTAGGCGGTCCGATCAGGGGCAGGGGCCCGGCCCCCTCGACAGATGTGACGCCTTGGACTCGCGTGATGACGAACGCTCAGGCGGTCGCGACCGCGACCACCGGCGCCGAGCTGGGCGTGCCGTCCGGCGAGCCCCCCGCGGGTTCGATGGTGACCGCGATCGTGTCGCCGGAGTGGAACTCGCCGTCCAGGATCGCGGTTGCGCGGCCCTCGGCATCCGTCTCGAAGATCCCGGCGGCGATCGGGGTCTCGCCGCGCACGAACCACAGTTCGTAGGTCTGGTCGTCGCCGAGGACGGGCATGCCGTCCGTCACGAGGACACTCTGCCCCGTCGATGCGGACCAGTGCGCGGTGGCCGAGCCGCCGTCGGGCATCGTGACCGACGCCGACTGCGCGTCGGGAGCCTTCTCGATCTGCTCCAGAGCCACGATCGAGGCCGGACGCGTCATGTACTGGCCGATCGACGCGGCGCCGAAGCCCAGAACGAGGACGGCCACGATGGATGCCGCGAGCGTGAACCAGCGGCGACGCCCCCAGCTCACCGGGCGCGCAGGGGTGACCTCAGGTTCGACCGGAGCGGGACCCGCGGCGGCGAAGTCCTCATGGTCCTCGTCGGCGGCGGGAGGGAGGTCGGTCTGCTGCGGAAGGTCGGCGATACGCGCCATGAGCGACGCGCGCACGGATGCGGGCGGGTCGACCGGTTCCACGACGTCGCTCAGCGCGGCGATCGCCGCGTCCGCGTCGCGCACGTGTGCATCCCAGTGAGGATGACGTGCAAGCGCCTCCTGGTACGCGCGTTCGTCGGCATCCGATAGCGCGTTGAGCGCGTGACCGGCTGCGAGGTCGGCGAAATCCCTCTCGTTCACTTGTCCACCCCCAATTCCATCCTCAAGCGTGACAGACCGTCGCGCATCCTGGTTTTGATCGTTCCGAGGGGCGACCCGACGAGAGTAGCGATCTCACTCTGGCTGTATCCACCGAAGTAGGCCAGGGTGAGCGCTTCTTTCTGGGCGTCGGGAAGCGCCGCCAGTGCATCGACGACGCGCCGCCCTTCGATCTTCATCTCAACTTTCTCGGAGACGTTGTCATAGGCAACGTCCATATCGCGGAAGCCCACACGCACATCGCGATCGACACTGGATTGCGCGGACCGCACCCGGTCCACCGCTCGCCGGTGTGCGATCGTGAGGACCCACGATCTTCCTTGCCCTCTCTTCGGAGTGAAGCGCGCAGCGGATTGCCAGACCTCGAGGAAAACCTCTTGAAGGACTTCTTCGCTCTGGGCACGGTCGACGAGCACGCGCAGGATCAGACCGAAGGCCCGCGCAGACAGAGCGTCGTACACCTCCGCGAAAGCGTTGCGGTCGCCCGTCGCCACGCGCTGGATCAGGTCGCCGATGTGGTCGACACGGTCTGAGCCCTCCTCGGGTAGGTCGAAACCGTCGATCACCATGGCATCCATCATTGCCTACGCCGAATCCTGCGCCCGGTGATCTTCACGCGCGTCGAAACATCGGTTAGGGAACCGTTACGAACGTCTTGCAGCCGTCGCGCACCCCGGATGGAGAATATTCCGAAGAATATTTACTGCCCTCTCATCAGGCATTTCTCGGAATCGAACGGCGGCCGAGCGGACTGATTCTGCGGTTTCGCCAATCCGATTCCCCGGGGGGATCGAAGACCTCGTGTAAGCCGCTCCACGGCGAACCACCCGCACCGGGGTGTCCCTGACGGATCGCATCCGCGGTCCGAACGATTTCGGAGGAATGTCATGCTCACCAACAAGAAGCCTGTTGTTGCTGGTCTCGCCCTCGTTCTGGGCTCGGCCTTCGCCCTCACCGCTTGTTCCGGAGGCTCCACCTCGGGCGGCTCGATGAGCGAGGAGAGCAGCAGCGCTCCCGCGATGTCGGCATCGCCGTCGGCGTCGTCGTCGATGATGGACCCGGCCGCCGACCTCGTCGGCCCCGGCTGCGCCGACTACGCCTCGCAGGTCCCCTCGGGTGCCGGCTCGGTCGAGGGCATGGCTGCCGACCCGGTCGCCGTCGCCGCCTCGAACAACCCGCTGCTCACCACGCTGACCGCCGCCGTCAGCGGCAAGCTGAACCCCGACGTGAACCTCGTCGACACGCTCAACGGTGGCGAGTTCACCGTCTTCGCACCGGTCGACTCGGCCTTCGCGAAGCTCCCGGCTGAGACCGTCGAGGGCCTCAAGACCGACAGCGCCGCGCTGAGCAAGATCCTCACGTACCACGTGGTCGCCGGCCAGCTCAGCCCCTCCGAGATCGACGGCACGCACGCCACGGTCGAGGGCCAGGATGTCACCGTCTCGGGCTCGGGCGACAGCATCATGGTCAACGACGCCAAGGTCATCTGCGGTGGAGTGAAGACCGCGAACGCGACCGTGTACCTCATCGACACGGTTCTCACGCCCCCGGCTGCGTAATCCACGCACCCGGCCGATCTCTGGATCGGATCTGACGGCGAGCGCCGGACCCCAGGCGAGGGGGTCCGGCGCTCGCTCTCGTTAACGCCTCAGCCGGCCTTCACCGCCCGGACGATCTGGTCCTGGACGAGTCGAGCGGCCACGGGTCCGGCATTGGTGAACCACGGGTCGTAGTCGACCGCGACGGTGCGCCCCTCGGCGACGGCACCGAGCGTCGACCAGAGCGGGGCGTCTTCGATGAAGGCCTGCCCCTGACCGATGCCGGCGTAGAACACGCGGTCGGCATCGGCGAGGTCGATCTGCTCCGCGCTGATGTCCTGGGACGTGTCGTCGAACTGCTGCGAGGCGGGGCGCCCGAGGCCGAGGTCCTGCGCGATGCCTCCCGCGAACGAGGGGACCCCCATGATGCGCGTGCGATCCCCGGTGGACTGCAGGAACGACACCGTGGGCTCCCCCGCGGGGTGCGTGGCCGCGAAGGCCGCGCTGTCGGATTGCAGGGAGTCCAGGATGCCGCGGGCCTCCCCCTCCTTCCCGAGAGCGTCCGCGATGAGCAGGAAGTCGCTCTTCCAGTTCACGCCGTTGCCCTTGGTGAGCACCGTCGGGGCGATCGCCGACAGGGCGTCGTACAGTTCGGTGCCGCGCGTGGAGTTGATGAGGATCAGGTCCGGGTCGGCCTGAGCGATCGCCTCGAGGTCGGGCTCGGTGCGCTTGCCGATGTCGGACATGGCCCCGAGGGCCGAGGCGTCATCGGGGAACGCGTCGGTCAGGTACTGCGGAACGAGCCCGCTGTTCTCGGCCCGCGTCGCCGCCACGGGCACCGTTCCGAGCGCGAGCAGGGAATCCAGCTGCCCCGTCGAGACGACCGCGATGCGCGTCGGCGCCGCGGGGATCTCCGTCACCCCGCCGAAGTGCGTCACGGAGCGGGGGAAGACGCCGTCCGCTTCGCTCGAGCCCATGCCGGGTTCGAGGTCGCGCGCCACCACCCAGTCACCGGTGGCGGCGGCTTCGGCATCGACCGTGGAGGAGGGAGCAGCGGCCCCGGAGCAGCCGGTGAGCACGAGAAGCAGGGCGACACCCAGAGCGACGGTCGCGCGCCGAGGACGAGAACGGGCGGGAGGGGACGGAAAGCGAAAGGAATTCACACGGTTAGGATAACCTTACCTACGTGCTCGACTCTTCCCCCACCGCGTCGCCGGGGGTCGCCGCACACCTGGGTGCACGTCGACGAGCGGCGCTTCTCCGCGCCGTCCTCCTCACCCTGATCGTGTCCGCCGCACTCGTCGGCCTCGTCATCCTGAGCCTCGCCGTCGGTTCGCGCGCCCTCGCACCCGGCGACGTGGTGTCCGCGCTCTTCTCCGACCGACGGGATGCCGTGGGCGTCATCGTCCACGAGCTCCGCGTGCCGCGCACCCTCACGGCGCTCCTCGCGGGGGCCTGCCTGGGCGTCGCCGGTGTCCTGATGCAGGCCCTGACCCGCAACCCTCTCGCGGACCCGGGGCTCCTCGGCGTCAACGCGGGCGCCGCCGTGGGTGTGGTCGTCGCGATCGCCTTCTTCGGGGTGGGGACGGCGAGCGGCTACGTCTGGTTCGCCTTCGCGGGGGCGGCGGGGGCCGCGCTGCTCGTGAACAGCGCGGCGCGGCCCGATCGCCGCGATGACACCGTCGGCCTGATCCTCGCCGGGGTCGCGCTCAGCGCGTGTCTGAGCGCGATCGTGGGCATCATCACCCTGGTCGACGACGACACGTTCGAGTCGTTCCGCTTCTGGGCCGTCGGGTCGTTCGAACGGCGCGATCCCGACGTCGCCCTCCAACTGCTGCCCTTCGCCCTCGCGGGGCTGCTGCTCGCCGCGGTGGTCGCCCGGGGCCTCGACCAGCTTCAGCTCGGCACCGATCTGGCGAGGTCGCTGGGCGTCTCCCCCGCTCTCGTGACCCTCAGCGCGGGGGTCGCCATCACGCTCCTGTGCGCCACGGCCACCTCGGCCGCGGGACCCCTGGCCTTCATCGGGCTGATCGTCGCCCACGCCGTACGCGGCGCCGTCGGGGGCTCGGTCCCGGTGTCCCTTCCGCTCGCCGCGGTGGTCGGAGCGGCGCTGACCCTCGCGAGCGACATCGTCGGACGCGTCATCGCGATCCCGGGCGAGGTGGAGGCCGGAATCGTCGCGGCGTTCCTCGGCGCACCGCTCTTGCTCTGGCTGATCCTGCGGAGGTCCGCGTGAACGCCTTCACCGACATCCGCACCCGGCTCCGCTCCTCGCGCCGCCGGCGCGTCCTCCTCGTCACGGCCCTCACGCTCGCGGTCGCTGTGCTCGCCGCGGTGATCGGCCTGACGACCGGCTCGTTCCAGGCGTCGCTCGGCGACGTGGCATCCGCTCTCACCGGCGGAGCCGACGGGCGCACGACCGTCGTCGTCCTGGGGATGCGGATGCCGCGGATCATCGCCGCTCTCCTGATCGGCGCTGCTCTCGGTCTCGCCGGCGCCGTCTTCCAAACGCTCGCCCGCAACCCGCTCGCGAGTCCCGACATCGTGGGCTTCAGCGCCGGCTCCGCCACCGGCGCCCTCATCGGCCTGACGCTGATCGCTCCCCCGGCCTCGCCCGCCGTGGGCGCCTGGACCGGAGGTCTGCTCACCGTCGTCGTGGTCATGGCCATCGCCCGAAGCGTGGGCATCTCGCGCGAGCGGACGATCCTCGCGGGCATCGCCCTGTCGACCCTGCTGGCCGCCGTCAACGACTACCTGCTCACGCGCGCGCCGATCGACATCGCCCGCAACGCGACGCAATGGCTGCACGGGAGTCTCGCCGCGACATCCGCGAACGACGTCGTGCTGCTGCTGGCATCCCTCGGCGTGCTGAGCGCCGTGCTGATCGCGGTGCACCGCGACTACCGCGCCCTCGAGCTCGACGACGACACCGCGCGCTCGCTCGGCGTGCGCACCGGCCGGGTCCGTCTCATCCTGGTGATCGTCGCCGCCCTCCTCACCGGTACAGCCACCTCCGTCGCGGGCCCGATCGGGTTCATCGCCCTCGCCGCTCCCCATCTCGCGCGACGGGCGATGGGCACGAGCGGGATCCCGGTGATCGGCTCGGCGGTCACCGGCGCCACCGTGCTCCTCGTGGCGGATGTCATCGCCCAGCGCGCCCTCGCGCCCCTGCAGATCCCCGTCGGTCTCCTCACCGCAGTGGTCGGCGGCGCGTACCTCTTCTGGATCGTGGCCCGCTCCCGCCGATGAGGACAGCGGAGCTCCTCGCGCCCGCTAGGCTGGGAGTCGAGGGCCTGTAGCTCAGTTGGCAGAGCATCGGACTTTTAATCCGCGGGTCGAGGGTTCGAGCCCCTCCGGGCCCACCACACGAGTCTTACTCGAACAAGTTGCGCGCATGTGCGATAGCGCCATCTCCCATCGCGACTCCACTCTCCGAGAAGACGATCACGCCCACGAACTCGCGTCCGCACGTGACGCCGGCTACGCGTTGCGTCGTTCTCGGCGCCGCTGGGCGGCGTCTGCTTGTTTCATGATGTGAGTCGCCTCTTTCCCGAGAACAGGGTCGTCCACGCGGCTTGCGGCGAAGGCTATCCCCCGCACACGATCAATCTGCTTCAGTGGCCTGAGGAAAAACAGCCGGGTAGAGTTCCGTGAATCGTCTGAAGCCAAAGCGAGCAACTGGTCGAACTGAGCCTTTGTCGCGCACGCCGCCAGCGCCACAGCCACTCCCGTCTCTTCACCCGGCGAGCGTGGATTCTGGTACAACTCGACCAGTTCGTCCCAATGAGCGACCATCGGCTTCACCGCCAGCGCCCGTCCGAGACCCTCCATCACACGATCCGGATAACCACCTCGCTTGAGATGCGCGAGAAGAATCGGCAACGCACCGGGATAAGGCTCACTCGTATTGACGAAGTCCCACACAGACTCGACATCAAACCCCGCGGCGCGGAGGTCCTCGAGGATCGGAGCCTGAGCTGCAATGAGGGCTGCGCGGCGCTCTGCGAACTCAGCCTCGTGAGCTGCTCTTCGGCGCTGGAACTCCGAGTCGGCTTCAAGTTCAGCGAGGAACTCCGTACTGGTGCTCGGACCTTTGCTAATCACGGAACTCCTTCAGGAAATATTGGCCACCGCCACGTCACGTATTCAAGCCGATGAGCCAGCCTGTTCGGGTTCACACGTGCCAATGTGTTGACCCACAGCCAATCACCCCCCTTCAGGAGTGGAGCGAGCCTAGGCATGTCAGAGCGACTCCCAGCCGGAGCTTCCAGGAAATGCAGACGCGGGATTCATGACCTAGGTGCGGAGTCGAAGGCCTCGCGTCGGGGATAGCCGGACAGCCACCATCTAGGGGCGAATTAACCCGGCTGCGCCCATAGCGATGGAAAGCATGGCGGCTACGACGCAGAGAGAAACGAGAACCAACGGCCTGACAACCGAATTTGGTCGCTCGGTATTTTCGCGACCGGAGACGCGCCATAGTCGTCGACGGAAGCAAAACGAAAGCACGACTAGAACGAGATATACAATCCCGAGGATGATTCCCGCGATCGATATTATCGTTCCGCGCGACTCCCAACTATCAGGTATCGGTCTGGGACCAGAGACTACTCCGCGAAACGCTTGAACGAGGAATATGGCGGATATACACCACGCCATTACGGCCGCGAGGATCAAACCACTGGGCCTCGCTTTCCGGACAACGGTACGCCTGAACGGAATGCCAGGAGTACCATCGAGGCTCGATCGAATCTTCCCGGTTAAATATGAGTCGAACACAAAGAGTAGTGCACCGACAACCATCGAGAATGCACCGATATGGACAAACAACCTGCTGAAAACGTCGTACATTACCGGGACCGGCTCTCTCCACGCATTATCCGGACCACGGCCAATTCCCCTCGTACTTCAACCAGCCCGCGCACCCAGCCTCAGCGCCAGCTGAATATGCCACGCCGCCGCCCACCGGGAACGTTGGGCCTTGGCCAACTCCACCTTCGAAGCTCACTCCCACCGGACCTGCCGCAACAGTACATTCCCCCGTGACCGACCACCCGGAGTTGCTGCCGAACTGGACTCCCGCCTGACCCGAGACACCGATATCGGGACCTACCCCGTAACCGAAAGTCCATCCACTCGTCCCGGCACCAAACTGCACGCACTGGATGGCGCAACCGTTGACGGCCAAACCGGCGCTCCCATTCTTACTCAACCAATCGCCCCCCTCCGCCCAAGAGCGCGACTCCTCATTATCGAAGAAGTTGGACCACGTCCGATCCCAATTGCTCGAGATTTTGTCCCATGTGGGCCCCCGATAGTCACCAGCCGAGTTCGACGAGCCGCTCTCTGCTGAGCTACATTTGACAGCTTCTCTTGAGCTCTCCGGGAGCGCTCCGGGCGTGTTCTTCGATAGCCAGGCGCTCGAAGATATCTGCGGGGGCGATTCGCGACGACTGGTGCGATCATACGATCGTCCGCCTCCGCTACTTCCTGCGCTGGCGTAGCTGCTAGATCCGCCCATCAGACTCTGAATCACCCCGATCGAAGGAGGTGCCGCGGCCGCTGCTCTGACTGCGGCTCCGAGCACATTCTTTGAGCACTTCATCGCAGCTAGCCCGTCTGGGCACCGCCCAGTCGGGTCGTCCTCATAGGTGGGCTGATTATACGCGTAGCTGTATGTACTCATATGCATCTGCCCGTCAGCGGGTGGCTGAGGATCAACTTGCAAGAATCGGCCCATGACCGCGGAGTAGTCTCGCGCTCGCAAGTCGTAGAGCCCGAGAGTCGAATCGAAGTACTGACCTACGTACCGGAGTGGCTGGGTGCTCATCGCACCAGTTGCAGAAGTCGTGTTGCCGTACGAGTCGTAACGCGCAGTGCCGGTCGACGCGCCTGTCTTCGTCGAGGCGATGATTGAACCTTGGTAGTCGTTGATCAACCATGTCGCCTCACCCGCGCTTGACACGTCGGATAGTGCGGATCCGCTTGCGGAGATTGGGTCTGCGAACCAGCGATGTGTGGCAGCGCCGGACTCATTTACTCGAGTGGCAATGCGGCCAAGTGTGTCCCACGTCCACTTCGAATTGGATACGCCGTTTACCTTAGCCTCGATCCGGTCGCCGAGGTCGTCGTACGCAAAACTCAGCTGCTTGCCCGATGGGAGCACTGCGTTGTACAGATTGCCGTCTAGGCCGTAGGCATATGTCGTAGTACCTGACGGGCCTACGACAGAGGACAACGCACCGTCGTCCGTATAGGTGAATGAAGTAGTGCCAGCGCCGTCAGCCGTACTGGCCAATCGGTCATCCGCATCATAGGTGGACGTTGCGGTTCCAGTGACGCTATCGACGACCGACGTTCGGTTCCCCTGCAGGTCGTAAGTGAAGGCTGTCGTAGGAGACGACGACAGGCAGGTCGTCCCGCTTGTCGGCGTGCAGGATGACGTCAGCCGTCCGAGCGAATCGTACCCATAAATCGCACTTTTCGAGGTACTGCCGATAGTGGTCGTGACAGCCATCGGTCTCGCGGTCCTATCCCAGGAGATGGTCTGAGCTGCGACGGTCGTTGCACCATTCTTGGTCTGCATGCTGACAAGCTCATCCGCGGCGTCGTACAAGTACGACGTGGAGGGCCCGTTTGAACGAGTTGCCGCAGTTACGTTACCGTTCGCGTCCCAAGTGTACGAAACCGTGTTCTGCGTGGAACTAGCCACAGTGTCACTTGAGGAGATTACGCCTTGCGCGTTCCAGTTGAGAGATTGCGTGCGACCATCAGGCAGTGTTCGTTTCTGCAAGCGCCCAAATTGGTCATAACTGTAGTCAAACTTTCCGTTCGGTCGTGCGATTGAGGTAGTTCGCCCAGCGAGGTCGTACGCGTAACGCGTCGTGGCTCCCCCCGAGACGACGGTCAAAGGGTGCCCGCTCTTATCAAACGTCATTGTCGAGTCAGGAGTAGCGTCTGAGTAATTCTCACCTGTTCGGCGTCCCGCAGCGTCGTAGGTGTATGCGATGGACCCGCGGGGCACGACGGTGGAAGTTAAGGCACCTGCCAGGTCGTACGCATATGTCGTTTTCTTTCCTAGCGGCGTCAGCAGTTCTGTTATGCGCCCGGTGTTGTCATACGTGTATTTGTAGGCACCACCGTTGGGCGTTGTTTTCGTTGCCAGTTGACCAGTCGCATTGAACGCGAACTGGGTTATTGCGCCAGTTGCGTCCGTAACCTTGCTAACGCGCCCCATTACATCGTACTCGTAAGTGGTTACCTGGCCTGAAGCATCCGTCACCTTCACAAGATGATTGCTCGCATCGAAAGACTGACTGATCGTCCGGTTAAGCGGACCAGTAGTACTGATGACATTGCCCACGCGATCGTAGGAGACGAGCGTTCGGTACGACGTGGCATTAGCGCCGGCCACGTTCCCGAGCGGTGCCGTCTCGCTTGCCTTTCGCCCCGCAGCATCGTAGGTGTAGGTAGTGGCGGAATTGCTGCCGACCGCCATTGCCGTCATTTGCCCTGCGAGATCGTACGCAAAGGTCTTACTAACGCCATTTTCGAATGAAGTGATGACACGTCCAGCTGGATCATACGCGAAAGTGTTCTCCACGCCGGTTGGGTCAACGGTCTTCACCTTTCGACCGAGCGCGTCGTAATCAGTCGTCGACACACCGGAAGAGGGATCCGTAACTGCGACCGGCTCACCATCTTGATCGTAGGTCGTGACCGTCGCGATGTAGGAGCCGGGAGCGCTTGGATCTGGGATACGCGTGATCGTCGGGTTTCCCGCGGAGTCGTAGCTGTATTCGGTAGTGTGAGCGGCCTTAACTGCATCGCTCGCTCCCGCTGCACTACCGATCGGATCGATCGACGAGATCATCTGGCCGAGGTCATCGTAGGTCCACGTCGTCCGCGCCCCGTCCGGCGCAATCATCGCGGTCCGGTTTCCTGCGCCGTCGTAGACGTTGGTCGAAACGTTCCCTGCGGGATCGGTCGTCGTCAAGACTCGTCCCTCGCTGTCGTATGAGTACTTCGTCACGCCACCATCGGGTTTGGTCTCAGTCAGCAAGTGGCCCAGGGCATCGTAAGTGCGTGATGTTACGTTGTCTGCCGCGTCCGTCTCCGTCAGTACCCGACCGTAGGCGTCGTATGTCCAGTGCTTCGTGAAAGCTTCCTTCGTCGCGGCCGTCGCGCCAGACACGTTCCCTCGGGGATCCGTCTCAGCAATTTTGTTGTGGCTTGCGTCGTATGAGTATGTCGTGCTGTTGCCGAGAGCGTCTGTGATCTTGAGCAGGTTTCCGGTAGTGCCATAGGTCATCGAGGTGACATTGCCAAGGGCATCCGTGTGGGTTAGCGCTTGCCCCCGCGCGTTGTAGGTCCACTTCTGTACGGCACCATTTTCATCGGTTCGCGAAGCAACGTTTCCGGCTGCGTCGTACGTCGTCTCCGACCGTCCACCCAAAAAATTGGTGTGACTAAGCTCGCGATTCTGGTTGTCGTAAGTCCAGCTTTCCGTTCGCGCCACTGGGTCGACGACGCTAGCAGGACGAGTCCGCGACAGCATGTTGCCCGCACCATCGAAGGTCGTCAGCGTCCGTTGTTGAGCCTCATTGGTTTCCAGCGCGGGGTGATTGTTCGCGTCGTAGTAGACGTCTGCGCTTCGCTGGTCAGAGCCAATCCGTGAGACGAGGACGTTACCCCGGTAGACATCTTTCGTGATCGACCCGTCCGGATTAGTGATGGTCGCAGTCTCGGTAGCGGAATCCCAAGCGAACTTGGTTTCAGCACCAGTTGCGTCCTTTTGACTTATCACCCGCCCGCTGGTGGCGTCGTATACGGTCTGCGCGGTGGTGTTTCCGAGTGGATCTTTGATACCGTTCAGTCGACCGCCAGCGTCGTATGTAAACCTCGTCACGTTCGCATCGATACCGGTGACACTGGTGAGCCGGCCCGAGGTGTATCCGTAACTCACGGACTGCCCGTTGGAGCCAGTGACTTTCAGCACACGCATGCTTGATGGCGTAGAGGATGAAGACCAGGTGAAGGTGAACTTCTGCCCGAGCGTGTCGGTTACCGTCGTCAACTGGTTGTTTGAGTTATAGGCGAGCGAAACTCCCCGACTGCGGTCGTCTGCGATGCCGATGACCTTGCCAGAGGCGTTGAAGGTCATCTTCTGCCCGGATTGACTAACGAGGACCCAGCCGGCGCTTTCATCCCGCAACGAAGCAGTAACACCCGTGTCTGGGCTGGAATAGGCACCGCTTGTCGCGTCCCTTACAAACTTTGTTACACCGCCCGTTGGCTCGTGAAAGTAAAATGCTCCGTCCGCGCGGGCTTCCAGGTACGCGCCGTAACTGTACGACCAACCCTGCCCGAATGCACCCACGGAGGTGTCTGAACTGTTGTACGTACGCTCCATACTCAGAGCCGCGCCAACGCCGGCGATCGAGAGATCGGTGAAGTTCTCCATAAGCGACCCGGTAGCCGTATTCACAGGATCAGCAGCCAGACGGGTATTGACCATCCCGCGACCGTCCCAGCACGAGCAACCCCAAGTCCGCCGAAGCTCCTGCGGGTGGGGTCCTGCATATCCGTCGAGCGTCAACTCGTTGAGGAAAAGCGACCTTTGAGAGTCGGTTCTGGCCGCGTTGACACCGTGACCGTTCGCGAAGTCGACATCCTCCTTTCCGGACCAGTCAGCAATTGGTGATCCATTCTCATCGAGGTGATGGAACGCACCCGACGAATCTACTCCGAATTGATAAATGCGACCAACCTGAGTGTATCTCGAGAAGTTTTGATATTTAGTCGTGTCGTTGTCTACTTGCTTACGAAGGTGGTTGTTAAAAAATACATTATTCGGCCCGGTGGCACCAGACCACTTGACCGCCTTCTTGCCTGCGGCCCACCAGATCGGGAACCACTGACTTGTGTCTGAACTTTCCCCGCCTTCTCCACCACAATTTGTCCAGCAGCTTCCCGAGCGGTGAGCATATGGCACGACAACTTCATTGAGTTCAAAGAGATTGTTTCGCTCGTATCCGCCGTGCAAGTTGATGTCGTTATCCATCGAGTTGCCGACTACGACGTTACCCGATGCGGACCACTGGAATGCGAAGTGGCGCAGGCCTCGAAGGGTGTTACCTGCGTACAAGGAATCCCAGACCCGCGAGCCGCGTAGATAGCCGTTGCCACCCTTCCCCTTGTTCCACGACCCATCGAAGTAGTTGTCAACTATGGAGAGATTGGCCGCGTCTTCAGTAACGATTGGGTGGGATCCGACCATTTCAGCCCTGATGCCCTTCACCCACGAGTTAGCAGCCCATTTGAAAACGACACCGTGCATGGCCCCAGCGGGGTCCATATTTCCGTAATTGTCTCTCGCCATGGTTGGGTCCAAGCCGTCCTCCGCCTGGGTCATGCGGAAGTTTTCAAATCCGACGCCAACTACTGCATCAACAAGCGGAGAAACCTTCGAAGACGTCACGGTGCCGTTGATGGCTGTGGACCCGTCGGACGTAGAAGTGACCGGAACGTCATACTCGAGCGGCTTGTCGAGGGTAATTGTTCGGTTGTCGGGGTCGCCGGATGTGACCATAAAGATTTGCTGCCGCATGTATAGCGCATCGAGCGCTTCAGTTGTCGGGAACACCTGCATGTCGGCGTACATCTTCGTCGTGTTCGCTGCCATGACGTTAACGAGGCCGCCTACCTTAAGGTTGTTGAAGGAGGCTGCCGAGTCCAGGTAAACGACCGTGTCACCCTTACGCGCTGCGAAATTTGCGTCTCCGGGTTTACCTCGGAGGGTCAGTCCGGTTGTCCAGTGATCGTTGATAGTGCCCTCGTACAGATCCTTTCGATTTGCCGGAGCCGCGGCGTAGGCGGACACATACTGGCTCGCCACCTGTCGCGTCTGCACGCGGAACATGCCGCGCCCGGGCCAAATCCAGCCCCCGTTCGCGGTCCCCGATGTCATGGCGTCTGTATCCCAGCGAGTGCCATCCGCAGAAATGGTGTCGTATCGAGTATTTGCATCCGGACGATAGACCAGGTTGGTACCGGTGCTCGGGTCCGACCCCTGCCCCCGGATCAGCAAGTAGTCAGCATCGACGTGAATCTCGCGAGATATGTTGAGTGTTCCCGACGGAAGGATGATTCGGCTCATCGCCGTGAAGCTCCCGGACGAAGAGCACTGATTCTTCACCTGATCTATCGCAGACTGAATGCCGTTCGTGTCATCGCTGCCATCGTCGCCACGCACACCAAACTGATTGCGCATTGTGTCGGCGGTGATGTTGCACGCACTCTCCCCACGAACGTTGGAGTCACCAGGCAGCGAGGCCCCTCCCCCAAACCCAGCTTTAGACCAGTCGTAAAGACCATCCTTCGGCGCACGACGGTTGTCACTCGACAGCCACAAGTTGGCGAGCGCTGGGCTCGGCTCTTCAACCACCTTTTTTGGCGGCGTCCACGTGAGGTCCGTCTGAACGACGAATTGACCAACCACCTCGGCCGTCGTCGAACCCGAAATTACCCACCTCGCCTTGAGCTTGTGTTGCCCCAATCCCACCGCCACCGTGGCCTGATGAGGCGCGGCCGATGTCTTCACCAGAAACGCATCGTCGAGGAGCCACGTCACCTCGCCTGTCACACCGCTGTCGTTCGCCAGCGTCACCTGGAACGGGGCAGCGACATTCTTCGATCCGGATAGATTGCTCGCACTGCCGTAGCTCAACCACGGTCCCGCCGTGAAGGACGCCGAAGACGACTTCGCGGTAGATCCAGTGCCCCATTGCGCCTTGACGCTGTGACTACCGATAGCGAACGGGAGTGACAGACGATGTGGACTCGCCGTAGTAGTTCCGCTCGATGCCCCGTCTACAGTCCATGTCACGGCTCCCGAGATGCTCGAAGAATCGTAGATCTCGATCGTGGATGTGCCAGTAGCTAGATGTGCACCATTCAGTGGCGCTCCGCCGCTCACCAGCTCCGTCCCGGCGGGGCTAGCAGGGGCGGTGACGGCAGCAACGGCGACGTTCAACGCATTCGCCGACTCGAGGGCCTTGGTGTCCAAGGCGGGCCCAGCAGAAGCGAGACTCAGCGATGACAGGTCCTGCACCGCGATGGGAGCGAGTTCCGCAGCGGCCGCAGGATCCGCGGCCACGACCGCGCATACAACGAGTAGAACAAGCGAAAGCAGAGCGGCCGTCACGGATCGAATCCGTGCAGGCGAGATCGAACGGACCAAGGTGCCCCCCCAGGTAACGGGGCACCACATCCGACCCCAACACGCCTATCAGAGCATTCCCAGGTAATGGGATCCAAATTCAGATTGTCCATTTAGCGCACCCGAAACGTCCCGTTCACGAAGCTTCCGAGCTGCGCCCGTACGCCGACTTGCTCGATCGGACGGTTGGCCCGGCGCGCGATATGTCGTTCACTGGGGACAGCGGGGGCCGCAGTGCAGTCCTGGCACCCGTTCCAAAGCTTCGTTGCCGGTATGCGGTCTTGGAGAGAACCATCCGAGTTCTCGGGCCGCACCCGTCAAGGAAGGTGACCCGCCCATGAGCGAGCCCAACACCACCACCCCACCCGCCTCGGCCGCGTACGCCAACGGACTCGGCTACGGCCCGATCAAACCCCTCGCGGTCAGACTCAACGAGTCCACCCGCACCCAGCTGGACATCATCGCCCAGCTCAACGACCGGACCGTCACCGACGAAGTCCGCCTCACCATCGAAGCCTGGATCGACAAGGCCCGAACTGATCCGCACATCCAACGCCGCGCGAAGGATGTCCGTGACGAGATCGAACGCGAGGCGGCGGGCAAACGTGACGCGATCGCGGCCATCTTCAACGTCAGCCCGGCGCCGAAGACCCCGCGGACGCCGCCGAAGCCCCCGGGCGCCTGACGGCTCCAGCCCACCCGGGCGGCCGGCTCGAGCTTTCGTCCATCCGGACGCTTGCTCGCCGGCCGCCCCGCCTCACCCTCGCCCCGAGCGATGAACGTGCCTCGTTTGTGCTCTGCGATTCCACGAGAACCACCCCGGTCCCCGGTCGCACGCACAAAGCAGGAACACCACCATGGTGCAGGGCATCATCATCCCGGCAGACAACACCGCACCCCTCAGGGCCAGCGCGTTGGATCCGCCCAGCGTACTTTCCGACCCTGGCGCGCCAAAACCGCACTCTACGGTCCAGAGAAGGGAACCTGCCTCGAACTATCACAGTCCGCCAGAGTGAGGTTGATCCAATCCAGCGAGCGCACGAAGCCATTGTCCGCCCAGAAGAACGTCTCCTGGTCGTACTCGATCTTCAAGAGCCCGCCCTCCGTCGCGGACCAGGTCGCGTCGCCTGAGTAGGTCTCTCCCGAGCGATCGAAGCACCAGTAGGAGTCCACCTTGCGCCCCTTGCCGGCGGGCAGGTTGAACGCCTGGGCGGTTCCGTCTTCGTGGAGCTCCATGCCAACATCGCCAGGCTGCAATGTGCGGAATGACCGCAGCACGTCCGGGTCCTGCTGCAGCCAGAGACCGGGCAGATCGACTTTGTCGGTGAGGGCGCTCGTCTCCGACGCACACCCGGTGACCAGCGAGCAGCCGAGCAAAAGAACTGCGGCCGCCCGCACTGGATTCTGGAGTCTGTGCCAACCCATCCGCATGGTTAGGAGCCGCAGTCGAAATCCGTTATGTGCGAACCCTGACGAACGAACGCGAGAGACTGGTCGGGCGTTTGATAGTCCGGGCCGTCCGCGCCGGGCAGATAGACACAGATGATCGCATCATCTCCCTTGCCGCCTATATAGATGGGGAACAGAGCTCCCTTGCATGGCGGCGACGTCAAACTCGCCCACAGATAATCCTTGATGTTGCTTATGTCTGGATTCCATAAACCTGACGCCGAGTCAGGTTCCCCGTTGCTCAGCTCGCTGGCTCGCTCAACATCACTTTCGCAAAACAGATTGGTCGGCCAGCTAGCGACCTCAATTGTGTGGTCGCCGCCAATTGACATCGTTGCCGGCAAGCCCTCCAGAGCGACCCAGGCGCCGACAAATTCGTTCGCGTCCGGCGGCTCGTTACTACCCGCTTCCCGCGCACCCGCGCAGCCGGCCAGCGCGCCAACCGACACGACAAACAGGGTCACAGCCGTAAGACGATGCCTCAGGGTCTTACTTCCTGCGGAGAAGTCAGCAGCCCAGCCGCCGTGTCTCCGAAGGGCGCGAACTGCGCCGGGGCGCAACCTGTCGGAATTTCCGACAGGTTCGCACCGAAGGTCACCGGTCATCGCGCGTACGCTCCCGCAGGGGACCATGCCCGGTAGCCCACGCACGATCGATCACGCGTCAATCCACACCGTCGCGTTCACCTCGGCCAACCGCTGCACCGTGCGCGCCTCCAGCGTCTCGGCTCCTGAGGGAAGCGTCATGTAGAGCCGCACGAACGACTCGGGAGCGTGGAGCACGTCGCGCGGGACGCTCGCTAGCTGGTCCACGAGCCCGTGGATCGTCGTGTTCAGCTTGTCGGCCCGCGCCTCCCAGGCCGGCTCCTCGAACTTCACCGTGCCGAGGCGGTAGAAGAACCCTGACTCAGAAGGATCCCGGAGATACCGCTCGAGCTCGTCGACGCGCACCGCCGTCCAGACGCTGAGGCTGACGATCAGGTGGCCGGTATCGGCATCCATTTCGATGTCCGCATCGTTCGTCATGTGGTGATCATCGCATCTTGCGCGACCGCCGCGGGCGATCGTCGGCTCACACGGATCCGCGACGGCGGGGCCGTCCCCGGCGGAACAGCGCCGACAGCCACGGCGGGAGCAGCGGCTTCGGATGCAGGTAGTCGTCGAGGGCCGCGTCGTAGATCTCCGGCGGCAGCGCCACGGACGGGTCGGGCGTCAACGGCGGCAGCAGCTCCCGGAGGGCTCGCGGGAGCAGTCGCATCCCGGAGACCCGGGGTGTGCGTCGGATCCGGGCACCCTCGGCGGTCAGACGGAGGCGCCATCCCTCCTCGATGACGAGAAGACCGGCGGCCTGCAGCGCGCCTGCCGCCGTCTCGATCATCTCGCGAGAGGGGACGTCGACGTTGATCATGTCCCACGTCGCGATCACCGAGCGAACCTCCGCCCCGTAGCGACCGCCAGGGCTCAGCGTCGCCAGCAGAATCGACGGATCGTCTCCGAAGGACGCGAAAGCCATGCGGGGAGTCTACGGATCCGACGCGCGCGCCAACCTCAGAGCGAGAGCGGTCCGGTCAGGCTCACCGAGCTTACGCAGCAGGGCGGACACGGTGTTCTTGATCGTGCCGTGCGCGAGATGCAGCCGGGCGGCGATCTCGGCGTTGGGCAGGCCCCGCGCGACGAGGACCGCGACCGCGCGTTCCGCCTCGGTGAGCGTCGGTCCGGGATCCGGCGTCGAGGGCGCCGACAGGGCAGCGCGGGCGACGCGCGGGTCGAGCACGAGACCTCCGGCGAGGACGTGGCGGATGGCATCCGTCAGAGCCTCCGCCGAGATGTCCTTCAGCAGGAACCCCGCCGCGCCCGCGTCCAGGAGGTCGCGCACGAGACGAGCGTCGTCGAACGTCGTGAGCACCAGCACCGGAAGCCCCGGGTGGGACACCGCGAGGCGCTCCACCAGGCCGAGACCGTCGAGTACCGGCATCCGGGCATCGGCGAGCACGAGGTCGGGAGCCTGCTCCGGGATGAGGGCGAGAGCGCGCTCCCCGTTCTCGGCCTCGCCGACCACCTCGATGCCCGGGTCGGTCTCGAGGATCATGCGGAGTCCCCTCCGGAGCAGCTCCTGATCGTCGACGACGACCACGCGCACGGCGCTCACGCGAACTCCACGATCGTCTCGGCGCCGACGCGGGCGGGCACCGCGAGAGCCACTCGGAACCCCTGCGACGTCGGTGTCGCCTCGAGCGTTCCGCCGATCTGTTCGGCACGGGCGCGGAGGGAGCGCAGGCCGAAGCCCTCGACGAACGGGCCGGTCGACGCCGCAGCGCCCCGGTCCTCGATGACCGCGCTCAGATCGGCGTCGCCGACGACCATCCGGAGATCGACGGATGCCGCATCGGAATGCCGCACGACGTTCGTCAGCCCTTCCTGCACGAAGCTCAGCAGCAGCAACGCCCGTTCATGGGTCAACGCGGAGTCGTCGCCCTCGATGGACACGCGGATGTCGATGCCGGTGCCGCGGAAGGCGTCCGCCACCGCGCGGAACGCCTCGGCGTTTCGGAGGGTGCTGAGTTCGACGGGATGCATCGCGCGGACGAGCCGGCGCATGGCGTCGAGCGACTCCCCCACCAGTTCGCGGGCGCGTCGCGTCTCTTCCCGCGCCTCCGGCGAGTCCCCCACCCGCGTCGCGTAGTCGAGCGACAGGCCGATCGCCGTCAGGCGATGCCCGAGACCGTCGTGCAGCTCTCGAGCGGTGCGTTCGCGCTCCCGCGCCAGAACGAGATCGCGGTCGGTGTCGAGACGACCGCGCAACTCGGCATTGGCGGCGTCCAGCCGAGCGAGCGCCGCGCGCAGTTCCTCCCCGACGCGGAAGCTGTCGCGCAGGATCGCCGCGACGGTCGCGGCGATGCCCACGAAGATCGCCGCCACCGCGGCTTCGCTGAAGAGGATGTGAGGCGGACTCCCGGTCGACAGGTGCAGGGCGATGACGATCCCGACAAGGGATGCCGCGTAGCCCCACACGACGGCCGCCGAGGCGAACGTCACGCCCAGCACCAGGCACGCCGCCGACACGATGACGTAGTACAGCGCACCGTTTCCGAGCGACATCGTGACCACGGCGATCACGGCGAACGAGATCGCCGCGACGCGGGATCGTTGCCCGGAGCGTCGCCACAGCACCCATACGACCATCGACGCGACGAGCAGGGACACAACGGCGATCGACGCCCATACGGCTCGCGTCTCAAGCGAGTACAGCACCATCAGCGCCGGTCCCGCCCATCCGATCGCCGCCGCGAGATCCAGCAGCAGCGCACGGCGGTTCGGCATCCCGGACATACGGTTCAGCTAAGCACGCGCGCCCGCCCGCCACACGTGACCGCGGTCACGACCTCCGCGCCGAAAGTCGTGACGCCGGTCGCGCGCGAACGTGACGCCGGGGGCGCGACGGCGGCCGCGCGGCTCCGTAGCGTCCTCGGCATGAACCTCACCCCCGTCCCCGCCCGCCCCGAGTTCCCCGCCGTCGACGCTCCACGACTCCGGCTCGGGCCGCTCGGCATCACTGTGCGGGTCGTGGTGGCCATCGGCATCCTGATCGTCGCGAACCTCGTGCCGGCGTTGCTCTCGAGCCTGGTGATCCTCATCCCCGGCGCGGCCGAGATCTTCGGCGGCTCCTCACCGTGGGGGTTCGCGCTCGCGTTCGTTCTGCAGGTGCTCGTCCTGGGCACGGTGGTCCTGGGTGCGTGGGCGTGGATGCGAGGGGTCGAGCGTGCACCGCTGCGCGCCGCGGGCTGGCGCGTCGACCGGCTCTCGGCGGCCTGGCTCCTGCTCGGCGTCGCGGTGTCCGCCGCGAGTGTGTTCGCCGTGACCGCGCTGCTCCCCGCCACGGGACCCGTCCGCGACGAGGGGGCGTTCACGGGCGAGCAGACCGCACCGCTCATGGTCGCCCTGCTGCTCGCGTACTACCTGGGCCTGGCGTTCGTGCAGCAGGGCATCCCCGAGGAGCTGCTCTTCCGCGGAATGCTGCTGTGGCGTCTGCGCGAGCGCCCGGTCCGCGCGATCAGCGTCACCACGCTCGCCTTCACCGCGATCCACCTCGTCTCGAACGGGGGCCAGCAGTCGGCCGGGGAACGCGTGATCTACCTCGCCCTCCCCTTCGGCTTCGCTCTTCTCGCCGTCGGTCTGCTGCTGTGGACCGGATCGCTCTGGGCGGCCGTCGGCGTGCACGGCGGCTTCCACGTGGGCACCTACCTCGCTCTCGGGTGCCTGCCCGAGGTGGGTTCGGTCGCCTCGTGGGTCGCCATCGGATCCGTTCAATCCGCGATCGGACTCGCACTGATTGTCCGTGCAGTGCGCCGGGGGAAGCGCATCCCGGACGGCCGCGCCACGCGTGCGGCGTGATGTGCACCGAGCGCCTCACGCACATCCCCGCTCGCGGCGCAAGCGCCCTGGCATCCCCCTCGGCATCGTGTGAGGTGGTGGTTCACCGAGGGAATGAGGGATGCCATGGGAGTTGCACGCTGGGTGGGTACCGGGGCCGTGGGCCTCGCCGGAGCCGTCCTCGCGCGAACGGCGATCGGCCGCGCGGTCGCCGCGGGAACCGTCGCCTATCGCGTGTGGACCGACCCGAAGGTGCGGAAAGTGCGCCGCAAGGTCATCGCGAAGGTGCAGAAGCAGCGCGCGAAGCGCTGACGCTCAGCGTCCGGGCAGCAGCCCCAGGACCACGCACGCGATGCCGGCGAGTCCCAGGACGCCCGCGTACAGCCACCGGTGGTCCATGTCGATCGCCCGCACGTAGTAGCCGTTGACGCGGGCCGCGGTGGCGGGGAAATGCAGCCAGGCGGTGGCGAGAAGAACGAACGGTGCGGCGAGCGCCACCAGGAAGATCGCGTACGCGACCCACCGCAGAGCGGGATGATCGCTCACCCCGTCGGCGACCCGCCCGGTCATGTACATGATCGGCAGCGTCGTGAAACCGACGATCGAGCAGCTGACGCCGAGCACGTAGTAGCTCCAGGAATGGGCGCGACTCTTCGCCGTACGGGCATGCGCGGGGCGGATCGGGACGCGCAGGCGCCAGATCACCACGGCGACCGCCCCCGCGAGGAACAGGGCACCCGCCGCGAGGTCGACACGGCGATCGAGGACCGCCGTGGTCGCGTTCCGTTCGGCCGCGGTCACGAACTCTGTCGGGTCGAAGCTCTGCAGGGCGAGATAGAGGATCGTCGCCCCGGTGGCGAGGCCCGCAACCATCCACGCCATGCGCGGGACGACGCGGACGTTCTGCGCGAGCATGTCGGCCGTCGCGCCGTACAGTGCGGGATTGAGCCCCAGCGTGAGCCCGAGCCCGACGAGGGTGGTCAGCGCCGCCACCCAGCGCGTGAGGTCCTCCACGTCGGGGCTCCTCTCGGGCGGGGGCGGATCCCGGATGCCACGGGTCGTGCCATCGTATCGGCGAGGCGCGGATCACTCGACGCGACCGCGGCGCGGCGCGGCCTGCGCTGCGACTGGCGGCGTGGGCGCGGGTCGGCCCTGGCAGCCCACGGCCCCCTGAGCCGGCCGCGAGCTCACCCCAGCGGCAACGGCGACACGGGCTTGGTGACCGCGAAGGCGAACGTCGTGTCGATCGACGCGAGCGAGGGGATGGCTCGCAGGTTCTCGCGGAGGAGGCGTTCGTATTCTTCGAAGCTCGGAGTCACGATGCGCACGAGATAGTCCCAGTCGCCCGCGAGCAGGTGCGCCTCCACGATGTGCGGGATCGCGCGCAGGCGTTCCTCGACGGCATCCACGGTCGTGCCCTCGTGCGAGGCGAGCCTCAAGCGGACGAACGCGGTGATCGTGAGGTCCACGGCCTTGGGCGAGACGACCGCGCGATAGCCCTCGATGATGCCCGCGTTCTCGAGCTGGCGAACGCGGCGCAGACAGGGCGACGGTGAGAGGCCCACGCGGTCGGCCAGGTCCTGATTCGAGATCCGGCCGTCCTCCTGAAGCTCCCGCAGAATGCGTAGGTCGATGTCATCGATAGAGTGCATGAGACAGATTCTGCCAATCCGGCGCATGTCTGAGCAATTTTCGCAATCGGCTGCGGGGCGAGGATTTCTACGCTGACGACGTGACCACCTTCGCGCTCGCCTCTCGCCCCGGGCTGTCGCGCCGCACCGTCGTCGGCACGGCCGCCCTCGTCGGCGTCGTCGCCCTGTGGTCGGCGTTCGCCCTGTCGACCCGCGCCCTCGAGACCACCGGGCTGACGACGGCGGATGCCGCACTCCTCCGCTTCGCCGTTCCTGCGGTCCTGCTCGCACCGTGGATTCCGCGCACCCTGCGCGCGCTGCGCGGAGCGGGCACCGGAGCCCTCGCGCTCGTGCTCCTCGCCGGCATCCCGCACTTCCTGTTGTTCGCCTGGGGTGCTCAGCTGACGTCGGCGGGGCTCACCGGACTGCTCGTCCCGGGCACCGTCCCCCTCTTCGTCACGGTGCTGCTGTTCCTGCGCCGCCGGACCCCCGTCTCCCGCCGACGCCTCGTGGCTCTCGCCGCGATCGTCGTGGGAGTCGCCGCGAGCGCGATCCTTCGCGGGGGCGCGGCCGATCTCGGCGGGATCGCGATCCTTCTGGCCGCGGGCCTGGTCTGGGCGCTGTACACGCTGGGGCTGGCATCCGTTCGACTGGACCTCGTGAGCGTGATCGTCGTGATCAGTCTCACCTCCACCCTGGCCGCTCTCGCGCTGAGCGCGACCGGCGCGATGCCGTCGCACCTGCTCGGCGGCACCGTGCCGTGGTCGCAGATCGGGACCTACGCCCTCGTGCAGGGGGTGGGCACCGGACTCCTGTCGACGGCGTGCTACGTCCTCGCCGTCAAGAACCTCGGCAGCAGCCTGGCCTCGAGTGCCGGGGCCCTCAGCCCGGTGCTCACCGCCGTGGCGGCCGTTCCCCTCCTCGGCGAGCCGATCACGGCGGGTCTGGCGATCGCCCTCGCGCTGATCGTGTCGGGGGTGGCCCTGTTCCATCTGTCTCCCCGGCGCTGAGACAGCGGCATCCGTTCTCCGCGCCGTTCCGAATACGGTGTGACGGGCTTGCCACGCGCGCTCGTCGGAGACGAGGGATGCCATGACCACCGAAACCGCCGGCGCACGCGCCACCCGTCGACCGCGCACATGGATCTGGTCACCGCTCGCGGGGATCGTGTCGGCTCTGGCGCTGCTCGGCAGCGCCGAGCTGCTGGCCGCGATCTTCGCACGCGAAGCGAGCCCCGTGCTCGCGGTCGGGTCGTTCATCGTCGACATCGTGCCGCGACCGTTGAAGGAGCTCGCGATCACGCTGTTCGGGGAATCGGACAAGATCGCCCTGCTCGTCGGGGTCGGCCTCGGCGCCGTCGTCGCCGCCGCGATCGCGGGTCTCCTGGAGTACCGGTTCCGTGTCAGCGGGGCGATCCTGCTCGCGATCGGCGGCGCGCTGGCGACCGCGGCGATCGTGACGCGCACCGGAGCCAGCGCGCTCGCCTGGCTGCCGCCCGTCGTCGGGACCGTCGCGGGCGTGGCCCTTCTGCTGATCCTCACCGCGCGACTGCGGCGATGGGTCGCCGCCTCGGTCGCGAACGACGCTCCCGCCGTGGGCGTCGACCGCCGGGGATTCTTCCTCGTCTCGGGGATCGCCGCCGCGACCGCGATCGTCGTCGGCGTCGGCGCGCGGGTCGTCAACGTCGCCACCGCGTCGGTCGCCGCCGCACGCGACGCGCTGCGGCTCCCGGCCGCACGCTCGACCGTCACGGTTCCCGCGGGAGCGGACCTGGGCGTCCCCGGTCTCACGCCCGTGATCACCCCGAACGCGGACTTCTATCGCGTCGACACCGCGCTCAGCGTCCCCAACGTCGACCCCACCACGTGGAAGCTGTCGATCGAGGGCATGGTCGACACCCCGATCGAGCTGAGCTTCGACGACCTCGTCGGCATGGGCCTCGACGAATACGGCGTCACCCTCACGTGCGTGTCGAACGAGGTCGGCGGCAACCTCGTCGGCAACGCGATCTGGACCGGTGTGCCCATCCGCGACGTCCTGCGCAAAGCGGGGCCGCAGAGCGGCGCCGACATGGTCCTCTCGGAGAGCGTCGACGGGTACACGGCATCCACTCCCCTGTCCTCCCTCGTCGACGACAACCTGGATGCCATCTTCGCCGTCGCCATGAACGGCGAACCGCTGCCGTTCGAGCACGGTTTCCCCGTACGCATGGTCGTTCCGGGCCTGTACGGCTACGTGTCGGCGACGAAGTGGGTGACGAAGCTCACGGTGACGCGCTTCGACGAGGCCGAGGCGTACTGGACCCCCCGCGGCTACTCCGCCGAGGCCCCCATCAAGATGTCGTCGCGCGTGGACACCCCCAAGATCGGCACCCCGGTCTCGGCCGGCAGCGTGGTCATCGCCGGGATGGCCTGGGCGCAGCCGATCGGTGTGCAGGCGGTAGAGGTCAGCATCGACGACGGCGACTGGCAGCAGGCGACGCTCTCGACGCCCATCAACGACCAGTCGTGGGTGCAGTGGAAGCTCGACTGGAATGCCGAGGCGGGACCGCACTACATCGTGGTCCGCGCGCGCGACAAGCAGGGCAACCTGCAGATCCAGGACCAGGCGGCGATCGCCCCGAACGGGTCCAGCGGGTGGCAGCGCACGCTCGTGACCGTCAGCTGACCGTGCACCGTTCACCCGAGACGGCCTGTCAAGTGCTAGTGCCGGGGGCCGCGAGCGGTCAAGATCGGAGAATGCCCTCAGCACGCATTCCCGAGCGTTCCGCCGTGCGCGGATGAGCGCGCCCGTGCCGCCACGGGCGGACGACGCCCCCGGTGGCCACGACCGTCCGCTCGCCAGCTTCCGCCGTGTGCTGCCGACCGATTGGGACGAGCAGGTCGACCTGTTCGCGATCGTCAAGCTCGACAGCGGGGGCTTCGTCCGCGGGTGGAACCTCGGCGCGCAGCTCATCAAGGGATACACCGAGGACGAGATCGTCGGATCCCACTTCTCGCGCTTCTATCGCGAGGAGGACCGGCGCCGCGGCATCCCGGATCGCCTGTTGGCCGCCGCCCAGCGCGACGGACACGTCGAAGACACGGGGTGGCGGGTCCGCCGAGACGGGAGCGAGTTCTGGGCGCGTGTGACGATCTCGGCGATCCGCAGCGATCAGGGGCAGGTGCTCGGCTTCGTCAAGATCGTCCGCGATCTCACGAGCGAGAAGCGGGCCGCGGATGAACAAGCGGCGCTGCAGCGCACGTTCGCGCACGACCTCCTCTCCCCCGTGACCGCCCTGCGTGGATACATCGATCTGCTCGCCGACGATCTGCCCGCCGACCACCGCCTGCTCCGACTGGCCGCCGAGGCGAGCGACCACCTCGTCGCGATGGCGCAGGCGCTCATGACCGACTCCGCCACCCGGCCCGAGCGCGGGGAACGGCGGGCGACGCTCGATCTCATCGCGCGCGGAGCCGTGGCGCTCGTGCTCCCCGGCGAGGGCCCCGGGCGGGTCGTCTTCGGGCGAATGGATGCCGTCGCCGTGAAGGGCGACATCCTGGGGCTCCGTCGCGCGGTGGCCAACGTGCTCGAGAACGCGGCCAAGTACTCCGACGACGAGATCACGGTCGAGGTCTACGAGACGGACGAGGGAGCGGTCGTCTCGGTGAGCGACCGAGGACGAGGCATCCATCCCGATGACCTGCAGCGCATCGTCGAGGAGGGCGAGCGCGGACGCTTCGCCGACGCGCAGGACGGCGGCAACGGCATCGGCTTGGCCAGCGTGCAGCGCATCGTGACGGCGCACCACGGCGTGCTGCGTCTCAGCAGTGAGCCCGGAGCCGGCACCCGCGTGACCATCTCGATCCCGCGGGCCGAAGAACTAGACCTCTGAGGTCGTCAGCGTCGCTCCGGCGCGCTCGATCTCGGACAGGGCGGCCGCGCTCGAATCGGGGTGCACCCCCGCGACGAGGTCCGTGAAGACGCGGACCGTGCGGCCCGCGGCGACGGCGTCGAGGGCCGAGGCGCGCACGCAGTAGTCGGTCGCGATCCCGGCGATGTCGATGTCACGGATGCCGTGAGCGTCGAGGATGTCGGCCGCCGTCTCGCCGTCGTCCGAGACGCCCTCGAAAAGCGAGTAGGCCGGACGCCCCTGGCCCTTCTTGAGGTGGTGCGTCACGCGGCTCTCATCGAACACCGCGTCGTACTCGGCGCCCTCGGTGCCCGCGACGCAGTGCACCGGCCACGAGTCGACGAAGTCGGGGGTGGCCGAGAAGTGCCCGCCGTTGTCGTCGTCGCCGTGGTGCCAGTCGCGCGAAGCGACGATCACGGCGTACTCGTCGGCGTGATCGGCGAGGTAGCGCGAGATCCGCTCGGCGACCGCGTCACCCCCGTCGACACCGAGAGCCCCGTGCTCGGTGAAATCGTTCTGGACATCCACGATGAACAGCGCCCTGGTCATGCATCGAGCCTACGCGCGCTCGCGCGAGTGGTGGGCCCGCTCGCTCCGGCGTCCGCGGTGGGCTCCTGACCGGAGCGCTCACGGCGCCAGAGCTTCGACGGCCACCAGATCACGGCCCCGAGGTCATGCGCGAGCGCGGGCACGAGGAGGGAGCGCACGACGAAGGTGTCGAGCAGCACGCCGAACGCGACGATGAACGCGAGCTGGGCGAGGAACAGGATCGGGATCACGCCCAGCGCGGCGAAGGTCGCCGCGAGCACGAGTCCCGCCGAGGTGATGACCCCGCCGGTCGCGACGAGACCGCGGAGGATGCCGGCCCGGGTGCCGTGCGCGAGCGACTCCTCGCGCACCCGGGACATCAGGAAAATGTTGTAGTCGACGCCGAGAGCGACGAGGAAGACGAAGCCGTAGAGAGGCACCGACGGGTCGGCTCCCGGGAAACCGAGAGGCCCGTTGAAGACGAGGGCGCTGACGCCGAGCGCTGCTCCGAACGACAGGATCACCGTGCCGATGAGGATCACCGGCGCGACGATCGAGCGCAGCAGAGCCATCAGGATCAGCAGGATCACGGCCAGCACGATGGGGATGATGAGGGTGCGATCGCGGATCGACGTGTCGATCGAGTCGATGTCGGTCGCGGTCACCCCGCCGACCAACGCGGTTCCCTCCCCCAGCTCGGCCGTGAGATCGACCCGCAGCTGGCGGACGGCATCGTCGGCCGCCGCCGAGTCCGCGGTGTCGGCGAGCGTCGCGGCGAGGAGCACATCGCCGTCGGAGACGGTCGGCGCAGGCGCCGGCGTTCCCGGAGGCCCGAACGCGGTGGTCGCGAGAGCGCCGTCGGCGACCTGGACAGGCGCCTGTCCCCCGGGGGCGTCGGCGGAGAGCACCGCGACGGAGTCGATCCCGTTCGCCCGGTCGAGGACCTCGACGGCCGCGGCCGCGCGCTCCTCGGGGACGAGAACATAGGCAGGGCTGCCCGAGCCGCCCGGGAAGTGCTCGGCGAGCGCGGCCTGCCCGTCACGCGCCTCGGAGGCCCCGAGCACGAGGTCGCTGGACGGCACGCCATCGGCGCGGAGCTGCGTGAGTCCGGCGCAGGCGGCGAGGAGCACGACCGTGCACACGATCCAGATCGGTCGCGCGCGACGGGCCACCAGACGCGCCTGGCGCGGCCAGAGGCCCTTCACCGGCACCGTGAGGTCTTCGGGCAGGGCGGCGGTCCCCGGCTTCGGCAGGAACGGCCAGAAGGCCGCGCGTCCGAAGAGGGCGAGCAGGGCCGGAAGGAACGTCAGCGCCGACAGCACGGCGAACGCGATGCCGATCGATGCGATCGGACCGAGAGCGCGGTTGGTCGCCAGGTCCGACAGGAGCAGGCAGAGAAGACCGGCGATCACGGTCCCGCCCGAGGCGAGGATCGGCTCGAACGCCCCCTTCCAGGCCCGGATCGTGGCATCCCAGCGCTTCTCGCCCGCACCGATCGCCTCGCGGAACCGCGCCACGTACAGCAGCGCGTAGTCGGTCGCGGCGCCGATGACGAGGATGAAGAGGATGCCCTGCACCTGCCCGTTGAGCACCACGATCCCCGCGAACGCGAGCCACCACACCGTGAGCAGCGCCACGCACAGGGCGAACACCGACGTCAGCAGCACGAGGATGGGCAGCAGGGGCGACCGGTAGACGATGACGAGGATGACGAACACCGCCCCGAGCGCCACGATCAACAGCAGCCCGTCGATGCCGAGGAAGCCCTTGACGAGATCGGCGGTGAATCCGGCGGGACCGGTGACCCATGCCTGCACGCCGGCCGGCACGTCGGCCGCGACGAGGGTGCGCACCGCCTCGACGACCTCGCGCACCTCGCCGGAGCTGTCGAGCGGCAGGAAGATCTGCGCGGCCTGGCCGTCTTCGGAGACGACGGGCGGGGATGCCTCTCCCTCGACCCCCTCCAGGCTCGCCGCCTCGGTCGCGAGGGTGCGGAGCGCCGTCAGTTGCGCGTCCGAGAGAGCGCTGCCGTCCGTGGTCTCGGCGACGATCAGCGCCGGAATCGTGTCGCCGCCGGTGAAGTCGGTGAGCCGCTCGCTGACGCGCGTGGCATCCGCCGACTGGGGCAGGAACGACGACTGGTCGTTGGTCGCGACCTCGTCGACCTTGCCGAAGAACGGTCCGCCGATGGATCCGCCGACCACCCACAGCAGGACGAGCAGGCTCGGGATGCCGATGCGCAGCCACCGCGAGACGCGGGGCGCGACATGATCGCGACGGAGGGAGGGAGGCGCGGTGCGGCGAGACATATCGCTAGCTTATCTAGCGAGATGGCCTTCCCGCCAGTCATGACGCCTGCTCGCGTCGACGCGTCCGCGCCCGTCGTCACCCCCGGACGAACAGCACCACGATCGACGAGACGAAGGCGAGAAGCCCGAGGCCGAGGATGCCGGCCGAGAGCAGCGAGACGAACCTCACCACCGGCGACGAGCGCGTGAGGCGCATCCGGTGCGCGCTCCCCCGGCGATAGAAGATGTCGGCCATGTCGGCGGATCCGACCTTGGCGTCGTCGTGAGCGGACAGCGGCGCTTCGTTCACCCCGCCCTGGTCGTCGAACCAGCGCACCACACGACCACCGTCGACCTCCTCGACCACCGCGCGCACGGGAAGCCAGGTGCCGTCGGCGAGAAGGAGCACGACGGCGACCATCGCGAGCACCGCTCCGCCGCCCAAACCCACCCAGGTGAAGATCTCGATGACGGCATCGAGGGCGTTCGACACGGGTACTCTCCTGCGGGGCGGGGACGGGGGAAGGACGCCGCCGCGCGGGGGCGGAACGGGTGTCGTCAGCCTAGCGGGCGGCCTCCTGCGGCTCCGCCCGGACGGCATCTGTCGAAGGGATGCCGCGCGCGAGGCGCCGCGTCCAGATCAGCGCGAGCACGAGCGGCACCGCCGCGACCACGCCGAACGACATGTCGATCAACTGCCACCCCAGCGGGAGGCCGCGCACCGCCCCCGCGATGGCCGCGAGCGGCACGATCCCGGCGCAGGCGAGGAGTCCCCACACGATGATCCAGACGTTGCGCACGGGATCGACGAGAGGCCCGACGAAGGCCACGGCGATGAGGAGGTGGGCGAACGCCAGCCAGTCGGTGCCGTAGGCCAGGAACGGGTACGCCGCGGCCGTGGCATCCAGTCCCTCGGCGACGTGGTCCACCCACCACACCGCTCCGGGAAGCACGGCGCCGACGTTCAGCTGCGCCAGCACATCGCGGGCGAAGGCGAGCTCCTCGCGCAACGGGAAGGCGGTCACCCCGCTCACGACGAGACCGAAGACGACCACGGCGAGACAGAACCGGATGCGGCGGAGAAGAGCGGGTGCGTGGGTCATGCGACCTCCCGAGGTCTGATCCCGAGAGTACGACGGCGAGGTCTCCGGTGCCGCGGGATGCTTCGACGGTGAGCGAACTCATCCGCGGGCGCCGGCCCCGACGACTGCGAAGCGCTCCCGGCGGGAATGACAGAAGGCCCGGGATCATCCCGGGCCTTCTGTGGTGGAGCCGCCTAAGGGAATCGAACCCTTGACCTATTCATTACGAGTGAATCGCTCTGCCGTCTGAGCTAAGGCGGCGTGTGCGCGCTGTCGCGTGCACGATCATCGATCTTACATGCTCCAGAGCGTCACGACGCACGCGTCAGTAGTCGCCGGTCGCCGAGCGGTCCGCGAGGATGTCGCGGCTCGACGACAGACCCAGGCGCGTGGCACCCGCAGCGATCATCTCTTCGGCCGCCGCGCGGGTGCGGATGCCCCCGGATGCCTTGACCTCGGCGCGGTCGCCGACGGTGCGCTTCATGAGTTCCACCGCGTGCACGCTGGCCCCTCCGGCGGGGTGAAATCCCGTGGAGGTCTTCACGAAGTCGGCCCCGGCGGCGACAGCCGCCTCGCACACCGCGACGATCGCCTCGTCGGAGAGCGCCGCGGACTCGATGATGACCTTGAGCACCGTGGGAGCGGGCGCGGCGGTCCGCACCGCACGGATCTCGGACTCGACGATCTCGTAGCGACCCTCGATCGCCGCGCCCACGTCGATGACCATGTCGATCTCGTCGGCGCCCTGGGCGACGGAGAGGGCGGCCTCGGCCGCCTTGACCTCGGCGTGGTGCTTTCCGCTGGGGAAGCCGCAGACGACGGCGACCTTGAGCCCCGCGGGAACCTCGACGGGGAGGAACGAGGGAGACAGGCACACGCTGTAGGTGCCCAGCTCGGCTCCCTCGGCGATGACGCGCTCGACGTCGGCACGCGTGGCCTCGGGCTTGAGCAACGTGTGGTCGATGTAGCGGGCCAGGTCGGTGACGGGCGCGGTCATGGGGACTCCTTCGGGTGGGACAGGATCAAGCCTAGGCCGGGAGCCGGCGGCGGTGGGTCCGGCCGGGGCGGTGGGTCCGGCCGGGGTTGTGGGCCCGACCGAGGTGGTGCGCCCAGCCGAAGTGGTGCGCCCGGCCGGGACGCGGAGCGGGGCTCGCTCTCACTCGCAGCGCAGACCGTTCTCGGGCACGGTGCCGTCGATGAGGTAGTCGTCGACGGCGTCGTTCACGCAGGCCTTGCCCTTGTTGTACCCCAGGTGGCCTTCGCCGACGTTCGTGATGAGCACGCCCTGGGAGAGCTGCTCGGCAAGGCGCTGCGCCCCGACGTACGGAGTGGCCGGGTCGCCGGTCGTCCCGATCACGACGATGGGCGGAGAGCCCTCTGCCGTGATGGCGCCGCGCGTGCCGGTGGGCGGCGCGGGCCAGGAGGCGCACACGTCCACGCCCTCCCAGTACGGTGCCGTCGTCGGGGCGGCCTCGGCCAGGCGCTGACGGAACGCCGCATCGTCGGCATCCGAACCCTCGTCCGGATAGTCCATGCAGTTGTACGCGACGAACGCTTCCATCGTGTTGCTGGCGTAGCGCCCGCCCTGCCGATCGTTGTAGAAGTCGGCGAGCTGGAACGCGACCTCGGCGCGGCCGTTGCCCACGTCGGACAGGGCCGACCGCAGGTAGGGCCAGCTCTCCTGGCTGTAGAGGGCCGCGACGATCGCCGTCATGAGGGTGTCTCCCCCGAGCCGGCGTCCGTCGTTGGCCGTGATGGGCCGGGCATCGACGCGGGCGAGTGTCGCCGCGAGATCGGCCATCGCATCATCGACGGAGCCGCTGTAGGGACAGTCCGAGGTGGTGAGGCAGTCGGCCATAAAGGCGCGCAGCGATTGCTCGAAGCCCTCGGCCTGCCCGATCGAGGAGTCCGACTGCGACAGCGTGGGGTCGATACCGCCGTCGAGGACCATGCGCCCGACGCGTTCGGGGAACAGCCCGGCATAGACGGTGCCGAGGAAGGAACCGTACGAGAAGCCGAGGTAGTTGAGCTTCGGGTCGCCCAGCACCGCGCGCAGCAGATCCATGTCACGGGCCGAGTTCTCGGTGCTGATGTAGGGCAGGATGCCGTCGCTGTTCGCGTCGCACGCCTGCGCGAAGGCGGCGGCGCGCTCGTTCAGGGCCTGCTCGCGCTCGTCGCTGCCGCGTGCACCCGGCGGGATGTCGTAGAAGTAGCTGTCGAGCCCCTTCGCGTCGTAACAGCTGACGGCGGTCGACTCGCCGACACCGCGCGGATCGAAGCCGATCACGTCGTACGCGTCGGAGAGCTTCTGGTCGACAAGGATCGACAGCGACGACTTCACGAGGGTGACCCCACTCGCGCCGGGGCCGCCGGGGTTGGTCAGAAGAGAGCCCAGCGGCGTGCCGGAGGTCGCGCGGTGGCGCACGACGGCGAGCTGCAGGTCGCCCTTGGAGGGGTCGCTGTAGTCGCGGGGGGCCGTCACCGTCGTGCAGTCGAGACCGACGCCGCACTCCTGCCATGCCAGGGCCTGCGAGTAGTACGGGAGCAGTTCTTCGGAGATGCCGTCGGTCTGCGGGGCGAGCGAGGGACCGGGGGCGGGCGCCGCGGGCGGGATCTGGGCGTAGAGGCACCCCGAGAGCGCGAGGACCGCCGTGGCGAGGCCCGCGACGAGCGCGACGAGACGACGACGCGCGTTCACGGCGCCGACCCGTCGGCGACCGTGATCAACAGACTCTCGAGCGCGAGAAGAGGCGCTGCGTTCTGCTCGAGGTTTCGCCGGGTGTCGGAGATCCGGTCCAGCACCCCGAGCGTCCGCGCCGTCGACCACTCCGCGGCGAGCGCGCGAAGGTCGTCGATGCGCTCGCTGTTGACGAGGTCGGCGTCCCGGCCGAACTGCAGCATGACGACGTCGCGGAAGAGGGACTGGAGGTCGGTCAGCACGCGGTCGATCCCGTCGCGCAGGCTGCGGGTCGCGCGGCGCTTCTGATCGTCTTCGAGGGCGTTGACCTGCCCGCGCACGGACGGGGGGACCGCGGCCCCCTCGGCGACGCCGAGCATGCGCAAGAGGCTCCGGCGCTCCTCTTCGTCGCGGGTCGCCGTGAGCGCCTTGGCGTCGTCGGTTGCGAGGCGGACGATGCGTCCGGCGACCTCGACCGCGTCGCCGATCCCACGGACGCCGAGGACTGCGGCGAGCGTCTCGGCGCGGCGGGCCCGGGCGTCGTAGTCGGTCGCGAGGCGCTGAGCCATGCCGATGTGGCGCTGGGCATGGCGGGCCGATTCTTCGGCGACGTCGGGCGTGACGCCCGTGCGCTCGACGATGAGAGCGGCGACGTCGGAAACGGACGGCTCGCGCAGGCGCAGCACGCGCACGCGCGAACGGATGGTGGGCAGCAGATCCGCGTCGCTCGGCGCGCAGAGCACCCAGACGGTCTGCTCCGGCGGCTCTTCGAGGGCCTTCAACAGAACGTTCGACGTGCGCTCGGCCATGCGGTCGGCGTCTTCGACGACGATCACGCGGTGCCGCCCCAGCGAGGGCGCGAACGACGCGCGTTCGACGAGACGGCGGGCTTCGTCGATGCGGATGACGACCTGCTCGGTCCGCAGAGCCGTGAGGTCGGGATGGGTGCGCGCGATCACCTGCCGCTGCGCGTGCTCGTCGCCCGGCTCGGCGATGAGCGCGGCGGCGAACGCATACGCGAGCGTCGACCTGCCCGAGCCGGGAGGCCCCGTGATGAGCCACGCGTGCGCGAGGGCCGCGGGGTCGGAGGCCGCCGCCTGGAGGGTCTGGACGGCCTCGGGCTGCCCCCACACCGCGTCCCAGGGGAACGGCGCGGGAACGGCGACGTCGGGAGAGGAGTCCAACACGGCGGGCATGCGTTCCACCCTAGACGGGGGTGCCGACACGGCCGCTGGCGATCCGCTGTGCGCGGGCCGAGCACCCGGGGCCCCGACGGCCGTGCGCGGGCGAGGGAGCCCGCGCGATTCACCCGCCGGGTCCCGTGACGGGGATCCCCGTCACGCGCGGGGGCTCAGGAGAGACGGGATGCCACGGCCTCGCGCACGCGGGTCGCCAGTGCGGGCACGGTCTGACGGGCGTCGAGCACCACGAACCGCTCTGGTTCGGCCGCGGCGAGCGCGAGGAACCCGTCGCGCACGCGGGAGTGGAACTCGCCCTTCTCCGCTTCGAGCCGGTCGAACGGCTTCTCGTCGGCGTCGAGTCGCGAGCGGGCCGCGGCCGGATCGAGGTCGAGGAGCACGGTCAGATCGGGCAGGAGACCGCCCGTCGCCCAGAGCGAGAGGTCGCGGACGTCACCGGCGTCGAGCACTCGTCCGGCTCCCTGGTACGCGACCGAGGAGTCCAGATACCGATCCTGGATGACGACGTCGCCCCGCTCGATCGCCGGCCGTACCACCGTCTCGATGTGGTGGGCCCGGTCGGCGGCGTACAGCAGGGCCTCGGCCCGCGGGGCGATGTCCCCGCGGTGGTGCAGCACGATGTCACGGACGAGGACCCCCACGTCGGTGCCCCCGGGTTCGCGGGTCCGCACGACCTCGCGACCGTTCTCGCGCAGCCACTCCTCCAGCAGTGCGGCCTGCGTGGTCTTGCCCGCGCCGTCACCGCCCTCGAACGTGACGAACAGACCGGGCCCCCCGGCCGCCGCGGCGCGAGGGGCACGCGGCGGCCGGGTAGGTTCGGCGGTCACGACTTCTTCGCCGGCGCCTTGCGCGTGGTCGTCGTCTTGCGCGCGGCGGTCTTCTTCGGAGCGGGTCCCTTGGCGCGCTTGTCGGCGATGAGCTCGACGGCGCGCTCGAAGGTGATGGCCATCGCGTCTTCCCCGCGGGGCACCGTGGCGTTGGTCTCCCCGTCGGTGACATACGGGCCGAAGCGGCCGTCCTTGAGCTTGATCGGCTTTCCGCTGACGGGGTCCGCCTCGAACTCCTTCAGCGCGCTCGACGCGCGACGCGCGCCGTACTTGGGCTCCGCGTACTTCGCGAGGGCCTCATCGAGAGTGATGTCGAAGATCTGCTTCTCGTCGTCGAGCGACCGGGAGTCGGTGCCCTTCTTCAGGTACGGACCGAATCGCCCGTTCTGCGCGGTGATCTCGGCACCCGACTCGGGGTCGAGACCCACGACGCGCGGGAGCGACAGCAGCTGCAGCGCGGTGTCGAGGTCGATGGTGTCGACCGACATCGAGCGGAACAGCGACGCCGTGCGCGGCTTCGGGGCCGCTTCCTTCTTCGTCGTCTTCTTCTTGGGCTGATCGATCACCTCACCCGTGGCGGCGTCGACCTCTTCGGGCTCCTCGGGTTCGAGCTCCTGCACGTAGGGTCCGAAGCGCCCGTCCTTGACGACGATGAGCTTGCCGTTCTCGGGGTTCTCACCCAGCACGCGGTCCCCGGCCACGGGCGCGTCGATGAGTTCCTGCGCCTTCTCGGGCGTGAGCTCGTCGGGCGCGAGGTCTTCGGGGATGTTGACGATGCGCGGCTTCGCCTCGGGGTCGGCACCGGGTTCGGTCACCTCGAGGTACGGGCCGTACTTGCCGAAGCGGAGCGTGGCGGTGTCGGTGATGCGGGTCGAGTTCAGCTCGCGCGCGTCGATCTCGCCGAGGTTGTCGACGATGTGGCGCAGACCGATCTGCTTGTCGGAGCCGAAGTAGAACTCTTTGAGCCACTCGGTGCGACGCTGCTCACCGCGGGCGATCGCGTCGAGGTCGTCTTCGAGGGCCGCGGTGAAGTCGTAGTCGACGAGGTCGGCGAAGTGCTCCTCGAGCAGACGCACCACGCTGAAGGCCAGCCAGCTCGGAACGAGCGCCTGCCCCCGCTTGGTGACGTACCCGCGGTCGAGGATCACGCCGATGATGCTGGCGAAGGTCGAGGGACGACCGATCCCCTTCTCTTCGAGCGCCTTGACGAGGCTCGCTTCGGTGTAGCGCGGCTTCGGCGAGGTGCTGTGCCCCTTGGGCTCGACATCGCTCACGGTCAGTTCATCGCCCACGGCCACCGCGGGAAGCGACTGGTCCTCGTCCGCGTCGCGGCCGTTGCGCTTCTCGTCGGCACCTTCTTCGTACGCCTCGAGGAAGCCCTTGAAGGTGTAGACGGTTCCGGATGCCGTGAACTCGGCGACCTTCTCCTCCGCCTGGACGGTGAGGGTGACGGTCGTGGTCTCGTACTTGGCATCCGCCATCTGGCTGGCGACGGTGCGCTTCCAGATCAGGTCGTAGAGCTTCTGCTCGTCGCGATCGAGCGAGGACGCGACCGACGCCGGGGTGCGGAAGTTCTCGCCCGAGGGACGGATGGCCTCGTGCGCCTCCTGCGCGTTCTTCGACTTGCTCTTGTAGACGCGGGGGTTGGCCGGCACGGCCTTGTCGCCGTACAGCGAGACCGCCTGCGCGCGCGCCGCCGAGATGGCCTGGGCGGACAGCGCGACCGAGTCGGTTCGCATATAGGTGATGAAGCCCTTCTCGTAGAGCCGCTGTGCGACGCCCATGGCGTGCTTGGCGCTCATCGAGAGCTTGCGACCGGCCTCCTGCTGCATCGTGGAGGTCGTGAAGGGGGCGCGGGGGCTGCGGGTGCCGGGCTTTGCCTCGACCTTCGCGACGGTCGCCCGACCGGCGGCGGTGACGGCGTCGGCCAGCGCCCGCGCCTGCGCCTCGTCGAGGACGACGACGGCCTTCTTGAGCTGTCCGTTGTCGTCGTAGTCGCCACCGCGGGCGACGGGTGCGCCGTCGAGGCGGTTCAGGCGCGTGGTGAACGAGGATCCGGCCTGCGAAGCCAGCGCCTCGACGTCCCAGTACGACGCGGACACGAACGCCATACGCTCGCGCTCGCGTTCGACGACCATGCGGGTCGCGGCGGACTGGACGCGGCCGGCGCTCAGCGCGGTCCCCTCGCGACCCGAGCCGACCTTGCGCCACAGGACGGGAGACACGTCCCAGCCGTACAGGCGGTCGAGCACACGACGGGTCTCCTGCGCGTCGACGAGCGAGACGTCGAGGTCGCGCGTGTGCTCCGCGGCGTCACGGATCGCGTCCTTCGTGATCTCGTGGAAGATCATGCGCCGCACGGGAACCTTGGGCTTCAGGACCTCCAGGAGGTGCCACGCGATGGCTTCGCCCTCGCGATCACCATCAGTGGCGAGCAGGACTTCGTCGGCCGTCTTGAGCGCGCGCTTGAGCTCGGCGACCGTCTTGGTCTTGCGGTCGTTGACGACGTAGTAGGGATCGAAGTCGTTCTCGACGTCGATGGAGTACTTGCCGTAGGCCGCCTTCTTGTCGGCCGGGATCTCTTTCTTGGACGCGAGATCGCGGATGTGCCCGACCGAGCTGAGGACCTCGTAGTCGTCACCGAGGTATCCCTGAATCGACTTCATCTTGGTCGGGGACTCGACGATGACGAGCTTCTTGCCGTTTGCCACTGGGGTCCTTTCTTCGCTGCACACCATACACACGCATTCCTGGTGGGGTTCCCGGAGACCGCTCGGGCGGTCTTTTCGGGTGGACCGGCTCGAGAGTGTGCATCGAACGGAATCCCACCGTACGCCGTCCCCACCGTCACCGTGGCGACGAGGCCGTCGAGCACGCACTCCTCGAGGGTGGCTCCCCCCGCTGCCGCGACCGCGGCGGCGGCGTCGCAGGGCACGCCGTCGACGGCGCCGCTCACCGTGTCCGCGGCCGCGAGGGCTGCGGCATCCGCCGTCCCCGCGAGCTTCTGCGCCTGAACGGCCGCGCCGCCCGCCGCGGCGAGCGCGATCGTCAGAGCGACGGCGACCGCGGTGATGCCGACGACGGAGACGGTTCCGGCCATCAGTCGCCCCCGTCGAGGGCGCAGGCGCGTGCCGACACGGGAGGGAGCGGAACGGGGAGGGGAACCGGTGCACGAGTATCGACGCACACGAGTCCGTCGCTGCGCGAGACCGACAGGGAACCGCCGATCTCGCCGACGGCGGCGAGGGCTCGGTCGTCGTCGCCTCGTCCGAGCAGCCGGGCCGATTCCGCGGAGACGTGCTGAAGCCGGACGGCGGTCGCCGCCGACCCCAGCACGCCCACACCGAGGGCGAGCACGACGACGACCGCCGGGAGCGCGACCGCGAACTCCGCCGTCACCGATCCGCGCTCATCGAGAAGGACTCGTCTCACGGGTTCACCTCATTGGACGGTGAGCGCGCGGCGGACGAGATCGGTCAGGATGCCGCGCACCTCGTCGCTCCTCATGATGACGACCAGCAGCCCGGCGAAGGCCACGGCCGCCATGGTGGCGATCGCGTACTCGGCGGTGGCCGCTCCCCGCTCATCGAGGAAGAGCGAGCCGGCGCGACGGCTCGTCAAGGGCGGCAGCTCCGGGACGCCCGGGGCAGAGACGGAGGGGAACGGGATTCGGACAGTCATGCGAGACCTCTTTCGGCGGGTCGGGTGGGAGAGCGGATCGGGCGGGAGAAGAGAAGGACGGGTCACAGCGGCGAGACCCCGGAGCGGAGTACGCCGATCATGAGCGGAGCGACGGCGAGGAGCAGGAAGGCGGGCAGAGTGCAGACGCCGAGCGGAAGGAGAAGACGGGTCGACAGACGGGCTGCCGCTTCCCGTCCCTCGGTGCGAGCGGCGCGGCGAGCGAGCCATGCGTCCCCGCGCAGCAGTTCGCCGGCGGGGACCCCGGCACGCACGGAGAGATCGAGCGTGGCTTCGGCACGGCGCAGGTCGTCGTCATCGCCGAGAAGCGCGCCCCGCCGCTCTGCGGTGATGAGCGCGCGGGCGCGTTCGATCGACGCTCCGGCCGAGAGAGCGACCGCGAACAGCTCCGCGGTCATGCCGGGTACGGCCCGGGGCGGGTGTGCCCGACGCGCCACGCGCCGGGACCATACGCGGGCGAGGACCACCAGCGCGATACCCGCCGCCAGACACGCACGGCCGACCGGATCGGTGGTGAGCACGCCCACCGTGTCGAACCCGAGAACCGCGCCGAGGGGAACACCCACGAGCGGTAGTCCGGCCAGGAGCCGCGCCGTCGCGAGGGGTTCCGCCAGGGCGACCCTCACGTCGTCAGCCACGTCCCTCGCTTCGCGGAGGGACGTTCCCACCTCGCGAAGGGTGTCGGCCAGGGGCGCCCCCACCGCGACCGCCACGGCCCAGACCGCCGCCAGATCGAGCCACTCCTCGCCGGCGGCGCGCAGCACAGCCGCGACGTCATCGCCCGCCGCTGCGGCGTCGGCGGCGTCACGGGCGACCGCGCCGCCGCCTTCGGACAGATGCCGCCACGCGGCGGCCGCACCGAGGCCGGCCGAGAGCAGAACGGCGAGACGGAGAACCGTGTCGAGGGGGTCCGACTCCGCCGGTCGCGCCCGACGGCGGAGGGACGTCATGTCCACCGCTCCGGCTCGATCGACAGTCGTCCCTCGCGGAGGAGGGGACGACCGACGCCGGCGATCCGACGACCGGCCGAGGTGCGTTCGACGTGGATGACCGCGTTCACGGCGCTCTGCGCCTGCCGCGCCGTCGTGGCGGCATCCATCCCGGCCAGCGCGCCGAGCGCCTCGAGACGGGACGGCACGTCGGAGAGACTGCGCGCGTGCAGGGTGCCCGCCCCGCCGTCATGCCCCGTGTTCAGCGCGAGCAGGAGCTCGCGGAGCTCTTCCCCGCGGCACTCCCCGAGGACGAGTCGGTCCGGCCTCATCCGCAACGCCTCGCGCACCAGACGCGCGAGACCGATGCCGCCGGCGCCCTCGAGGTTGGGTTGTCTCGCCTCGAGCGCCACGTGATGGGGATGCGCGGGGCGCAGTTCCGCGACCTCTTCGATCGTCACGAGACGTTCGCGGTGGGGGACGCGAGCGAGCAGGGCGCTCAGCAACGTCGTCTTGCCCGCCCCGGTCGCGCCGGTGATGAGGACGTTCGCCCGGTCGTCGACGAGCCCTTCGAGCCGCTCCCGTGCGCGAGCCGAGAACATCCCCGTCTCTTCCAGCCGTCTCAGGTCGGGCGCGTCCCACCGGGGAACACGGATGGAGATCGCCGTCCCGCGCGTCGCCACGGGGAAGAGCACGGCGTGCACCCGGATGCCGCGGTCGAGGCGCACATCGACGCAGGGAGACGCGTCGTCGAGGTGTCGTCCGCCGAGGGCGACGAGCCGAACCGCCAGGCGACGCACGTCGCTCTCGTCCGCGCGCCAGGACGGGACCGCCACGACCCCGTCACCGCGATCGACGAAGAGCCCCTCGTCACCGTTGACGAAGAGGTCGGTGACCGTCGGGTCGTCGAGGAACGGCCGGAGGAAGGCCAGCGCCGGGTCGCGCCAGGCGACCGAGGGAGGCCGGAGGGGAAGGACGGGAGACATGCCGATGACCGTACGAGGACGGGCGTGTCCCCCGCGGGCGGCGACGATCGATCCGTGGAGAGGCCGCCGAAGAGGCCTCTCGGGGAGAGGGAGTCGTGCCGCAGCTCGGTCCGACGTTGGACGGGCTGGAAAAAAGAGGGGGCGGCATCCCGTCAGTGGGGGGCGAGGGATGCCGCCACGCGCCGGCGGAAATTGGGGGGCTCCCACCGACGCGAATGCCGGAAGCGATGTTCGGGCATGCCTAGATTACGCGCCCCCGACGGCCCCGCCAACTCTCCACACGCCGCGTCGCCCTGATATATCACCTGTTTCTTCTCGGAGGGATGCCAACTATCGGAGGTGGCCGGGTGTCGGTGGCCGTCGCTAGCGTCATCACGGTGACGATGCCCGCGAGGACGCGGCATCCCCTCGACCGCGAAGGAGCGCCGCGATGAGCAGCCAGATCGACCATCTCCTCAACGAAACCCGGCGGTTCGCGCCCTCGGCGGAGTTCGCCTCCGCGGCCGTCGCCGACCGCAGCCTGTACGAGCGCGCCGCCGCCGATCGAGAGGGCTTCTGGGCGGATCAGGCCCGGGAGCTGCACTGGCACACGCCCTTCTCGCGCGTGCTCGACTGGTCGAACCCGCCGTTCGCGGAGTGGTTCGCCGACGGCGAGCTCAACGTCGCCTACAACTGCCTCGACCGCCACGTCGAGGCGGGCAACGGCGACCGCATCGCGCTGCGCTGGGAAGGCGAGCCCGGCGACCAGCGAAATGTGACCTACGCCGAGCTCACCGATGAGGTCAAACGACTCGCGAACGTCCTCACGGACCTCGGGATCGGCCGCGGCGACCGGGTCGCCCTCTACCTGCCGATGATCCCCGAGGCCATCGCCTCGATGCTCGCCGTCGTGCGCATCGGTGCCGTGCATTCCGTCGTCTTCGGCGGCTTCTCGGCCGACAGCCTGCGCGCGCGCATCGACGACGCCGGCGCGAAACTCGTCATCACCGCGGACGGAGGGTGGCGCAAGGGCAAGGTGTCCCCGCTCAAGCCCGCGGTCGACCAGGCCCTCGCCGACCGCAACGGCGCGGGCGAGCAGGAGACGGTGGAACACGTCCTCGTCGTGCGTCGCGGGGAGAACGACGTGGACTGGGTCGAGGGGCGCGACCTCTGGTACCACGACGTCGTGCCGCAGGCTGCGGCCGAGCACGAGGCCGAGGCGTTCCCCGCCGAGACGCCGCTGTTCATCCTCTACACCTCGGGAACGACCGGGAAGCCGAAGGGCATCCTCCACACCTCGGGCGGCTACCTCACGCAGGCGGCCTTCACCAATCGCGTCGTCCACGATGTCCACCCCGAGACTGACGTCTACTGGTGCACGGCCGACATCGGCTGGATCACGGGCCACACCTACGTCACCTACGGCCCGCTCGCCAACGGCGCGACCCAGCTCCTCTACGAGGGGACGCCCGACACCCCGCACCCCGGGCGCTGGTGGGAGCTCATCGAGAAGCACGGCGTGACGATTTTCTACACCGCCCCCACGGCGATCCGCTCGTTCATGAAGATCGGCCGCGACGTCCCGCAGAAGTTCGACCTGTCGTCGCTGCGCCTTCTCGGCTCCGTGGGCGAGCCGATCAACCCCGAGGCCTGGATCTGGTACCGCGACATCATCGGCGCCGACAAGACCCCGATCGTCGACACCTGGTGGCAGACCGAGACAGGCGCCATCATGATCTCCGCGCTCCCCGGCGTCACCGAGACCAAGCCCGGCTCGGCGCAGGTTCCCGTCCCGGGGATCTCGATCGCCGTCGTCGACGATCAGGGCGAGCCCGTCGGCAACGGCAGCGGCGGCCTGCTCGTCATCACCGAGCCCTGGCCGAGCATGCTGCGCGGCATCTGGGGCGACCCCGACCGCTATCGCGAGACGTACTGGGAGAAGTTCGCCGACAAGGGCTACTACTTCGCCGGCGACGGAGCCCGCCTCGATGACGACGGCGACGTGTGGCTCCTGGGCCGCGTCGACGACGTGATGAACGTCTCGGGCCACCGCCTGTCGACGGCCGAGATCGAGTCGGCTCTCGTGGGTCACGAGGGCGTGGCCGAGTCCGCGGTCGTCGGCGCGTCCGATGAGACCACCGGTCAGGCCGTCGTCGCTTTCGTCATCATCAAGAGCAGCTATCTCAAGCAGCATCCGGTCGAGGGCCTCGGCGACGAGCTGCGCAGATGGGTCGGAGAGCAGATCGGACCGATCGCGCGTCCCCGCGACGTCTACATCGTCGGAGAACTGCCCAAGACCCGCTCCGGCAAGATCATGCGTCGCCTCCTCCGTGACGTCGCCGAGGGACGCGAGGTCGGCGACACCACCACGCTGGCGGACACGGCCGTCATGAGCGTGATCAGCGCGCAGGTGAAGTAGGCGCGTCGACACGGAAGATCCCGGATGCCATACCTGCGGCATCCGGGATCTTCCTCGTTATGGATACATTGAGCGGCCAAGTGTGCATCTGTCACCCGATGGGAACCGTCTACGTATACACTCAGGATCACCGATGACGCTGAGGGGGTCTGCGATGCGCGCAAGCGACCGGGCCTACGCGACGCTCCTGGACGAGATCCAGACCGGTGTCCTGGCACCCGGCACCGTCCTCGGCGAGGTCGAGCAAGCCGTTCGCCTCGGCGTCAGCCGCACTCCCCTGCGGACGGCGCTCGCCCGATTGGCCACCGAGGGTCTCGTCGCCCAGTCGTCCCCACGAGTGACCGTGGTCACCGAGGTGCACAGCGACGACATCCGTTCCCTCTTCACGGTGCGTCGAGCGCTCGAAGAGAGCGCGGCGCGACTGGCAGCGGCTTCCCCCGTCGCCCCGACATTCGCACGGATGGCGGATGCCTTCGCCGCGGCCGAGCTCGACGGCGACGCCGCGCGCGATGCCTATTACGCCCTCATCGCAGAGTTCGACGACGAGCTGGATGCCGCCGCCGACAACACCTATCTCGTCGGGGCGTTGCAGAACATCCGCACCCACCTCGTGCGCGTCCGACGCCTCGCGCGCTACCGACCGGAGCGGCTCGCCGCCTCCGTTGCCGAGCACCGCCTGATCGCGTCGGCGATCGCGGCCGGCGACGGTGATCTGGCCGCCCACGCGGTCCACGTGCACCTGCACAACGCGCTCACCAGCATCCTCGACTCGCTCGAGACCACCCCCGAGCTCGCGTACGCCGCGCGACCCGCCGCCCGAAAGAGAAGATCATGACAATTTCGCACCATGTTCGTGTCCACCGCAGTGAAGAGAACCTCCCGAAGGAGGGGCAGCTCGCGTGGTCTCTCGCGCGGGTCGCGGTCGACCCGGTGGAAGTGGATGCCGACGTCGTCGACATGATCATCAATCGGGTGATCGATAACGCGGCGGTGGCGGCGGCGGCGCTCTCGCGTCAGCCGGTGAGTGCGGCGCGTCAGCAGGCATTGGATCACGCGGTGTCGATCGGCGGGTCGGGGGCGACCATCTTCGGATGCCTCCTCGAGCGGCGGTCGAGTCCGGAGTGGGCGGCATGGGCGAACGGCGTCGCCGTCCGCGAGCTGGATTACCACGACACGTTCTTGGCGGCGGAGTACTCCCACCCCGGCGACAACATCCCCCCGATCCTCGCCGTCGCCCAGCACACCGGTCGCGATGGTGCCGCGGTGGTGCGGGCTCTGGCGACGGCGTACGAGATCCAGATCGACCTCGTCCGCGCCATCAGCCTGCATAAGCACAAGATCGATCACGTCGCCCACCTCGGCCCGTCCGCGGCCGCCGGCATCGGCACCCTGCTGAACCTGGATCAGGCGACGATCTCCCAGGCGATCGGTCAGGCCCTTCACACCACGACCGCGACCCGTCAGTCCCGCAAGGGCGAGATCTCGACGTGGAAGGCGCATGCGCCGGCGTTCGCGGGGAAGATGGCGATCGAAGCCGTCGACCGCGCCATGCGCGGCGAAACCTCCCCCTCCCCCATCTACGAGGGTGAGGACGGGGTCATCGCGTGGCTGCTGGACGGCCCGGACGCGTCCTACGACGTCCCGTTGCCCGGCGACGGGGAACCGAAACGGGGGATCCTGGATTCGTACACGAAGGAGCATTCGGCGGAGTACCAGGCGCAGGCGTGGATCGACCTCGCCCGCCGCCTCGGCACCCAGCGGCCGGAACTGCGCGACCCGGCGAACGTCTCCTCGATCGTCCTGCACACCAGTCACCACACGCACTACGTCATCGGCTCCGGCGCGAACGACCCGCAGAAATACGACCCCACCGCGTCCCGGGAGACGCTGGACCACTCCATCCCCTACATCTTCGCCGTCGCCCTGCAAGACGGCGCCTGGCACCACGTCGACTCGTACACCCCCGACCGAGCGGGCCGCCCCGACACCGTCGAACTCTGGCACAAGATCACCACCGCCGAAGACGCCGAATGGACCCGCCGGTACCACTCCGACGACCCGAACGAGAAGGCCTTCGGCGGACGGGTGGAGATCACCCTCACCGACGGCACCACCCTCACCGACGAGATCGCCGTCGCCGACGCCCACCCCCTCGGCGCCCGCCCCTTCACCCGAGCCGACTACATCCGCAAATTCCGGACCCTCGCCGAACCCGTCCTCCTCCCCGACGAGATCGACCGCTTCCTCACCCTCGCCCAGCGCCTCCCGGAGCTCACCCCCGCCGAGGTCCTGCAGCTCAGCATCATCGCCAAACCCGGCATCCTGGCATCCGCCCCCGCCCCCAAAGGACTCTTCTGATGCTGTACTCGTCGGTCTCCCCCGCTGAGAAGCGGCGGGCCTTTCGCGAGCGGCTGGCGACCGGAGAGCTGCTGCGCTTCCCCGGGGCGTTCAATCCGCTGTCGGCGCGGCTCATCGAGCGCAAGGGCTTCGAGGGCGTCTACATCTCCGGGGCGGTGCTGAGCGCCGACCTGGGTCTTCCCGACATCGGTCTCACGACCCTCACGGAGGTCGCCGGTCGCGGTCAGCAGATCGCGCGGATGACCGACCTTCCCGCGATCATCGACGCCGACACCGGCTTCGGCGAGCCGATGAACGTCGCGCGGACCGTCCAGACGCTCGAAGACGCGGGCCTGGCCGGATGCCACATCGAAGACCAGATCAACCCGAAGCGCTGCGGTCACCTCGACGGGAAGGCCGTGGTCGACACGGACACCGCGATCAAGCGCATCCGCGCCGCCGTCGACGCCCGCCGTGACGAGAACTTCCTCGTCATGGCCCGCACCGACATCCGCGCCGTCGACGGTCTGGATGCCGCGATCGACCGCGCGCGTCAGCTCGTCGACGCCGGAGCCGACGCGATCTTCCCCGAGGCGATGCGCACCCTCGCGGAGTTCGAGGCGGTGCGCGCCGCGGTCGACGTGCCGATCCTCGCGAACATGACCGAGTTCGGAAAGAGCGACCTGTTCAGCGTCGACGATCTGCGGAACGTCGGTGTGAACATCGTCATCTGGCCGGTCTCACTCCTGCGCCTGGCGATGGGGGCGGCCGACCGCGCGCTCGATGCGCTGCAGGACGAGGGCCACCTGAAGAACCAGCTCGGGCAGATGCAGCATCGCGCCGACCTCTACGACCTGATCGACTACGAGCAGTACAACCGCTTCGACACGAACATCTTCGATTTCACCATCACGAAGGAGTGAGCATGTCCGACACCCAGGACGACATCAAGAAGGGCCTCGCCGGCGTCACGGTGGACTACACCGCCATCAGCAAGGTCAACCCCGACACCAACTCCCTCCTCTACCGGGGATACCCCGTGCAGGAGCTCGCCGCGACCCAGTCCTTCGAGGCCGTCGCGCTGCTGCTGTGGAACGGCGACCTGCCCACCGACGACGACAGGGCGGAGTTCGAGGCCTTCGAGCGCGCGCACCGCGATCTCGATGCCGACATCAAGACGGTGATCGACCTGCTCCCGCTCGAGGCGCACCCCATGGACGTCGTCCGCACCGCCGTCTCGGCGCTCGGCGCCGCGGCGGACGACGTGGCGGACAACTCCCCCGCCGCCGACCTCGCCAAGGCCAAGCTCCTGTTCGCGAAGATCCCGGCCATGGTGGCCTACGACCAGCGCCGGCGCCGCGGGCAGGGGCCGGTTCCCCCGCGTGCCGATCTCGACTACTCGCGCAATTTCCTGTGGATGACGTTCGAGGAGGAACCGGCGGACGTCGTCGCCGCGGCGTTCAACGTCTCGATGATCCTGTACGCCGAGCACTCCTTCAACGCGTCGACCTTCACGGCGCGGGTCATCACCTCGACCACCGCCGATCTGTCCTCCGCCGTCGTCGGCGCGATCGGCGCCCTCAAGGGCGCTCTGCACGGGGGCGCGAACGAAGCCGTCATGCACATCTTCGACGAGATCGGCTCGGCCGAGCGCGTCGAAGGGTGGCTCGACGACGCCCTCGCGAACAAGCGCAAGATCATGGGCTTCGGTCACCGGGTCTACAAGAAGGGCGACTCGCGCGTCCCGACGATGAAAGCCGCCCTCGACACCCTCGTCGCCCACTACGGCGCCGACGAACTCGCCGCGCTGTACGACGAACTGGAGAACGCTTTCGTCTCGCGCAAGGGCATCTACCCCAATCTCGACTACCCGTCGGGGCCTGCGTACCACCTCATCGGCTTCGACACTCCGACGTTCACCCCGCTGTTCGTGGCGGCGCGCGTCACGGGCTGGACGGCGCACATCATCGAGCAGACGGCATCCAATGCCCTCATCCGCCCGCTGTCGGCGTACAACGGCGTCGACGAGCGGCACATCGAGGGCTATGTCCCCTCCGAGGCCGAGGTCGCCGCGGCGTCCCGCCCCGAAGAGTCCTAGAAACGCCGAGAGGGGACGGGACCACGTGGTCCCGTCCCCTCTCGTGTGTCCGTCGTCAGGCGACGGTGAAGATGACCTCGACCTCGACCGGACTGTCGAGCGGAAGCACGGGAACGCCGACGGCCGAGCGGGCGTGGACGCCGGCGTCGCCGAAGACCTCGCCCAGGAACTCGCTCGCTCCGTTGATGACGCCCGGCTGTCCCGTGAACGCGGGAACGGATGCCACGAACCCGGTGACCTTGAGTACGCCCGTCAGCTTGTCGACGCCGCCGACGACGGCGGCGGCCGCTGCGATCGCGTTGAGCGCGCTCTGGCGCGCGAAGGCCTTGGCATCCGCGGGGCTGACCAGCCCCTCCGCCTCGCCGACCTTGCCGACGGCGGGAAGCGCTCCCTGCACCATGGGCAGCTGACCGGAGGTGTACACGAGGTCGCCGTGCCGCTTCGCGGGAATGTAGGCCGCGACCGGAGGAACGACCGAGGGAACTTCGACGCCCAGCGCGGCGAGGCGCTCCGCGACGCTCACTGCTGGCCCTCGAACTGACGTGCGGCCGCTTCGGCGGCACCGAGTCCGGCGTTCGCGGTCCCGCCACCGGTGGGGCGCTTGAAGTAGGCGACGAGCCCGCCCTCGGGGCCGGTGACGACCTGCACGAGTTCCCACCCCTGCTTTCCCCAGTTGTTGAGGATGGCCGCGGTGTTGTGGATCAACAGCGGCGTGGTGAGGTACTCCCACGTGGTCATTCGCAGCTCCCGAAGGTGACTCGGATGCCGCGCACGAGATGTGCGCGGTCAGGACGCGTACGCGCGCGAGCGCACGCCATCGAGGCATCGCCCAGCAACGTCGCTTAGCATCAACCCTATGCCTGAGAACAAACGAACGGCTAGCGGTGCGCTCGGCGGCATCCTCGGCCTCGTCGGTCTGAGCACGGCCGCCGGTGTTCTGATGACCGCAGCTGTCACGCCGGCGATCGCCGTGTCGGGCGCTGCCGCCAGCAGCGCCATCACGATCTTCGACAACATGCCGAGCTACCTGCAGCCTGACGCCCTCATGCTGCCCACCACGCTCATGGCCGGCGACCGGGTCCTCGCGAAGTTCTACGACCAGAACCGCTCCCCCGTCACCTTCGACCAGGTCAACCCCGTCATGTACGACGCGATCCTCTCCTCCGAGGACCCGCGGTACTACCAGCACGGTGGCGTCGACCTCATCGGCACGACCCGCGCGCTGCTCAGCAACGCCTCCGGTGGCGAGACCCAGGGTGGCTCCTCGATCAGCCAGCAGTACGTCAAGAACGTCCTCGTCCAGCGCTGCGAACGCGATGCCAAGGCGACGGACGGCTCGGACGGCACGCCTGCCAAGACGCGCGATGAAGCCCTGCAGGAGTGTGCTCTCCAGGCCATCCAGGCCGACGGCGTCGAGGGCTACCAGCGCAAGCTGCAGGAGATGCGGTACGCGATCCAGCTCGAGAAGCAGTACACGAAGGACCAGATCCTCCTCGGCTACCTGAACATCGCGAACTTCGGTGGCGTCACGTACGGCATCGACGCGGCGGCGAAGTACTACTTCGATGTTCCGGCCGCGCAGCTGAACGTCGGGCAGGCGGCGATCCTCGCCGGCATGGTGCAGAACCCCAACCGCTTCCGCATCGACCGCGAAAACGGGTCGATCTCGAACGAGGACGGATCGGTGACCTGGAACAAGGCCCCGGACGGCTCGATCGACGACGTCGACCAGAGCACCATCCAGGCGCTGTACACGCTTCGCGACAACGGCGAGATCACGCAGGAGCAGCTCGTGAACGCCGCGGACGGCTACAGCGAGACCAAGGGTCGACAGCTCTATGTCCTCAGCCGCATGGAAGCGGACGGGAAGATCACGCACGAGCAATACGTCGCGGCGGCGATCGAGCCGATCACGCCGAAGATCACCGAGACCGATCAGGGATGCGCCAACTCGGGTGCGCCGTACTTCTGCCAGTACGTCGTCTCGACGATCCTTAACGACCCCGCCTTCGGCACCGACGTCGATGATCGCGTCAATGCGCTCCGTCAGGACGGCCTCACGATCCAGACCACTCTCGACTGGCGGATCCAGGATGCCGCGCAGACGGCGATGAACGAGAACGCGCCGCAAAGCTTCGAGGGCATGAAGTTCGGTTCGACCGCGGTGAGCATGGAGGCCAAGACCGGCCGCATCCTGGGCATCGCCCAGAACACGAAGTTCACCCAAGATCCGACGCAGGCGGAGTCCGACCCCGCCTACAACTCGATCGTCTTCGCCGGCGACAAGGACAACGGCGGGTCGAACGGGTTCAATGCCGGGTCGACGTTCAAGCTGTTCACTCTGGTGGACTGGCTCGAGAAGGGCCATTCCCTCAACGAGAACCTCAACGGTCGTCTGCGTCCGGTGCCGAACATGAAGAACTCGTGCTACGGCGACTGGATCAACGGGGGCGGCACCATCATCAACAACTTCGGGTCCGACCCGGGTTACTACGGCACCCCGTTGACCTTCACCAAGAACTCGCTCAATACCGGGTACCTCACGATGGCCTCGCAGCTGGACCTGTGCGACATCGCCAAGGTCGCCAAGAAGCTCGGCGTGACCCGTGGCGACGGCACCGACATCGAGATGCGGGTCGCCAACAACGTCATCGGCGACGACAACGTCTCGCCGATCGCAATGGCCGGAGCGTACGCGACCGTCGCCAACGGCGGCACCCACTGCCAACCGAAGGTCATCGACAAGGTGACGGACAGCGACGGCGCCGAGCGTCCGATCCCCGACCGCCAGTGCACGCCCGGCACACTGACGCCGGAGGTGGCTGCCACGGCCGCCTACGCGCTGCAGGGCGTCATGACCGGCGGGGGAACCGGCCAGTCCGCGAACCCCTTCGACGGGACGCCGCTGATGGGCAAGACCGGTACCCACGAGGGGTGGAACACCTGGATGATCGAGTCCTCGACCAACGTCACCACCGCCGTGTGGGTCGGTAACTGGGACGGCACCGAGAACCTGTTCGGGAAGTTCTGGAACGGCCAGGAGCTCTCCAACATGAGGTACTCGATCGCCGAGGAATCGCAGCGCGCCGCGGACGAGTTCTACGGGGGCGATGCCTTCCCCAAGCCGTCCTCGAACCTCATCCGGACGATCCAGAAGGATCTGCCGAACGTCGTCGGGAAGACGCTCGACGAGGCCCGTTCCACCCTGCAGGGCGCGGGCTTCAGCGTGAGCATCGGATCGCCCGTCGACTCCGAGCTCGGCGGCGACCGCGTCGCCGCGCAGAACCCGGGCGCCGGATCGGCACCCGCGGGCTCGACGATCACCCTCAGCCCCGGCAACGGCCAGGGCGCCACGGTGCCGGACGTGTCGGGCAACCCGGTGAGTTCCGCACGGGCCGCCCTGCTCGCCGCGGGATTCGGGACCGTCTCGATCGGCAGCTGCGAGAAGGACGCGAGCGCACCCGCTGAGGGTCGCGTCACCGGGACGAACCCGGCCGCCGGAACCTCGACGAACAAGAGCACCGCCGTGTCGCTGAGCATCGCGGCGAAGGACTGCCCGTGACCCATCCCGCAGTGAAGGCCGCCCTCGCACCCCTCGCGGTTGCGGGGGCGGCCGCTGTCGGCGCGGCCATCTGGGGCATGGGCGTCGAGCGGTACCTGTTCACCGTGCGCTACCACGCCCTCCGTGTGCTCCCGAAGGGCGCCGAGCCGATCCGTGTCCTCCACGTGTCGGACGCGCACATGGCACCGTGGCAGCATCGCAAGCAGGAGTGGATGGCCCGGCTCACCGAACTGTCCCCCGACCTCGTCGTGAACACGGGCGACAACCTCGGTCACCGCGACGGGCTGACCGGCATCCGTACCGCCTTCGCGCCCCTGCGGGGTGTGCCGGGCCTCGTCGTCCACGGGTCCAACGACTTCCAGGAGCCTGCGCCGCGCAACCCGCTGCGGTACTTCCTCGGCCCGTCCGGGAACGTCCCCGCCCACAAGCACCTCGACGTCGACGCCCTCGACCGCTTCTTCACGGACGACCTCGGGTGGAACATCCTCGACGACACCGCCGTGTCCCTCGAGGTGAAGGGCGTGCGCATCACCGCCTTCGGCGTGAACGACGCCCACCGCAAATGGGACCGCCCCGAGCAGATCCCGCCCGTCCTCGAGACTCTGGATGCCGCTGACCTGACGCTCGGTGTGATGCACGCGCCGTATCGGCGGACGCTCGACACGTTCATGGACTTCGGAGCGGACGTGCTGCTGGCCGGGCACACGCACGGCGGACAGGTGCGCGTGCCGTTCAGCCGCAATGCGCTGGTGTCGAACTGCGACATCCCCCTCGACCAGGCCCGCGGGCTCAGCGAGTGGTCGCACGGCGGTCGCTCGGTGCCGCTGAACGTGAGCGCCGGCCTCGGGCACTCGATCTACGCTCCCGTGCGTTTCGCGTGCCGACCGGAAGCGACCCTGCTGACACTGCTGCCGCGCTGAGTGCTTCTGCACCATCCCCGAAGGGGCCGTTTCCTCCACGGAACGGCCCCTTCGCCGGTTCGCGGGTGTTGCTCCTCGACCAGGATCGAGTCTCCAACCGAAGGGACTCTCCATGCCTCACTCGCACTCCCCACGACCGCATCGCCGACGGCGAGCCTTGGCCGCCGTCCTCACGCTCGTCGCCGTTGCCACCGCCCTGTTCGCCGCCCCGGCGACCGCCGCCGATCGGGGAACGGGCTTCGGCACGTGGGCGCCCCTGTCATCCACCGGCTGGCACGGCTCCATGCGCGTCGGCGATGTGCACACGTACTGCATCCACCCCGGTCTCCCCGTCGCGACCGGCACGACGACCGACCACGGCACGACCTCGGACGTGCGAGGTCTGAGCGCCCAACAGCTCGTCTCGATCAACCACCTCGTCTCGGTCTACGGCCAGACCGATGACCCCGTTCAGGCGGCGAGCGTGGGGTGGGCGGTGAAGGCGATCGTCGACCGCGACACCACCCTGCACTCGTGGGGCTACCACGGCGACTCGCTCGGCGAGGCGATCGACTACATCATGCGCCGCGCCAGCCCCGAGAACAGCGCGGCGATCCAGGCGCGCGTGGACCAGTACCTCACCGAAGCCGCGGCCGTACGCGTCCCGCGGACCGGCGGAGCGCTGACGCTGACCACCGCGGTCGACGATCCGACCGAGGGCACCGTCGTCGCCGACGTCGACCCCGACGCCACAGGCACGCTCCGGCTCGAGAACGCCGTCTTCGCCGACACAGGGACGGCCGAACGCTCCGATGTGCGGGCCGGCGTCGTCTATCCGATCGTCGCTCCGCGCCCCTCCGGGAGCGACGGACGTCCCTACACGGTGCGGGCGTCCGGAACGTTCCGGGTGCCGGCCGCCGCCGTGCGCCTGTTCACCACCCCGGGTCAGCAGGAGTCGGCCGGCCCGGCCGACCCGCAGACGTTCGATCTGTCGACGACCGACGCGGCGGCACGCCCCGTCCAGTTCCGTCCCCTCATCGAGACCACCGCTCATATCGAGGGCGACAGGTTCGTCGATGAGGTGACCGTGTCCGTCGACGACGGCGTATGGCCCCGTCAGGCAGACGGCTCCTTCGTTCCGCTGGTCGCCACCGCCGACCTCTATCGGACGGGGGCGTTCCCCGCCGAGTCGGCGAAGGTCCCCTCCGGTCTCTCCCCCGTCGCTCGACTCACGCTGACGACGGATCCGCACCGAGGGCCGGGGACCTATCGGATTTCCACGCCGGAGACGCTCCCGGGCCCCGGGGTCTACACCGCCGTGTGGCGGATCTCGAGAGACGAGCAGGACAGCGCGATCGCGCCGCATCTCCCGCAGGGGTACACCTGGACGGAACGCTTCGCGAAGCCCTCCCAGACCGAGCAGCTCGCGCCCACGCCCCCGCCGTTCACCCCCGCCCCCACTCCCGTCCCGACGTCCACGCTGACACCGACCCCCTCGCCCACGACGGCCCTTCCCGCCGCTCTCGCGTCCACCGGCGTCGCGGGAGCCTCGATGGGTGGGGCGGCGCTGGGCGCGATGCTCGCCCTGGCGCTGGGCACGGGAGCGGCCGTCGTCGCGCGACGGCGTCCGACTCGGCGGCCCTGAGTCGCCGGGACCTGGTTCGGCAGACCCCCGCACGGGTCGTGTGACACGTCGGGGGCTGTCGGGCGCCGGTCGGACGCCGCCGGGACGCCGGCCGGAAGCCCGTCGAAGGCGGGCCCGGTTCCGGTCGGACGCCGCCGGGACACCGGCCGGAAGCCCGTCGAAGGCAGGCCCGGTTCCGGTCGGACGCCGCCTGCACACCGGCCGGAACCCGGTCGAGCACAGGCCGTGAAGCCGCTCAGGCGGGGCCGGGAGCGTTCCCCGATGCTTCCGGCCCCGCCTGCGCCGCCACCCCGCGGAGGTCCGACACTCCCGCCACGCGCGCCGATTGGGCGGACGTCCGTGAACGGGGTAGACTTTCATGGTTGGCCACGGGGTGTGGCGCAGCTTGGTAGCGCGCGTCGTTCGGGACGACGAGGCCGCAGGTTCAAATCCTGTCACCCCGACCATCTGAAGAAATGAGTGAGGGCCTTTCGCGATTCGCGAAGGGCCCTCACTCATTTCCGGACGACGCGCTGCCGACCGGGCTTATAGGCAAGAACGTGTGGATCGCTCGGGCGTGTCATCCCCGTCCTCACCGCGGTGCTCCGGGACTGGCCCGCAGGCCGGAGGAGCAAGCAATCCACGACGCCTCGCTCAGAGCAGCGACGCAGCAGCTCTCGACCGTTGCGGTCTCAGCGAAGTCTGGACGCGGCGAAGCACTGCGGCCACTGAAGCAGTCCGGTGAGGTCGAAGCGTGAAGTCCGACTTTTCGGGGACTTCTCATTTGACGAGACCACTCCGGACTACGAGATCGCCGGTCAGTCAGAAGCTGAAGCGGGTCCTGGTCCGTGCATTTACTCTCGCGGAAAGTTCTTTCGGACCTGCCGTCACGATTGTGGAGGTGCGCCCAGTTCATTATTGCTGTGAGTACCGTCAGAATTCTCTTTACAGAAGCTGGGCGCGACTGATTAGCTCTCGTTAGCTGGGGCAGGGGGCTCCGGGAAACCCGGGGGATCCAGTGCGCTCGTCTCGCCTGTCTGTTGTCTGCGTCGTTAGCATCTCGGCACTCGTGGCGAGTCTCGCCATAACCACGCCCGCTACGGCCTCGACGTCGCAAGGAGCCGTGTTGGCCGCGACCAGCGAAGCGGTCGAGGGCGAGTGGTCGCCACCCGAGGATGCAGCGGACACCGTGGTTGATCCTGCCTGGCGCGAGACACAGGTGGTTGAGGAGGAAGCGGATGCTCCTCCCGTCGAGGCGGACGGCGGTCAGGGGGAGAGCGACGACGCGCCGAAGGCCGATACCGAGACCGTGCCCGACTCTGGATCGAAGGATGTCAGCGTCAATCGGGCTCCAGGTGGGACGACTGTGGGGGCACCCGGGACCGGCGAGATGCCCTACTTCACCTTCCAGGACTTCTCTCTCGCTCCCGACCAGTCGGCGCGCGTCAACATCGCGAACGGCAACCTGCTGCTCAAGGCGGTCGACCTTGCCCTTCCTGGCCCGGGCTACGCGCTCCGGGAGGACCGTTACTACAACGGCCTTTCGGACGAGGAAGGTCAGTATGGCGGCGGGTGGCATTCGTCAACGAACGACACCACCATCACCAGCACAGACACGGGGGCCCTCTTCCGCGGATTCAACGGCGCCGAGCTGACGTTCACCGGTGCCGGGTGGGAGCCCGGCACCGGCGGATGGTTCTACCCGGAATACCGGGCCCCCGCCGGCAGCAACATGACACTGGACCACGGGGAGAGCTACATGTCCCCCTTCCGGGCGACCCTGAATAAAACAGGCGAGACGTTCAAAACACAGGTGAACACCGGCGGCCCCATGGGGCGTATCGAAGATCGGAACGGCGTCGGCATCTCCCGTCCGATTCGCTGGAGCGGCGATCCCCAAAGGCTCGTGCATGATTCGGGACGTTCTATTACCTTTCACGAGACAGCAGACGGTAAGCGGTTCACGGACATCACCGACTCCGCTGGACGTGACGTGCTCTACACCTATGAAGCCGTCGGCTCCAGCACCCGCCTCAAGAGCGTCACTGCCGTCGACGGCAAGGTGACAACGTACAGCTACGACTCCACGGGTCGTGTTTCGAGCATTGTGCTGCCCAGCTCTGTGAACAGCACAACCACGGTCTCGTTCACATACGACTCCGCTCACCGCGTGAAGAAGGTGATTCAAGAACCTGGCATCGAGACGATCTTCACCTACAGCTCGGGGCAGACCGTCGTCACCGACGCAAACGGCCACAACGCGACCTACACCATCAATAGTGACGGACTCGTGACCGCGACCAAAGACGGGCTCAACCGCACCCGCTCACAGCAGTGGACCGCAAATATGGACATCGAGACGACCACCGACGCGATCGGGTCGAACGACACGACGTACACGTACGACGGGTCCGGTAACCGACTGAGCGCTCAGTTACCGACTGGTGCTGCTGCCTCGGCAACGTACGCCATCGGGAGCGGGTGCGGCGCCCCGGATACGGGCACCGCGTTCCAGCCCAAGTGCTCGCAGGACGACGCGGGTAACAAGAAGCAGTATGAGTACGACGCCGCGGGCAACCTCATTAAGCAACGTGACACCACCACGAACACCGCCGTCACGGAGTTCGAGAACACCTACGGCACGTGTGGTGGCTTCGCTGGGCAGATCTGCACGACGAAGGACGGACGTGGCAACGTCACGAGCTACACCTACGATGCCAAGGGCAACCTCACGAACGTGACGCCCCCAGCGCCGATGGGGCCCACCACATACACATACGACTCCCTCGGCCGGGTGAAGACAGTCACCGATGGTCGAGGCGACGTGACGGCATACACGTACGACGTGCGGGACCGCCTGCTCCGCACAACATTCGACAACGCTGACAAACTCTCGAGCACTTACTACCCCAACGGCCTGGAGAAGACGCGGACTGACTCCGCGGGCGGCAGCATCTCCTTCGAGTACGACCGGCAGGGGCGCCTGACGAAGCAGGCCGGGCCGCGCTCGGGCGTAACACAGACGTACTCCTACGACGAAGTCGGCAACATGCTTGCCTACACCGATGCCGCTGGTACGACGTCCTACTCGTACGACGCCGCGAACCAACTGACGCGACTCACCGAGCCCGGAGGAAGCTGCCCTGCCACCGGAAACGCTACCGACAACTCGGGGTGCATCAAGTTCCAGTACGACCTGAATTCCGCCGAGATCAAGCGCTTTCTCCCAGGCGGTGCGACAGTCTCCACAACCCGTGACGGGTCCGGTCGACCAACACGCATCACCGGCAAGGATGACACCGGAGCCGTAGGTGTTGACATCGGCTACGGGTATACCCCTACCGGGAGCACGGGTGATCGCGGGAACGTGCAAACGCGCACCGCTTTCAAGGAAGAGGGAATCACCGCCGGCGCGGTGACCTCATACACGTACAACTCGCGCAACCGCCTCAGCTCAGCCATCGAGAAGACCGGAAGCACGACGTCCGCCTCCTGGTTCTACACATACGACGTGGACGGCAACCGCACGCGTCAAGTCCGAAGTGGAAGCACCGGAGTGGCCGCGGGAACGATGAACTACACCTACAACGCTGCAAACCAGCTGACTTCCGCCACAGGGCAGTCGACGAGTTGGACTTACGACGCCGCTGGCAATCAGACCCGCAATGGCACGACGGGGGCGACGGCAACATACGGCAATAGAGGTCAGGTAACCCAGCTCGGCTCGACAGCAAACGGATACTTCGGAACGGGTAACACAGACCGGATCAGCGCCGGGGCTACCACTTTCAACTCCAGCGCGCTCGGGCTCGCCGATCGAACCAGCGGGAGCGCGACCCAGACGTACACGCGCACCGCTGACGGAGAGGCAGTTGCCTTCAAAGCCGCGAATCGCTGGTACTACGCTCAGGACCACCTAGGGTCGGTCGTCGGCATCTTCTCCTCTGCTGGCAAGTACACCGGCGGTTACTCGTACAGCCCGTACGGCGAGGCACGCTCGACCTCTACATCGTCCGCTGTGAGCACAAACCCGCTGCGCTACATCGGCAGCTATCACGAGGGCGACGGAATCTACAAGCTTGGTGCGCGTTACTACGACAGCGCCCAGGGTCGGTTCACGCAGATGGACCCCAGTGGGCAGGAAAAAAATCCTTACGCATACGCTGCGTGTAACCCGATCAACGCTAAAGATCCTTCTGGTTTGAGCTGTGGCTCGGCTATCGCAGACCTGGTGTGGTCTTCGCTGGGGTTCGCGCTCGCCGTAGGCGCACTCGTGGGCCTGAGTGTCGCAACGAGCGGGGCGGCGGCTCTGTCGTTCGCAGCAATTAACGCAGTCGGTGTGGGTGCGATCATCGACCTCGCGGCTTCTATATGGGGGGCTGGCTCTGCCATCGGAGGAATTCAAGAGGAATGCCAGTGAAGATGAAAATTCTGATTGCTGTCTTGGCTGCATTGACTCTGCTTATCGGGGTCGGTCTTGTTCTGCAGATCACCCTTTTCGGTAGTACCAGCTGGTGGGCTTGGGTCATTTTTGCGAGCGGTATCGTCATTGTAGGAGGACTATATTGGTCGACATCTAATAGGGGATCCGGCGAATAGAAAGTCCCTTCGGTCGTGCCGTAGCCATCCAACGCCGAGCAAAAGATGTACGTCCGACACGGATGGCTGGACGGTGGTCTGACCACGTATGAATCGATCGCCAGTCCAGGACTATGTCTCAGGTGCATTCAACGGCGGGGTAGGACCTCCGCCGTATCCGGCTAGACCTCACCCTCCTTCAATTCGGGCAGTCGGACCACTGCCGCTGAATTTTCAGAACAGAGGTAGATAAGGTCGACCATCTATGCAAATGAGTGAGGGCCCTTCGCGGATCGCGAAGGGCCCTCACTCATTTCCGACAGCCACCTGCCCTACGGATTCTCGAGCTCGGGGCAGGCTCAGCGTTCGAGCACGACCGCGAGGCCCTGCCCCACACCGATGCAGATCGCGGTCACGGCGACGCCGCCGCCGCGGCGCTTCAGCTCGTGCGCGGCGCGCGCGATGATGCGCCCACCGGACGCACCGAGGGGGTGACCGATCGCGATGGCGCCCCCGTTCTCGTTCAGCAGCGCGGGGTCGAGATCGGTCCACAGCTTCGCGCACGCGAGCGTCTGCGACGCGAACGCCTCGTTCAGCTCGACGAAGCTCACATCGCTCCACGACCGTCCCGCCCGCGCGAGGGCCCGGTTCGCCGCCTCGACGGGAGCGACACCGAACACGTCAGGGTCGTTGCCGAACGCGGCACGGCCGGCAATGCGGGCCAGGGGCTCGGCATCCAGGATCCCCTCGGCCCCCAGCAGCACCGCCGAGGCGCCGTCGTTGATCGGCGAGGAGTTGCCGGCGGTCACCGAACCGTCCTTGCGGAAAGCCGGCCGCAGACCCGCGAGCACCTCGGCGGTCGAGTCGTCGCGAATGCCCTCGTCGCGCGTGAGCGCGTGCCCTTCGACCTGAACGATCTCGTCATCGAAGCGGCCGTCGGCCCACGCGGCGGCGGCCAAGCGGTGACTGCGCGCGGCGAAGGCATCCTGTTCCTCGCGCGAGATGCCGTAGATCTCGGCGAGCTTCTCGGCGCTCTCGCCGTTCGAGATCGTCCAGTCCTTCCGCAGCCGTGGGTTGGTCATGCGCCAGCCGATCGAGGTGTTCCACATCGTCTGATTCGCCGCGGGGAAGGGGCGCGGGCTCTTCTCGACCACGAACGGGGCCCGGGTCATCGATTCGACCCCACCGGCGAGGATCACGTCGGCGTCTCCGGCCTCGATCGCGCGCGAGCCCTGGATCACGGCATCCAGCGACGATCCGCACAGGCGGTTGATCGTCGTTCCGGGCACCGACGACGGGAAGCCCGCGAGCAGCGCGCCGAAACGCGCGACGTTGCGGTTGTCCTCCCCGGCCTGGTTGGCGTCGCCGAAAATCACGTCCTCGATGCGAGCCGGGTCGATGCCGGTGCGTTCGACGACGGATGCCATGACGGTGGCCGCGAGGTCGTCGGGGCGGACGTCGGCGAACGCTTTGCCGTGCCGCGCGAAGGGCGTGCGGACGGCGTCGTACACGAAGGATGCGGGCATGGGTCAGGACTCCAGAGGGATCAGCGACAGACCGAGGAGCTCCTCGATCTCGGCGTGGCTGTTGTCGCCGAACAGCTCGCGCACGCGGAAGCCGTCGGGCGTGACGTCGAAGACGCCGTGGTCGGTGTACACCCGCGAGACGCAGCCGACGCCGGTGAGCGGGTACGTGCAGGCGGCCACGAGCTTGGGCTCGCCGCCCTTGGTGAGCAGGTCGGTCATGACGTAGACGTCCTTCGCGCCGATCGCGAGGTCCATCGCTCCACCGACCGCGGGGATCGCTCCGGGCTCGCCCGTGGACCAGTTCGCGAGGTCTCCCCCCGCCGACACCTGGAATGCGCCCAGCACGCACACGTCGAGGTGGCCGCCGCGCATCATCGCGAAAGAGTCGGCGTGGTGGAAGTACGCCGCGCCCGCGAGGGCGGTGACCGGCTGCTTGCCGGCGTTGATGAGGTCGGGGTCCACCAGGCCGCGCTCGGGAGCCGGCCCCATACCGAGCATCCCGTTCTCGGTGTGCAGGACGATCTCGAGCCCCTCGGGCAGGTAGTCCGCTACCAGGGTCGGAGCCCCGATCCCGAGATTCACGACGGCGCCCTCCGGAATGTCGGATGCCACGCGTGCGGCGAGCTGCACGCGGGAGATGCGGGTGGTCACTGTTCTGCCTCTTCTTGGGTTCGGAGATCGGTGCGGACGACCGCGCGCGTCGAGGCACCCGGTGCCGACGAGCGGTCGGGGCGACGGACACTCACGACGCGGACCCTTCGGGAGTGAGGGGGCGACCCTCGATGTCGACGCCGCCGACGAACGCGCCGTCGTGAAGCCACGCGCGCTCCCCCACCGCGACGACGCGGTCGACATAGAGACCCGGGGTCACGACCGCCTCGGGATCGAGCCCGCCGAGCGGAACGATCTCATCGACCTGCACGACGGTGGTGGAGGCTGCTGCGGCCATGATCGGACCGAAGTTGCGCGCCGTCTCGCGGTAGACGAGGTTCCCCCACCGGTCGGCGGCGCGCGCGCTGATGAGCGCCGCATCAGCGTGGATCGGGTACTCGAGCACGTAGTCGCGTCCCTCGATCCTGCGTGTCTCCTTGCCCTCGGCGAGCTGGGTGCCGAAGCCGGTCGGAGTGAAGAACCCGCCGATGCCGGCACCGGCCGCGCGAATACGCTCCGCCAGGTTCCCCTGCGGCACGAGCTCCAGCTCCACCTTGCCGTCGCGGTAGAGCCCGTCGAACACCCAGGAGTCGCTCTGCCGCGGGAACGAGCAGATCATCTTGCGCACCTGCCCCGCCGCGAGAAGGGCGGCGAGCCCCGTGTCGCCGTTGCCCGCGTTGTTGTTGACGACGGTGAGGTCGCTGGCGCCGTGCGCGATGAGTGCGTCGATGAGCTCGACGGGCTGACCGGCGCGGCCGAATCCGCCGATCATCACGGTCGCTCCATCTCGGATGCCGGCGACCGCAGCCGCGACGTCGGGAACGGTCTTATCGATCACGCGGACTCCCTCGTATGTTCGCTGTGCGAACGTGCGTACGTTATGCGTACAACTCTACGCGCGGGCCTCGGCGACGACAAGAGTCGGTACGTCGCAGCACTCTCGAGCGCGAGGGCTTCGGCATCCGGTTCGCTGACTTTTCCACCGCACGGCGCAATCCCCGGCACGGCGCCAGCCTCTGCGCAGCGCGAGCCGCAGCGGGACGCGAGCCACGGCACAGCGCAGGCGGGCGCAGCGCGAGCCCTAGCGGGACATGAGCCACGGCACAGCGCGAGCCCACGCGCGGCGTGAGCCCCCGCGCAGCGCGAGCTCCGCCGCGCGCGGTCAGACCAGACGGAGATCCGCGTCGATGTCGGAGGCCACCGCGAGCAGGTCGGGCAGGCACCGCTCGCGCCAAGCGGTCGCGTCGCCCCGCGCGGTCGCCGAGATGTTCACCGCGGCCACCACGGTTCCTTCGCGGTCGTGCAGAGGGGCGGCCAGCGACCGCAACCCCTCCTCGAGCTCCCCGTCGACGAGGGACCACCCCTGTGTCCGGACGGCCTCGAGCTCGGCGAGGATCGCCTCGAGATCCGTCCGCGTTCGCGACGTGAGGGGTTCGGGGTGCGACGCGGCGATGATCTCGCGGGCTCGGGCCTCGGGCAGCGCGGCGAGGAGGACGCGACCCATGCCGGTGGCGTAGGCGGGGAAGCGCGTCCCGATGGTGATGCCGACGCTCATGATCCGCCGGGTGGGAACGCGCACGACGTACACGATGTCGGCTCCGTCGAGCACCGCCGACGACACGCTCTCGTCGACCTGGCGCGAGAGGCGTTCCAGGTGAGGCTGCGCGAGGGCGGGGAGGGAGAGGGCGGAGAGGTAGCTGAAGCCGAGCTCGAGCACTCGGGGCGTCAGGGAGAAGTCACGCCCGTCGGCTCGCACGTATCCGAGTGTCTCGAGGGTCCGGAGGAAGCGACGAGCCGCAGCTCGGGTCAGCCCCGCTCGGCGGGCGACGTCGCTGAGCGTCAGCGCGGGGTGCTCGGCGTCGAAGGCGCGGATCACCTCGAGTCCACGGGCGAGGGACTGGACGAAATCGCCGGACCCGCTCTCGCTCTCGACCGCTTCGCTCACCGGCTCACCCTATCGGGGACGGTGGCCGCTCCCGGTCGCGGCCGCCTGTTTCGCGACGGAGCGGGCGTCGCGGCGCGGCTCGCGCCCACGAGCCGACAACGACATCGCCCCCGCCACCACACCCGAGGGTGCGATGGCGGGGGCGTTGAGGCGTGTTGCTTAGCGGCTCACGCGACGGAAGCGACGGTAACCGACCGCTCCGAGGCCACCCAGGAGGAGTGCAGCGGCACCCAGGGCGAGCGGCGCGGGGTCACTCGCACCCGTCTTGGGGAGCGTGCCCTGCGGGCCCGGGGTCGGGCCCGGGGTGCTGGGCGTGCTGGGCGAGGGCGACGGGCCGGGGGCCGCGGCGACCGAGAACGACACCGATGTGCTGTTCGACTGACCGTTCACCGTCTGCGTGGCGACGACGGTGTAGTCACCGGGAGCCAGGGCGTCCGCGAAGGCGACCGTCCACTTGCCGTTCTTGACCTCGGTCCTACCGACCTCGGCACCGTTCAGCGCGACGGAGATGGTCGCACCGGTCTCACCCGAGCCCGACACCTTGGTCGGGACGGCCGAGTCCGAGTAGCTGCTGCCGTCGACGATGCCGTCGATGGTGGGCTGCGCGGGGATCACGGCGAAGGAGGCCGAGGTGGAAGCCGAGGTGACGCCGTCACGTGCCTGCGTGGCGGTGACCTTGTAGGAACCCTCGTTCAGGTCGGCCTCGACCGACCACGTGTTGTCAGCGCCGACCTCGGCGGTGGCCTTGACGTCACCGGTGAGGGTGACGGTGGCTCCGGCGAGACCGGTACCCGAGATCTTGGTGACCTCGGAGACCGTGGACGAGCCGTCAGCGGGCGACGTGATCGCCGGAGCGGCCGGAACGACCTTCACCGAGGCGTCGACCGTGGACGAGGTGCTGTAGCCGCTCGTGGACTGCAGCGTGAAGGCGTACTCACCCAGGCTCTCCGGAGCGGCGAAGCTCCAGGTGCCCGAGCCGTCGACGTCGATGGTGAACTCGTCACCCTTCGCCGGGTTGACGACGAGCTTGGTGTTGGCCTGAGCCGTACCCGAGATGGTCGAGCCGGTCGTGACCGTGCTGCCGTCCTCCGTGGTGAGCTTCGGAGCATCGACCTGCACCTCGACGGTGTAGCCGCCGGTCTGCGCGAGACCCGAGAGCAGATCGGCGCCCCAGCCGTAACGGACGCCCTGGTAGTCGAAGAGCGCCGACGTCACGCCGACGGCCTTGTCGCCCTGCCACATGGGTCCACCCGAGTCACCCTGGATGACGTCGATGGGACCGCCGAAGCCATGGACCCAGCGGCCCTCGACGTCGAGCCAGCCGTTGACGATCTCGATGTTGCCCTGCGTGTATCCGGTGGTACGACCGGACTTCGCGAAGGGGCCGACCTCGGCCTCGCCGACCGACTTGATCGGGAATGTGGATGCCGACAGGTCATCGAAGTTGGACCAGTCGGTGACCTCGGGCTTGAGGTCGAGGTCACCGTTGGTGACGTCGATCACCGAGATGTCGACCGAGTCCGCGGCGCCGTCGGCGCCGGCGGTGTTGCCGGGTCCGCCGAACTGCGAGAAGCCGAAGTCACCCAGCACATGGGAGAGCTTGACCTTGCCGGTGCCGCCGCCGGCGGTGTCGGAACGGGGAACGGTGAGGGAAACCTCGTCGATCTTGCCGTCCTGGGTGCAGTGGCCGGCGCTGATGAGAGCCGGGGCGCCGGTGGGAGTGAAGCCGCTGTAGCCCACCGAGCAGAGGTAGCCGTCGCCGCTGGAAACCTCACCGAAGTATCCGGCACCACCGACGACGTCCGTGGACGCCGCCTTCTGGGGAGCGGAGTCGAGCTTCTTCAGAATGACGTTCGCATTGTTGTCGACGAACGCGCGGGGCTCGCTCTTGAGGCTCGCTTCGTCGGCGGTCGTGTAAAGGACGACGTTTCCGTTACCGTCGGCACCGACGATCTTGACCTGGTCGTCGCTGCTCAGCAGCGCCTTGGCTGCGGCATCGAACTGCGGCCCGGACGTCGGAGCAGTGGACTCCGCATCGCCCGCGAAGGCCGCCGTCGGGGCGATGAACCCCGTTGCAGCGAGGGCCAACGCGGCGGATGCGCCCGCCCACCCCACACGCTTCATGTTTCGTTTCATCGGCTCATCTCATGTGTTTCTTATGGGAATAACACCGGAGTGCGCGCAAAGAGACCGTGTTCGGGCCCCCACCCACCTCTCAGGTTCCCCGCCACCCTACGACAAGCTGGCAATTCTTTATGTACGGGTTTACAAATTGCCTCGAAAGATGAGAGGACTTTCATGATCGGTCGGCGCGGGCTTTCTCAGAATGCGAGCGGCCCCGTGGCCAGGTCCGCGGCGATGATTTCCGGACCGCAGCCCGCTTTCCGGCTCGCCGCGACCGCGGTGGTCTCACCCGCGCGCCGACCGGATGCCACCGCGGCGGCTGCCCAGGCCCGCTCGGTAGGATCCATCTAGCCCGCGGCATCCCTCGCCGATGCCGCTTCCGCGGACCCCCATAGGGTCCGGCCGGCCTCACCCGTTGACCTCACCCCGCAGGAGCACCGTGTCCGCAACCTCGCCGCGTCTCGTCGCCTTCGACCTCGACGACACCCTTGCGCCCTCCAAGACCGCGATCTCGCCCCGCATGGGCGATCTCCTGCTCGCGCTCGCGGAGCGTGTCGAGGTCGCGATCATCTCGGGCGGCCAGCTCCAGCAGTTCCGCTCCCAGGTGGTCGAGCGGCTGCCGGAGACCGGTTCCGAGATGCTCGACCACCTTCACCTGATGCCGACGTGCGGCACGCAGTACTACCGCCTCGGAGCAGACGGCATCCGGACCGTGTACGCGCACTCCCTCACCGACGACGAGAAGACGCGTGCTCTCGCCGCGGTGCGCGAAGAGGCCGAGCGTCTGGGCCTGTGGGAGGCCGAACCGTGGGGCGAGATCCTCGAGGACCGCGGCTCGCAGATCACGTTCTCGGCGCTCGGCCAGAGCGCCCCGCTCGAGGCGAAGATGGCCTGGGACCCCACCGGGGAGAAGAAGAACGCCCTGCGCGAGGCCGTCGCCGCCCGCATCCCCGACCTCGAGGTCCGCTCGGGTGGCTCGACCTCGGTCGACATCACCCACCGCGGCATCGACAAGGCCTACGGGATGCGCAAACTGGCTGACGCCACCGGCATCCCTCTCGACGACATGCTCTTCGTCGGCGACCGCCTCGACCCGGACGGCAACGACTACCCCGTGCTCGCCATGGGGGTCGAGTGCCACGCGGTCCACGGCTGGGAAGACACGGCTGACTACCTCGACGCCCTGATCCCGACGCTCCCGGTGCGCGCGCAAGCCTGACCCGCACCACCGGAAACGCCGCCTCGGGCGAGACGCCGCACGACAGCGGGGGTCTCGCGCGGGGCGGCGTTCCTCATCTGGAGTGGCGCGGCGAGGACCTCAGAGGATCTGCCCGATCGGTTCGCGCTTCTCGGCCTGGAAGCGATCCTCGGTCCGCCCGTAGGCCCAGTACCCCGACAACGACACCTGCGCGCGGGGGATCCCCCACTGCCCGAAGATGACGTCGCGCAGCGCCTTCATCGCCTCGCGCTCGCCGTGCACGAAGACCTGGCCACGCCCGGCCGGCGGCGTCCATCCGGCGGCGGCGTCGACGAGCACGCGGGACGTCCCCGCCCTCGCTGCTCCGCGATACACCCACTCGACACGCACGCCGTCGGGGACGGTGAGCGGCACTTCTTCGCCGCGCGCCTGCACCTCGAGGAAGACCACGCCCACGGCATCCCCGGGGAGGGCTTCCAGGGCGGCCGCGATCGCGGGGATCGCCGATTCGTCGCCGGCCAGCAGGTGCCAGTCGGCCTCGGCGTCGGGGGCGTAGCCGCCTCCCGGCGACGACACGACGAGGCGCTCCCCCGGCTGGGCGCGCGCCGCCCACGGCCCCGCGAGACCCTCATCGCCGTGCACGACGAAATCGATCGCGAGCTCGTCACCGTCGACCTCGCGCACGGTGTACGTCCGCGTGACGGGAAGGTCTTCCGGAGCGAGGGTCTCGCGCAGTGCCGCGAGGTCGTAGGGCGGCTCGAGCCCCAGCTCGGGTTTGACGAAGGTGATCTTGACGTACTTGTCGGTGAAGGCGCTCTCGCGGAACGCCGAGAGGTCCGCCCCGCGCGCGCGAACGCGGACGAGGTGGGGAGTCAGACGTTCGGTCGACACGACCTCGAGCACGTGCTGAGGCCGGGGCGGGCGGACGGGGCGGTCGGTCATGGAAGTCCTCTCACGGGCGCGCTCTCTGCGGATGCGAGGTCGGCGGGGGCACCGAGTTCCTCGGCGACCTGACGGAAGTACCCGGCGATGTGTCCGCGCACCGCCTCGCGCGCGAGGACGCCGTCGCCGCGGGTCACCGCGCCGACGATGTCGCGGTGCTCGTCCCGCAGGCGCGCGGCGGTCGACGGCCAATCGCTCATGCGCGCGGCGCCGAGCTGCGTGTACGACTCGATCGAGCTGCGAAGCCCCGCCATCATCGCGGCGACCACCGCGTTGCCCGAGGCCTCGGCGAGGGCTTGGTGCAGTCGCGCATCGAGGGCGAGGAACTCCTCGCGGGTGAGAGCGCCGGCATCCATGGCATCCAGGATCCCGTGCACCTCGGTGAGGTCTGCTTCGGGATCGGTCGCCAGACGCTCCACGACGTCGCCCTCGAGCACCACGCGGGTGCGGACGACGTCGGCGATCGGGAACCCGTTCGCGGCCACCTGCAGGCGCAGGAACGCCGCGAGACCGCCGCGCGGGGTGGTCACGATCATGGCACCGGCTGTCGGCCCGGATCCGGTCGCGGTGCGCACGACGCCGAGCACCTCGAGGACGCGGATGGCCTCGCGGACGCTCGAGCGACCGACGCCGAGCGTCGACGCGAGCTCCCGCTCCGGGGTCAGGCGGTCTCCGGGCGACAGACGCCCCTCGCGGAGGTCGGCCTCGATCCGCTCGAGCACGACCTGCCACGCACGCGGTGCCGCATCCGGCATGGCATCCCCCGTCCGTCCGATCCGGCCGATGTGGCCGGACCACATCAGCCTACGCGCGGATCGTCAGGCGTCGGCGGGCGTGGCGTAACCGGCGGGGTTCGTCGTCTGCCAGTTCCAGTAGTCGCGGCAGGCGTCGTCGATGGTGAGACGCGTGCGCCAGCCGAGAACTTCCGCGGCCTTCGTGGGGTCGCAGTAGGTCGCGGCGACGTCACCGGGGCGGCGGTCGAGGATCCGCTTGGGCAGCTCGTGCCCCACCGCCTTCTCGAACGAGGCCACGAGCTCGAGGACGCTCACCGGACGACCCGTGCCGAGGTTGAACACCTGGTGCCCCGGCTGCGCCTGCTCGAGAGCCGCGACGTGCCCCTCGGCCAGGTCGACGACGTGGATGTAGTCGCGCAGCCCCGTGCCGTCGGGGGTGTCGTAGTCGTCACCGAACACGCCGACCTCGTCGAGCGTGCCGATCGCGACGCGCGAGACGTAGGGCATGAGATTGTTCGGGATGCCGGCGGGGTCCTCGCCGATGAGGCCCGACGGGTGCGCCCCCACGGGGTTGAAGTAGCGCAGGACCGTGACGTTGAGGTCGGGGTTCACGCGCGCGACGTCGGCCAGGACGACCTCGTTCATGCGCTTGGACTTGCTGTACGCGTTCGAGAGGTCGATGCTCGTCGTCGACTCCTCGGTGAAGGGCAGATCGGCGGGGTCGGAGTAGACGGTCCCGGTGCTGGAGAACACGAACGACCGGATGCCGTGGGCCAGGCCCACGCGCAGCAGCGCGAACGTGGTGTCGAGGTTGTTGGAGTAGTACGACAGCGGCTTCTGTGTGGACTCGCCCACGGCCTTGAACGCCGCGAGGTGGATGATCGCGTCGATCGGGCCGTGCTCGTCGAACACCGCGGACACCACGTCGTCGTCGGCGGCGTCGCCGATCACGAGCGATGCGGGCTTGCCGGTGATGCGCTCCACGCGCTCCGCGGCGACGGCGTGCGTGCCCGACAGATCATCGAGGAGGACGACATCGTGGCCGGCTTCGAGAAGAGCGACGGCCGTGTGAGTTCCGATGTAACCGGCACCGCCGGCCAGGAGTACGCGCATACTCTCAGGCTATCGCTCGGCGCCGACACCGCCGTCCGCGCCCGCGCCCGTTGCGGAGCGGGGCTGAACGCAGCGTCGAGACGGCACCGCGCTGACGACTCGGCGGCATCCTGCAACCGAGATGTCAGCCGGATGCCGTTTCGCGGCCTGAACAGCGAGCGCGGGGCGCCCAGCGGACGCGCGGCGTCGGGAGGGCGCGGCGCGTCAGCGCCCGTCGAGGCGGCCGCCGGACTCCCGCAGGTAGCAGGCAGCGCACATGGATTCGTACGTGACCTCGCCCTGGATCTGGCCCTCGTCGATCGCGACCTGGTCGCCGTCGAAGACGAACCGGCCTCCCACCAGGCGCGCGTTGAAGATCGCCTTCCGCCCGCAGCGGCAGATGGTCTTGAGCTCCTCGAGGCTGTGCGAGATCTCCATCAGGCGCGCGGAGCCCGGAAAGGCCTCCGTGCGGAAGTCGGTGCGGATGCCGTAGGCGAGCACCGGCACGTCGTCGAGCACCGCGATGCGCAAGAGGTCGTCGACCTGGGTCGGGGTGAAGAACTGCGCCTCGTCGACCAAGAGCGAAGCGACGGGGGCGGCGCCGGCGGCCCCGGCGAACACCGCGCGCAGATCGTCGTCGGGGCCCACGAGAAAGTCGACCGGGCGGCTGACACCCAAGCGGCTCTCGATCTGATCAGCGCCCTTGGTGTCGATCTCAGGCTTCGCGAGCAGCACGCGCTGTCCGCGTTCCTCGTAGTTGTACGCCGCCTGCAGCAGGGCCGTCGACTTGCCCGAGTTCATCGCTCCGTAGCGGAAGTACAGTTTCGCCACGGGATCAGGGATTGATCTTGAGCGCCTGGGCCGTGGCATCCAGTTCTCGACGCGCCGCGTCGGGGCGCGTGTTGAGCGACTCGCCGTAGCTGGGGATGAGCTCGCGCAGACGCGGCTCCCACTCGGGCATGCGCTCGGGGAAGCACGTCTTGATCAGGCCGAGCATGATCGACACCGCCGTGGACGCACCCGGGGACGCGCCGAGGAGGCCGGCGATCGAACGGTCGGAGGCCGTGATGACCTCGGTGCCGAACTGCAGCACCCCGCCCTTGTCCTTATCCTTCTTCATCACCTGGGCACGCTGACCGGCGTCGAGCAGCTCCCAGTCCTCGGCCTTGGCCGTGGGCATGAAGTCGCGGAGGCTGTCGACCTTCTTCGCGTGGGTCTTCAGGAGTTCGCTGACGAGGTACTTGATGAGGCCGGGGTTGTCGACGGCGACCTTCAGCATCGGCAGGAGGTTGTGCGGGCGCACCTGGGTGACGATGTCGAGCATCGACCCGTTCTTGAGGAACTTGGGGCTGAAGGTCGCGAAGGGGCCGAACAGCAGCGAGGACTCGCCGTCGATGACGCGCGTGTCGAGGTGCGGAACCGACATGGGCGGGGCACCGACCGAGGCCTGCGAGTACACCTTGGCCTGGTGCTTCGCGACGATGTCGGGGTTGGAGGTCTTGAGCCACTGTCCGCCGATGGGGAAGACGCCGTAGCCCTTGATCTCGGGGATGCCGGAGCGCTGCAGGAGCTTCAGCGCCCAGCCGCCCGCACCGACGAAGACGAAGGTCGCGTTGATCGAGCCGGGGGTGCCGCCGATCACGTGGCGGTACGACACCTCCCAGGACCCGTCCTTCTGCTTCTTCAGCTTCTTGACGTCGTGGTTGGTGACGACCTCGACGCCCTTCTCGCGGAGGTTCGCGAAGAGCTGCCGCGTGAGCGAGCCGAAGTCGACGTCGGTGCCGGCGGGGACCCGGGTGGCGGCGAAGGGCTCGCCCTTGCGGCGCTTCTGCATGAGCAGCGGAGCCCACTGGTTGATGACGCGGGAGTCCTCGGTGTACTCGATGCCCGCGAACAGCGGCTGCTCCTTGAGGACCTCGTAGCGCTTGCGGAGGAAGGCGACGTCCTTCTCACCGCGCACGAACGTCATGTGCGGGGTCGCGTTGATGAAGGTCGACGGCTCGTCCAGGACGCCCTCGGCCACGAGCGAGGCCCACAGCTGACGGCTCTGCTGGAACTGCTCGTTGATCGTGACGGCCTTCGCCGGGTCGATCGTGCCGTCCTTCGACTCGGGCGTGTAGTTGAGCTCGCAGAGCGCCGCGTGACCCGTGCCGGCGTTGTTCCAGGCGTTCGAGCTCTCCTGCGCGACGTCGCTCAAGCGCTCCATGACCGCGATCTTCAGATCGGGCTGGAGGTCCTTCAGCAGCGTGCCGAGGGTGGCGGACATGATGCCGCCACCGATGAGGAGAACATCGACGTTTTCAGTCACCCGACGATTCTAGGCGCGGGCTGCGAGGTCTCTCGACATCGAGAGATCGGTCGGTTCGATGTCGAGACAACCCCGCAGCCACGGCATCCGGATGCCGGGATCAGACGGTCGCGACCCGCTTCTGCGCCACGATCTCGGCGATCTGCACGGCGTTCAGCGCCGCGCCCTTGCGCAGGTTGTCGTTGCTGATGAACAGCACGAGCCCCTTGCCCTCGGGGGCCGACTGATCGGCGCGGATCCGGCCGACGTAGCTGGGGTCGGTGCCGGCGGCCTGCAGCGGCGTGGGCACCTCTTCGAGCTTCACGCCGGGGGCGTTCGCGAGCAGCTCCCGGGCGCGCTCCGGCGAGAGGTCGCGGGCGAACTCGGCGTTGATGCTCAGCGAGTGCCCCGTGAACACGGGGACGCGGACGCACGTGCCGGCAACGCGGAGGTCGGGCAGCTCGAGGATCTTGCGGCTCTCGTTGCGCAGCTTCTTCTCTTCGTCGGTCTCGTTGAGACCGTCGTCGACGAGGTTGCCCGCGAAGGGGATGACGTCGAAGGCGATCGGGGCGACGTACTTCTCGGGCTCGGGGAAGTCGAGCGCGGAGCCGTCGCGGACGAGCCGCTCGACGTCGCCCTGGGCGAGGACGCCCTCGACCTGGCCCAGGAGCTCCTGGGCGCCCGCGAGACCGGAACCCGAGACGGCCTGGTACGTGCTGACGATGAGGCGCTCGAGTCCTGCCTCGGTGTCGAGGACCTTCAGCACGGGCATGGCGGCCATGGTCGTGCAGTTCGGGTTCGCGACGATGCCCTTGACCGCCCGGTCGATCGCGTGCGGGTTGACCTCGCTCACGACGAGGGGGACCTCGGGGTCCATGCGCCACGCGCTGGAGTTGTCGATCACGAGGGCGCCGGCCTCGGCGAAGCGGGGCGCGTGCGCGCGCGAGCCGGTGGCCCCGGCGGAGAAGAGCGCGACCTCGACACCCGACGGATCCGCCGTGGCGACGTCTTCGACGATGACCGAGTGCCCGCCGAAATCGACCGAGGTGCCGGCGGAGCGGGCGGTGGCGAAGAGACGCAGCTCGCGAATCGGGAACGACCGCTCGGCGAGGATCTCGAGCATGACGGTGCCGACCTGGCCGGTGGCGCCGACGACGGCGAGGGAGATTCCGGAATCGGAGATGCGGGTCATGCGAGTGCCTCATTCGTTCGGGTTTGTCGGAATTCTACCGACGCGCGACCGCGCGTCCTGACCGGGGCCGGACGATGGCCGCAAAAGAAAGTCATACGGCGGAAACACGACCCTCTCTATAGTGTTCAAAATGAGCACTTTGAACACGGATGCCACCGCCTCGGCGTCACTCCGGATCGCCGTCCTGCAGAGCTCGGGGCTCGAGGGCGACGTCGCGGGCAACCTGCGGGCTCTGGCGGAAGCCGCCCGTCGCGCTCACGCGCAGGGCGCGGACCTCCTCGTCACGCCCGAGATGTTCGTCACCGGGTACAACATCGGCGAGCGCCTGGACGAGGTGGTCACCGACGACCTCCCCGATCGGATCCGCACCGCGGTGCGGGAGAGCGGTCTGGCGATGGCCGTCGGGACCGGGATCCGGCGACCGGACGGCATCGCCAACAGCGTCCTGCTCGTGGATGCCGACGGTTCGTTGATCGCCCGCTATGACAAGACGCATCTGTTCGGCCCGCTCGATCGCTCCCTATTCGTCGCCGGCGACTCTCTGAGCCCTGTGATCGACTTCCACGGCGTACGTCTGGCGATGCTCATCTGCTACGACGTGGAGTTCCCCGAGAACGTCCGGGCGCTCACGCTCGCCGGAGCACAGCTCGTCGTCGTGCCCACCGCGCAGATGGAGCCCTACGAGTTCATCGCGGAACACCTGATCCGCGTCCGCGCGTGGGAGAACCAGATCGCGATCGCATACGCGAATCGGGTCGGCTCCGAGGGACGCCTGCACTACGTCGGCCGCAGCAGCATCGTGAACGCCGACGGATCCGTCCTCGCCCACGCCGGTGCCACCGACCATGACCTCCTCGTCGCCACCGTCGATGCGCGCGCCATCGAGGGCGCGCAGTCTCGCAACCCCTACCTCTCGGACCGACGTCCGAACCTTCCCGTTCCACCCGCGCCACCCATTCATCCGCTTCCCGAGGAGGACGATTCACATGACCGCACCCGTTGAGCCCGAGACGACGCCCGCGAGCGGGCAGAAGCGGCTGACCGGCCGCTTGGGCACCGGCTCCATCGTCTTCATGGTGATCGCCGCCGCGGCGCCCCTCACCGTGATCGGCGGCAACGTGCCGATCGCCGTCGGCGCGGGAAACGGCGCCGGGGCGCCCGTCGGCTTCATCCTCGCCGCCGTTGTGCTGCTCGTCTTCGCCGTCGGCTTCGTGACCATGACGCCCTACGTCCGCGACGCCGGTGCGTTCTTCTCCTACGCCGCCGCGGGGCTGGGGCCGCGCGCCGGCCTCGCTGCAGCCTTCGTGGCGCTCGTGGCGTACACCGCGATCCAGGTGGGCGTGTACGGATACCTCGGCTGGGCGTTCGGCGGGCTGGTGACGTTCTTCGGCGGTCCGGAGGTGCACTGGGGCGTCTACTCCTTCATCGCCCTCCTCCTCGTCGCTTTCCTCGGCTACCGGCACATCGACCTGTCTTCGCGTGTCCTGGGGATCGCCCTCGTCGCCGAGATCGCCGTCGTCGTCATCCTCGACACAGTGATCTTCGCCACGGGCGGGTCCGAGGGAATCGTGTGGTCGACCTTCGCCCCGGCGAACGTCTTCTCCCCCGGACTAGCCGTGGCGGTGCTCTTCGCACTCACCGGGTTCATCGGATTCGAGGCCACAGCCGTCTTCCGCGACGAAGCCCGCGACCCGGCACGCACGATCCCGCGCGCGACCTACCTCGCCGTCTTGATCATCGGCGTGTTCTACGCGATCTCGTGCTGGGCGCTCATCACCGGTGCCGGCGCGACAGGCGCGGTGGCCCTCGCGCAGGCGACGATCGCGGGGGACGCGAACATGCTCATCGACCTGACCGGGCGCTACCTCGGTCCGATTTTCCAGGACATCGTCCAAGTCCTTCTGGTGACGAGCCTGTTCGCGTGCGTGCTCTCGTTCCACAACGTCATCGCGCGGTATCAGTTCACCTTGGCCGGCCGCGGTGTCCTTCCTCGCCGACTCGCATCCGTGCACGGCGCGCACCGCTCCCCCGCTTTCTCGTCCGTCGTGCAGAGCGTGACCGCCGCGATCCTGGTGGGAGCGTTCGCCGTCTTCGACGTCGATCCCCTCATCGGCGTCTTCGGATCCATGGCGGGGGTGGCCACCGTCGGAATGGTGCTGCTCATGCTGCTCACCTCCGTCGCCGTGTTCGTCTTCTTCCGCCGTAACGCCCGCGTGCGCGCGGGGCTCGTGGGTCGTGCTGTCGTGGCGCCCGTCGCCGCGGTGATCGGACTGGCGGTGTCGCTCTGGCTCGTCCTGTCCAACTTCACCCTCATCACGGGCGGCAGTATCGAGCTGTCGGTCGTGCTCGCTCTGATCCCCGTCGCGGCGGGGGTGCTGGGCGCGGTGCAGGGAGGCCGCCACCGGATCGGCGAGATCCAGATTCCGGATGCCACGCCCACCGGCGCGATCACCCGGCTCGAGCGAGGAGACACCTCGACGGCGTGACGCGGACGCCGTGGCACCGCTCGATGACATGATCGGGTGATGACTTCGACGAGCGCCGGTGCGGACGAGCACTTCGTCGCGCCGGCGCTGTCGGGGGTCGCTCCCCTGTCGATGTTCGACGCGGTGCGCGCACGGTTGTACCTGGCGATCGAGCTCGGCCTTCTCAAGGCCGGCGATCGTCTCCCCTCCGACGCGAGGTCCGCTGAGGCCCTCGACGTCAGCGTGGCAACGATCCGTCGAGCCTTCGGCGCCCTCGCGGACGAGAACGTCCTCACCCGCAAGCGCGGTCGTCATGGCGGGACGTTCGTCGCCGCTGACGTCGATCCGACTCGGTGGGCCGACGACCCTGCCGTCCAACGGTTCCGCGACGAGGCCCCCACCGTGCGCGCGTTGATCCACGAGCGCGCGCTCATCGAATCCGCACTGGCCGCCGAGGCGGCGTGGCGGCACGACGATCCGGACACCACGGCCCACCTCAAAGACGCACGCGCCGCGATCGCCGCTGCGGAGTCGGCCGAGGACTGGACGCAGTTCCACGCCGCGGACGTGCGCTTCCACCGCGCGGTGGCGGCGGCATCCGGCCAGGACTGGGCGCTGGCGCAGCACCGGACGATCGCGGACGCGCTCTACGCGTTCTTCGTTCCGTACCCGATCGCCTACCTGCGCGAGAGCAACGCGCAGCACCGGGCGATGGTCGAGGCCATCGAGCGCGGCGAGGCGCGGTCCGCCGCCCGTGAGGCCCGGGCGCACGTCCTCGAGTTGCGCGAGTCGATGTTCATCTCCCCGCGACCCAGCGGCTCCGGGCGCTGAACCGGGTCAGCGCCCGGTGCCGGCGTGGACGGTGGCCTCGGCCTCGCCGTCCAGACCGTAGGCGGTGTGCACGAGGCGCGCAGCCTCGGCGAGGTCGACGCCGCGGACGACGACCGAGATGCGGATCTCGGAGGTCGAGATCATCTCGATGTTGACGCCGGCCATGCTGAGCGCCTCGAAAAGCGTCGCCGAGACGCCCGAGTGCGTGCGCATGCCCGCCCCGACGACCGAGAGCTTGCCGATTTGGTCGTCGTGCACGAGGCTCTCGAACCCGACCTCGGACTGCTCGCCGGCGAGCGCCTTCAGCGCGGTCGTGGCGTCGGTCTTCGGAAGCGTGAACGAGATGTCGGTGCGACCGGTGGCCGCGGCCGAGACGTTCTGCACGATCATGTCGACGTTGGCGCCCGACTTGGCGACGATCTTGAAGATGTCGGCGGCCTTGCCGGGGACGTCGGGAACGCCGATGACGGTGATCTTGGCCTGGCTGAGGTCGGTGGCGACGCCGGCGACGATGGGCTCTTCCATGGCTTCACTTTCGGGGACGAGGGGAGAGGTCTTCGAGGCGTCGAGCACCCAGGTGCCCTCGCCCGAGCTGAACGTGGACCGCGCGTGGATCAGCACACCGTGACGGCGCGCGTACTCGACGGCGCGGATGTAGAGGACCTTCGCGCCGTTGGCGGCGAGCTCGAGCATCTCTTCGCTGCCGACGCGGTCGAGCTTGCGCGCGAGCGGCACGACGCGCGGGTCGGCGGTGAAGATGCCGTCGACGTCGCTGTAGATCTCGCACACATCGGCCTTGAGGGCTGCGGCGAGCGCGACGGCGGTCGTGTCCGAGCCACCGCGGCCAAGGGTCGTGATGTCGCGGGTGTCGCGGTTGAAGCCCTGGAAACCGGCGACGATGACGATCGCGCCCTCGTCGAGCGCCTCGCGCAGGCGCACCGGCGTGACGTCGACGATCCGCGCGGCGCCGTGCGTGGCATCCGTGATCATGCCCGCCTGGCTCCCGGTGAAGGAGCGGGCCTCGAAGCCCATCGAGTGGATCGCCATGGCCAGCAGCGCCATGGAGATGCGCTCGCCGCTCGACAGCAGCATGTCGAGCTCACGGGGCGCGGGGATCGGCGCGACCTGGCCCGCGAGATCGAGCAGCTCGTCGGTGGTGTCGCCCATCGCGCTGACCGCCACGACGACCTCGTGGCCGGCGCGGCGCGTGTCGACGATGCGCTTGGCGACCCGCTTGATGCTCTCGGCGTCGGCGACGGACGAACCGCCGTACTTCTGGACGATCAGCGCCATAAGAGGAACTCTCCCGGATGGGTCGGGCGTCGGGATGCCACGACGGGGCGCTCGGATGCCGCGCCCGAGGGTCCATCCTAGGGGCGCGGATATGCCGCCTCCGTCATGCGCGGATAGGATCGAGCCCTCCCACCCGGTTCTTGGTCCTGGAGGCTCGCGGTTGTCCCCCACCCCGCGCCGACTGCTGTCGTCGTTGCGTCGTCTCGTGCACACCGAGGACTCCGCCTCCCCCGATACCCAGCTGCTCCCCGTCATCGACGAGGCGTTCGCGACCCGGATCCTCGACCTCGCGATCCGCATCGGCGAGACGATGCTCGTCGTCGGTGCACCCGCGAACGAGGTGACGCTGACGATCGTGCGGGTCTGCGGCGCCTACGGTCTGGACCCGGTGCACGTCGACGTGACCTACAACTCGATCACGATCGCGCACAGCCGCCCCGGAGCCTCGCACCCCACCACGCTCCTGCGCGTCGTGCGCGGGTCCGTGCCCGACCACGCGAAGCTCCAGCGCCTCCAAGCGCTCGTGACCGAGATCACCGGCGGACTCGCCCTCGACGACGCGATCGTGCGGTGTCGCGCGATCCGGCGGCTTCCGTTCCGCTACCGCCCGGCCATCGTCATCGCGGCGCAGGCGGGCCTCGCGGTGGGCGTCGCGATCATGTTCGGCGCGAACTGGCTCGCGTTGGTGCTGTCGTTCATCGCGGCCGGACTCGCCGCCACGACGCAGCACGTGATGGCCCGCGCGCGCGTGCCGTACTTCTTCGCCCAGATCGCCGGGGGCTTCGTGCTGACCGTCGTCGCGGCGCTTTCTCCGCTGCTGCAGTACACGGGGATCGACGCGGCCGCCGCGATCCGACCGTCGGTGATCGTGGCATCCGGGATCGTCCTGATGCTGGCGGGCCTCACGGTCGTCGGGGCGGCTCAGGACGCGATCGACGGTTTCGCCCTGACCGCGACGGGGCGCATTCTGGAGCTGACCACGCAGACGCTCGGCGTGGTCCTCGGGATCCTTGCGGGCCTTGAGACCGTCCGCGTGCTGGGGACGGGGATGTCTCCCCCGTCGAACGCCCTGCCGCTGGGGCCGGTGAGCGTGCAGTTCGTCGGTGCCGCGGTCATCGCGATCGCCGTCGCGGTGATCAACGGAGCCGGTGCGCGGATCATCGTCGTCAGCGCGACCCTGAGCCTGGTGGCCTGGGCCGGCTATCTCGGTGCCTCGTCCCTCGGGTTCGAGGTGGCCGCGGCGAGCGGGGTGGGAGCCTTCATCGGCAGCTTCGCGGGCATCGTCGTCGCCTACCGCCTGCACGTGCCGTCGGTGGCCATCACCACCGCCGCGATCCTACCGATGGTTCCCGGTGCCGCGGTGTTCCGCGGACTGTTGGGGATCGTGGAGTCGGGCGACGACCCCGCCGTCCTCATGACGGGCGTCACCACGCTCACGGGTGCCGCGACGATCGGCATCGCGCTCGCGGTGGGGGCGTCGCTCGGCATCTACCTCGGGCAGCCGGTGCGGGCGACGCTGTCGAGCGTCGTGCGCGGGAGGGCGCGGGTGAGGCGCTGAAGCACGAACGGACGCGGCCGATCGCGGAGGAGGTCACCGCGCGATCAGCGTCATCGTCACCGTGGAGTGGTAGTCGCCGACCGCGGCGTCCCGGGGGACGCGCAGGCTGAGGTCGGCGTCGAACGTTGCGCCCTCGAGGGTGGTCGTCGTCCCCGGCTCCCCCGTCGCGAGCGTCATCGGGTAGACCGCCTGTCCGGCCTCTTGCGACGATCCGACCGTCACGCCGTCGTGGTGGACGACTTCGCGCGGGTCGATCCCCAGCGCGGCCGATGAGAAGCGCAGCGTCGGGTCGTCCCTGCCGACGAAGTCGCTCACGCCGATCTGCATGCTCCACCCCGCGAGGCGGTTGCGGTCGTCGACGACGGTGAAGCGTCCGAGAGCGCGGGCGGCGCCGTCGCGACCGCGTCCGAGGTCGCCGAAGTCGATCGACGTCGTGGTCGGTGCGGTGAGCTGGAAGAGATCGGATGCCGTGACGGCGACGTCGAGCTCGGCACCGGTCGTTTCGCGGGGGCCTGGCGGCATCCACTTGTCGCTGTCGGGCGGCATCGGCGTGCTCCGCAGAAGGAGGGTGTCGGTCGCGGTGTCACCCGGGGCGAACGTCGGGTTGGCGCACGCGTCGAGGTCGATCCCGCCGGCGCTCCCCGGGATCTCGGCGATGAGCGACGACGCGGACCGGACGAGCCCGAGCGGCAGCGGCGCGTTGCCGAGGCGGGCCGCGTTCTGCTGGCCGCGGCAGAGAGCGTGCGCGAGGAACCGCGAGAGGGTGCGTCCCTTCTCCGCAGTGAACACCCGCGTCGGCTGCCTCGGCACGATCATCGAGCTGACGGTGGAGAGGGGGTAGGCGCGCGCATCGGGGTGGCGCCACACGCCTGTGCCGACGGCATCCGGTGTCGCTCCACCGAGCGCGATCGACACCGCCTTTGCCGTCGGGGCGACGTAGTACCCGGCGGCGTTCAGGATCTTCGCGGTGGAGAGTCCGGCGCTGACCGCGTATGCGTTCTCGACGTAGGTGATCGCTCCGCGGCCGTAGCTCTGGGCGACGTATCCGGCGACGCCGAGCGATCCGTTCTGGGAATGGAAGGCGGGGCCGGCGGCCGGAAAGAGCGCGGAGGCGCCTGCCGACCAGATATCGGAGTGCTCGCTCGCCATCCACCGGGTCACCTGGAGACTCGTGGCCGTGGTGTCAGCGCGCACCACGGGGGTGATGTCCTGCGCCGGGAGCGCGACACCCGGGTTGTCCGCGCGGAGGAGCGGGTCGTCCCAGCGTGTGATGGCACCCGAGAAGATGCCCGCCACCGCGTTCCCCGACAGCCGGAGGTCGTGGAAGGGGTGACCGTCCACCCACAGGTTGTAGGCGAGCGCGATGGCGCCGACGACGACGGGGAGGGAGGCGTAGGGGGTCGACGGCGGGGTGGGCAACCCGTCGGCCGGGTCGGCGCCGAAGGGGATGTCGGAGACGGCGAAGTCCACGGTCTCGTTCGCGAAGTCGGAGAGGCCCGCCGCGGAGCCGGAACCGGAGTAGGAGACGGTCATGCCCGAGTCGGTCGCGACGTCGCGTCGCCAGAGGTCCACGGCCTTCTGCGCCCACGTCGAGCCGGAGCCCGAGATCGGCACGAGTTCGTCGGCGTGCGCCGCGGTCGTCGGTGCGACGAGCGAAGCGGCCACGGCGAGTGCGGCGGCCGTCCCGCCGAGCATGCGGCAAATCATCCGAATCGTCCATTCACGTAGTCGTACGTGCGGGGGTCGATGGGCGAGTCGAACATGGCATCCGTGTCGCCGTGCTCGACGATGTGGCCGGGCTGACCGTGGGATGCCAGGAAGAACGCGCACTGCTGCGACACGCGCTGCGCCTGCTGCATGTTGTGCGTGACGATGACGATCGTCAGCTCTTTCTGCAGTTCGCCCATCGTCTCCTCGATCACGCGCGTCGAGGTGGGGTCGAGGGCGGAGCAGGGCTCGTCCATGAGCAGGACGCGCGGCTTGATCGCGAGCGAGCGGGCGATGCACAGGCGCTGCTGCTGACCGCCGGAGAGGCCGCCGCCCGGGGCGCGCAGGCGGTCCTTGACCTCTTTCCACAGGCCGGCGGAGGCGAGCGAGGTCTCGACGAGGTGATCCTTCTCGTCGCGCGACGCGCGCACGCCCGTGAGCTTGAGGCCCGCGATGACGTTGTCGTAGATCGACATCGCCGGGAACGGGTTGGGCTTCTGGAAGACCATGCCGATGTGCTTGCGAGCGTCGATGAGGCGGTGGCCGGGGTCGTAGATGTCGTCGCCGTCGAGCAGCACCTCGCCGGCGAGGGATGCCGAGGGCACCAGCTCGTGCATGCGGTTGAGGATGCGCAGGAACGTCGACTTGCCGCAGCCGGACGGTCCGATCAGGGCGGTGACCTGCCCCGCGGGCATGGTCAGCGACACGTCGAGGAGCACCTGGTGATCGCCGAACCACGCCGAGATCGAGCGGGCATCGAGCTCGGACAGCGGGGCACGTTCCGCGGCCGCGGCGAGCGAACCCTCGGCCGCGGCGATGCGCTCCGCCGTCGCCGAGGCGCCGCCGAGCAGCGACACGGCGGAGGCGGGCGCGGGAGCCGGCGCGGCGAGCACGGCCGTGGGGGCATCGCCCGGGCCCGGGGCGGTGGCGGGGGTCTCCGCCCGTGCGGCGGCGTTCCGTGAGAAGAGGCGACCCGCACGGCGCGACGGGGGCACGTCCCCAGCGGTCGATGCCCCGGCCATGCCGGCGGACAGGCCCTCGAACTCGATCTCGGCGAGGATGCGTGCTTCCTCGGCGTCGAGGACGTCGGTCATGAAGGGATCCGCCGAGGCGCGGGCGGCCTCATCGCCCGACACGACGTCGGTGTGCGTGAGGTCGGCGTCCGCGAGATCGGGGTTCGGGGCGCTCTGCCCCTCGGACGCGCGGGGAGCGCCGTCGTCGGGAGGGGATGCGGGGAGGGAGGTCATGTCGGTACCGCTCACAGGAGGTTGGGGAGAAGACGGACGAGCTGGTCGGAGACGAAGACGCTCGCCAGCAGCAGGACAGGGGCGAAGACGATCCACGTCTTCTGCCAGCCGACGCGCCGATAGGCCCACACGGCCGCGAACTCGGCCACCACGAGGAACTGGAGGGCGAACACCAGCGCCCACACGGTCGTCATGTCGGTGGCGAGCGGCTTGGCCTGCGGCGGCAGCGTCATCGACGTGGTCTGGCGCGCGCCCGCGGGGACAGCAGATCCGGTCGCGCGCGCGTCGACGTAGGCGATGCCCGTGGGAAGGTAGGGACCGCCTCGGGCGGTCACGAGGATGAGGCGGCTCTCGCCGCGAACCGGAGCCGGCGGGGTCGGATCGCCGGCGTACCGGACCCCCAGCACCTCGAACGCCTGCTCGCCCTGGCCCGTCCGCACGGTGAACGTCTCTCCCGGCTGCAACGACTGCAGGCGAGCGAAGGGGCCGCCGAAGGCCGCCGCGCGCCCCATGATCATGCTGACGCCGGCCTGCCCCGGCAGCACCGTGTCGCGCCGATGACCCGGTCCGTGCATGAGCACCCCGGAGGTCGTCCCTTCGGAGATGACCTCGTCGACGCCCAGCTGCGGGATGGACAGGATGCCGACGGGGGCGCCGTCCGGGAGCAGGTGGTCCTCGAAGTCCCCCTCGCTGACGGGAGCCGTCCCGGCGGCGAGTTCGGCGCGGAAGGTGTCGCGGAGCTGCTGCTGAGCGGCGAAGTGCGACACGTGGCTGATCACGAGCAGGTTCAGCAGGAACACCAGCACGAGGACCGACACCGAGACGAGCATGCCGCGCAGGAACACCTGCCCCGCCGACAGAGGGGCGTACGCGGGACGCGGTCGGGGCGGACGTCGCGGCGGGCGAGGGGGCTGACGCGGTGGGGGCGGGCCACCGGAGGGCGGACGGGCCCCGTTGGGGAGCCGCGCGCCGAGGCGCTCGAGGATCGTCACGTCGTCGCCACCGCGGCGGGCGCCGGAGCGCGCACCGTCCGTCTGACGATCTGCACGACCGCCACGGCGAGCCCGGCCAGGACGACCAGCGCCGTGAGGACCCACGGGAACAACAGCGTCAGCGCGTCACGCGTGACGGGTGACAGGGCGACTCCGTCGACGCTCTCCGGCGGCGTCAGCGTGACGTGCGTCGAGAGGAGTGTCCACTGCCCGCCGTGCCGGAGGCGTGCCGAGACCACGCGGGTCTCGCCGGGCTGCAACCCGGCGATGGCGACGTCGTCGACGGCATCCAGTCGCTGGGGGAAGACCCCCGTGTCCATCCAGAAGTCGGCGGTGGCGTCGATGGGCGTCGAGGCGGCGTTGCGCACGCTGAACCAGACGTCGACCACTCCCCCGGCCGGGTCGACCTCGGGGGTGGCGGAGGTGTTGAGCCCGCCGACGTAGACCATGCCCGCCAGGCTCACCTCGTTCGCGGCGGAGACGCCGCCTCCGGTCGATCCGTTCCCGGTGCCCGCCCCCGGACCGGGGACCGGCGCGGGCCGGGTGCCTCCGGCGGGGACCGATCCCGCGGGGCTGTTCGAGCCGCCCGCCGGCGGCGGCGAGGTGGGCGAGGGCATCGGGGTCGAGCCGTCGGTGATGGTGACCGACAGGGTGCCGGAGCCGTCGGGGGAAGGGGTGCTCGCGCTCGCTCCCGGGGAGCCGGCGAGGACGAGGAGGGCGATGGCAGCGCCCGTGACCGCGAGCCGCGGGGCCGTGAGACCGACCGGGCCGCGCCGAGCGCGTGGACGGCGCGCTCGATCGAGACGGCTCATGAGCCGTCCGCCCGGGCTCCCGTGAGAGCGGCGGCGTCCTCCGCCGCCGTGCGCGCGACGAAGTCCATCCATTCCTGCGCCCGCACCTCGTCGCGTCGGCGACGCCACCGCGAGAGCAGGATGCCGGCGGCGATGACCAGCGCCAGGATCACCACCGTCCAGGGCATCGCGAAGGTCACGGCATCCCGTGTGATGGGGACGACGGACACCTGCATCGAGGCGTCGGGTGACTCGACGAAGGGACTGAGCACCGTGAACGGGTTGAGATACAGCCACTGGCCGACTCCGTCGACGGTGTCCTCGTAGGACGCGCTGTTCCCCGGCAGCACGACGGGGATCTTGCCGCCCTGTTCGCCGGTCGCCGGGATCCCGAGCCACGTCTTCGTCCCCGAGGTCAGGTTCGCCGAGAGCGCCACGTTACCCGGGTTGCTGACGGTGTACCGCAGCCTCACCTGACCGGAGAAGGGGTTCCACCAGTCGCCCTCGTACGACGCCTCGTAGCTCGTCAGTGAGAGCTGCGGCTGGAGTTCGCCCGCGACCCGAGCGAAGACCGATGTCGCGACGCGGCGGTCGACGGTGACCTGCGCGCCGGACTCGAGGACGGATGCCACGACCCCGCCGACGTGGTCGCCCGGCGTCGCATCGGCGGGCACCGCGACGGTGAAGGTCAGAAGACGCACCTCTTGGGGATCGAGGGCGAAGGTCACGCGATCGCTGCCGTCGTCGAAGCGGATCCACGAGCCCACGGAGGTGGGGGTGGCCTCCGTGGGGAGCAGCGAGAACTCCCCCGCGTCATCGTTGAACGCGTCGGTGGCGTACACGGTGAAGTCCTGGCGCGCGGTGCCGGTGTTGCCGACCAGCACCCGGTCGGTGACGGTCTGGCCGGGATCGGCGGCGATGCTGAACCGCGAGCGGCCGTCGGGGCGTCCGTCCTCACCCGCCGGGCGGGTGGCAACGCCGACGGTGACGCCGGATCCGCCCTCGGCGGTCGCTGCGGGCGCGTCGTCGGCGGCACGGATCGTGGTCGCCGTCGCCGCGGTGGCCGCGGACGGCATCCCGAGACAGGCGACGATCACCGCGGTGACGAGGGAAGCGGCGCCCAGAGCCGGGAAGCGGCGCCGCAGAGTCGAGGAGAGCACGGTCTATCTCCGCAGGTGGGGGCGACACGGGCGTGTCGCCGAGGTGAACGAGGGCTGATGGGGTGACGGCACGGGGGGATCGGCTGGATCCCCCCGTGCCGCCGGGCGGGTCAGCTCACTTGGAGGTGAGGGTGACCGTCAGGGTCGACGTGTAGTCGCCCGTCTGCGCGTCCTTCGGAGCGGTGAAGGTGAGGTCGGCGTCGAAGAGCGCACCCGTGGTGAGCGTCGAGACAGCCGTGCTCGAGGCGATCTTCGAGCCCGTGCCCACGGTCACACCGGTGATGGGGGTGTAGCCCGAGAACGCCTTGGGCGCCACCGCGAGAGCGGTCGCGGGGATCTCGTCGCCCGCGCCGTTCTTGAAGGGGCTCCACGCGGCGGTGAGGTCCCAGCCCTTGAGGACGTTGCGGTCGTCGACGACGGTGACCTTGCCGAGGGGCTTGGTCACGCTCTTGTCGCGCGCCACGCTGCCGAAGTCGACCTTGGTGGCCTCGGCGTTGAGCGACCAGAGGTCGCTCGCGGTGACGGCGGCGGTCAGGTCGACGTTGTCGGTCGTGGTGTCACCGGCAGCGGACTGCTTGGTGAAGGTGTCCCACGCCAGCACCGTGTACGTCGCGTCGCCGGGGGCGACCAGCGCGATGGTGTGTTCGCCGGCCGGCAGGCTCGAGATGTCGACCGAGAAGTTGCCGTTGCCGTCGTCGGTGACCTGACCGAGGTTGGTCGGGTCGGACCATGCCCACGCCTGAAGGGTCTTGCTCTTGTTGGCGGCGCCGGCGGGGACGGTGATCGTCTTCGCGCCCTTGGCGGGGTCGACCACGTCGACCTTGTTCGCCGACGAGCCCGAGGGCTTGGTGGGCGCGGTCGGGGCCGCCGCGTCCACGGTGCCGGTGAACGCCTTCTCGTTGCTGCCCGCGCTGTTGGTGGCGACGGCGGTGAAGCTGTACGCACCGGCGGTGGTGGGCGTGCCGGAGACGACACCCGTGGAGCCGTCGAGGCTCAGGCCGGCGGGAAGGGACCCGCCGTCCTTGATCGACCACGTGATCGGCGCAGTGCCGTCGGCGGCGAGCGTCTGCGAGAACGCCGCGCCGACCTTGACCGCGTCGAGAGCGGTGGTCGTGATGGTCGGAGCCGTCGCCGAGGGGGTCGAGCTCTGGGGGTCGAACGTCCAGTCACCGCCGGGCTTGACGTGGATGCCGATGTACTTCACGCCCGCGTCGGCGATGTTCAGGCCGTTGTTGCGCGTCCAGGCGAAGCCGAGGCTGAAGTCGCCGCCGTTCGCCTTGACCTGCGCCCAGTTGCCGAACAGGAAGCCCGAGAGCGTGAGGTTCGGGGCCATGATGTCGACCGTGCCCGGCGTGAGGGCACCGTCGCTGGACGCCGTCCAGGCCGACATCGTGCTCTCCTTGCCCTGCGGGGCGATGAAGTACGCGACACCGGTGGCGTCGGTGGTGCCCTTGAAGAGCGTGGTGATGTAGTCGGCGCCCGGACCGGGAGCCGCGATGACCTGCGAGTCCCACTGCAGGACGGTGCCGTCGGGCACCGGGTTGCCGACGTTGTTGTCGAGGAGGTAGAACTGCGGCGCCGGGGTGGCGGCGTTCGCCGCGGTGGCCGAGAGACCGCCCGCGAGAAGCGAGACCGCCGTCGCCGCGGCGACGATCGTCCCGATCTTCTTGAGGTTCATGAGGTGGAGTCCTTTTCCGTTCGGGAAGGTCACAGCGTCGCGAACGCGCGCTGGATGGTGGTGGTGGAGGGAGCGAGGAAGCCGAACTTCTTCTTCACCGCACCGACCGAGGTGGGGAGGGAGCCGAAGCTGGTGAGGCTGTTCGACACCGACGGGTTGACGAGGTTGGCGAGACCGGCGTCGTACTTGGCGTCACCGGAAACGATGCGCGCGTACTCGACGACCAGGTAGGTGTCGCGACCGAAGGTCGCGTCCTTGTAGAAATCGGTGTTGGGAACGAGGTTCGGCGCGGTGCCGGTGAAGGCGGGCTCGCCGCCGACGGGAGAGCCGAAGCTCACACCGGAGTTGAGCGTCGTGTTGACGCCCGTCGCGCCATTGGCCTGGGCGATCCAGCTGGCCGCGCTGAAGGGGATGAGGTCGTTGGTACCGAGGACCGAGGCGTCGTTCTCGGGCGTGGTGCCGGTCGCATCGCTGACGCACGAGCCGAGCGCGGGGTTGCCGATCGCACCGAGGAAGAAGTTGCGCGTGCCCGAGCCGCTCTGGGGAAGGCGCGGCTTCACGGTGACACCGCCGACCGACGTCGTGTTGCACTCGTAGATGGACTTCAGCTGAGCGGCGCTCAGCGTGGCCCACGACGAGTCGCCGCCCTTGTACGCGAAGCCGACGGCGTCGCGGGCGAAGGGGACGTAGGCGAGCAGGCCGTTGGCGTTGGCGTTGCTGCCGGGGCCGCTGGAGGAGCGCGCGATGTCGACCTGACCCGTGATCTGACGAGCCGGCACACCGACGTTGCCGGTGTAGAGCGCGCCCGTGATCGAGGCGCGCAGAGCCGTGACGCCCGCGCCCGAACCGGCCGGACGACCGAAGAACGGGCCGCCCTGCTTGGTCTGGATCGCGGTCGCACCGAACGCGTCGAAGTTGCCGAGCGTCTTGTTGTTCGAGGTCACACGAACGAGCGAGCCGGTGAGGCTCGTTCCGTTGGTGATCGCGTTGACGGAGTCCTGCAGCGTGTCGGACCCGACCAGCGCGTAGCTGTTCGAGACCGGCTCGGCCGACGCCATGGAGGCGACGCCGAGCCCGGCGATCGCGATACCGCAGGCCGCGCCCATGGCGGCCAGCTTCTTGAGCTTCAACTCAGTGCCTTTCGATTGTCGTGAAGAGGTGTGGGAAGAGAGGTGTGGTGCGACTTCGGGTGTTCAGTTGCGAGAGGACGGGTCGAGGGTCGGCGACGGTCGCGGCATCAGAGCCGGCGACGCAGTCGTCCGAGAAGGGGCACGGCGAAGGCGGCGGCGAGTCCGCCCGCGACACTGGCCGGGAGCGCGGCGGGCAGAGCGCCGAGGTCGGGGTCGTCAGGCGTCGTGCCGCCCGTGCGAGACGGGGCGGCGGAACCGGATGCCGCCGGGTCCGGGACGGAGGAGGCGGCCGGGGCGGTCGCCGCGGCGGGGGCTGCCGCGGGGAGGCTGCCGACGACACCGCCGCTGGGGAAGGGAACACCAGCCACCGGGCTATTCGACGTCGTGGCAGGCGTGGCGGTCGGGGCCGCCGGCATCCGTCCCGCCTCGATGTCGTCGGCCGCGGTCAGCGCCACGTCCTTCCAGCCGTCCGGCAGCGGGACGTACCCCTGCGGGAGCTGGCCGATCGCGGTCCCCGGCCGCTGACCGGTCGTGACGGCGAATCGGATGAACGCGGCGTAGCTCTTGCGCAGCTCAGCGTCGGTGGACTTCGGATTCACGGCGGCGTAGACCGGCATGGTGAGCGGGTAGGCGTCGCGAGCGCTCTTCGCCGCGGGAGAGGCGGGGTCGAGAGCGACCACCTGAGACTGACCCGCGGTCGCGGTCATCGCGGCCGCCGCGGCGGCCATGGCATCCGCCGTCGCCCCCACGAACTCCCCCGCCGCGTTCTGCAGCGACGCCGTGACGATCTGATACCGGGCAGCGGATGCCGTGTCGGTCACGGCCAGGACCGTCTGGTGCCCCGGAAGGCTCCGGTCCGCCTTGCCGTACTTCGGCGGCGTGGACTGGGGATCCCACGCCCCGAGCGTGAGCCCGTCACCGCGCAGGGTGTCGTACGCGCCGGCGTCGAGATCGTTGACATACGGACGCCAGGTGACGAGGTTGACCGGCCCGGCCGACGACGTCGCCGCCTGTTCGATCGGGTCGGCCTTCGGGAAGTCCTCGCGCGGGAGGCTCAGGGCCGTCTTGGAGCTGTTCTTGTCCGCGTCGGTGGAGCTCCACGGGTTGACGGTCATGCCCCAGTCGTCGGGGGTGCCCGCGAGGAACTGCCGAGCGGACTCGTCGCTCATCACGTACTGCCAGATGGTCCACGCGGCGTCCGAGCGCCCCTGGGGCACCAGCGCGTCGGCGAGCGATGCCGCGGAAAGCGACTGGTACTTCCACTCGGGGTCGTTGATGGCGAGGAAGTCGGGATCGCTGACCAGGGTGCGCGGGTTGTAGACGCGCTTGTCGCCTTCCAGGTGGCTGAGGTGGTCGCGATCGGCGAAGGTCGGCAGCGAGTCGAGGTACGAATTGGTGAGGAGTTTGGCCACGAGCCGTGGGGTCAGCTTGAGCGAGGTGAACGGCAAGCCGATCCTCTTCTGGATCGCCGCGGGGACGGTGTCGTCGCCCGGTCGCGGGTTTCGATCGATCGCGAACGAGATCGCCGCGCCCGTGATGGCGACCGGGGCGTACCGCAGGGAGTCGGTAGCGAGGCTCGGGTCGAGGGCGCGCGAGGTGAGGGCGAGGGGCGCCGGCGCGGTGGCGTTCGCCGCGCGGGCGGCGTCGGACTCGGCGCTCGTGATGGCCGAGTACACCGACCCGCCCGGCTCGTTGCACAGCGCGGGCTGCCACGACGAAATCGCCCGCCCGATGAGCTCGCTGCCGGCGAGCTGGAGCTCGGCCGCGCCGAGCGGGCAGCGCACGCCGAGCGGCTTGAAGTCGAGCTTGACCGCGATGCGGTGCTTCCAGGCATCCCAGAACAGACCCGACTGGGTGATGAACGGGGCCCCGCCGTCCTGGACGCCGCGCGGCAGGATCACGAGCCAGCAGCTCGAGCCCGAGACGCTGCCGTCGGCGGCGGTGACGGGCGAGCCGCACCCGAGACCCTGCGACTGCATGGCCGTCTGCACCTCGAACTTCACCGAGCCGGAGCCGTCACCGCCCGACCCCGCCCACGACACCATGTTGGTCGTGTACTTCGAGAAGAACTCGTTCGTGTTCATGTCGGGCAGGACGTCTTTGCCCTTGGAGTCCTTCGTGTAGGAGTACTTTCCGTCGACGACGTTGGCGACCGTGCGACCGTTCGCGCCCCGGAACGGGATGGAGGTGTACGTGGGTTTCGCGAACCCGTCACCGGTGACGGTGTACGGCTTGTCCTCCGCCGCGACCGAGGTGTCGCTCTCGCGCACGTCGTCGCGATGCGAGCCCGGGACGCCGTTCAACCCGTACTGGCAGGTCGTCCGATCGGGGGTGCCGGGGTGCGCCGGGTCGTCGCCCCAGCACTGGAAGACCTGCAGGAAGTCCGCGCCGCCGATCTGCGAGCTCGGGACCGTGGACGGCTTCCCGCCGGTCCACGACACGACGATGCCCTGGGACTCCAACGCGCGCGTCTGCGACACCGTGACCGACAGATCGGGGAACGGGGCGTTCGCCGCGTCGGGGTCCTGGTCCTTCGCGCTCACGGTCACCCGCGAGGAGTCGTCGGCCACCGCGGCCGGGGTGGGCGAGAACAGCGCGCCGGTTCCCCCGGTCAGGCCGAAGATCGCGACCCCGACCACGACGCCGACGGTCACCGCGGTCAGCCCCCGGCGCACGCGGACGACGACCTCGTCGACGGCCCGGCGACCAGATGCCGAGCGCGCCCGGTGCCCGGAGGGACGGGATGCGGCGCGGCGCTCGCGGGATTCAGACACGGGATTCCTTCGGGAAGAGCTGCTCGGGTGAGCGTCGGGACTAGTTGACGGGTGACGGGTGTCGAGGCCGTGAATGCGGCGGTAACGAGGCACCGCCGTCACGGACTCGACGTGAGAACGCCGGATTCCGCGCTCACGGACGTCGACCGCCGCGCGCGCGACGACCGACGACGGGGGGGATGAGGATCGCGGCGACCACGAGCAGACCCGCGGCGAGCATGATGAACTGCGGGGTGCCCCATGCGTTCTCCGCGAGCGAGAACGGGGCCGACACCGCGGCGGCGGACCCTCCCGCGGCGGCGGCGGACACGAGGTTCCCGTTGGCGTCGTACACCGGCTCCGCCGCCGTTCCGCCCGCGGCCGCGGGCGCGGTGCCGGCGGCCGCCGGGTCAGATGAGGTGCCGGTCGCCCCGGCCGCGGCGGCGCTGTTGCCTCCACCGCTTTCTCCGCCCGATCCGGTCACGGGAGTCTGCTCCTGGGCGCCTCCGGTGGGGTCGACACACTGCTTCGGACCGGCCTTGTCGCAGTCAGGCGGGGTGGGCGCGGTGAGGGCGAGCTGATTGTTGGACGGAGAATCGCCGGGCTTGAACGTGGGGTTGTTGCAGCGACCGAAATCGATGGCGCCCACGGACCCGGGGATCCGCTGCAGCACCTCGGAGCCCGCCTCGACGAGGTTCATCGGCAGGGGCGAGTAACCCAGGGAAGAGGCCTTCTGCTGCCCCTCGCACAGCATGTACGCGGCGAACTGGCTGAGGGTGCGCCCCTTCTCGACGGTGAACACCTTGGTGGTCTCGGTCGGCACGATCATGTACGAGTAACTCGACATGGGATAGGCACGCGGATCGCTGCTGGTGTAGACGCCGTCCAGGTTCTGCGTGAGATCCTCGTTGATCTTCGCCGACATCAGCGCGACCGCCACCGACTGGTACGTCGGTTCCACGAAGTAGCCGGCGTTGTTGAGCACCTTGACGACGGGGAAGCCCGACTTCATGGCGTACGAGTACTCGACGTAGGTGATCGCACCCTCGCCGTAGTTCTGGCTCACGTAGCCGGCCACGCCGAGCGAGCCGTTCTGCCCCTTGAACGCCGGCGTCACCTGCGGGAACTGGGACCGCATGCCGAAGGTCCAGATGCTCGGGAACTGCGCCTTCATCCAGGCGGTGAACTGCGCGCTCGTCCCCGAGCCGTCGGAACGGTAGACGGGGGTGATCGACATGTCGGGCATCGCGAGAGCCGGGTTGTCGGCCTGGATCGCCGGGTCGTTCCACTTCGCGATCTGCCCCGAGAAGATCTTCGCGATGACCTCGCCCGACAGACGCAGGTTGGTGACCCGCTTGCCACCGATTTTGAGGTTGTACATCAGGGAGGTACCGCCCGCGACGATCGGCATGTACGAGTACCCCGTCGTCGGCTTCTCGGAGGGCGATCCGTCTTCCGGATGAGCCTGGAACGGGATCTCACTCACGGCGAAGTCGACCGTCTGGTTGATGAAGTCGGTGCGTCCCGCCGTCGACCCGGTGCCCGAGTAGTTGATGGTCATGCCGTAGTTCTCGGCGACGTTCTTGCGCCACTGGTCGAGCGCGTTCTGCGACCAGGTCGAGCCCGAGCCCGAGATGGGCACGTAGCTCTCGGCGGCCTGCGCGGGTGCGGGGACCAGGGCGACGAGCGTCACGACCGCGAGCGCGGCCGCCAGACGGCCCACACGGCGACGAAGGTTCACGACGGGTTCTCCTCGGTGGATCGGTGACGAGCGGCGGCAGCGGAACGCGTGCCGGAGAAGGGGAAGCGGGCCACCGTGCTCCGACGCCGGACCGCGCGCGAGTGCTCCTCGGTGCCGGCCGTCATTCGACGCAGATCGCGCGCGGACGCGGCGGCGGCGGACCGGCGCTGACGGTCCGAGAGCTGCCCCGGACCGCGCCCCCCGATGAGACGGGCGACGATGAACAGCGTGAGGACGAGCAGCACGAGCGTCGCCGCCGCACCGAATCCGCGCGCGATCATGTTGGGCTCGGGCGACTTGACGAAGTCGAAGACCTGCAGCGGCAGCGAGATCATCGGCCCCGAGAACGGGTTGAGGTTCATCTGCGCGGTGACGCCCGAGGTCAGAAGCACGGGCGAGGTCTCGCCGATGCCGCGCGCGGTGCCCAGGATGACCGCGGTCACCAGGCCCGAGCGCGAGGTGGGCAGCACGACGTTCCACACCGTGCTCCACCGGCTCGACCCCAGCGCGTACGACGCCTCCCGCAGGTTGTTCGGCACGAGGCGCAGCACGACGTCGGACGCGCGGATGATGATGGGCAGCATCATCACGCTGATGGCGACGGATGCCGCAAACCCCGAGCGCTCATGGGTGATCAGGGTGACGACGGCCGCGTAGACGAACAGCCCCGCCACGATCGAGGGCAGCGCCGTCATGGCATCCGAGACCGTCCGGACGAAGCGGGCGAACGGACCGCCGACCTCGTTGAGGAACACCGCCGTCATGACCCCCAGCGGAATCGTGATGAGCAGCGCGATGCCGATCTGGATGAGGGTTCCCACGATGGCGTGTGCGATACCGCCCATCGTCAGCGGATCGAGCGGACCGGCCTTCGCCATCGTCTCGACGAAGAAGTTGCCGTTCCACAGCGCCGAAGACCCACGGATCAGGGTGAAGAAGAGCACGAACGTCAGCGCGCTGAGGAGGATGACCCCGGCGGAGTAGAACAGGGCCGTCACGATCCGCTCCCGCACCGCGAGGCGGTCGGCCCGCAGCGACGACATCACGGCGTAGATGCCGAGGAAGCCGAGGAATGACAGCACCAGCCAGCCGATGACCCCGGTCATCGGGGTGAGCCAGCCGAACAGGAGGGACGACAGCGCGAGGCCCGCGGCAGCGCTGCCGAGGACGTCGAAGCGGTCGCCGAACGGCACCGTCCGCACATCGCGACGCTCGCCGACGTGGCCGTCGCGCAGCGGGATCGTCGTGCGGATCGGCTCGCGGGGCACGCCCTCGTCGGCCGTGGGTGCCTCGGGGGTGACGATCGCCATCAGTTGCTCTCCGCCCCGGATCGGCTGCGGGCGACGATCGTGGACGCAGTGAAGTTGACGATCAGGGTGATGACGAACAGCACGAGACCCGCCGCCATCAGCGCCGACAGGCCGAACTGGCTGGCCTCGCCGTAGCGCAGGGCGATGAGGGCCGACACCGAGTTGGTGCCCGTCTTCAACAACTGCGTGTTGATGGTGAAGATCGGCGAGATGATCATGACCACGGCGATCGTCTCGCCGAGCGCGCGCCCGAGACCCAGCATCGTGCCGCCGATGATGCCGCCGCGGCCGAAGGGAAGGACCACGGCGCGGATCATCCCCCAGCGCGTCGACCCGAGCGCGAGCGCCCCCTCGCGCTCGCCCAGCGGCGCCTGCGAGAACGCCTCGCGCATGACGGAGGTCTGCGTCGGCACCACCATGAGCGCCACGACGATGCCGGCGATGAACGCCGATGAGGTGAACGCCCCGGCCTCCGTGAGGCGGGCGCCCGTGGCATCCGTGACCTGGAAGACCGGGATCCACCCGAAGTAGGTCGAGATCCACTCGGCGACGGGGATGACGTTCGCCTGCAGGAAGAACACGCCCCACAGCCCGAAGACGACGCTGGGGACGGCGGCCATGAGATCGACCATCGTGATGAGGGCCGACCGTAGGCGCGGCGGCACGATCTCGCTGATGAGCAGAGCCGTCCCGAGAGCGAGCGGCACCGAGATCGCCATCGCCACGATCGCGATCGTCACGGTGCCGAAGAGCACCGCGGCGACGCCGAAGGTTCCCGTCTCAGGCGACCATTCCTGCGTCGTGAGGAACGAGGGACCGGCGACCACGAGCGCGTCACCCGCGCGCACGCTGAGGAACACCCCGACGGCGAGCATGATCGCCACGGTGAGGATGCCGGCCGAGTACGCCCCGCCGCGGAAGACGCGGTCGGCGACGACCGGCGCGCTCCGAAGCGAGCGCGGTTCCGGCGGCCCCGCGGGGCGCTGCGGCAGCACCTCGGTGGTCAGGTCGGTCATGCGTTCTCCATCGATCGCGCCGCACCGTGCACGCTCTTGACCGACGGCGACCGAGAGCCGTGCGGGTGGGCGTGACATCGGCGACGCGGATCGCTCGTGTACCCAGGGCCGGCTCGGGATGACCGGCACGCGTGACGCTATGAGCGGGCCGTGAACGCCGTCGGCCTCGTCCTGCCACACGCCCTGGCCGCCCGGTGAACGCTGCCCGCGCGAAGGTGAACGACGGACGTCGACGCTCGGGTGCGCACCGCGCCGAGCGCGGGTCGCAGCGCTTCGCCGGGCCTTGCCCCGCCGGTCAGCGTGCGGACGTGGGAGCCCCCGGGGGGCCTTCAGACAGAACGGACGGTCGCCCCGCCCTCCCCGGTCAGCGCGCGGGCGTGGGAGCCGCGGTGGGCGTGGGTGTCGGCAGGGGGCTGACGGTCGCCGTCGGAGTGGGGGCGGGAGGTGTGGCCATGGCGGTCGGGACGGGAGGGGTGGCGATGAGCACGCGAACCGTGCCGCCCAGCGGGACGGATGCACCGGCGGCGGGCTCGACCCCGACGGCCGTCCCGCTCGGCTGCGTCGAGACCGTGCTCACGGATACGGGGACGAAACCCGCCGCGCTGACGTGCGAGAGCGCCGCGATCGCCTCCATCCCTCGCACGTCGGGAACCGCGTTGGAACCGGATGCCACGACCAGGCGCACCGCGGACCCGCGGGGCAGCGACGTTCCCGCCGCGGGGTCGGATTGCAGGACGGTCCCCGCGGGCGAGGCGTCGTCCCGGGTGACGACATCTCCCGGCCGCAGCCCCGCGGCGGCGAGGACGGCGTCCGCGTCCGTGAGAGTGGTGAGCGCCGGGACGACGGTGGGGGCCACGGCAGCGGAGGGGACCGCGGTCGCCCCCGCGGCCGCCTTCGTCGAGCCAGACGGCGAGGGCGCGGCGCTCGGCACGACGGCCTCGGCGGGCGGGGCGGTGCGGCCCGTGCCCGCGAGGAGTGGCACCGCCGTGGCCGTGGCGACGAGCACCGCGATGATTCCGATGACGAGACCCCACCCTCCCGCGCGGCGCTCGGGAGAAGCGGCCGCGACCGACGCGGTCGCCGAGGGTTCGACATGCTGTGGGATCGGATCGGCCGGGCGCAGCGCCCGTGTCGCCGTCGTGACCGCGACGGCGGGAGCGGGCACGGAGGTCCGCGGCAGGGCGGCGAGCAGGGCGGAACGCATCTCGTCGGCATCCGCGTATCGGAGGTGCGGATCCTTCAGGAGGGCGCGCACCACGACCCTGTCGAGCGCGGGCGGGATGCCTCGTCGCCCCACCGACGGGACGGGCGGGGGCGCGTTCAGGTGCCCCCTCATGACCGCGGCCCGGTCGCCCCCGCCGAAGGGCGCCCGCCCCGTGAGCGCGAAGTAGAGCAGTCCGCCCACCTGATACAGGTCCCCGGCCGGGCCGACCGCGCCTCCGGACAGCTGCTCCGGGGACGCGAAGTGCGCGTTGCCGACGACCCCGGCGGTCGCGGCCGTGACGGAGCTGCGCAGGACGTCGTCGCCGTGGGTCGTCTGTCCCGCCGCGTCGGCGAGACCGAAGTCGAGGAGCGTCGCCCGCAGGCCCCCGTCCACGACTCGGACGAGGACGTTGGCGGGCGACACGTCGCGATGGACGAGCCCCGCCCGGTGGACAGCGGCGAGACCGGACAGGACGTCGGAGGCGACGTCGATCGCCTCCGACGGGGACAGCCCCTTCCCCGCGGGGACGTGTTCGGCGAGGCTCGTCCCCTCCACGAGCTGCTGTGCGATCCACGCCATGGGGGTCCCGTCGTCCTCGAAGGTGCCGAGATCGACGATGGTGACGACGCAGGGGTGGGACAGGGTGGCGATGCGCCGCGCTTCGTCGAGGAACGCCGCGCGCACGGCGGGACTCTCGGAGAGGTGCGGATGCAGGAGCTTGACCGCCACCTGACGTCCGGTCGCGGTGTCGACGGCGGAGAACACCGACGCCGTGCCCCCGGAACCCAGGAGTCCACCGAGACGGAATCGGCCGGCGATCACGCCCGCCCGGTCGTCGTCACGCACGACGACGCCCGGGTGCGCGGTCGCACGCGGCGCGGCGTCTCACGTGGTCCGGTCCAGGACGCGCGAGCGCCGCCCGGAAGCGGTGCCGATGCTCACGCCGTCGACGACGTTCGCCGTGGCGAAGACCTTGGCGGCCGTGCGCCCGGCCGCGGAGGCCTCACCGGAGGACTCGTACCACCGCGCCGTGGTCATGACCGGGACTCCCGCACTGCGCAGGACCCAGGCGTGCTTCGTGGAGCCGGGGCCCCGAACAGCCGTGAGCTGGAGCTGGCTCACGCGGGCCTGATCGTAGCGCGCCGCCTCGACCGCCGCGGCGGGCGACGGGAACACCGCCGCGCAGCGCGCCAGCTCGCGGTTGTTGGTGGCGAGCAGACGCCAGACGCCGAAGACGCCGAGGGTGACGACCCCCGCTCCGGCCTCGGATCCCTGTGCCTCGAGCTGTCCTCCCGCGAGCTCCGGGAGCAGCTGCGAGCGCAGCAGCAACCACGCGGCGAGGCGCGGGTCGTAGGTGGAACGGAAGGTGTCGAAGATGACGCGCCCGAGGCGGGCGCGCGCGACGGAGAGTCGGTCGCTCACGGAAGGCCCCTGTCTGGCGAACGGTGGGCCGGACGTTTCGGGTCGTCCGGCGGTCGCCCGCAGAACAGAAAGTGCCGTCGTCCTGTTTCCACCGCGCGAGCAGGGGGTGAACGACCGGTTCACCACCCCGCAACGATTCGCGACGCGCCGCGATTCCACCATCACGAGCGCGCCGCGCCCGCGACGTCCGTCAGAGCGTGCGACGACCTTCGAAGGCGCGTCCCAGGGTGACCTCGTCCGCGTACTCGAGATCGCCGCCGACGGGGAGACCGGATGCCAGTCGCGTGACGCGGATCTCGAGGGTGTGCAGCAGGCGGCTGAGGTAGGTGGCCGTCGCCTCGCCCTCGAGGTTGGGGTTCGTCGCGAGGATCACCTCTTGCACGGTGCCGTCGGCCAGCCGCTGCATGAGCTGCGCGACGCGCAGATCGTCGGGGCCGATGCCCGCGATCGGGCTGATCGCGCCGCCGAGCACGTGGTAGAGGCCGCGGAACTCACGGGTGCGCTCGATCGCCGCGACGTCTTTCGCGTCTTCGACGACGCAGATGAGCGCGGGGTTGCGGCGCGGGTCGCGACAGATCGAACAGCGCTCCTGCTCGGAGACGTTGCCGCAGATCTCGCAGAACTTCACCTTGTCGCGGATCTCGCCGAGGAGCGTCGACAGCCGGGAGACGTCGAAGCTCGGCGACTGGAGGATGTGGAACGCGATGCGCTGCGCCGACTTCGGGCCGATGCCCGGGAGCCGCCCGAACTCGTCGATCAGGTCTTGGACGATGCCGTCGTACATCAGGTGAACCTCGTCGGGGGCTCGTAGGGCTCGTCGCGCAGGTACGTCGCACCGAGCATCTGGCGGACGACCGCCTCGCCGTAGCGCTGCACGCCGCCTCGCAGCGGAGGCATCCGGGGAACGATGACGGGCGGAACGGGCGCATCCGGGGCCTCGTCGGCGGGCGGGATCACGTCGTCGTCGTCGACTTCTTCGGGGGCCGCGACGGAGCGCGAGACCTCCGTGGGCGGCAGGACGCCCCCTTCGCGAGCGACCGTCGGTGCGGCGGCGGCCGGCGCGGGGCGTGCCTCTTCGGGTTCGTCGTCGACCGCGAGCGCCGTCGCCGGGGCGACCGCACCCGGCGCCGCACCGGGGATCGGGGCGACGGCCCAGTCGGTGACGCTCGCCGAGTACGGAGCCGACGTGCGGGCGGGGCCTGCGGTCGCTCCGCCGCGCGGCGGGGTGCCCGCCTGCCCGCGGGGCGAAGTGGTCGCTCCCCCGCGGGGGGCGCGGGGAGCGCCGCCCGGGGCGGACGGCCCGGGGCCACCGGGGCCTTCCCCGTCGAGGCGAGCGAGGTACTTCACGCGCACACCGAGGACGGCGAGGATCGCCTGGCGAAGGTCTTCGCTCGGACCGCCGTCCGCCGAACGGGTCTTGAACGACGTCAGGTCGCTCGCCGTGCGGAAGAGGAGCGTGAGGACATCGTCGTCGAAGGCGGCGACGGTCGAGGTCGACACGATCAGCCACGACGAACGGCTGGCGACCTCGAGCTGGCCGAGGATCTCGGGCCAGGCGTCGCGCACGTGCCCGAGCTCGATCGGACCGACGGGGCGAGCCGGGGGCGTGGGCGCGACCGGCTCGAGGGGTGAGGCGTCGTCGGCGGCATCCGCCGGCTTGTCCGCCGGGGTATCCGCCGCGGCATCAGTCGGCGTGTCCGCCGGGGCAGGGGCGACGGTCGGAGCGTCCGCCCGGGGCGGAGCCTCACCGAGGCTCTGGCCGCTCGTGGGCGCCGGGTCGTCGGGGGTGGGGGCCGTGTCGAAGGGGTGCGCGTCCGCGTCCCCGCGAGAGTTCCCGGGGGCCGGAACGGTGTCCGCTTCTCGGTGGGGCGCACGGCCGTCGGCCGCGTGCCGCTCGGGCGCCCGGTCGGCGGGCGCACGGTCAGCGGGCGTGCGGTCAGCGGGCGCAGGGTCGGCGGGCGCGCGGTCGTCGGGACGGGGTTCGTCGTCGAGCGGCGGTGCGTCGTCGTCGGTGAAGGGCGGCGGAGCGTCATCGTCCGTGGGCGCGGGTGACGGTGGACGCGGCGGCGCGGCCTTCGACGGCGCAGACGGCTCCGCCGTGGGAGCGGCATGCCCCTCCGCCGCGTTCGGCGCGACGACGCCCGGGGACGGCGCGGCGGGCGACGCCGGAGATACCACGGCGGGCGACTTCGGGGACGCCACGGCCGGCGACGCGACGTTCGGCGACGCAACCTTCGGCGCAGCGACGCTCGGCGACGCGACACCCGGCGCAGCGACGCTCGGCGCCGCAACGTTCGACGCAGCGACGCTCGGCGCCGCAACGCTCGGCTCCGCGACAGGGTTCGCGGGAGCCTGGCGACCCGGCGACGCGATACCCGGAGCGGCGATGCCCGGAGCGGCGATGCCCGGCGAGGCGACGGAGGGCGCCGGAGCGCCGCCCGAACCCGCGCCCGGCGAGGCGATGCGCGGGGCCGCCGGAGCCGCGACCCGCGGAGCGTTGGCGCCCGCGGGGGCGATGTCGGACGCGGGCGAGGCCGGGCGGCCGGTGGCCGGGGCGGCCGCGGGTGCCGCGGTGCGGGCGGCATCGAGGTCGTGGATCGTGGCGGGAGAGGACCCCTGCGAAACACTCGCGTGGGTGAGCACGCGAGCCACGAGCAGCTCGAGCTGCAGCCGGGGCGAGGTGGCGCCCGACATCTCGTCGAGCGCGGCGACGACGAGGTCGGCTGTTCGCGACAGACGAGCCACCCCGAACGCCGTGGCCTGTCGGGCCATGCGTTCGAGTTCGTCGTCGGGGACCCCGCGCAGCACGGCGGAGGCGCCCGCACCGGTGGCCGCCACGACGATCAGATCGCGCAGACGCTCGAGCAGGTCGTCGACGAAACGTCGCGGGTCCTGACCGGTCTGCACGACGCGGTCGACGGCAGCGAAGGCCCCGCCCCCGTCGTTGGCGGCGAAAGCGTCGACGACCTCGTCGAGCAGCTCGGAGTGCGTGTATCCGAGAAGAGCGACGGCGCGCTCGTATCGCACGAGCACGTGGCCGGCCGCTTCGGTCTCCGAGCCCGCCGACGGATCGCTTCCGGCGATGAGCTGATCGAGCAACGACAGGGTGTCGCGCGGCGATCCCCCGCCGGCACGCACGACGAGCGGAAGCACGCCGGCTTCGACGCCCACGTTCTCGCTCTCGCACAGTTCCTGGACGTACTCGAGCATGGCCGCGGGCGGAACCAGCCGGAACGGGTAATGGTGCGTCCGCGAACGGATGGTGCCGAGAACCTTCTCGGGCTCGGTCGTCGCGAAGATGAACTTCACGTGCGCCGGAGGCTCTTCGACGAGCTTGAGCAGGGCGTTGAAGCCCTGCTGCGTGACCATGTGCGCCTCGTCGAGGATGAAGATCTTGAAACGGTCGCGCGCGGGGGCGAAGATCGCGCGCTCGCGCAGGTCACGGGCGTCGTCGACACCGTTGTGGCTCGCCGCGTCGATCTCGACGACGTCGAGCGAGCCGCTGCCGCCACGCCCCAGCTCGACGCAGCTGTCGCACGTGCCGCAGGGGGTGTCGGTCGGGCCCGCCGCGCAGTTGAGGCACCGGGCGAGGATGCGCGCAGACGTGGTCTTGCCGCAGCCGCGCGGACCCGAGAAAAGGTAGGCGTGGCCGACCCGGTCGCTGCGCAGGGCGGTCATCAGGGGCTCGGTCACCTGGGACTGCCCGATCATCTCGCCGAACGCCTGCGGGCGGTAGCGGCGGTACAGGGCTGTCGTCACCCGACCAGCCTACGGCGTCCCTCCGACATCGCGTCCGTGAGCTCCCGCCGCGCTCCCCCGGCACCGCTCCCCCGCCGCGATCCTCCTCCGCACCCCACCCCCCAACCGCCACCAAAACAGGGGATGCCACCGCAACAGGCCGCCACACCCGAAAACGCCCTGTCCCCATCGCATCCCCTGTTCTCATCGCCCCACCGCGCCCCACCCCCGCACCCACCAAAACACGGGATGCCGCCGCAACAGGCCCCTCTCCGCGCGAGCGCCCGCCCCCGCGGCATCCGCACCGCACAGCCCCGCCGAGACCGTGCCCGCCCGGAAACGCCGAACGCGGCGACCCCGCGAGGGAGCCGCCGCGTTCGCGCGGGAGATCAGACGTCCAAGCCCACGGCGACGGGCGCGCCGTCGTCCTCGCCGACGAGGGGGATGGCCGCCGTGACGATCGGGACCGAGGCCAACAGCAGTGTGCCGTCCTCGCGGACCGATCCCTCGAGCTGCCGGATCGAGGGACGCCCCGGACGCACCGGACCTTGCCCGTGCAACGCGACGCGCACGGTCTCGCCGGAAGCGACCGTGTAGTCGACGTCGCGGACGGCGAAGTCCACGGGTTCTCCGTCGCCGCTCGCGCGCAGCGTCAGCGCGGTGGCGGTCAGCGTGACGTCGAGACGCGTGCCGTGCCAGTGCAGCACGTACGACAGCTCGGGCCAGTCGGCGGGCAGGCGAGGGTCGAACGTGAGACGCCCGAAGTGGTCGCGCATGCCGCCGAAACCGCTGACGAGCGCCGTCCAGACGCCGCCGGCCGAGGCGACGTGGACGCCGTCCGACGCATTGTGGTGCAGGTCACCGAGGTCGACGAACGCCGCCTGACGGAAGTACTCGAGCGCGAGGTCCTGGTACCCCACCTCGGCGGCGAGGATCGACTGCACGACCGCGGACAGCGTGGAGTCGCCGGTGGTCAGCGGGTCGTAGTACTCGAAATCGGCGAGCTTCTCGGCATCCGTGAAGTGGTTGCCCTGCAGGAACAGCGCGAGCACGACATCGGCCTGCTTCAGCACCTGGTACCGGTAGATCACCAGCGGGTGGAAGTGCAGCAGGAGAGGGCGCTGATCGGGCGGGGTGTTCTCGAGGTCCCAGATCTCGCGCTCCAGGAACACCGCATCCTGGGGATGGATGCCGAGCGCCGGGCTGAACGGGATGTGCATCGCCTCGGCCGCCCGGTCCCACCGCTCGGGCTCGGAGGGGTCGAGGTTCATGCGATCGGCCATGTGCGCGTACGCGTCGGGGTTGTTCTCGGCGAGGTCGCGGACCGTCCGGGCGGCGAAGCGCAGGTTGAAGCGCGCCATGACGTTCGTGAAGAGGTTGTCGTTGACCACGGTCGTGTACTCGTCGGGTCCGGTCACGCCGTGGATGTGGAACGAGTCGTGGTCCTCGCTCCCGTCGCTCGAGCGCCAGAAGCCGAGCGTCGACCACAGTCGCGCCGTGTCGACGGCGATGTCCACGCCCTCGCGGGCGAGGAACTCCTCGTCGCCCGTGGCGCGCACGTACTTCGCGAGCGCGAACGAGACGTCGGCGTTGATGTGGTACTGCGCGGTGCCGGCGGCGTAGTAGGCCGACGCCTCTTCGCCGTTGATCGTGCGCCAGGGGAACAGCGCCCCCGCCTCGTTCAGCTGGTGCGCGCGCTTCCGCGCGGCGGGGAGCATGAGGTACCGCATGCGCAGCGCGTTGCGCGCCCACAGCGGCGACGTGTACGCCAGGAACGGCAGGACGTAGACCTCGGTGTCCCAGAAGTAGTGGCCGCTGTACCCGGAGCCGGTCACGCCCTTGGCGGGGACGCCCTGCCCGTCCGCGCGGGCCGCGGCCTGCGCGAGCTGGAACAGGCACCAGCGGGTGGCCTGCTGCAGGTCGCCGTGCCCGCCGATGCGGACGTCGGAGCGATCCCAGAAGTCCGCGTACCAGGCGATCTGCTGCTCGATGAGGCCGTCGACGCCGGTCTCGCGCGCACGATCGAGTGTGCGACGGCACCGGTCCAGGAGCTCACCCGTGGGGACCCCGCGGGAGGTGTGGTAGCTCACCAGCTTGGTGATGGTCGTCGGAACGCCCGCGCGCGCGTCGACCCGGAAGACGTTCTTGGCGATGTCGGGCTCGATGAGCTGTCGCGAGGTCCACTCGTTCTGCGTGTCGACGAGGTGGTCGGCGACGACGGCGAGCGTCATGCCCGACTCGGTCACCTCGTAGCTCAGTGCGGAGCGGTCGCCGTCCTGCCAGTACTCGCGCGGCTGGAGGACGCGATCGGTGAGCTTCTCGGTCTTGCGGGGGTCGAACCCTGCTTGCTTGGATGCCATCGGCGAGCCGCCGTAGATCCCCTCGCCGTCCTGGCGGTTCAGCAGTTGGCTGCTCACCGAGACCGGTGCGTCGGAGTCGAGCACGGTGACGGTGAGCCGGAGCACCGCGAGGTGCTTCTCGTCGAACGAGACGAACCGCTCGTCTTCGATTCGCACGTGCTTGCCGGAGGGCGTGACCCACAGCAGGGTGCGTCGGAGTATTCCCTGGCGCATGTCGAGCACACGCTCGTACTCCCGCACGTCGGCGACGTCGAGCGAGAGTGGCTCGTCGTCGACGTACACGCGCATGACCTTGGCATCCGGCGCGTTGATGATCGTCTGCCCCACCTCGGCGAAGCCGTAGGCCTGCTCGGCGTGACGGATCGGGAACGTCTCGTGGAAGCCGTTGATGAACGTGCCCTGCTCGAGGGCGAAGCGCCCCTCGATCGGGTTGCCGCGCAGGCCGAGGTAGCCGTTGCCGACCGAGAACAGGGTTTCGGTGACGCCCACGTCGTCGACCGAGAACTCGGTCTCGATGAGACGCCATTCGTCGATGGGGAAGCGATCGCGATCGATCATCGGGCAGGCCTTCCGGTGGCGGAGTACGGGTCTGCCGCGCGCGGGATTCGGGTGGTGCGCGCGGGAATGGAGCTCGGGATGCCGTGAGGCGACGGCTCAGTCTACGAACGCGGAGAGGTCGTCGACGACCACCGTGGCACCGGCGGCGGCCAGGTCGTCGGCGCCGACTCCGCGATCCACGCCCACCACGACGGCGTATCCGGCCGCGACGGCGGAGCGCACGCCGCTCAGCGCGTCTTCGACGGCGACCGACCGCGCGGGGTCCACACCGAGCAGGCGCGCCGCTTCGGCGAAGACGTCGGGGGCGGGCTTGGAGGCGAGGTGGTCGCGCTCGGCGACGACGCCGTCCATGACGACCGGGAAGCGTTCGCGAAGCGCGGCCGCCTCGAGCACCTCGACGGCGTTCTTCGAGCTCGACACCACGGCGATCGGGGTCCCGGCCGCCTGCAGCACGTCGAGCAGAGCCACCGAACCGGGGTACGGGGCGATGCCCTCGGCCCGCAGGATGCGCGAGAACACGGCGTTCTTGCGGTTGCCGACGCCGCAGACGGTGTCCTCGGACGGGTCATCGGACGGGTCGCCCCACGGCACCTCGACATCGCGGCTGCGCAGCAGGCTCGCGACCCCGTCGTAGCGCTTCTTCCCGTCGACGTACTCGAAATAGTCGCGGTCGGTGTACGCCGGCGTGATGTTCCAGGCCGCGAAGAGCTCGTCGAACATCTCTTTCCAGGCCCGCATGTGGACCTCGGCCGTCGGCGTCAACACGCCGTCGAGATCGAACAGCACGCCCTCGTACGAGGTGAGGTCGGGCAGGGCGGGGGTGTCGGTCACGGCATGCTCCAGGCGGGCGGGCGAAGGCGCGGGGTACCGCAAGACGCGGCCCTCCCAGCGTAGTCATCACCCGCTGGATGGCTCGGCGCGAATCGGCTTCTCGTCAGGCGCGGCGCGCGCGCCGCGTGCTCGGGACGCGCTCTTCGATGGCTTCCAGATGGATGACTTCGCGATCGCGGAAGTGACCGGCCGCACTGAGCACCACCCCGAGTACGGCCCAGGCGATCAACACCAGCCAGGGCCGGGTGGCATCCGCCTGCGGGAAGTAGGCCAGGTCGCGCACGAGCGTGGCCGCCGCACCCGGCACGAAGTACTGGCCGATCTGCCCCCAGGGCTCGGCGAGAAACTCGACGGGAACGGCCGCGGCCGAGATCGGGTTGGCGACGAGCATGGTGATGACGCCGCCCACCGCGATGCCGGCAGTGCCGAGCAGCGCGTTCGCCCCGACGACGAACGAGGCCGTACCGAGGATGCTCACCGCGACCGCCGCGGCGAGACCGGGGACGTCGCCCGTCGCGGGAAGGATGCCGAACCAGCTGTGGGCCACGACGGTGACCGCACCCGCCGCGACGACCGTGTAGACGCCGAGTGCGGTGAGGCGACGACCGACCCCGGTCACGAGGAGAGAGATGAGGACGCCGCCGGCGATCCCGCCGAGGGTCAGCGGGAAGCCGATCGCGGCGAGTGCCGAGCCGTTGGGGTCGGCCTCGGCGAGCGGGACGACGTCGGTCACGGGCACCGAGATCGACGAAGGATCGCCCCCGGCCGCCGCGACCTGGGCGGCGGCCTGCTGCTGCAGACCGGCCGCGACCTGGCGCAGAATCGTCGACACCGCGGGGGACGCGGCTCCCGCCACGAGGACTTCGGGCGTCCGCCCCGCGAGGACCGCACCGTAGGCCTCTCGCCGCTCGATCGCCGCGACGGCGTCATCGCGCGAACCGTACTCCGTGATCGCGAACACCCCCGCGGCGCGTTCGTCGAGGCCCCGCTCGACCGTGGACACCGCGGCAGTCTCGCCCACGACGCCCAGCGGGACGTTCTTCGCCGACAGCGTGACCGTCGGCCAGAGGAAGGCGACCACGATGAGGGCGACGACGAGGGCGGCACCCGCCCCGATGACGACGGCCGGCACCCAGCGGGTGCGGTTGCGAACGGTCGGTTCGGGTGACATGGCACGCCTCCATCAACAAAGAGAATGAACGCTCTTTTTATAACACAGAGAACATGTACTCTTTTTGGATGCCGAAGCTGACCGAGGAGACCGCTCGCACGCGACGCCGCGAGATCATGGCGGCAGCCCTTCGGGCGGCGGCGGACAAGGGCCTCGCGCACGCGTCGATCGCCGACATCTCCGCCGAAGCGGGGCTGTCGGTCGGCTCGATCTACTCCCACTTCTCGGGGCGCGCGCAGATCATGGCGGCCATCGCCGCCGAGGTCATCCCCGCCAAGGTCGAGGAGCTTCTCGGCGAGAGCGACATCGTGCGAACACCCGCGGAGATCGTGACTTTCCTCTGCGAGCGCGCGGACGCCGGGCCGTTCCCCCGACGTGTCCTCCTGCAGCTGTGGAGCGAGGCGACCACCGACCCCGAGTTGCACGCCCTCTACCGGGCGTCGGTCAGCGCTCTCGCCGACGCGTGCCGGACCGCCGTCACACCGTGGGCCCGGAGGGCCGGCCGTCCGGTCGACGCGGTGACACGCGGCATGATCACGTTCATCCAGGCGCACACGCTGCGCACCGCACTCGGGGAGGACCTGACCGCCGCCCAGCTCCTCGTCGAAGCGCGCGCCGCGTTCGGCGACGCGACACACGTCGACTGACGCGGCACCCGCGTCAGCTCACGCGGTGACCGACAGCGTCTGGCGCGCGATCTCGAGCTCCTCGTTCGTGGGGACCACGAGCACCTCGACGCGCGAGGAGTCGGTCGAGATCCGGCGGATGCCACGCTCCCGTGCGGCGTTGCGCTCAGGGTCGATCTCGACGCCGGCGAAACCGAGGGTCGCCAGGGCCTCTTCGCGGACGCGGATCGAGTTCTCCCCCACCCCGGCGGTGAACGAGATGACGTCGACACCGTCGAGCTGGGCGAGGTAGGCCCCCGCGTAGGCCCGGAGACGGTGGACGTAGACGTCGAAGGCGAGCTGCGCAGCCGGGTCTCCGGCATCCCGTCGCTCGCCGATGTCGCGCATGTCGCTGACGCCGGCGAGGCCGAGGAGCCCGGAACGCTTGTTGAGCAGCGTGTCGAGGTCGGCGATCGACATGTCGGCGCGACGCGCGAGGTGGAAGAGCACGGCCGGGTCGAGATCGCCGGAGCGCGTGCCCATGACGAGTCCCTCGAGCGGGGTGAGCCCCATCGACGTGTCGACCGAACGACCACCCTCGATGGCGGTCACCGAGGCGCCGTTCCCGAGGTGGAAGACGATCTGCTTGAGCTCGCCGATCGGGCGGCCGACGAAGGCCGCGGCGGCCTCGCTGACGAACTTGTGACTGGTGCCATGGAAGCCGTAGCGGCGGATGCGGTGCGCCTCGGCGAGCTCGCGGTCGATCGCGTAGGTATAGGCCTCGGGGGCGAGCGATTGGTGGAAGGCGGTGTCGAAGACGGCGACGTGCGGCACGTCGGGGAAGGCCTTCTTGGCGGCGACGATGCCGGCGAGGTTCGCCGGGTTGTGCAGCGGGGCGAGCACCGACAGCTCGTCGATGTTGATCTCGACGAGCGGCGTCACGACGGTGGGCTCGAAGAACCGTGCACCGCCGTGGACGACACGGTGGCCGACCGCGACCGGCGGCCGGGATTCGAGAGAGGGCCCGTGGGCGGCGAACGCCTCGAGCATGACGGCGAAGCCCGCGGTGTGATCGGGGATCTCACGCTCGATCGTGTACGTGGCATCCGTCACGGTGGGCGCGGGGCCGTCGGCGGAGGCGAGGGCCGCCGCGGCGACCGTGTGCTTCGCGACGCCGGTCCCCTCCCCGATCCGCTCCACGAGCCCCGACGCGAGAACCTCTTCGCGGTCCATGTCGAGCAGCTGGTACTTGAACGACGACGATCCGCTGTTGACGACGAGCACGACGCTCACTTGCCACTCCCCTGGGCCTGGATCGCGGTGATCGCGATCGTGTTCACGATGTCGTCGACGAGGGCGCCGCGCGAGAGGTCGTTGATGGGCTTGTTCAGGCCCTGGAGCACGGGGCCGATCGCGACGGCTCCGGCCGAGCGCTGCACGGCCTTGTAGGTGTTGTTGCCGGTGTTGAGATCGGGGAAGACGAAGACGGTCGCGCGTCCGGCCACCTCGGAGCCGGGCATCTTGGCCTTGGCCACGGCCGCGTCGGCGGCGGCGTCGTACTGGATCGGACCTTCGACGAGGAGCTCGGGGGCGCGCTCGCGCACGAGGGCGGTCGCGGCGCGCACCTTCTCGACGTCGGCGCCGGTGCCCGATTCGCCCGTCGAGTACGACAGCATCGCGACGCGCGGCTCGATGCCGAACTGATCGGCGGTCGCCGCCGACGACACGGCGATGTCGGCCAGCTGCTCGCTCGTGGGGTCGGGGATGACCGCGCAGTCTCCGTAGACGAGCACGCGGTCGGCGAGGGCCATGAGGAAGACGCTCGAGACGACCGAGACGCCCGGAGCGGTCTTGATGATCTCGAAGGCGGGACGGATCGTGTGGGCGGTCGTGTGCGCGGCGCCCGAGACCATGCCGTCGGCCAGGCCCAGGTGCACCATGAGGGTGCCGAAGTACGACACGTCGGTGACGGTGTCGGCGGCCTGCGCGTAGGTGACGCCCTTGTGCGCCCGGAGGCGGGCGTACTCGGTGGCGAACTTGTCGACGTGCACGGCGTCGAAGGGGCTGAGCACCTCGGCGTCGCGGATGTCGATGCCGAGCTCGATCGCGCGCCCGCGCACCTCGATCGGCTCGCCGAGGATGGTGAGGTCGGCGATGCCGCGCGAGAGCACCGTGGCGGCCGCGCGGAGCACGCGGTCGTCGGTGCCCTCGGGCAGCACGATGCGGCGCTTGTCGGTGCGGGCCCGGTCGACGAGGCCGTACTCGAACATCAGCGGGGTGACGACGCTGGGGCGCGCGACACCGAGCTCACGCGTCAGGAGAGCGGTGTCGACGTGACGCTCGAACATCGCGAGCGCCGTGTCGTAGCGCCGCTGCGAGTCGGCGGCGAGTCGCCCGCGCGTGTTCATGATGCGCACGGCGGTGTCGTACGTGCCGAGATCGGTGGCGATGATCGGCAGCGGCGAGCCGAGACCGTCGATGAGGCGGACGATCGGATCCGGCAGCTCGAACCCGCCGTTGAGCACGATGCCCGCGAGCGAGGGGAACGTGCCCGAGGCGTTGGCCAGGAGCGTGGCGAGGAGCACCTCGCTGCGGTCGGCCGGGATGACGATGACCGCGGACTCTTTCAACCGCGGCAGGACGTTCACCATCGACATGCCGGCCACGACGACGCCGAGCACCTCGCGGGTGAGCAGTTCGGGGTCGCCCTTGATGAGCTCGCCCTCGACCGAGCGCAGGACCCCGCGCATGGACGGCGCGATGAGGAAGCGGTCCTCGGGCAGAGCCCACACGGGCACGGGCCGGCGCTCGTCGGACGGGGTGACGGGCGCCGTGTCGATGACCTGACGGACGGATGCCACGATGCCGTCGAGCTCGTCGGGATCGGCCCGGTTCACGATGACCGCGAACACCTCGGCACGCTCGTGCAGCAGCTCGGCGACGGCGAGGGAGGCGATCTGCCCGACCTCGTGCGGGGTGCGGGCGACCGACAGACCGAGCGTCTCGCCCTGCCCCTGCTGAGCGCGACCCCCGAGGACGAGGAGCACCGGAGCACCCAGGTTCGCCGCGATTCGGGCGTTGTAGGCGAGTTCGGCGGGGCTGCCGACGTCGGTGTAGTCGCTGCCGATGACGACCACGGCGTCGCACTGCGCCTCGACCGCCTTGTAGCGTTCGACGATGCGACCGAGCGCCGCGTCGGCGTCGTCGCGGACGTCGTCGTAGGTCACGCCGACGCAGTCGTCGTAGGCGAGGTCGACGCCGTCGTGATCGAGCAGCATCTCGAGCACGTAGTCGCGCTCGGCGGTGGAACGGGCGATGGGGCGGAACACCCCCACGCGCGGTGTCACGCGGCTCAGGGCGTCGAGGACCCCCAGAGCCACGGTGGACTTGCCCGAGTGCCCCTCGGCCGACGTGATGTAGATGCTCTGCGTCACGCGTTCCAGCCTATTGCGGGCCCCCGACATCGCCCCGGGGTTGCTTCGGCGTCGAGGGATACACCACGCGCGCCCCGGCCGCCTCGAGATCGGCGGCGAGCGGAGCCTCCGGGTCGAGATCGGCCACCACCCCCGCCACCTCGTCGAGGGCCAGGATGCCGAAGCGCGACGCCGCCCCCAGCTTCTCCGCGCTCGCGAGCACGAACGCCTCGGCGGCCCGCTCGGCGAGGACGCGCTTCATCGCCGCCTCGTCGGCATCCCCGGTCGTCAGCCCGGCGGCGGGGTGCACACCGGTCACCCCGAGGAAGAAGATGTCGGCGCTGATCCTCTGCGCGGCTTCGACGGCGGCGGATCCGCACGCGACGGCGGAGTGCTTGAACACCCGACCGCCGATGACGATGACCTCGGCCTCGTGGTGCAGAAGGGCGGCCGCGATGGTCGGCGAGTGCGTGATCACGGTGCCCGCGAACGAGCGGGGCAGCGCCTCGACCAGCGCCAAGGTGGTCGTCCCCCCGTCGAGGAGCACGGTGGCACCGGGCTCGATCAGCTCGACCGCGGTCGCGGCGACGCGGGCCTTGCTCGATCGCGCCACCTTCCCCCGCGCGTCGTAGTCAGCGACCGCCGGCGAGGCCGGCAGAGCCCCGCCGTAGACGCGGACGGCGAGGCCTGCGGCATCCAGTTCTCGAAGGTCGCGGCGGATGCTGTCTTCGGAGAGGCCGAGTTCGAGGGCGACGTCTTTGACGACGAGACGGCCGTCGCGGCGCAGTCGGTCGAGCAGGGCGTCCTTGCGGGCGGCGGCGAGCATCACGCTTCACATTCTTGCACGTTTCTGCACTATCGTTCCGAATCATGAAAGATGCGCGTCCCGGCACCAGCGTCCCCGACCACCGCGGTCGCACCGACCTGCACCTGACCGGTCTCGACCTCGACCGCAACCCGCGCGTGGTCGTCGAGGACGTCGAGCTGCTCGCTGCGGGGTGGCACGTGCTGCGCGCGACCACGTTCCGCTACCGCGGCGACGACGGCACCTGGAGCACGCAGACGCGCGAGACGTACGATCGCGGCAACGGCGCGACGGTCCTGCTCTACGACCCGGCCCAGCGGACCGTGCTGCTCACCCGGCAGTTCCGCTACCCCGTGTACGTCAACGACCACCCCGACGGCATGCTGATCGAGACCGCCGCGGGCCTGCTCGACGACGACGACCCGGTGACCGCGATCCGCCGCGAGGCCGAGGAGGAGACCGGCGTCCACGTCGACGAGGTCGAGCACGTCTTCGACGTCTACATGAGCCCCGGATCCGTCACGGAGCGCCTGCACTTCTTCGCCGCGGCCTACGACGGCTCCGCGCGCCACGGCGATCGCGGCGGCCTCGCCGAGGAGGACGAGGAGATCGAGATCCTCGAGTACGGCATCGACGAGGCGCTCCAGCGCATCCGCGACGGGGAGATCCAGGATGCCAAAACGATCATGCTGCTGCAGTGGGCGGTGCTGGACGGGCCGTTCTCCCGGCCGTGACGCGACGGCCTCCCGTTTCCGGGCAAAGAAAAGACTCTCCGCGCACCCGGTAGAGCCTGGTTACCCTTGCTACGTTTCCGTCCTGGGGGAGTTGGCCTGGATGCCGCCACGCGGAGAGCCGTGTACAGCTTACCCGATGCGCGTCACACCATCAGCGGGGCGAGGGCGTCGGCCGCCGGGCGCAGCGCCGAGAGCACGTCGCCGGGCTCGTCGACACGGTGCCGCGGGCCCGAGAACGCCACGGCTCCCGCGGCGAGACCGCTCGCGTCACGGATCGGGACCGCCAGGCATCCGGAGGCCGCGACCAGCTCTCCGCTCTGGCGTGTCGCGCCCCAGCGCGCGAGGTCGTCGCGCGCTCGCTCGAGCTCGGGGGTCCCCGCGTCGCCCTGGGACAGCAGCATGAGCCGGCCGAGCGCGTAGCGCGCCGGTTCGCGGGCGAGACGCGCCTCGTCCGACAGCGGGAAGTCGGGGTCGGCATCCAGCACCGCGATTCTCCCGTCGACGAAGAGCGCCACGTGCACTCCCCCGCGCAGGGCGGAGCGCGCCTCGGCCAGCACCGCCCGCGCGGCCGACGACAGGCGCGCGGGCGGAGCCACGACGGCGGCGAGCTGCGCCACCTTGGCCCCGAGGGCGAAGCCGGTGAGATCGGGGGTCCGGACGAGGTACTCGTCCTCGACGAGGAGGTTCACCAGACGGTACGTCGTCGCCCGCGGCAGACCGAGCTCCGCGGACAGCCGTTGGGCGCTGACCCCGGCGCCGAGCTGGGCGACGGCCTCGAGCACGGCCAGCGCCGAGTGCACGGCGCCCGGCTGCCGCGCGGCGAGCGCCGGCTGCTCACGCATCATCGGGATGCCGCGGCGACACCACTCCCCCGAGCACCTGCGCCGCGACCGGCTCGTCGTACGCGCCGAGGGCCCCCGGGCCGTGGCGCCGGCGGAGGACGACGATGACGGCACCGGACACGACGATCAGCGCCGCGACGACCGCGACGACCGTGCCCCCGGCGGCGAGGTCGTCGACGAAGAACGACACGAGCGCCGCGGCGAGCGCGAGCGCGGAGACCCCGGCGATGATCGTGGCCCCGACCGTCGATTCGCCGATGCGCCGGAGGAACACGGGGGCGGCGACGCAGACGAGGATGTAGGCGACGATGTAGCCCGCCGCCCCCACCCCGATCGTGACGTGCATCGCGTCGCGGGTATCGATCCCGGTGGCCGCCACCCCGACCGGCACGGCGGTGATGAGCGGCAAGGCCCAGGCCACCGCCGTCGCGGGGGTGCCGAAACGGGCGTGCGTGCGACCGACGACCGCCGGCAGCACCCCGTCGCGGCTCAGCGCGAACAGTACGCGGACGAGCGCGGTGGTCGTGCCGATCGCGCAGGCGAGGAACGACGCCGCGATGCCGAGATCGGCGACGACGCCCCACCCGCCGAGGCCGTACGCCTCGGCGAGTTCGTTGACCGGCGAGGCGCTGGAGGCGAGATCGGCGTCCAGCGCGTCGAAGCCCGCGACCTGCGTCACCGCGGCGAGCACGTAGAGGAGCCCCGACAACACCACGGCGCCCGTGATCGCGCGGGGGACGTTGCGCAGCGGCGACACCGATTCGACGCTGAGGGTGGCCGCGGATTCGAACCCGACGAACGCCGTCAGCGCGATCACCGCCGCAGCCGCGAACGCGGTCGGATCGAGGTCGGCCCCGCCGATTCCCGCGACCGCCGTCAGGTCGATCGGGCCGATCCGCACGAGGAGAGCGATGAGGAGCACCACGATCAGCGCCACCGACAGGGTCTCGACGACGAGCGCCGCTCGCGCGGAGATCCGGATGCCGCGGACGAGGACGAACGCCACGAGAAGACCCTGCCCCACGACGAAGAGGGCGGTGACGAGCGCGCGATCGATCGAGGGCCAGAGCCCCGCCACGAGGTAGGTGGCGTAGTACGCACCGCCCAGCAGCGCGAACATGGCCACCGCGCCGTACCCCGTGAGGATCGCCGCCCCCGCGGCGAGACCGGCACGCGTGCCGAGGCCGCGAGCGGTGTAGGTGTACAGGGCGCCCGTGGCGGCGAAGCGCCGGGCGAACTGCGAGACGGTCCGGGCGACACCGAGGCTGAGGATCGCGGCGGCCACGATCGCGGCGACCGTCGCGCCCGGGGCGAAGCCCGCCACGAGCAGCACGACCGTCGTCGCCGCCGCGGCCGGGGCGACCGCCGCGACCGATTGGGCCGCGAGATCGACGATGCCGATGCGGCGTCGTTCGAGTCCGTGCAGGGGCGAACGGTCGCCGAAGCCGGCGACGGGATCGGGGCGCGCGATGGCGCGGGCGAGTGCAGTCACGAGGTCTCCGTCGGGTGATGCCGACCGTACGCGCCGGGCGTTGCACCCGGGCGACCCGCATGTTTCGGGCTCGTGACCCCGAGTGAGACACGCCCCGGGCAGCCGTCTCACTCGGCGAGCCCACTCCTTCACGCCGCCCACACGGCCCGGCAACGGGGGTGGGGGAACCTCGGACTCAGGAACCGCGCTCTCCACCCGAATCCCGTCCCACCCGAACACGTAAGGAACCGATATGACCCAGCTCGAGTCGAAGGGGGTGGCGACGTCGGCGAAGCGGACGCTGCAGGGCTCCCTCGGTGTCACGGCGATCATCTTCATGGTGGTCGCCGCCGCCTCGCCGCTCACCGTCGTGGGCGGCGCCGGCCCTCTCGGCATCCTGATCGGCAACGGGGTGGGATACCCCGCGCTCTATGCCGTCAGTGCCGTCATCCTGCTGCTGTTCGCCGTGGGCCTCGCGGCCATGACCCGGCACGTCCCCCGCCCCGGCGCCTTCTTCACGTACATCGGCTACGGGCTGGGACGCCCCGCCGGTCTCGCCGCAGCCTGGACCGCGATCCTGACGTACACGACCATCCAGGTGGCCGTCTACTGCTACGTCGGGTACCTGCTCGAGATCACCGTCGTGTCGGTCGGCGGACCCGATCTCCCGTGGTGGCTGTATGCGCTCGCCACCGTCGCGCTGGTCGGGGTGCTCGGCTACCGCCACATCGACCTGTCCAGCAAGGTGCTCGGCATCCTCCTCATCGCGGAGGTCGCGATCGTGCTCGTCCTCGTCGGCGCGGTCGTCGTCGACGGGGGCCCCGAGGGACTGAGCCTCGCCCCCTTCGAGCCCGCGAACATCGCCAGCGGCTCCCCCGGAGTGGGGCTGATGTTCGCGATCGCCGCCTTCATCGGATTCGAGGCCACCGCGATCTTCCGCGACGAGGCGCGCGACCCCGACCGCACGATCCCGCGCGCCACCTACGGCGCCGTCATCGGCATCGGCGTCTTCTACACGCTGTCCACCTGGGGACTCGTGATGGCGTGGGGTCCGAACGGCGTCCTCGCCGCCGCCGCCGAGAACCCCGCCACCCTCATGCTCCGCACCGTGGCCGTCTACCTCGGCACGGTCGGCGAGGTCATCGTGAACGTCCTGCTGCTCACGTCGATGTTCGCGTGCGTGCTGTCGTTCCACAACGTCCTCACGCGCTATCAGCACGCCATGTCGAGCGCCGGGGTCCTTCCCGAGTCGGTGTCCGGCGTGCACGCGCGCCACCTCTCGCCGCACGTGTCCTCCATCGTGCAGACCGCGACCGCGGGCGTTCTCCTCGCGGCGTTCGCGGTGCTCGGGCTCGACCCGCTTCTGCAGGTGTTCACCTGGCTCTCCGGCGTCGCGACCGTGGCCATCGTCATCCTGATGGCGGTGACCTCGATCGCCGTGATCGTCTACTTCACGCGCAATCGCGCGGACCGTCGCCCGTGGAACACCGTGATCGCCCCGGCCCTGGGCTTCGTCGGACTCGCGATCTCGGCCGTCGTGATCGTCGCGTACTTCCCCGTGATGGTCGGCGACGTCGACGCCGAGGGTGCGCCCACCTTCGGAGCCGTCACGTGGGCGCTGCTCGCGCTCGTGGTCGTCGTCCCCGCGTTCGGGTACGCCCAGGCCGCCTGGATCCGCCGCCGCCGGCCCGCGGCCTACGCCAAGCTCACCGACGCCATCGCGGGCTGACCGGATGCCGCGGCCGTGCGTCGCGGCATCCCTCCCGCATCTTCCCGCCCCACCCGTTCCCTCCGAGAGAGACATCATGACCCTCACCGATCCGACCTCCACCGCCTTCATCGCCCCCGCGGCTCCGGCCCATCCGCTGGCCTCCCTCTCCCCCGCCGAGATCACCGCGGTCCACGCGATCGTGTCGGGCCTCGACGGCCTCGACGAGGCGACCCGCTTCGCTTACGTCGGCCTCGAGGAGGCGCCCAAGGCCGAGGTCCTCGCGTGGGAGCGCGGCGAGACCCCGTTCCCCGAGCGCCGCGCGCGCGTCCAGCTGCTGAACCTGCGCACCGCCCACTCGCTCGATGTCGTCGTCTCCCTCGCCAGCGGCGAGGTGCTGCGCCAGACCGAGCTCGACGGCTCCGACGGGCAGTTGCCCATCCTCGACGCGGAGTTCGAAGAGGTCGGTGTCATCGCGAACGAGAGCGCCGTGTGGGTCGCCGCCCTCGCGGCGCGCGGCCTCACCACCGCCGACGTCGTGCTGGTGCCGCTGTCGGCCGGCCACTACGGCTACGAGAACGAGGTGGGGCGCCGGGTGCTGCGCACCTTCGCGTTCCGCCAGGACCACCCCGCCGATCACCCCTGGGCGCACCCCGTCGACGGCCTCACCGCCTACATCGACGTCGCCGACCGGCGCATCATCGACATCGTCGACACCCCGGGCTTCACCGTTCCCGAGACGCACGGCAACTTCGACGACCCCGAGCTGCAGGGGCCGCCGCTCGAGGGTCTGAAGCCGATCGTCATCACGCAGCCCGAGGGCTCGAGCTTCACCGTCGACGACGAGCACGTCACGTGGGGCGAGTGGGACCTGCGCATCGGCTTCGACACCCGCGAGGGGCTGATCCTGCGACAGCTCTCGTTCGCGGGGCGCCCCGTGATGTATCGCGGCTCGATCAGCGAGATGGTCGTGCCCTACGCCGACCCCGCCCCCAACCGCTTCTGGCAGAACTACTTCGACACGGGCGAGTACCTCTTCGGCCGGTACACGAACGAACTCGAGCTCGGCTGCGACTGCGTCGGCGACATCACCTACGTCGACGCCGTGCTGTCGGATGAGAACGGGATGCCGCGCACCATCCGCAACGCGGTGTGCATGCACGAGGAGGACTTCGGCACCCTCTGGAAGCACACCGACATCTTCACCGGGTCGAGCGAGGTGCGTCGCTCCCGCCGCCTCGTCATCTCGTTCTTCACCACCGTGGGCAACTACGACTACGGCTTCTACTGGTACCTCTACCTCGACGGCACCATCGAGTGCGAGGCCAAGCTCACCGGCATCCTGTTCACCTCCGCCTTCCCCGGTGAGGGCTACCCGTTCGCGTCCGAGGTGGCTCCGGGGCTCGGGGCGCCGTATCACCAGCACCTCTTCTCGGCCCGGCTCGACATGACCGTCGACGGGGTGGCGAACGTCGTCAACGAGATCGACGCCGTGCGCGTGCCGATCTCGCCGACCAACCCCGCGGGCAACGCCTTCACCAAGAAGGTGACCCCGATCACGAGCGAGAGCGTCTCGGGCCGCGTCGCCGACGGGGCGGTCAACCGCGTCTGGCAGATCGCGTCGACCGAGAAGACGACCGCGCGCGGCCAGGCGACCTCGTACATGCTCTTCCCCACCGAGACCCCGGTCCTGCTGGCCGATGACGACTCGTCCATCGCGGCACGAGCCGCGTTCGCCACCAAGAACCTGTTCGTCACGAAGTACGACCCCGACGAGCGCTACGCCGCGGGCGACTTCGTCAACCAGCACCCGGGCGGGGCCGGCATCCCCGCGTTCATCGCCGGCGACGAGCCCCTCGTCGGCGAAGACCTCGTGCTCTGGCACACGTTCGGCCTCACGCACTTCCCGCGCAACGAGGACTGGCCGGTCATGCCGATGGACTACGCGAAGTTCACGCTCAAGCCCTACAACTTCTTCGAGCGCAACCCCGTGCTGAACGTCCCCGCGCCGGCGAACACGCACTGCGCCCCCGCGGCCGGGCACGGGCACGGGCACGGGCCGCACGCGGACGCCCCGGCATCCGGCGCGCACGGTCACGAGCACGGCGCGCACGGTCACGACGGGCACGGCGACACGCACCACGGTTGAACCGATGAGCGAGATCCTCCACGCCTGGGCGGTCGCCCCCGCCGCGGTCGGCGCCTGCTGTCTGGCAGCCGATCGTGCGCGGGTGCGGCCGCCCGAGGTCGCGGCATCCGTTCTCATGCTGCTGGCGATGCTGGATGCCGCTGTGCTCGGCGTGGTCGCTCCGGTGTGGTGGACGGTTCTGCTGCTGGCGGCGGCCCTCGGGCTCGGGGCCTGGCGTCGCCCGCGGCAACGCCGGGTGCCGCGCGTCCCCGCCGTCATGACGCTGCACACGACGCTCGGAATGATCGTGATGGCCGGCCTGCAGCTCGCGATGGGCGGGCACGCGACCTCATCCGGCCATGCTCACGGGCTCTCCTCGACCCCCGTGCTCGTGGGCGCAGCGGCCGTCTACGCCGTGCTGTCGCTCGAGGCCATGCGACGGATGTCGGCGCGGCTCGACCGTGCGCAGATCGGGGCCATGGCGGCATCCGTCATCCTCATGAGCGTTGCAGCGATGTAGGTAGAGGTCCCCGCCCCCTCCGCCCGGTCTCCGTCCCGCTGGTGTGTCGTCCTGTGCAGGTCCAGGACCAGGACCAGCAGGAGGAGAAGAAGAGATGGGCCTCGCTGCGTCAGCAGCGAGGCCCATCGATGTGTCGGGAATTGTGATCAGCGCGACGATCGCGACGGTGAGTCGCTCGGCGGCTTCGGAAACTGGTTGGCCGGACGGACGGTCGGCTCGACACGGTTGTTCACAGGCTGCTGCGCATGCTCGATCGTCTGTCCGCGCATCGTCGTATAGTGCGCGTTACCCGAGTAGTTCGTCATGGCATCCTCCATTGACCGTGTAGGACGAATTTAGCACCCGGGGTCTGGAGATGACACGTGCCCACAGATCTCATCGGCGTCGCGTTCTACGTCCTCCTCATTCTCCCGGGCGTCATGTTCGCGATCAGTCGCGAACGACACCGCCCCCGCATCAAGCAGTCCGCTTTCCGAGAGACCGCCACGGCCATCTTCGTCAGCACGGCAATCGCGGCATCAGTCGGCTTCACCGTCGCGATCGCGTCGTTGCTGTCACCGCCCGTTCATTCCGAAGTCGTTCGTTTCCTCGAAGATCCCGCGCTGTACGCCCGCGAACGCTTCGAGGGGTTCGTCATCTTCGGCTTCGTTCTTCTGAGCGCGGCAACCTGGGCTGCCTGGTGGTTAGGGAGCAAGCGAGCCGATGACCTCATCTTCGCCCGCCGCGCGGAGGACCCCAACCGGGACTCGTGGGGCTACGTCTTCACCAGGAAGCCCGAAGCGCGTAACTTCGCAGGGGTCCGCCTGAAGGAGGGCACCTGGGTCCAGGGGTTCGTCGACACGTACGGCAACGTCGGCGAAGAGGGCATGCCGAAAGCACTCACCCTGATCGGCGCTATCGGCATTCGCCCTCCTGGGGGAGAACTCGAGCCCTACGAAGGCGAAGTACTCGTCCTCAAAGACGCCGAGATCTTGTACATGACGGTGACGTACATGGACGGGGAACCGACCCCCGTTGCGGACGCGGCGCGAACGACCTTGCGGCAATTCATCCGTATCGGAGTCGTGGCATTGCTTCTGCTGCTGATCGTCCTTCTGGTCGCGTTCCGCGCGATCGGCTGAGAACAGCTCTCTCCCCCTCGGGGAGATCGTGACGACGACGCGGCCGGGGTGCTTATCGCACCCCGGCCGCGTGTCGGTCGGATGTCAGCGCGACAACCGCACCGTGACGAGCTGGAACGGACGCAGCTCGAGATCCACGACGCCGCCCTGCACAGCGGCCACCGCTGCGGCGTCCACGTCACGCTCCAGCAGGTCGGTCTCGCTCACGCGGGCGACGTCGAAGCCGGCCTCGAGGCGCGCCTGCGTGCGCTCTCCCAGCGCTTCGTAGAGACGGACGACCACGTCGCCCGATCCGTCCTGGGCGAGCTTGACGGCCTCGACGACGACGCCGGGAGCATCGATCGCCACCAGGGGTGCCACGGACTCCTCCCCGGCATCGGTCACCACCCGCGCGGGCAGGTTGGTGCGGTAGCCCTCGGCGACGGCGTCGAGCACGTCGGCCCCCACGACGATGCCCACCTCGAGGTGGTGCGCGCCCTGGTCCTGCCCCGGGTCGGGGAACATCGCCGACCGGATGATCGACAGGCGCACGAGCGAGAAGGTCCCCCCGCCGTCGCGCTCGTGGCGCGTGATGTCGTGACCGTAGGTCGAGTCGTTCGTCACCGCGACGCCGAAGCCGGGCTCGGCGACCCGCACCCAGCGGTGCGCGGCCGTCTCGAAGCGGGCCGAGTCCCACGACGTGTTCGTGTGGGTCGGGCGCACGATGTGTCCGAACTGGATCTCGGATGCCGCGCGGTCGGTGTGCACGTCCACGGGGACGCCGAGCTTGAGCAGCTTCTGCTGCTCGTGCCAGTCGACGTCCAGCGACAGCCGCAGCGTGCGCGCCCCCTCGGCCAGCGCGATGCGCTCGACGATCGTCGAGTCGCCGACGGCGCGCTCCACGACCACGGCGTCGCCGTCGAGGCGCACGGCGTCGGCGGAGTCGAGAGCCGTGGCGTGACGTCGGTAGGTCTCGTCGATGTCCCACGCGTCCCACTGGGTGGGGGTGTCGCGGAAGATCTCGAACTGCCCCGCCACCTGACCCGCGGGGACGACCTCACGACCGGATGCCACGTCGACCAGCGACGTGATCAGGCCCCGGCCGTCGACGACCGCGCGCACGACGCCGTTGTCGAGCACGTAGCCCTCGCCCTCGGCGCGGGGGACGACGTCGCCCCCGTGGGTCGCCGGGGCGATGGCGAGTGCCGGCGCACCGTCGCGGCGGTGCGGCGCGGCGTTCGCGAGAACCGTGCGGTCCCCGTGGCCCACGAGGGCACGGAGGCTGTCGGCGATGACCTGCTCGAGCTCCGCCGCGATCGCGGCGTAGTTGCGCTCGGCATCCCGGTGCACCCAAGCGATCGAGGTGCCGGGCAGGATGTCGTGGAACTGCTGCAGCAGCACCAGACGCCAGAGGCGCTGGAACGTCTCGGCGGGGTACGCCGCGCCCGTGCGCACGGTCGCGGTCGCCGCCCACAGCTCGGCCTCGCGCAGCAGGTGCTCGCTGCGGCGGTTGCCCTGCTTCGTGCGGAGCTGGCTGGTGTACGTGCCGCGGTGGAACTCGAGGTAGAGCTCCCCCGCCCACACGGCCGGGTCGGCGTACTCCGCCTCGGCGGTCTCGAAGAACTCCCGCGGCGTGGAGTGCTTCACGACCGGCGCGCCCTCGAGGGAGTGCGTGCGGGCGATCGTGGCGGTCATCTCGCGCGTGGGTCCGCCGCCGCCGTCGCCGAAGCCGTACGGCAGGAGGGAGGTGCGGGCCCGGCCCTTGTCGGCGAAGTTGCGCTCGGCGTGGGCGAGGTCGGCCGCGGTGACCTCGGAGTTGTACTTGTCGACCGGCGGGAAGTGCGTGAAGATGCGCGAGCCGTCGATGCCCTCCCAGCGGAAGGTGTGGTGCGGGATGCGGTTGGTCTCGTTCCACGAGATCTTCTGCGTGAGGAACCAGCGGGCGCCGGCCGCCTTCATGATCTGCGGAAGGGCACCGCTGTAGCCGAACGAGTCGGGCAGCCACACCTCTTCGGTGTCGATGCCGAACTCCTCGAGGAAGAACGTCTTTCCCTCGACGAACTGGCGGGCCATGGCCTCGCCGCCGACCATGTTGGTGTCGGACTCGACCCACATGCCGCCCACGGGTACGAAGCGTCCCTCGGCGACGCGCTGCTTGAGCCGTTCCCACAGCGCCGGGTAGTGCTCCTTCATCCACGCGAACTGCTGCGCCGACGAGCTGGCGAAGACGAAGTCGGGGTCCTCGTCCATGAGCGAGAGCACGTTGCTGAACGTGCGAGAGACCTTACGCGCGGTCTCCCGCACCGGCCACAGCCACGCCGAGTCGATGTGCGCGTGCCCGACCGCGTGCAGCACGTGGGCACTGGATGCCGCGGGCGCGGCCATCAGCGGGGCGAGAACGTCGCGGCCGGCCTGCGCCGTCCCCGAGACGTCTTCGGGATCGACCGCGTCGATCGCGGCATCCATCGCCTCGACCAGGGTCGCGCGGCGCGCGGAGGTCGCGTCGAGCTCGGCGATCAGGCCGTGGAGCAGGCGGAAGTCCTGCAGGAGGTTCCACACCGCGAGGTCGCGGAGGCCGATCGACATCTCGCGCAGCGTATAGAGAGGAGCGTCCCCGGCGGTCGCGGGGTCGCCGACCGGCGTGGGCTCGAAGGTGAAGAGACTGCCGACATCGGGATTGGATGCCGCCTCGACGAGCACGTCGACCCGGCCGTCGGCGTCGACCGCGGCGGGGCTGGCGTTGTTGAACGGCGAGACGCCCTTGATGGGCGCACCCTGGCGGTTCCAGACGAGCGCCTCGCACTGGAAGCCGCTCTGGCCGGCGGTGAAGCCGAGGTCGATGACGAGCTCGGCGATCGTCCCCTCCGGGAGGGCACCCGTCGCATCACGCCAGGCGGCGGGGATCTCCCCCGAGACGGCGAACCAGGTGGTCCCCCACGCCCGGCCCCACGGCGTTCCGACGGCGAAGGGACGGTAGTCGGCATCCCGGGCCTCGGCGAAGGTCACGGGCTCGCCCGGGGCCTCCCAGGCCCGGATGTCGAGGGGCTGACGGGCGCGGTAGACGGCGGGGGCGAGACGCTCGCGGACGAAGCGTTCGATGCGCATCTCGATGAGCGCGGTGCGGTCGTGCATAACGAAAAGGTTCCTTGTCTGGGGGGACGGGTCAGCCCTTGACCGCGCCGGCGAGGGCCGACGGGCCGCCGAGTCCGCGCTGCACGAGGACGTACAGGCCGAGGACGGGCAGGGAGTAGACGATCGAGTAGGCCGCGAGCTGGCCGTAGGCCACGGCTCCGAACGACCCGAAGAAGTTGAAGATGCTGACCGCCGCCGGCTGGTAGTCGGGGCTGAGCAGCAGCACGAAGGGGACGAAGAAGTTCCCCCACGCCTGGATGAACGTGAAGATGAACACCACCGCGATACCGGGACGCATGAGAGGGAGCACGATCTGCACGAGAGTGCGCATCGATCCCGCGCCGTCCATCCAGGCGGCGTGCTCGAGCTCGACGGGGACGCCGTCCATGAAGTTCTTCATCATCCAGATCGCGATCGGCAGGGCGCTCGCGGTCAGGAAGAGGATCGTGCCGCCGATCGAGTCGATGAGGTTCAGCTGCACGAACAGGCTGTAGACGGGCACCATGATCGCCGTGATCGGCAGACACGTGCCGAACAGCACCGCGTAGAGGAAGGGCTTGCCGACGCGCATCTTGTACCGCGACAGGGGGTACGCGGCGAGCGAGGCCAGCACGACGGTGGCGACCGCGGTGCCGCCGGCCAGCAGCACGCTGTTCCACAGCGGGAGGAACAGCAGGTCGGGCTTCATCACCGCCGCGAAGTTGTCGAGCGTGACGACCTCGGGCATCTTGATCGCCAGCGTCGGCTGCGCGTCGAGCGACGCGGTCACGAGCCACACCAGCGGGACCACGAACAGGATGCCGATGACGATGAGCAGCGTGTTGCTCAGGATGCGCAGGACCCGCGTGCGGGGCGACGAGAGCGAGGCCTTCGTGCGCTTCGGGGCCCGCACGGCCTGTCGGCGACGACCCGTGACCTCGGGGAGGGTGGTGGTGGCGCTCATGACGAGACCTCCTCGCGCAGCGCGCGGACGTAGAAGAACGAGAAGATCGCACCGATGAGCAGCATGATCGTGGCGATCGCCGTGCCGTAGCCGAGCTCGCCGAACTTCAGGCCCTGCTGGTACGCCAGGATCGGCAGCGTCGTGCTCTTGTTGCCGGGGCCTCCGCCGGTCATGACGAAGATGAGCGTGAAGACCGAGAGGGTCTGCAGCGTCACGATCATGGAGTTGGTGCCGATGGTCGAGCGGATCATCGGGATGGTGATGAAGAAGAGGCGCTTGATGCCGCTGGCCCCGTCGACCTCGGCGGCCTCGGTGATCTCGGGCGGAACGTCGGCGAGGGCGGCCGAGTAGACCATCATCGAGAACGCGGTGCCGCGCCAGATGTTGGCGATGATGACCATCAGCACCGGCATCGTGAACAGCCAACTCACCGGGTCGAGGCCGAGAACCGCGAGGATCGCGTTGAGCGTGCCGTTGTCACGGAAGAAGGCGTAGGCCGCGAACGCGGCGACGATCTCGGGCAGGACCCACGCGGTCACGACGATGGTGCCGACGACCGCGGTGACGACCCGGTTACCCGAGCGCATCATGAGGGCGAGCGCCAGCCCGAGGATGTTCTGACCGATCACCGCGGAGAAGAACACGAACACGATCGTGTTGATCACGGAGACGGGGAAGTCGGGAGCCTTGAAGAGCTGCGTGTAGTTGTCGAACCCGATGAACTCGCTCGCCACGGCCGTGGAGCCGGAGAGCGTGGCGTTGGTGAGCGAGCCCCACAGCGACACGAGGATCGGACCGAGCAGGAAGATCGCCAGCAGCAGCGCTGCGGGCAGGAGAGGGAGCGCCCGGGCCGAGGACCGGAGGCCGCGCGCTCTCGCGCGCGACCCCCGGTCGGTGCCGGTCGCCCCGGTCTGAGCCAGGGCGGTCACGGTCAGCCCTTCTGGGTGTTCTCTTCGCCGACGATGCCGATGACGGCCTGGTCGTAGGCGGCGGCGGCGTCATCGACGCTCGACTGGCCGGTCATGACCGCTTCCATCGCGACCTGGATCTGGTTCGAGATCTTGTCGTAGTCCTCGGTGGCCGGGCGGAAGTGGGTCGTGTCGACGAAGCTCGAGAACGTCTTGAAGCTCGGGTTCGCGTCGAGGTACTCGCTGGACTGCGCGACGTCGGAGCGCACGGCGATCTGGCTGTTGTCGATGTTGTACGCCGTGGCGTTGTCCTTGTTGACCGCGGTGGAGAGGAAGTCCCAGGCGGCGTCGGCGTTCTTGGTGTTCTTGCCGATCGCGAGGGTCCATCCACCCGACATGCTCGTCGTGCCGGGAGCCTGGCCCTTCTGCGTCGGCATCGCGGCGATACCGAGGGTGTCGCTCCACGCGGGCCACGCGGCGGTGCCGCCCTCGACCCACGCCGCCGACTGCCAGGAGCCGTCGAGCGCGATCGCCAGCTTGCTCGAGGGCAGCCAGTCAGCCGTCACACTCGTGAAGATGTTGGGATCGAGCGCCTGCTGCAGCGACGGTCCGAGGCCGCCCTGGTAGACGTCGCTGACGAACTGCAGGGAGTCCTTGAAGCCCTGGCTGCCCACGACCCACTTCTTCGCGGAGGTGTCGTAGAGGGTGTCCTCGGTGCCGTACAGGAGCATCTCGAGACCCTGCATGGAGGCCGCCTCGCCGGCGGTCTTTCCCGAATAGACGTTGATCGGGATGACGTCGGGGTCGGCGGCCTTGACCTTCTCGGCCGCGGAGAGCACGTCGGCCCAGGTCTTGGGCTGCCACGGCACGGAGATGCCGGCCTTGGCGAAGATCTCCTTGTTGTACCAGAGCCCGCGCGTGTCGGTTCCGAGCGAGACGCCGTACGTCTTGCCGTCGGGGCCGAGGCCGGCCTGCTTGGCCCCCTCGGCGAACTGCGACCAGTCGTCCCACTTCGCCAGGTAGTCGTCGAGCGGAAGCAGGTAGCCGGCGGCCGCGTCGGACTGGATCTTGAAGGTGTCTTCGTACTGGACGTCGGGAGCGGTGCTCGCCGACTTGTTCATCAGCGCGAGCTTCGTGTAGTAGTCGGCGCCTTCGGCCTGGATCGGAACGAGCTCGACGGTCACGCCTTTGTGCGCCGCCTCGTACTCCTTCTTCGCGTTCTCCATCAGCGTCTGCATCTGGTTGAACGTCGCCGTGGTCTGGTACGCCACACGGATCGTGTTCGCGTCGCCCGCTCCCCCGCTTCCGCCGGAGCAGCCGGCCAGGGCCACGGTCAGGGCCGTGGCGGTCAGAAGACCGCCCGCCATCGTCAGTTTCTTCATGGAAGCTCCTTTGCTCGGGTGGAGACACCGCGTCGCCAGAACCTTTTATAAATCAAATGGACTAACTCGGCAAGTCGCGTCCGCGACCTCGCGGTAACGATCCGGCTACGGGTCGCTGTGAGACCGGCGAACGGCCGTCAGATCGCGATCATCATGCGGGCCGGTCGGGCCGCGAAAGCGCCGTCCAGCATGAGGCAGGCCGCGCCGACGGCGGCGACATCGGCCCCCACGCGCGACAGCCGCACGGTGATGGCCCTCGTCGCCGTCGACACCGGGTCGGCCGCGACACGGGCGGTGACCGTGTCCACGAGCACCGCGGCCAGTCGCTCCCACACCGGTCCGCCGAGCACGACCTCGTCGACGTCGAGGAGGTTGTTCGTCACCACGAGGGCCCGAGCGATGCGCTCCCCCGCGCGTCGCAGCACGTCGCGGGCACGGACGCCGCCCCCGACGGCATCCCGCATCAGACGATCGAGATCGGGACGGGAATCGCCCGACTCGGTGGGCTCGTACCCGGCCTCGGCCAGGAGCGTGCGCGGCTCGATCGAGACGCCCAGGCATCCGCGGGACCCGCACTCGCAGGCCGGGCCGTCCGGGTCGACGACCACGTGCGCGATTCCCCCGGCGTTGCCCGTGCGGCCGCGCACGGGAGAGCCCGAGATCGCGACGCCGAGACCGACACCGGCGCCGTAGTACAGGAACATCGCGTCCGCGAGCGCGTCGGAACGGTCGAACCACATCTCCCCGACCATCGCGGCGGTCACGTCCTTCTCGACGATCACGGGCAGCCCGGTGGCCGCGCCGAGGTCCTCGCGGACATGCACGTTGTGCCACGCCGGCAGGAGGGGCGGATCGAGCAGACGGCCCCCGCGCGCGTCGAAAGGCCCCGGGGCCGCGACACCGACACCGAGCACCAGCGGACGTGGGATGTCGGCGTCCGAGAGGATGCGATCCACCGCCGCGCGGACGTCGTCGACGAGTTGGTCCGGGGTGGCGCCGTGTCGCCGCGGGATCTCGTCGTGGGCCACGACGTCGCCCGCCATGTCGACGACGACGATCGTGTCGACCACCGGGTCGAGGTGCACCCCGACGGCGAAACGAGAGCGCGGCTCGAGCTTCAACAGGGTGCGGGGCTTGCCGGGACCCGAGATGACCTTGCCCGCCTCGACGATCAGGCCCTCGTCGGCGAGGCGCCGCGTGACGTTGCTGAGGGTCTGGGCGCTGAGTCCCGTCCGTGCCGACAGCTCGACGCGGCTGAGCCCCTCGGGGGCGCGGCGGATCAGATCGAGCACGAGGGTCTGGTTGTACTCGCCGACAGCCGGCAGGTTCGACCCCGTCCGCATCGCCCCTCGCCTTCGCTCGCCGGCCCGTGACGCGGACCCCCGCTCAGCGTACGCCCGCGAGCGCGCCGTCCCCCGCCGCGGCGCACGCTCGGTGGCGCGCGGCGCCGCGGCCGGCGGGAAGAGGGCGCGGGCGGCTCAGCGCGGCAGAGCCAGAGCCGCCGCACCGAGCAGCGGACCGTCGCCGTCGAGACCCGAGGAAACGACGCGGCAGCGCCGCGCGTAGGCGTGGATGGATGCCGCGGCCGCGGCCTGGGCGACCAGATCGATGTAGTCCTCGGCGACGTGCGAGAACCCGCCCGCGATCGCGACGGCCTCGAGATCGCACAGGGTCGCCGCGGCGGCGATGGCCTGCCCGACCGCGCTCGCGGAACGCCGGACCGCCGCGACGGCCGTCTCGTCGCCCGCCCGGTAGGAGGCGGCGAGATCGAGTCCCGTCTCGCCCGCCCACCCCTGCGCGCGCGCCCACGCCACCGAGCCGGGCCCGGCGGCCACGGCTTCCAGCGTCGCGACGACCGGGTCGTGCTCGACGGTGCGGACGAAGGTCTGCCCGAGGTGGCCGGCATTTCCGGAGGCTCCCGAGATCGGGCGGCCGCCGAGGATCAGGCCACCGCCGACGCCCGTGGAGACCACGATGGCCATCGCGTTCTGCGCGCCGACGAGAGCGCCGAGCCAGTGCTCGGCGAGAGCGATGCACGTGCCGTCGAGCGCCAGGTGGATCGGCCCGTCGACGAGGCCGCCCAGCACCTCGTCGATCGCGAGCCCCGCGGCCAGCGGCAGATTCAGCGGCGAGACCGTGCGCGAGGGCAGGTCGACCGGACCCGCGCTGCCCACCCCGATCGCGCCGACGCGGGCGCCGGGGACCGCGGCCAGCGCCTCGGAAGCCGCCTCGCGGACGTTGCGGGCGAGGGTCTCGCGATCGCTCTCCCGGCCGGTCGGACGGCGCGTCACGCTCTCGCGAACCACCTCGCCGGCGATCGACACGACGGCGGCATCGACCTTCGTCCCGCCGATGTCGACGGCGAGGACGTGCGTGTAGGCGGGAAGGGACGGGGTGGCATCGGACATGCGCGCTCCTCGATTGGACCAACGCTCCCCGATCCTAGAGGCCGGTGTATCCGCCGAGTGACGCCTGTGCACGGGGCTGCAGCGGCCCCGGCGGCGGTGACGCAGGTTACGATCAGGTCACGGCGGCAACGATCTGCCCCGCCCAGCGACACGAGGGATGCCATGGACGAGACGGCCACGCCCGAGGCGGCATCGCGACTCCGCCGCACCGACACCGCCCCCGCCCGCCCGGGCAGCGACGAACCCCTCACCGCCGAGGCCTTCGCCCAGCTGACCGGCCGGATCACGGCATCCATCTCCGACGTCATCGACGGCAAGCCCGAAGCCGTCCAGAGCGCACTGATCGCGCTCCTCGCCGAGGGGCACCTGCTCATCGAGGACGTCCCCGGAGTCGGCAAGACCATGCTCGCCCGCGCGCTGGCGGCGACCATCGACGCCGACGTGCGCCGCATCCAGTTCACGCCCGACCTTCTGCCCGGCGACATCACCGGCGTCTCGGTCTTCAACCCGGTCACACGGCATTTCGAGTTCACGCCCGGCGCGGTGTTCGCGAACATCGTCATCGCCGACGAGATCAACCGCTCCTCCCCCAAGACGCAGTCGTCGCTCCTCGAGGCGATGGAGGAGCGGCAGGTCACGATCGACGGGCGCACGCACGTGCTGCCCTCGCCGTTCCTCGTCGTCGCGACGCAGAACCCCCTCGAGATGGAGGGCACGTACGCGCTCCCCGAGGCGCAGCGCGACCGATTCCTGCTGCGCATCTCGATGGGATACCCCGACCCCGCCGCCGAGGCGCTCATGCTGCGTCAGCGCGACGTCGTGAACCCCCTCGACGCGATCGAGCCCGTCGTGACGGGCCGTCAGGTGACCGCGATGATCGCGTGGGCCCGCGCCGTCCACGTCGCCCCCGCGCTCGAGGAGTACGTCGTGGCGTTGGCGCAGGCCACCCGCAGCCACCCCGACATCCGCCTCGGCGCGAGCCCGCGCGCCACCCTGCAGCTCGTCCGCGCCGCGAAGGTGCGCGCGGCCCTCGACGGACGCTCGTACGTCATCCCGGACGATCTCACGACGCTGCTCGGCCCGGTCTTCGGCCACCGTCTCATCGCGAACCGCTCCGCCGCGGGCGGTCGTGCGGGCGCCGTCGTGGTGTCCGAGGCGCTCGAGCGCATCGCCGCGAGCGTGCGCGTGCCGCTCGCCTCGCGAGTGTGAGGACCCGATGAGACGCTGGTGGCCGTTGACCCTGCGAGGCAGCGGCGCCGCGGTGCTCGCGGGAGCATCCCTCGTGATCGCGCAGCGGGCCGGCATCCCGGAGCTGATGTACTTCGGCGTGCTCATGACCGCGCTGCTGGCGATCGCCGCCGCGACTCTCGTGATCGCCCGGCGCACGGATCGCGTGACGCGCTCCGTGAGCCCCGACGTCACCGACGTGGGCGCCCGCGCCGAGGTCGTCGTGCGGGTCGGGCTGCAGACGGCACTGCCGACCGCCCCGGGCCGGTGGGCGGACGGTCTTCCGGCGGGGCTCAGCGGGCACGCGAACGGGGTCTTCCCGGCGACCTCGTCGTCGCTCGGCCGCGACACCGTCCCCGTGGAGTTGCGCTACGAGATCGTCGGCCTCGAGCGCGGCGTGCACGCTCTCGGCCCGCTCGAGGTCGTCACGACCGACCCGTTCGGTCTCGTCCGACGCCGCTTCGCGCTCGGACGCCCCACCCCCGTCACCGTGGCTCCGGCGATCGTCGATCTCCCGCCGCTTCCCCCGACCGGAGGCGAGGCGGGCGGTACGCGACAGTCGGCGGCTCTGCAGCTCGGTCAGGGCCTCGACAACCTCGTCGCGCGGCCGTACGCGCCCGGCGACTCGATGCGCCGCATCCACTGGCGGGCGACGGCCCATCGCGACACGCTCATGGTGCGTCAGGAGGAGCAGGAGTCCAGCCCGGCCGCGACGGTCGTGTTCGATCGTGCCCTCTCCCGATGGTCACCCGCCGCCGCCGAAGGGGCGGGCCGCGACCTCGCCTTCGAGACCGCGGTCTCGGCGTGCGTGTCCGCGGTCGCCCGTCTCGTGCACGAGGGCTACACGGTCGACGTCGTCGACAGCGACGGGGAGCTGCTCGCCGACCCGGTCGACGGCGGCGAAGACGCGGAGGCGCGGGCTCTCGCCGCGTCCTTCGCGGCGATCACCGCGCGCACCGAGGGCTCGACCGCCCGCGTGATCCCCGCGTCCGCCGCGGTCATGATGGGCCCCGTCGTCGCGATCACCGCGGATCCCGCGCGCGATCACGCACTCGTTCCCGGCGCCTTCGCACAGCGATCGGCCCTGCCGATCATGATCATGGTCGCGCCCCACCCCGACCTCGAGCCCGCCCGCGCCGCGGGATGGCGCGTGGCGAGCGTGCGTCCGGGCGGCGACATCGCGGCCGCGTGGTCCGATGCGACCGAGAGAGGGCTCGCGGATGTCGGGCGCTGATGTGACGGTGCTGCGCACTCCCCGGCGCCGCCGCGATGCGGCGCTGCTGACGCTCGGCCTCTTCGCCGCGATCGCCGCGGCCCTGCTCCCCGTGTTCTCGGTCATGCAACCCGGCTCGTGGACGGTACGCGCCGCCGTTCTGACGGCGGCGATCCTGGGCGCGGGGCTCGCCGCGCGTCTGTTCCACCTGCCGGCGCTGGTGGCCACTCTCCTCGAGGTCGGCATCTGGCTCTTCGCCCTCACGGCGATGTTCGGCCGCTCCACGGCGGTGCTGTGGATCATCCCGAGCCCGGCGACGGTGAACACGGTCCCCGGCCTCGTCTCCGCGGCATCCGAGGAGATCCGCACCGGTGTCGCGCCGGTCGCCCCCGGTGTCGGTCTCGCTTTCGTGCTGGTCGCCGCGATCGGTGCTCTCACGATCGTCCTGGATCACGTGGTCCTCACCGCGCGCATGCCGTTGCTCGCGGGGGTGGGCCTGGTCGCCGTCTCGCTCATCCCGACGATCGCCATCCCGGCCGACGTGAACGTCACGGCCTTCGTCCTGCTCGCCGTGGCCCTGCTGTTCCTCCTCCGCGTCGACACGCGTTCGCGTCACTCCGCCTCGCGCTCCCGCCCCACCGGCGCGCGCCTGCGCGTCCGCGGCGCCTCGGCCACGGCTCTCGGAATCGGCGCGGTCGCGGTCATCGTCGCCGTCGTCGCGACCCCGCTGCTGCCCCAACCCGCTCTGCGTTTCGCCTCGGGCGGCACCGGCGGATACGGCACGACGATCAACCCCAACCTCGAGCTCGGCAACGACCTGCGCCAGCCCCGCGACATCGACGTGCTCACGCTGCAGACGAACGCGCCGACACCGCCGTACCTTCGCGCCGTGACGCTCTCGAGCTTCGACGGCTCGGTGTGGCAGCCCGACCGCGACGACACCGTGAACGTGCCCGGCGACGGCCCGGTGTTCGACGCCCCGCCGGTCGATTCCGACATCCCCGTCGCGGACTACACGACCGACATCTCGGTGGGCGAGCTGGACAGCCCGTGGCTCCCCGTCCCCTCGCCCGCGACGACCGTCACCGGCCTGCAGGGCGACTGGCTCGGGATGCCGCAGAACCGCACCATCGTGTCGCGCTCCGGGTCCTCGCGCGATCAGGACTACTCGGTGCAGACGGTGGCCCCGCGCCCGACCCTGGAGCAGATCCGTGCGCGTCCGGTGGGCGGTTCCGAGCTGGGCGACGCGGTGCGCGCTCTCCCCGCCGACGTCCCCGCCATCATCGGCGACACCGCGCGAGAGGTCACCGCCGGGGCGCAGTCGCCCTACGACGCCCTGATCGATCTGCAGACGTGGTTCCGCAGCAGCGAGTTCCGCTACTCGCTCAACGCGCCCGTCGAGGCGGGCTTCGACGGGGCGGGATTGGATGCCGTCGCCGACTTCCTGCAGGCGCGCACCGGATACTGCGTGCACTTCGCCTCCGCGTTCGCCGTGATGGCCCGCACGCTCGACATGCCGTCGCGGATCGTCGTGGGCTACCTCCCCGGCACGATGTCGAGCTCGGTCGGGCAGGAGCGGTCCACGTTCACCGTGACCTCGAGCCAGCTGCACGCGTGGCCCGAGGTCTACTTCCAGGGCATCGGCTGGGTGCCCTTCGAGCCCACCAACAGCCTGGGCGTCCCGACCAGCTTCGCCTCCGGCACCACCGGCGGATCGAGCACCACACCCAACGCCCCTCAACAGCAGCAGAGCGCGGCCCCCGAGACGCAGTCCACGACCGCCCCCTCGCTCGGCAACCAGGACGGGCCGGGCCTGCAGGGCACCGGTACCGCCGGCTCCGCGCGCGGACTCGGTCCGGGTCTGCTCATCGGCGGCGGCATCGCGATCCTGATCCTGCTCGGCGCCGCCCCCGCGCTGCTGCGGGTGCTGCGACGCCGCTCGCGCGGGGCCGCCGCCCGGGCGGGCGACCCGGTGGCGGCGTGGACGATGGTGCAGGACGACGCGGTGGATCTCGGCATCCCCGTCCCCGGCGGCGAGTCGCCGCGACGATTCGCCGAGCGCCTCGTGCGGGAGCACGGCGTCGACCCCGACGACATGGACCTCCTCCGCGGAGCGATCGAGCGCGTCAGCTACGCCGAGACCGCACGGGATGCCGCGGACGGGCCGGTCCTCGCCGATGCCGCCGCACGGGTGGGCGCGGGCCTGCGCGCCCGGGCGTCCGGGGTCCACCGCACGCTCGCCCGGGTGCTCCCCCGCTCGCTCGTCGTGCGCCCCGGCACCGCCGCGGCCGAGGAGCGCGAGCGGGTCGGCGCGTAACCCGTTTTGCTAGGTTGTCGGGCATGAAGATGCGTCGTTCCGGACTTCTGATCGCCTCCTTCCTGGGCCTCGCGGTTCTCTCCGGGTGCACGTCACCGATCGCTCCCGCGCCGGACGACGACACGGTCGACGACACCGCCCCCAGCGAAGCGGCGGCGACCCTGCCCTTCCCGCACGTGACCAGCTGCGACGAGGTGACCGGGGCGATTCCCGGCTTCACGCAGGGCATGAGTCTGGTGGGCGATTCGGTCAGCGACGACGCGGTGATGTGCATGTGGGCCGCCCCGGAGGGCGGCCCCTACGCCTCGATCCTCATCAGCCAGAACACCATGCCCACGGACGAAGAGGCCAAGACGGGGGCGAAGATGCTCAACCTCCAGGCCACCTCGTTCACGAGTCCCGAGCTCAGCGGTCTCGGGGGCGTGGGATGGCGATGGACGGCCGACGGAGGGCCCGACACCACCGGATACTCGACCGTCTACGTCCCCGGCGTCTCGGTCGAGATCCACCGCGGGAAGGACGGCCCGGACGGCGACACGTCGTACGCCCCCGCTGACACGGAGGCGATCGACGTCACCCTCGCGATCCTGAAGCTCTGAGGCCCGGCAACGGCGAAAGCGAGAGCCCCGCCCGAACTGTCGTTCGGACGGGGCTCTCTTCGGCGGAAGTGACAGGATTTGAACCTGCGAGGCGAGTTACCCCGCCTACATGGATTCCAGCCATGCTCCTTAGGCCGCTCGGACACACTTCCAAGGGACGATCTTACACGCCGCTCGGCCTCGCCCGAATCGCCGTCGGGGCCGGGCGTCCCCCGGTGGGTCAGAGCACGCTCTTGGGCAGACGGTGCAGGGTCACCGCCCCCACGGCCCGGAACGGATGCAGCGGATCGGGCGCCTCCGACCCGGTCGGACCGCCCAGCTCGCTGTCGACGAGCGCGCTCATGACCGCATACGCATCCATCCGGTCCCAGCCGCGCTGGTCGACGAGGTGGTCGAAGACGTCTTCGTAGCCGCGCCGGACGCTCTCCTGCACGGGATCGCCCAGGCCGACGAAGATCCACTCGTCGTCGGTCTCGACGCGGGGCGCGCGGAAGCCGGCATCCGGGATCAGTTCGACCGACACCACGGCGACGCCCGCCGCCTCGATCGCGACGAACGACGACTCGCCGCGCGCCATCACGGCGTGGATGTCGCCGATCGACAGCAGCGCCCCCTCGACCTCCACCGGCAGGTACACCGTCGCCCCCGGAGCGACGTCGGTGAGATCCATGTTGCCCCCGAGGGCGGTCGTGGGCATGACCGTCGAGTTCGTCCCGGATGCCGGAGCCGTGCCGATGCACCCGATCATGGGCCGCGCGGGCACGACGTGACGATCGGTCAGGTGGACGCCGTCGGCATCGATGGGGATGCGTCTGCTGACGACGTGATCGGGCATGCGGTGCTGCAGGGCCCCCGCGCCGGGAAGGCTCTGCGACCACCCGTACGCCCCGAGCCGGATCTCGTGCACGTGCACCGCGAGGGCGTCGCCCGGCTTCGCGCCCTCGACGTACACGGGACCCGTCACCGGGTTGATCGGAGCCCGAAGGGAGGCGAGGTCGCCGTGGTCGTGGAGTTCGGCGTAGACGGCGTCGTCGGTCTCGAAGGCGATCGTCTCCCCCGTCCCCGGACGGATCCGCAGCGCCGGGGGCACCGCGGCGTCGTATCCCGGACGACCGTGCTCCTTGCCGAGGAAGAGCTCCGTCATCGGGATGCCACCTCTCCGCCGCCCTCACCGGCGGTCGCCGTCGCGTGCTCGGGGAGCGGGCCCGTCGCTCCGCCGTTCTTCCGGGCGAAGATGACGTAGACGATCCCGCCGACGACGAGCCACACGACGCCGCCGATCTTCGCCGTCATGTCGGCGTTGAGGAGCACGTACCCGATGATGAGGAACCCGACGAGCGGCACGACGAGGTGCAGCAGATAGTTCTTCGACTTCTTCTTGCCGAGGTAGTACACCGCGACCGACACGTGCAGGAGCAGGAATCCGAGGAGCGCGCCGAAGTTGACGAGCGACGAGATCACGGCGATCTGTCCGACGAAGAACAGCACCAGGACGAGCGACACCCCGCTGACGAGCAGGATCGCGGGCATCGGCACCTGGCGGGAGTTGACCTTCGACAGGAAGGCGGGCAGGCGCCGGTCGCGGCTCATCGAGTAGAGCAGTCGAGAGGTCGCGGCCTGAGCGGCGACGGCGTTGGCGATACCGACCGCGATGACGTTGACCGCGAGGAACGCGGTGGCCCAGCCCGATCCGGCCGCCTGGGCGACGAGGACGAAGAAGGCGTTGTTGACCTCGTCGTCGCCGAACGAGATCGTGCCGGCGGCGAGCGCGCTGGCGAACCAGGTCTGCGTGATGAACAGCACGGCGACCACGAGCAGCGCGATGATCATCGCGCGACCGCCGGACTTGCGGTCGCCCGTCGACTCCTCGGCCATCGTCGAGATGCCGTCGAACCCGAGGAAGCTCAGCACCGCGATCGAGAGGGCGGTGGCGATCAGCGCGGGGTTGACCTTATCGGCATCCCACAGCGGGGCGATCGTGAACTCCGCGCCCGGGACCGTCCCGGCGTTCAAGGCCACCATCGCGATGACGACGAAGATCACCACGAACGCGAGCTGGATGACGAGCATGACCCGGTTCGCGAGCTTGATCGAGCCGATGCCGGCGACGTTGATGAGCGTGTTGATGAGGACGAACGCGACGGCCCAGATCCACTGCGGCACGTCGGGGAAGATGCCCGCCATGCTCGACGCCGCGAAGACGTACAACAGGGTGGGCACGAGCAGGTAGTCGAGCAGGATCGCCCAGCCGGCGAAGAAGCCGACGGTGGGGTGGAGGCCGCGGCCGACGTAGGAGAAGACGGACCCGGCGATCGGGAACGCCTTCGACATCTGCGCGTACGCGAGAGCGGTGAAGATCATCGCGACGACGCCGGTGAGATACACCAACGGCACCATGCCGCTGGCGGCGTTGTACACGACGCCGAAGATGGCCCAGGGGGCGATCGGCACCATGAAGACGAGCCCGTAGACCACGAGGTCGAGGGTGGACATGGAGCGCTTGAGCTCCTGCTTGTAGCCGAAGGACTCCAGCGATTGCTGGGCCTCGGGGGCGGTGTTCGACATCGGGTCTCCTGGCTCGGGAAGGGTCGGGTGGGGCGTCAGGGAAGAGGGGCGAGGAAGTCGGCGATGACGGCGCGGAAAGCGTCGGGCATCTCGAGGTGCGTGCAGTGGCTCGCGCCGGCGAACACGTGCGAGCGGGCACCGGGAATGTGCGTGACGAACGGCTCCCACGTCTCGGGGGTGGCCTCGTCGAACTCGCCGGCGACGACGAGGGTCGGCACGGCGACCCGCGGCAGACGGTCGATGATCGTCCAGTCGCGGCCGGTTCCGACCACGTGGAACTCGTTCGGGCCGTTCATGGTGAAGTACACGGTCGGGTCGGCGAGCATCTGCTGCTCGCTGTCGACGAAGTCCTGCGGCATGGGGGTCACGCGGCAGACGTGGCGCTCATAGAAGACGCGGGTGGCCTCCACGTAGTCGGGGTGGTCGAGGGTGCCGTCGGCCTCGTGGCGGTCGAGGGCCTGGCGGGCGTCCTCCGGCAGCTCGGAGCGCAGCCGCGCGGCACCGGCGAGCCACAGCTCCATGGATGCCGGGGAGTTGCAGATCTCGAGACTCTTCAGCCCCGCCGGCTGCCGGACCGCGATCTCGGCACCGAGCATGCCTCCCCAGGACTGACCGAGCACGTGGTACTCGCCGAAGCCGAGGGCCTCGCGCAGATTGTGGAACTCGTCGACGAAGAGCTGCGGCACCCACTGCGAGGACGGGGCGTCGGGGTGGTGCGAGCTCTTCCCGCACCCGATCTGGTCGTAGTGCACGACGGTGCGTCCGGTGAGCTCGGAGAGGGCGTCGAGGTTCGCGACGTAGTTGTGCGCCATCCCGGGTCCGCCGTGCAGGACGAACAGCGGAGCCTTCCCGGTCGGCTCGGTGGGTTCGGTGAGGCGGGCCCAGGTGAAGCCGTCGTGGAAGGGAACGGTGATCTCGCGTTGCATGGAGTCATCGTGGACCCGGTAATGGTTCGTTGGCAAACCTTTTCTCCGGAATTAACATGGAGGAAACGACGGGAGCCCATGGCCGAGACCGACGACGCCTCCCTGGTGGACCGCGTCACCCAGCGCCTCATCACCGCGGTCGCGGTGGGCGAGTTCCTGCCCGGCACGCGCCTTCCCGCCGAACGCGACCTCTCTCCCCTCCTCGGGGTCGGACGCACCACCGTGCGTGCCGCCCTCGACGATCTTTCCGCGCGCGGGCTCATCGAGAAGCGACGCGGCCGTGCCGGAGGCACCTTCGTGGCCGAGGAGTGGCCGGCGTCGATCGTCGTCGGCGTGGATCGCTGGTTCGAGCAGCGCTGGAATGACCTCGTCGATGCGTGCACCGCGAGCTCGATGCTGCACTCGTCTCTGGCCCGCCTCGCCGCGGAGAGGCGGACGGATGCCGACATCGCGGTCATGCGCGACCGCCTGGCCGCCTTCCACGCGGCGGATTCCGGCAACCCCAAGCAGCGCGCCGACAGCCTCCTGCACCTGTCGATCATCGACGCCGCGCACAACACCGCCCTGCGCGACATCCTCCTCGAGCACGAGCGACACCTCTCGCTGTCCGCTCCCGCGCACCCGTGGGGCGACCGCGAGAGCCACCGCCGCATGGAGTCCCGCGCGGCGCGCGAGCACGACGCGATCGTGTCCGCCATTGTGACGGCGGCCCCCGACGAGGCCGCCGAGCTCGCGCGTCGGCACGTGCAGATCGACCTCGAGCTGTTCAGCGAGGCGCGGGAGTTCGCACGACGCCGCGCGGCCGTCGCGCAACGCTGACGACACCCGGCGGTCGCGCTGCCCGCCCGCGCCGCGGACCTTCGCGCCGGGTCCCGTCCGAGAGCCCGCCCGGGGCTGCGGAGGAGAGACTTCGCGCGCGAACGCGACGTCAGCCGGTGATCGCCGACATCACGCCTCCCGCGCGAACGGAGCGCCAGGGCCGGACCAGCCCGAACGCCCGCCGACGCAGTCGTCGACTCCCCCGGACGTCGTCGCAGAGAGAATCGAGAGCGCGGGTGAAGCGAGCAGCGAGGACGTCGTCGCCCCAGCGTGCCGCATCGGCGAGACCGGCGGCCGACAACGTCGTTCCGAGAAGCGGGTCGCTCAGCAACGACCGCAGGCGCTCGGCCAAGGCGGACGCGGAGCCCCGTTCGAACGACAGCCCGTCGAGGCCGGGCGTGATCTGCTCCATCGCCCCTCCGGCATCCGAGATCACCACCACCGCGCCCGCCGCCCGGGCCTGCGCGACGACCTGCCCGAAGGGCTCCGGAAGGCGAGAGGGGAGGACGACCACATCGGTTTCGGCCAGGCGAGCGCCGACGTCGTCGACGTGCCCGTGCAACCGGATCGGAAGGGGGCCGGCGTCGACCCTGCGCCGCAGTTCGCGGGCGTACTGCTCGTCCATCACCGCGCCTCCCCCGAACATGTCGACCCGGAAGGCGGGGCAGGAGGGGTCCTGCATCAGCAGCTCCGCCGCGTCGACCACGAGGTCGAGACCCTTCCACCGCTCCGGTCGACTGAACGTCGCGATCCGCACCACCCCGTCCTCGGCGAAGACCCGGCTCCGGGGCAGGCGTTTCGCGTGCGACGGCGGATAGGCGACCGCGTGCGGCACCTCGGTGAGCTCGACGGGGATGGTCGAGGCGGTCCACTCGCTGTTGGCGATGAATCCGTCGAAGGCGGGGTAGATCGTGCGGAACAACACGTGCGTCGTCAGGCCTCGACCGAACCCGCGCGCGAGGTCTTCCTGCAGGTAGATCAGTCGAGGCACCCGGAGCGGAACGAACGCGAGCGACTTCGCGGCGGCGATGCTCGTCGCCACGACGGCGTCGGCGTCACGGCGCGCGATCTGCGCGGCGAGCGTGGGGAGGGCGGTGACGAGCACGCGAGGGTCGAAGGGCTGAGGCGACACCACGCTGGTCGGAATGCCCGCTTCCCGGAATCGCGCGAGCAGGGGTCCCGGCGTGAGGAAGATCACGTGCGCGTCGAGCTGCGGGCTGTTCTCGAGGAGCCAGAGGAGCGCGAGTTGCCCGCCACCGGGGGTCGCGGCATGGTCGACGAAGACGATACGTCGCCCGCCGGAGCGGGACGACCGCGCGAGGCGGGGGGCGTCGGACACGGATTCCTCGGATCGGACGGGAGCGGCGTCGCCCAAACTACCCTCGCGAGACGCGACGCCGCCGCGTGATCACGCGGGGAGCGGACACGCGCCGGGATGTTCACCTCCACCGTCACCCGCCTGGCACCCCACGCCCCACGAGACGGTGTCACGCCGACGTCTCCGCTGCAGCCGGCGACGGAGACGTCAGCGGGATGCCGGCTCGCGATCGGTGGCGAGCCCGAGCCGGGCCTCGAGGCCGGCGCGCACCCGCGGCCACTCCTCGCGCAGGATCGAGAAGTACAGGGTGTCGGCGACCGAGCCGTCGGGGGCGATCCGATGCCGGCGCAGGCGCCCCTCGCGCGTCGCACCGAGGCGCTCGATGGCCCGCGCACTGCGCTCGTTGCGGGCATCGCATCTCAGCGCCACACGGTTGAGGCCCCAGGCGTCGAAGGCGTGCCCGAGCAGCAGCAGCTTGGCCGCGGGATTCGTGCTCCCACCCTGGGAGGGGCGGCCGTACCAGGTGGTGCCGATCTCGACCCGACCCTGCGCGGGCACGTACTCGTAGAAGGTCGTCGCCCCGCGCACGGTGCCGGTGTCGGCATCCTGCACCGTGAAGGCGTACACACCCGGCGTCGCCCGCTGCTGCTCGATCGCCGCGGCGTAGGCCTCGACCGAGTCCGCCCAGGGCGTCGTCATGCGGCTCCAGAGCTCGGGATCGGTGAGCGGCCACGCCTGCGCGGCGTGAGAGGGGTCGGCCGGGACGAGACGGATGCCGTGTCCCTCGAGCGTGATGTCGTGCGCGGTCAACGCGCCTCCAACTGCGCCACGAACTCGTCGGCGGCGGCGACCTTCCGCCGCAGGTCTTCGCGCCGCTGCAGCGCCTCGTCGCGGATGTCCGCGAAACGCGCGCGCAGGTCCGCGTCGTCGGGGCGGGCCTCGAGCCCGTCGACGACCGCGAGGAGCTCCCCCATCTGCTCGAGCGAGTAGCCGAGCGGCTTCATGCGGCGGATGAGGAGCAGACGCGACTCGTCGTCGGCCGTGTAGAGACGGAAGCCGCCGTCGGTCCGGGCGGAGGGACGCAGAAGGCCGATCTCGTCGTAGTGGCGCAGCGTGCGGATGGACAGGCCCGTCCGCTCGGCGAGTTCGCCGATCTGCATCGGTCGGTCGTCGGTCATGGCATCCCCGATCCCGCAAACCTCACGTTACGGTAGAGTTGGTGGCGGTCGCGATAGCGACCCCCCTATTCTTCCCCGCGCCGCCGCGGGATCCCTTTCGTCTTGGAGACCGCTCATGACAGACGTCCTCGCGCGCCCGCGTCCCGAACCGACCGTGCTGCAGGCCCTGCGCTCGCCGCGCCTGCTCACCCGCGAGACGCTCGCCGGCCTCGTCGTCGCGATCGCGTTGATCCCGGAGGCCATCGCCTTCTCGATCATCGCGGGAGTCGATCCGCGCCTCGGGCTGTTCTCGTCGTTCGTGATGGCGGTCGCGATCTCCTTCCTCGGCGGCCGGCCCGCGATGATCTCGGCCGCGACCGGGGCGATCGCGCTCGTCATCGCGCCCGTCGCCCGCGAGCACGGGGTCGATTACCTGCTCGCGACGGTGATCCTCGGCGGCATCCTGCAGGTCGTCCTGGGCCTGCTCGGCGTCGCCAAGCTCATGCGCTACATCCCGCGCAGCGTCATGGTCGGCTTCGTCAACGCGCTCGCGATCCTCATCTTCACGGCGCAGATCCCCCAGCTCATCGGCGTGCCCTGGGCCGTGTACCCGATCGCCGCCGCGGGCCTGCTGATCATGTACCTCCTCCCCCGCGCCACCCGAGTGGTGCCCGCCCCGCTCGTCGCGATCGTGCTGCTCACGGGCGCCGCCGTGGTGTTCGGCATCTCGGTTCCCACCGTGGGCGACCAGGGTGCACTGCCCGAGAGCCTGCCGTCGCTGCTGATCCCGAACGTGCCGTTCAGTCTCGACACTCTCGCGATCATCTTCCCCTTCGCGATCGCGATGGCGATCGTCGGACTGTTGGAGTCCCTGATGACCGCGGCCCTCGTGGACGACATCACCGACACCCCGTCGTCCAAGACCCGCGAGTCGCTCGGCCAGGGCGCCGCGAACGTGCTGTCGGGACTGTTCGGCGGCATGGGCGGCTGCGCGATGATCGGCCAGACGATGATCAACGTCAAGGCATCGGGCGCGCGCACCCGCATCTCGACCTTCCTCGCGGGCGTCTTCCTGCTGGTGCTCGTGCTCGCCTTCGGCGATGTCGTGGCGATCATCCCGATGGCGGTGCTCGTCGCGGTGATGATCGTCGTGTCGATCGCGACCTTCGACTGGCACAGCATCCGCCCCTCGACCCTGCGCCGGATGCCGCTGAGCGAGACCATCGTGATGGTGCTGACGGTGGCATTCACGGTGTGGACGCACAACCTCGCGATCGGCGTCGGGGTGGGCGTGGTCGCCGCGGCCGTGCTGTTCGCCCGTCGCGTGGCGAGCCTGACCGCCGTCACCCGCACGGTCGACGGCGACACCGCCCGCTACGTCGTCGAGGGCGAGCTGTTCTTCGCCTCCAGCAACGACCTCACCACGAAGTTCGCGTACCACGAGGACCCGCAGCGCGTCGTCATAGACCTGTCGCGCTCGCACGTGTGGGACGCCTCGACCGTGGCCGCCCTGGATGCCGTCCAGACGAAGTACGCGCACCTGGGGACGACCGTCGAGCTCGAGGGCATGAACGCCACCGCGGCGCGGTTCCACGGTCGCCTCAGCGGGGAGCTCGGCGCGGGGCACTGACCTCCCCACGGTCCCGGGCCCCGCTCCCCGAGGGGCACGAGCCGGTGCGAGCCGACGCTCGCCCGCCGGCGTCAGGAACGCAGCGTCGTGGACGGGGTCTCGCCGAACTCCCCGCGGTACATCGCAGCGAAGCGTCCGAGGTTCGAGAAGCCCCACCGGGCGGCGATCGCGGCGACGGTGTCGACCGAGGGATCGGCGCTGCGCAGGTCGGCGCGCGCGGCATCCAGGCGCACGCGACGCAGGTACTGCATCGGGGTCCGGCCCGTGGACGCGCGGAACGCGTACTGCAGGCCGCGCGGAGACAACCGGGCCGCCTGCGCGATGTCGGCGAGGACGACCGATTCGGCCGCGTGCGCCTCGATGTACGCCTTGGCCCGGCGCACGGGGGCGGGCAGGGGACGTGCGGGACGGCCCGCGGCGAGCGCGTCGGTGAAGGTCGTGGGGAAGGACAGCAGCGACGCTTCCAGCATGAGCGTGCGCGCCTGCTGCTGGATGAGAGGCGTGCGCTCCGACGAGCGCAGGAGGACGTCCCGGGTGTACTCCCACGTGCGTGTCCAATAGCGCAGGCGCTGCTCGCTGACGGGCGCATGACCCGTCGCGCGCACCCGCAGTCCGTCGTCTCCGGAGAGCCGCCGGGCCGCGTCGTCGAAGTCCGTGCGCGAGAAGGCGACGGCGGTCCCGGCGATCCTCCCGGTGAAGGCCACTTCGAGCGGTCGGTCGACGACCATGAAGGGGACGGCGGTGTCGATGCGTTCGCGGCGGTACGTCCCGGCCACCCGCGATCCGGCGATGCGCCCCACCACGATCTGGTCGAGGGGATCCGATTCGACGAGCATCGTCGACCCGATGGTGTAGTCGCAGAACGCGAAGCCCGTGTCGGAGACGGCCTGCCAGTTCAGCGCGGGCTGGATGACCTCGGCGCGCGAGATGCGGGCTCCCGGAACGACCGACCGCCACATCTCCTCGACGAGCGCGGCATCCCTGGTCTCGAGTTTCGTATGCTCCACGGGGCCTTCCTAAATCGTCCGAAAGAGTGCGGCAACACCGTTGCTTTTTCGCGCAACGTATGCGTGGGACCGCTCTCAAAGCGTCGGGGGGACGTGGACGAGAGAGGAATGCCGGGGGACTTCTTCACCGTATCGTCACCGGACGGTCAGGGAGAAAGCCCGGCGGAGTTTCCTCCTCCCGCGTCCGCCGCAGGCCGTGGCCGCCGCGCGCGAGATCGTGGCCCCCGCGCGCAGCGGCGAGTCCCGTGGGTTTGACGCGACCTTCTCACCTTCGTGAGGATGCGGAGAGGAATGACCGCTGGTCCGTTCCCTCCGACCCGCCACCGCTCCCCGGCACGGCGGTCGGACCACCTCGGCGCGGCGCTCGTGACCCGCGCCGGGGTGGAGCGTCGCATAATTGGTGAGGCTCGCGGTTCGGCGGGCTCCGATCGACGGGATGCCGAATGACTTTCCGCACCATGGCGACCCTGCAGTCGTGGGTCGACGACTTCCGCGGACTGGGCTACGACGACGCCGACATCCTGCGTGTGATCCCTCAGGATCTCGACGAGGACGCGGACCGCGGGTTGATCGCCGCGCAGCTGCGGAGCGTCTCGACCACGTTCTTCGTCGCCCCCGGCGCCGCGCCGGGCTCGACGGACTGGGCCGTCACCTTCGAGCCCCGCGAAAACGCCGCTCCCCTGCCGGCGGGACGAGTCCTCGCCCTGTCGGGCGAGCTCGCGATGCTCGCGGCGCTGTGCTCTTTCCTGCAGGCGCGGTCCGAGGCGTTCCTCGCGAGTCAGTAAGCGCGACGCGCCCGCTTTCCTCGGGCCTCGGCAGGCGCGACGCGCGCGCTCCCCCGCCCTCAGTCGGCGCGCGAGGCGGCCGCCACGACGTGCTCGATGATCCGGGCCAACCGCTCGCTCTCGGCGGGATCGAGGTCGCGGATCGCCTCATCCACGGAGCGGTCGAACGCGCGCAGGAGCGACCAGGGGTGTTCGCCGAGGTCGATGACCGCGGTGATGTGGTTGACGCGGCGATCCTCGGTGTCGAGGTCGCGCCGCACCGCTCCGCGCTGGACGAGCCGATCGATGAGCGTCGTGACACCCGCTGAGGTGATCCCGAGGTGATCACGGACGTCCGAGGGGCGAGCGCCCGGATTGTCGACGACGAAGAGCAGCGCTCGAGCGTCGAGCTCGTTCAACGACAGCTCACGACGGGCCTCGGCGACCGCGCCGCGGCGCGCTTCGCCGTACGCCAGCAGGGCACGCCCCAGCGGCGTTTCCCCGGCGGACGCGGAGGACGAATCGGATGACGACGGCACGACCGTACATCGTACTCACCCTCGCCCTGTCGACGCGGTCGCCTTTCGCGGGCGCGTCGTGCGCCGGGCCCTGTCGCGGACCCGCCCGAGACCGCTCCGGGTGGTGTCCGGGCGTTCACACGATGGTCTTCACGGCGTAACCCGCCGCCCGGGGTCCACCCTTCAGCATGAGACAACCGCGTCAGCCGATGCGGCGCCCCTCCCCGGAAGGCGATGCGATGTCTCGACCCGTGCGCGTGCTGTCCCTGTATGAAGGCTTCTTCGCAGGAGGGGCGCGGATCCTGCACTCCGATGTCGTGGCGAGTCTCGCCGCGACCGGCGGCCACGAGCATCGCGTGCTGTCGTTGACGTCCGCCGCACGTCGGGACGCCTCCGTGCAGCATGCACGCGACGACACCCGGTACCGGCGCCTCAGCGACGCGGGCGTCGGCATCACGACGTTCGACCGCGTCGCGGGAGATTCGCCCATCGCTCCGGACGCCTTCACCCCGGCGGAACTCGACCGCGCCGCCGCCCTGTTCGAGGAGGCCGACGTCGTGCTGTCCCTGAAGGAGCAGCCGCTGAGCCTCGTGCTCGCCCTCGATCGAGCGGGCCTCCTCCCCTCCCGTCCGACGGCCGCCTGCCTGCACCGCTCCGATCCCACGCACTCCGGTCCCGCCCTCCGATGGCTGATGGATGCCGCCGACTCCGGCGCCGTGTCGGCGACGATCGCCTGCGCGGTGTCCACGTCGGACGCCTACGCGCGTGCTGGCGTCGCGGCATCCGAGGCGTGGATCATCGACAACGGCATCGACACCCGGCGTTTCCGCCCGGGGACGCGGCTCGAACGTCGTCGGATCCGGGCGGGGCTCGGCATCCCGGAATCCGCTCCCGTGGTGCTGCTCGCCGCGCGCTTCGACGCGATGAAGGACCCGGGGCTCTTCCTCGCCGCGGTCGCCCGGCACGCGCGGCGCTTCCCCGACACTCACTACGTGATGTGCGGCTCGGGGATGACGCGGGATAACCCCGCCTTCGCCGCCCTCGTCGCCGAGAGCGGCGTGGATGCCGGGACCCCCGTGCACGCGCTCGGACTGCGCGAGGACATGCCGCAGCTCTATCGCATCGCCGACGTCGTCGCCCTCACCAGCGCCTTCGGGGAGGCCTCGCCGCTGTGCCTCGCCGAGGGAGCGGCATCCGGGGCGATCCCGGTGACCACCGATGTCGGCGACGCCGCCCGCGTCGTCGAGGGGTTCGGCCTCGTGACCCCGCGCGACCCGGACCGGATCGCCGGAGCGTGGGAGCACGCCCTCGGGCACCGCGTCGCGCTGCGGTCGGCGGCGATCCGCGCACGGGGCCGCCTGGACCGCCGCCGGATGGTCGAGGACTACCGCGGGGCGATCTCGGGTCTGCTCCTGCGCGACGCCCTCGCCGCGTGAGAAGCCGCCGGGAGACTCCCGCCGCACCATAGACGGCGCGCGCCACCCGCGCTATCCCCGGCGCCGACCGCTCCGCGCGTGTCTACAGTGAGACATGACCGCGCGCATCCTCTCGATCGGCACGGCCCTGCCCGAGACGCGCGTCGAGCAATCCGCCCTCCGCGACCTCTTCGCCGCCCAGCCCGGGTTCGACCGCAAGGCGCAGCGGCTGGTCGGCGCGGCCTTCGACGCCGCCGCGATCGACACGCGCCACGTCGTCCTCCCCCAGCTCGCCGGCGCCGACGGAGGAGCGCTCGGTGTCCGCGACGGCGACACCCTCCTCATGCCCCCGACCGGCGCCCGCAACGATGAGTACCGCAGGGCGGCACCGGCCCTCTTCGCTCGGGCCTCGCGCGCGGCGATCGCGGGTTCCGGGTACACCGCGGATGCCATCACCCACGTCGTGACCGTCTCGTGCACCGGCATGTTCGCGCCGGGTCCCGACTATCACCTCGTGCGCGACCTCGGCCTCACCCCCACGGCGGAGCGATACCACCTCGGCTTCATCGGCTGCGCGGCGGCGATCCCGGCGCTGCGGCTGGCGGCGCGCATCGTCGCCGCCGACCCCGAGGCCGTCGTGCTCGTGGCGTGCGCCGAGCTGTGCTCGCTGCACTGGCAGACCTCGTCGGATCCCGACCAGATCGTCGCCGCCTCGGTGTTCGCCGACGGCGCGGCGGCGGCGGTCGTGGCATCCGGAGCCGACGGGTCATCCGGCCTCGACCTCGACGGCTTCGCCACCCACCTCACCGGCGAGGGCGAACGCGACATGGCGTGGACCGTCGGCGACTCCGGCTTCGAGATGACCTTGACCCCCGAGGTCCCCCGCATCATCGGCCGCGAGATCGCGGCCATCGCTGCCGACGTGATCGGCGACCTCGGCGCGATCGACGCGTGGGCCGTCCACCCGGGCGGCCGCAGCATCCTCGACCGCGTCGAGAGCGCCCTGGACATGGATGCCGCCGCCCTCGCGCCCTCGCGAGAGGTGCTGCGCGCGCACGGCAACATGTCGAGCGCGACCCTCCTGTTCATCCTGCGCGATCTGCTCGCGGACTCCTCTCGCCGCGACGGCGACCGGATCGCGGCCCTCGCCTTCGGCCCGGGGCTCACCGTGGAGGCGGCGCGCCTGACGCTGCGCCGCGCGTGATGCGGTCGCGCGGAGCGTGGAGCGGGCTCGCCCGCCGGGACACCGTCCTCACCGAGCTGATGGACGATCCCGACTGCGATCCCCTCGCGCTCGCGGCGACCTACCGCCGCTTCGGTCTCGTCAACCGGCTCGTCTCGGCGTGGGGGCACGTGTACCGCACGCGCGTCCGCCCGGAATTGCAGGCGCTCGACCGCCCCGCTCGCGTGCTCGACCTCGGCTGCGGCGGCGGAGACGTGGTCGTCCGCCTCGCGGCCCTCGCCGCGCGGGACGGTCTGGACGTCGAGTGGGTGGGCGCCGACCCCGACCCGCGCGCGCTCGACGCAGCCCGCGAGAGGGCGCGTCCGGGCGTGAGGTTCGTGGCCCGGGGGTCGCGAGAGCTCCTCGCCGCGGGCGAGCGCTTCGACCTCGTGCTGTCGAACCACGTCCTCCATCACCTCGACACCGACGCCCTGCGCCAGTTCGCGAACGACTCGCTCGCTCTGTCTCGCGGACGCGTGCTGCACGCCGACATCGCCCGCGGACACCTCGCCTACGCGCTGTACGGCGTCGGTATCGGTCCCCTGGCGGCGGGAACCTTCCTGCGGGTCGACGGGCTGCGCTCGATCCGCCGGAGCTATCGCCCCGCCGAGCTCGCCGCCGCGCTCGGCGCGCCGTGGTACGTCGAGACCCCCGCGCCGTTCCGGGTGCTGGCCGTCGCGGACGGCAGGGCCGATGCCTGAGGTCCTCGTGGTCGGTGCCGGTCCCGTCGGTCTCGCGCTGGCCGCGGACCTCCGCGCCCGCGGGGTCGAGGTCGACGTCGTCGAGAAGCGGACGGCGGTCAGCGCAGGAACGCGGGCGATCGGCATCCACTCCCCCGCTCTCGCCCACCTCGAGGCGTCCGGCGCGACCGACGAGCTCCTCGAGCGCGCGGTCCACATCGAGCGCGGCGAGGCCCGGGCCGACGGCGAGCTGCTCGCGACGATCCGCTTCGACCGGCTCCGGGTGCGCCACCCCTATGTCGCCGCGCTCCCGCAGGCCGACACCGTCGAGGTGCTCACGCGCCTCGCTCCGCCGGTGCGCCGCGGCGTCACGGTCACGGCGGTCGCCGACGACGGCGGCGCGGTGCGGGTGCGCGCCACCGGTCCGCACGGCGACGAGGAGATCCGCGCCGGGTTCGTCGTCGTCGCCTCCGGATGGGCGGGCCGAGACCTCGTCTACCGCCCGAATGCCGTGCGCACGCACCGGTACCCCGACAGGTACGCGATGGCCGACGTCGTCGCCCCCGGCGGTCCCGTCGCGCGCGTGCACCTCGAACGTGCGGGCGTGCTCGAGTCCTTCCCGCTTCCCGACGGGCGCCGCCGGCTCGTGGCCTGGGCGGGCACGGACGAGATCCCGGATGCCACGGCGTTCCTCCGCCGCGCCGTCGCCGATCGGGCCGGGCTCGACGTCGACATCCCCGAGGCGACGACGTTCCGCGTCCGCCGGGCTGTGGCTCCCGCGCTTCGGCGCGGCCGGATCATCGTCGTCGGCGACGCCGCGCACGAGGTGAGTCCCATCGGCGGTCAGGGGATGAACCTCGGGCTGCTCGACGCGTTGACCCTCGCTCCGCTGCTGTCGCGGTGGCTCCGGACGGGCTCGCCGGACGGGCTCGCGCGGTGGGAACGCGACCGGCTCGCGTCGGCCCGGCACGCGGCCCGACTGGCGGCACTCAACACGTTCCTCGGACGCGGAGTCGGTCCGCGCGCGCACCTCGCGCAGACGGCCCTGCTCCGCGCGGTCCTGCGAGGGCCGGGCGGCACCGCCTTCGCGCGCGCGTACGCGATGCAGATGGACCGGGCCGCCCGGCGATGACCGTCAGTCGAGGTGGAAGATCTCCGGCAGCTCGTGCCACCACTCCCCCTCGCGCCGGTCGGGGACCGGGCTCTGCAGGGGCTCCTGCACCGACCACCAGCGCTGTGTCTCGGGGTCGGCGGCCATCGCCGCCATGTCGGCCTCGTAGTCGTCGCCGACGTACTCGTAGTACGCGAACAGCAGCTCGCCGTAGCGGTAGATCGAGTAGTTGCGGATGTTGCTCCGCGTGATCTGCTCGAGCACCCCCGGCCAGACGGCCGCGTGATACCGCTCGTACTCTTCGCGGTTCTCGGGCGAGACGCCGATGACCGATGCGAACCTTCTCATTCGTTCTCCTGGGGGTCGGGCACGATCGTCGGCGCCGGGCGGTGACCCGCCGGAGGCTCTTCACCGGCTCGGACGGGATCGGGTCCTGGTCGACGATACATCATATGAATCACGGATGCCGGGGGCCGGGGAGGACGCCCGAGGTCACCCGGCGACACCGAGTCGGCGCGCATCGAGCCGATAGAACTCCGCCGCGGTACGACCCAGAACGCGCTCACGTGCATCCGCATCGAGGGCGTCGAAGATCGGGCGCAGCCCCTGCCACACGCGGGTGTATCCGCCGGACAGGACGGAGATCGGCCAGTCTCCGCCGTACATCAGCCGCTCGGGGCCGAACATCTCCATCGCCCGATCGACGAAGGGACGGATCTGCTCGGTGGTCCACGCCGAGCTGTCCTCGGTCGCCGAGTACAGACCGCTCACCTTGGCGAAGACGTTCTCGTTCTCCGCGGCGGCCTCCATGAGACGCGCCCACTCCGCACCGTCGCCGACGCCGATCGGCGGCTTCGCGAGGTGGTCGATCACCATCCGCAGACCCGGGTGGCGCGCCCCGACGAGCGGGATGATCTCCACGTGCCGCGAGAGCACGGCGACCACGTCGAAGGACAGACCGCGCTCTTCCAGCAGCCCCAGGGAGGCGTCGACGTCCGGCCGCAGGAGCCAGTCGGGGTCGGGCTGGTTGTGGATGAGGGTGCGGACGCCGACCATGAGCGGGTCGCCGTCCCACGACGCGAGCGTGCGAGCCGTCGCCTCCGGATCCTCGAGCGGGGCGTACCCGACGATGCCTGCCACTTCCGGATGCCGGGCCGCGGACTCCCTCATGAGGGCGGTGTCCTCCGGATTGTCGGCGGACTGCACCTGCACGGTGAAGTCGACGCCGGCGGCGCGCAGTTCGGGGGCCACGTCGGCGAACGCCATCGCGCCGTCGATGGGAGCCGCCTCGGGGGTGAGCCAGTCGTACACGGCGCGGGACGGGTCCCACACGTGCTGGTGGGCGTCGATCACGGGAAAGGACATGCGGGCCTCCTCAGGCACGGGTGAATCGTCATGAGGGAAGGAGTCGCCCCGGTCGGCGACGAATACTCGTCGAACGGGGCATCGATTCCTCCGATGAATCAGCGGAATCCGTAGACTGACCGTCATGACCGACGACCTCGTCTCCGCCGCGCGCTCCCAGACGGACGTCGTCATCGACGGCATCAAGTCGATGCTGACGCGCGGGGAGCTCGGTCCCGGTTCCCGTCTTCCGATCGAGAAAGACCTCGCCGCCCAGCTCGGCGTGTCGCGCGGATCGCTGCGCGAGGGCGTCCGGGCGCTCGCGACCCTCGGCGTCCTCGAGACGCGTCAGGGCGACGGCACGTACGTGACCGCGCTCGACCCGCGGACGCTCCTGAGCCCGCTCGGCTTCCTCGCCGACCTCCAGCAGCCCGCCCACGCGGCCGACCTGCTGGCGGTGCGGCGCATCCTCGAGGCCGAGACGGTCTCGCTGGCGGCCACTCGCCTCACCGACGAGGAGCTCGACCAGCTCGACCGCACGCTCGGGGTCGTCGACACGATCCTGCAGAACGATCCCGACATGGACCTCGAGGGGTTCATCGACGCCGACACCGAGTTCCACCGGATCATCGCCCGCGCGAGCGGCAACCCGGCGCTGGCCGCGATCATCGACTCGCTCGTGGGACGCACATTCCGCGCGAGGCTGTGGCGCGCCGTCTCGCACCGCGGGTCGGTCCGCGAGACGCAGGCCGAGCACCGGGCGATCCTCGCCGAACTCGTCCGCCGAGATCCGGCGCGGGCCCGCATCCGCATGCAGGTGCACCTCCTCGGGGTCGAGGAGTTCAGCGCCGCGCACGCGGACGAGGATCCCGAGGCCCATTAGTCGTCACCGGCTCGCCCAATATGTCCCGCCGGGGAAGGTGTACTCGGCGAGCGAGGCGTCGTGCATCTCGGCGCTGTACCCCGGGAGCGAGGGCAACACGTACGCGCCGTTCTCGACGATGCACGGGTCGACGAAGTGCTCGTGCAGGTGGTCGACGAACTCGGTCACCCGGTTCTCGAGCGTCCCCGACACGCAGACGAAGTCGAAGATCGACAGGTGCTGGACGAGCTCGCACAGGCCCACGCCGCCCGCGTGCGGGCACACGGGAACGCCGAACTTCGCCGCCATCAGGTACACGGCGATGATCTCGTTGACGCTCGCGAGGCGCGCGGAGTCGAGCTGGCAGAAGTCGATCGCCTCGGCCTGGAACATCTGCTTGAACAGCACGCGGTTCATGCCGTGCTCCCCCGTGGCGACCCCGATCGGCGCCACGGCCTTGCGCACCGCGGCGTGGCCCAGCACGTCGTCGGGACTCGTGGGCTCCTCGATCCACAGCGGCTTGAACTCGGCGAGGTGGCTCATCCACTCGATCGCCTCGGGCACGTCCCAGACCTGGTTCGCGTCGATCATCAGGTTGGCATCCCATCCGATGACCTCTCGAGCGATGCGCAAGCGCCGGATGTCGTCCTCGAGGCTCGCCCCGACCTTGAGCTTGACGTGACGGTACCCCTCGTCGACGGCCTCCTGCAGCAGGCGGCGCAGCTTGTCGTCGCTGTACCCGAGCCAGCCGGCGCTCGTGGTGTAGCAGGGGTAGCCGCCTCGACCCTCGAGTTCGGCGATGCGCGCGGCGCGCGTGGGGGCAAGCTCGGTCAGGATGCCGATGGCCTCGTCGCGCGTGAGGGCGTCGGAGAGGTAGCGGAGATCCGCCACGTCGACGAGCTCCTCCGGAGTCATGTCGGCCAGCAGACGCCACAGGGGCTTCTGCGCGACCCGCGCGGCGAGATCCCACATGGCGTTCATGACCGCGGCCATGCCGAGGTGCACGACGCCCTTCTCGGGACCCAGCCAGCGCAGCTGCGAGTCGGACGCGAGCTCGCGGTAGACGCCGCCCAGATCCGCCACGGCCTCCTCGACCGAGCGCCCGACGAGGGGGATGCCGCGCTGGCGGGCCGCCTCGACGCACAGGTCGTTGCCGCGCCCGATGGTGAAGGTGAAGCCGTACCCCTTCAGGTCGGGGTCGTCGGTGTGCACCACCACGTAGGCGGCGGAGTAGTCGCCGTCCTTGTTCATGGCATCCGACCCGTCCATGCTGAGCGAGGTCGGGAAGCGCACGTCGTGCGCGGTGACGGCGGTGATCGTGGTCATGCGTCTTCCTTGGAGATGAGGCCGGCCTCGGCGAGGTCGAGCCAGAGGTCGTCGGGGATGGGAGTGGTGGCGCGATCGAGGTTCTGGGTCACCTGGCGGCGTCCCCGCGCACCGAGGACGACCGAGACGACCGCGGGATGCCGCAGGGCGAAGGCGACCGCGACGTCGGGGAGTGTCACGCCGTGGCGCTCGCTGATGTCGGCGATCGCGTTCGCCCGTGCGATGAGCTCGGGCGGGGCGGGCTGGTAGTCGTAGGTCGCGTCCGCCGGCGGGCGGGGAGCGCTGAGGAGGCCGGAGTTGAAGACCCCGGCGGCGACCACACCGACCCCGCGCTCCTGGGCGAGCGGCAGGAGCTCTGCCGCGGCGGAGTCGTCGAGCAGCGTGTAGCGACCGGCGCACATCACGACGTCGACGTCGGCGCGGCGGATGAGCTCGGCGAGCGGGTCGGCGACGTTCATGCCGGCGCCGACGGCGGAGACCACGCCCTGTTCGCGCAGTTCGATGAGAGCGCCGATGCCCTCGGTCGACGCCTGCGCGAAGTGGTGGTCGGGATCGTGCAGATAGAGGATGTCGAAGCGGTCGAGTCCGGTGCGCCGCAGGGAGTCCTCGACCGAGCGCAGGATGCCGTCGCGGCTGAAGTCCCATCGCCGGACGACATCGCGCGGGACGTCGAATCCCTCGTCGTCGCGCAGGTGGGCGGTGTCGGGGCTGGGCTCGAGCACGCGTCCGACCTTGGTCGAGACCACGAACTCGTCGCGCGGCCGCTCGGCGAGGCGCGCCCCCAAACGGCGCTCCGACAGTCCCAGCCCGTAATGGGGAGCGGTGTCGAAATAGCGGATGCCGCCCTCCCAGGCCGAATCGACGGATTCGTCCGCCTCGACCTCGGTGGTCTCGCGATAGAGGTTGCCCAGTTGGGCCGCCCCCAGACCGATCTCCGTGAGCGGTGTTCCGTGCCGCAGTGCACGAGTGCGCATGGTGCCTCCTTCGTCTCGCTGAGAGTACACGATATTCATCCGATGACTCAGAAGATGCTCTCCCCATCCGCCACCAATCCCCCGGAGGCTCAGCGTGCAACTCTTGCCTCCTACGAGGCTTCTTTGCCCGTAATCGGCAACGAGGCCAAGACATATGACCAATTGTGGTGCATGATGGACACAAAAGTCATCCGACCTTTAGGAGAGTCAATGCTGACAGCGGCCTACGTGGGCGATCACACGATCGACGTCCGACAGGCGGATGCCACCCCTCCCGGTCCCGGCCAGGTGCAGATCCGCGTGGCCTACACGGGGCTGTGCGGCACCGACCTGCACATCCTTCACGGCTCGATGGACGCGCGCGTCGAGACCCCGCTCGTCTTCGGACACGAGATGAGCGGCACGATCGCCTCCCTCGGCGAGGGCGTCGACGGCTGGGCCGTCGGCGACGGCGTCACCGTGATGCCGCTCGCCTGGGACGGAACGTGCCCGGCCTGCCGGGCCGGCAACCAGCACATCTGCCAGAACCTCGATTTCATCGGCATCGACTCCCCCGGTTCGCTGCAGGGTCTGTGGAACGTGCCCGCCGAGACGCTCGTGCGCCTTCCCGAGGGCATCGCACTGGACCACGCCGCCCTCGTCGAGCCCGTCGCCGTCGCCGTGCACGACGTGCGCCGCGCCGAGCTCGCGCCCGGCGACAAGGCCGTGGTCATCGGCGGAGGTCCCATCGGTGTGCTCATCGCCTGCGTCGCCCGCCACGTCGGCGCCGACGTGCTCGTGATCGAACTCGACGAGAAGCGCCGCGCGCAGATCGAGGAGCTCGGCTTCGCCACCCTCGATCCGCGCGAGCGCGATCAGGTCGCCGTGGTCGAGGAGTGGACCGGGGGCGCTTGTGCCGACGTCGTGTTCGAGGTCTCCGGAGCCGCGGCCGCCGTCCGCGGTGCGACGGGCCTGGCGAAGGTGCGAGGGACGATCGTCGTCGTCGCGATCCACCCCACCCCGCGCGAGATCGACCTGCAGCGGATGTTCTGGCGCGAGCTGCGCCTGCTCGGTGCGCGGGTCTACCAGCGTCCCGACTTCGAGACTGCGGTCGAGCTCGTCGCGGACGGCGTCATCCCGACGGACCTGCTCATCACGCGCATCGTGCCGCTCAGCGCCACCGCCGAGGCCTTCGCCGACCTCGAGGCCGGCCGCGCGATGAAGATCCTCGTCGACGTGGGAGGGCAGGCATGAGCGCGCTCTTCTCGCTCGAGGGCACCACGGCCGTCGTCACGGGGGCGCGCCGAGGAATCGGCTTCGCCATGGCGCTCGGTCTCGCCGAGGCGGGTGCCGACATCATCGGGGTCAGCGCCTCGCAGACGGCGTCGGGCAGCGAGATCGAACGCGCGGTGACGGCCACCGGTCGCTCCTTCACCGGGATCGCGTGCGACTTCGGCGACCCGTCGGCGGTCGACGCGCTGGCGGCGGAGCTCTCCGGGCGCCACGTCGACATCCTCGTCAACAACGCCGGCACCATCGAACGCGCCCCGGCGGCGGAGCACCCGCTGGACGCGTGGGACCGCGTGCTGCAGATCAACCTCAGCAGCCAGTTCCGCCTCACCCAGGCCGTCGCCCGCCAGATGATCGAACGTGGTCGGGGCAAGATCATCTTCACCGCCTCGCTGCTGAGCTTCCAGGGCGGAATCAACGTCCCGGGCTACACGGCGGCCAAGTCGGGCATCGCCGGGCTCACCAAGGCCCTCGCGAACGAGTGGGCGTCCCAGGGCGTGAACGTCAACGCGATCGCCCCGGGCTACATCGCCACCGACAACACCGAGGCCCTGCGCGCCGACGCGGCACGTTCGGCCTCGATCCTCGACCGCATCCCCGCCGGACGGTGGGGCGAGGCCTCGGACCTGGCCGGGGCGACGGTGTTGCTCGCCTCGCGCGCATCGGACTACGTCTCGGGCATCACGCTCCCCGTCGACGGAGGATGGCTCGGGCGATGAACGACTCCGCCGCACCGCTGACGGAGCGCCTCCGCGCCGTCGGCATCGTCCCGGTCGTGGTGCTCGACGACGCCGACCGCGCGCACGACCTGGCCCTCGCCCTGCGCGACGGCGGGGTCGGATGCGCGGAGTTCACCCTGCGCACCCCCGCCGGTCTCGCCGCGATCGCGGCGACCGCGGACATCGAGGGATTCCTCGCGGGTGCGGGCACGGTCCTGACGGTAGAGCAGGCGGATGCCGCGATCGACGCGGGCGCGACCTTCGCCGTCACGCCGGGGTACGACCCCGCGATCGCCGACCGGCTGCGCGCCGGCGGCGTCGCGGTCGTGCCGGGAGTCGCCACGCCCACCGAGGTCCAGCGGGCCCTGTCCGACGGGTTCACGGACGTGAAGGTCTTCCCCGCCGGGCACCTCGGGGGCGCGGGCTACCTCGATGCGCTGCACGGACCGTTCCCCGGCATGCGATTCGTGCCGAGCGGCGGCGTCTCTCCCGACAGTCTCGGCGACTACCTCCGTCGTCCGTGGGTGCTCGCGGCGAGCGGCAGCTGGATGGTTCCGCGCGACGCGATCGCGCGCGGCGATTTCGACGCGATCGCGGCGGCAGCCGCCGACTGCGCCCGCATCCGCGACGACGCACGGTCCGCCCGATGAGCCGCGTCGTCACGCTCGGCGAGAGCATGGGGCTCGTCCTCGGCGACGGCGTCGGCGGCTGGGAGCACCAGTCGCAGGCGCACGTCGCGACCGGCGGGGCCGAGGGGAACACCGCGATCGGACTCGCCCGCCTCGGGATCCCCGTGACGTGGCTCGGTCGCGTCGGCGACGACGCGCTGGGGCGCCGCGTGGTGGGTGATCTCCGCTCGGAGGGCGTCGAGGTCCGGGCGCGGGTCGACGGCGGCGCTCCCACCGGCCTCATGCTCAAGTCGACGCCCCGCGCGGGGGCCACGACCGTCGACTACTACCGCCGCGGCAGCGCGGGGAGCCGTCTCGAGGCCGCCGACCTCGACGGGCTTCCCCTCTCCGCCGGCGACATCCTGCACGTGACCGGTGTCACGCTCGCCCTGTCGGAGTCGGCGCGCGACGCGGTCATCGTCGCCGTGGACCGCGCGCGGGCCGCGGGCGCTCTCGTGTCCTTCGCGGTGAACCACCGCAGCCGCCTGTGGGCGCACGCCGAGGCCGTCGCCGCGTACGCGCACGTGATCGCCCGCGCCGACATCGTCTTCGCGAGCGACGACGAGGCCCGGATTCTGCACGCGCACACGGAACCGGAAGACCTCGCCCGCGCGCTGGCCGCGGCCGGACCCGCCGAGGCCGTCGTCACCCTCGGCGGCGACGGGGCCGTCGCTGTCGTCGACGGCGACCTCCATCGCGTGGCCGCCGTCCCCATCGCCCCCGTCGACACCGTCGGCGCCGGTGACGCGTTCGCCGCCGGATACCTGTCCGAGCGCCTCCTCGGTGGCGACGCGGCGACCCGCCTGCGCACGGCATCGCTGGCCGGCGCGTACGCCTGCCTGCATCCCGGCGACTGGCAGGGCGGCATCCGACGATCCGAGCTCGACGGCGCGGCATCCGCCGACCCCGTCACCCGCTGAACCACCCACCCCAAGGAGAACCCATGACCTTCGCTCGACTCGGTGACCCCGGCGCCGAGATCCCCGTCCTGCGCCACGACGGTGCCGTGTACGACCTGCGGCCGCTGACCGCCGACATCGACGGGGCGTTCCTCGCCGCAGACGGTCTGGCCCACGCGCGTACCGCGGCCGCACGCGGCGAGCTGACACCGCTCGCCGATGCCGACGCCCTCCGCGTCGGAGCGCCGATCGCCGCCCCGGGCAAGATCGTGTGCATCGGGCTGAACTACCACGACCACGCGGCCGAGACGGGTGCCGCGGTGCCCGCCGAGCCGGTCGTCTTCATGAAGGACCCCTCGACCATCGTCGGCCCCTTCGACGACGTGCTCATTCCGCGCGGATCGACGAAGACCGACTGGGAGGTCGAGCTCGGGGTCGTGATCGGCTCGACCGCGCGGTACCTGTCCTCCCCCGAGGAGGCCCTCGCCCACGTGGCCGGGTACGTGGTCTCGCACGATGTGTCGGAGCGCGAGTTCCAGCTCGAACGCGGCGGTCAGTGGGACAAGGGCAAGAGCTGCGAGACGTTCAACCCCCTCGGTCCCGACCTCGTTCCGGCATCCGACGTCGACGACCCGCAGGCGCTCGGCCTGCGCCTTTCGGTGAACGGCGTCGAGCGTCAGAACGGCTCGACCGCCGCGCAGATCTTCTCCGTCGCGCACGTCGTCTGGTACCTGTCGCAGTTCATGGTGCTGCGCCCGGGCGACCTCGTGAACACGGGAACCCCCGCGGGCGTCGCCCTGGGTCTCCCGGGCACCCCGTACCTGCGAGCCGGCGACGTCGTCGAGCTCGAGATCGACGGCCTCGGTCGCGCCCGTCAGACGATGGTGCAGGCATGAGCGCCGGGGAGTTCGACGGGCTGTCCGTCGCCGTGACCGGTGGGGCCTCGGGGATCGGACTCGCGACAGCGAAGGCCTTCGCGGCGCGCGGGGCGCAGGTCGCCGTGCTCGACCTCGCGACGGACGGGCTCGATGAGGGGCTGACCGGGTTCGCCGCCGACGTGACCGACCGGGAGTCGGTGGATGCCGCCCTGGCCGCCGTCGCGGACCGCTTCGGCGGCGTGGATGTGCTGGTGAACAGCGCCGGGGTGAGCTGCGTGGGAACGGTCGAGGAGGCCACCGAGGCCGACTGGGACCGCGTGTTGAACATCAACGTGCGCGGCACCGCGCGCGCCTGCGCCGCCGCCCTGCCGTACCTGAAGCGCTCGGAGCACGCGTCGATCGTCAACGTGTGCTCGATCGGGGCGTTGAACGGTCTGCCGCAGCGCGCCGTGTACAACGCCTCCAAGGGCGCGATCCTCTCGCTCACCTACGCGATGGCGACCGACCACGTGCGCGAGGGCGTGCGGGTGAACTGCGTGAGCCCGGGCACGGTGTCGACGCCGTTCGTGGAGCGCATGCTGCAGAACTTCCCCGACCCCGTCGCCGAGCGGGCCGCCCTGGACGCCCGCCAGGCGACGGGCCGGATGGTCACGCCCGACGAGGTCGCGCACGCGATCCTGTATCTCGCGAGCCCGCTCGCCGGGTCGACGACGGGCACCGCTCTGGAGGTCGACGGCGGCGTGACGCACCTCCGGGTGCGTCCGCAGTAGGCCGCGGGCACCTGCCGAGATCGCACGCCCGGCGCGAACGCACACGCTCCCGCACCCGCGGAGCGTGTGCGTTCGTCACATTCGCGCGATGTCGCCCACCGCCATCTGCCGCATCGCCGTCAGGCCACGACGAGCTGCACGGCGAGGAGCAGCGCCGCCAGCATCGTCAGCTGGAACACCGCCCTCCCGGGCGACCGCACGAACACGAGGACCACCGCGGCGACGGCGACCACCGTCACGGCGGCGAAGAAGAGTACGCCGACGACGGTGGCATCCGTCCCGAACAGCACGACGAGGGCTCCCGCGGCGATCCCGCATGCGGCGAGCACGACCGACGCCCGCGCCCCGAGGCGGTGCGGGAGGCCGCGCACCCCGGTGCGTCGGTCGTCGTCGAGGTCGCGCACGACGTTGGTCAGGTGCACGGCCGCGCCCAGCGCCGCCCCCGCGACCGAGGCCCACGGCGCGGCGAGCACCGGAGGGAGCGTGGACAGCGTCGCGAAGGACGGGAAGAGTCCGAAGCTCAGCACGAACGGCGCGATCGAGAACGGCGTCGACTTGAGCCCCGCGTTGTACGCCCACGCCGAGGCGAGGGCGACGGCGTGCGCGGCGACGAGACCCGGACCGAGCGGCGCCGAGAGCACGACGGCGAGGATCGCGGATGCCACGGCCACCGCGAGCGCACGCTCCGGCGTGATCGCTCCCCCGGCGATGGGCTTGTCGGTGCGACCGACGGCGGCGTCGCGTGCGCCGTCGATCGCGTCGTTGGAGAGGCCGACCGACACCTGACCGGCGAAGACCGCGGCCACGAGCAGCGCGAGTCGCGCGGGCTCGACACCCGCCGCGACCCCGAGGGCGAGCGAGAGGACGGTGACCACGAGCGTGGGACCGGGGTGGGTCGCTCCCCAGAGCGCGCGCACGAGGTGCGGCCTCGCCGCGGCATCCGTCACCCGACGACGCTACCGCGCGGATGGGGCGGACGGGGCAGCGCGCCGTCGCGCGGAGATCTCCCCCGACGCGGCCAACCGTCGCGATGGGGACGGACGGAACCCGGATGCCATGGCATCGCATCCGGGTTCCGAGAGTGAGGCGATCACGCGGACTCGAAGCCCTCGCGCTGCGTGTTCTCGTCGGCGACGCGCACGCCCCAGCGGTAGGCGAGCTTGCCGCCGAGCCAGCCGGAGACGCTCAGTCCGAGGGAGGCCACGACGCTCAGGACGAAGGCGACGCCCGGCACGCGACCGAGATCGAGCAGGCGGACGAGGAGTCCGAGCGAGAACAGCCCCATCGCGGTGACGTTGATCACCAGGTGGGCGAGGGCCGTCCGCCGAGCCGGCGTCCCGCGCGGAATACGCGACATGTCGAGCAGGCCGAGCACCGACGCCCCCACCGCCCCGCCCAGACCGATCGCGATGAGCCAGCGCGAGCCCGTCGCGAATGCGCGCGGGTCGTCGGCGGCGAGACCGAGCAGGTCGAACACGAGGCTCGACGACCACGCTCCGATGGGGATGGTCACCGCAACCGGATGGAAGGGGTGCCCGTACGGCCCCGCCACGATCGCGCGCGGAACCTTGGCCGCGCGCATGGCCGGGAAACTCGCTCCGCTCCGCGGCGCCGAGACCGTCGAGGGCCCCGGCGCCGCGGCATCCATCCCGTTCATTCCTTGTGCAGCGCGTCCTGCGCGCGCCCGGCGAGCTTCTCGACCGTGTTCGGCAGCTCGGTCGTGCCGTAGAACCGCACGTCGGGCTTGGTGGGCGGGGGCATCGGCACGCCCGCGGGGGGCTCGGGGAGGTAGGTGAACTCGCCCTTGCCGTCGGGCGTCGGCCCCGAGGCCCAGGTGCCGTCACCGGCCTGCGCACCGTTGCTGAAGTTGATGTATTGGTACGACACGTCGCGATCCTCCTTGTCGAGCGGGAAGTTGCTCGGCACGGGCATCTGCTCGTAGCCCTCGGCCTGCAGTTCGGCGGCCGCGGCGGCCCACTGGTTCTGGTGCATCGTGTCGCGGGCGAGGAGGAACGCGAGCAGGTCCTTCACGCCGTGGTCGTCTGTCTGGTGATACAGCCGCGCGACCTGGACGCGCCCCTGCATCTCGGCGTTCGCGTTGGCGGTGAAGTCGGCGAGCAGATTGCCGCTCGCGGTGATGAAGCTGCCCTGCCACGGGTTGCCGTTCGCGTCGACGGGGCGGGCACCAGCGCCCGCGACGATCCCGTGCTGGATGTCGGTGCCGCCGATCACGGCGGCGACGGTCGGGTCGTCCTGCACGGCCTCCTCGGTGATGCCGAGCGGCGACTTCTCCAGCAGCTGCGCGATCATGATCGCGAGCATCTCGACGTGACCCATCTCTTCGGCACCGATACCGAACACGAGGTCGCGGTACTTGCCGGGCATGTGCATGTTCCACGCCTGGAACTGGTACTGCATCGCGACCGAGATCTCGCCGTACTGGCCGCCGAGCACCTCCTGGAGCTTGCGGGCGTATACCGCGTCGGGCTTGTCGGGAGTGGCCGAATGCTGCAGTTCTTGCCGGTGGAAGTACATCGTCTCTCCTCACCGCGCCGCGAGGGGGATCAGCGGTCGAGTGACCGCGGCGGCGCGTGACGGCCAGGAAACGTCCGGATGCCGGCATCCCGGCTGGGGGTTGTGGCCGGGCGCGGGGTGCGTGACAATCCCGCGCCCGACCTCTTGGCACTCTCACCTCGAGAGTGCTAATCTGAAGCCAGTTGAGCGCACTCGACTCAACTTCCAACAGACAGATCGAAAAGGAGTATCGACATGGCCACTTACGACCCTTTCCGCGACCTCGACCGCCTCGCGTCGACCCTTCTCGACGCCCGACGCGGCGGCGGACCGCGACGGATGCCGATGGACCTCTACCGTGACGGCGACCACTACGTTCTCGCCGCCGATCTCCCGGGCGTCGATCCGGGGTCGGTCGACATCGACGTCGACGGTCAGCTGCTGACGATCCGCGCGGAGCGGACCCTCGCCTCGGGCGATGACGTCAAGTGGATCACCCGCGAGCGCGAGACGGCGTCGTTCGTCCGCCAGCTGAACCTCGGCCAGGGCATCGACACCGAGCGCATCAGCGCCTCGTACCGCAACGGGGTACTGAGCGTCACGATCCCCGTGAGCGAGAAGGCGAAGCCGCGACGGATCGCCGTCTCGACCGAAGATCACGACGGTGTCATCGAGGCGCACGAGAGCACTCCGCAGCTCATCGAGCAGTGATCCGTGCCGAGGGGGCCGGTCCTTCGGGGCCGGCCCCCTCGCCGTGCGAGGCGGCGGTGTCAAGGGGCTCGGTCAACGCGTCCCCGCGACGGAGAGTGCCGAGGTGTCCGTCACCCTTGCCTCCCCCCTGACCACCCCGGCCGGTCGCGACGTCGCGGCCGACCTCGCCTTCCGTGCGCGCGGCCCGGTCAGCGCCGCCGTGCTCGAGCACCTCGTCGATGGTGTGCCCACGGCGCACACCGTTCTCGCGGACGCCGCCGTCGCGGCATCCGCCGACATCGAACGCGACGACGATCTGCAGCTGGCCCTGTTCGCGCTGTACGCGTCGTCGTACGGCGCCTTCGCCGCGTTCCACGCTGATCTGGAGTGGGACCCGGGCCTCATCGCGACGCGGCGGGTGATCGAGACCGCGTTCGAACGGTCGCTCCGGCGGAGCGTCGAGGTTCCCGAGCCGCCCGCGCCGACGGCGGATGCCGTGGCCCGCGCGCTCTTCGCGATGACCGGCGCCGACACGGGCCCGAGCCTCTCGCGCCACCTCGCCCGCAAAGCCACCCTCGATCAGGCGCACGAGTTCCTCGTGCAGCGCTCGATCTACACGCTGCGCGAAGCGGACCCGCACTCGTGGGCGATCCCGCGGTTGACCGGGCGTCCGAAGGCGGCGCTCGTCGAGATCCAGTCCGACGAGTACGGCGGCGGTCGCCCGGACCGCGTCCACGCCGCCCTCTTCGCGCGGGCGATCCGCGGTTCGGGCCTCGACGACGCGTACGGGGCGTACGTCGACGCCGTGCCCGCGGTGACCCTCGCGTCCCTCAACACGATGTCGATGTTCGGCCTCAACCGACGCCTGCTCGGCGCGATCGTCGGACACCTCGCCGCGTTCGAGATGACCTCGTCGATCCCCAACCGGCTGTACGCCGAGGGACTGCGCCGACTCGGATTCGGCGACGACGTGTGCGAGTACTTCGACGAGCACGTGGAAGCCGACGCCGTGCATGAGCAGATCGCCGGCCACGACCTGGCCGGCGCCCTCGCCGAGGACCGGCCCGACCTGCTCGGCGACATCCTCTTCGGAGCGGCGGCGTGTCTCGACGTCGACGCACGGGTCGGTCAGCACATGCTCGACGCCTGGTCGCGCGGGGAGTCGTCGTTGCGCGGGGCCGACGCCCGATGAACGACGAGCCGGTGACCATCACCGCCTACCCCGACGGTCCCCTCCTCGTCCGGGGGAACGCCGAGATCCGCACGAGCGAGGGCGAGGAGATCCCCCGCACGCGGCGGACGGTCGCGCTGTGCCGCTGCGGCCTGTCGACGATCAAGCCCTTTTGCGACGGCACCCACAAGGCATCCGGTTTCCGCACCGACGACTGAGCGATGCGCGTCGATGCCGCCGTCCGCTCCCGACGGGGGGCGAAACTCCTGAGAAATGTGACACAGCGGCGGGATCCCTCGATCCTTTCGCCCACTGAATCGCAAAGACTCAGGAGTTTCGCGCGGCGCCGCCCCACCCCGAGGGTCCGGGGCGGCGCGGACCGTCAGAGGTCCTCGGGAGCGAGGTCGCCCTGGCCTTCCTCGCCGAGCTCGACGATGCCGGGGTCTTCGCCCTGCGAGTCGGTCCCCGTGGACTCGGGGTGGATGTCCTCGAGGGGGATGTCGCTGTCGTCCGCGGGGATCTCGGCCGGGTCGGCGCCGGTCGCCGTCGCCGGGTTGATGTCCTCGGGGTCGACACCCTCGTCCAGGGCGGTCGTGGCATCCCATTCCGCCTGCGCGGGATCGAGGGCGGGATCGGCCTCGATGGAGGTGTCTCCGTCGCGCAGGGGCTGCGCGGCCGCGAGTCCGCCGTCCGGGTCGGTGACCGGGACATCGGGGGTGGACGGATCGATCGAAGCGTCGCTCATGGGGAGTCCTTTCGTTGACAGCCCCCTCATCCCATCGCGGGTCCCCGACGGGCACCCGCCCCTTGACAGCCCCGCGCCGACGAATACGTGCGCGACCGGGACTACGGGGAAAACTACTGAGGAGTCTCCGTCGCGCGAGTCCCCGGTGCTGAGACTCGTACCCAAAGCACCGTCCAGACGGGGCGCGCCGACCCGCGCCGGCCCCGCGAGCGGATTCGATGGCACGGACACAGCAGCGGGCGCGAGACCCGCGGGGAGGGATCCGTGGGCAAGTTCATCTACGAGGGCGGGGTTCGCAACGAGTTCGAGGACCGCCTGCTGGCGCACCTCCAGGTCGTGGTCGGCAACAAGCTGCGCCGCGGCGAGCCGTTCTACTTCGCCTGGAAGGACGACATCAGCACGGGTGGCGGGCGTACCTCGGTCTGGCTGCACCCGCGGGCGAACCTCGTGTTCAAGTTCAACGGCGGACGCCCCCCGGCTCTGAACCGCGCGTGGCTCGAAGCCCTGATGTCGACCGCGAACTCCCCCACCGGTCTCTACGTCGTCCCCGAGCCCGCCGAGGACAGCGTTCCGGCCACGACGTTCGCCTGAGTCGGGCACCCGCCGCCGACTGTCAAGGCGCTGGCGCACACCGGGAGCATGCCGTTGCGTGAAGGCATGACGAACCCCCGCATTGTCGTGATCGGTGGCGGGAACGCCGGGTTGTCGGTCGCCGGCCGCCTCCACCGAGCCGGCCTCTCCGACATCACGGTCATCGAGCCGCGGACGCTCCACGTCTTCGCGCCCCTCCAGTCGCACATCGCCGGCGGGGCCGCGCGGGCCTCGGAGGCGGCGCGCCCCCAGGCCGACGTCATCCCTCCGGGGGTTCGGTGGCTGCGCGACGAGGTCTTCACGGTGGATGCCGATACCCGACGCGTACACCTCGTCTCGGGCGGGCGTATCGACTACGACCAGCTCGTCGTGTGCGCCGGGATGCGCATGGCGTGGGAGCAGGTTCCGGGCCTGCCCGAAGCGATGGACACGGCCGCCGGAATCTCGAACTACGACTACGCCCTCGCCGCGAAGGCCTCTACGGTGCTCCGCGACCTGCGGTCAGGCACGGTCGTCTTCACCCAGCCGCCGGAGCCCGCGTCGTGCGGTGCCGCCGCCCAGAAGCCGATGTATCTCGCGTGCGACTGGTGGCGGGCGATCGGCGTCCGCGACGACATCCGTGTGATCTTCGTGTGCCCCGACCCCGTGCCGTTCGGCATCCCGGCGATCGACCGCGAACTGCGACGGAAGCTCGACGAACACGGCATCGAGGTGCGGTACAGCCGCGACCTCCGATCCGTGGATGCCGAGAACTCCACGCTCACGATCGGTCGCGGCGACGCGTCCGAGACGCTCCCGTACGACGTGCTCCACGCCGTTCCGCCCCAGCGCGCGCCGGAGTGGATCGCGGGCAGCGGACTCGCGGCACCCGATGATCCGCACGGCTTCGTCGACGTCGATCCGGAGACGCTGCAGCACGTACGGCATCCGGAGATCTGGGCCGTCGGCGACGCGGCTGCGGTCGCCACCCGGCGTTCGGGAGGAGCGATCCGACAGCAGGCGAAGGCGCTCGTGAAGAACCTGCGCGCCGCCCTGGAGGGGCGCGCGCCTACCCAGAAGTACAACGGGTACAGCGTGGTGCCGTTCACCGTGTCGCGCGGCACCGTGGTGTTCGCGGAGTTCGACCGGTGGGGCCGCCTCCAGCCGACAGTGCCGTTCTGGCGCACGCTGTACCGGGAGCGACGGCTGTCGTGGATCGCCGACCGACGCGTGCTGCCGTGGGTGTACTGGCACCTGATCCTGCGCGGCCGGGCGTGACGCGCCGCGCGCCGGCGGGAACGCCCCATCGCATGTCCGGAAGCGCCGCACGCGGCCGGTCCGTCCGCGAAACGGCTCCGCGCGTATAGGCCATCGACGGCGATCCCTCAACCCCGGGGGCGCGCCGGAGACCGCGGCCGAAGACTGGGGACACCCCCCACAAGCCAAAGGAAAGAGGACACCATGGCACAGGTCATCGAAACCATCGACGTCAACGTTCCCGTCCGCGTCGCGTACAACCAGTGGACGCAGTTCGAGGAGTTCCCGCACTTCATGAGCTTCGTGGAGTCCATCACTCAGAAGAGCGACACCCTCACGCACTGGAAGGTGAAGATCGCCGGGGCCGAGCGCGAGTTCGACGCCGAGATCACGGAGCAGCACCCCGACGAGCGCGTCGCCTGGAACAGCATCGGCGGCGACGAGAACCACGCCGGTGTCGTGACCTTCCACCGTCTGTCGGACGACGAGACGCGCGTCACCGTGCAGATCGACTGGGCGCCCACGGGTGTGCTCGAGAAGCTCGGTGCGGTCTTCGGCGCCGACGATCACTCGGTCAAGAAGGACCTCGCGAACTTCAAGGAATACATCGAATCGCGCGGCGCCGAATCCGGCGCGTGGCGCGGCGACGTCAGCTGACGTCTGCCTCGACCGAAGCCGGGCCCGCCTTCACAGGCGGGCCCGGCTTTCGTCATGACGGGGTCACCACTGCGGGTGGATCTCCGCACGCAGGCGCCGGTCGTACACGTCGCGGACGAGCGTGTCGAACGCCTGGAGGTCGAAGCCTCCGTCGAGCAGCTCGGCCGCCTGAGCGTTCGCTGTGGCCTGGGCCACCGAGCGTGCGCCGGGGATCACCGAGGTGACACCCTCGCGCGACGCGATCCACGCGAGCGTCGCCGCGGGCAGCGTGACACCGTCGGGAAGGGATGCCTTGAGCTCGTCGGCCGCGGCCACGCCCTCGTCGAACGGCACCCCCGAGAACGTCTCGCCCTTGTCGAACGCTTCACCGTTGCGGTTGTAGGAGCGGTGGTCGTTCTCGGCGAAAGTCGTCGCGCGCGAGTACTTACCCGACAGCAGCCCGCTCGCCAACGGCACGCGCGCGAAGACCGCCACGTTCTTCTCGGCCGCGAGCGGCAGCACCTCGTCGAGGGGCTTCAGGCGGAACGGGTTGAAGATGATCTGCAGGTTGGTCAGGTTCGGGCGGGTCAGGGCCGACAGCGCCTGATCCATCGTCTCGACCGAGGCACCGTACGCGGCGATCACGCCCTCCGCGACCAGTTGGTCGAGCGCGTCCCAGGTGGCATCGTCGTCGATGACCGCGGACGGCGGGCAGTGCAACTGCACGAGGTCGAGGGTCTCGGTGTCGAGCAGTCGGCGCGAGCGGTCGAGCCAGCCACGGAAGTTCTCCATGACGTAGTTCTCGGGCACCTGGTCTTCACGGCGACCCATCTTCGTGGCGACGGTGATGCCGGCATCCGGTCGGCTCTTCAGGAACGCCCCGATGATCTGCTCGGACCGACCGTCGCCGTAGACGTCGGCGGTATCGAACAGGGTGACGCCCGCGTCGGCGGAGGCCGCGAGGACGGCGCGCGCGTCGTCCTCGCTGACATCACCCCAGTCGGCACCGAGTTGCCACGTGCCGAGGCCGATCGCCGAGACCTCGCGGCCGGTACGGGAGAGGGGGTGCTGCTGCATGGGGTGTCCTTTCGACGCTGTCCTCGAGCCTAGCCAGCGCTTCCGACATCGGGGCGGACGGATGCCGTGCCCGACGGGTCTGCCGCCGCGGGCGCCTCGACGTCTCCCGCGCCTCGGTCGGCCGGCTCGGGGATGGACCGCGACGATCCCGCCCGTCGCGGCGCAGGAGGGAAACGGCGTCCCTCAGAATGTGAGCGTGAGCACTCCTCCCTCCGCGCCCGCCACACCGCTGCGCTACGTCATCGCGACGCCCGAAGCCATCTACGGCACCATCCTCGTCTCAGGCGTGCTGGCCGGTACGCAGCCGGGGGTTCCGCTGACGGATGTCTTCTTTTCCGGCATCCTCGCCTCCACCGCGATCTGGACGGCCCACGTGGTGGCCGTGACCATCGCCACGCACGGCGTCCGAGGGAATAGCTTCTCGGGGGTGCGCGCGTCGATCTCGCTGGCGCTGACCCATTCCAGCGGCATCCTGGTCGGTCCGATCGTGCCGATCGCGTTGCTCGCCCTGGGTGTCGTCGGCGTGCTGCCCGAGACGGCGTCGTTCGCGAGTGCCTCGGTGTCGGGACTCGTGATCCTGGCAGGGCTGGGGTGGCTGGCGCTGGCCGAACGCGGGGCGAAGTGGTACGTGCGTCTGTTGGGCGCTCTGCTGACGGCACTCGCCGGCCTCGTCGCGGCGATTCTGAAGGGACTGATCTGACCATGTCGCACGCCCCCGTCGCCCGTCTCGGTCGACTGCTCGGAACCCTGTACCTCGTCGGGGCGCTCGGGCTGCTGCTCAGCGCATTCGGCTACGCGGTCTTCGACCCCGCACCCTCGCCGGACGCGCCACGCCACGCCCTGGCATCCATCGCTCTGGTGGTGTCATGGGCCGTGCTGGTCGCGGCGGCGCTGCTCACGATCGCGCGGGGTCGCCGCGCGGTCGACATCGACTGAGCCTGCCATGCCGCCGTGACGGCGACGTCAACCCCGCCGCCGATGTCGGACCCCCCGCCTAACGTGGCGGCACGCCCCACGGAAGGATCGACATGACCACCCCCACCCCCGAGAACCTACCCGGTGCCGATCACGACGACACCGTCGCCGCCTCCGACGGTCTCGCCGCCGACGTCCCCGCGGGCGGCGCGGGCGCCGACAGCGGAGCTGTCGCAGCGACCGGAATCGACACCGACGACGAGGCCCGCGTGCAGAACGTGTCGAGCCAGAACGACCTGCCCGGGGTCGGCACGCGCGCCGCCGACGGCGGCATGGAGCGCGGCACCGACGAGGCCCGGGGCGGAAACGGCTCGACCTCCCGCCACCACGAGCACACCCCGGCGGAAGAAACCGCCGGCCGTGCGGAGCCGGAGCCGCACGTCGACGTCGACGACCCGATCGCGAAGTACCAGCCCGGAGTGGGGCGCGACTCCGCCGCCTCGAGCCGCATCGCGCAGAACCTGCCGGACCCCGACGACGCCTGATCGGCGCGGGCGGCGGTTCGTCCTCCGGCTCGCGCGCCGTCAGTGCGCGAGCCGGAGCGCGTCCTCCGCGAGGTGGAAGAAGTCAGCCATCGCGCCCGAGACGACGGTCGCGTCGCCGTCCGACATCAGCAGGACCACGGTCGCCGCACGCCCGTCGTCCCGTGCGTACCAGCTGCCCGACAGCACCCCGAGGCTCGAACCTCCCTTGAACGCGACGAAGGGCCACGATCCCGAATCGAACCCGAGACCGGGGTTGTCGCTCAGGATGCCGAGCACCTCGGCATCCTTCGTCTCTTGCAATGCGCGGTGCACGGCCGCGACATCGCGGGCGGACGCGAACCACTCGATCCCGTCCTGCCAGACCGGTGTCGACACGTCCGCCACGTCGACCGCGAGGGGCGCCGCGTCGATGCGGTCGAGGAGCGCGCGGCGCGCGGCGTCGTCGCCCTCGCGCCACTGCACACGCAGCTCCGGGTCGCCCCACCCGAGGGTGAAGAGCTCCTTCGTCGACAGGAACGGGGCGAGGACCGCGGGGTCGGCGTGACCGCTCCGCGCGACGGCGGCCTCGACACGCTCTCGGCCGAGCCTCGCGATCAACAGGTCGGTCGCCGTGTTGTCGCTGATGCGGATCATGGCCGCTGCCGCGTCGCGTACCGATACTTCCGTGCCCGTGGGCGCGTTCTGCAGTTCGCCCGAGGGCAGGCTCCGGTCGGCGTCGCGGAGGACAAGCGTCTCCTCCCACGAGAGGTCGCCCGCCGCCACCGCATCCGCGACGGCGAGCAGCACCCACAGCTTGAAGGTCGAGGCGACCGGTGCCGAGCGGTCCGCATCAAGCTCCAGAATGACCTCGTCTCCGCGCAACACGAGGGAGCTGACCTCCCCAGGAAGACTCCGCAGTCGTTCTCGCACCTCGGCTGGCGAGGCGGACTTCTCCCACGGCTGCGCGACCGGCCCGAGGAGCATGGCACTGATGCGCCCGTGCTCGGTGAGGACGAGGGTGAGGGTGAACGGATCGCCGATCGCCCCCGCGAGGGTGGCGACGGCCTGCGTCTCGTTCCCGCGATACGCGGTCACGGTGAACGGCGCCGCCGACCGCACCTGGCCGTTCAACAGCGCCGCGACCTGCTCGGCCGGCACGTGTCGCTGGAACTCCTCGTGCAACACCTCCGACCACTCGGCCGCGGTCGTGTCCTCCCCCGCCTCCAGGATGCCGATCACCCACGCCATCCGCTCCCCGACGGGGGTCGGCGGAAGGTCCACGGATGTCGACGACCCGTTCGCGGATCCCCCCACTCGCACGGTGAACGCGGCGGCGGCGAGAACGGAGAGGACAGCGGTGAGACGACGAGCGAGCGGCACGGAGTTCCTTTCGAGGCGGAGCGTCCACGCTACGCACGACCGTCAGCCGGCACCTCCGCCGAACGGCGGAGATCGGTGTCCGATGACCACCCCGTGCCAGGCTGAGTCGATGGACGACCTCCGCCTCGAATCCCTCGCCCCGACTCTCGAGGACTACCTCGAGCTGCGCCGCGCCTCCGGGCTCACGCCGAAGCGCCCCGACCAGGGCGCACCGGCCCTGACGAACAGCTGGGCGTGGCGGAGGATCGTGGATGCCGAGGGCCGGGCGGTCGCGATGGGACGGGTGGTCGGCGACGGCGGGTGGTACTTCCTCGTGGCCGACATGGCGACCCTGCCGGGCTTCCAGCGCCGCGGGCTCGGGCGGCGCATCCTCGAGGACCTTCTCGCGGAGATCCGCGCGAAGGCCCCCGAGGGCGCGTACGTGACGCTCCTGGCCGACCCACCGGGGCAGGCACTGTACCGAAGCCTCGGCTTCAGCGAGCCTCAGAACGGCTCGATCACGATGCACCAGCTCCTGACCTGACCGGGGCGGCGAGTCGCGCCCGTCGCCGTCCCCACCACCCGAGCACCAGGTCGAGAACGACGAAGGCGGCGAGCGGATAGCCGACCATCGGCAGGACCGACCCGATGAGCACCGCGACGACCAGGACGGCCCCGATGCCCCACCACGGGGCCCCGCGAAGAGCGCCTCGGGCGGGAGCAGCCGCGAGTCCGCGCGTCGGGCGCCTCTTCCACCACATCGCGTAGCCGAGTACGACGAGCGCCGCGATCCCGAGGGCCAGTGCGAACAGCACCAGCTGATTCGCCAGGCCGAACATCGATCCCATGTGCAGGTCGATGCCCCAGCGCGAGAGTTTCGCGAGCAGCGGGAAGCTCTCGAAGTCCACGCGATCGATAACCTGCATCGTCGCGCCGTTGACCGCCATGGCATCCACTTCGGTCGGGAAGCTCCGGTGGATCTCCTGCACGACCCAGGCGGTGCCGAGGGAGCTCGGGGGACGGATCTCGACGTCGCCGGTGTTGACGTTGATGCGCTTCGCGATCGCGAGCACGGCGTCGAAGGTCGGCGGATTGGCCACCCCCGTCGGTGCTCCCGGTGCGGCGCCCCCATGGCCCGCGTGCTCTCCGCCCTCAGCGGGGGCGCCGTCCAGCGCGGTCTTCAGCGACGGAGTGGCCCCGCCGATCGCCGCGCGCAGGTCCGACACGTTCGCCCCCGCGAACGTCGACCACGTGATCCCGGTGGCCGAGAGGAACAGCGCCCCCACGACGACCCAGATCCCGACCGCCGAGTGCCAGCCCGACAGGCGACGGTATCCGCGGTGCGTCCGGTTGGGGCGGAGCAGATCGCGGCGCCCCCGACGGCTGCGCACGAACCGTCCGATCCAGAGTCCGAGTCCCGCGAGCGCGACGATGCCGAGCCAGGATGCCGCGAGCTCGCTGTACCACCGGCCCGGGGCACCGAGGTGGAGCGACCGGTGCAGATCGCTGATCCAGTGTCTGACCGGCAGCGCCCCGCTCGTGCCGTACGCGGGCAGATCGCCGAGGATCTGCGTCGTGGCGGGGTCCACGAAGATCGCCCGGGTGGTGCTCTCGGGCAGCGTCTCGTCGGCGAACATCACGCGCGTGGTCGCGCCGGGCTCGGGCGCGGGCCGGACGGCGACCGGCGAGGCACCGGAACCGACGTAGGCCTCGGCGGCCTCGATCTGGTCGGCCAACGGCATCCCGGTCCGATCCGACGTCGCCGTCAGCTCGTGGGAGTAGACGACCTTCTCGATGACCGGGGTGAGGGCGTACAGCCCTCCGCTCACCGCCGCGACGAGGATGAACGGCCCCACGAGGATCCCCGCGAAGAAGTGCACCCGCCGCAGCAGCGCCGTGAACCATCCCTTGCGGACGGCACCGGATGCCGCGCCCCCTGCGCCGCGAGCCGGTCCGGGGCTCCGGGTTTCTCGGACACTCGACGGCAAGGGGGCGCCGCCCGACACGGAGACACCGTCCGAACGCGTCGTGGTCATGACAGGATCCCCTCTCCGATGAAGCCGCCTTCGGCGCATCCCGGTGGCACGGCGAACACCGCCGAACCGATCGGGGTCGTCCACTGGTTCAGCAGGTCGAGCTCGTCGAGCCGTCGCTGGATCGGGACGAACTGCCCGTCCACATCGGCCTGGAACGACACGAACACCAGCCCCGCGTCGCTCAGGATCCCGGCGGGCGGCGTCTGGTCGTAGTTGTAGCCGCGACGGAAGATGCGCTGGGCCGGATCCTCCGGTCGCGACCGACGCAGGTGCGAGAACTCCGGGATCACCGGGAAGCCGATGGCATCCTTCGCCTCGAAGTCCGGTTCGTCGAACTCGTCGGCGCCGGTCAGGGGCGCCCCCGTCGACTGGAACCGTCCCACCGCCTGATCGCGACCGGGGCGGTCGAGGTGGTCCCACGTGTCGAGGTCCATCGCGATGCGGCGCACCACCATGCCCGTGCCTCCCGCGAGCCACCCCTCCCGGGCCCACACGACATCGTCGAACGCGGTCGTGCCCGGCACGGGGTTGGCGGTGCCGTCGACCTGTCCGAAGAGGTTGCGCATGGTCGTCCCGGGGCGCTCCGTGCCGTGCGCGCGCCGGAAGCCCTGCTGCACCCACCGCGGGGTCGTGAAGGCACGCGCGTCTTTCAGGAGCATGCGCGCGGCGTGCGCCACGGTCACCGGATCGTCCGCGGCGATCTGCAGCAGCAGGTCGCCGTCGCCGTACTCGGGGCGGAGACGGTCGATCGAGAACGCCGGCAGGGGCCGCAACCACGACGGAGCGCGCGCACCGGCACGGGCGACGAGCTCGGGACCGAAGCCGAAGGTCACCGTCAGACGCGCCGGCGCCGTCGCGAGCTCGGGCTCGGTGTCGGCCAGGGCCGCCTCGCCGCGCGTCAGCCGCGCCGCGTCGTCGGTCAGGGTGCGCAGCAGGCGACGGAGGCCGTCGCGGTCGACGTCCGGTCGCAGGTCGAGCGCGATGAACGACGCGTGCGCCTGGGCGTCGGTGTCGATCCCCGCCTGGTGGATGCCGTGGAACGGCACGGTCACCTCTCCGTTCAGCGGCGTCGAGGGGGCGGCATCCTGAGCCGATGCCGCCGCGTCGACGCCGATCGCGGCGACCGCACCGACGCCCGCGACGGCTCCCCCGAGAAGGAAGGTCCGCCGGGTGGGGCCGCTCCGGGTGTCGAGACGCGCCCTCACCGGCCCATGTCCATATCGCCCATGTCGCCGCCGTCGTAGTTCTCGTTCGCGCCGGCGAACTCCTTGATCGGTGCGGTGATCTCCACGCTCGACGCGTCCGAGAAGGTCAGTGTGATCGTCGTGTCGTCGCCGGCACGCAGGGGCGAGGTGACGTCCATGAACATCAGGTGGTTTCCGCCCGGGGCGAGCGGGATCGAGCCGTGGGCCGGGATGACGAACCCGCCCTCGACCTCGCGCATGACCATCTGCCCGGCCTCGTTCTGCACCGTCTCGTGCAGCTGCATCGACGAGGTGGCGGGGCTCGTGGCGGAGACGACGGTGAGGTCGGTGTCGCCGGTGTTGGTGAGTTCTCCGAAGCCGGCGGTCATCCCGTCGTCGGCGGCCTTGACCCAGACGTCCGAGCTGGAGAACGACGCCGACTCGGCGGCGGGGGCGGGAGCGGTCGTGCCGGCGCAGCCCGCGAGGGCGAGGGTGGCGAGAAGGGCGATGGCGCCGAAGCGCAGAGGGCGGGTGTTCATGACGAGACCTTTCCGGACTGTCGGCCGCGCGCGGCGCGGCGGAGGAGGGAGACGAGGAGGAGGGCGGCGAGGGCGATGCCCGCACCGAGGGCGGCGACGATCACCACGCGCGGAACGCTCGCGTCGTCGGACACGGGAGCCGCGACGGCGGACGGACTCGCCGAGGCGGGCGTCCGCTCGAGAGGGGCCGCGTCGCCGACCGTGAACGGGATCACTCCCGAGATGGGGTGGCCGTCGCTCGAGACGACGCGCCAGCGCACCTCGTATCCCGCGGCGGGCATGCCCTCTTCGAGGCCGACGGAGACGGTCGCGGACGCGATGTCCGGGTCGCCGACCGCCCAGTCGGTCCCCTCGCCGTCGGCGACGATGATGTCGGCGCCCACGTCGAGGATGTCGGCCGAGAAGGTCAGGGTGATCTCATCGGGAGCGGAGGGGAGACGCTCATCCGGGGTGGGTGAACTGGATAACAGCTGGTCATGGGCGGATGCCGGAACGACCGACGTCAGAACGACGACGACGGCCACGGCGCATCCGACCGCGACAGCGCGGAGGCGGATCATGAGGCTCTTTCTTTCGGCGATGCCGCGCGCACCCCGGTGACGCGGGTTCAGCGCACAGCGCTCCCCCGCGCGTCGGCGGTGGCACGGCACGACGGACACAGGGCGTCCCGAAGGACGCGAATCCCCGCCGCACGGGACGGCGGCGGGTCGGTCGAGGCGGGCGCCGGGCGTCGAGAGCGGACGGCACCGGATGCCGACGACCGAACGCCCCGCGATGGATCGAGCGGGGCGGGCGTCAGAGAGCGCCGAGAGGAGGGCCGCGCCGCCGAGCGGTCGCTGCCAGCAGTACCGAGACGGCTCGCACGTCGGCGACGATCTCGGCGAGGACGCGACGCGCGGGCGTCGGTCCGGGCGCCACGGTGAGGATGCGGACCCGCGCGCACACCCAGGCGCCCAGGCGGACGGCGAGGTCGCGCAGGTGCGCGACCGTCCGCTCCCCGCGGTGGAGGGCGGCGGTGGTGAGCGCGGCGGCGATGACGTGCCAGAGCCACATCGTGGCATCCGGGGCCATCGACATCGGCACGGAGTCCGCGCCGAGAGCGGGCATCGCGGCGGCCGCGTTGTGAACGTGACCGGCGGTGGCGCCCGGCTGATAGCTGCCGAGGACGAACAGCGCGTGGAACAGCACCTGGCTCAGGGCGACAGCGAGGCTCAGCCGCACGACGGAGAGTCGGCGGCCGGCGAGGGCCGTGCACGTGACGAACGACAGCGCGAGCGGCACGACGATGCCCACGAGCCCGGGAAGGGCTCCCCCGGCCGTCACGTGCGAGAGGAGAGCGACGAACGTCGCCACAGCGGCAGCGACGGCACCGCGTACGACACGCGTTCCCCGGTCGTTGCGTCGCATGGCACCCATTCTGTCAGGCACGCGCGGCGACGCCCGCCACCGTCACCGCGCGAACAGCGCCACCCCCGCCCCGACGATCGCCATCACCGCGATCACCGACCCGTAGACCCAGAGGGCCTTGCGTCGTCCGCCCTTCCACGGTCGGTCGGTCATCGGCAGAGCCGGAGGGGCCCCGGATGCCACGGCCCGCGCGCCATCGGCCGCCTCCACCGCGTCGTGGACCGCCGCCACCACTCCAAGGGTGCGCCGCCATACGCGCGGGTCTCCCCCCGCGAGCTGCCGCGGACTGTAGAGGAACAGCCACCCCTCCACGATCTCGAGGTCGAAGGGCAGCTCGGCGTCGTCGAGCAGCGCGAGGAGGTCGGGACTCAGGATGCCGCGGGCCCAGTCCACCGCGCGGGCGTCGACGTGCGCCTGCGTGCCGTTCTCGAACGTCAGGGTCTCCGCCGCCGTCGGGGTCGCGGGCAGGAGCCGGACGGCTCGCGCGCTCCCCGTCTCGACGAGAAGAGCCGGGGCGGGGTGCGACAGCCGGACCGCCGCGTAGCCCCAGGCCGAGCTCATGACGTTGAGCTCGATGGCGTACGGGAAGGCGGAATTGGCGATCTCGATCTCCGGCTCCCCGGGAAAGCGCACGATGCGACCCGCGCCCTGCATCGGGCGCGGCGCGCCCGTGGCATCGCGGAACACCACTCCCGGCAGGGGTTGCCCGAGCACCAGGGGCTGGAACTGCGCGCCGTTCGCCTCCGCGAAGAGGCGGACGGCCTCGGACTCCTCCCGATCGCTGTAACCGTCGGGCAGCGCCAGGAGGCGAGCGACATCGAGCGAGGGCACCATGCCTCTCATTCTGACGACACGCCCCGTCCCCAGCACTCCCCTAGGCTGAATCCGACCCAGGAGGATGCCGTGCCCCGACCCCGTGTCGTCATCGCCGGAGCGAGTGGTTTCGTCGGCCGAGCCCTGGCATCCGCCTTCCGCGACGACGGCTACGAGGTCGACACGATCGGCCGCACGGGCACCGCGACCTGGGGCGACCAGCCGGCGATCGACCGTCTCGTCGACGGCGCCGACGTGCTCGTCAACCTCGCGGGCAAGATCGTGTCGTGCCGGTACACCGACGCCGCGCGCGACGAGATCCTCCGGTCACGGGTGGAGACGACGAGAGCGCTCCATCGCGCGGTCCGCGCGGCCTCTCGCGCGCCCCGCGTGTGGTTCAACGCCTCCACGGCGACGATCTACCGGCACGAGACCGCGCGCGGGAACGACGAGCTCGACGGCGTCATCGGCGATGGCTTCTCGGTCGACGTGGCGACCTCGTGGGAGCGCGCGTTCTTCGACGGAGACCTCCCCGGCACCCGCCGCGTCGCCCTGCGCATGGCGATCGTGCTCGGCGACGGACCGGCCACGCGCATGCTCTTCGCCCTCGGGCGCCTCGGGCTCGGCGGACCGCAGATCGACAGCTGGTGGTTCCCGCATCGCCGCTACCGCGGGATCGGCGCGCATCCCACCGGGGCGGTGTGGTCGGGCTGGCACCGGACGTCGGGTCGCCAGCGCTTCAGCTGGATCCACATCGACGACGTCGTGGCATCCGTTCTCTTCCTCCGCGATCGCGACGATCTCGAGGGGCCCGTCAACCTGTCGGCGCCCGGCGTCAGCGACAACCGCACGCTCATGAGAGAGGTCCGACGCGTCGCGCGGCGACGGATCGGCCCGCCCGCGTTCCGGTGGATGCTCGACCCCGCCATGGCGTTGCTGCGCAACGAACCCGAGCTGGTGCTCAAGAGCCGGTGGGCGGTCCCGCGCGTGCTCAGCGAGGCCGGCTTCCGCTTCCGGCATCCCGAGCTTGGTCCGGCTCTGGATGCCGTGGCCTCAGTGCACCGTCCCCGCGCGCGCGACCTCTTCTCGGCGTGACGCCACCCCATGACGAACCGCCCGCTCGGAGGAACCGAGCGGGCGGAACCGACGACGGGTCGGTCAGGCGTTTCGACGGATGAAGCGCATCAGAGCGGCGATCACACCCACGATGAGGATGACGATTCCGACCCAGAGCAGGAACTTCACCGCCTCGACGAAGATGCCGAGGAACAGCAGGACGAGTCCGACGATGACGAGGATGATGGCGAGAGCTGGCATGCCTCCACTCTGGCCCGCTCTCCCGCCGCGAAGACCGGCCTTGACACGGGACCCGTCGGGCGCATCTGTCAAGGCCGAGCGCCCCCGCGCGGCGCGGTCTAGCGTCGAGGACACCACGACGGCGGGAGACCCCACAATGAGCGAACGCGACACCACGGGCCGCGGAACCGGACCCGATGAAGGCGAGTACACCGACGTGCAGCTCCCCGACGGCGACATCGACCACGGCAGCGCCGATCAGCCGGGCGAGTACGTCGACCGGGAGAACGCCGACGGCACCGAGTCGCGGCCCCGTGCCGACGAGGCCGGAGCGTACACCGACGTGCAGCTGCCGTCGGGGAAAGAGGACCGCGAGGATCCCACGGACCCCGGCGAGTACACCGACCGCGATCGCTGAGAGGTTCAGCGATCGAGAGTCGACTGCGGGTCGACGCGGTACGCGTCCCGGTACGCCTGCGCGAACCGCGAGGTCGCCGCGAATCCCCAGCGGGCCGCCACCTGGGCGACCGAGGTGACCGCCGGGTCCGCCGCGACGAGATCGGCGTGGGCCGCGCTCACGCGCGCGGCCGCGAGATAGGCCTCAGGTGTGAGGGCCAGGTGGCCGTTCGCGGCGAAAGCGCGCCGCAACCCCTCGCTCGACGTCCCGACCGCACGCGCGGCATCGTCGATCGTGATGGGCAGGGACGCGTGGTCGTCGAACCACGCGGTCGCGGAGGCGTAGATCGAGGCCTGCTCGAGGGCGGAGGCACGCCGTTCCCGAGGATCGCCCACGAGGGCGAAGCTCTCGAGGGTCGCGGCGGCGAGCGAGCGGTAGACCTGAGCGCGTACGAGGGGTTCCGCCATGAGGGGCGTCTGGGCCAGCGACCAGCGCAGCGTCGCGAGCCAGTACTCGCGCATCCGTCGCGAGACGGGAGCCGTTCCGTCGAACCGGACGGTGAGGGCCTCGTCGCCGTAGATCGTGCGCGCCGTGTCGGTGAGTCGGGCGGCGTCGAAGGCGGCGAGCTGCAGCCGCGTCGAGTGCGGGCGGCCGATCAGCTCCTGACCGGGCTGCACGAGTCCCGGTTCGACGCTGTACTCCCCGGCATCCGATCCGATGCTCCAGGCGTACCCCGGCGTGGAGGTGGCCACGAAGAACCGATCCGCCTCGTAGACGACCTTGGCACGGCAGTCCCAGTCGAGATGGCGCAGAGAGAACGCGCCGTCTCCGACCGCGTGCTCCGCGAACGAGGCGTCATCGGCCTGCACGCCGACGTGTCCGTACTGCGCCTGGAGCCAGGCCAGCGTGTCGGCGACGTCGTCGGTGCGGACGCGGGTGTCGAAGAAGTCGTTCATAGCTGGCCACAGCCATCGTAGTTAACCCCGCGGTCTCGGATCGCCGTCGTCTCGGCGTCTTTTGTTCACCTCTTATCGGAAAGCGACCATGAGCAGCAGCCCCCGCATCCGCCCCATCACCCCCGACGACGCCGGAGAGGTGCTCACCATCCAGCGTGCCGCCTTCGCGAGCGAGGCCCTCATCTACGGCGACCCCGACATGCCGCCGCTCACGCAGACGCTGGAGGAGTTGCGCGCCGAACTGGTCGAGAACCTCGGCTGCGTGGCGGTGGCGGACCACCGTATCGTCGGCGCGGTGCGCGCGCGCCGCGATGGGGACCTGTTGCTCATCGGGCGCCTCGCCATCGCACCCGACCAACAGGGCGAGGGACTCGGGACTCTTCTTCTCGGCGCGGTCGAGGAGCGCGGTCGCGAGGCGGGGGCGACCGAGGCCGAGCTCTTCACGGGCGGTCTCAGCGAGGCCAACCAGCGTCTCTACGAGCGCGAGGGGTACCACCGTTCCGAGGAGACGGCCGACGGCGAGATCTTCTACCGCAAGTCGCTCGTCTGACACGTCGGGCGGTGTCACGAGAACAGGGGATGCCACGAAGACAGGGGGATCCGGCCCGGATTGCCCTGTTCTCGCCGCATCCCCTGTTCTCGTGGCACACAGGATGCCGAAGGGCCGCCGCCCGCACCCGGACGACGGCCCTTCACGGCACGGCGCTCACGGCGTCGGCATGCCGCCGTTGACGTTGAGCGTCTCACCGATCACGTAGCTCGACTCGCCCGAGGCGAGGTACACGTACGCGGGCGCCAGCTCGGCGGGCTGACCCATGCGTCCGAGAGGAGTCTCCTCGCCGAACTCGTCGACCTTCTCGTTCGGCTGCCCGTCGGTGACCTGCAGCGGCGTCCAGATGGGGCCGGGGGCGACCGCGTTCACGCGGATGCCCTTCGGAGCGAGCTGCTGACCGAGGGCTTTCGTGAAGGTGTTGATCGTCGCCTTCGTCGAGGCGTAGTCCACGAGGATCGGTGCCGGGGAGTACGCCTGGATCGACGTGGTGTTGATGATCGTCGAGCCGGGCTGCAGGTGCGGCACGGCTTCCTTGCAGATCCAGAACATCGCGTAGACGTTGGTCTTGAAGGTGTCGTCGAACTGCTCGTCCGTCAGCGTCGTGATGTCCTCGTTGAAGATCTGCTTGCCGCCGTTGTTGACGACGATGTCGAGGCCGCCGAGGCCCTCCACCGCTTCCTTCACGAGCGTGCGCGCGTACTCCCGCTCGCGCAGATCGCCGGGGATCTGCACGACGGTGGCCCCCGCCTCGCGGAGGATGCCGGCGATGCGATCGGCATCCTGCTTCTCCTCCGGCAGATACGACATCGCGACCGACGCCCCCTCTCGGGCGAAAGCGATCGCGGTGGCCGCACCGATGCCCGAGTCGGCACCGGTGATGAGCGCCTTGCGTCCCTTGAGGCGCTCGCTGCCGACGTAGGTGTCCTCGCCGAGGGCGGCCTTCGGGGTGAGTTCGGCGTCGAGGCCGGGTTCGGGCTGGTCCTGCGCCTGCGGTTCGATGTCGGCGTAGAGCTTCGTGGGATCGGTGAACGTGTACTGCGTACTCATGGCGAGTCCTTTCGGTGGGGGGGGAGAGAGGGTGGGAGGGACGGGTCACCGGCCGCCGAGCTCGTCGTCATCCACGACGTCGCGGATGACAAGGGCGGCGTTGATGAGGGCGAGGTGGCTGAGGGCCTGAGGGAGGTTCCCCCAAAAGGCCCCATCGGATTCCGCGATCATCTCGGAGTAGATGCCCACGTCGTTCGCCTGCGCGACGAGGGCGTCCATCGCCTCGATCGCCTCGGTGTGACGCCCGACGCAGGCGAGGGCGGTCGCTCGCCAGAACGCGCAGGCGACGAAGGTCTGCTCCTCCTGGTCCATGCCCGTGTAGCGGTAGACGAGGTGGTTCTCGGTACCGAGGCGTTCGGTGATGGCATCCAGGGTCTTCGACATGCGTTCCCCGCGGTCGAAGCCCGTGGGGGCGTGCAGGAGGACGGACGCATCCAGATCCTGACTGTCCGGGGCGATCGTGTACGCCTCGAGATCCTCCGACCAGCAGTGCTCCTCGACCCAGGTGTGGATGCGATCGCGCTCGGCGCGCCAGCGGTCGCCGTTGTCGGGGATGTGCCCGCCCTCGGCGAGCCACCGCGCGTCGTCGAGGGCCTTCCAGCAGCCCATCTTCGACGAGGTGTAGTGACGCAGTTCCGGCAGCTCCCACATGCCCGAGTCCGCGCGGCGCCAGAGGTCGCAGGTGCGGTCGGCGACGTCGGCGAGCAGGCGTCCGGTCTGGATGTCGAGGCGGTTCCCGGCTTCGACGTAGGTGCGGCACAGGGCGATGAGGTCGCCGTAGACCCCGAGCTGCAACTGGCCCTGGGCGGGATTGCCCGTGACCACGGGCTGGTTGCCGTTCCATCCCGGTACGTCGTGCTTCTCGAGACCGATCTCGGCGTCGCCGTCGAGGGTGTACATCACCTGCACCTCGGGACCGTTCTTGCGGATCGTGCGCAGAAGCCACGAGATCGCCGCGTGCGTCTCTTCGCGCAGGCCGAAACCCACCCACGCGTGGGCCGTGTAGGCGAGGTCGCGCACCCAGGCGAAGCGGTAGTCCCAGTTCTTGCCGCCCCGGGGATTCTCGGGGAGCGAGGTCGTCGCGGCCGCGGCGATCGCGCCGGTCGGGCTGAACAGAAGCAGCTTCAGAGCGAGGGCGCTGCGCTGCACGTCGTCGGCCCACGGTCCGTCGTACGAGAACTCGTCCGACCACATCGTCCAGCCGTCGATGGTGCGGTCGATCCCGCGGTCGACGTTCTGCGCGTCGGGAACCCGGAGCGGCTCCCCCTCGGTCGCGGCGATGACGAGCAGATGGCGCGAGCCCTCGGACGTGGTGAAGCCGCCGTCGATGCTCTCCTTCCCGGAATCCGGTTCTCCGTGGATGCCGTGCTCGTGTCCGACCACGGCCAGGGAGACGTGATCGATGCGCATGACCGAGAAGCCGTCGATGCGCTCGGTCCACGGGGCTGCGGAGCGCAGCATCGTCCCGGGCTGTACGCACCACGAGAACTCGACCTCGCCCGTGACCCCTTCCACGCGACGGGCCAGCTCCGCCCACGGGAGGCGGCCGGCGATGCCGGTGACCATCGCGTCGGTGAGGGTGGCCACACCCGTGTCGGTCGTGAACGTGGTCTCCAGCACGTTCGTCCGCGGGATGTACCGACGGGTGACCGTGTACTCCCCCACGGGAGCGAGCTGGATGCAGCCACCGGCCGCGTCGTCGACGAGCCGAGCGAAGACCGGACGGGAGTGGATGTTGGGCAGGGGCAACCAGTCGACGGAGCCGTCGAGACCGATCAGCGCGACCGTGCGCCCGTCGCCGATCGCGGCGTAATCGCGCAGAGCAGGAGACGACGGAGGAGGGGTCGAGGGCACGGTTCCACGCTAAGAACGGCTGCGCGTCCGGACGCCGGGGTTGTCGATTGCGGAGCGAGCGGCTAGGGGAAGGGCGTCGCTCCGACAGCGGCGCGCCCCGCCATCGTCACCCGCGTCGCCCGATCCGGACGGGGGCCGTCGATGTCGGAACGAATACCGCGATGCTCCGCGCCGCACAACCCCCGCCGCGCGCCGACGCGGGAGTTCTAACGTCGAAGACACCGCGAGTGAAAGGAACGTGCATGTCCACGACCACCAAGGACGCCCCGACCAAGAACCGCCGTCGGCCCGCGCGCGGCGGCAGCGGCCCCGAGACCACCGACGAGCAGAACGCCGAGAAGGGCTTCCAGGCGTCGGAGAAGCTCACCGACAGCCTTCAGGCCGTCCTCGTCGACCTGATCGAGCTTTCCATCCAGGGCAAGCAGGCCCACTGGAACGTCGTCGGCAAGAACTTCCGCGACACCCACCTGCAGCTCGACGAGATCATCGAGGCGGCCCGCGAGTTCGGCGACGAGATCGCCGAGCGCATGCGCGCCCTGCACGCCCTGCCCGACGGGCGCAGCGACACCGTCGCCGAGACCACCACCCTTCCCGAGTTCCCCCAGGGCGAGGTCGACACCGCCGAGGTCATCGACCTCATCACCGAGCGGCTCGATGCGACGGTGGGCACGGTGCGCGACGTGCACGACGACGTCGACGACGAGGACCCCACGAGCGCCGACATCCTCCACGGCGTGCTCGAGCGCCTCGAGCAGCTGTCGTGGATGGTCAGCGCCGAGAACCGCGTCGCACGTAAGTCGTAAGCGCGATCGAGAACACCGGATGCCGGGGCCTCAGGGCCTCGGCATCCGTCGTTCGTGCGCGGGGGCCGTGACGGGGGCCCGCTCGGCATGCCACCGCTCAAGCAGGGTCAGCCTCGCGCGATGAGGAACGGAGGGTGCGGACCCTCGAGCCGGGCGACGGCGACCTTGACCTCCGTCAGGGCTCCGGCCACCGCTTTGAGCTCCTGGTCGACCTGCGCGAACCGCTGATCGATCTTCTCGAACCGCTGATCGACCTGCGCGAAGCGCTCGTCCAGACGTCTCTCCGATCGAGCGAAGCGCGCGTCCCAGCGACTCTCCGATTCGACGAACCGACGGTCCATCCGCTCCTCCACCCGGACCAGCATCCATTTCGTGGCGCCCACGGTCGTGGAGGTGATGGTGAAGAAGAGTGCGGCAAGCGCGATGATCGCTTGAGCGGCGTCAACGGTCACGGGCTGTCCTTCCGAGCGGGGGTGCCATCGAATGTACGACGCCGGGCTCGAAGTGACGCTCTCTCTCGGAGGAAGAGTGCAGAACTTCACCCCGCCACCCGCCGGGGAGGAGCAGTCAGAGCCGCAGCACCTCGGTGACCCGCACGACCGCGGTCCCCTCCTCCTCCGAGGCCGCGAGGTCGACCTCCGCGCGGATGCGCCAGTCGTGGTCGCCCGCGGGGTCGTCGATGGTCTGCTCGACGCGCCACACGCCGTCGGCGGCGGCCGACTCGTCGATGTCGACATAGGCCGACGACCGCGCGGCGCCGCCCGTGCCGATCGCGTCGTGCTCGTCGAAGTAGCGGTCGAGAGCGTCGGGCCAGTCGGCATCCGGATCCAGCTCGACGAGCTCCTCGTCGCGCTGCAGAGCGGCGAGCTGCACGCGACGGAACATCTCGTTGCGCACGAGCACGACGAACGCGCGGCGGTTCGTGAGGATCGACGGCGGCGCGGGCGGCACAACGGGGGCGGAAGGATCGTCCGCCGGGTTGATGAGCTGCTCCCACTCGTCGACGAGGCTCGAGTCGACCTGGCGCACGACCTCGCCGAGCCACGCGATGAGATCGAGCAGGTCGGGGGTCTGCGCGTCGACCGGCACGGTCTGGCGGATGGCGCGGTACGCGTCGCTGAGGTAGCGCAGGACCAGACCCTCGCTGCGCGCGAGCTGATAGAGCGAGACGTACTCGCCGAACGAGCACGCCCGCTCGTACATGTCGCGCACGACCGACTTGGGCGACAACTCGAAGTCGCGGATCCACGGCTGGCTCGAGGCGAACACCTCGTAAGCCTGCGCGAGCAGCTCGTCCAGCGGCTTCGGCCACGTGATCTCCTCGAGCAGCTCCATGCGCTCGTCGTACTCGATGCCCTCGCGCTTCATCGCGGCCACGGCCTCTCCGCGCGCGCGGAACTGCTGCTGCGACAGGATCGGGCGCGGGTCGTCGAGCGTCGCCTCGATGACGCTGACGACGTCGAGCGCGTAGTGCCCCGTGCCGACCGATGACGCCGGGGCGACGGCATCCGGCCCCCGACCGAGTTCGACCTCGGGGTCGAGCATCTCGATCGCGGCGAGCGCGAACGGCGACAGCGGCTGGTTGAGCGCGAAATTCGGCTGCAGATCGACGGTCAACCGGATGCCGTCGGCCCCCGCCTCGACCACCCCGGCCTGCACGAGCGTGCGGAAGATCGCGATCGCGCGGCGGGCGAGCTCGTACTGCCGGGCGCGGGGCTCGTGGTTGTCGAAGACCAGCGAGCGGACGTTGCCGAAGACGTCGCCGCGGCGCGCGATGACGTTGATGAGCATGGCGGCGCTCAGCTTCATCTGCGGGACGAGCGGCTCGGGCTCCGCCGCGACGAGGCGGTCGTAGCTCTGCTCGCTCCAGTTGACGAAGCCCTGCGGCGCCTTCTTGCGGACGATCTTCTTCTGCTTCTTGAGGTCATCGCCGGCCTTGAGGATCTGCGCGGCGTTCTCGATCTCGTGATCGGGCGCCATGACGACGACGGTGCCCGCGGTGTCGTAGCCGGCCCGGCCCGCGCGCCCCGCGATCTGGTGGAACTCCCGCGCGGAGAGCTGGCGCATGCGCGTGCCGTCGTACTTGGTCAGCGCCGTCATGAGCACGGTGCGGATCGGCACGTTGATGCCGACACCGAGGGTGTCGGTTCCGCAGATGACGCGCAGCAGCCCCCGCTGCGCGAGGGTCTCCACGAGCCGGCGATACCTCGGCAGCATGCCGGCGTGGTGCACGCCGATGCCGGCCCGCACGTAGCGCGAGAGCGTCTTGCCGAACCCGGTCGTGAAGCGGAACCCGCCGATCGCCTCGGCGATCTCGTCGCGCTGCTCGCGTCCGATGATGCGGATCGACGACAGCGCCTGCGCGCGCTCCATGGCCGCGGCCTGCGAGAAATGCACGACGTAGATCGGCGCCTGCTTCGTGTCGAGCAGCTCCTGCACGGTCTCGTGCACGGGCGTGCGCGCGTACTCGAAGTGCAGCGGCACCGGACGCTCGACACCCGTCACCCGCGCGGTGGGCCGACCCGTCCGGCGCGACAGATCGTCGGCGATGTCCTCGACGTCGCCGAGCGTGGCCGACATGAGGATGAACTGCGCGCGGTTCAGCAGCAGCAACGGCACCTGCCATGCCCAGCCGCGGTCGGCCTCGCCGTAATAGTGGAACTCGTCCATGACGACCTGATCCACGTCCGCGTCGGCGCCCTGGCGGAGGGCCAGGTTCGCGAGGATCTCCGCCGTGCAGCACACGATCGGCGCGTCGGCGTTGACCGAGGAGTCGCCGGTGACCATGCCGACGTTCTCGGCCCCGAAGATGTCGACGAGCGCGAAGAACTTCTCGCTCACGAGCGCCTTGATCGGCGCCGTGTAATAGGTGCGGCCGCCCCGGGAGAGGGATGCCGCGTGCGCGGCGACCGCCACCAGCGACTTCCCCGTGCCGGTGGGCGTCGAGAGGATCACGTTCGCGCCCGAGACGATCTCGATGACCGCCTCGTCCTGCGCGGGATAGAGCGTGAGCCCGCGCGAGCCCGCCCAGTCGACGAAGCCGAGGTACACGGCATCCGGATCGGCACCGATGGGCACGTGTTCGAGGAGGGGGGTCACGCCCCCAGCCTCTCATCCGGCGGGTGGGTGGGGCGGTCGACGATCTCGAGAACCGTCGCGCCCCCGACCTCACGGGGTCGACGCGTACACCCCGACCTCGTCCTCGTCGAGCACGAACTGGATCGCCGTCCCCACGGGGTAGCGGGTGCGGAAGGGCTCGGGGAAGGAGGCGCTGACGATGAACTTCACCGCCGCCGGGAAGGGCCCCGCCCCGCACGATCCGAAGCGCACTCCCCGGGGCGAGGAGCGGGATGAGCCGCCGTCCCTCGCCTCCTCGGTGTTGAGGACGATCAGGCAGTCGGACCGATTGCCGTCCGAGTCGATCTGCGAGACTCCCGAGAAGACGGTCAACCCGTAGTAGTCCGCGAATCCCCGCGTCTGCTCCGGGTCGAAGCCGAGGTACCCCGATGCACCGAGCTCCGCCGAGGGGTCGGGCGTCAGCGCGTCGGTCTGGGCGATCCCGGAGGAGCCGTCGACCGTGAGGGAACCGACGGCCGCCGCGGTCACGGCGCTGGTCAGGGCGATCGCTGCCGCCATCGCCAGTGCCGCGATCACCACGCGTCGCCGCGAACGGAGAAACGGCGGACGCGGAGGGACCGGGTCCGCGGCGGGCTGCTCGGCTTCGTCCACCGGCTCGGCATCGGCGTCGACGCGCGGAGGGGGCGGCTCCGTCGACGGCGGAGCGGTCGTCGACCGCTCGCGATCCTCCAGCTCGCGCAGACGCGCGAGAGCGGCCGGATCGCTCGTGATGTCGGCTCGCGGGCCGTAGGCCCGTGCGCGGAGACGGTCGAGTTCGTGTGCGTCGTCCGGATCCATCCTCTGCATGGTGTCACGCCCGCATCCGTGCCGGAAGCGACGGGGCCGAGTCAGCCGGCGTCGCTGAAGACGCCGAGGTTCTCGCCGTCGAAGACGAACTGCACGCTGGACCCCGGGGGAAAGCGGGCCACGAACTCCGCGGGCTCGAGGGAGTTCACCACGAACTGGACGGTCGCGGGGAACACTCCCGCGCCGCACCCCGATTCTGAGAAGCCGGCGGAGTACCCGCCCTCTTCGAGCTTGTCCAGGGTCGCGGTCGGCACGAGGAAGATGCACGCGTTGCGCTCCCCCTCGGGCCCGAACTGCGCGTACGAGACGAACGCGGTCATTCCGTAGAAGTCCGGGTACGCGCGCGCGTCGGAGCTCACCGACCCGAAAGCGCCCGGCAACGCGCGTCCCTCGTCGGGGGCGAGCGTCGCGATCTGAGGGACCCCCGCGCTGCGGGACACCGGCGCGATGTCCATTCCGGCCGCGGTCACGGCACTCGATGCTCCCGCGGCGACCGCGATCGTCAGCGCCCACGCCCAGAACACACGTCGCGACCGGATCGGCACGGACCATCGGCCGCGCGGCCGCGCGGCGTCCGCCGATCCGTCGGACTCGACACCCGTCCGCGGCGCGGAGGGATCCTCCGTACCCATGGCGGCCGCCCCCTCTCCCGCACGCGGCGAGGGGGCGTTCGTGACCGGACGTGAGCGTCGGTCGAGCTCCTCGAGTTCGGCCAACCGGGCGACGGCGTCGGGATCATCGGAGATGTCGGCGCGCGGTCCGTACGCGCGCGCACGAAGACGAGCGAGCTCGCCGGCGTCGTCCGCGTTCATTCTGTGCATGGTGCCACGTCCGATTCATGCGTGGGAATAGATCGGCGGATGCCGCGTTGCATCTCACATGCGCTCCTTCGGCACACTCTCCTTCGGCCACTACGGCCCCCTCGGCGGCGGTCGCCAGCTGACCGCCGGCGACTCGATGCTCCAGGCGATCGACCTCGCCCAGGGCATGGACGACCTCGGGGTCAACGGCGTCTCGTTCCGTGTCCACCATTTCGCGCGCCAGCAGGCCGCCCCCATGCCGCTGCTCGCGGCGATCGCGGCACGCACGTCGCGCATCGAGGTCGGTACCGGCGTCATCGACATGCGCTACGAGAACCCGCTCATGCTCGCCGAGGAGGCGGCATCCGTCGACCTCATCAGCGGCAACCGCCTCGCCCTCGGCGTGAGCCGCGGGTCACCCGAGACGGTCGTCCGCGGCTACGAGGCGTTCGGCTACACCGGTTCGCAGGACCCCCGCGGCGGCGACATCGCGCGCGAGCACTTCGACCTGTTCCTGCGGGCGATCGACGGCGAGGGTCTCGCCGAGCGCGACCCGATGAGCCCCTTCGGCGGCGGCACCGGTCTGCAGCGGATCGAGCCGCACTCCCCCGGGCTGCGACAGCGCATCTGGTGGGGCGCCGGCACGACGGCGACCGCCGAGTGGGCCGGTCGCATCGGCGTGAACCTCATGTCGTCGACCCTGCTCACCGAGGCCGACGGCACGCCGTTCGACATCCTCCAGGCGCAGCAGCTCGACGCCTTCCGTGCGGCCTGGCGCGAGGCGGGCCACGCCGGTGAGCCGCGCACCTCGGTCAGCCGCAGTATCTTCCCTATCGTGACCGCCGAAGACGAGATGTACTTCGGCGGCTCCGCCGGCAGCGACCAGATCGGCGTGATCGACGGCATGCGCTCGACCTTCGGCAAGACGTACGCAGCGACGCCCGACGTCCTCGTCGAGCAGCTGCAGAACGACGCCGCGGTGATGGGCGCCGACACCCTGATGCTGACGATCCCGTCGCAGATGGGCGTGGAGTTCAACCTCCGCCTCGTCGAGAACTTCGCGCGTCACGTCGCGCCTTCCCTCGGCTGGCAGCCGACGCAGGCGGCTTCTCGCGTCTGAGACGAGAAGACGGCCCCGGATGCACCTCGTGGCATCCGGGGCCGTCGTCGTTCTCGGCCGGCGCGTGTTCAGCGCGCGGTGAGGCCCCGCGATCGGGCGATCGTCTGCGAGACGAGGTACTCGCCCCACGCCACGACGTACGCGCCGAGGGCGGCCCATACGTAGCCGCCGGACAGGACGCCGAGCGCTCCCAGCGCCCCCACGACGGTGAGGGCGATGACGACGATCAGCACCGGAACGAGCGCACGGGATGCCACGGCCCCCGTCGGCGTCCGCCACACGACCAGCAAGGCGCCGGCGGTGGCGATGAGCAGGATGAGCGGCGTCCACCACGACCCGAGCGTCGCCATGGTCGCGGAGGCGCCCAGACCCGCGATGACGAGGGACGCGGTGCGAAGCGCACGGGTTCGCGTGGACGGGACGGGGGTCTGCGATGCAGGAATGGGGGGCTCCTTCTCGAGCACGACGGGAGACGGTCACTCCAGGGTATCGAGGGTCGGCACCCGCGCCCTCCGCCTTCCGACGGAGCGCGATCACGTGGATAGGGTGAGCAACGCACCGCAGAGAACGACAGAAGGGGCTCCCGTGGTCCTCACCGCCTCACCGCAGGAACAGCCGGATTCGCTCGACCGGATCGCGCGCGATCTCGTCGCCTTCAAAGAGGCCCGCGGCCCCGTCTCGTACGGCGAGCTCGCCCGCCGGGTCGGCGAGGTGCGCATCGCGCGAGGCGTCGCGGCCACGGCGGCCTACCCGGCGAGGACCACGGTGTACGACGTGTTCCGCCCCGGGCGCACGCGCATGGACCCGGCGCTCGTGCACGACATCGTCCGCGCTCTCGGCGCGGACGACGCCGAAGCCGACACGTGGGTCGAGCGCTACCACCGTGTCCGCACCGTGACCGAGCCCGCGGCCCGCCCGCGGCCGGTCGCTCCCGTCGAGGCCACCGCCGCGCCCCGGACGACCGTTCTGACGCCGTCGGCCCCGGCCCGACGGCGGTGCGCTCCCCTGACGATCCTCGGATGCCTCGTCCTCAACCTCCTGGGACTCGTCGTGGTGCAGCAGCTCCACCTGCCGATCTACCTCGACATGGCCGGGACCGCCGTCGTGGCGATCGTCTTCGGGCCCTGGCAGGGCGTGGCCGTCGGCGTCATGACGAACCTCCTGGGCTTCGTCGTGGGGGTCCCGGGCGCCGCGCCCTTCGCGCTCGTCAACGTCGTCGGCGCACTCGTGTGGGGATACGGCATCCGCCGATTCGGCATGGGGAGCGACATCGTGCGGTACTTCCAGCTGAACCTGCTGGTGGCCGTCGCGTGCACGATGGCCGGAGCCCCTCTCAACGTCCTCCTCTTCAGCGGTTTCTCCGGCCACGGGTCCGACACCGTCACCGTGTCGCTCGAGCATCTCGGGCTGCCCCTCATCGCCGCGGCCTTCTCGACGAACATCCTCACCTCGGTCATCGACAAGCTTCTCGCGGGTTTCATCGCGCTGATCGTGTTCGTGTGGCTGCGTCGCACCTTCCACGTCTCGGCCGCGCATATGCCGCTGGTCGATCACCTGCACGCCCCGCTCGCGCGCCGGCGAGCCCTCGACGTCTTCCCCGTGCGGGTCGCTCTGCGGTGACGCTTCCCCCGAGAGAACCCTCTGAAACCCCGACGATTCGGGCGGAGTCCGCTTGGAGGTCACCCGGGCGCTCTACGCTGAGTGGCCGGAGAGGGCAGGAGTCCCCTCCTCGGTCGACGAAGCCATCGCATCGGGAGGGGTGAAATGGAGCTGTCACGACGGAACCTGCTCGTCGGCACCCTGAGCGTCCTCGGCCTCGGTGCGGGCAGCGTGGCCGCCGCCTCCCTGATCACGCGCGGAGGCCCCGAGAAACCCCTGGCCGGTCCCTCCGCGCACTCGGCCTCCCCGACCCCCACGCGCAGTCCGACAGCCACAGCGGAAGACCTCCGGCTGCACGCGTGGGACAGCGTCGTGCGTTCGATCTCGGATGCCGCCGACGCGACCGTCACGCTCGCCTCGGGCGCTCTGCCCGCCGGGGTGGGGATCACGGCGGGGCGTCTGAGCGGACGCCCCACGACCGAGGGCGCCTACCGGTTCGCCCTCGAGGTCCAGGACGGGAAGACGCGACGACTGCGCACCTTCGCGGGCACGGTCGCCCCGCTCAAGCGGGATCTCAACATCTCGCTGAGCCTCGACCAGCGGACCCCGATGTCGGTCACGGCGAAAGAGCTCGACCGGATCGCCCACCTCGGCGCGAACGCGACGCTGGTCATCTACTGCTTCATCTCCGACTCGACCTCCACCGCCTTCACGCGCGTGTCGGATGACCGCATCGACGAAGCCTTCCGGCTGGCTCGGGACCGCGGCATCCGCATCACGATGGTCAAGCCGCACATCGTCACGAACGAGCTGGGCGACGGGTTCTACCGCGGCGACTACGCCCCGGCATCCCTCGACGCGTTCTTCACGAACTGGCAGGCGCAGCTGCAGTACTTCGCCACCCTGTGCGCGCAGAACGACGTGGAGTACCTCGCGCTCACGTGCGAGCAACCCGCCCAGACCGACGCGTCGACCTACGAGCGATGGGTGCCGCTCATCCAGAAACTCCGCGACACGGAGCCGGGGGTCAAGCTCACCGCCGCCTTCACGACCCTCGAACTCTTCCTGCTCTACACCTACTGGATCCCGCAGTCGACGCCGCACATGGCGCGGTTGCTCGACGTCTTCGGCATCAACTCGTGGATCCTGCTCACCGACAAGGTCTACACGCCCGAGGCGCCGAACATCACGGTCGACGAACTCGTCGCCGGCTGGCGGGGCGGCGGCGGGAAGACCGACGATCATCTCGGCAAGCTCGAGGCCGTGTGCGACGGTCTGCGCATCCCGTTCCTCATCACCGAGGTCGGGGTGCGTCCGCGCGTCGACGGCCTCTCGAAACAGGACAACAGCTCCCCCGCCACGGGAGCGGAGGACTTCGACGTGCAGGCGCTGCTGTACCGGTCCGTCCTGCAGGGTCCCCTGCAGTCGCGGTGGTGCACGGGAGCCTCCATCTGGCACACGCGCGCCCCGTTCGCGTTCGGCCCCCTCAGCGGAAAACGCCTGTACCCGGGCGAGACCGTCCTGAAGACGGCGCTCGCCGACACCCCGGCGCTGGCCACGAAGAGCTTCTGAGGCGGACGGACGGGCGCCTCAGCTCCGAGCGGTCAGCGACCCGCGCGATCCCCCGCCGCACGCGATGGCGGTGAGGCGACGTCCAGACGATCGAGGCCCCGCAACGACGTCCAGATGAGCTCCTCGCCCTTCGCCGCGTGCTGCGACGCGCGCACGGCCCGCTCGTCGGCCCAGGAGTTCAGCACGTGCCCGCTGTGCCCCCGGACGTGCTCGAGCACCACGTCGGGGAGCCCCGCCGCCCGCCGGGCATCACGCGCGGCGATGAGCGCTTCGAGGATGCCGCGGTTGGCGACGGGCTTCTTCGCGCTCGTCACCCAGCCGCGGCGACGGTGCCCGTCCATCCACGACGAGTACGTGTCGATCGCGTACTTCGAATCGGCCTGGACGACCAGTTCGCGCACGTCGGCGTGGTCGGTGATGGCGTGCAGGAGGCCGAGGAGCTCGCCGATGTTGTTGGTGCCCTCCGGGATGGAGCCGGCCGCCCAGTGGCCGTCCTCGCCGACCCACGCCCAGCCCGCGGGTCCGGGGTTGCCCTTGCAGGCGCCGTCGGTGGCGACGACGTAACGATCGACGGATGCGGGGGCAGGCGTGCTCATCCCTCCAGTTTCGCCCCTTTCGGGTCGCTCCCCGTGCACGCCCCCGGCCCGGGTGACATCCGAGGTGAACTGAGCGCGGTCAGGGCGGGCCGGGCCGCGAGGGCGGACGTCGCCCGGGAGAAGGGATGCCACCCTGTACCGGTACTCCGCCCGGATCCGCCCCCGAGAAAGGCGCCAGCCATGTCTTCTGCTTCCGATCGTCGCATCCACCCCGGCGCGCTCACCGCGATCATCGTGTCCGTCGTGCTCATCGCCGGCGCCGTCGTCTTCGCCGCGTGGTACCTGACGTCGGCCGCCTCGGAGTCGGATGCCGCACCCTCGGTCGACCCGACCGTGGCCAACACGCAGGCGACCGATCTGCTCGTCCAGTGGCAGGCGGCCTTCACGGCGTACAAGGACGCGAACGGCAGCTACCCGGAGATGCCCGACGGGGGGTACTGCCTGGGAACGGGCTTCCCGGTCGGAGCCGGTGGAACCGCGAACTGCCGGGATTTCACCGCCACGAGCTACTACACCGAAGAAGCCAGCAAGCCCCTGATGGAGGCCCTGTCCTCCGTCGGCGATCTTCCGACCGGCGGGGCGTCCCTGCCCGTCCGCGGAACGGTCGGTCCCTACGCGCTCTACGAGGGCAGCACGATCAACCTGCTGACCGCGGAGACCGGCGCGTGCGTGGCCCCCGCCGTCCAGGTGTGGACCGACGGCGAGGGCCTCGACATCTGCGCGATCACACTCGATCGCTGACGGTCAGTTCTTCCCGCTGTCGGCCTTCTTCGAGCCCGCTTCGAGAACGTCGCCGGCGGGGAGCTCCTGGTGCCCGCCGAACTGCAGACGCATCGCCGACAGCACCTGGTTGGCGAAGTGGTCCTCGCCTCGCGAGGCGAAGCGCTCGAACAACGACGCGGCGAGCACCGGCACCGGAACACCCGTGTCGACGGCGGCCTTGACCGTCCAGCGACCCTCGCCCGAGTCGGAGACACGACCGGCGAGGCCGTCGAGCGTGGGGTTCTGCGCGAGGGCCGCGGCGGTGAGGTCGAGCAGCCACGACGAGATGACCGAGCCGCGTCGCCAGAGCTCGGTCACTCGCGCGGTGTCGATGTCGAACTGGTAGAACTCGGGCTCCTCGAGCGGCGCGACCTCGGCCGAGTGCTCGCCCTGGTGCAGGCCCGCGTCGGCGTTGTTGAGGACGTTCAGCCCCTCGGCGAGCGCGGCCATGATGCCGTACTCGATGCCGTTGTGGACCATCTTCACGAAGTGGCCGGCGCCCGAGGGACCGCAGTGCAGGTAGCCGCGCTCCTCGGTCGAGTAGTCGCCGGTGCGCCCGGGCGTGCGCTCGACCTCACCGGGCCCGGGTGCGATGGTGCGCAGCACCGGCTCGAGGTGCGCGACGGCTTCGTCGTGGCCACCGACCATGAGGCAGTACCCGCGCTCGAGGCCGAAGACGCCGCCGCTCGTGCCCACGTCGACGTAATGGATGCCGGAGTCGTTGAGCTTCGCCGCGCGACGCACGTCGTCGCGGTAGTTCGAGTTGCCGCCGTCGATGATGATGTCGCCCGGCTCGAAGACCTCGGCGACCTGGTCGACGACGCTGCCGGTCAGACCCGCGGGGATCATCAGCCACACGGCACGCGGCCTGGTGAGCTTGGACGCGAGATCGGCGATGCTGGTCGCACCGAGCGCCCCTTCCGCGACGAGGGCGGCCACGGCATCCTGATTCACGTCGAAGACGACGCAGTCGTGACCGTCCTTCATGAGCCTGCGGACGATGTTGGCGCCCATTCGTCCGAGACCGACCATGGCGAGTTGCATTGGTTCCCCGTTCATCGTGGATGGTTCATCGTGCAGGGGCGCGTCAGACGACCCCTCTCGCGAGTCTAGGAGCGCGAACCCGCGTCGAGGTCCGCCTTGCGGGGCGGGGCGGGGGCGGTTCTCACCTCAGGATGCCGAGCGACCGGGCCGTCGAGACGGCCGCCGTCCGCGAGGTCACGCCGAGCTTCGAGAACACGTGGGCGAGATGCGACTTCACCGTGGCGTCCGTGATGTGCAGGCGTTCGGCGACGTCGGCGTTCGAGGCGCCGCGCGCCACGAGCCGCAGCACCTCGATCTCACGCGCGGAGAGGCTGATCCGCGGCTCGCGGAGACGGGCCATGAGCCGCCCCGCGATGGCGGGAGCGAGCGCGCTGTGGCCGGCGGCGGCGGCGCGAACCCCGGCGAGCAGCTCGTGCGGGGGCGCGTCCTTGAGGAGGTAGCCGCTGGCGCCGGCCTCGACGGCGCCCAGGATGTCGCCGTCGGTGTCGTAGTTGGTGAGGATCAGCACGTACGGCGGGGCGGACAGCGCGCGGACGCGTCTGGTCGCCCCGGCACCGGCGGCGCGGTCGCCGAACTGCAGGTCCATCAGCACGAGCTCGGGCGAGAGGGCGGCGGCGAGTTCGACGGCCTCGTCGGGCGTCGCGGCCTCCCCCACCACGTCGATGTCGGCCTCGGCATCCAGGAGCGCGCGAACACCCGCCCGCACGACGGGGTGGTCGTCGGCGATCACGACGCGGATCACCGCGGACCCCCGATCGGCAGCGTCACGGCGACGATGGTGCCCGCCGCCGGCGCGCTCGTCACCGCGATCGTCCCGTCGAGCTGGTCGACGCGCTCGCGCATGGCGCGCAGACCGAAGGAGTCCGTGCCGCTTCCCTGCGCCTCCGGACCGTCGGGGTCGAAGCCGCGACCGTCGTCGGCGATGGTCAGCTGCGCGTCCCGCCCGCTCGTGGTCAGCGCCAGGCGCACCCGCGTCGCCGCGGCGTGCTGGGCGACGTTGGCGAGAGCGCCCTGCGCGATGCGCAGGAGAGCGGTCTGCGCATCCATCGGCAGCTCGACCTCCTCCGTCACGTCGACGTCGACGGCCACGCCCGCGTGCTCTCCCCAGCCGCGGGCGAGACGCTCCAACGCGGGCCCGAGGCCCTGGGTCAGACTCGGCGGCGCGAGCTCGCGGATGAACCGTCGGGTCTCGGCGAGGCCGTCGGCGGCGGTCTCGCGCGCGAGCCGGATGTGCGCGATGCCCGGGCCCGTGGCATCCGCCCGTTCGGCCGCGTACAGCAGCATCTGGATGCTCGACAGCCCCTGGGCGACGGTGTCGTGGATCTCGCGCGCGAGGCGCCCCCGCTCGGCGAGGGTGCCCTGTTCCCTCTCGGCCGCGGCCAGGCGGTCGCGGGTCGCGATCAGCTCGGCCATCAGCTCCTCGCGCTCGGCCGCGCGACGCTCGAGGGCGGCGTAGCCGAGGCCGATCAGCAGGGCGACACCGGCTCCCACGACGGGTCCGACGACGCCGCCCACGGTGAGACCCCCGTGCAGGGCGAACGCGGCGATCGTGAGACCGGTCGTCGCGATCACGGTGAGGGGTCCGAGACCTCGGGGCAGCACGTGCAGGTACAGGAAGAAGAGCGGGAACACGAGGTATGCCGCCTCGGGCACCAGCCACACCAATGCGGCCCACACCACCGTCAGGGCGAGGACCCACGCGATGCCCGCGCCCGAGCGCCCGCCGCGCGCGATCCACACGCCCGCGGCGTAGATCAGCCCGAGCGCGGCGGCGAGCGCGAGCGGGGTGACTCCGGCGCCCGTCACGAGCACGCGGACGACGACGAGGACCAGCAGGCCGACGAAGAGCGCGTGCAGCCCGATGCGCAGCCCCGCGAACACCGGGGCGAGAGGGCGATGAGACATGTCGGGATCCAGGCTACGGATGCCGCGCGCCCGGCGGATCATCCGAAAGGTGGAAGGAAGGTTCGCCCGGGACGGCGATGACCAGGTGGCATCCGGTCACGAGGGTGGAAGAACGCCGACGAGACCCGTCGGCCGGAAGGAGGCGACGTGTACGTCGCATGGCGCGATCTGCGGTTCGCCCGCGGGCGATTCGCCCTCATCGGGGCGGTCGTCGCCCTCATCACCCTGCTCGTCGGATTCCTCTCGGGCCTGACCGGAGGCCTCGCCGCGCAGAACGTCTCGGCGGTGCTCGCCCTGCCCGCCGACCGGCTCGTCCTGCACCCGGTCGGTGACGCGGCGGCGACGTTCGCCGACTCCACGATCGATCAGTCGACCGTCGACGCGTGGCGTTCGGCCCCCGGCGTCGACGCCGTCACCCCCGTCGGCATCGCCCAGACGCGCGCCGAGGGGCCGGGAGCCTCGACCGCGGTGGCCCTCTTCGGCCTCGACGCCGGCACGAGCTTCCCCGCTCCGCGCCGCGACGACGAGATCGACCTGTCGGCGGGAGCCTCGAAGGACCTGGGCGCCGTGGTCGGAGACAGCGTCACGATCGCCGGATCCGCGTATCGGGTCGCCGCGATCGGCGGCGACGAGTGGTACAGCCACACCCCCGTGGTCACGCTCACCGCGACCGCGTGGGCTGCCCTCGACGAGCGTCTGGGCGGAACGGGACAGCCGACGGTGCTCGCGGTCTCCGGCTCCCCCGCGTGGGACACCGTGGCCGCCGACACCGGGACCGCGGCATCCACTCCCCTGTCGAGTCTCACGGCGCTGTCGACGTTCCGTTCCGAGATCGGGTCGCTCGCTCTCATGATCGCGATGCTCTTCGGCGTCTCCGCCCTCGTCGTGGGCGCCTTCTTCACCGTCTGGACCATGCAGCGCTCGGCCGACATCGCCGTGCTCAAGGCCCTGGGAGCAAGCACTCCCGCCCTCGTCCTCGACGCACTCGGTCAAGCCACCGTGGTCCTCGTGCTCGGGGTGGGGGTCGGCATCGGTCTCACCGCCCTGCTCGGTGCCCTCGCCGGAGGAGCACTGCCCTTCGTCCTGAGCCCTCTCACGACCCTCGCCCCCGCGGCGGTGATGATCGTGCTCGGCCTGCTCGGCGCGGCCGTGTCGCTGCGCACCGTCACCTCGTCCGACCCTCTCACCGCCCTCGGGAGCACCCGATGATCCTTCTCGACGACGTCACCCTCACCTACCCCGACGGCGACGCCCGCGTCACCGCCGTCGACCACGTCACGCTGGAGGGCCGCCCGGGCGTGGTCACCGGCATCACCGGGCCCTCCGGCTCGGGCAAATCGAGCCTGCTGGCGCTCGCCGCGACCCTCATCCGCCCGGACTCCGGCCGCGTGATCGTGGACGGGGTGGATGCCACCGGCCTCGACGCCGCGGGGCGCACGGGGCTGCGGCGCGAGCGGATCGGCATCGTGTTCCAGCAGCCGCAGCTGCTTCCCTCGCTCACCGCGCGCGAGCAGCTGCGTGTGATGGCGGAACTCGGCGGACGCGGGCTTCGGGAGCGCCGTGCCGCGGTGCGGGGTCGGGTGGACGAGTTGCTGGATGCCGTGGGCCTGGGCGACCACGCCGATCGCCGCCCCGCGCAGCTGTCGGGCGGTCAGCGCCAGAGGGTCGCGATCGCCCGCGCCCTGGTGCACGAGCCCCGCGTGCTGGTGGTGGATGAGCCGACGAGCGCGTTGGACAGCGCCCGCGGCGCGGAGATCATGGCGCTGATCTCACGGCTGACGCATGAGCGCGACACCGCGACCCTCCTCGTGACGCACGACCTCGTGCACGCGGGGGCGCTGGATGAGACGGTCGAGGTCGTCGACGGTCGAGCGAGCCGCGTCGCCGCCGTGTGATCCCCGGCGCGCGCGGGATCGTCGGGCCCGGCGGGCCCATCGCATCGCGCGCGCCGCGACCGCGAGCCATCCCGCCACCGCCGGGGCGAGGACGGCGAGCCACCAGGGCGGAGGCAGGGTGGTGCCCGCCGGAGCTCCCGGCTCCGGCGCGACGTCGTCGGCGATGCGCTCCGCGTGCACGACGAGGCGATGCGTGTTGATGCCGATGGGCGTGCAGGTCACGAGGGAGACGAGGTCCCGACCGTCCTGCACCGCGAGGCGGGAGATGTCGGTCGGCAGCACCACGTCGGAGTCGGTCACCCGGTACCGCAGGGTGCGTCCGAGGACGTCGACGTCGATCTCGTCACCCGCGTGGAGCTTGTCGAGGTCGGAGAGGAGCGTGGCGTCGGGGAGGCCCGAGTGGCCCGTCAGGACCGCGTGCGTCCCCGGCCCACCGACCGGTAACGACGAGCCGTAGAGGTGGCCGAGCCCGCGGTCGAGAACGTCGGGAGTCGATCCGTGGAAGACGGGCAGATCGACGGCGATGGCGGGGATGCGCACGCGCGCGATCACGCCGTTCGGGTCGAGGGAGAGCTGCGAGAGGTAACGCGCAGCGGCGGCGTCGACGCCCGGCTTCCCGGCGTCGTCGCCGAAGGGATCGATGAGCAGCCCCGTGGCCTCGCGGAGGTTGTAGTCCTGGGCCGAGGAGAGCGAACGGTCCACGACCTCTCGATCGGCGACGTCGATCACCTGGGCGTATCCCTCGACGACCGTGTTGGTGCGGATGAGGTCGAGCCAGCTCGCGGTGGGGGGATACATCATCACCGCCACCCCGATGAGCGCGGCGGTGGCGAGCAACAGGTCCTGGCGGGCACGTCGCGCGCGGGTGCGCAGGGTGCGCGCCGTCCGAGACGGCACCGAGGAGGGCCCCGGCCGCCGACCGGCGTCCGAGACCCTCCTGGTCTTCACGAGAGAGCCGCTCAGGCCCGGCGACGCGCCCGGCGCACCAGCACGACGCCGAGAGCGAGCACCACCAGTGCACCTCCGGCCGCGGTGAACGCCGCGCCCGTCGATCCACCGGTGAGCGGGAGAGTGAACGGCGGGATGGGCGAGTCCGCGATGTCGGCGACGTTCGGCGAGGTGGTCGATCCGACGGCCACGGTGATCTTCACGGGCTGAGCGAGCTTCTGGTACCCGGTGGGTGCCGTGGTCTCGACGAGCCAGTAGTCGCCCGTGCGCAGCCCGGCGACCTGGACGGAACCGTTCGCACCGGTGGTCGCGCCCGTCACGACGGCCGTCGCGCCCGCCGTGCTCGGGTCGACGGCGTAGACGTCGAAGACGGCGCCGGCCAGTGTCTTGGTGCTGTCGCCGGTCACGTGCTTGACGACGCGCAGGGCGCCCCAGGTGGAGGGAGTCGGCGTGGAGCTGGCCCCGTGCGTGTGCTGCGGATCATTGATGTACGCGGTGGCCGTGTTGCTGATGGTGCCATCACCGATCGAGAGCACGGTGGTGTCGATCTCGACGATCACCTTCGCCGTGCTCGCCACGCCGTTGAGCTTGGCGAGACCCGCGGCGGTGAACGAGACCACGACGTCACCGGATGACCCGACGGCGGGTGCCGTCAGCGAGTAGTCCGTCGTGGCGGTGAGGGTCGACGTCGACGAACCGTCGACGAGCGAGACGACGGCGCTCGAGTAGCCGAGCCGACTCTCGAGCGTGTCGCTGATCTCGTAGGACGAAATCGAGGTGCCCGCCGGCGCCTTCGAGACGTCGTTGGTGATGGTCCACGGGAGCGTGTCGCCGATCACGTGCGCTTTGCTCTCGTCGACGGTCTTGGTCACGCGGGAGACCGCGTTCTTCGGATAGACGTGCACGTCGTAGTTCCACGAGCCGTTGGCCGGCTGCGGCAGCGCGACCAGGAAGGGGACGGCGGGCGAGACCACCGACGACGTTCCGGGGGCGGTCTCGCGCACGAGGTACAGGCCGATGCCCACGGTGGGGGAGGTCAGCGTGATCTCACCGGCGCTGTCGGTGGTGCGGACGATACCCGTGCCGAGCGTGTGCGTCGCCGACGAGCCGTACACGTCGGCGACGGTCAGCGTGCTCGCGGTCGCCCAGCCCGTGTCGGTCGTGAGGTCGACGTCGGTGACCTTCTGCACCGTGAACTCGACATCCGCGAGCGGGGTACCACCGGGGTTGGCGATCTTCGTTCCGTCGTTCGTGCCGAGGGTGCCGGTCGCGGGCTGCTCGAACTTGTGGATTGTCAGCGAGACCGAGGCGGAGGGGTCGATATCGGCGGACGAGGCGTGAGCCGGTGCGGCCGCGGCCAGGAGTGCGGCCGCCACCCCCGCCGAGGCGAGGAGTCGGAGCCGGCGCGAGAACCGGGTGGTGGTCATAGTCCTTCTGCTTTCTGCGTTTCGATGGATGTCGGAGTCGGAGGAGAGGATTTGGAAGCGGATGCCGCCGCGCGACGACGCCGCGAGCGCACCCACAGGAAGGCGGCCGACGCCATCAGGACGACCCCGGCGCTCGTGAAGGCGATCGTGCCCGGACCGCCCGCCGACGGCAGGGCCACGACGCGGGCGTCCCAGATGCGCAGGGTGCGCGAGGCGGTGTCGTAGGAGACGAGTGGGTCGGCGGTCGAGGCGAGGTCGATCGAGCCGTCGGGGTGGGCGGCATCGTGACGCACGGTGAAGGCGATGGGGGCGACGAGGGGCGCGTACCCGCTCGGCGCCGCCGTCTCGACGAGCCAGTACGACCCCTCCGCGATGTCGACGAGGGCGAACCGGCCGGGCTGGGCTCCCGTCTGCAGCACTCCCGAGACGGCGGCTCCGGGATGCCCGTGATCGTCCGCGCGGAGGTCGAACGCCGCGCCGTCGAGGAGTGCGGGCGCTGTCTGTCCGCGGTCGCTATAGGAGTGCTTCTCGATGTCGAACGTCAGGATGCGCTCGTCGGTCACGTCGGCCGTCGTGACGTCGAGGCGGGAGGCACCGATCGTGAACGAGGTCGACGCGGTGGCGAGGTGGTAGCCGTCGGGCGGCGACTTCTCAGTGAGCGTGTACGTGCCCCAGGACAGACCCGTGACGCGGAACACGCCGGGACGCGCGTCGGTGTCGGCACCGGAGTACCCGGTCTGACCGGTGTTGTCACCGACGTCGACGGAGGTCCCGCTCGGAGCCGTCAGGGTGAAGGTCGCACCCCCGACCACCTTCCCGCTCACCTCATCGGTCTTCCTCCACGTCACCGATCCGGGCTGGTCGGCGTTGGTGAGGGTGCACGTGACGCGCTGACCGTCGGCGATCGCGACGGTCGAGCTGCTCCCCACGGCGACGGTCGTCCCCGACGCATCGGCGCACGACACCGCCTCGAGCACGTACCCCGGCTGCGCCGTCTCGGCCAGCGTGTACGTCGTCGGCTCCACAACGCGCGTCTGCCCGGATGTGAAGGCGAGCGACGTGGTGCCCGCCGTCGCGGAGAGCTGCCAGGTCGACGCGTCGGCGGGCGCGTCATGACGGATGTCGAACGCCTTGACCAGAGTGAGCTTCGGCTTCAGCACGTTCACGAAGGCGCAGCTGACGCGCACTCCCCGATCCGGCGCCGCGGGATTGGTCGGGATCGTGGCCGTTGCCGTCGAGCCGCTCCCCGAGGAGATCACGCCCGATGCCGACCGGCACGACCACGTCGTTCGATAGTCGTTCGGATCCGTCGTTCCGGCCGGGTCTTGGACGACGTCGTACGTGGACTCCGCGAGCACGGGCAGAGGACCGACCACGGCCGGTTGCACCCCCGTCGCGCTGCCCGTGGTCGAGTTCGTCATGGACGTGACCGTGCCGCTGCGGATGGAGAGCGTGAACTGGTCGCTCGGCGCGTTGCGCGCGTCGACGCTCACGGTGCCCGTCATCGTCGGCGGAGCGAGACAGCTGCCGAGGTCGGTGTTGGAGGGGAGGGAGGTCGTCACCGTGTCCAACTTCGTCCAGGTGGTGGGGTCGAAGCGCGCGACGGTCGTCCAGTTGCTGAGGTAGGCGTTTCCGAGATTGTCGAAGTCCAGACCGTTCGTGCCCGGCAGGCCCCCGGCGATGGTCTTCGACGTCGACGCCGGGACTTCGCCTCCCGTGCTGGCCGCCAGACTCGCGGCGGAGACGATGATGAGGTTGGTCGCCTCCCACGAACCGCGGACGATGTAGAGATTCCCGTCGGCGTCGAAGGCGATGTCACCGTTCGGCTGGCCCGAATCGGTGATACCCGTCCAGGCGAATCCGCGGTCGGAGAAGGAGTGCGCATTCGGCGCGTACTCGAAGATGCGGAAGCGATACTCCTGGACGCCGGCATGGTCCGCCTTCTCGAACCCGCCGAAGTAGAAGTCCCCGGTGTCGAGGTCGAGCGCTCCGCCGATCAGGTCGCCCGCGAATGCGGCGATGTAGGAGTCCGACGTGGTGGTGAACGTCTGACCTCGGGCGTCGTACGTCAGGATGCTGGCCTTGTTGTTGCCCCCGTTCCCCCAGCTTCTGTCGTAGGAGTACGCACGGTCGCCACTGGCGGTGATGCCCAGGCCGTTGGCGAAGGACGCCTTCCACGAGCCCATCGACGACGTCGTCCCGTCGGGCGCGATCTGGGTGATCTCCCCGGATGACGACACGGCGTACTCGTAGTGGGGAAGGCATTGGAACGGCTTCCACGTTGCCGCGGCCGCGGGGGGCGCGTCGACGACGGTCGTCGCGACCGATCCGATCACGGCGAACGCGACAACGACGACGGATGCGACGAACCGGCGGATCGCACGGGTGTACGTGGCGGACATGGTCTCCTCGATGGCGCGGAGGAGCAGACCGAGGATCACGCAGAGGTGCCGCGGAGCGCGTCAGCGCAGCCCCTCGAGGGCAATGATGGGGCTGCCGGCGTGCCCCATCGGCGCGGATGCCGGCTATCTCACGAACAAGCCCACCCGGTCGGACTCAGCCGTCACCCGACCGTCATCGAAGGTCCCCGCGCGCGCCCGGATGCTCGGGGATCACCGCTTCACGCGCGTGGGATCACAGACCTCGGGTGTTGAACCACCGTCGCCGTCGATCGGCCTCGACGCGGGTTTCGTCGCCCCGCCAGGTCTCGTGCGGGGGGATGCGGCCGTCCGTGAGTTCGACGAAGGCCCAGCAATGCGGGCACAGCGCCCGACCGTCCGGATACCCGTCGTCCAGCGTGGGCGCGGGCTCCGCCGGCTCGCCGACGCGGGGGCACTCGGGCGGATCGGCCTGCAGGTCGCTCCACAGCAGCCGTCCGCCCTTGCGGTGGTGAAGGCCGCGGTGGCCGTCCTCACGGGTGCAGATCTCCCCGTTCCGTCGGCTGAGGCACAGCCTCCGGGCGGCGCCCGGGAGCGCTGCCAGTGTTCGCGTCATCCTTCGATTGTCGCCGCTGCGAGCGCAGCGGGGGCAGGTGCGGGATGCGCACGGGGCGATGGGGACCGGTGGGGAAGGGGTCGGCGGTCATCGCTGACCGCCTCCGGTGCGACGAGAGAACATGTCGACCTCCTGATGCCTCGACCCTCCGTCCGCGAGCCGAGAAATCCGAGGGGGTTGACAGACTCCGAGTCAGTGCTAGCGATACCCCATGGGGGTATCATCGAGGGCATGCACGGATACGTGGGCCACAAAGACGAGCTCCTCAAGCGTCTGCGCCGCGCCGAGGGCCAGGTGCGCGGTATCGCGCGGATGGTCGACGACGACCAGTACTGCATCGACATCCTCACGCAGGTGTCCGCCGTCACGAAGGCGCTCGAGAACGTCGCCCTCTCCCTGCTCGACGACCACCTGTCGCACTGCGTGGCCGAGGCGGCAGCGCAGGGCGGCCCCGTCGCCGAAGAGAAGCTCAGAGAAGCCAACCAGGCGATCGCCCGCCTGGTTCGTTCGTAAGGAGACACGCATGACCGAACAGCGCATCGACCTCGGCCTCACCGCCTCGACGCCCTCCGCGGGAGGGTGCGGCGACGGCTGCGGGTGCGGGTCAGCGGCATCCGGGGCTCCCTCCGTCCCGGCGGACACGACCGCCTCCAAGACGACGACGTTGAGCGTGGAAGGCATGACGTGCGCGCACTGCGTGCGCGCGGTGACCGAAGAGCTCAACGCCCTCGACGGCGTGACGGTGGTCGATGTCGACCTTCGCGTCGGCGACGCGTCGCTCGTGCGCTTCACGGCGCCCCACCCCATCGGCGACGACGAGATCTCCGCCGCCATCGACGAGGCCGGCTACACGCTGGTGCGCTGAACGCTCACACGGAGCGGCGCAGGACCGCTTCGACGGCGGCGTGGAACGTCAACAGCTGGGCGACCTCGACCGCCCGGTCGTAGCGCGTGCCGCCGAGGGCGACGAAGACGGATCCGACGACCTCCACGTAGCCGACGATGTACCCCTCGCTCGCGACCTCGTAGAGGTCCATGTCGATGCGCGTCCAGGGGATCTCGACGGGGGCCGGCGGGGCCGCGACGGCGGCGGCGACGAGACCCGGGCGGCTGAGAGATGCTTCCATGACCATGTGAGACTCCTTGGGTCGTCCGGGTGTGTTCTCACCCTGCGCCCCGAGCTTCTGATCCGCCCCGGCCTTGACGAAACCCCTACGCCCGGCTAACTACTTCACAGCGCAGCCCGCGCCGGGCGGCCGCGGCGCGGACGCTCGTCCGAGATGGCGAGTCCCGTCGACCCGGCCGCCACGTCCTCCACCTCGTCGAGCCAGCGCAGCTCGGCCTCGAGACGCGCGCGCCGGGCCGCCGCCACGATCGCCGTGCCGGTGGCATCCATCCCCTCCCCCGGGGTCTGCTCTTCGGCGAGGGCCGCACGGACGCCGGCGCGCTGAGCCGACAGGATGCCGACGACGTCGGTGCCCGGGAGAGTGACCGCCAGAGCGATGCGCAGGGCCACCTCGTCGCGACCGTCGGCCACGGACGCCGTCTTCAGCCACGCGTGCGCCTCCCGGCGCCCCGCCGGCGTGACGCTCCAGAGCACCCGGCCGTCGTCGTCCACGCCGTCGTTGTCGACGAGCCCGTCGCGTTCGAGTCGCTCGAGCGTCGTGTAGACCTGGCCGACATTGACGGAGGCGCCCGTGCGACGGATGTACTCCGCCCGCAGCTGGGAGCCGTAACAGGCGCCCTGGTCCAGGATCGCTAGCAGGCTCTGACGCACGGACACAAGGGACCTCCGACCCACCGGGGAATGACTTTCCGAGTATATGGTTCGACGCCGAGGGATCCCCCTCAGCCCCGCCGTTGCGCGGGAGTAGCCTGTGGTCTGACCACAGAAAGCATTCTCGATCGGAGGCTCCTCGTGGAGTGGCTCGACCCCCTCGCTCTCGCCCGCTGGCAGTTCGGGTTGACGACCCTGTACCACTTCCTCTTCGTGCCTCTGACGCTGGGGATGTCGCTCGTCGTGGCGATCTTCCAGACCGTCTGGTACCGCACCGGAGACGTGAAGTGGCTGCACCTCACCCGGTTCTTCGGGAAGATCTTCCTCATCAACTTCGCCATGGGCGTCGTGACCGGCATCGTGCAGGAATTCCAGTTCGGCATGAACTGGTCGGCTTACTCCCGCTTCGTCGGCGACGTGTTCGGCGCCCCGCTCGCCTTCGAGGGCCTGCTGGCCTTCTTCCTCGAGGCGACCTTCATCGGCCTGTGGATCTTCGGCTGGGACAAGCTCCCCCGCCTCGCGCACCTCGCGAGCATCTGGATGGCGACCCTCGGGGCGACGTTCTCGGCGTACTTCATCATCGCCGCCAACGCCTTCATGCAGAACCCGGTCGGCTACCAGATGGCCGCCGACGGCCACCGCGCCGAGCTCGTCGACTTCTGGGCGATGCTGACCAACCCGGTGGCGCTCGCGGCCTTCCCGCACACGATCTTCTCGGGCTGGATGTTCGCAGCCATGATCGTCGCCTCGATCTCGGCCTGGCACCTCGCCCGCGGGCGCAACGTCGAGATGATGCGCACGACCCTCCGCTTCGGCCTGTGGTCCGCGATCGTGTCCTTCGTGCTCGTCGCGGTCGCCGGCGACCAGCTGAGCCTGGTGATGGTGGCGACGCAGCCGATGAAGATGGCGGCGGCGGAGGCGACCTTCAACACGGTCTGCGGACAGGATGCCTCGTTCTCGATCTTCACGCTCGGCACCCCCGACGGTACAAGCGAGCTGTTCTCGATCCGCGTGCCCTTCCTGCTCAGCATCCTGTCGACGCACTCCCTCGACGGCTGCGTGGAGGGCATCAACGACCTGAACACGATGTACAGCCAGCAGATGTTCCCGCAGTTCGCCGACCAGGTGGACGGGAACTTCGCGCCCGTGCTGTGGGTCACCTACTGGGCCTTCCGCTGGATGATCGCGCTCGGCGGCCTCACCGCCCTCATCAGCGCCGTGGGCCTGTGGGTCACGCGCAAGAAGGCGACCCGTCCCGTCGCGCCGTGGATGTGGCGCGTCGCGATCTGGGCCGCACCGCTGCCGATGCTCGCGAGCCTCGTCGGCTGGCTCTTCACCGAGATGGGCCGTCAGCCGTGGATCGTCTTCGGTCTGATGCTCACGCAGGACGGCGTCTCGCCGAGCGTCCCGGGCTGGAGCGTGCTCGTCTCGCTCATCGCCTTCACCGTCACCTACGCGAGCCTCGCGGTGGTGGAGTTCGGACTCATCAAGAAGTACGCGCAGAAGGGACCGGACCCGCTGCCGGATCCGAACGCGCCACGCGAGCCCGACACCGTCGAGAACACCCCGACCACCGTCTACTGAGTCGGCCCAAGGAGAAACATCATGGATCTCGCCTACCTCTGGTTCTGGATCGTCGGATTCCTCTTCATCGGCTATTTCGTGCTCGACGGGTTCGACTTCGGCGTCGGCATGTCCCTGCCGTTCCTCGGCAAGGACGACATCGCCCGTCGACAGATCATCAACACCATCGGCCCGGTGTGGGACCTCAACGAGACGTGGGTCATCGTCGCGGGAGCGGCGCTGTTCGCCTCGTTCCCCGAGTGGTACGCCACGCTCTTCAGCGGGTTCTACCTGCCGCTGCTGCTGATCCTGCTGGCGCTCATCGCCCGCGGTGTGTCGTTCGAGTACCGGCACCAGCGCGACTCCCTGAAGTGGAAGCGCGGCTTCGACCGGATGATCGTCATCGGATCCGCCGTCCCCGCGTTCCTCTGGGGGGTCGCGTTCGCGAACATCGTGCAGGGCGTGCCCCTGGATGCCGACCACGAGTACGTGGGGAGCCTGCTCACGCTGCTGAACCCCTACGGCATCCTGGGTGGTCTCGTCACGCTGCTGCTGTTCTTCACCCACGGCGTCTACTTCGTGGCGCTGAAGACGGACGGGCAGGTGCGCGCGGACGCCCGCAAGCTCGCCCGGACCTCGGGCCTGGCGACCATCGTCGCCGCCGCGCTGTTCCTGGTCTGGACGATCGTCCAGGCGGCGAACAACCAGGCACCGCTCCTGATGGGAGTCGTGGCCTTCTCGGGGATCGCGGCGCTGGCGCTGATCGGCTCGTGGGTCGCGAACCTCCGCGACCGCGAGGGCACCGCCTTCACCCTCGGCGCGATCACGATCGTCACGGCGGTGGCGGCGCTGTTCTTCGCCCTCTTCCCGAACGTCATGCCCTCGACCCTGGAGGCGGGATCGGGCCTGACGATCGAGAACGCCTCCAGCACCGACTACACGCTGACGATCATGAGCTGGGCGGCGCTGATCTTCCTCCCGCTGGTGCTGGCGTACCAGGGCTGGACGTACTGGGTCTTCCGCAAGCGCGTCACGCGCGCGCGCATCGAGAAGGCCGCGCTCGTCGCGCACTGACACCGCGGTCGTCCCGCTCCCACCGGAGCGGGACGACCCGTCTGAGAGGATCGTTCCCGTGAGCGACGTGGGACCCGAGAAGATGCGTCCCGTGGATCCGCGGCTCGTCCGTTACGCCACGGCCGCGCGTGGATTCCTCGTCGTCACCGCCGCGATCGTGCTGGCGCAGACCGGCGTCATCGTCGGCTTCGCCTGGGCCCTGACGTCGGCGCTCGTCGGCGCGATCGGCGGGCGGCCGCCGGCTGAGCTGTGGGGGTACGTCGGGGTCGCGGCATCCCTGGTCCTTCTGCGCGGACTGCTGATCGTCGCCTCGGAACGCGTGTCGGCGCGGGGCGCGGCCGTCGCCTCCCTGCAGCTGCGCGAGAAGCTCGTCGCCGCGGTGGCGCGGCTCGGGCCCCGCTGGCTCTCCGGTCGCAACACCGCCGCCCTCGCGACGACCGCGGGCCACGGCCTCGAGGCCCTCGACGCGTACTTCGGACGTTACCTCCCCCAGCTCGTCGCCACCGCGATCACGATGCCGATCCTCATCGGGGCGATCGCCCTCGCCGACCCGCTCTCGGGGCTGATCGTCGTGCTGACGATCCCGCTGATCCCGATCTTCATGGTGCTGATCGGGCTCGCCACCCGCTCGGTGCAGCTGAAGCAGTACCGCACCCTGGGGCGCCTCGCCGCGCGCTTCGCCGACACGGTCGACGGTCTCGGCACGCTCAAGGCGTTCGGACGCCAGCACCGCGCGGCCGACACGATCGAGACCGTCACGCGCGACTACAAGCGCGAGACGATGACGGTGCTGCGCGTGTCGTTCCTGTCGGGTTTCGCGCTGGAGTTCCTCGCATCCATCTCGGTCGCGATCATCGCCGTGACGATCGGATTCCGACTCCTGGCGGGCGACCTGTCCCTGCTCGTGGGGCTGTTCGTGCTGCTGCTCGCGCCCGAGGCGTATCTGCCGCTGCGGCAGGTCGGCGTGCAGTTCCACGCGGCGTCGGAGGGAGTGGCGGCCACGGGCGAGATCTTCGACGCCCTGGACGCTGTTCGGACCGCGCCGGTTCCGGAGGCCGCTCCCTCGTCGGCCGGGTCGACGGTCGAGCTGCACGAGGTGCGAGTGGACCGCGGAGAGCACCGGATGCCACGCGTCTCGCTCACGGTCGGACCCGGCGACGTGGTGCTCGTGACCGGCCCCAGCGGCGTCGGCAAATCGTCGCTGCTGGCCGCGGTGCTCGGCTACGCGGAGCACGACGGGCAGGTGCGGATCGACGGCGTCGCCGTGCCCCACGCGCGCGACGCCGTCGCGTGGGCCGGACAACGCCCCGGGCTCGTCTCGGGCACCGTCGAGGCCAACGTCGCGCTCGGATCCGCCGCGGACGCCCGCGCGATCGCCGCCGCCCTCGCGGACGCGGGAGCCGCCGACATCGACCCCGCCACCCCGCTCGGTGCGGGCGGATCGGGCCTCTCGGGCGGCCAGGCGCAGCGGGTCGCGGTGGCGCGGGCGCTGTACCGCGCCCGGGTCGCGGCGGTTCCCGTGCTCGTGCTCGACGAGCCCTCGAGCGCCCTGGATGCCGAGACCGAGGCGCACCTGTGGGCGACCCTGCGCCGCGAGGCCGACGCGGGCCGCGGGGTGCTGCTGGTGTCGCACCGCCCGTCCGCGCGGTCGATCGCGGATCGCGTGGTCGAGCTGCGGCCCGCGCGCGAGGTCCCTGAGCCCGTCGAAGGGACCGGGGGCCTCGACACGCTCAGCCACCTCCGCCGCGCGGCCGGGCACGACGAGGGGCGCTCGTGAACGCCCGGGTGCGCGGCATCCTGTGCGCGGCGATGCCCTCGCGTCGGCGATTCGCCCCCGCGGTGCTGTCGGGCTTCGGCACCGCGCTCAGCGCCGTCGCGCTGCTCGCGGCGAGCGCGTGGCTCATCGCGCGTGCGGCCGAGCAGCCGCTCGTGATGTATCTCTCGGCCGCGGTGGTCGGGGTGCGCGCCTTCGCGCTGTCGCGCGGGGTCTTCCGCTACCTCGAGCGTCTGACCAGTCACGACGCGGCGCTCGGACGACTGGCCGGGGTCCGCGCGGATCTCGTCCGCGAACTCGTGCCCCTCGCCCCGGACGGACTCGGACGCGCGGAGCGAGGCGGCCTTCTCTCGAGCGTCGTCGACGACGTCGAGGAGCTGCAGAACCTTCCCCTCCGCGTGGTGCTGCCCCTGTCGGCCGCGGCGCTGACCTCGCTCGCCGCGGTCGTCTTCACGGCGTTCGTCTCGTGGCCGGCCGCTCTCGTCCTGCTCGCCTGCCTCGTCACGGCCTTCGCGGTGGCGGTGGCCGTCGGGTGGGCGGCCGGGTCCCGCGCGGAGCGCTCCGTGGCACCGCTTCGCACCGCTGTCGCCGACGCGGTGCACGACCTCCTGACGAACCTCGACGTGCTGACCGCGTACGGGGCTCTGGATGCCGCGCGCGAGCGCGTCCGCACCGCCGACGCCGCTCTGCGCCGGGCGCTGGTCCGCCGCGGGGTGGCGCAGGGGCTCACCTCCGGCACCGTGTCGGTGCTCGCCGGCGCCGCATCGCTGCTCGCCCTGGCCGTCGCCGCCCCGGGGATCGCCGCCGACACGCTCTCGGGGCCGGGGCTGGCGGTGGTCGTGCTGCTGCCGATGGCGGTGTTCGAGGTGTTCGGGCCGGTTCCCCTCGCCCTGGCATCCTGGCGTCAGGTGCGCGCCGCCGCGGAGCGGGTCGCCGACGCGGTGCCCGAGGGCATCCCCGACGGTCTGCCGCGCGAGGAACCCGCGCCCACCGGTGACGGCCCCGCGCTCGGCGACGGTCTCGTCCTCGCCGGGGTGGCCGCGCACTGGCCCGTCCGCAGCGACACCGACGGCGACGCCGGCCGCCTCGACGACGTCGATCTGCGCGTGGGCCCGGGCGAGCGCGTGCTCGTCACCGGTCCCAGCGGCGCCGGCAAGACGACGCTCGCCCACGTGCTCGTGCGCTTCCTCGACTACTCCGGCTCGTACACGATCGGCGGGATCGAGGCCCGCTCCCTCTCGGGCGACGACCTGCGCCGCACGATCGGCCTGATCGAGCAGTCCCCCTTCCTCTTCGACGAGTCGGTCCGGCAGAACCTGCTCTTCGCCCGCGAGTCCGCCGTCGACGCCGATCTCTGGGCGGTGCTCGGCCGGGTCGGGCTCGAGGACTGGGTCCGTGAACGCGGGGGTCTCGATGCCCGCGTCGGCGACCGGGGCGTCCTCGTCTCGGGCGGCCAGGCGCAGCGTCTCGCCCTCGCCCGGGCCCTGCTGCGCGGCTTCCCCGTGCTCGTGCTGGACGAGCCGACCGCGGGCGTCGACCCGGCGGCATCCGAGGTCCTGCTGCACGACCTGCTCGGTGCGGTGTCGCCCGAGCAGGCCGTGGTGCTCGTCTCGCACGTCGAGGTTCCGGCGGGGCTGGTCGACCGCGAGGTGCGGCTCGAGAGCGGGCGCGTGGCGTCGACCCACAGCTGATGACCGCCGGCGGACCGCGGGCGGGCTGAGTGTCCAGAACACCCGGAGAGAATTCCACGCGGTCCGGGTGTTCTGGACACTCGATGGGGATCCCGTGCGGCGCGGACGCGGCGTCGAGGCGTCCGGGACACGCACCGGCGGGAGCAGCCCTCCGCGCCGCGTCAGCCGATGAGCTTGCGCTGCCACACCCCGAAGCGGTTGCCGGCCGGGTCGGCGAGATGGGCGAAGAGGATCGACCCGTTGTCGACGAGCGGCCGCACCGTCTCGGCGCCCCGTTCGACCGCCGCCTGCAGCGTGGCGTGGATGTCGACCACCTCGACGTAGAACACCGCCCACGATCCCCCGCCGATCTGAGACGTGTCCCAGAGCCCGCCCTCGTTCTCGTTCACGCCTGCGTAGCCGCCGGGGTTGGCGGCCCCGAAATGCCAGCCGAACAGCTCGCCGTAGAAGGCGCGAGCCGTCTCGGGGTCCGAGGTGCCGATCTCGAAGTAGTTCACCGGGTTCGTGTCGCTCATGGTCGGGGCCTCTCCTGTGCGGGGCGGTCCATCCGCCTCCGCATCGAGAGTGCGGCCTCCCACAGTGAGAGGGTCAAGCGATCGGGACGTTGACCTCGGTGATCCATTTCGCGGGATCGCGCTCGCGCCCCGGACCGACGACGTAGACGTTGAAGGGGGCGCCCGCCCGCACGAGCCCCCGCTCGGCGATCCAGCCGCCCAGCGTCTCGGTCGCCCGCCCGATCGTGTCGAAGTCGCCGCGGTGGGTGGTCCACGCGACACGCTGCGCGGGCAGGTCGACGATGTCGAATCCGTCTCGGGGAGTGAAGGGTCCGCTGTAGTCGCGCCAGATGGCCATCTCGACGTCGTCGTCGCGGAACTCCTCATCGAAGTACGTGGCGCCGGTCAGCTCGCCGAAGCGTGCGGGGTCAGCGCCATCGGGCCGCGCCATCAGCTGGGCGAGGTCGGCCCAGAGCTCTCCCTCGGCGGGATAGCACGCCACCGTGCGACGCAACCACAGCGTCCGCACGGCCGGGAAGACCCGCTCCCCGACCTCGGTCGGGGGTGTGTCGAGCGCATCGGCGAGCGACAGCGTGAGCCGCTGCTGCGCCTGGAGCTCGGCGGCCGCGGTCTCGAGGGAGGCCGCGTGCTGCGCGAGCCGGGCGCGCAGCACGTCGGGTGTGGCGAACAGCGGCAGCAGTTCCGCGATCAGGGGGATGCCGCACCCGGCGTCGCGAAGAGTACGGATCCGGCCCGCTACCCGCAGTTGCTCGGACGTGTATCGCCGGTACGACGTGAAGGCGTCGACGGAGGCGGGGGTGAGCAGTCCGCGCTCGTCGTAGTGGCGCAGCATCCGCACGCTGAGCCCGGCATAGCGCGAGAACTCTCCGATGCTCAGCAGACGCGCGCTCACGAGGCCCGGATCGGTCATGCCTCCGATTCTCGCGCACCCCTCCGACATCGGCCCGGGATGCCGCGGCTCGCATCGATGGCGCTCACCCGCACCGCCGCGCAATGGAGGCCGACCCGCCCGGTCGAGTGTCCAAGACACCCGGACGATTTCTCAAAACGTCCGGGTGTCTTGGACACTCAACGGTCCCCGCGCGGCACCGGGGACACCCGGCGCTTCCGGCGCGGCCCCGGGACACCTGACGCTCCCCGCGCGGCCCGCGACACCCGACGCTTCCGGCGCAGCCCCGGGCCACCCGACGCTCCAGGCGCGGCCCCGGGCCACCCGGCGCTCCCCGCGCGGCCCTGGGGCGCGCGCTTCCGCAACACCCGGCACCGCCGGGTCAGGATGCCGGGACGAAGCGCACCCGCTCCGGCGCCACCCGCACCAGCACCACCTCGCCCGGCACGATGGCCGTCGCCTCGGCCGGCGACACCTCGGCGGCCCCGCGATCCGTCACGATCCGCACACCGGTCGGGGTCGGCTCGAGGCGCACCACGGTCGCGGGGCACCCCTCTCCGATCCGCATGTCGGCGGCGCGGAACACCGCGGCCAGCGGCACGCCGTCCGTCGCGGCGAGCGCGAGCGAGGCGGCATCCGTCGACTCGAGGCGCATTCCCGCGCCCTCCCAACCGCCGCGGCGAGCGACGCCCACGACACGTTCGAGCCCCGCGATGGCCGCGGCGACGGCGGTCGCGGGCGCCGCAAGGACCTCGCGCACCGGCCCCTCCTGCGTCACGCGGCCTCGCTCCACGATCAGGAGTCGGTCCGCGAGAGCGGCCGCGTCGACGGCATCATGCGTCACCGCGATCGTCGTGACCCCGGTGAGACGCTCGCGCAGCATCGCCCGGATCTCCGACGCCGTCACCGCGTCGAGAGCGACGAGCGGCTCGTCCAGCAGCACCACCCGCGGCTCCGCGGCGAGCGCGCGAGCCACGGCGACCCGCTGCTGCTCTCCGCCCGAGAGCTGAGCCGGGCGACGATCCCCCGCGCCGGGGAGTCCCACCCGGGCGAGCCACTCGTCGGCCGAGGAGCGGGCGACGGATGCCGGGACCCCGGCCGCGCGCGGACCGAAGGCGACGTTCTCGCGCGCGGTCAGGTGGGGGAACAGGCGCGCGTCCTGACCGAGCAGGACGATCCCCCGCTGCATGGGGGCGGTGCGCACGCGCGGAGCGCGGTCGAGGACGCGGCCGTCGAGTGTGATCTCGCCCTCGTCGAGGGGGGTGAGGCCAGCGAGCGCCGTGAGCAACGTCGACTTGCCCGCACCGCTGCGGCCCATCACGGCGACGGTCTCGCCCGGGGACACGTCGAGGGAGAGGTCGACGGGGAAGTCGCGACGACGGACGACGACGTGGGCGGTGAGGACGGCGGCCCTCGCGACCGGCGCGGACTTCGTGGGGGGCGGCGTGGCCGCCCCGCCCCCCTCGGCGTCGCGTCGGTCGCGGCCGGGCCGCGTGGCATCCGGGTCCGTCATCGCCCCACCCCCGGACGCCAGCCGCGCACGAGAAGGAGCACCGCGACCGCCGTCACGAGCAGCAGCAGCGAGAGGGCGACCGCCGTTCCCTGCGAGACCCCGGCCCCGTTGAACGCGGTGTAGATCGCGAGCGGCATCGTCTGCGTCACGCCGGGACGGTTGCCGGCGAAGAGCGCCGTCGCGCCGAACTCCCCGATGGCCCGGGCGAAGCACAGCACGACCCCCGCGACGATGCCGGGAGCGGCGAGCGGGAGCGTGATGCGGCGCAGGATCGTGACGCGACTCGCGCCGAGCGAGGCGGCGGCGCGCTCGAACTCCACTCCGGTGCTGCGCAGGGCTCCCTCGACCGCGAGCACGAGGAACGGCAGCGCGACGAACACCTGCGCGAGCACGACGGCCGGCGTGGTGAAGGGCAGGCCGAGGGCGCCGAACCACCCGGTGCGACCGAACAGGTAGAGCAGCGCGACACCGCCGACCATGGGCGGCAGCACCAGCGGCACCGTGACGAGCGCGCGCAGTACGGCAGCGGTGCGCGCGGGGCTGCGGGCGATGAGGAGGGCGAGGGGGATGCCGACGACCGCGCACAGCACGGTCGCCACGGCCCCGGTTCCCAGCGACAGGCCCAGCGCCGACAGCGCGGCGGGCGACGTCACGTCGCTCCACAGGGTCGCCCCCCGCACGCGCGCGACGAGGGCGGTCAACGGAACGAGCAGGAACAACAGCCCGACGACGGCCGGCACGGCGAGCCAGCGGGGAACGAAACCGCCCGTCACGGCGCCCGGAAGCCCGCGTCGGTGAGGATCGTGCGCCCCTCGTCCGAGAGCACGAACGCGACGAAGGCCGCCGCCGCGTCGGGGTTCGGGGCGGTGGCGAGGGCGGCGATCGGGTAGCGATTGACCACGGCGTCGGCCCCCTCGGGCACGAGCGCCTCGACGTCGTCGCGTCCCACCACGTCGGTGGCGTAGACGAGTCCGGCGTCGGCCTCGCCCGCCGCGACCTTGGTCAGCACGGCGGTCACGTTCTGCTCGGAGCTGGCCGGGGTGACGGCGACCCCGGCGTTCGACAGCAGCGTCTGGGATGCCGCTCCGCACGGGACCTCGGGGGCGCACAGCACCGTCGTGACCCGGGCGAGGTCGGCGAGCGTGGAGACCCGTCCGGGGTTGCCCGCCGGAACGGCGATGACGAGCGTGTTGGCCGCGAAGACCTGCGGGGCGGGGGCCTGCGCCGCGACCTTCGCCATGTTCTTCTCGTCTGCCGAGGCGAACACGTCGGCGGGCGCGCCCTCGCCGATCTGGGTCGCGAGGGTGCTCGATCCGTCGTAGACCGGGCTGACCGAGACGCCGGGGTTCTGCTGCTCGAACGCCCGGGCGATCTCGTCGAACGATCGCTGCAGGGAGGCGGCGGCGTAGACCTCGACCGTTCCGGTGAGCGTGCCGTCAGCCGCGGGAGCGTCGGATGCCGCGGGCGCCGGGCTCGCACACCCCGCGAGCAGGACGGCGGCGGCGAGGACGGTGGCGAAGCGGAGGGTGCGCATGGACTTCCTTCTTCGGCGCCGGGCGCCCGTTGACATCATCCGCATTCGCGGAGATTGAGGTCGAATATATCCGCTTCTCGCCCTCCCTGGTCGCGACCCCGCCCTCGACGTGGCCCGCTTCCGGGGCCCGCGCCGGGCCGGACTCCGGAGAGATCGTCGGTAGGCGGCATCCATCCCGCCCTTCGACGCCGAGCGACCGCGGAACTCCGGAGTTTCGTCCGCTCCGCGCCCGGACCGCTCAGTCGCGCGGCGCCTCCACCGTCACGACCGTCGCCTTCACCGAGGCCACGGCGAGCGCACCCGGTTCGAGGGCCAACTCGCGCGCGGCCTCGGCCGACATGAGCGAGACCACCCGGTGCGGACCGCACTGCAGGTCGACCTGCGCCATGACGCCGTCGATCTGCACGCGCGTGACGATGCCGACGAAGCGATTCCGTGCACTCGAGGCGACGCCCGTGGGGTCGTCGGGTTCATCGGCGAGCGCGACCGCGCGTTCGGCGAGAGCGGCCCCCGGGATCTCTACCGGGGATGCTCCGGTCGTCGGCAGCACGCCCTGATCGATCCAGCGCCGGACCGTGTCATCGCTGACGCCGAGGAGGCGCGCGGCCGTCGCGATCCGGAAGGTGTTCGGCATGCGACGACCGTACCGCGCGGTCGCTGCCGCCGGTGGGCGTCACCTGCGAGGAGGAGATCCTGGCCCGGGAGGACGCACGCGCGCCGCGCGGTCCTCCCCTCCCCGAATCTCCTCCCGTCCCGGCACGCAGCATCACACGAACCCCGCCCGGCAACGCTCCTCGGAAACCGGGACCCCGACAAGCGCCCCGCATCTCCTTCTGCGCGCAGGCCCTCCCCTCCTCCCCGCTGACCTAGGCTCGACCCATGGATGCCGAGCACGCGAGCCCGACGCGACGGCCGGTCGCCGTGTCGCTCGGCGCGACCGTGACCGCCTCAGGCGCCACCGCCCTCCCCGCGACCGGGGCCCCGGCATCCCGCCCGACGGCCCGGCCCGCGACCGGCGCCCCGCGCGAAGGCGGCCTCCTCGACCGCTTCGGCCGCATCGCGACCGACCTGCGCGTCTCGGTCATCGACAAGTGCAACCTGCGCTGCACGTACTGCATGCCGGCCGACGGGATGCCGTGGCTCCCGCAGGCGCAGCTCATGAGCGCCGACGAGATCCGCCGCATCGTGCGCGTCGCCGTGCGCTCGCTCGGCGCCGAGGAGCTCCGCCTCACCGGCGGCGAGCCGCTCGTGCGCAAGGATCTCGAGCACATCATCGCCGGCATCCGCGCCGACAACCCCGACCTGCCCATCTCGATGACCACGAACGCCGTCGGCCTCGACCGGCGCGCCCAGGCGCTGAAGGACGCGGGCCTCACGCGCCTCAACGTCTCGCTCGACACCCTCCACCCCGAGACCTTCGCCGAGCTCACGCGTCGCCCCCACCTCGACAGAGTGCTCGCGGGACTCCAGGCTGCGCGCGCCGCGGGCCTCGGGCCGATCAAGATCAACGCGGTCCTGCTCGCGGGCGTCAACGACACTGAAATCGTTCCCCTCGTCGACTGGGCCGTGTCGAACGGCTTCGAGATGCGCTTCATCGAAGACATGCCGCTCGACGGCGACCGCTCGTGGAGCGCCACGAACGTCATCCCCGCTCGCGACATCCGCGCCGCCATCGAAGAGGCCTTCACGCTCACCGCCGACCCGCGCGGCCGCGGAGCCGCCCCCGCGGAGCGCTGGGAGGTGCGCCGCCCCGGCGAGACCGCTGTCGCCGGGCACGTGGGCATCATCTCCTCGGTCACGGAACCCTTCTGCGCCGCGTGCACGCGCACGCGCGTGACCGCCGACGGCAAGGTGCGCTCGTGCCTGTTCTCGCACGAGGAGACCGATCTGCTCACGGCCGTTCGCGACGGCGCCGACGACGAGGGCGTCGCCCAGATCTGGCGGGATGCCATGTGGGCCAAGCCCCGTGCCCACGGCTCCGACCGCGTCGGTCTCGCGCGCGCCGACTTCGTCCAGCCCGAGCGCACGATGAGCGCGATCGGCGGATGAGACCGCTCGTCGAGCCGGTGGCATCCCTCGCCCCGGAAGAGCTCATCCGCACCGCCCGTCACGCGGTTCTCGCGGCCATCGGCGAAGAGGGCCAGCGCCGGATCGCCGCCGCCCGGATCGCCGTGGTAGGGGCCGGTGGCCTGGGCTCGCCCGTGCTGCTCGCCCTCGCCGCCGCGGGCGTCGGCGAGCTCGTGATCATCGACGACGACACCGTCGAGCGCACCAACCTCCAACGCCAGCTCGCGCACCGCGTCGACGACATCGGCACCGCGAAGACCACCTCCGCCGCGCGCGCCGTGCGCGATCTCTCGCCGCTGACCGTCGTCCATGAACGAACGGTACGGCTGACCTCCGACAATGCCGTCGAGCTGCTCGCCGGCGCTCACCTCGTCATCGACGGCAGCGACACCTTCGACACGCGCGAGGCGGTCGCCGCCGCGTCCGAGGCTCTCGGCATCCCCCTCGTCTGGGGCGCGGTGCAGGAGTGGGCCGCGCAGGTGACGGTGTTCTGGTCGTCCCCGCCCGAGGGGCACTCGCCCGTCGTGCTCGGCGATCTGTTCCCCACGGGGTCCGCCGGTGAACCGCCGACCTGCGCCCAGGTCGGCGTGCTCGGTTCGCTGTGCGTCCAGGTCGGCGGGCTCCTCGCGACCGAAGCGATCAAGCTGATCACCGGTGCCGGTGAACCCCTGCTGGGTCGCCTCGTCGTCATCGACGCCCTGCGCGCCCGCCAGGATGTGATCCCCCTCCTCCCCGCGAGGCGACCGTGAAGGCCCCCGGCGACTCGCGCGAGATGTCCGCGGCGACGCGCTCGCGCCGGACACACGGTGCACGTCAGCGTTTCCCGGGAGCAGCGCGGAGCACGCGGGAGGACATGACCCCGCACGATCCCACGTCCTGGCATCTCCCGCTCCCCACCGCGCCGTCCGGAAGGATTCCGTCGTGACCACTCTCCTCACCGTCGAAGAGCACCGCGCCCGCGTCCTCGCCGCTGTGTCGCTCCTGCCCGCCGAGACGGTGCCGCTCGCCGACGCGGCCGGCCGCACCCTGGCCGAGCCCGTCCTCGCGGCGCACGACCTGCCCGGTTTCGACAACTCCTCGATGGACGGCTTCGCGGTCCGCTTCGCCGACGTCGAGGGAGCGGATGCCGCTTCCCCGGCGACCCTGCGCGTCGTCGCCGATCTGCCGGCCGGCACCGCCGACGACCCCGCGCTCGCGCCGGGCGAGGCCGCCCGCATCATGACGGGGGCCGCCGTTCCCGCCGACGCCGACACGATCGTCCCCTTCGAGGACACCGCCGGAGGCCTCGCCGACTCGCTCGACACCGTCGAGGTGCGCCGCGCCCCCGCGGCCGCGGGAGCCTTCATCCGTCGGCGCGGGGGCGACACGCGCGCCGGCGATGTCGTGCTCGCGGCCGGCGAGCGTCTCGGCCCGTTCGCCCTTGCCGCCGCCGCCGCGGCCGGCGTCGACACCGTGAGCACCGCCCGGCGCCCGCGCGTCGCGATCGTCTCGACCGGCAGCGAGCTCGTCGCCCCCGGCACCGCCCCGGCCCGCGGGCAGACCCCCGATTCGAACGCCACGCTCCTCGCCGCCCTCGTGGGCGGCGCCGACGCCGACATCGAGCTCGTCGACCGCGTCGGCGACGACCCGGCGGGGATCGAGACCATCCTGGCCCGCGCGAGCCGCGCCGACGTCGTCGTGTTCACCGGCGGGGTGAGCGCCGGCGCCTACGAGCCCGTGCGTCTGGCGCTGAGCGACCGCATCGCCTTCGAGAAGGTCGCGATGCAGCCCGGCAAGCCGCAGGCGTTCGGGGCGCTCCCCGACGGGAGACTGGTGTTCGGACTGCCCGGCAACCCCGTGAGCGTCGCCGTCTCGTTCGAGGTCTTCGTCCGCCCGGCGCTGCTGGCGCTGCAGGGTCGCGCGGTCATCGATCGACGCGTCGCCCGACTCACGGCATCCGAGACCTGGAAGACACCGCCCGGACGCCGGCAGTACCTCCCCGCCGCGATCGACCTCGTCGCGGGCACCGTGCGCCCCGCGACGGCGGGCGGCTCGGGCTCGCACCTCGCGGCATCCCTCGCCCGCGCCGAGGCGTTCGCGATCGTCCCGGCCGAGGTGTCCACCGTGTCCGTGGGCGACGCCCTCGATGTCATGCTGATTCCATGACCTTCACGCACCTGGATGCCGCGGGCCACGCCCGCATGGTCGACGTGACCCTCAAGCAGCCCACCGTCCGCACCGCGAGCGCCCGCGGGTTCGTCCGGTGCGCGCCCCCGGTCGTCGCGGCGCTCCGCGACGGCACCGCCCCGAAAGGCGACGTGCTGGCCGTGGCGCGGATCGCCGGGATCCAGGCCGCGAAGTCGACCCCGACGCTCCTCCCGCTCGCGCATGTCATCGGCGTGCACCGCGCTTCGGTCGACCTCGAGATCACCGACGAGGGGGTCGAGATCGAGGCCACCGTCGGAACCGCCGATCGCACCGGCGTCGAGATGGAGGCGCTCACCAGCGTCTCGGTGGCCGCCCTGGCGATCGTCGACATGGTGAAGGGCTTGGACAAGGGCACGTCCATCGAGAACGTGCGCATCGTGTCGAAGACCGGCGGGAAGTCGGGCGACTGGGTGCGGCCGGGCGAGCCCGAGGGAGCCTCCGCATGACCGTCCGCGTCCGCTACTTCGCCGCCGCCGCCGAGGCCGCGGGCACCGACGTCGAGGACCGCCCCGAGTCATCGCTCACCGCCCTGCGCGCGGCCATCGTCGCCGATCACCCCGCGCTCGGCGGCATCCTGGACCGCTGCGCGGTGCTCCTCGACGGCACGCGTCACGACGACGACGTCCCGCTCACGGGTGTCACACACGTCGACGTCCTGCCCCCCTTCGCGGGCGGCTGACCCGTCGCGACCCCGCCGCGGCTGCGTCGCCGTCGCCCTCGCACGCTTCCGCGGAACTCGCAGAAATCGGCCGGAATCTTGCGAGGAGACCGCGAATCTCCGATATTCGATGACGCGAGCCCCCGCGGCTACACCAGTTCGAGGTGCGCGGCGAGCGACGGCGCCTGCCGTTCCCGGGCGATGGCCTCGATCGCGACCAACACATCCATCGACGGGGTCACCGCCCCGCTCAGATAGGAGGTGAGGCGCGGTCTTGAGGTTCCGAGGCGTGCGGCGAGCTGAGCCTGCGTGAGGCGCGTGCCGCGGAATGCCGCACGCAGCCGGTCTCGGGCCTCCTCCTCCGGCGACCGCGCCCGCGCGGCGAGGGCAGCGTCGAGCAGCGCCACCGTCGCCTCCGACTCGGCCGCCGCACGAGCGTCCTCGTAGAGCACACGCAGCTCGGGATCGTCTGCCACCGCTTCGATGAGTTTGCGCCAGTCCACCGCGTACCCGCGGTCGATCGCGGCCAGCATCCCCTCGAATCCCCACGCCCCGACGGGATCGTCGGGTGTTGCGTCGATGTTGCGGAAACGCAGTGGCACGGCAGCTCCGATCAGATCAGGTGGGCGGAGAGGGCGCGGCACTCGGCCACGACGTCGTTCCACTGGCGCCATCGGGGCACGAGCCCTTTGTACGTCGCGAGTTCGGCGATCGCGCGGTGGTCCTTCGGCACAGGAGCGGCGAGCTGGCGGGCGAGCTGAGCCTGCACGGGACGATCGTCGGGATGCGAGGGGTCGGTGTAGTATTCGTCGATTCCCCTGAGGACCGCACCGATCTCGCCGCCACCGAATGCCCCGGACAGTGCTGCGACATCGAGGTAATCGCGCATCTGATTGCGCTTGACGATGAGGAAGCCCTTGATGCGGGCAATCTCCCCGAGGGTCGGCACGGTGATCTCGGCACTCGAAGGAAGCGTCACCCGCTGAACCTCCAACGGCCGACGGCGGATCAGCTGGCGCACGCCGGCCTCGATGCCACCCAGCTCGCCGAGGATGATCTTCCCCGGGACGGCGCGGTTGAGCACGAACTCGCCGTCCCGTTCCAGCGCCTCGAGCACGAGGTCGAACCGATCCTGCAGATCCGCGAGGACATGGTCGTGGTCTGCCGACATGCGGTGACGCGCGTACAGTGCGGCCGCCGACCCGCCGACGAGAACGGCATCCGGAACCAGTTCCTGCAACCGCGCCGCAGAGTCGAGCACCTCTTCGAGGCCGACAGGAAGATCACCGTTCACGCTGATTATAGTATCACTTGTGATACACACATACCCCAGACCCGAGGGAGAAAGGCCGCACGGAATGTCGCTCCCCGCCGGACGCGCGGTCCGCAGACGACCCGGATCGCGAACGGCCAACCTCCCTCAGGGGGAGTCGACGAGCACCTTGTCGGCAAGCTTCGCGAGGACGGGCTCTCCTGTGGTCTCGCGCGAGCGTTGCTTGATTTCGTCCCACTCGCTGTCGGCCATGAAAGCGTCCCACCCAGCCTTCATCTGTTCGGCGTCATGCCACGTCAGGACGTAGACGAACTCGATGCGCTCAGCCTCGCGGGAGTACCCCATCGACTCGATGTGAAACCCATACCGCTCCATGATGCGCTTCGCATGGCTCTTGAATCGCTTGTCGAACTGTTCCACGAGAGCGGGGTCTACCTCGTAGATACGCAACTGATGGATCATGCGGTGATCGTAACGCGAGCTCGGTGCATCACCTCCCACAACGACGTGCCCGGATCCACCGAGATCATCGCCTGAATCGAGGCGCAGCCGGTGCCGGTGATCACCCCCCGAGACCCTTCCACTGCGTCGTCCCGTCGGCCTCGACCTGCCGCTTCCACACGGGCAGGTCGGTCTTGATCGTCTCGATGACCGTGCGGCACACCTCGAACGCGGCGGCCCGGTGCCCGGATGCCACAGCGATCACCACAGCGGCCTCGCCCACGTCGAGCCGGCCCACGCGGTGACTGACCGCCACGATCGCATCGGTCCCCTCCGCGGCGGCGGCGGCGATGCGCTCGAGCGCGGCGGGCGCGTCGGGGTGAGCGCTGTACTCGAGAGCGATGACCGCGTCGGCGGCATCCGGATCGGTGTTGCGGACGCGGCCGACGAACGTCGTGACCGCCCCGGACGCGTCGTCCTCGACGGCGCGGAGGTGCGCGTCCAGGTCGAGCGGTTCCTCGGACAGGCGGGCGATGCGAACGGCGCTCATGCGTGGTCTCCTCCGGCGAGCTGGTCGAGCACGTGGGGAGCGATCTCGGCGATCACCGACATCCCGGATGCCACGGCCCGCGTCGACCCGGGAAGGTTGACGATGAGGGTGCCGGGGTCGACGATGCCGGCGAGCCCCCGCGAGATGATCGACAACGGGGTGTCGGAGAGACCACGACGCCGAAGCTCCTCGGCGATGCCGGGGAGGTCGCGATCGAGCACCCGTGCGGTGCCCTCGGGCGTTCGATCGCGCGGGGCGATGCCCGTGCCGCCGGTGGTGACGACCAGCCCGGACCCGGCCGCGACGGCGGAACGGAGGGCGGTCTCGACACTGTCGGCACCGTCGGGCACGACGATCGCGTCGGCGCAGTCGAAGCCGGCGTCGCGGAGCAGCGACACGGCGAGCGGACCGCCGCGGTCTTCTCGGAGTCCGGCGGCGGAACGGTCGGAGACGGTGATCACGCGAGCGACATGCGGCACGGGATCAGCCTAAGCGCGACCGACGGCGCGGAGCCCGCGACGGCGGGAGCACCCGTTCACCCGCCGACCGTCTCGACCTCGGGAACCTCCGGCGCGATGCGTCCGGCTTCCGCTCGCGGCTCGGGATCCTCGCGCTGGACGTGCTCGGCCGCTGCCGTGATGCGTCGGGCCATGCCGCTGAAGATGAGGCCGTGGAACGGCAGGACGGCGAGCCAGTACAGTCGGCCGGCGAGACCCGTCGGGAAGAACAGCGCCCGCTGATCGAACCGCGCCTCGTCGCCCTCGGGAGTGGCCCGCAGTTCGAGCCACGCGCCGCCGGGGACCTTCATCTCGGCCCGGAGCCGCAGCAGGCGGCCGGGCTCAATCGCCTCGACCCGCCAGAAGTCGAGAGCGTCGCCGACGGTGACCACCGACCGGCTCCGGCGCCCGCGGGCGAGGCCCACGCCGCCGACGAGGCGGTCCATCCACCCGCGGATCGCCCAGAGCAACGGAGAGGAGTACCAGCCGTTCTCGCCGCCGATGCCCTCGATCACCGACCACAGCTGCGCCGCGTTCGCGGTCGTGTGCATCGTACGGATGTCGGTGTACACCAGGCGACCGGCCCAGTCGGGGTCACTCGGCAGCGGGTCGCTCGGAACGCCCGAGACCTCGGCATCCTGCCAGCTCGTCTCGATCGTGTCGTCGTTCACGCGGCGCAGGGCGAGCTTGACGGCCGCGCGATAGGGCATGAGCCCGCCCTCGGGGCGCGGGATGAGGTCGTCGACCGCACGGTCCTTCACGACGCAGTCGTTCTGCAACGACTCCACCAGGGGCCGTGCGATCGCCTTCGGGATCGGGGTCACGAGGTTCACCCAGTGCGAGGCGAGACGCGGGGTCAGCACCGGGAGCGAGGCGATCGGGCGCTGATGGAGGCCCGCCTCGAGCGCGTACCCGTTCATCATCTGCCCGTACCGCAGAACGTCGGGGCCGCCGATGTCGACCGCGCGGTTCACGTTCGGGGCGACCCGCGCTGCCCCGAGCAGGTAGTGGAGCACGTCGCGCACCGCAATCGGCTGGATGTGGTTGCGCACCCACTTCGGCGCGGGCATGTACGGCAGGACGTCGGTGAGGTGACGCACCATCTCGAACGACGCCGAGCCCGATCCGATCACCACGCCAGCCTGCAGCACGAGCGTCGGCACCCCGCTGGCGAGCAGGATCTCCCCCACCTCGACACGGGAGCGCAGGTGGGGAGACAGCGGAGCGTCGAGCGGATGCAGTCCGCCGAGGTAGACGATCCGGCTGACGGATGCCGCGGCCGCCGCGTCCGCGACCGTCCGGGCCGCCCGCCGGTCGGTGTTCTCGAAGTCTTTACCGCCGCCCAGCGAGTGGATCAGGTAGTAGACGATGTCGACGCCGTCGACCGCCGTCCGGACCGCCTCGGCGTCGGTCGCGTCTCCGCGGACGACCTCGACGTCGGCGCCCCACGGGAAGGCCTCGGCGCGAGCGGGATCGCGCGCGAGGACGCGCACCCGATACCCGGCCGACAGCAGGCGGGGCACGAGACGGCCGCCCAGGTACCCCGTGGCACCGAGCACGAGGGCACGGGGCGCGGACCCGTCGGCACGGGGCTGGGCGATGAGGGCCGGTTCACGTCCGGTGGGGGTGGTGAGCTCGCTCATGCCCGAAACGGTACGCCGGGCGTCCGACATCCCGGGGGGCTTGACGGCACTAGGGTGAGGCCGTGGTGACCAAGTGGGCGAGGCGCGTCCTCGTGGTGGAGGACCAGCCCGCCATGCGCGCCCTCCTGTGCGACATGCTCGCGCACCGCGGCTTCGAGACGACCGCCGCCGCCGATGCCGCGGAGGCCACGACCGCGTTCGCCGAGACCGACCCCGATGTGCTCCTGACCGACATCGATCTGGGCTCCCGGCCTTCGGGGCGGGAGCTGGCGACGATGCTCACCGGACTCGCTCCCCATCTCGCCGTGGTGTTCCTCAGCAGCTTCCCCGCCGCGGCCGCCGGAGCGGGGACCCTCGGGCCGCCCGGGGCCGTCTTCGTCTCCAAGCTCGACGTCACCTCCGCCGAGGTCGTGGTCGACGCCATCGAGGCGGCGCTCTCGTCCAGCGCGCCGTCCGCGGTTCCCGCCCCTACCCGCTCGTCGCCCCTCGCGGCTCTCACACGGGGTCAGATCGAAGTGCTCGCTCTCGTCGCGCGAGGGTGGTCCAACGTCGAGATCGCGCGTGAGCGCGGGATCACCACGCGCGCCGTGGAACGGGCCGTCAGCCGCATCTTCGATCGTCTCGGGGTGAGCGGCGCCCCCGGGACCAGTCCGCGCGTGCGGGCGAGCGGGCTGTACCTGGCCGAGTTCGGCTCGACCCCGTGAGGAACCCGCTGCTCGCGGCGGCACGCGTGGTGGCGAGCGGCCGCTTCGTCACGCGGTGGACCTTCGTCGCGATCGCCGTCCTCTCCCTCACCGTGGTCGCGCCCCTGCCCGCCGGGCTGTCGATCGCGGAGCGCGTCGGGATCTCCGCGCTGACCGCGATCGCCTTCGCCGCCCCCTGGGCGACCGTCGCCCTCGCGGAGCGACGGATCAGCCGGGCGAGCGGACGCGCGCTGCTGGTCGGCACCACGCTGGTGGTCACCGCGCTGGCCCGACCGGTGGTGCAGGACGCGGTCTCCTCTGCGCTGTCGCTTCCGATCCCGGGTCCCGAGGCCCTCGCGTTCCGCGCGGCGACGAACCTCGCGGTCTGGACGATCGCCCTGCTCGGGACGGCGGCGCTGGTGGATGCCGCGCGCTCCACCCGCGAGACCAACGCTCTGCTGCGCGAGGTGCTGGCGCAGTGGCGGGCCGCCGACACGCGCGCTCACGACTACGCGGCGCGTGCGCGCCGCGATCTCGACGACGCCGCCCGCGTCCTCGGGGCGGAGAGGCCGCCGACACTCGACGCTGTCCGCGCCCTCGCATCCGACGCCCGCGCCCAGGCGCACGCGCTCACGGCGCGTGCGCACGAGAACGTGGACACCGCGCCCGAGACGCGCACCTCACCGCGCCCCGGGAGAGGGGACCGGACGCCGTCTTCCCGGGCACCCCGATCGCGGACCCTGCGTCTTCCCCCGGTCGCGCTGACGGCGGCGATCTACGCCGTCGCGGTCATGCCCTACGCCCTGCGCAGCGTGCCACCCGCAGAGCTGGTGCAGGGGCTGCTCGTGTGTCTCGCGTGCGGCGCGGCCGGCGATCTGCTCGTTCGCCTGCCCACCCTGCGGCGTCACCGCGCGGCCACGGCCCGCGCCTACGCGGCGGTGACGCTGCTCACGGGCGTGGTCCTCAGCGCGGTGGCCGTCGCGCAGGGCGTCCCCCTCTCCGCCGCGGTCGTGCCCGCCCTCGTGTACCCGGCTCTCGCCCTTGCGCTGACCGCGGCGCGCGGCGGCCGGTACGCGCTGCGCAGGGAGCGCCGCCGGCTGTCGGCCGCCGTCACGGACAGGGCTCGAGCCGACGACCTCGAGACGCGTCGGTTCCGCGGCGCGCTGCTCGCGGCGGCAGAACGTCTGCACCGGGACGTGCAGGGAGAGACGGTGTCGTTCGCGCTCACGCACCCCGACGCCACACCGGTTGAGATCGCCACCTTCCTCGCGTCGATGAGGTCCGTTGCGACGGACGTCCGCGGGGCGCTGGACGCCCCCGTGACCGAGACGCCCGTGGGGCTGGACGCGCTGGTGCAGACCTGGGGGCGCGCGATGCCGGTGCGGGCGCGGGGGGACGACGACGTCGAGCGCGTGCTGCGCACCGACCCGGCGCTCGCGCGGAACGTCGTCGAGGTCGTGGCCGAGGGCCTGCTGAACGCCGCGAAGCACGCACACGAGCGTCGGGCCGACGTCGATGTGCGGGTGGTCGCGACCGCCGCCGGCCCCCGACTGCGGGTGGAGGTCGTCTCTCCCGGAGCCCCGCCGCCGCGCGCCCAGCTGCGTGCGGGCTCGCGCGTCCACGCCCTCGGCGCTCGACTCGTCGCGGCGCCCGAGGCGACCGCTCTCGTGGCGGTCTTCGCCGTCGCTCCCGGCTCTGTCGTGTCCACCGAACATGCCCCGCGCCGCCGGAAGGAGCCGGCGTAGCCTCGGCGGCGATGTCCGAGCTCACTCCCCTTCTTCCTCTCGCCGTCGGCATGGCGATCTCGCCCCTGCCGATCGTCGCGGTCGTCGCGATCCTGCTCTCCGCGCGCGGGCGCATCGCGGCTCCCATCTACACCGCGACGTTCTTCGTCATCACCCTCGCGGCCATCGCCGTGGGGGCGGCGACCTCCGCCGGGGCCTCCGCCGGATCGAACGGCGCCGGAGGACGGATCGTGGTGCTGATCCTCGGCGGGCTGCTCACGGTCGGCTTCAGCGTCATGGCGGTCCTCAGCTGGCGGGGGCGCCCGAAGCCGGGCGTGGCGGCCGCACCGCCCAGCTGGCTCGCCGCGATGGACGCGATCACCCCCGCGCGCGCGGCCGGCCTCGGCCTGCTCATGGCGGCGACCAACAGCAAGAACCTCCCGCTCGAGCTCAAGGGCGGTGCCCTCATCGGCGCGTCCCACTCGTCGCCGGCGCTGACCATCGCCCTCTGCGTGATCCTCGCGGTGGTCGGGACGATCACGCTCATCGTCCCCACCCTGCTGGGGACGACCGGCATCCCCGGCGCCGTGGGCGTGCTCGACCGGCTCAAGAACGAGATGATCGCGCACAACGCCGTGATCATGACCGTGTTGTTCGCCGTTCTCGCCGCGAATGAGGCGGCACACTTCATCCATCAGCTCATCGCGTGAGGAGTCCCATGAACGCCCTCGACCCCACCCTCGTCACCGCCCCCGCCGGCACTTTCCGCGGCCTCACCGATCGCGGAGTGATCTCGTGGCGCGGCATCCGGTTCGCCCTCGCGCCCGTCGGCGAGCGGCGTTGGCGCGATCCGATCGCGGTTCCGGATGCCGACGGCGAGACGAGCGCGATCGCTTTCGGCCCCGCCTGCCCGCAGCCGGAGAATCCGGCGATCCCGCTCGGCGAGGGTGCCGTCGAGGACGAGGACTGTCTGTCCCTCAACGTCTGGGTCCCCGAGGGCGAGACGGCGGCTCCGCGACCGGTCATGGTCTGGCTGCACGGAGGGGCGTACACGTTCGGTTCCTCACGCCAACCCACGTACGACGCGACGTCTCTCGTGTCATCCGGAGACGTCGTGGTCGTCACGGTGAACTACCGGTTGGGCGCGCTGGGCTTCGTGGATCTCTCGCACGCCCTCGCCGGCTGCGGTTTCGACGGCAACCTCGCCCTCAAGGACGTCCTGCTCTCGCTGCGCTGGGTGCAGCGGAACATCGCCGCGTTCGGCGGGGACCCCGACCGCGTGACGATCTTCGGCGAGTCCGCGGGAGGCGGGCTCGTGACGACCCTGCTGGCCGTGCCCTCGGCCGCCGGGCTCTTCCACCGGGCCATCGCGCAGTCCTCCCCCGCCTCCAGCGTCTACGGCACGGACCGCGCCCGTCGCGTCGCCGAGCAGTTCCTCGCCGAGCTCGGTGTCGACCCGACCGATCCCGATGCCGCCGACACGCTGCGTTCGACGCCCTCCGACCGTGTCGTCACGGCGGGTCAGGCCGTCTACACCGCCGTGCCCACCACCGACCCCGGCACCCTCGCCTTCGCCCCGGTGATCGACGGCGACCTGCTTCCCGAGGCCCCGGTGACGGTGCTGCGCGAAGGGCGCGGCATCCCGGTCCCCCTCCTCATCGGCACGAACAAGGACGAGGCGTCGCTCTTCTCGTTCATGAAGTCGCCCCTCATCCCCATCACGGGCGAGCGCATCGATCAGATGTTCGCCGACATGGCATCCGAGAATCCGGGCGTGGAGCTGCCCACCCGCGACCAGGTGCTGACCGCGTACGAGCACGTGCGCCACCGCGCGATCGGTCTGGGGGTCGCCCGCGACATCGGGTTCCGCCTGCCGACGCTGTGGATCGCCGAGGGGCACGGCACCGCCGCCCCGGTCTGGCTGTACCGCTTCGATCACGCGTCGCCGTTCCTGCGCCTGATCGGTCTCGGCGCCACGCACGCCAGCGAGCTCCCGTACCTGTGGGGCAACCTCGTGAGCGGGCCGAAGGACCTCACGTTCCGTCTGGGCGGGCGACGGGTGGCCGAACTCATCTCGGCCCGGATGCAGGCGAGATGGACCGCCTTCGCCCACGGCGAGGACCCGTCGGCGCCGGACGGCGTCGACTGGCCGAGGTTCTCCGTCACCGGCGAGAACGCCCGGGCGACGCTCGTGATCGACCGCCACGACGTCGTGGTCGACGATCTCGACGGCGACCTCCGGCGCGCGTGGGGCGACGAGACGCTCGCGTTCTCCTGAGCCCCCTACACCCCGACCCTCGGCGCCCGGCTCGACTGGAATTTCCCGTCGAGCCGGGGTAGGGGTAGAAGGATGAACGAGAATCCCCCCTCGGCATCCCCCACCCCGCGCCTCGAGGTCGACGACGTCATCGTCGTCGACAAGAAACGCGTGCGCACGGCCATCGGCGGCACCGTCGTCGGCAACTTCATGGAGTGGTTCGACTTCGGGATCTACGGCTATCTCGCCGTGACCCTGTCGGTCGTCTTCACCTCCGACCTCCCCGACCCGTGGGGCCTGCTGGTCACCCTGTTGGGCTTCGCGATCTCCTTCCTCGTGCGTCCGTTCGGCGGCTTCGTCCTGGGCCCGCTCGGCGATCGGATCGGTCGGCAGAAGGTGCTGTTCCTCACGATGGCGATGATGGCCGCGGCCACCGCCCTCATCGGTCTGCTCCCGACCTCCGCGGCGATCGGTCTGTGGGCGATCGTGCCGCTCTACGTGCTGAAGATGGTGCAGGGCTTCTCGACCGGCGGCGAGTACGCCGGAGCCACGACCTACGTCTCGGAGTTCTCCCCCGACCGCACCCGCGGCTTCTGGTCGTCGTTCCTCGACGTCGGGTCGTACATCGGTTTCGCCGCCGGCGCGTCGGCCGTGGCGATCGTCACGGCGATCACGACCGCGATCTCGGGTCCGGATGCCATGGTCGAGTACGGCTGGCGCATCCCGTTCCTCCTCGCGATCCCCCTCGGCATCGTCGCCATCTGGTTCCGCCTGCGCATCCCCGAGACGCCGTCGTTCGAGCAGACCCATGCCGTCGACGAGCGCGCCGCCGACGACCCCCTGGCCCGTCAGGGACTGCGCGGGATCGTCCGCCACCACTGGCGCGCGCTGCTCATCGGCATCGCGCTGGTCGCGGCGACCAACACCGCCGGGTACGCGCTCACGAGCTACATGCCCGTCTACCTCGAAGAAGAGGTCGGCGTGTCCAACCTCACCGCCGCTGTCGCGACGGTCCCGGTCCTCGTGGTGATGTCGGCCGCTCTGCCCTTCATCGGACGCCTGAGCGACCGCATCGGCCGCAAGCCCGTGTACGCGATCGCCGCCGTCTCCGCTCTCGTCCTGCTCGTCCCGGCGTTCCTGATCATGCAGATCGGCGAGATGTGGGCCGTGATGGTCGCCCTGTGCATGGCCGCCGTGCCCGTGGCGTTCTACGTCGCGATCTCGGCATCCGCTCTCCCCGCGCTCTTCCCGACTGCCTCGCGCTTCGGAGCGATGGCGGTGGCGTACAACGTCGCGGTGTCGCTGTTCGGCGGCACGACCCCCCTCATCAGCCAGGCCCTCATCGCCGCGACGGGCAACACGCTGATGCCCGCGTTCTACATCATGCTGTTCGCCGCGCTGGGCCTGGTCGCCCTCCTCGCCATGCGCGAGACCGCGAAGCGGCCCCTGCTCGGCTCGGTGCCCACGGTGGAGACGCCCGCCGAAGCCGCAGCCCTCGTCGACCGGCAGGAATCCGACCCCCTCATCGACACCTCGACGATGCCCCTCCGGCGCGTCTGACGGCGCAGGATCGCGGATGCCGGACCCCGGGCATCCACGATCCGTCCGCTGCGGTCCCCGGCGGCCTCCTCAACGCCGCCGGCCGGTGCCGAACAGCCCGCGGATCACACCCGTCACGATGCTCTTCGTCGCCCCGCGCCCCAGCACGTCGTCGAGCGGCGAGGTCGGTGCGCTCGCGCGCCGACGCGGTGCGGCCGTGCTCTTCAGGATCCGCTCGTACTCGCGTTGCGCCTTCTTCTGCGCCTCGGCGTTGGCCTTGTCGATCGCGGCCTTCTGCTTCGCGTACTCGGCGGCATTGGCGGCATCCTGTTTCGCTCTCTCCGCCGCCGCCCGCGCGTCGGCCGCGGCCTGCATGCGCGCACCGAGGATCTCGCGCGCCGACTCCGGGTCGATCGGGGTGCCGTACACGGCGAAGAGGGGGGATGCCGCGACGGCGGTCGACATGGTCTCCGCGGGGATCGGCGACATCGAGGCGCGGGGAGCGAAGAGCCGTGTCCACGCGACCGGCGTCGGTGCGCCGCGCTCGTTCATGACCGTGATGATCGCCTCGCCCGTGCCGAGCTCCTGCAGCACCCGCTCGAGGTCGTACCCCGAGTCGGGGTAGGTCCGCACCGACGCGCGGAGCGCCTTCGCGTCATCGGGGGTGAACGCGCGCAGCGCGTGCTGGACGCGCGAGCCGAGCTGGCCGAGGACGTCGGCCGGGACGTCCTTCGGGGTCTGCGTGACGAAGAAGACGCCCACCCCCTTCGACCGGATGAGCCGCACCGTCTGCGTGATCGCGGCGAGGAACGCCTTCGAGGCGTCGCGGAACAGCAGGTGCGCCTCGTCGAAGAAGAACACGAGCTTGGGCTTGTCGAGGTCGCCGACCTCGGGCAGCACCTCGTACAGCTCCGCGAGCAGGTACATGAGGAAGGTCGAGTACAGCTCGGGCCGCGAGGCGACGTTCGGAACCTCGAGAAGGCTCACCATGCCGGCCCCGTCGGGCGCGGTGCGCAGGAACACCGAGACATCGAGCTCGGGCTCTCCGAAGAAGGTGTCCGCTCCGGCGGAGGCGAAGGCGACGAGCTCGCGCAGGATCACGCCCGCCGTCGCCGCGGAGAGACCGCCGATCCCCTTCAGCTCGTCCTTGCCCTCGTCGCTGGTGAGGAAGGTGAGCACCGCGCGCAGGTCGGGAAGATCGACCAGCGCCAGCCCCTTCTCGTCGGCGTAGTGGAACACGAGACCGAGGCTCGACTCCTGCGTCGCGTTCAGCCCGAGCACGCGACTCAGCAGGAGCGGGCCGAAGCCCGACACCGTCGCGCGCACCGGGATGCCGACGGAGGCGTCGTCGCCCAGCGCGAAGAACTCGGTGGGGTACGCCCGCGGCGACCAGTCCTGCCCGAGGGCGGCCGTGCGCGCGGTGAGCTTCTCGCTCGCCGTGCCGGGGGCCGCGATACCCGAGAGGTCGCCCTTGACGTCGGCGGCGAAGACGGGCACGCCCTGCGCCGAGAGCTGCTCGGCCAGGAGCTGCAGCGTGCGCGTCTTGCCGGTGCCGGTCGCCCCCGCCACGAGTCCGTGCCGGTTGATCATCGCGAGCGGGATCCGGACGGGAACGGATGCCACGGGCCCGCCGTTCACGAGCACGCCGAGGTCGAGCGCCGCGCCGTCCGCGGCGTACCCGGCGGCGATCGCGGCGACCTGGGCCTCGGTTAGCGGGGCGGGGGTGGGGGTCGGGGTCGGGGTCGGGGCGCTCGGGGTCGAGTCCGGCGCGCTCGGCGTCGGGGCGGCGGCCGAGGCCGCGGCGTCCGGACCCGCACCGCCGGGGGCCGAGGCGTCCGGAGCCGGGGCGCTCGGGGCCGGAGCATCCGCGGCGTCCACACCCGCCGCCTCTCCCCCGCTCGCCGCCGCGCGCGCCCGGGCCGCGGCGGCCTCGGCTTCGGCGAGGTCCGCCCGGGCCCGCGCGAGGCGCAGTTCCGCCTCGGCGGCCTCGGCCGCCGCGCGCAGCCGTGCGATCTCGGGGTCGTCGGACGGACGGGGGGACGACGCTCCGTTGTCGCTCATGGCGGTCAGCCTACGATGCGCCCGAGGCTGCGGCATCCGGTCGTCGTGTCGCCCGGCGCACCGCCAGACGGTCGTCGTCGCGGAGGCGCAGGTGCGCGAAGAACGCCGCGAGGATCAGCGCCATCCCCGCCCCCACGAGCGCCCCGCCCAGGGTGTCCGAGAGCCAGTGGGCGTGCAGATAGGTGCGGCTGAACGCCATCGCGAGGACCCAGACGATCCCCGCGATCCGCACCCACACGGCCGGGAAGATCACGACAGCGACCACGGCGACCGTGGCGGCGTTGGCCGTGTGACCCGAGGGGAAGGAGCCGTGGTCGGAGATGACGAGGATGTCTTCGGGGCGCGCGCGACCGAACGTGTGCTTCAGCACCTGCACGATGGCCGCGCTCCCCACCGAGGCGGCGAGGAAGTACAGCGCTCCCCACCGTCGCCCGACGAGGAACAGCAGCAGGGCCCCGCCGAGCGGCACGACGAACACCGCCACCCAGTGGCCGCCGATCGCGTCCATCGTCAGGGCGAAGGTGAGCAGGACCGGCGAGGGAGCCGCGACGAACAGCTGGTTCCACCACACGTCGATCGCGAACGGCGCCGGCCCCCGGAAGAACACCCACGCACCGAGTCCGCACGCGAGGGCGACGAGCGTCAGACCGATGATCCCGCGCACGCGCTCGGAGCGGAGGGTGGGAGTCGACGCGTCGGCGGATTCGGCATCCATCGACTCATGATGCCGTCTCCGCGCCCGCACCGAGACGTCGGCGCGCGTTCTGCTACTGTTCTCGGCCCGTCTTCAGGGCGCGAGGCGCTCCACCGTGCGGGGCCGGACGAGGACCCAGAGCGCGACGACGCCGATGACGGCACAGCCCACCATGACGGATGCCATGGTCGTGGCGGTGATCCCGGCGCCGGCCGACAGCAGTCCGACGACGGGCGAGATGATGCCCGCGACGCCGAAGTTCGCCGCGCCGATGATCGACTGCGCCGTTCCCGCGGCCTTGCCGTGACGGTCGAGAGCGAGCACCTGCGCACACGGGAAGGTGAAACCGCACGCGGTCATGAAGAAGAACAGCGGGATGACGGTGCCCCAGAGCCCGAGGCCCATCTGATCGGTGAGGACGATGGTCCCACCCGCGAGCACGAGCACGATGGTCGACACCGCGAGCACCCACTGGGGCCCGAAGCGGGCGGCCAGGCGCGACGCGATCTGTACGCCGACCACGACACCGACCGAGTTCACCGCGAAGAGCACCCCGTACTGCTGCGCGTTGAAGCCGTACGTGACCTGGAACAGGAACGACGATGCCGACAGATACGAGAACAGTCCGCTGAAAGCCATCGCGCCGATGATGAGCACGCCGATGAAGACGCGGTCGCGGAAGACGCTCGCGTAGCGCTGCCAGACGGTCGTGGTGCCGGGTCCGCTGCGGCGGGCGGGCGGCAGGGTCTCGGGGACGAACAGCACCGCGGACACGAGCATGACCGCTCCGTACACGGCGAGCACCACGAAGATCCCGCGCCAGTCCATCACCAGCAGCAGGGCCGATCCGGCGAGCGGGGCGAGCACCGGAGCGACACCCGAGACCATCGCCATGCGCGACAGCATCACCACGAGTCGGCGTCCCCCGAAGAGGTCGCGGATGATGGCCGCCGCGACGACACCGCCCGCGGCGGCTCCCGCCCCCATGAGTACGCGCGCGATCGACAGGGTCTCGAGGGTCGGGGCGAACGCGGCGAAGATGCTCGCCGCCACGTGCAGAGCGGTCACCGCCAGCAGCGGCAGCCGCCGACCGACCTTGTCGCTGAGGGGACCGACGATCAGCTGGCCGAGGGCGAAACCGATCATCGTGCCCGTCAACGTGAGCTGGATCGCGGCGGCGCTCGTCTGGAAGTCCGCCTCGAGCACGGGGAACGCCGGCAGGTAGAGGTCGATGGTGAACGGGCCGAGTGCCGTCAAGGCGCCGAGGACGATGATGTACAGCACGCGGCGGGAAGCGGGGATCGCGTCGCCGGGGTGCAGCACGATCGGCGCCGTCGCGGGGTTCTTACCGAGGGTGCGGATGGCGCCCGTCGGGGAGCGGTCGGGTGCGGAGGTCGGGGGGACGACGGGGAGAGAGGCAGTATCGAGCACGCGTCAATTCGTTTCGCAACACAGACGGCCCGAACGAGTCGGGCCGAAAAAAGATGGGGGATCGTCGAACCTCGAATCGATTCGACATCGTCATACTACCGCGCGGCCCGCGCATCCCACCATCCCGGTATGCGGGTTCCTCCCAGGCCGTCGCCGTATTCATCCGCATAGGCTGGACGAAACGGCCCGAGCCGACGTGTCCCGCCCCGAAGAGAGACGAACACAGCACATGACGCCTCCCCCCGAAAAACGCACCAGCGGAAACCCGGCGAAGCAGTCCGAGATCGACCTGACCGTCAAGCAGCAGCGCGAGCAGAAGCGCCAGGCGAAGCTCGCCGAGTACCAGAAAGAGATCGCGCGCCGAAAGCGCGGGAAGCTCGTCTGGTGGGTCGTCGGATCGACCGCGGGCCTGGCGATCATCGGTCTCGTCGTGGCCTCTTTCGTCTTCGCTCCGGAGCCGCCCACGAGCTACCAGGCCGGCAACAGCACCGGACGCGAGATCGAGGGCGTGCAGACCTTCGAGAACCGCTCCGATCACGTGCAGGGTGCCGTCACCTACGAGCAGAACCCGCCGGCCGGAGGCCCGCACAACCCGTACTGGCTGAACTGCGGCGTCTACACCGAGCCGCAGCAGAACGAGAACGCGGTGCACTCCCTCGAGCACGGGGCGATCTGGATCACCTACAACCCCGACGAGGTCGATCAGGCCGGCATCGACGCGCTCAAGGCCGTCATGCCCTCGAGCTACGCGATCCTCTCGCCCTACCCCGGCCTGGACACGCCCGTCGCGGTCAGCGGCTGGAACCACCAGCTGAAGGTCGACTCCCCCACCGACCCGCGCATCGGCGAGTTCTTCACCGAGTACTGGCGCAGCCAGAACGTCCCGGAGCCGAACGCCGCGTGCTCGGGCGCCATCGACGGGCCCGGCAAGGCCTGATATGACCGACGACGCCCCGGTCGCACGCCCCGCGGTCCGGTGGATCGTGGTCGCGGTCGTCACCGTCGCCATCGTGGCCGTGGCCTTCGCGATCGGACGCTTCACGGCGTTCGGCGCGACGGCCGCGCCCACGTATCCGTCCACGACCTCCGCGGACGCCGGATTCGCCCGCGACATGCAGGTGCATCACACCCAGGCGGTGCTGATGGCGATGGAGATCTACCGCAAGACCGACGACGACGAACTGCGCACCCTCTCGTACGACATCGCCACCGCGCAGGCGGGCCAGCGCGGCGAGATGTTCGGCTGGCTGGTGCAGTGGGGACTCCCCCAATCCTCCCCTCAGCCGCTCATGACGTGGATGCAGGCCTCGGGCGCGCACAGCCACGGCGACACGTCGGCGTACACGCAGGACGAGCTTCTCGCGCAGATGGGCATGGCCACGGATGCCGAGCTCGACCAGCTCCGCTCCCTCGAGGGCCGGCCCGCCGACTGCCTCTTCCTCTCGCTGATGATCCGCCACCACCAGGGCGCGATCCCGATGGCGCAGGCCGTCATCGAGCTCGGCGACGAGCCGCGCGTCGCCGAGGTCGCCCAGGCGATCATCACCGGCCAGTCCGCCGAGATCGACGCCATGCGCGACATCCAGTCGCGCCTCGCCTGCGGCGCCTGACTCCGGCAGGCGCCACCGCACGCTCACCCACTGTTCCCCCGAACGGCTCAGTGCTGCGCGCCGCAAGCCGCGGCGCACGTGCGGGCGCGAACAGGTCGCGGCGAGAACAGGGGATTCCCCGAGAACAGGGGAATTCTCGCGGCGACGCCCTGTTCCCGTGGCATCCCCTGTTCTGGTGACAGACGGTGCGGCGGCAACGCGAGCCGGCGCCGCCCTGCCGGGTCCCGCGCGCCCCGGAAACGCCGAAGGGCGTGGCATCCCCCAAACGGATGCCACGCCCTTCTGTCGTGGAGGCTCAGCCCTTGGTCGACCCGGCCAGCAGACCCCGGACGAAGAACCGCTGCAGGGCGATGAAGACCGCCAGCGGGACGACGATCGCGATGAACGCGCCCGCGGTCAGCAGGTACCAGTCCTGGCCACGGCTTCCCGTCATCTCGGCCAGCAGCTTGGTGATCGGGGCGACGTTGCCGTCGGCGAAGATCAACGCCACGAGCAGGTCGTTCCACACCCAGAGGAACTGGAAGATGGCGACGGATGCCACGGCGGGCATGGTCAGCGGCAGGATGATGCGGAAGAAGATCTGCCCGTGGCCGGCCCCGTCGACGCGCGCGGCCTCGATCACGTCACGCGGGATCTCCGACATGAAGTTGTGCAGCAGGAAGATCACCAGCGGCAGGGCGAAGATCGTGTGCGCGACCCAGACCTGCGCGTAGCCGGCCTGTCCCATCCCCTGGATCACGGGGACCCCGAAGATCGTGCCGCCCGAGAACAGCTGCAGCAGCGGGATGAGCGCCATCTGGATCGGCACGATCTGCAGCGCGAACACGAGGATGAACAGGATGTTCCGCCCGCGGAACTCCATCCACGCGAACGCGTACGAGGCGAGCAGGGCGATCGAGATCGGGATGATCGTGGCCGGCAGCGTGATCGCGATCGAGTTCACGAACGCCCCGGTCATGTTCAGCTGGCTGTTGCCGGCCTGCAGCGCGGTGGCGTAGTTGTCGAGCGTGAAGCCGGGGTTCTGGAAGATCGTCCACCAGCCGGTGCTCTGGATGAGCTGCTGCGGGCGGAACGACGACAGGAACAGGCCGAAGGTCGGCAGCGTCCACAACACCGCGATCACGAGCGCCGCGATCGTGGCGCCGCGCGAGCTCAGACGCTTCTTCGCGCCCGCGGCGACGCCGCGCTCCGCCTTGCGCTCGCCCCGCGAGAGCTGCTTCTTCGTGTCCGGATCGACCGGGAGGTCGATGGGGGTGACGGCCGACATCAGCGGACCTCCTGTTGCTTGCGCAGCTGCACCGCGTTGTAGATGACCAGGGGCAGCACGAGCACGAACAGCACGACGGCGAACGCGGCCGCACGCCCCTGCTCGAAGCTGCGCAGCTGGGTGTACATCTCGTTGGCGATGACGGACGTGTTGTTCGTACCGGCGGTCATCGTGCGGACGATGTCGAACACCTTCAGCGAGGCGATCGCGATCGTGGTCAGCACGACGACGAGGGAGCCCCGGATGCCGGGGACCACGACGTTCATGAACCGCTGCCACGCGTTGGTGCCGTCGAGTTCCGCGGCCTCGAGCTGCTCGGTCGGAACGCCCTTGATGGCCGCCGAGAGCACGACCATGGCGAAACCGGTCTGGACCCAGATGAGCACGATGATGAGGAAGAGCGTGTTCCACGGCTCCACCGCGAGGAAGTTCACGGGCTGGCCGCCGAGCCAGACGATGACCTGGTTGAGGAAGCCGATCTGCGGCTCCCCCGCGGGACGCGAGGTGTACATGAAGCGCCAGATGATCGACGCCCCCACGAACGAGATCGCCATCGGCAGGAACACGAGGATCTTGTAGTACTTCTCGCCGCGCGCCTTGTCGATGAAGTACGCGTACGCGAGACCGGCGATGGTCGAGACGACCGGGGTGATGACGACCCAGACGATGGTGTTCAGCACGACACGCAGACCCTGGGGCTGCGTGAAGATCCAGACGAAGTTGTCGAGGCCGATGAACCGGTCACCCGTGCGGTCGAAGAACGCCTGGCCGGTGGTCTGCACGGCCGGGACGATGAGACCGACCACGAGCAGGATGATCGCCGGGGCGAGGAAGGCGACGAGCTGGAACAGCGAGCCGGCGCCCTTGCGGGCCCGCATGTCGAGGAAGAAGAAGCCGAGGCCGACGAACGCGGCCGCGATGATCGCCCACTGGTAGGACTGCAGCAGCCACAGCACCAGGGCGGGGGTCACGACACAGGCCGCGAGCCGGACGATGGTGTAGACGCGCCCGCGACGCGGGGCGATCTCCACGAGGAAGAGGATGAGCCCGACCACCGCCACGAAGACCCCGATGATGATCGGGATCTCCAGGAACGGCGAGAGGGTGCTCAGCCACTGGAGGAATTCGCGCATGGGAAACCTTTCGAGTGCGCCGACGAACGCTCAGGGAGCCGACGGGGCCGCCCCTCCAAAGAGGAGCGACCCCGTGGCATCCGTTGTCAGCTGGAGGGCCAGCCGCTCTGGATCTGTTCGAGAACGGTCGACGTGGGCGTGCCGTTGACGAAGTCGTTCATGCCCTTGAAGAACGTGCCCGTTCCCACCGCCGACGGCATCAGGTCGGAGGCGTCGAAGCGGAACGTCGTCGCGGGGTCCTGCAGGATCGTGATGGCCTGCGTCAGGATCGCGCTCGAGGCGTTGTTCGGGTCGAGGCCCTTGTTGGCGGAGATGACACCGCCGAGCTTGACGCGCGAGTTCGCCCAGTCGGCGCTGGAGAGGTACTCCTGCACCTTCTGCGTGGCCTCGTTGTCGTTGAACGCACCGACGATCTCGCCACCACCGGTGACGACGTTGCCCTTGGCGCTCGCGTCGAACGGCGGGGTCAGGAAGGCCCAGATGTCACCGTCTTCGGCGACCTTGCCGCCGGCGTCGGTGATGAACCCGTCGTAGAACGAGGCCTGGTGGTGCAGCGCGCACTTGCCGTCGACGAGCGCCGTGGCCGGGTCACCGAAGGGCGTGGTCACGATCGTGTCGACGCCACCGAAACCGGCGTTGACGTAGTTGGGGTTCAGCGCGATCTTGCCGAACTCGTCGAACGCCGAAGCGATCTTCGGGTCGGTGAACTTGACCTCGTTGGAAACCCACTTGTCGTAGACGTCGGCACCCGACTGGCGCAGGACGATGTCCTCGATCCAGTCGGTGCCCGGCCACCCGGTCGCCGCGTCGGAGCCGAAGCCCATGCACCACGGCGGGGTGTTGGTGGTCTGCTGGATCTTCGCCGTCAGGTCGAGCAGGCCCTGCCAGTCGGTGGGCACGGTCCATCCGTTGTCGGCGAACTGCTTGGGCGAGTACCAGACCCAGCCCTTGACGCTGGCCATGAGCGGGGCGCCGTACTGCGTGCCCTCGTACTGGCCGTAGCCGGCCCAGTCCTCGGACCAGTTCTTCTTCACGTTGTCGACGACGGCCTCGGGCGCGGGCTTCAGGAAGCCCTGGGCCGCCATGTCGCGCATCAGGCCGGGCTGCGGGAAGATCGCGATGTCGGGGGCGTTGCCACCCTGGGCACGAACCGCGATCTGCGCTTCGAACTCCTTCGACGCCTCGTACTTGATGTCGATGTTGTTTTCTTTCTCCCAGTCCGCCCAGGACTGTTCGAGCAGTTCGGCCTCGGTGTCCGAGATCGTCCCGTAGACGGTGACGACGTTCGAGTCGCCTCCGCCGTTGCTGTCTCCTCCGGTCGATCCGGGTCCCCCCGAACATCCGGCCAGAGCGATGCCGGCAACGCCGGCCAGGGCTAGCGGTGCCAGTAGGCGGCGACGCTGTGTCATGCCCATGTGGTCCTCCTCGTCGAGTCACTGTCGGTGCACCGGATCCCGTCGGGAACCGATTCCAGGCAACCGTAGAGCGAAACCATAGACACCGCAACACGATCAGGTCACGAACGCATAACTAGCGTCTTTTCGCTGCGAAATCGTGGGAGGAAGGCAGGGAACCGGTTCCATCTTCGGCGCTCATCGAGTACAATTTCGCGAGATCGACACAGCAGTCGACCCCACATCGAGGAAGACGACGGGATGAGTGGAATCGCCGACGTGGCGCGCCTGGCGGGCGTGTCGAAGTCGACGGCCAGTCGCGCACTGACCGGAGGCGGGTACGTCTCGGAGAGCACGAAGCAGCGCGTGGCGGACGCCGCCGCCTCGCTGGGCTACGTGCCGTCCACGAGCGCCGTGAGCCTCGCGACCGGGCGCACGCGCACCATCGCCCTCATCGTCCCCAAGGTCAACCGGTGGTACTTCGGCTCGATCGTCGAGGGCGTGGAACGGTCCCTCATCCCGCAGGGATACGACGTGACGCTCTACGTCGCCGAGCCCGGGTCGCGCGATCGCGAGAGCCTCTACTCCACCTACCTCGCCCGCAAGCGATTCGACGGCGTGATCGCCGTCGCCCTCGAGCCCGAGGACCGCGACCTGGAACGGCTCGTGGGAATCGGCAAGCCCACGGTCTGCATCGGCAACGCCCTCGCCGAGATCCCCACCCTGGGGCTCGACAACGTCGGCATCACGCGCATCATCACGCAGCACCTCATCGCCCTCGGCCACACCGACATCGCCTTCGTCGGGAGCACTCCCCCGACCGACGCCCCCGCCAAAGACGTCGACGAACGCTCGATCGGCTACCGCAACGCGATGAACGATCACGGATTGACGGTCCGGATCCGCAACGTCCCCTCGACCTTGACGATCACCGACGCCTACGCCGCCGCCGCCTCGTTCCTCGCGGACGCCGCCTCGCGTCCCACCGGGGTCGTCGCCGCGTGCGACGAGGTCGCGATCGGCGTGATCATCGCCGCGCGCCGCATGGGGATCTCGGTCCCCTCGCAGTTGAGCGTGGTGGGCATCGACGGGCACGACTACGCCGAGATGTTCGCCCTGACCACGGTGGAGCAGTTCCCGCAGGCCCAGGGCATCGAGGCGACGCGCCTGCTCCTGTCGATCATCGAGGGGAACGAGGCGCCGCTGCGCACCGAAGCGGCCACGCGCCTGGTCGTGCGCGCCTCGACCGCTCCCCCGCGCCTTCCCTGACAGGGCAGAACCCCGGATGCCATGGCATCCGGGGTCCCTCCGTCGTCGCGGGTCAGTCCACCCGGCGCACGCTGCGGCGCCGCAGGGCCACACCGAGAGCGAGGAACGCCAGGGCCGCGAGGACTCCGCCTCCCATCCACGCCGTGTCGGCGCCGGTGCGCGGGAGCCCGCCCGGGCCGTTGTTCGGCGTCTCCGAGCCGTCGACCACGCGGACCGGCACGGTCGCGGTGGAGCCCGACGCGGTGCTGACGGTGATGTCGAGCGCCTCGGGCGCGTCGGCGGGGACCGTCAGCGCGACCGCGGCCGCTCCCTCCTGCACCGGCACCGTCAGCGGCGCCGCGGAGCCGACCGTCACGCTCGCCTCGGTGGCCGCGGGGCTGCCGAGCGAGGTGAGGTCGAGACCCGAGACCGTGAACACGGCCTCGGTGCCGCGCGCCACCTCGGCCGGGGCGTTCTTCACCTCGACACCGCGGGCGGTGAAGTCCGGCGCGAGGTCGGGGTGGGCCGTGAGGTAGGCGATCCAGCCGTCCCGATCGATGAGGCCGGAGTCGCGCGCGTCGGTTCCCTCGTCGAACACCGTGAACGCATCGCCGCCGGACAGCAGGAAGCTGAACGAGCCGACCCGGTACGACCCGGTCGGGTCGACCGGCATCCCGTCGATCCACACTCCGGTGATGCGCTCCCCGGGAGCACGTGTCGCGTCGTAGGTGTAGCGCACGTTCTCCGACACGCTCAGCGATAGCGTCGCGGCGCGCCCCGCCGCGTCGCCCCACTGCTGCTCGAGCAGACGTCGGATCTGGTCGCCGGTCAGGCTCGTCGTGCCCAGGTTGTTCACGAACGGCAGCACGGCGTTGGCCTCGGCGAAGGTGATCACGCCGTCGTCGCCGCGCAGCAGCTCGGCGCGCAGACCGCCCGGGTTCACCACCGTGAGGTCGGCGTCGCCGCGCACGGGGTCCGCGAGCGTGTCGAGCAGCGCGTCGGCGACGAGGTTGCCGAGCGCGGACTGCTTCGAGCGGTCGTCGCGCTCGCCACCGGTGTAGACGCCGTCCACGTACGATCCGCCGCGGAAGGCGGTGGTGATGTCGGCCGACACCGATCCCACCGGCCGCGCCCCGACGCGCTCGGCCTCGGCGAGGGCGCGGTCGACGATGTCCGCGACCTCGGCGACGCGCGGGTAGGTGTCGATGAGCTCGGCATCGAGGGCCGCCTTGTTCTCGGCGGTCTGCTCGTCGTCGTCCTCCACGACCTCGGCCGAAAGCCGCGGGACGTTGCGCGCCTCGTGCCCGACGACCTCGCGACTGGCGCGATCGATCGTCAGGACGACCTGGCCGATGTTCTCGCCGTAGTTACCGGTCTGCAGCACCGGACGCGTGCCCTCGCCGCCGGGGATCGGGGCCTCCCACGCGTACTCCTCGTGGGTGTGACCGGTGAAGATCGCGTCGACGTCGGCATCCGTCTCCGTCACGATGCGCGCGAACGCTCCACCCTGTGCGAGGGCGTCGTCGAGAGTGCCTCCCGACGTCTCGCCCTGCAGGGCACCCTCGTGGTACTCCGCCACGAGGACGTCGACCTGGTCGCGGATCTCCGCGACCACGCGATTGACCTCGGCGACGGGCTCGCGGAATTCGATGCCCTCGATCCCGTCGGGGGTGACCAGCGACGCGGTCTCCTCTGTGACCGCGGCGACGATGCCGACTTTCAGGCCGTTGACCTCGACGATCTCGTATCCGGGGAGCACGGGCTGCCCGTCGCGGTAGACGTTCGCGCCGAGGTACGGGAAAGCGGCCCGCTCGGTGACCCGTCCGGTGAGGTCGTCGATGCCCTTGTCGAACTCGTGGTTGCCGACTCCGGATGCCGCGAGCTCGAGCGCATTGAGCACGTCGATCGTGGGGGCGTCGTCGGCGTTGGCCGAGGCGAACAGCGAGGCGCCGATGTTGTCTCCGTTGGAGAGGAAGAGCGAACGATCGTCGCCCTTCTCCGCCCGCAGCTGCTCGATCGTCCCGGCGAAGGTCACCGTGTTGTCATCGATGCGCCCGTGGAAGTCGTTGATGTTCAGCAGGTTGAGCTCGGTCGTCCCCGACAGGTCGAGTCCCACGACGACCGGGTCGTGGTCGCTCGAGCGGTAGGGAGAGGCGTCGTAGAAGTTCCGCACGTTCGCGTTGTAGCGGCTGTACTCGAGCGCGAGCGCCTCGCCGGCGTTGATGTTCCAGATGTCCGTGCCGGTGACGAGCTCGCGCGCCGAGGGCGAGGCGAGCACGTGGTCGAGGGATCCGGACTGGCCGCTGAACGAGTAGGTGTACTTCCCCGTGTCGGCGCCCAGATCGGTGTATCCCGCGTCGCGGAGCACTCGGAGGGGGTCCTCCTGCGTGTAGGCGTTGAAGTCGCCGAGCAGGAAGACGGCGCCGCCCTCGACGCTCTGCGCGCGCTCCGCGGCGAAGGCGACGAGTGCCTCGGCCTGGCGGACGCGGTCCCCGTTGAAGGCGCCCTGGTCGCCGGCGGCGTTGTCGCCCTCGGCGGCCGGGTCGCTGTCGCTCTTCGACTTGAAGTGGTTCACGATCGCGACGAACGCCGCCTCATCGCTTCCCGCGGGCGCGAACGCCTGGGCGAGCGGTTGACGCGCGTTGACGAAGGCCGGGTCGTCGAGGATGACGCTGTCACCAACCGGGCTCACCGCCGCCTTCTTGTAGATGAAGGCCGTGCGGATGACGTCCTCCGACGCCGGAAGGGCGCTCGGCGAGGGCACGAAGGCCCACGCGTCCTCGCCCAGGTCGGCGTTGAGCGCGGCGACGAGCGTCGACAGGGCCTCGTCGCGGGGCTTGCCGAGGGCGGCGGAGTTCTCGATCTCCTCGAGCGAGACGACCTCGGCCTGCATCGCGTTGAGGGCCGCGACGATCTTCGCCTGCTGACGCTGCAGGTTCTCGTCGTTCGCCGCACCACGGGGCCCCGGCTCGGGGCACCGGTTCGCGGTGATCGGGTTGCCCTCGCGGTCGGTGTAGACCGAGTCGCACCCGACGTCCTCCGCCGTGGTGGTGAAGTAGTTGAGCACGTTGAAGCTGGCGAGCTGAACCGCACCGCCGACGTCCGCCGGGTGCGCGGTACGCGTGTTCGCGAACGCCGCGGGCTGCACGTCGGCGGCGTTGTCGACGGTCAGCTGCTCGGTGGGCTGGAACTTCCAGGCGTCGTTGCGGTAGTCGAGGACGACCGGCCGCGTGAACGTCACGGGAGCGCCGACCCGCACGGGGTCGGTGAGCGAGAGGTACGGCAGCGGGACGTCGGTGGCCGAGCGCTGGAAGTTCAGCGACGCGCCGTCGTCGAGCACCACGGCGCGGGCGGCGTTGTCGGCGACGACCTCGTCGTACTCGGCGGTGCCGGGGCGAGCGACCTCGGTGGGCGCGAGCAGCGGGGTGGTGCCCGCGGCGAGACCGACCTCGGCGTACTGGCCCGTGATGTAGGTGTTCGTGACGGTGAAGTCGCCCTGCGGCGCGAGGAGCATGCCCTCGAAGCGCTCGCGTTCCGCGTCGGTGCGCGGCCAGACGACCTCGGCCGGCGTGACCGGCTCGGCCTGCTCGGTCAGAACCGTGACGAGATCGGCATCCGACGAGATCTGGGTGAGTCCGTTGTACTCCCCCACCGTGCCGGTGACCTCGACGTAGTCGCCGATCGCGACCTCGGCGACGGCGCGCGAGCCGTAGACGAAGAGGGCATCGGATGCCACGTGCTCGGCACCCAGCTGGCCACCGGTCCCGGGGGTCTGGACGAAGAAGCCGTTGTAGCCGCCGGTCGGATACGCGGCGGTGACGACTCCGCGCGTGGTGACGGTCTGGCCGTCGAGCGGGGTGGAATCGCCCTCGCCCTGGATCTCGCGGATGGGCGTGATGTCGGCCGCGGCCTCCGCCGGGGCCGCGGGCTCCGGTGCCGCGGTCTGCGGCGCGTCGGACGTCGCGGGCGCCGCGGGCTGCGCCGCGTCCGGGGTCGCGGTCTGCGCCGCGTCGGGGGCGGCGGTCGGCACCGCGTCCGGAGTCGCGGTCTGCGCGGTGTCGGGCGTCGCGGGCGGCGCGAGGGGGGCTGCGATGGCGGCCGGGGCAACGACGGCGGAACCGAGAAGGGCGGCGGCCACGGCAGCGCTCAGCGCAGCCGCGGAGCGGCCCGAGGGTCGCCGAGAAGGCACGGGTGACATGGGTCTCCTGCGAATCCGACGGTCATCGTCGGGTGGGGGGATCGACGGGGGGTCTCTTCGACCGTAGACGACCTCATCAGGAATTCCCAGGGTTCTTTCGTTGCCATCGTGTGAACACGGGGCGCAACGAAAGAAGGTCCGGATGCCGATGGCATCCGGACCTTCTGAATCGCGTTCCCGCGACCGTGAAGCGAAATTACTTCAGGGTCACCGAAGCGCCGGCCTCCTCGAGGGCAGCCTTGGCCTTCTCGGCGGTCTCCTTGTTCGCGCCCTCGAGCACGGCCTTGGGAGCGCCATCGACGACGGCCTTGGCCTCGCCGAGGCCGAGCGAGGTGAGCTCGCGGACGACCTTGATGACCTGGATCTTCTTGTCACCGGCGGCCTCGAGGACGACGTCGAACGAGTCCTTCTCCTCGGCCTCTTCGGCGGGGGCAGCGCCACCGGCGGCGGGGCCGGCAACGGCCACGGGGGCAGCAGCGGTGACGTCGAACGTCTCCTCGAACGCCTTCACGAACTCGGAGAGCTCGATGAGGGTGAGCTCCTTGAACGCGTCGAGCAGCTCTTCGGTGCTGAGCTTAGCCATGTTGTATCTCCTTGATCGGGTTAATCAGCCGGGCCGGGTCAGGCCGCGGTGTCCTGCTTCTCGCGCAGCGCGTCGACCGTGCGAACGGCCTTCGACGGAAGCGCCTGGAAGACGTATGCCGCCTTGGTCATCGTCGCCTTCATCGCACCGGCGAGCTTCGCCAGCAGGACTTCACGGCTTTCGAGATCGGCGAGCTTGTTGACCTCATCCGCGGTCAGAGCGGCGCCATCGAAGTAGCCGCCCTTCACCACGAGCTGAGGGTTAGCCTTGGCGAAGGCACGCAGGCTCTTCGCGACGGCGACGGGGTCGCCGTGCACGAACGCGATGGCAGACGGGCCCTTGAGCTCGTCGTCCAGTCCCGTGACCCCCGCGTTGGACGCGGCGATCTTGGTCAGCGTGTTCTTCACCACGGCGTAATCCGCGTCCTGACGGATGTCGTTGCGCAGCTGCTTGAGCTGGGCAACCGTCAGACCGCGGTACTCGGTCAGCAGAACGGCGGTCGAGTTCTCGAAGTTCTTCGTGAGCTCGGCGACCGATGCATCCTTCTGCGCCATGGCCACTCCTTGTGTGTACGAGGCGCTCCGCGGAGGCGGGGCGCCGGCCGAAGACACCGGGGTCCAGACAAAAAAGAAGAGCTCCGGCGCAGGCGCACGGAGCTCGAGGAGAGATTCGTTTACCTGCGTAGGTCCCCTGCTTCTCAGCAGACGCTTCGATCGGAATGCGAGCACTCCGATGACCGACGGTCTTTGGCTTGGGTCCCACTGTACCCGACGCCGCCACCCTTCGCCAATCCGCGCCCGCGGCGACCCGCCACCCGCCGCCCGCGACGAGATGACGCGCGTTCGTTGAGATGACGCGCATTTCCCACGCGACCCGGGTCATCTCGCGAATCCCCTGTCATCTCGGCCTGCCTTCCGCGCGCACAGGCCGGCGCCCCGGACGACCACCGCGCCCGCCCGACGCCCACGCCTTCGGTGGCGAGATCACCCACCCGTGCCGAGATCACCGCCCATCGCCACACAAGGCGGGTCATCTCGGTCATCGTCGGTCTGCTCGGCGCCCGGGCATGACGGTGGCCCGCGGACACAGCAGCGGCACGCGGACACGACGGCGGCACCTGCGCGAGGTCGAGGGATCAGCGCGGAGGGCGCACGCCGAAAGAAGCGAGCCGAGCGGCGAGCGTCTCGGGCGTGCGAATGTCACCGAACCCGCCTCGACAGAGGCGCCATTGGGTCGTTCCGCGGATCCAGTCCTCACGGCGCTTCTCATCGAGCAGGACGGTCTCGATCGACCGGCCGCCGAGCATCGCGGCATCCCTGTACTTGACCTCGCCGTCGAACTCCCAGAACGTCCGCACGTCACGAAGCCCGATGTCGACGAAGTAGGGGGAACCCTGAGGTCCCGCGACGGCGACCTGCAGATCCATCTCCCGGAATCCGATCCGGTGCAACTGCAGCCGACTGACGCTTTCGCCGGGGAGTTCTGCGCGACCGTCGGCGAAGTCGATCACCTCGCGCGCTCGGCGGACGCCCCGCGATCCGGCCGCGCGAAGAGCCCGCTCCCGCATGCGCTCCCGCCACGCCTCTTGGGCTCCGGGATCGAACCGGCGCGACGACATCACCTCACGCCTCAGCGCCGCGTCGGCGCAAGTGAGCGACATCTCGAGCGGGGCCGTGCGCGCGATGTCGAACACCGTGCGGTCCAGGCTCGTGCAGGCGATGCCGTCGATCGTGACGACATCGTCGTCGGGGAGTGCGTCGAGATGTCTCCGGAGGCCGGGTCGACTGGACCCTCCGCTCGCGCCCGCGAGCGTCACCTCCACTGGACGGTCGGCGAAACGGTACTGCGGTAGTCCGTGGACGACCGCAGCCGACAGGTGAGACACCACCGCGGACCCACCGCGAGTCGCCGACATGGCAGCTTCGACGGCGACCCGGTGCCGCTCCGCAGGAAGTCGCGCGAGATGCAGCTCGCGATCGACGTAGATGCCCGGCTGTAGACGAAGCCACGGCCCCGCTTTCGACGCGAGCGACAGAACGCCCGCGGGCACCCCGCGGGAGAGCAACTGCTCGCGCGAGTACATCCCGGGGCCGCCGCCCCACACCCGCTGCTCCGACCGCATCCCCCGATGCTCCGGCATCCTGATACATGCCCGCTCGCCTACCGCCTCGATCTGTGGAAGACCGACCCCCGCCTCTACCGGTGGAGGAGGCCCCTCCGCGCCGCCGACTCTCGCCGAGATGACCGCCTTTCGCCGAGAAGACTCGTCATGACGGCGAAGCCCCGGTCATCTCACGAAACCTCGGTCATCTCGCGGAAGCCGCGCCGCCCACCCGCCGCGACGCAGCCCCACCCGCCGCGCCGTCAGGAGACGCGCGCCTCCGGCAACAGCGCCTGGGTCATGCGCACGATGCGCGTGGGGGTGCGCGCGCCGAGCCACACCGTGCAGACGGGGTCGTCGCCGCACGCCCACTCGGCGCACCAGGCGTGGATGGCGGCGGCGAGACGCTCGCCGCGCGGTCGCGTCGCCGCATCGGTCCGGCGATCCAGCCAGCTCACGCGACCGTCTCCCGCGTCGAGGACGCCCACCCGCTCCGATCCGCAGATCTCGACGACCACCGTGAGGTGCGCCTCCGGCGACAGCGCCGCAGCGATCCGCCGCATCTCGGGCAGGTTCCGCTCGTCCCCGCCGAGGAACACGGCCCCCTCGAGATCGCACCAGCGGCCGCCGTCAGGGCGACGGAGAGACGTGGCATCCGGAGTCATGCCCTCAACTTAGGTCACCCTTACTTGAATGACAAGACCCCGGATGCCGACGCGCCGCGCCTCACATCTCCTCCACCGCCGACCGGGGTTAGGGTCGAACGCATGTCCCCCGAGCTCGTCGCCTCCCGCAGCGCCGACCTCGACGCCCGGATCGTCGCCGATTCGCGCGATCGCGTCGCATGGATCCGCGCGCGCTCACGCGGCATCACGGCTACCGACGTCGCCACACTGACCAGCACCAACGCGATCTCTCGCGCAGCGGATGCCAAGCTCATGGGCTCGAACTTCTCGGGCAACGCGTTCACCGCGCACGGCCGTCGGCGCGAACCCGAGATCGCGGCCTGGGTGGCGGCGACGCACGGCATCCAGCCATCATCCGCGCTCTATCACGCCGTCGTCGAGAAGCGGCACCTGGCCACCCCCGACGGGGTCGTCGTCGACGGCGAGGGGCGCATCGTGCTCGCCGAGATCAAGACGACCAACAAGGCGTGGCGTTCGATCCCCCGCACCTACATGCGACAGATCTGGTGGCAGCAGCACGTGCTCGGCGCGGAGCGCACCCTCGTCGCGTGGGAGCAGCACGACGGCTTCGTCCCGCTGCACGACGAGCCGCGCTGCCAGTGGGTCGACCGCGACGAGCGCGAGATCGCGAAGCTCGTCGGACTCGCGACGGCCCTCATCGACGAGCTGTACCGCCGCACCATGGAGGCGCGTCGTCCGACCCCGGTCCTCCCGGAACCCACGGAGAGGTATCGCGCTCTCGCGCTCCTCGATTAATAGTTGACGCAAGTCAAGCAACAGGCGTATCGTTGACGCAAGTCAACCAATCGCGCCATCGTCGTCGCGGCATCCGTCCCCCACGTGGAGTTCCGCATGACCACCACTTCCCCCGAGACCGCCGCCCCGCGGCGCGTTCTCCCCGCCCTCATCGGGCTGCTGCTCGGCACCTTCGTGTCGATGCTCGCCTCGACCGTCGTCTCCACCTCGCTGCCGGTCATCGTGCACGACCTGTCGGGCGACCAGAACGCCTACACCTGGGTCATCACGGCGACCCTGCTCACCACCGCGATCTCCACCCCCATCTGGGGCAAGCTCGCCGACCTCTTCAACCGCAAGGTGCTGATCCAGATCGCGATCGCGATCTTCGTGCTCGCCACCGCGGCCGCCGGGTTCTCGCAGAACACCGACATGCTCATCGCCTTCCGCGCCGTGCAGGGTCTGGGTGCCGGCGGACTGGCCGCCCTGAGCCAGGTCATCATGGCCGACATCATCAGCCCCCGCGAGCGCGGGCGGTACATGGGCCTGTTCGGCGCCGTGATGGCCGTCGCGACCGTCGGCGGACCCCTCCTCGGCGGTGTCATCACCGACGCCTTCGGCTGGCGCTTCAACTTCTTCGTCGCCCTCCCCTTCGCCGTCGCCGCCCTGCTCATCCAGCAGCGCACGCTGCACCTCCCGGTGCGCGCGAAGCGGAAGGTCCGGATCGACTACCTCGGCATCGTGCTGCTGTCGACCGCGGTCTCGCTCATCCTCATCTGGGTCACCAACGCCGGGAAGTCCTTCGACTGGGCCAGTGTCGAGACCATGCTCATGGTCGGCGGCGCGGTCGTCGCCGCGGTCCTCTTCGTGATCGTCGAACTGCGCTCGGCCGAGCCCCTCGTGCCGCTCACGCTGTTCCGGGATGCCACCTTCACCCTCGCCACGATCGCCTCGATCGCGACGGGCCTGGCGATGTTCGGCACCTCGGTGTTCCTGAGCCAGTACATGCAGATGGCGCGCGGCGCCACGCCCACCGAAGCCGGCGTCATGACGATCCCCATGATCGGCGGCCTCCTGGTCTCGTCGATCGTCGTGGGCGCGCTCATCTCCCGCTTCGGCCACTGGAAGCCGTTCCTCATCGCCGGCGGGGTGCTCCTGATCGCCGGGTCGTACCTGCTGTCGACGATCCACTACGACACGAACTTCGCCCTCGTCTCGCTCTACATGTTCTTCCTCGGTGCGGGCGTCGGCATGACGATGCAGAACCTCGTCCTGATCGTGCAGAACACCGCCAACCCGACGCAGATGGGTGCGGCGAGCTCGGGCGTGACGTTCTTCCGCAGCCTCGGCGGCACGATCGGCGTCTCGGTCATGGGGGCGGCCCTCGCCAGCATGGCGACGAGCCTGTTCACCGATCGGGCCGACGACCTGAAGACCGCGATCATGGGACTCGGCCAGAGCGGTGCCGCGGTCGCCCAGTCGCTCCAGTCGGGGACCATCCCGCAGGTGTCCACCCTGCCCGAGAGCGTGCGCGTCATCGTCGAGGACATCTACGCCCAGTCGATCGCCCACTCCTTCCTCATCGCGGTGCCGGTCGCCGTGGTCAGCCTCATCGCGATCCTGTTCCTGCCCAACCGTCCCCTCACCCGGATGACGACCACGGAACGCGTGGCGGCGAGCGAGGCCGACTTCGCCACCGTCTCGGTTCCCGCGGGCATGGCGACGCTGGCCGCGACCGGTTCGGTGCCGACGCAGGATGCCGCGGCGTCGCGCCGTGCACGCCGCGAGGCTCGGATGGGAGAGGATGTCTGACGTGACGAGCGAACTGAGCGAGGACCGCCGCGAGGCCGTGCAGGCCCTGGAGTCGTCGTTCTCGGAGCTCATGACCGTGTTCCGCCGCTTCGTCTCCGAGGCGGCGGAACGCGTGAGTCCCGGGATGCTGCCGGCCACGTTCAAGGCCCTCTCGGTCGTCAGTCGCTTCGGCCCGCTCACCCTGTCGGCCCTGGCCGAGCGGCTCGCGGCCGACAAGGGCTTCCTCAGCCGCTCGATCAGCGAGCTCGAGGAACTGGGCCTGGTGACGCGGACCCCCGACCCCAACGACGGACGCTCGCGCCTCATCTCGGTCACCGAGCTGGGCCACCAGCGCCTCGCCGACGCCCGCGCTCCGCACGAGAGCCGCTTGTACGAGGCGATGGCGGACTGGTCGGTCGACGACATCCAGCACCTCTCCACGCTCCTGCACGCCCTCGCCGTGGGCCGCGTCCCGTCCCGCGACTGAGCGCCGCCCGCCTGTTCGAACCGTCGCGACACGGTGACCGAGGTGTAACACCGCGGAGACAATGGCGCGCTTGACTGGGGACACCGCGGCGGCGTCGCCGCCCGCGACCGCACGCGAGAGAGAGCGCCCGATGAGATTCCGATCGACGCGTCCCGAGACCAGCATCGACCCCGCGCCCGCGGTCCCCGACCTCATGCGAGCAGCCGTGTTCGATGCCCCCGGTGCCGCCGACGCTCTGCACGTCGCCGAGGTCCCCGTCCCCGCCCCGGTGCTCAGCGAGGTGCTCGTCCGCGTGGTCGCAGCCGGGATCAACCCGATCGACGCCAAGACCCGCTCGGGCCGCGGCATGTCGGGTGCGATCGACGCGTGGCCCGCGGTGCTGGGTCTCGATGTCAGCGGTGTCGTGGTCCGGGCGCCCTTCGACGCCCATCCCTTCCCCGTCGGCACCGAGGTCTACGGCATGGCCGCGGTCCCCCGGACCCCCGGCGGCTACGCGGAGTACGCCGTGGTGCCCACCCTCTCGCTCGCCCGCAAGCCCGCGTCCCTGTCGTATGTCGAGGCCGCCGGCGTGCCCGTCGCGGCCCTCACCGCGTGGGGACTCGTCGTCGAAACCGCTCTCGCCCACCAGGGACAGCGGATCCTCGTGCACGCCGGGAGCGGCGGCGTCGGCCACTTCGCGGTGCAGTTCGCGGCGTACTTCGGTGCGCACGTCATCGCGACCGGGTCGCCCCGCAACCTCGACTGGCTGCGCGAACTCGGCGCCGCCGAGGTCGTCGACTACACCTCGACCCGTTTCGAAGACGTCGTCTCCGACGTCGACGTCGTGATCGACCTGATCGGCAACGTCGCCGACGACACCGGTACGCGCTCCCTCGAGGTCCTCCGCCCCGGCGGTCTGCTCATCGAGGTGCCCACCGGCGCGTGGCCCGGCTTCCGCGAGGCGGCCTCGGCGCGTGGCATCCGGTCCACCGACTACAAGACCATTCCCGACGGGGCCGCTCTCGCGACCATCGGGCGCCTGCTCGACTCGGGCGCGGTGCGGGTCTTCGTGGACCGCGTCTTCGACCTCGACGACGCCGCCGCCGCGCACGTCGAGCTGGAGCGCGGACACACCCGCGGCAAGATCGTGCTGCGCGTCAGCGACGACTGAGTCAGCCGGCCGCCAACACGCGCCGCCCCTCCTCGACGATCTCCTCGGCGATGTCGTCGAGCAGAGCCGAGGTGAGGTTCCACTGCTGCCAGAACAGGGGCACCTCGATCGGGTCGTCCCCGAGCCGCACGAGAGTCCCGTCCGACAATCCCGTGACCGACTGGAAGCTCGGCAGCAGTCCCCACCCGAGACCCAGCTCGACGGCGGTGGCGAAATCCTGGGATGCCGGAACCCGGTGTCGCGGAGGCGCCGCCGCCGCGATTCCCCGACGCGCCAGCCACTGCGTCTGCAGGTCGTCACGGCGGTCGAAGTCGACGACGGGTGACGCCTCGAGCGCGGCGACGTCGACGCCGCCGGGGAACCACCGCGCCGCGAAGGACCTCGTGGCCACCGCGTCGTAGCGCAGGACACCCAGGCGACGCACGCGGCATCCCGCGACCGGGGTCTCCCGCGAAGTCACCGCGGCCATCACCGTGCCCGCCTCCAGGAGCCCGGCGGTGAAGTCCTGATCGTCGCGGTGCAGGTCGAAGACGACCGGACGGCGCCGGGCGACCCGCGCCAAGGGGGGAAGGAACCACGTCGCGAGGGAGTCGGCGTTCACCGCGAGGGGAACGGATGCCACCGCCCCGCCCTCCGCCCCGATCGCCGCGAGCGCGTCGTGCTCCAGGAGGGCCAGTTGTCGAGCGAGACGCACGATCGCGTCGCCGGCCTCGGTCGTCCGCACCGGCTTCGAGCGGACGAGCACGACCCGTCCGAGCTGATCCTCGAGCGCGCGGACGCGCTGGCTCACCGCGGAGGGAGTGACGTGCAGACGCCGGGCCGCGGCATCCAGGGTCCCTTCCTCCACGACGACCGCGAGCGTTCGGGCGAGATCGAGAGGGATCGACATGAAGGAATGCTAACGGTGCGTGAGAATCCTGAGCTGTGCTTTCCTCCGCACCCGCCCTAACGTCGAAGCGTGCTCACTCCCCTGCTCGCCGGCCTCGGCCTCGGCTTCTCGCTCATCGTTGCGATCGGCGCGCAGAATCTCTTCGTGCTGCGCCAGGGCGTGCGCCGCGAACATCTGGTCGCCGTCGTCGCCGTCTGCGCGATCTCCGACGCGGTGCTCATCGTGCTCGGTGTCTCGGGGATCGGCGTCCTGCTCGAAGCGGTCCCCTGGCTCATCGTCGTCGTGCGGTGGGCGGGCGCGGCGTTCCTCGTCGGCTACGGTCTCCTCGCGGCGCGGCGGGCCTGGCGCCCGAGCGGCGAGACCCTGCGCGTCGACCCCCCGGCAGCGCCCTCGATCCCGGATGCCGGGGGCACCGCGGTGCAGACGCGCCCCGCGCGCACGGCCCTCGCCACGACCGTCCTCACCTGCCTCGCCCTCACCTGGCTCAATCCGCACGTGTACCTCGACACGGTGTTCCTGCTCGGCTCGGTCGCGTCGACGCACGGCGACGGGCGGTGGGCCTTCGCGGTCGGCGCGTGTCTCGCGAGCCTCGTGTGGTTCTCGGGCCTCGGCTTCGGTTCACGGTTCCTCGGCCGCTGGCTCGACACTCCGCGCGCCTGGCGCATCCTCGACGCCCTCATCGCCGTGGTGATGTTCGCGATCGCGCTGTCGCTGGTCCTGTCGCACTGACCCGATCACCGTCACTCACCCCACCCGCCCGGCGTCACCCGCCTCGGTGCCCGACGCCCGGTGCCCGACGCCCGGTGCCCGACGCCCGTCCGTGCACCGTGATGGCCCGCGCCCGACGCCCCGCGCCCGCCACCCCACACCCCACACCCCGCGCCCGACGCCCGGCGCCCGCGCCCGCGCCCGCCCCCGCCCCCGCCCCCGGCGACGAGAATGGAGCCATGCGAACAGTGACCACCACGGTGCACGGACGGGTGCAGGGCGTCGGGTTCCGGTACTCCCTGCGCGAGGAAGCACAGCGCCGGGGCGTGCAGGGGTGGGTGCGCAACCGCCGCGACGGATCGGTCGAGGCCCTTCTCTCCGGCCACGCCGAAGAGGTGGACGCCGTGCTCGCGTGGGCGCACCAGGGTCCGCCGTCGGCCGAGGTCGATCGGGTCGACGTCGCCGACAGCGTGGAGACCGCCCCGGACGGATTCGAGATCCGCCCGACCGCCTAGCTCAGCCGGGCAGTCCCGCCCGCAGCTCGTCCAGGACGTCGCCCGCGTCCTCGAGGCGCGCGAGACCCGCCGCCTGCCCCGCCCACAGCGACACGAGGTCGTGGTCGTCCGCCGCGGTGGCCGCGGCCCGGAAGATGCCCGTGAGCCAGTTCTGCGCGGGGAACGGCGCGATCATCCCGGTGGCCTCGAGCTCGCGCATCGCGCGATTCGGGATGCCGCGCGCCAGGCGTCCGCTCATCGCCGACGTCAGGACCGTGTCGGTGTCGGTCGCCGCCGCGATCGCCGCCCGGTGCCCCCGGGTCGCGGCGGACTGCCGCGTCCGCAGGAACGCCGTCCCGACCTGCACGCCCTCCGCTCCCAGGGCGAACGCGGCCGCCACTCCCCGTCGGTCGGCGATGCCGCCGGCCGCGATCACGGGCACGTCCACCGCGTCCACCACCTGGGGCACGAGGGCGAACGTGCCCACCAGTGAGTCAGCGGGATCGCGCAGGAACGACACACGGTGCCCGCCGGCCTCCGCTCCCGTCGCCACGATCGCGTCGACGCCGGCGGCCTCGAGTGCGACCGCCTCGGCGACCGAGGTGGCCGTCCCGAGGACCCGGATGCCGAGCTCTCCCGCGCGCGCGAGGGTGTCGGCATCCGGAATCCCGAACACCACGCTCAACACATCGGGACGCGCGTCGAGAACGGCGTCGAGCTGGGCGGAGATCGGAGGCAGGAAGGATGCCGGTGGCGTCGGCGGCACGGTGCCCACGGCCTCGAAGAGCGGCGCGGCGGCGCGGGCGAAGGGGGCGACGTCGACGTCGGCGGGGGTGACCTCATCGCCCCGGGGCAGCCAGAGATTCACCGCGATGGGCCGCGTGGTCGCCGCGCGCAGCGCACCGATCGTGTCGCGGATGCGCGCGGGGGTGTAGCCGTACAGACCGAACGAGCCGAGGCCGCCGCCCTCGCTCACCGCGGCGGTCAGCGCCACCGAGGAGAGGCCTCCGAAGGGACCGAGGACGATCGGGACGTCGATGCCGAGCAGGCTCGCGAGGCGCATTCTCCGACGCTACCCGGGCGGCACCCGCCTCCGCACGGCGGGGCGCCCAGTACGCCGGCGACCGCGGCCGGTCTCAGACGGGGTCGGGTCCGTCGAGAGGCCGCAGCAGGCGATTGAGGAAGCGCTGCGTGCGCTCCTTCTTCGGGGCGCGGAGCAGCTCGGAGGGAGCGCCCCGCTCGACGATCACGCCCTCGTCGAAGAAGAGCACCTCGTCGGCGACCTCGCGCGCGAAGCCGAGCTCGTGGGTCACGATGACCATCGTCCAGCCCTCGTTCGCGAGTTCGCGCAGCACCGTCAGCACCTCACCCACGAGCTCGGGGTCGAGGGCGCTCGTCGGCTCGTCGAACAGCAGCAGCTGCGGCTGGAGCGCCAGGGCGCGCACGATGCCGACGCGCTGCTGCTGCCCGCCGGAGAGTTCCGAGGGGTACGCGTCGCGCTTGTCGGTGAGTCCCACGCGGGCGAGCAGCGTCTCGGCTCGCGCGATCGCCTCGGCCCTGGGGACGCCGTGCGCCTGCACCGGCCCCTCGATGACGTTCTGGATGACGGTCAGGTGCGGGAAGAGATTGTGGTGTTGGAAGACCATCGCGGAGCGGTCGCGCAGGGCGGTGCGATCGGCCTTCGTGACCTTTGACGCGAAGTCGACCGTCGGGCCCTCGTCGAACGCCACCACTCCGGCATCCGGGGTCTCCAGACCGTTGAGGCAGCGCAGCACCGTCGTCTTTCCGGAGCCCGAGGGGCCGATGAGCACGAGCACGTCGCCCCGGCGGACCTCGAGATCGACGCCGTCGAGCACACGGTTGGTGCCGAAGCTCTTCTCGAGACCGGTGACCTGCAGCAGCGGGGTGTCAGTGGGCGACATGACGGTCCAATCTCTTCTCGAGCGCGTTCTGCCCGAACGACAGCACCAGGCAGAACAGCCAGTAGATCAGCGCCGCCTCGAGGTAGACGGCCATGAACTCGTACGAGAACGCGGCGATGTTCTGCGCCTGCCGGAACAGTTCCGAGACGAGGATGAGGGATGCCAGGGAGCTGTCCTTCACGAGCGAGATGAACGTGTTGGCCAGGGGAGGCACCGAGACGCGAGCCGCCTGCGGGAGGATGATGCGCGTCAGCGTCTTCGCCGGCGAGAGTCCCACCGTGTGCGCCGCTTCCCACTGGCCGCGGGGAACCGAGAGGATCGCGGCGCGGATGACCTCGGCCGCGTATCCCCCGACGTTGAGCGAGAACGCGATGACCGCCGCGGGGAACGGGTCGATCGTGACGCCGACCGCGGGCAGGCCGTAGAAGATCACGAACAGTTGCACGAGCAGGGGCGTGCCGCGGATGATCGAGATGTAGAACCGGGCGATCCCCGAGAGCACGACGTTGCGCGACAGCCGCAGCAGCGCCATGAGAAGCGCGATCACGAGACCGATGGCGAAGGACGCCAGGGACAGCGGGATCGTGCCTCGGAGCCCTGCCAGCACCATGGGCCAGAACGAGTCGAGCATCAACGACCAGACGTCGTTCATGAGCCTCCTTCGTCACGCGGGCACGATGCCCGGGTCTCTCACGCGAGCGCGGACCGCCCTCTCCCCCACGCTAGAGGTGGGGGGAGGACGATCCGCGGGGGTTTACAGCGGTGCTTACTGGGTGACGTCGGCGCCGAAGTACTTCTCGCTGATCTGGGCGAGCGTGCCGTCGGCGCGCAGCTCGTCGAGAGCGCCGTCCACGGCCGCGGCCAGCTTGTCCTGACCCTTCTTGAACGCGAAGGCGCTCTCCGAGGTGTCGTCGGTCTGCGCCGCGATCTTCAGACCCGTGGGGCTGTTGGTCTTCTCGTAGTCGAGGTAGGTCAGCTGGTCGTTGATCGTGGCATCCACGCGCCCCTGCTTCAGCAGCGCGACGGCCTGCGCCCACCCCTCGACGGCTTCGACCTGCGCGCCGCTCTGGGTGGCCAGCTCGTACCAGTTGCTCGTGAGCGACTGCGCGGTGGTCTTGCCCGCGAGGTCGGCGAAGCTCGAGATCGAGGTGTCGCTGTCCGTGGTCACGACGACGCCGCGCGACACGGTGTACGGGGCGCTGAAAGTGTACTTCTGCTGGCGCTCGGGGTTGATCGACACCTGGTTGGCGATGACGTCGAAGCGTCCGGCATCCAGGCCCGCGAAGATCGCGTCCCACTGGGTCTCTTGGAACTTCACCTGCAGGCCGAGCTTGTCGCCGACGGCCTTGGCGATCTCGACGTCGAAACCGGTGAGGTCGCCCGCGCCCTCGTGGAACGAGAACGGGCGGTAGGTGCCCTCGGTGGCGACCGTCAGGGTGCCGTCGGAGACGAGACCGTACTCCGCTCCCGCCCCGGGGGTGGCCCCGGCGGTCGTGCCGCCGCTGCAGGCGGTCAGCGCGAGGGCGCTCAGGCCCAGGGTGGCGGCGAGGACGGTCAAACGGCGACGGGGCATAGCTGTTCCTTGGTGAGGGTGATGGGGGGCGGCGCGAAGAGCGCCTCTCAGCACAACACGGGGCGGGGCGGGAGTCTTCCCGGATGACGCCGTGTTGCACGTCCGTGCATCCGCGGGGACGCCGGTGACACGCGGAAGCCCCGCCGGCGCGAGGTGCGCGCAGCGGGGCTTCCGGTGACGATCGTCAGACGAGGACGTTGACGTCCAGCGGGATGCCGGGACCGAACGTGGTCGAGACGGCGCCCTTCTGGATGTAGCGGCCCTTCGAGCTCGACGGCTTGAGGCGGACGATCTCCTCGAGCGCGGCCTTCAGGTTCTCGTCGAGCTGCTCGGCCGAGAACGACGCCTTGCCGACCACGAAGTGGACGTTGGCGTGCTTGTCGACGCGGAACTCGATCTTTCCGCCCTTGATCTCCTCGACGGCCTTGGCCGGGTTGGGGGTCACGGTGCCGGTCTTGGGGTTCGGCATGAGGCCGCGGGGTCCGAGGACCTTACCGAGGCGACCGACCTGGCCCATGAGCTCGGGGGTGGCGACGGCCGCGTCGAACGCGGTGTAGCCGGCGGCGACCTTCTCGATGAGGTCGGTGCCACCGACCTCATCGGCGCCGGCGGCGAGGGCCGCCTCGGCCGCGGGGCCGTTGGCGAAGACGATGACGCGCGCGGTCTTACCCGTGCCGTGGGGCAGGATGACCGTGCCGCGGACCATCTGGTCGGCCTTACGGGGGTCGACCGAGAGCTTGAGCGCGACCTCGACGGTCGAGTCGAACTTCTTCGAGCCGGTCTCCTTCGCGAGGGCGACGGCCTCGGTCGGGGTGTAGAACGTGTCGGCCGCGATCTTCTCAGCAGCGGCGCGGAATGCCTTGGACTTGGTAGCCATTGTTATCTCCCTCAGTCCTCAACCGTGATGCCCATGGAACGGGCGGTGCCGGCGATGATCTTCGAGGCGGCCTCGATGTCGTTCGCGTTCAGGTCGGGCTGCTTGGTCTCGGCGATCTGACGCACCTGGTCCTTGGTGAGCTTGCCCACCTTGGTCGTGTGCGGGGTGGCGGAGCCCTTCTGGAGGCCGGCGGCCTTCTTGATGAGCTCGGCCGCGGGGGGCGTCTTCAGGATGAACGTGAAGCTGCGGTCCTCGTAGACCGTGATCTCGACGGGGATCACGTTTCCACGCTGCGACTCGGTCGCGGCGTTGTAGGCCTTGCAGAACTCCATGATGTTGACGCCGTGCTGACCCAGCGCGGGGCCGATCGGCGGCGCCGGGTTGGCAGCGCCGGCGTTGATCTGGAGCTTGATCAGGCCGGTCACCTTCTTCTTGGGTGCCATATCCTTTTCCTTTCCTCGAGCCCGGGCGGATGCCCGCGCTCTCCCGCACATCCGGCGGCTCCGGACAGCGGTCGTCGCCGTGCCGAAGCACGCAACCTTGCCATCATACGCGACGCCCGCCGTTCCGGCATCCCGCCTCCGGCGTACGGCCTGGGCGGGCGCCGCTCGGCCCGAGGCACGGCCGGCGTACGGCCTGGGCGGGCGCCGCTCGGCCCGAGGCACGGCATCCGTCGGGAGTAAACGCCCGCCCGAGGTGGAAACGCCCGCTCGGCGCGTGTCCACCGACGGGGAGCGTTTACGGAGAGGCGGGGTTTTCCACAGACCGCACTCGACGGCGCACGCGCCTCGAATGAGGTGCAACTCTCGTCGGATGGATGCCGATCCGGCCGCGTTCCGGCCAGCTCCCGCAACGCTCATCGTCGCAGCCGACGCGGCGAGAGCCGGCCATTACCCCGCGGATGATCCGGCGCTGCGCCGTGTCCGGCGCGGGGTGTACACCCCCCGCATCGCGTGGGAGAGCCTCGCAGAGTGGGATCGATACCTCTTACGCGTGCATGCCCTGGCGCTCACGCGGGGCGATGCTGTCTTCTCGCACGAATCCGCTGCGGCCCTGTGGGGCCTCCCCCTGTTCGGGCACCCGCTCCGGATCCACCTCTTCGACTCTCGCCGCGCGCGCTCGTTGACGTACGGAGACGTCACCGCGCACACCAGCGAGGAGGCGCGATCTCACGTGGTGAGAGATGGCATCCGTTCGTCGACGGCGAGCGACACCGTCATCGACCTCGCTCGGACTCTCCCGCCCGCCATGGGGCTGTCCGTCGCCGATGCTGCCGCGCGTGCCGGGCTGGTCGATCCCGCCGCGCTGCTGCAGCGCGCGGAATCGCAGCGAAACCGCTGAGGACGGCATCGGATGATGTGGGTGCTGTCGCGTATCGACGCGCGGTCCGAGTCGGTGACGGAGTCACTGAGTCGGGCCGTCATCGAATGGTGCGGCTTTCCCCCGCCGGACCTGCAGACGGAACACCGCGTGGAGGGCCGGCTCTACCGCTCTGATCTGTGCTGGCCCGAGCACCGGGTCATCGGCGAGGCCGACGGCTGGGCGAAGTATGCAGCAGGCGCCGTCGAGGCCGTTCGCGAGGAGAAGAGACGCGAGGACGCGCTCCGCAGAGCCGGGTGGCGCATAGCCCGCTGGGACTACGCCGGCGCGCTCCAGGCCGTGCCCCTTCGAGCCGCGCTGCTCGCCGCGGGGCTTCCCGTCACGGGCCGGGCGGACACCACGAACCTGGCGGCGGTCGGCCGGAACCCGCGTTCGACGTGAGCCAGCCATCCAGTAAACGCTCCGCCAAGGCGCAAACGTCCTGGCGGGGCGTTTACCCCTCGGCGGAGCGTTTGCATCAGTCAGGTTGAGCGTCGTCGCGCCCCTCGCCCCCCTCCCGCGTCGCCCCCTCCTCCCGGCCGCATGTAAACGACGGGGCGAGGGAGAAACGCCGTGTCCGGGCGTTTGCACCGCGGAGCGGCGTTTACAGCCGCCGCGCCGGGCGTGCAAACAGCGAACGCCCCGCGCGGCCGGAGCCGAGCGGGGCGTTCGTGCAGGACGCGCGGGGCGTCAGATCATCTTGGTGACCTGGTCGAACGACAGCTCGACCGGGGTCTCGCGCTCGAAGAGCGACACGAGCACCGTGAGCTTGCCGCTCTCGGGCTTGATCTCGCTGATCGTGCCGGGCAGGCCCGCGAAGGAGCCTTCCTTGATCGTGATGGTCTCGCCGGTCTCGAAGTCGACTTCGGCGGGGAGGGAGCGCGTCGCGACCGGGGCGCCCTTGGCGGCACCCGCCTTGGCGGGCGCGGCTTCCTTGACCTCGACGAGGCTCTTCAGCATGTTGAAGGCCTCTTCGAAACGCAGCGGCGTGGGGTTGTGGGCGTTGCCCACGAAGCCCGTGACACCGGGGGTGTGGCGCACGACCGACCAGGTGTCCTCGTTGAGGTCCATGCGCACCAGCACGTAGCCGGGGATGCGCACGCGGTTGACCATCTTGCGCTGGCCGTTCTTGATCTCGACGACGTCCTCCATGGGGACCTCGACCTGGTAGATGTCGTCCTCGACCTCGAGCGTCGACTTGCGCTGCTCGATGTTGGCCTTCACCTTGCGCTCGAAACCGGCGTAGGAGTGGATGACGTACCACTTGCCCGGGAGCGAGCGGAGCTCGGTGCGGAACGCCTCGTAGGGGTCGGCGTCCTCGTCGAGCTCGTCGACGTCGGTCGCCGCGTCGGCGGGAGACTCAAACGCCTCGGCCTCGTCGACCACGCCGGCGGCGGCCTGGACCTCGTCGACGAACTCCTCGTCGAGGACCGGAGCGTCGGGCTCGCCGTTGATGTCGGGGCCGTCGTAGGGGGTGACCTCGTCGGCCGCTTCGGCGGCCTCTTCGGCCTCTTCCTCGGCGAGGGACTCGTTCAGGACCTCGGCGGCGGCCTCGGCCTCGCTGGTCTCGTCGATCTCGAGAGCGTCGTTCACGATCGCGTCAGCCTCCGGGTCGGTGATGTCGATGTCGTCGAGATCCCCGTCGACATCCGAGTCGTCCGCGTCGTCCACCACGTGGACGGCGGTGTGCTCGGCGGCGTCGGAGGCGTGCTCCTGCGAGGCGAGCACGTTGCCCTCCTGGGCTTCGTCGTCTTCGCTGGACTGCTCGGCAGCCGTCGCCCAATCGGCGTCGTCGACATATCTTTCAGACACTGATGATCTCTTCCGTTGAAGTGCGACCGCTCGTGGGGCCGCTCGTCGCCGAAACGCCGGTCAGGCGCCGGCGGTGCTCGGGACGCCGAAGACGGCGCTGGTCAGCCACACGAAAAGCAGGTCGAGGCCGTACACGAGCGCCATCATCACGACGACGAACCCGAGGACCACGGCGGTGAACTTGATCAGTTCCTGCCGCGTGGGCGTCACGACCTTGCGCAGTTCCGTGAAGACCTGACGGATGAAAAGAGCGATCCGCGCGAAGAAGTTGAGCTTCTTCTCGCGGGGCGCGCCGCGGTCTGCGACGACCTCGCCCTTCGCCTCGTCCTGCGTCATCGAACCACCTAGGTCGCTATTCGTTGCCAGCGTGTGCTGTGCGCAGGGCGGACAGGAATCGAACCTGCAACCTGCGGTTTTGGAGACCGCTGCTCTGCCAATTGAGCTACCGCCCTAAGATCCGGATGGATCCAGGATTCGAAACCCGGCACGCTTTCACGACGGATCTCTCGGGGAGGGATGCCGCCTGTGCGCGAGGCACGGCGAAAGAATGCAGATTTCGACTGCACTGCAAGTGTACGGCATCGGGCACGCCGCCGACGAACCGCCCCCTCCGGTTCGGTCCGCGGGAACGGCCCCTGGATAGGCTGGAGGGCGGTCGCCTTCCTGGCCCCCGACTGCCCGGCGACCGTCGAGAGATCGAGGAGCACGGATGAGTTCTCAGGCGCCCGCCCAGCAGTTCCAGGTCGATCTGCGGGGCGTGATCGACCTGTTGAGCCGCCACATCTACTCGGGGCCGCGCGTGTTCCTCCGCGAGCTCCTGCAGAACGCCGTCGACGCGATCGCCGCGCGTCGAGAGGCCGACGGCGGGGGCGGTCGCGTCCGCATCACGCCGGTCAGCGCGGCATCCGAGGAGTTCGTCCTGCGTGACGACGGCGTCGGCCTGACGCCCGACGACGTGGCCGATCTGCTCGCGACCGTCGGCCGCAGCTCGAAGCGCGACATGTTCGATCTGCCGCGTTCCGATTACCTCGGCCAGTTCGGCATCGGGATGCTGTCGTGCTTCATGGTGTGCGACGACATCGTCATCCGCTCGCGCAGCGCGCACGGCGCCGTACCCGTCGAATGGGTCGGACACTCCGACGGCACGTTCGAGGTGCGCGCCGGTTCCGCGGACACCCCCGTGGGCACGAGCGTGCACCTGCGTCCGCGCGGAGAGAGCCGCTCGCTGCTGAGCACCGCGACGGTCGTGGAACTCGCCGAGACGTTCGGCCGCTACCTGCCCGTGACGGTGAGCGTCGACCTCCCCGGGGGCGGGGAGACGACCGTCACCGCGGCTCCCCCGTTCCTCGGCGACGACCGCGAGGAACAGGCGGCGTACGGCCGGGAGCTCCTGGGCGCCGAGCCGCTCGCGATCATCCCGCTCTCGGTGCCCGCCACCCAGACGCGCGGCCTGGCGTTCGTGCTGCCGTTCGCCCCGGCATCCACGGCCCGCCAGAGCACCCGCGTGTATCTCCAGCGCATGCTGCTCACCGAGCGCGCCGACGACCTGCTGCCGGACTGGGCCTTCTTCGTCCGCGCCGTGGTCGACTCGGCGGGGCTGCATCCGACCGCCAGTCGGGAAGCGATCGTCGACGACGACGCGCTCGAGCAGACCCGGACGGAGCTGGGGGATGCCGTGCGGCGGTGGATCCTCGATCTCGCGCTGAGCGACCCCCTGCGTCTGGCGCAGTTCGTCGGCGTCCACGAGGTGGCCCTGAAATCTCTCGTGCGGCACGACGACGAGCTGGCGCGCTTCATCGTGCCGTGGCTCTCGGTCGAGACGAACGTCGGTCGCCTGCGCATCGACGACCTCGTGCGCCGCTCCTCCCCCGTGCGGTACGCCGAGACCGTCGAAGCCTTCCGGCAGGTCGTCAGCGTCGCGCCCACCGGGACGACCCTGGTCAACGGCGGGTACCTGTACGACGACGAGCTGATCCGCCTGCTCCCCGAGGTGTTCCCGGACGTGCGGGTCGAGGCCGTCGACGTGGTCGACGAGATCGACCGCCTCGCTCCCCCGCCGCTGGATGAGCGCACGGCCGTCGTCTCGCTCGAGAACCGCGCGCGGGCGGCGCTGGCCACCGTGGACGTCGTGGCGCGCTCCTTCGAACGCCCCGAGGCCGCCGCCCTGTTCGTCGCCGACCCCGAGGTGCTCCGCGCCCTCGACCGGGGTCGCGCGCGCAGCGCGGGCGGGGCCCTGTGGGCCGGGGTCCTCGACCGCGCGGAGCGCGCGAGCGCCCGCGGCCGCGACGAGAAGCAGAACATCCCGTCGTCGCGGCTCTGCCTGAACTGGACGAACCCGACCGTGCAGCGCCTCGCGCGCACCCCCGACGGGCGGGCCTTCACCGCGGGCGTGCAGGTCCTGTACGTGCAGGCCCTGCTCGCCGGCCACCACCCCCTCGGCGTCGCGGATCGCGCCCTGATGTCGTCCGCCCTCGCCGACCTCGTCGACCTCGCCGCCGACGCCACCTCCCCCCGCCCCGCTCCGGAAGGATCCGCATGACCGCCGCCGCCGAAGACATCCGCGCCCTGTTCGACGAGATCGACCGGACGCCGTGGGGGCCCCAGGAGAGGGCTCTCGTCGCCGAAGCCGTCGCGCGCGCCCAGGAGAGCGGCGACACCCGGCTCGAGTACGAGGCACGACTGCGCCAGACCTCCAGCGCGAACATGATCGGCGACACCGACCTCATGCTGACGTCGTTCGCCTGGTGCCTCGCCCAGCACGAGGCCGATCCCGAGCGCTTCCCCGCCGAGCTCGAACCCGCCGGGGACCTGCTCTGGCAGTACAAGTGGATGGCCGGTGCCCTGCGAGGCTCCCCCGAGTTCGCGAGCGAGCAGATCGACGCGGTGCTCGACGACATGGAACAGCACTACCGTCGCGCCGGCGTCGGGCTGAGCGGCGCGCTGATGGCCCGCTTCGAGGACGCCTGGGCCGCGGGTCGCATCGACGAAGCCGCCGCGCTGCGCGAGCGTCTCGAAGCCACTCCGCGCGACGACTACAGCCACTGCGACGCGTGCGTCCGCAGCCAGTTCGCGGGATTCTTCGCCGAAACCGGGAACGAGGACGAGTCGATCCGCCTCGTCGAAGAGATGGTGGAGGGCGGCTTCACCTGCGGTGAGGAGCCCGAGCGCGCCCTCGCCCTCGTGCTGCTGCCGTTGTTGCGCGCCGGCCGGTTCGAGCAGGCCCGCGCCTTCCACTCGCGCAGCTACCGCCTCGCGCGGGAGAACCCCGACAACCTCACGATCATCGCCGACCACGTCGTGTTCTGCACCGTGACCGGCAACGAGGCCCGTGCCCTGAGCCTCATCGAGAAGCACCTGCGCTGGCTGACCCACGACGGCCTGAACGCCGAAGCCCACCAGGAGGCCCTGGCCGCCTTCGGTCTGGCGCTGGACGCCGTGACCCGCGCCGGCCACGGCGACACCCCGGTGCGGGGATCGGATGCCGCGGAGCTCGCGCCGCTGTTCGGTTCGCGCGACGCGGAGCTCACGGCATCCGAGCTCTCCGTCCTCTGCTGGGCGCGGGCGGACGAGATCGCACGCGCGTTCGACGAGCGCAACGGGACCGACGCGCACGCGCGGCGCCTCGAGCGCACACGCGCTCTGGCCGAGGAGCACTACGACGTGCCGCTGTCGTCCGGGGGCTTCGCAGCACCGGTGACGACCCGGCGCGAGTGGACGCCCGCGGATCGGAGAGTGCGCGCGCGAATGCTGGGGGCTCTCGGCACCGCGTCGTCGGTCGACGCGATCGCCGACGTGCTCGACGACGCCGACGCCGCCGACCGCGTGCCCCTGACGTTCCTGCTGCTGCGCGGGCTGCTCGGGGAGGAGCGCCTCGACGACGCCGCGCAGGTGCTGCCCGCGCGGGTGGAGGCGCTGCGCGCCGTCGGCGAGGAGGCACGAGCCGACCTCGAGGAGAAGCTCGGCCCGGCCCTCTTCGGGAAAGACGATGCGTTCGCCGCCCGCGCGCTCGAGGAGCACCCGGACGCTCCGCTCGGGGTGCGTGCCCAGCTCCTGACCATCGTGGCCTACGGGCACATGGTCGCCGGTCGCCTCGATGAGGCCCTTCGCACGGCCCGTGAGGCACGCGAGCTCCACGCACAGGTGGGGGACATCGAGCGCGTCCACGCGCTCGCGCACACGGAAGCCGACATCCATCGCGGGAAGGAGGCCCCGAAGGAGGCGATCGAGGTGCTCGACGGTCTTCTCGCCGACGATCGGTTGGAGTTCGGACGGCGGGTTCACGTCCTGACCGACCGGGCGATCCTGCGCGAGGCGCTGGGCGACCCCTCCGCCGGCGCAGACGACGCCGATGAGGCCGCGCGGATCCTCCTCGCGTGGGACGCCGAGGGCCCGGTGGTCGCCAGCGCGCTGTCGCTGGGAGCGCGGTTCGCGGAGCGCGCGGGACAGAACGAGCGTGCCGTCGCGAGCTACCGCCTGGCGGTGCGGAATCTGCAGGCCGCCGGGGAGTCGACCGTCTCGCTGCGCTACGGCCTGGGACGCGCGCTCCTCGCCGCGGGCGCTGCGCACGAGGCCGTCGAGGTGATCGACGAGGTTCTGCAGGACGAGACCGCCGCCGGCGAGGCCCCGGGGTCGCGCGCCATCACCGTCGGTCTGCTCGCCCGCGCGTTCGAGCACGCCGAGGAATGGGACAACGCCCTGCGCGCCTGGGAGATCACGGCCGAGCTCCACGAGGAGGCGGACGAGCCCGCGCGCCGCGCGTCGGCTCTCGTCGCCCTCGCCCAGCTCCTCGGCCGCCTCGGCGAGACGGACGACTCGATCGAGACGCTGACCACCGCGGTCGAGGTCGCGCGCCTCGACCCCGACAACCGCGGCATGCTCGCCGACGCCCTGCACTCGCTGGCGCAGGCCAAGGCGTATCGGGGCGACGACGACGCCCTCGCGGTCCTCGACGAAGCGCTCGAGATCGGTCGGGCCGACGACGCCCCCTGGCTCGTCGCCGACCTGCTGGACACGCGCGCCCGGTTCCTCGCCAACGCGGGACGGGTCGACGAGGCGGTCGCGTGCGCGCTGCAAGCGGCCGACGGCTTCCTCTCGGTCGGGGGCGTCCCGCAGGCGGGCGGATCCGAGTTCGTCGCCGCGCGCATCCTCCTCGGCGCCGAGCGCGGGGAGGAGGCCGTCGCGATCCTCCACTCCGCTCTCGAGCACGCGGCCGATCAGGAGCCGCTGCGTCAGGCCGTGGCGATCGATCTGGGTGACGTCCTGGAATCCCTCGGTCGGCACGGGGAGGCCGCGGAAGTCCGCAGCACCCTGCCGGCCTGATCCTTCCGCGCGGACGACGACGGCGGCATCCCCTCCCGGGATGCCGCCGTCGTCGTCTGTACGGGTCAGGCCGTGCGGATGAGCTTCTTGTTCACGAACTCGTCGGCGGCCAGCAGCCCCAGCTCGCGCGAGGTGCCGCTGCGCTTGACGCCGCCGAAGGGAAGCTCCGGCGAGTCGGCGAGCACGAGGTTGACGTAGACCATGCCCGCCTCGAGCCGGTCGGCGACGCGCGCCGCCTGCTCGGCATCCGTGGTGAAGACGTACGAGCCGAGACCGAAGCTCGTGTCGTTGGCGAGGGCGACCGCCTCGTCCTCGCCCGCGACGCGGTAGACGGTGCCGACGGGGCCGAAGAACTCCTCGCCGTAGGCGTCCATGTCGCTCGTGACGCCCGTGAGGACGGTGCCCGGGTAGAAGGCGCCGTCGCGCGTTCCGCCGACCTCGACCGTCGCGCCCTGGGCGACGGCGCGCTGCACCTGCTCGTCGAGGCGCTCCGCGGCCGCGAGCGACGAAAGCGGGCCGAGGACGGTGTCCTCGGCGAACGGGTCGCCGACCTTCGCCTCGCCGAGGGCGGCGGTGAACTTCTCGAGGAACGCGTCGTAGAGGTCGTCGACGACGATGAAGCGCTTCGCGCCGTTGCAGGACTGGCCGACGTTGTCGAGACGCGCATCCACGGCGGCCTGGACCGCGGCATCCAGGTCGTCCGTAGAGAGCAGGATGAACGGGTCGGAGCCACCGAGCTCGAGGGCGACCTTCTTCAGGTGCCGACCGGCGATCTCGGCGACCGCGGACCCGGCGCGCTCGGAGCCGGTGACCGAGACGCCCTGGACCCGGGGGTCGGCGATGATGGTCGCCGCCTGGTCGTTGGTGACCCGGACGTTGACGTAGGCCCCCTCGGGCAGTCCCGCGTCGCGGTAGATGAGCTGGAGCGCCTCGGCCGACTCGGGGCACTGGGGCGCGTGCTTCAGGAGGATGGTGTTGCCGACCGCGAGGTTCGGGGCGGCGAAGCGGGCCACCTGGTAGTACGGGAAGTTCCAGGGCATGATCCCGAGGAGGACGCCGAGACCGGAGCGGCGGATGACCGCGGTCCCCTCGCCGAGGATGTCGATCGGGGTGTCGCCGGTGATCTCGTCGATGTGGTCGGCGTAGTACTCCGTGATGTCGGCGGCGAAGTCGACCTCGCCGAGCGCGGCCTCGAGCGGCTTGCCCATCTCGCGCACGATGATCGCGGCGAGGTCGTCGCGCCGCTCGCGGTGCAGCTGAGCGACGCGGCGCAGCCCCTCGGCGCGCTCGGCCGGCGCGGTCCGCGACCAGACGCGGAACCCGTCGTGGGCAGACGCGAGGGCGGCTTCCACTCCCGCGTCGGAGAGGGTGTCGTACTCGGCGAGGGTCTCGCCCGTGGCGGGATTGACGACGGCGTAGTCGCTCATCGGACTGCTCCTTTTCGTTTCGTTGGCAGATGGTGCGTTCAGGTGGTGCGGCGGCGGCGAGCGCTGGCGGGCGCTTCCCGTCCCAGGGTCTCACCGCGGAAGAAGGCCGGGCTCGCGATGCGCTGGGCGATCATCAGGACCACCCCGACGACGATGATCACGACGGTGATGACGAACACGAGGCCGACGCCGCCGATCTGCGAGCCCGAGCCGTACTCGGGGTTCGCGCTGTCGATGAGGGTGGTCACGAACAGCACGGCGAGGATGACGCCGCCGATCAGCGGGGCGAGCAGCGTCAGGAAGACGTTGCGCGCCGAGTCGAACCACTGCTTGCGGAAGTACCAGACGCACGCGAACGCGGTCAGGCCGTAGTAGAAGCAGATCATCGCGCCGAGGGCGGTGATCGTGTCGGTGAGGACGTTCTCGCTCAGCACGCGCATGATCGCGTAGAACCCCGAGGCGACGATCGCCGACACGATCGTGGCGTATCCCGGGGTGAAGAACCGCGGGCTGACCTTGGCGAACTTCCGCGGCAGCGCGTCGTAGTGCGCCATCGCCAGGAGCGTGCGCGCGGGACCGACGAAGGTCGCCTGGAGCGAGGATGCCGAGCTGGTCAGCACCGCGAGGGACACGAGGAACGCCAGCGGCCCCAGAATCGGTCCGGAGAGGTGGAAGAACACGTTCTCCTGGATGTCCTCGTTGCCGAGGCCCAGCTCGCCCGCGCCGTTGCCGGCGAACATCAGCAGAGCGACGGCGATGAGCAGGTACAGCGCCACGATGAGGAACACCGTCACGGTGGCCGCGCGGCCCGGCGTCTTGTCGGGGTCCTTCGTCTCCTCGTTCATGGTGAGGATGACGTCCCACCCCCAGAAGATGAAGATCGACAACGACAGACCCGCGGCGAAGGCGCTGAAGGAGGGCACCTCGAAGGGGTTGAACCACGACAGCTGCACGGGGCTGGGGTCGAACGCGTTGCCGTTCATCATCTCGACCACGGCGGCGCCGGCGAAGACGAGCAGCACGAGGATCTGGAACCCGACCAGGCCGTACTGCAGCCGCTGGGTGGTCTGCAGGTCGCGGTACGACACGATCGTGGCCAGCAGCATGAACAGCAGGCACACCGCCACATTGACGGGCACGATACGCGTGATCTCGGCGATCTCCGGATTGCCGCTGATCTGCGCGATGAGCAGGAAAAGGAAGTCGACCGCGATGCCGGCGAGGTTCGACAGCACGATGACCGTGGCCGCGACCAGCCCCCACCCGGCCATCCAGCCGACCCAGGGTCCGAAGGCGCGGGCCGCCCAGGTGAACGAGGTGCCGGCATCCGGCATCCGGGAGTTCAGTTCCCGATAGCCGAGCGCCACCAGGAGCATCGGGATGAAGCCGACGAGGATGATCGCCGGAACCTGGAACCCCACGGCCGAGACCGTCGGGCCGAGGGCGCCGGTGAGGGTGTAGGCGGGGGCGATGGTCGAGATGCCGATGACGACGGCGCCGATCATGCCGATGGAGCCGACGCGCAGGCCCTTGTTGGAGATGCCGGTGGTGACGGCGCTGTCGGGTGCGGGGCTCGCTCCATTGCGAGAGGTGGTCATCAGGAGGCCTCCGAGGTGCGGGGCACCACGATCATGGGGACGGGCAGGGCGCGCAGGATGCGCCCCGCGGTGGATCCGAGGAAGAGACGCCGCGGCTGGGCGAGCCGGCTCGAGCCGACGAGGGCGATCTCGCCCGGCTCCCACTCGATGCGCGACACCGCGTCTTCGATGTCACTGCCGGTGCCGACGACCGCCTCGGCGGCGATCCCGGCGGGCAGATCCGCGCGCACGGACTCGAGCACGCTCTCGGCGTGGGCGTGGCCGGTCAAACGGGTCAGCGACGCGTCGATGCGGTCGGGGAGGTCGACGCCGGCGAGGGAGAGCAGGCGCAGGGGCGCTTTCGCCCGGCGGGAGACGGCCACGGCCGTGTCGAGCAGGACGTCGGCGCCGGGTCGGGTGCCGATGGCCGCGGTGACGCGCGGCAGGCCCACCGACGGGTCGACGTCGCGCGCGCCCTCGGGAGCGAGCGCCACCGGGACGGGCGCCGAGTGCACCAGCTCCTCGGCGGTCGTCCCGAGGCGGTGACGGCCGCGCGGGCCGCCCCCGCCGGTTCCGACGACGATCACGCCCGCGCCGAACTCGTCCGCGGCGGCGACCAGGCCGTCGGAGACGTCGTGCGCGTACCGCACGTGTCCCCGGATGCCGGCCGGATCGCCGAGGCGCGCGAGGGCGTCGCGCAGCCATCCGCGCGCCGTGTCCTCGACCAGCCGGTCGTAGGACGCGGCCGTGGGGATGGAGACGTTGCCCTGCGGGGAGGGCAGCACGACGACGACGTGGACGGAGGTGCCGAGGGCTGCGCCGAGGCGGGCGCCCAGCGCGAGGGCGTCGGCACCCGCGTCCGTCGCCGTGTAGCCGACGACGACGCGGTCGCCGCTCATCCGCGTGCCCGCTCGAGGATCTCTTCGGCGGCGCGGTGCCCCTGACGGATCGCCCCGTCGACGTGCTGGTAACCGGCGCCGGCCATGTCGCTGCACGCGAGGTGGATCGGGCCGACGGGCTCGCGCAGGTCGGCTCCGTAGCGGTGGAGACCGCCCATGTCGAAGCTCGCGGCGTAGGCTCCGCGGGTCCACTCCTCAGTGCCCCAGTCGCTCTCGTAGTACACGACCGGGTTCTTGGCCTCGGGGCCGTAGTAGTGCGAGAGGGACTCGAGGATCTTCTCCTTGCGCTCATCGGCGCTCAGACGGAAGAGGTCGTCGGCGTTCTGGTCGGAGACGAAACCGACCAGGGTGCCGCGCTCGTCGCCGTGGTTGGTGTTGTCGTAGGCCTCGTGGGAGACCTCGTAGGGGCTGAACGCGGTGCCCGACAGTCCCTTGTCGCGCCAGAACGGCGTCTCGTAGACCGCGTGCACCTTGATGACGAAGCCCATGGAGATGTGCTGGTGCATCTGGTGCTGGCGGCGCGGGAGCGGCGGCTCGAACGAGATGCGGTTGTAGAGGACGGGGGCCAGGGCCAGGATCGCGAAGCGGGCGCGGACGGTGACGCCGTCGGCGATCACGGTCACTCCCGCGGACGAGGTCTTCGCGGCCTCGACACGAGCGGTCAGCGCGCGCAGGTCCTCGACCCGCTTGCCCGTCCCGGGATTCGCCGCCCGCTCCGGCGTGGCGGAGTCGGAGCCCCAGATGACGCGCCGCACCGGCTGGTTGAGGAAGACGTCGTCGCCCAGGCGCTCGGCCAGCAGCTCGGGCACCTGCTGCAGGCCGCCCGCGACGCGCTTGTCGAGGATGAAGTCGGCGTCGACGAGGTGCGTGTAGGACCCGGCGGATGCCGCCATGAGCAGCGACTGCAGGAGCGAGAACGTGTGCGTGGGCTTGGTGAGCATCGCCGAGCCCGTCGCGAAGGCGAGGTTGCGCACGGCCTCGTCGTCGTCGGTCTGCTCGCGCAGCCAGGCGTCCCACGAGATCGTGTCCCACTCGGCGGCGTTCGGGTGCTCCCACGGACGGTCCGGGTCGATCTCGGCGACCATGGCGTCCAGACGCGCGGTGATCTCGTCGATGATGCGCTCGGTCTCGGGCGCCACGGGGAACATCTCGCCGGTGAAGCGCTTCGCGACGCCGTCGGGACCGACGTAGACGCTGTCACCCTCGCGGTAGCGGCTGTACGTCTCCAGGCCCAGCTCGGCGACCGTGTCGATGAGCGCCTGCTGATCGGGCGAGACCCACTGGCCGCCGAGTTCGAGCATGGCGCCGTCGACGACATCGGTCCACAGGCGCCCGCCGACGCGGTCGCGCGCCTCGAGGACGGCGACCGAGAGGCCGGCCTTGCGCAGGTCGTTGGCGGCGGTGAGCCCGGCGGCGCCGGCTCCGATGACGACCACGTCGCGGGTGATCTCGTCCATGAAAGCGTCCTTACTTGTCGTGCGAAGTCGTGCGGAGTGGCCCCGACGGCGGCGGAGTTCGGGTCGACGCCGCCGCCGGGACGTTCGTCAGTTGCGGGCGAGGGCGGCCGCGACGATGTCGAGGCCCTCGTTCAGCAGATCGTCGCCGATCGACAGCGGCGGGAGGAACCGGATGACGTTGCCGTACGTGCCGCAGGTGAGCACGATGACGCCCTCGGCGATCGCGGCCTTGGCCACGGCGGCGGTCAGGGCCGCGTCGGGAGCGCCGGTGGCGGAGTCGACGAACTCGGCGGCGATCATCGCGCCGTGTCCGCGGACGTCCCCGACGCGCGGGTCCTTCGCCTGCAGGTCGTGCAGGCGCGCCTTCACGAGCGTGCCGATCTCGCGGGCACGCTCGACGAACCCTTCGTTCTCGAAGGCGTCGATGGATGCCAGAGCCGCCGCGCACGCGATCGGGTTGCCGCCGTAGGTCCCTCCGAGCCCGCCCGTGTGGGTGGCATCCATGATCTCGGCGCGCCCCGTCACGGCCGCCAGCGGCAGGCCGCCGGCGATGCCCTTGGCGGTGGTGACGAGGTCGGGGACGATGCCGAAGATCTCGCTCGCGAACATCGCGCCGGTGCGGGCGAAGCCGGACTGCACCTCGTCGGCGATGAAGACGACGCCGTTGTCACGGCACCAGTCGACGATCGCGTTCAGGAACCCGTCGGCGGGGACGATGAAGCCGCCCTCGCCCTGGATGGGCTCGATGATGACGGCGGCGAGGTTCTCGGCGCCGACCTGCTTCTCGATGAGCGAGATGGCCTTCGCCGCCGCCTCGGGGCCGGACAGGCCGTCGCGGAAGGGGTACGACAGGGGCGCGCGGTACACCTCGGCCGCGAAGGGCCCGAAGCCGCTCTTGTACGGCATGTTCTTGGCCGTGAGCGCCATCGTGAGGTTGGTGCGGCCGTGGTACGCGTGGTCGAAGGCGACGACGGCCTGGCGGCCGGTGTGCTTGCGGGCGATCTTCACGGCGTTCTCGACGGCCTCGGCGCCAGAGTTGAACAGCGCGCTCTTCTTCGCGTGGTCTCCGGGGGTGAGGCGGTTGAGGGCCTCGGCGACCGCGACGTACGAGTCGTAGGGCGACACCATGAAGCACGTGTGGGTGAAGCCGGCGACCTGCTCCTGCACGGCCTTCACGACGGCGGGGTGCGCGTTGCCGACGCTCGTGACGGCGATGCCCGAGCCGAGGTCGATGAGCGAGTTGCCGTCGGCGTCGACGACGACTCCCCCGCCCGCGGCGACGGCGTGGATCGGCACGGTGTGTCCGACTCCGGATGCCACGGCGGCGGCCTTGCGATCGAGCAGCTCCTGCGAGCGGGGCCCGGGGATGGCGGTGACGAGGCGGCGCTCCTGGGCGAGCGAGGGACCGCCGACGGTGGAGAGGGTGTCGAGGCTCATGGCGGCGATGCTACGGACGCTCCGCGACGCGGTGCACTCTCCCCCCTGTACAGTCGCAGGCACACCCGTATACGTCTCGTACAGGAGCATCGATGCCCGAGTCCGCCGTGGCCCCGCCGAGCCTGCGCGCCCTCCTCGCCCGGCGCGACCTGGACCTGCGCCTCGCGGTCAGCGAGGAGTCCCTCCCCACGGGCAGCGTCGATCGGCCCGTCCGGTGGGTGCACTCGAGCGATCTCGCCGACCCGACACCCTTCCTGAGCGAGGGCCTGGTCCTTCTCACCACCGGCACCCAGTTCGCGGATGCCAGGACCTCCGACTACGACGCCTACGTCGGGCGCCTGCAGGCCCGCGGCGTGCGCGCGCTCGGCTTCGGCACGGAGGTCGTGCGCGACGGCATCCCGCCCGGCCTGTCGGACGCGTGCGTGGCGGCGGGGATGCCGCTGTTCGAGGTGCCGTATCGCACGCCCTTCATCGCCGTGGCCCGCGCCGGGGCCGAGGCGATCGCCGCCGACGCCTACGCGCGACGCAGCTGGTCGCTCGCCGCGCAGCGGGCCGTCTCGCTCGCGGCGCTGCGTCCCGACGGGCTCTCGGCGACGCTCGCGGAGCTGTCGCGGCAGCTCGATTCCTGGGTCGGTCTGTTCGACGCGGCCGGGGCGCTGCGGACCGCGCATCCGTCGGGTGCGCTCGCGCCCACGGCCCTCGAGGGTGTCACGACCGAGGTCGAGACGCTTCTGCGTCGCGGCACCCGCGCGGCGTCGACGCTGCGCGCGGGCGACACGGCGGTGAGCCTGCAGACACTCGGACGCGGTGGGCACCTGCGGGGTGTCCTCGCGATCGCCGCGGACGAGCTCGACCACGAGGCGCGAAGCGTCGTGACGGCGGTGGTCGCGATGGCGGCCCTCGCCCTCGAGCAGCAGGACGGGCTGGGACGTGCGATCGGCACCTTCCGCGCGGGATTGGTCCAGGCGCTCGGCAGCGACGATCCCGCGCTCGTCCGCCGCGCCGCGCGGGATCTGTTCGGGCCGCTGCCCACGGCTCCCGTGGTGGTCGCGCTGACGCCGTCGGCATCCGCCCGCTCCACGGCGATGAACGAGTGGCTCGAGATGCGCGCGCACGAGAGGCGCGGCGAGCTGTTCTTCGGGCGCGGCGACGACGGGGTGGTCATCGTGGTGCCCGCGGGGTCGAGAGATCTGCTGGCGGAGATCGCCGAGCGGTTCGAGACGGTGATCGGCTGCTCCGCCCCCACCGGCTACGACGGGTTCTCGCGCGCCCTCACCCAAGCCCGCACCGCCCGCGATCGCACCGCCGCGCCCGGGATCGCCGACTTCGCCGACACGGCCCGGGCGGGGCTGATCGCGGCGCTCGGCTCCGAGGCCGCGCGCACGGTCGCGGCCGGGGCCCTCGCCCCGTTGCAGCGGCACGACGCCGAGCAGGGATCGGCGCTGCTCGAGACGCTCGACGCCTGGCTGGCGCATGACTGCTCGCACGAGGCGACGGCGCAGGCGCTCGGCATCCATCGCCACACCGTGCGCGCGCGCATCGCCCAGGCCGAGCGCGTGGTCGATCGCGACCTGTCGTCGTTCTCCGCGCGCGCGGAGCTGTGGGCGGCGCTGCGGTTGGCGGAGTAGCCGGGTCCCGCCCCGCGTTCCTCCGCCGCGCGAGATCCCACGATCGTGACGGGATCGCCCCTCACGCGCGGAACCCAACGGGTGCGCTCGCGCGGATCGTGCGATCTCGGCGGCGAGCGCCCGGCCCACCCGGCACCCGGCACCCGGCAGCGGACGCTTCAGCCCGCGTCGCCGAGGTTGTCGGAGAGGATCTCGAGCACGCGGGAGCGGGCGAGGGCGGAGTCGTCGGCACGGGCGGCGGCCACGGCGTCGACGAAGGCCTCGGCGAACACCGCGTGGGCGATGCGGGAGGTGTGCTCGAGCTCGTCGCGGAAGGATCCGCCCGAGGCGAGCACGAGCGAGAGGTCGGCGCGCTCCGTCAACGGTGAGGCCGAGAACGACGTGAGCGCGATCACACGCGCCCCGGCGGCGCGCGCGGCAGCGGCCGCCCGCAGGCTCGCCTCGTTCGCCCCCGAGCCGCTGATCACGACGCAGACGTCCGCGGCGGCGAGGTGCCGGGCGGCGATCTGCTGACCGATCGGGTCGCCCAGGGTCTCGGCCGGACGCCCGACCGCCGTCAGGCGCATCGCCAGGTCGGTCGCGACCGGGGCCGAGAGTCCGCTCGCCACGACGAGCAGACGGCGGGCACCGACGACCGCCTCCACGGCCTCGGAGACCGCGTCGGCCTCGAGCAGACTCGTCACCGCGCGCAGGTCGTCGGCGATGCGGTCGATCGCGGAACGGATGCCGCCGAGCGCCCCGTCCTGCGCGCTCGGGGCGACGGTCCGGCTGCCCCGCTCAGCGGCGAGCGCCACGCGCAGCTGCGGGTACCCGCGGTAGCCGAAGGTCTGGCACGCGCGGACGACCGAGGAGCGCCCCACGCCCACTCGGTCGGCGATCTGCTGCGCGGTGAGCTCGATGACGGCATCCGGTTCGTCGACTATGAGATCGGCGACCCGGCGTTCGCTCGGCTGCAGGGAGTTGCGGACCGCGGCGATGCGCGCGGTCACGGGCACCTCAGCGGACACGGGGACCCTCCATGATGCGGCGGCGGATGCGGCCCGACACGGCGTCGATCGCGACGGTGACGACGACCACGACGATCAGGAGCATCCCCACCGTCGACCACTCACGGTACTGGGTGTACGAGGTGAGCATGTCGCCGATGCCTCCCACGCCGATGAGGCCCAGGACGGCCGAGGCACGCACGTTGATCTCGAAGCGATAGAGCCAGAACGAGAAGAACGTCGGCGCCGCTTGCGGCCAGACGCCCCAGCGCAGGACCTGCGTGGTCGATCCGCCCGCGGCCCGGGCCGCTTCGATGGGACCGGGAGCGACGTTCTCGACCGCCTCGTAGCCCCACTTGCCGAGCGTGCCCACTCCCCCGACGGCGAGGGCGAGCGCCCCGGTGAGCGGGGTGAGGCCGGTGACCGAGAGGATGATGATCGCAAAGACGAGCTCGGGCACGGCCCGCACGAGCGAGAAGACGAAACGCAGGGCGATGCGCACGGGCGCCGGTCCGAAGCCGCGCGCCGCGACGAGCGAGAGCGGCGTGGCGATCAGGATGCCGAGCACCGTGCCGATCCACGCCATCTCGACGCTGCGCCAGGTCTGCCAGAGCGCCTCGGGCAGCTTCGCCCAGTTCGGCGAGAGGAACATCAGGCCGAGGTAGCGCGCGATCTCGGCCGGGAGCTCGCCGAGGCGCGACCAGGCGATGTCGGCGGACCAGAACGCGGCCACGACGACGATCGTCACGATCACGCCGGCGAGCAGCCGCACGGGGGTACGCCGGCGCGGAGGAACGGTCAGGGCGGGGACCGGCGCGGGGGCGAGGACGGTCATACGAGCCTCCGACGGATCGCGTCGCTGACGGTGTCGAGCACCACGACGATCACGAGGATCTCGAGGATGACGAGCGACAGCTGGTCGTAGCGGTAATAGGTGCGGACGGCGTCGATGAGCAGACCGATACCGCCCGCGCCGACGAGGCCCAGCACGGTGGACGCGCGGACGTTCAGCTCGAACACGTACAGCGTCTGCGAGACGAACGTCGGCCAGGTGTCGGGTAGCGCGATCGTGCGGTTGATCTGCGCCTGCGTGCCGCCGGCGGCGCGCCCGGCCTCGAGGGGACCGGCGTCGGTGGCGTCGATCGACTCGGACACGAGCTTGACGACGATGCCGACGTTGAACAGCACGAGAGCCAGGATGCCGGGGAGCGCCCCGACCCCGACCATGGCGACGAGCACCGCCGCGTACACGAGCTCGGGCACCGCGCGGATGACGTTCAGGATGCCGCGCACGAGAGCGCGCGTCGGGGTGAACGGGTTGGTGGGCCGAGCCGCCCAGAAGCTCACCGGCAGCGAGATCGCAGCCCCCACGGCCGTGCCGATGACGGCCATCTGCAGCGTCTCGAGGATCGGTCCGACCGTGCGCGGGAAGAACGTCCAGTCGGGGGTGAGCAGCTCGACGATGCGGAGCGCGCCCTGCTGCCAGTTGCGCGCGATCACCGCGACGTCGAGGCCGACACCGACTCCCGGCAGGCACATCACCACCGTGACCGCGACGATCACGAGCGCGGCGGTCCACGGCATCCATCGTCCGCGCGGACGAGGAGGGACGGTGAACGAGGTCATCGCTCGAGCCTGTCGGCGGCGGTCACGGAGCGACCGTAGATCTCGGCGAAGTCGGCGTCGGCGGCGGATGCCGCGGGCCCGTCGTAGACGATCTCTCCCGCGCGCATGCCGATCATGCGCGTGCCGTACTCGCGAGCGAGATCGAGCAGGTGCAGGTTCACGAGCACCGTGATGCCGAGGTCTTCGTTGATGCGGCGCAGGTCGTTCATCACGCCGCGGGCCGTGGGCGGATCGAGGCTCGCGACGGGTTCGTCGGCGAGCACGATCCGCGGCTGCTGCGTGAGCGCGCGAGCGATCGCGACGCGCTGCTGCTGGCCGCCGGAGAGGGCCGAGGCGCGGTCCCACACCTTGGGCAGCATCCCGACGCGGTCGAGCGCCTCGAACGCGAGCTGCCGGTCCTCGGGCCGGTACGCGCCGAGAAGGGTGCGCCACAGCGGGGTGTGCGCGAGGCGTCCGACGAGCACGTTGTTCAGCACGCTGGTGCGCCCCGCGAGGTTGAAGCTCTGGAACACCATGCCGATGTGTCCGCGCGTCTCGCGCAGGCGTCGCCCGGACGCGCCGTCGATGCGGCGTCCGCCGACCTCGACCGTGCCCGAGGTCGCCGGCACGAGGCCGTTGATCGTGCGGATGAGCGTCGACTTGCCCGAGCCCGAGAGCCCCACGACGGCGACCAGGTCGCCCGGGGCGATGTCGACGCTGACGTCGCGCAGCCCCATCGTGCCGTTGGGGTAGCGCACCGAGACACCGTCGAGACGGATGCCCCAGGGCGCCGAGGCCTGCGCCTCGACGCCCCGGGTCGGAGAACCGATGGTCACTGGAGTCCGAGCTCCTGCGCGGCACGGGCGACGACGTCGAGCGAGGACGGGTCGGCCGGGGCGAGCTTGGTGATCGAGTACACGGCCTTGAGCGCCGCCGAGCCCTCGTCGGTGGCGGAGTACTCCTCGAGCGCGGTGGAGATCTTCTTCTGCAGGTCGGCCGAGAGGTCCTTCGACACGGCGACGCCGTCGTTGGGGATCTCGTTGGTCAGGCCGAAGACGACGACCTTCTGCCCCACGTCGGGCTTGTCCTTCTGCACGAGCGTGCGCGCGTCCCAGAAGCTGAAGCCGACCTCGGCATCGCCGTTGTAGACCGCGAGCACCGAGGCGTCGTTGGCGGTGACGGGCACCTTCTGGAAGCCGCTGTCGATGTCGACGCCGGCCTCCTTCAGCGCGAGCATCGGGTAGATGTAGCCGGCGGGCGAGCCGGGCCCGAGAACGGCGACCTTGGCGCCGGCGATCTTGGTGATGGAATCGAGCCCCGCCGGGCCCTTCAGCGCGTCGGCGCCGTTGCAGAAGCTCATGCCGTCGCGCTCGACCACGGGCGTCGAGCAGTACTTGTCGGGGTTGTTCGTCATGAACTGCCCCGGGTAGGTGATGTTGCCGTTGCGCTCGGTCTGCAGCACGACCGAGGCGCCGTAGCGGTCGTTCGCCTGCCACAGCTGCAGCGACGGAAGGAAGCCGATCTGCGCCTGGCCCGCGCCCATCGCCTCGACGGCGGCCTGGTAGTCCTTGGAGACGACGCCGGTGACGGGGATGCCGAGCTTCTCGGTGAGCATGTCGGTGAGGGGCTTCGCCGTGTCGACGAGGTTCGCCTGGTCCTGCGAGGGGACGAGGGCGAGCACGAGCGAGCTGGGGTCTGCGGCGGGCTCGGACGCGGCGCCCGCGGCGCCGGAGCACCCGGCGAGGGAGACGGAGGCGAGGGCTGCCGCGGCGAGGGCCGTGGCGAGGCGGAGACGACGAGTGTTCATGATTCCTTCTGCGGGTCGGGTGGAGATCAGGCGGAGAAAGGGACGTGGGCCGTCGCGACCCATTCGGCGAGCGCGGGCAGCAGCTCGTCGAGGGTCGCGGCTCGATAGGTCGGTGCGGCGGTGGGGTCGGAGTATCCGCCGACGAGGGCGGTGGCGTGCCCGCGGGCGTGCGCCGGGGCGAGGTCGTTGCGCCACACGTCGCCGACCGCGAGGACGGGCGCGTCCTCGTCGAGGGCGTCGAGCAGTGCCTCGAGCCCCGCGGGCTTGGCGGCGTCGGTGACGATGCGGTCGAAGAGCCCCGCGAGGCCCAGGGAGGCGAGGGCTTCGTCGAGCCGCGTCGCCGGGGCGTTCGTGACGAGGAGGCGCTCGGCATCCGTGGTCCGCAGGAAATCCGCGAGACCGACGGCGACGGAGACGGGTGCCTCGGGGGTGCCGAGCTGCGCGCGGCTGGCCGTGTAGGCGGCGGCGAGCGCGTCGTCGCCGATCCCCGCGGCGACGGCGACGCGGCGGACGACGTCGTAGCCGTCGATCACGTCGCCGGACGGCGCGGAGAGCTGGGCCGCCACCGCGGTGACGAGGTCGTCGGCGGATGCCGCGTGCGCGGCGACCGCGCGGGCATAGGCCAGCAGGGGGCCGTCGCCGAGGGCGACGGTACCGTCGAAGTCGAGAATGAGGACGGGGCGAGGCACGGAAGCTCCTGTCGTGGACGTTGCGTCCATGATGCGCTTCAAATGTGGACGGTATGTCCATGCCAGATGAACGCCGTGTAAACGATGCGCGGGAGCGTCGTAGCGTGGAGCGGTGCAGACCCTCGACGTCGCCGCGCATCTCGCGGCCACCGATCCCGCGGCCGCGATCGACTCCCTCCCCTGGCTCGCCGCCGCCCTCGCCGAGGACCGTGCCGCCGCTCGGTTCTCCGCATGGGGACGCTCGACCGTGATCGACGAGAACGTCGGGGCCGCGGTGCTGCCCCGCGCGGTCTTCGACGAACTGCACGACCGGGCGGGAGTCGAGGCGGACTGGCCGGTGGGCAATGCGGGGGTCCTGCACGTCTACGGCTATCTGCTGTCGACCACCCCCACCCCGTACGGGCTCAAGCGCGAGCGGTGGCTGTCGGGCGAGGTGGAGCGTGCGTGCGGACTCGAGGCCGAGGCGCTGCTGCCGTGGGCCGGGACCGAGACGCTGCTGGCGCGCGCGACCGCGGTCGCCTCGGCGCTGCTCGCGCGCGCCGATGCCGTGACCGAGGAACTGGTGGGCGCGGCCGCCGTGCGCGCCCCCGGTGATGCCGGGACCGAGCCGACCGGGCGCCGCACCGCGCGCATCGCGGTGGGTGACTCGCTCCCCGGCGGCACCGCGGCCCTGGCGTACGCGGTGGACGGGCGGATCGTCACGATGTTCCCCGTGGCCGACCCCGCGGCGCTCCGCGCGGGCCTCGGCGCCCCGCGGCTGCGGTGGAACGCGGCCTGACCCGTCCCCCGCGACGTCGCACGATCGTGACGAGGTCACGCGATCGGTGCGGCCCGGAACGGGCGCGTTCGCGCCGGTCGTGTGACCTCGCGCCGCAGCGGGCGGGCCGCGGGGGCCTCAGCAGCCGCAGCTCTCCCGCACCAGCACCCGCGGCTCGAACACGACGTCGAACGGGCCGCCCGCAGGCGGGGCGCCGGCCGTGCCGGCGAGGATCCTCGCCGCCGCGCGCCCCATCGCCTCCATCGGCTGCCGCACGGTCGTCAAGGGCGGCGAGGTAAGGCGCGACCCGAGCGTGCCGTCGAAGCCCGTGACCGCCACGTCCTCGGGGACGCGCACCCCCTCGGCGGAGAGCACGTCGAGGAGCGTGAAGGCGTTCTGGTCCGTGGCGCAGACGAAGGCCTGCGGCATCCGTCCCGCGGCGATCAGGGCGCGCACCTGCGGCACGAGGTCGTCCTCCCCGCGCACGGTCGCGTCGACGATCTCGGAACGGGGACGGATGCCGCGGGCCTCGAGCTCCGCGACCATCGCGTCGCGGCGCTCGACGGCATCCGTCGCCTCCAGGCGTCCCACGAAGGCGAGGTCGGTCGCCGCGTGCTCCTCGACGAGGTGGGCGACGAGCGCGCGCATCCCGCGGGCGTTGTCGACTCGGACCCGGTGGTGCACGTCATCCGCGGGGGCGGTGCTGAAGAGCACGATCGGGATGCTCAGGGAGTGCCGGGCCAGGGTGGGCGCGGTCTGCGGGGAGGGGAAGATCGCCAGCCCGTCGACGCGCCCGACCGTGTCGGCGACCGACACATCGGCATCCGATCCGCTGCTCAGCATCACCGGGCGACCGAGCGCCCAGCATTCGAGCTCGAAACCGCGCTGCACCTCGTCGACGTACAGGGGGAAGGCCCGGGGGTCGGAGAGGACGTCGTCATCGGTCTGGTCCCAGGGGATCACTCCCCCGGCGTCCAGCGCCGGTGACTGCATGCCGCTGAGCGGGTGGGCGAGAGGGTCGGCGCGCTCGAGCAGCAGATCGAAGGCGTGCAGACCGAGCGTTCCGGTGCGGCCGCGCGCGAGCCCGCGGGCCGCGCCGCTGGGGGCGTACCCCAGCCGACGCGCCGCGTCGAGCACGCGTTGGCGCGTGGCGTCGCTCAGCTTGTCCGGCCGGCGGAACGCGAACGACACCGATGCGATCGAGACGTTCGCCTCGGTCGCGACGTCGTACACGGTCGGTCTCCGTGTCGTCTGCCCCTCCGCCATGCGCCGCCCTTACCCCCTCTGCGCGGCGATCGACACCGCCAGTTCCAGCCCGTGGTGAACGGGGAAGACGGGATCGCCGGTGTCCGACGGTACATCCTCGCGCGACGAACGCACGGCATCCATCGACCGGGGGATCTCGATCGGCAGGCGTCCGCGCGGCGCCACCCGACCGGTGAGCGCGTCGAGCACGGCCTTCGCCGAGCTGCCGTAGTCGGCGACGATCGCCGCCGCGTGTCCGACGAACGGGGTGAGGATCGCGGGCCGGTCGAGGTTCACGACGAGGACGAGGGGGCAGGATGCCGCGATCTGCTGCAACCGGTACACGAGGCCCGGCGCGAACTCGAGGGACCCCTGGTGGAACCACGCCTCGAGGAAGAGGTCGTCGCGCGGCTCGAAGGGGGCACCGATGCGCACGATCGCGAGATCGGCCGCGGCGGGGTCGGTCACCACGCGACCGAGCTCGGCGACGTCGTCGGCGCGGAAGCCCTCGACGTACACCGCATCGAGGGGGCGAAGCGGCAGCACATCGCCCTCGTTCACCAGCACGGTGAGCGAACGCGCCTGCGCCCGCTCCCCCAGCGCGCGGAACTCCGCGTTGCCGACGATCCGCTCGGCCTCGTCGACGTCGACGTACGGGTCGTCGAAGAGCCCGAGCTGGAACTTCACGCGCAGCAGGCGCCGCACCGAGGCGTCGACGCGCTCCTCGGCAACCCGGCCCGAGCGGACGAGGTCGAGGAGCATCTCGACGCACTCCTCCCCGCCGAACTGGTCGCTCCCGGCATCCAGGATCTTCTCCATGCGCTCGACGGCCGAGAGGTGCTCGACGCCCCACGCGCGGGCGGGCAGCACCTGGTCGCCGACGTGGTTGTCGTTGACGAGCTCCCAGTCGGTCACCACGACGCCGTCGTAGCCGAGCTGTTCGCGCAGCAGTCCCGTGATGATCTGGCGGTTGTAGCCGAAGCCGACCTCCTCGATCGGCAGACCGTCGACCTCGAGACCGACCGGCATGCCGTAGTACGGCATCATGCCGGCGGTGCCGCGGCGGATCGCCTCGCGGAACGGCTCCAGGTGGTAGTCGAACATCCCGCCGGGGTACACCTGCTCGCGGCCGTACGGGAAGTGCGCGTCCTCGCCGCCTTGCTGCGGACCTCCGCCCGGGAAGTGCTTGGTCGTGCAGGCGACGCTGTCGGGGCCGAGTTCGTCGCCCTGGAACCCCTGCAGGTAGGCAGCCGTGAACTCGGTCACGCGGGCGGCATCCTGTCCCAGAGTCTGCGCCTGTCGGCCCCAGCGCGGCTCGGTGGCGAGGTCGATCTGCGGGTGCAGGGCGGCGCGGATGCCGACCGCGACGTACTCGCGCCGCGCGACCTCGGCGAACTCCCGCACGGTCTCGACGTCGTCGAGGGCGGCGAGACCGAGGCCCTCGGGCCACTGCGAGAAGGGGCCGGCCGAGAAGGCCACGCCCGTGTTCTCGACGAACGCGTGGCGGGGATCGGTGCTGATGGTGACCGGGATGCCGTGCGGCGTCGTCTCGGCCAGCGCCTGCAGGTTGTTGTTCCAGGTCGCCGCCTGGCGAGCCGTGCGGATCGCGTGCACGTTGAAGTGATTCATGTGCTTGCCGACCACCACGGTCGTCGTCGGGGACTTCGAGATCTTGCCCGGGGTCTCGAGCAGCTCACCGTCGTCGCCGACCTCGATGACGGTCTGGAACATCAGCCCGACCTTCTCTTCGAGGCTGAGGCGCGCGACCAGGTCGTCGGTGCGCTCGTCGACGCTCAGCGTCGGGTTCTCGTAGGGGTCCATCACGCCGTTGCCGTTGAGGTCGCGGAAGCGCGTGCCGTCGGGGGCCGTGAGGAAGCGGGCGTGGGTCATGGGGGGGTCCTTTCGGGGCCGCCGGTCCGCGGTCCGGCGAGAGCTCAGGGTCGGAGGCGGGGTGAGCGGGGGGCCCACCCCGTCCCCTCACTTCAGGCCGGTCGAGGCGATGCCCTGGATGAAGTAGCGCTGCAGGAAGACGAACAGCAGGATGATCGGCGCGATCACCAGCACCGAGCCCGCGAGCAGCAGGCCGTAGTCGGTGGCGTTCTGCCCCGTCGAGTACAGCGACAGCGCGACCGGGAGGGTGTACTTCGCCTCGGTCTGCGCCGCCACGAGCGGCCAGAGGAAGTTGTTCCACGAGGCGAGGAAGGTCAGGATGCCGAGGGTCGCCAGCGGCGGCCCGCACAGCGGCATGACGATCCGGGCGAAGATCCGCAGCTCCCCGGCGCCGTCGATGCGCGCGGCTTCGAGGAGCGGATCCGGGATGCCGAGCATGAACTGCCGCATGAGGAACACCCCCAGAGGGGTCGTGACGAACGGCAGGATCAGCGCTGCGTAGCTGTCGACGAGCCCGAGGGAGGAGACCATCACGAACAGCGGCACGAAGGTGACGACACCGGGGACCATCAGGGTCACCATGACGACGAGGAACAGCGCCTTCTTGCCGGGGAAGTCCATCTTCGCCAGCGCGTACCCGACCATCGAGCAGAACACGAGGTTGCCCGCCACGGTGAACAGCGCCACGAGGATGCTGTTGCCGAAGAACTGCCCGAAGTTCAGCTGCCCGAACCAGGCGCCGAAGTTGTCCCAGGTGAACTCCTGCGGCCACCACGTCGGCGGGCGCTGCAGGATCTCGCGCTGCGTCTTGACCGAGCCCAGCAGCATCCAGGCGAACGGCAGGACCCAGACGATCAGGCCCACGACGAGCACCGTGTAGGTGAGCGCGCGACCGGGGGTCACCCGATCGGCGGAACGGCGCCGACGGGGCGGCTTTGCGGGTTCGGCGACGACGGCCGGAGCCGCGGGAGACGTGAGTGTCATGGCATCCTCCCTCAATCCTTCGAGCGCAGCACGCGGAACTGCACCAGGCTGAGCAGCGCGATCGCGAGGAACAGCAGGTAGCTCGCAGCCGAGGCCGTGCCGTACTGCCCGAAGCCGAACTGCTTGAACGTGTAATAGGCCACCGAGAGGGTGGAGTTGAGCGGTCCGCCCTGGGTCATCACGAACGCCTCCTCGAAGAACTGCAGGAAGCCGACAGAGATGAGCACCGCGCCCAACAGCAGGGTGGGGCGCAGCAGCGGCAGCGTCACCGAGGTGAGGCGGCGCCACGACGAGGCGCCGTCCATGAGGGCGGCCTCCTTCACGTCGGTCGGGATCGCCTGAAGTCCCGCGAGGAAGATCACCATGAGCGTGCCGACGTTGCGCCAGACCGCCATCGCGATGAGCGAGGGAAGGGCGGTGCGGGTGTCGTTGAGCCAGTCCGGACCCTGGATGCCGATGATCGCGAGGGCCGAGTTGAGCAGGCCCTCGGGCTGGAGGATGTAGCGCCAGACCACCGCCACCGCGACGATGCTCGTCACGACCGGCGCGTAGAAGCCCACGCGCAGGATCGAGACGAACCGCCCCTTACTCGCGTTCAGCGCGAGCGCGAGCGCCAGCGCGACCGCCATCGTGACCGGGATGCCGACGACGACGAACGTCGCGGTCACGCCCAGCGAGGTGAGGAAGACGGGGTCGGTGAGGACCCCGGCGTACTGCTCGAGTCCGACGAAGTTCACCGCGAACGGCGAGCGGATGTCGCGCGCCGTGAAGTCGGTGAACGACATCGCGAAGGAGCCGACGATCGGCACGACCATGAAGACCGCGAAGACCGCGACGAACGGCAGGGCGAAGCCCCACGCGACCCATCCCTGGCGCCGGCGGCGGCTCGACGCCCCGCCCGCGCGGGCGCGACCGGGGGCCGGAGCCCGCCGGGTCGCACCCACGACTGCCTGCGTCATGATGTCAGCCCAGACCCAGCTGGTCCGCGGTGGCCTGAAGCTCCTTCAGACCGTCGGCCGGGCTCTGCTGACCGAGGCGGAGCTTCTCGAGCATCGCGTCACCGGCCGCGGCGACCTGCACCCACGTGGTGACAGCGGGCACCGACTTCGCGGTCTCGAGCTGGGTGCCGAAGGCGGCGAGGGTCTTGGACGAGGCCAGGGCGTCGGACTTCCAGGCATCCTGAACCGCGGGGAGGTCACCGGTCGCCTCGTACCAGGCGGCCTGCGTCTCGGGCTCGGTCAGCCACTGCACGAGCTTCCACGCGCTGGCGGCGTTCTTCGAGTTGTCGAACACGGCGAGGTTCGAGCCCCCGCTGAAGGACGTCGAGGATTCCTTGGCGGGCAGCACCGCGGTCGAGATCTTGTCGCCGAAGCCCTCGCCGCCGAGGTCTTCGAGCAGACCGATGAACGCCGGTCCGTCGATGAACATCGGGGTCTTGCCCGAGACGAAGTCCGCCTCCTGGGCCCCGGCCGAGCGGTCGGCGGCGGGGTTGGCGATGCCGTCGGTGTAGAAGCTCTGGTAGTAGTCGAACGCCTCGGTGGTCTCGGGGGTGTCGAGGGTCCAGGTCGAGCCGTCCTCCAGCTCGGCGCCGTTCGACCACGGCATCCACAGGTTGCCCTGGAACGAGTCGTTGCCCGACGGGAGACGGATGCCGTAGTCGGCACCGCCCTTGGCCTGCATGTCGGCGGCCATCTTCTTCAGGTCGTCCCACGTGGTGGGAGCCGACGTCCAGCCGGCCTGGGCCGCGATGTCGGTCCGGTAGTAGAGGACACGCGTGTCGACGTACCACGGGACACCGGTCGCGCGGTCGTCGATCTTCGTGGAGTCGACCGCTCCCGGGAACATGCCGTCGGTGGACAGGTCGGTCGGCACTGTCTGCAGCGCGTCGCCGAAGTCGGCCATCCACGTCGAGCCGACCATCGCGAGGTCTGGGGTGTTGCCGCCGGCGATCGCCGTCTGGAACTTGCTGTACGCCGCGTCCCACGGCACGGGCGTGACGTTGACGGTGACGCCCGGGTTGGCCTCTTCGAAGGTCTTCACGAAGTCGGGCAGCGCTTCGCCCTCGGCACCCATCGCCCACATCGTGAGCGTGCCCTCGGCCTTCGCATCACCGATCGTGCTCGCCTCGCCGGGACCGGATCCGGTGTCGGAGGTGCGCCCACAGCCGGTGAGGGCGATCGCCGCTGCGGCGATCACGGCCACGGCGCTCCATCGGGTCTTCTTCATCGTGTTCCTCCTCGAACCAGGCACCCGTCGTCGGGCGCTCGTCTGAACGTCGAGGTTGAGTTTAAGCGCATAACCTCCTCCGTGCAACCTCCCGATCACTGGACGCCCGATCCCGGTGCCGCGCGCGCCCCGCGCTTGGCCCTGGTCCCCCACGCGCCTCGCACGCGCCCCTCGCTCGCGAGGCCCTACACGTTTCTCGAGATGACCCGCTTTTCCCCGAGAAAGCCCGTGATCTCGAGAAACTTGTGTCATCTCGACGGCGGGCGCCGGCGCGGACGCGGGCGCGGACGCGGACGGAGGCGACCGGATGCCAAACCTCAGGCCGGCGGCCGCAGATACCCGCGCACGAACTCGGCGAAGAGCGCCGGCATGTCCACCGAGTCGTCGAGGAGCCACTGCTGCTGCAGGCCGTCCATCACGGCGCTCAGCAACCGCGCGGCGCGCTCGGGGTCGATGTCGGCGCGGACCTCGCCCGCCGCCTGGCCCGCGCGCAGCAGGTCGGCCGCGGTCTCGGCACCGTGTCGGTACCGCTCGGCGAAGGCCTCGTGCGAGGGGTGGGCGGGATCCCCCGCCTCGGCGACGACCAGGGTGTAGAGCGAGGTGAGGCCGCGCGTCGTGGAGTTGTGCGCGACGACCTTCTGCATCTGCTCGACGAGGGTGTGCTCGCGCGGATCGCCGGCCGCAGCCCGGACCCGCTCATCGCGCTGCCGCAGCACTTCGGCGAACAGCTCCTCCTTGGAGGCGAAGTGGTGCATGAGGCCGGCGGGGGTGAGCCCGACGCGCGCAGCGACCTCCCGCAGCGAGCCGGCCGTGACGCCCGACCGCCCGAAGACCAGGACGGCCTCATCGACGATGCGCTGCCGCGTCTGCTGCCCCTTGGCGTAACTTCCGCGGCGCGCGCGGGGCGCGGGTGCGTCGGCCATCGGCATCCTCTCCCCCGTTCCGGACACACCGATGCCCGGCACCTCGCGAGGCACCGGGCATCGAGCGATCGGGCCGTCAGGGACGCGAGGCGCCCCACGACGAGCCGAAGACCTGCTGTTCGATGGCGGGCCGGAGGTTCTGCTCCATCCTGTCATCGACCATGTAGTCCTTGAGGGAGTCGTCGGTCAGCGCGTTGCCGATCGCCGCCATGATCATCGACTGGTCCAGCGAGAGGTAGCGCTCGGCGATCGTGTCGCTCTTGACGGCGACGGCGTCGTAGAAGCCGCCGGGACCGTACGCGCCGAGCTTCTTCTCGATTCCGCGGAGGTTCTTGAGGACCCCCTGCCCGTCGTACGGAAGGGCGAGGAACGCCGCGTGCGGGGTGACGACCCCGTCGCCGAACGTCGGATCCGGGTTCGTCCCCTCCGTGCAGCCGGGGCGGTCGATGTCGACGTCGGTCTTCTCGGCATCCGAGGTGTATCCGTCGGAGCGGATGCCGGCGATGTCGACGCCGTACTCGCTGTAGCCGCCGAACGGGTTGCTGGCGGGCGAGAAGCCCCAGTAGCCGTAGCCGGCTTCGTTCAGGCCGTGTCGCTTCTGCACCTCGACGGTGATCGGGTGGTTCACGCCCCACGAGCGCGGACCCCATTCGGCCTCGGGGATCAGCAGGTCGGGCATCAGGGCCTCGAACATGCTGCCACCCCAGCTCGGCACGAACGACATGCCGTCGTAGGAATACACGCCCTCGTAGACGTCGACGCCGTCGTACTCGCGGCTCTCGCCGGTGGGCAGCTGCTCCTGCCAGGCCCAGTCGCAGCCGGCGGGCATCGTGCGGTGGGTGCCGGAGAGACCGGATGCCGGGATGGAGCCCTCGGAGATGCCGAGGTACGTCGCGATGCGGCTCTCGCTGACGGTCGTGTCGTAGTGATGGCAGGTATAGAACGCGGTTTCGCCGCTGCCGTTGTACATCGGCGCCTCCACCGCGCAGCCGTCGCCGGGAGGGGCCTCCCAGAAGCCGCCGCGGTTCGTGCCGGCGGGAAGGCCCGCGGCCCCGGCGGTGTCGAAGAACGCCGAGAAGTCCATCGACGCGTACAGCGCATCGGCGCGGTCGGCGAGCGTGGGTTCCGCCTCGCGGACGATCCGCAGCCCCGCGGCGAGCCAGCCGTTGTCGACGGTGCTGAGGAACGGGTGGATGACCTCACCCGACGTGGGGAAGATCTCGAGCTTGGCGCCGGTGTCCGGCGCGTACCAGTTGTAGTACATGCCGCTGCCCTCGTTGCGCTCCATCGTCTCGAGCGTGGAGACCGTGGCGGTGAGGCGCTCGCGGGCCTCGTCGGCATCGATGATGCCGAGGTCGCGCGCGGTCACCGTCGACCAGAGGTAACCGCCGATGTTGGTCGGCGAGGTGTATCCGGATGCCGTGGACTCATCGAGCGTTCCGCCGATGTTGTCGTCGGGCAGACCGGTGTTCTCGTGGGCCATCGCCGCGAGCGAGGTCCACGTGTCAGCGGCGTAGCGCTCGAGGTCGCGGGCGCCCGGGCCGACGTGCGCGGGCGGACCGGCGTGCGGAGGCGGACCGGCGTGACCCGGGGGCCCGGGCTTCTCGGACGGGGCCGAGGGTGGCGCTGCGACCGCGGGGGCCGCGGCGGCGAGACCGCCCAGGACGAGTCCGACGATCGCGGTGGATGCCGCGAGGGTGTGCTTCATGACTGCTCTCCTCATCGAAAGCGCTCCGGGGGGGAAGGAGCTCGTTGTCCAGAAACCTTACACGTGTCAGGTTTCTGCACAACCCCTGACGTGTGACACCGAGCCCGCCGCCCTCAGCGCAGCGCGCGACAGGCGAGATGCAGGGCGAGGCGGGCGTCGACGTCGGTGAGGTCGATGCCGAGGAGCTCCTGCGCGCGGGCGATCCGCATCGCGACCGTGTTGCGGTGCAGCCCGAGGGCCGCCGCCGTCGCCGACACGCCCGATTCGTGGTCGAGGTACGCGGTGAGCGTCTCGAGAAGCTCCGGGCCCTGCGAGGCGAGGGGCGCGAGCAGCGACTCCGCGGCGGGCACGAACGTGTCCGACCCCGCCCACGACAGCAGCACCTGCTCGATGCCGAGGGCGTCCACGCGCACGAACCATCCCGTCGCCGCCCGGGCCGCGGCGATGCGGGCGCCGTCCACCGCCCCGTCGATGCTGGCGAGCAGACCACCGGCGCCGCTGTCGAGCGAGCCGATCCCGGTCGCGACGTCGAACGACCGTCTCGCACCGTCGTGCAGCGCCCGCAGCGACGCGACGTGCTCGTCCAGGCGGGGCGCGGGCGGGGGCTCGGCGAAGCTCAGCCACCCCGTGACACCCCGACCGCTCGTGACGGCCTGCGAGTCGACGGGGAGGGCCGCGAGTCCCCGACGCACGAACCGCAGCAGCTCGAGGGTCTCGAGCCGGCGGCGTCCCGCGATCCGGAAGGCGAGGTGGTAGCCACCGGTCCGCCACCCGCGCTCGCTCATGCGCTGCTCGACATCGGGGTCGCGCGCATCGCGCGCCTCGAGGAACTCGCGGAGGAGTCCGGATGCCACGGCGGCATCACTCACGTCGGCCACCTCGTCGATGAGGATGCGCGCGGCGACCGCCGGCATCGCGACCTCGGCGGCGACCGCGAGCGCCGACAGCTGCGCGGGACTGAGCCCGGCGCCGAACATCGCCAGGCGCAGGCCCGCCCGGCTCGGACTGTCGACGCGCACCGAGGCCGCGGCCCCTTCTGCGACCGAGACCGCGTCCTGCCAGAGGCCCACGTCGATCGCGGCGCGCACGGCCTCGGGCAGATGGCCGCCGGCCTCGAGCAGCACGCCCTCCGCGTCGACGAGGGCGACACCGTGGCCGACGCTGGCCGAGAGGTGGCGGAGAAGGTCGGCGAGGTGCGACGCCGAGTACTCGATCGACTGGGCGACCCGGCGCACGTACCCGAGGGTCAGGGCATCCCGCCCCTGCACGAGCTCCCACCCCGCCCGGGCGAGGGCCATCGGGTCGTCGACCTCGAGCACGGTCAGCCCCAGGCGCGCGGCGAGCCGACGGCTTCCCGGGCCGAGCACCTCGGCGCCCGACAGCGCCAGCCCCTGGAAGCCGCGGTCGCGGACGCGACGGACGAGAGCGTCCTGCTGCCACGGGGCCGTCGGCGCCGGCTCGGTGAGCGCGGCGAGTCCCGCCGTCCCCCGGTCGGGGAGCATCGCCTCTCGTGCCGCGACCGTGACGCCCGCGAAGGCGTCCGCCGCCTCCACCACCACGCGGATCCCGCCGTTCGCGGGGTGCGCCAGCAGGGCGCCGAGGTCGAGGGGGGTCATCGTCCGACCTCGAGACCGCGCAGCCCGTAGGCCGCGGGGATCACCCGCGCGAGACGCTCGGCCGAGGCGAGCCACCACGGTGGGGCGTCGAGTGCGACGACGCGCACGTGCCGCGCGAGCGTGACGGCATCCACCTGCAGGACCTCCCCCGAGACGGAGTCGATCGCGACGAGGATCTCGGGGGAGGCGGCGATCGTCTCGCCGTCGCGCGTGACGGCGAGGAATTCCGAACGCGCCACCAGGCGCAGCAGCGCTCCGTCGTCGCCGACGAGCTCGACCGACCGGACGAAGGCGTCGTCCGGCACGGCATCCACCGCGCTCACCCGTCCGCTGCCGAGCACGCGCGCCTCCGGGAGGTCGTCCCCGCCGATGTCCGCGGCCCCGAGGGCGAGGGCGCGCGTGTACGTGCCCGGGATGCCGTGGGCCCGCAGGTCGCCGACCGTGAAGCCCGCGACCAGCACCGCCCCCGCTCCGCCCGCGCGGATCACGCTCGAACGCACGAGGCTCTCGGCGTCTCCGGCCCGCGAGGAGTCGACGAGCATCACGCCGCCGCCGGTGTCGGCCACGACGATCGCGCCCGGGACCGCGTCGACGAGGAGTGAGAGCTGGTCGATGCCGGGCAGCGCGCGGCCCATCAGATCGGCGTCGACGAGCATCCGGTCCCCCACGAGCAGGGGCGTCAGTCCGTTCAGTCCCGCGCCCTCCATCGCGCAGACGGCGGCGGCCCGGACGCCCGTCCATCGCTCGGCCGCCGCGAGGAGCGGGGCGAAGGCGTCGGCGGAGGGCACCCGCTCGGTGAGCAGGTACGTCGAGCCCGCGAACCCGGCCGCGACGCACGGCGTGCCGGGGTCGACCTCGTCGAGGTCGTGCAGGTCGACGGCGCCGTCGAGCACGCGGGCCGCCATGATCTCGAGTAGCGTCGTCGTGCCGCCGCCGCCCGAGCCGAGCAGGGAGAACCCCCGGGCGAGCACCGGAAGACGGTCGGGCCCGAGGGTTCTCATGCTCACAGGGTAATCAGCGGTCGGGCACCCTCCGGTTGCAGCTCCTCCACCGGGATGAACGTCTCGGCGAGGCCGAACGCCGACGGGCCGAAGGCCGCGAGCGCGCCGGGGGTGCGCATGAGGGCGGGCGTCGAGATGCCCAGCACGCGCACGCGCTGGCCGTACCGCAGCCCCTCCGTCGTGATCGGCTCGGCCGACTCGATGTCGGTGATGCAGATGAGGTCGGGCACGATCGCCACGAGCACGCCGTCGCGGTGCGCGATGAGGTTCTCGTTCTGGAACGCCACCTCCAGCGTCGAGGAGTCGTCGGGTCCGAGCGCCGAGATGGTCGCCCGTCCCTTCGCGAAGCCTTCGGTGGTGCGCCGTTCGACGTCGGTGACCTTGCCGACGAACAGCTCCCGCACGTGCGGGTAGAGCGTCGTCGAGAGCGTGTCGGCGATCGCCTCGAGGGGCGAGCGATGCTGCTCACGGGCTTCCCGGATGCCGCGCCCCAGCGCCAGCGCCATCGACAGCGTCCGCGGCACCGCCGTCCGGCGCACGTCGGCCCCCGTCATGGCGTACTCGGCGATGTGGGCGACCCCGCCGAGACGGATCGTGACGCCGCGCGCGAGCCACTCCATCTGCCGGTCGTCATCGCCGGTGTCGATGACGGCGGTCTCACCGCGCTCCCCCGCGAGGGCCAGGGGCGAGCCGTGGACGCCGTAGACGGCGAAGGTCTCCATCGAGAGTTCCGGGAACGCGCGGCCCATGCCGTCGGCATCCACGACGGGAAGGCCGGTCTCGGCGGCGACGATGAGCGGGATCATCGAGTTGATGCCGCCGCACTCGATCGGCATGGTGGCCTCGGCGGTACGGCCGAGGTGCTTCTCGAGGGTGCGCAGGGCGAGGGTGGGCTCGGTGCCGGCGGGGATCTTCTCGACCATGACGGTCGGCGCCCCCATCTGCGCGGTGGGGATGACGAACAGGTCGTCGGCGATCTCGTCGGGGTCGAGCACGGTGATGCTCCCCGCCCCCAGCACGCGCTCGACGAGCTTCTGCCCGATGTACGGGTCGCCGCCGCCGCCCGTTCCCAGAAGGGTCGCGCCGCGGGCGAGATCGGGCAGGTCGGCGGCGGTCAGGGTCCAGCTCATGCGGCCACCTCCACGGTTCCGTCGAAGCGGTGCGACGGCATCTCGTACCCGAAGTAGCCCGGCCCGACCATCGCCAGGGCCTCGGGCCCGTGCCAGCGCTCGTCACTGGGGGCGGCGACCACCCGCACGCGCTGGCCGTAGCGCAGCCCCTCGGTCGTGATGGGCTCGGCGCTCTCGGCATCCAGGACGATGATGAGGTCGGGCGTCGTCACGAGCACGTCGTCGCCGGTGCGGGCGATGAGGTGCTCGTTCTGGAACGACAGGGTGAGGGTGTCGTCCGTCCCCTCGATGCGGGCGTTTCCGCGCGCGAAGCCCGCGGTCGTCCCGCGCTCGACGTCGACGACCTTGCCGGCGAACACCTCGCGCCCCCGCAGGGCCTCGACGACCGCGGCGACCGGATCGGTCTTGGCCGCGCGGGCGTCGACGATGCCGCGGCCGATCGACAGGCACGCCGACAGCGAGGCCGGCACGAGGGCGTCGCGAGCGGTCGTCCCCGACATCGCGAACCCGGCGATCATGATCGAGCAGCCCATCTCCACGCACGCGACGCGGGCGATGCGCTCGGTCCACGTGTTGTCGACGGTGGAGAGCACGGCCGTGTTGCCCTTCTCATCGGCGAAGGCGAGCGGCGAGGCGGTGACGCCGTACAGCGTCGGCAGCACCATCTGCAGCTCGGGGAACGCCCGGCCCATGCCGTCGGCATCCACCAGCGGCAGCCCGAGAGCCGCGGCCGCGGCGATCGGGATCGTGGAGTTCACTCCCCCGGCCTCGGCGCACGCGATGTGGGTGACGGGGCGCCCCAGAGAGGCGGCGAGCGCGTGCACGGGAGCGACGACCTCGTCGAGGCTCGGGAGCTTCTCGACCATGACGGTCGGCGCGCCCATCATCGCCACGGTGAGCACGAGGGCGTCGTCGGGCAGCTCCTCGAGCCCGACGACCGTCACCGGTCCGTGCTCCGCGAGGGCCTGACGGGCCAGGAGCGCTCCGATGTAGGGGTCGCCGCCTCCCCCGGTCCCGAGCACCGCGGCGCCCCGGGCGAGATCCGCGACCACGGATGCCGACAGCTCCCAGCTCACGCGCGCATACCCATGTCGAGGTCGCCCACGGCCTTCACGCGCACGCGTGTCGCGTTGCCGGGGAGGTACGGGATCGGCACCTCGTCGAAGTCGACGATCGACACCGACGACGGGCGCGCGCCCGCAGCGATCGCCTTGTCGACGGCTTCGGCGCGGATCGCCGCGATGCCCTCGTCACGACGGCCGGCCTCGATGGCGTAGACCTTGTCGATCTCGCCGCCCACCTGGGCGATCGAGGCCCCGATGGCGTTGGCGACGGCGTAGTTGCGCGGGCGGTGCACCTCGCCGAAGAGCGGGAGCTCGTCGGGGAGCAGGATGCTGCCGCCGCCGACCGCGACCACGGGGATCGGCTCGGGCGAGGTGCGCATGCGGTCCACGGCCTCGGCCACGCGCTCGGCGATGCGTGCGAGCACGCGCTCCACGAACGCGGGGTCCAGGTGCGCCACGCGCGAGGGGTCGCCGACCTGGGCGCGCCCGGCGGCCACGGCGATGTCGGTCGCGGTGAGGGTCGACCCGCCGAAGACGAGCGCCTCCTCGGTCAGTCGGTACCCGACCGATGCGGGCCCGACCTCCCCGGTGTCGAGATCGACGATCGATCCGCCGCCGATGCCGATCGACAGCACGTCCGGCATCCGGAAGTTGGTCCGGATGCCGGCGACCTTCACCTCGTTCGCCGTCTCGCGCGGGAACCCGGCGTTGAGCAGGCCGATGTCGGCGGTGGTGCCGCCGATGTCGACGACCGCGCAGGTCTGCAGACCGCTCGTGAGGGCGGCCCCGCGCATCGAGTTGGTGGGGCCCGAGGCGAAGGTCGCCACCGGGTAGAGGCGGACGTAGTCCTCGTCCATCAGCGTGCCGTCGTTCTGGCTGAGGAAGATCGGGGCCTCGATCCCCTGGGCGCGTACGGCGGAGGTGAGCCCGTCGACGATCTCGGAGGCGAGCTCGCGCAGCGCCGCGTTGATGATGGTGGCGTTCTCGCGTTCGAGCAGGCCGATCCGCCCGATCTCGTGCGAGAGCGAGATCGCGACGTCGGGGCCGAGCACGTCGCCGACGATCTCGGCCGCGCGCTGCTCGAGGTCGTGGTTGACGGGCGAGAACACCGACGAGATCGCGACCGAGCGCACCCCGTGCTCCGCCATGTCGCGGGCGATGCCGCGCAGCTCGTCCTCGTCGAGCGGCGAGATCGGCCGTCCGTCGAACTCGTACCCGCCGTGCGCGAGGTAGCTGCGCGCCTGGATCGCCTCGGTCAGCACCTCGGGCCAGTCCACGAGGGGCGGCAGAGCCTTGGTCGCGGGAAGTCCCAGGCGCAGCGCCGCGGTCGGCGCGAGACGCTGGGCCTGGACGAGCGCGTTGATGAAGTGCGTCGTCCCGATCATGACCGCGTCGATGTCGTCGCCTTCGAAGTCGTGCTCGGCGCGCAGGGCCGCGATCGCGTCGACGATGCCGGTCGTGACGTCGGGACTGGTGGACTTCTTCACGCCGACGAGAGTGTCGGTGGCGTCCATGAGCACTGCGTCGGTGTTGGTTCCGCCGACGTCGATGCCGATGTGCATGGGTGGAGCTTCTTTCGTTCGGGGGGGGACGGGTCAGGATGCCACGGGCGCGGCGCTCGCGACCGGGGACTGCGCGGTGGTGGCCTGGCCGATCCCGCGCACCCAGCCGAGCTTGCCGGCGATCGTGTAGAGCACGATCGACAGCACGAGCGAGGAGATCGCCGGGATGCCCCAGGTGACGAAGTACCCGACGAGCGCGGAGACCAGCCAGATCACGAGGGTGACAGGCACGATGCGCGGGGCGGTCAGGGGCAGGCGGCCCTCGGCGCGCGAGGCGTCGAGCTCTCCGCGCCACCGGCGCACGAGGAAGTACTCGGCGACCATGATGCCGGCGATGGGCGGGAAGGCGACGCCGAGGATGATGAGGAACTCCGTGAACTGCGACAGGATGCCGGCGGCGGCGAGGACCGAGCCGACGACGCCCAGCACGATGGTCGTGGTGACGCGGTGCAGGTTCTTGCCGAAGGCCGTGGAGATGAAGTTCACCAGGCCCAGGGTCGAGGAGTAGAGGTTCCAGTCGTTGATCTTCAGCGTGCCGGTGATCACGATGATGAGTCCGACCAGGCCCACCGACGAGGTGACGATCGCGACGATGTTGCCGGACTGGGCGGCGTGCGCCAGCAGCACCCCCGAGAGGCCGATGACGAACTCGCCGAGCGTCACGCCCACGACGGTCTGCTTGACGACGTCGGCCTTCGAGCGGTTGAAGCGGGTCATGTCGGCGGTGATGATCGCGCCGACGATGAGGCCTCCGGCCACGATCGCCGTGCCCTGCCACACCGACATGGTCGGGCCGGGGGCGGGAGAGGTCAGCAGGTCGCCGATCGAGTGGCTGCTGAGCTCGGAGATGATCGACCAGCCCACGAGCACGAGGAACAGCGGCACGGTGATGTTGGCGAGCCATTGCATCCCGACGAATCCGACGGCGACGATCGCGGTGACGGCGAGACCGAACAGCAGGCTCCACGCCCACTCGGGCATGACGCCGGGCAGCAGCGATTCGAGCGACTGCGCCGAGATGGCCGACTGGATGCCGAACCAGCCGATGAGGCTGATGCCGATCGCGAGGCCGACGAGCGAGGCGCCGATCTCACCGAAGCCGGTCCACCGCGCGAGGAGGGCCGTGTTCAGTCCCTCCTTCTGTCCGATGATGCCGACGATGCACATGATGACTTCGAGGATGATCGAGCCGAGCAGCAGCGCGAGGAAGGCCTCGCTGAAGGTCATCGCGTAACCGAGGGTGGCCCCGAGGAGGAACTGCGACAGGGCCGACACCTGGCCGAAGCGCTGCACGGCGATGCCGAACCAGTGCTTCTGGGCGTTCGGGGTGACGCGGCTGAGGGCGAAGTCGTCGGCGTGGGCCATACGTGCCATGGGAGTGTCCTTTTGCGAAGAGGGACGGTGCGGGTGCTGCACACGCTAGAGGCCCCTCCCGATCGGCGAAATGGGCACCCTGCCCCATCTTCCCGCCCCGATATGCATCCTGCACATCCGCTCACGCGTGCGGGGCGTGCGCCTCCAGGAACTCGTACATCTCGGTCGTGTCGACCCCGGGGAACGCCCCCGTCGGCAGGGTCGCGAGCAGCGTCCGCGGTGTTCGCACGTTCGGCCACGCCCGCCCGCGCCACTCCTCCTCGAGCGAGGCCGGCGGCCGGCGGCAGCACGTCTCGACGGCATGCCGCGAGACGCCGCGGTTGGGGGTGTCGCGCCCTCGGAACCACCGCGTGTCGTCGAAGCGCACGCCCACGCTCACCGAGTGCGCGCCCTCGCTCGACTGCTCAACGCGCGCGGTGCACCAGTACGTCCCGTTGCCGGTGTCGGTGTACTGGTAGTAGGGGTTGAAGAGGTCGTCCTCGTCGAAGACGACGCGGCTCGTCCACCGTCGGCAGCACATCTGCCCCTCGATCGAGCCGAGCCGATCGGTGGGGAAGTTCACGTCGTCGTTCTCGTACGCCTTCGTGATCGTCCCCGACTCGTGCACCTTGAGGAAGTGCACCGGGATGCCGAGGTGCACGGTCGCGAGATTGGTGAAACGGTGCGCGGCCGTCTCGTACGACACCGAGTAGGCGTCGCGGAGGTCTTCGATGCTGATCGTGCGCCGCTGCTTCGCCTCGCGCAGCGCCGGGACGACATGCGCCTCGGGCATGAGCAGCGCGCCCGTCAGGTAGTTGGTCTCGACGCGCTGGCGGAGGAACTCGTCGTAGCTCGTCGGCTCGCCGTGACCCAGGATCCGGCTCGAGAGCGCCTGCAGCACCGCGGCGCGCGGGTCGCCCTTCGCGACCTTCGTCGACAGGTACAGCCGTCCGTTCTTGACATCGGCGATGCTTCGCGTCGACGACGGCAGATCGGGCACGTAGTGCAGGGTGAAGCCGAGGTGCGCCGCGATATCACTCGCCCCGCGTTGAGTGAGCGGCCCGCCCGGGTGCTCGATCTGCTCGAGGATCTCGGATGCCACGCGCTCGAGTTCCGGAAAATGGTTGTCCTGCGTGCGCATGAGGCGGCGGAGGGCGACGTTGGCACGGCGCGCCTCCTCCGGGGTCGCGGAGCGTTCTTCGCGCAGCCTCTCGATCTCGGCCTGGAGCGCGAGCATCGCGGCCAGCACCTCGTCGGGCACCGCGCGCCCCACGCGGAAGGGGGCGATCCCGAGCGCCTGGAAGGTCTGGCCGCGCATCGCCCGCTCCACGGACAGCTCGAGGATGGCACGGGCGTCGAGGGGCTCGGCATCCAGGATCTGGTCCAGCGTGCACCGCAGCGCTCGGGCGATCGCCTGCAGCAGCGTCAGCTTCGCCTCGCGGCGGCCGTTCTCGATCATCGACATCTGGCTCGGCGCGCGCCCGACGGCGGCGGCGAGGTCGTCGAGGGTCATGCCGCGCGCGGTGCGCAGTTGTCGGATGCGCCGACCGATGGTGAGGGTGTCCACCTCTTCATGGTCGAGCGGGAGGGATGCCGCGGGAATCGAGACGCCGGTGTCCATACGGGCAGGTTCTCACAGAAGCGGAAGATCGCGCGATCTTCACACGTCGAACCTTCTCGCAGAGAGCTGTTCTTCGCGGACAGTGGTCTCCACGGGGCACCGACGCCCCGCCACCCGAAGGAGGAGACATGACGATCCAGGCCACCCCCGCCCCGCAGCCCCTGCGCCCCGGCGACCAGACCGAGACCGCCGATCAGATCCGCGCCTCGTGGGAGAACGACCCCCGCTGGGACGGCATCGAGCGCACGTACACCGCCGAAGACGTCGTCCGCCTCCGCGGCAGCGTCCGCGAGGAGTCGACCCTCGCCCGCCGCGGGGCCGAGAACCTGTGGAACCTCCTTCACACCGAGGACTACATCCGGGCCCTCGGTGCCTACACCGGCGGCCAGGCCGTGCAGCAGGTGCGCGCGGGGCTGAAGGCCATCTACCTCAGCGGGTGGCAGGTCGCCGCCGACGGCAACCTCGCGGGTCAGACCTACCCCGACCAGAGCCTCTACCCCGCCAACAGCGTGCCCGCGGTCGTCCGCCGCATCAACAACGCGCTCCTCCGGCAGGACCAGATCGAGCGCGCCGAGGGCGAGATCACCCAGGACTGGCTCGCCCCGATCGTCGCCGACGCCGAAGCCGGCTTCGGCGGGCCCCTGAACGCCTACGAGCTCGCGCAGTCGCTCATCGCGGCGGGGGCGGCCGGCATCCACTGGGAAGACCAGCTCGCGAGCGAGAAGAAGTGCGGCCACCTCGGCGGCAAGGTGCTCGTGCCGATCCAGCAGCACATCCGCACCCTCAACGCCGCCCGCCTCGCCGCCGACGTCGCGGGAGTGCCGACGGTCATCATCGCCCGCACCGACGCCCTCGCCGCCGACCTGCTCACCAGCGACGTCGACCCACGGGATGCCGAGTTCCTCACCGGCGAGCGCACGACCGAGGGCTTCTACCGCGTGCGGCCGGGACTCGACGCCGTCATCGCGCGCGGCCTCGCCTTCGCTCCCTACGCCGATCTGCTGTGGGTGGAGACCGGTGAGCCCGACATCGAGCTCGCCCGTGCGTTCGCCGAGGCGATCCACGCCCGCTACCCGGGCAAGAAGCTCGCCTACAACTGCTCGCCGAGCTTCAACTGGAAGCGCCACCTCGACGACGAGCAGATCGCCACGTTCCAGGCCGACCTGGCCGCTCTCGGCTACGCCTTCCAGTTCATCACGCTGGCCGGCTTCCACGCCGTGAACCACTCGATGTTCGACCTCGCCCGCGGCTACGCCGAGCGCGCCATGAGCGCGTACGTCGAGCTGCAGGAGGCCGAGTTCGCCGCCGAAGCGAACGGGTACACCGCCACGCGCCACCAGCGCGAAGCGGGCACCGGCTACTTCGACGTCGTCTCGACCGCGCTCAACCCCGACAGCGCGACCCTGGCCCTGGCCGGCTCCACGGAGACCGCCCAGTTCCACTGACCCTCCCCCTCTCCCTCTCCCTCCCCCTCTCCCTCCCCGCCCCGCTCGCCCTCTCCGCTCCTGCCCCTGCCCCGCCCCCTGCCCCCGACCCCCACTTGAGTGTCCAAAACACCCGGACCCGACGAAAATCCGTCCGGGTGTCTTGGACACTCAGCGGGACACACGTCCCGCACCCCGCGTAGGGCGGCGGACGGCGGGAGCGAGGGGAACGAGCGAGCGACACAGACAGAAAGCCACGACCATGACCCTCATCACCTCTCCCCCGCCCACCACCGCGACCTCGCCGACAACGACGACCGGCACCGGCACGACCACCGAAGGATCCCGGATGCCGAGCGCTCCGGCATCCGCCCCGCACCTGCGCCTCGAGCGCCCCCTCGACGGACGCGACGGCGAGATCCTCACCCCCGCCGCGGTCGCCTTCCTCACCGAGCTGCACGACCGCTTCGCCCGACGCCGGCACGACCGGCTCGCGGCCCGCGAGCGCCGTCGCTTCGAGATCGGCACGGGCGACGACCCGCACTTCCGCGCCGACACCGCGCACATCCGCGACGACCCGTCGTGGCGCGTGGCGGGCGCGGGACCGGGCCTCGAAGACCGCCGCGTCGAGATCACCGGACCCACCGACCCCAAGATGACCATCAACGCGCTGAACTCCGGAGCGATGGTGTGGCTGGCCGACCAGGAGGATGCCACCAGCCCCACCTGGCGCAACGTCATCGGCGGGCAGCTCTCGCTGTTCGACGCGATCCGCGGGCAGCTGTCGTTCACGAGCCCCGAAGGCAAGCGCTACGAGGTCACCGCCGAGCACACCCCGACGATCGTGATGCGCCCCCGCGGCTGGCACTTGCCCGAGAAGCACGTGACGTTCATCGACCGCTCCGGTCGCGAGCTGCCGGCATCCGGTTCTCTCGTGGACTACGGGCTGTACGTGTTTCACAACGCGCACGCGCTGATCGCCGCGGGCCGCGGGCCCTACTTCTACCTGCCGAAGATCGAGTCGGCCGAGGAAGCGCGGCTCTGGGACGACGTGTTCTCGTTCACCGAGGAGCGTCTCGGTCTCGCGCACGGCACGATCCGCGCGACGGTGCTGATCGAGACGCTGCCGGCGGCGTTCGAGATGGAGGAGATCCTCTTCGCCCTGCGCGACCACTGCGCGGGCCTGAACGCGGGTCGCTGGGACTACATCTTCTCGATCATCAAGACCTACCGCGGCCGCGGAGCGCGTTTCGTGCTCCCCGACCGCAGCGAGGTCACGATGACGGTGCCGTTCATGCGGGCCTACACCGAGCTGCTCGTGCAGACCTGCCACAAGCGGGGCGCGTACGCGATCGGCGGCATGAGCGCCTTCATCCCCAACCGCCGCAAGCCCGAGGTGACCGAGGCGGCGTTCGAGAAGGTCGCCGCCGACAAGCGTCGTGAGGCCGGTGACGGCTTCGACGGCACGTGGGTGGCGCACCCCGACCTCATCCCCGTGGCGCGCGCCGAGTTCGACGCCGTGCTGGGCGACGCGCCGAACCAGCTCGGGCGCACCCGCGACGAGGTGTCCGTGGAACCGGCGCAGCTGATCGACCTGCGGATCGGGCTGCCCGTGACCACGGCGGGTGTGCGCGGCAACGTCTCGGTGGCGATCCGCTACATCGAGGCGTGGCTGCGGGGCCTGGGTGCCGTCGCGATCGACGACCTCATGGAGGACGCGGCGACCGCCGAGATCTCGCGGTCGCAGATCTGGCAGTGGATCCACCAGGACCGCGAGACGGCCGAGGGCGACACGATCACCCGCGCCTTCGTCGAGGGACTCGTCGACGAGGTGCTGGCCGACCTGCCGCGCACCGACGGCGACCGCTTCGACGACGCGGCCGCGGTGTTCCGCGAGGTGGCGCTGCGCCCGGAGTTCCCGGCGTTCCTGACGCTGCCGGCGTACGCGAAGTACCTCGACTGACGCCGGTCAGGCGCGCGAGCCCCCTCCCCGTCTCGGGAGGGGGCTCGTGTCACGCCGGCGCGGTGCCGCGCCCCGGGGCCACCGCGTGCGAGACGAACCGCCGCGGCTTCCCCTCACCGAGGTCGATGAGCCCTTCCACGCGCTCGAGCTCGACGGGCTGGTCGAGCAGGGTCCGGAGCGCGTCGCGGATCAGCCGTGCGTCTCCCCCGGCGACCGTCACCTCGACCCCGCCGTCAGCCCTCTGCACGACCGACCAGCCGAGCGCCCCGTGGCTCTGCAACTGCTGCGTCAGATCGACCGAGGGAACGCGCACGCCGGAACCGGTCACGAACTCGGTGTGCTCGCGCCCCTCGAGATCCGCGATCCCGACCGCTCCGTCGGAGGACCGCACGAGACGCCCCACGTCACCGGTGCGATAGCGCACGAGCGGGAGCAGGGGGTTCTCGCCCGCCGTCACGGTGATCTCGCCCATCTCACCGTCGGGGACAGGGGCGCCCTCGGCATCCAGGATCTCGACGTGCACCCGCCGATCCAGCACGCGGAACGGCCCGTCATCCGTGCGCGCGGCGATCGGACGGGTCTCGTGGAGCCCGTAGACGTCGATGACCGGGCACGAGAACGCGGCCTCGAGTCGCGCGCGGAGCGGGCCCGACAACGCCATCGCGCCCGAGAACAGCGCGAGCGGGCGCAGTACGTCGCGCAGGTCGTCGTTCAGCAGCTCGGCGAGGCTCGTCGGGTTGCCCGAGATCACCTGCGGGTTCGCGTCGGCGAGGAACCGGGAGCGATCGGATGCCGTGCGCCAGGCGCGCGCGTCGAGGTTGACGCGCGCCATCGCCCGGTGCGCGAACCCGCTGATCAGCGAGACGTAGGTGAACGCCTGGCGTTGCTGCAGCACCCAGACGAGCGCGAGGCGCTCGGCATCCGGAGTCCACTCGACGCCCGCGCGGCGGGCGAGGTCGACGAGGAGATGGAAGCCGCGCGCGACCTCTTCGACGTCGTCGGGGATCACGAGCGCGGCTCCGGTCGAGCCCGAGCTCGTGCCGTGGAGCATCCGGTCGAGGTCGGCGTCGAGCGGGACGAAGGCCGACACGTCGGCGGCGAGGTCGGCGCGGCCGATGGGCGGGAAGTCCGTGAGCGTCGTAAGACCCGTGCGGCCGCGGTAGAAGGGGAGCTTCCGCGCGGTCGCGAGATGCTCGCCGAGCCAGCCGCCCAGAGGGAGGGGGCGGCGCGTGCGGTCGACCGCCTCCGCCGTGAGCCGATCCCCGGTCGCGTGCACCCACGCGGGCGCCGCGGGGTGCGTGCGCCAGCGATGCAGGCGGGCCGCGGCCTCGGCGTCGAGGGTCGGCCAGCGCTCGGCATCCGTCAGCACCGCCGCGGAGCCCGGTCGGTACTCGCCGAGCGCCAGCGGGTCGTCGGGGTCACTCACTCGAGTACCTCGCCGCCGCCTCCTTCGCGCGGGCCTCGGCCAGGCGCCGCGCGATCTCCTCGCGGTGCTCGTACGCCGCGTAGGCCTCGGCGAGCGCACTGCTGCGCCGGAGCGAGTCGCGCGCCTGCCAGAGCGCTTGCGCGGTCGCGCGATCCTCTCCCGCGGGGACGAACCCGGCCCACAGCAGGAAGGTGCGTGCCGCTTCCTCCCGGCGTTCGTCGTCGGCGAGCCAGTCGAGCGGATCGACGACCGGTGCGACCCGGAGCCCGAGGGAGTCGACGGCGCGGAGCGCCCACGGCCCGGCGAGGGTCGGGCGGAAGGGCTCGACGATATCTTCGCTCGCGAGCAGCCAGAGCCCGATCGCCGCCCCGCGACGCACGCGGGGATCGTCGGCGTAGGCCGCGGAAGCGCACTCGGCCCCCGCGACGTCGCCCGAGAGCGCCCTGATCGACACGTCGTCGTCGAGGAACGACCGCGGCACGCTCGACAACCGTGCGGCGACCGCGTCCAGCGCGGGCCCGGGGCGCGCGATCGACCAGGTCTCACCCTCGGGCGGGGCCATGCTCGCCCAGACCTTCAGAAGTTCGTCGGCGTCAGCCATTGAGCACCTCCGCCAGGGTCGCGCACGCCGTGGGAGCGTCGTCCATCGTCTCGAGGTAGACCGTCTCGTAGCCGGCGGCCCGTGCGAGCGGCTCCACCTGCCGCGACCGGTCGAGGACGACGAGCGTGCCGGTCGACAGCGTGGACCGCACCTGCGCCGCCACCCCGGCTCGGTCAGGATCGCCCGCCCCGAACATCGACACCAGGCCGTCGTCCGAGAGCACGACGAGATGGCGACGATCCTCGGCGCTCGCCGATCCCCGCCCCGCGGCGCGGCGCTCGAGCAGGTCGAGCGGGAAGGTCGTCCCGCCGCCGAAGAAGAGGGCGAGGTCGCGCACGACGCGGACGGGGTCGCGCGTGAACTCCTCGCTGCCGGCGACCTGACCGGGGCCGGAGAAGCTCGCCACGCGGACCCGGCCGCCGCCCCGCAGGATCGACAGCGCCAGGATCGTGCCCGCCAGCACAGCGGGTGACCCCGATCGAGGGTTCGGCATCGATCCGGACGAGTCGATGTACAGGTCCAGCGTGATGCTCGCCTCGCGCGGCACCGGCTCGTCGGCGAGGAAGGAACGTCGACGGGTCGTGATGCCGGGGACGATGACGCCCCCGGCGCGCAGGGTCGCGGGCCAGTCGAGATCGGCCAGGTCGTCGCCGGTCTCCCACGTCTCGACGGGGCCGGGCAGTTCTTCGGCCGGAGTCGACGGTGCGCGCTGCGTGAAGGGACGCACCCATCGCGCCGCCTCCGAGCGGTACCACGCCGCGATCACGGCATCCTGGTCCGCGCCCGCGTACAGCTCGAGGGTCTCCGCGATGCCGAGCGCCTGCCCCGACCCGTTCCCGGCGGACCGTGCCGTGCCCGGCCCACGTCCGGTCTGCACAGGGAGAGGTGCCTGGAGACGGCGATCCGCCAGGACGCGACCGAGCTCGGCGGCTCCCGGGGGAGCCTCGTCGGCGGAACACGCGCCTCCCGGCTTCGATGCCCCGGACGCGCGCTCCGCGACGACATAGGGGGCCATCAGCACCCCGAAGCGCAGGGCGCCCGAGACGGCATCACCGGCGAACGTGCGCACGAGCTCGGCGAGCGTGTCGGCGTCGAGACCGGGTCGGGTGATGGTGGCTTCCGCAAGCTCGAGCGCCGCCTGTTCGGCCTCGGCGCGGGCCTCGCGCATCCGATCCTCGCGGCCGCGATAGCTCCCTCGGCTCTTCTCCTTGTCGCGGTGCTCGGTGGCGGCCCGCGGCGGCGGTGCCGGCGGCGCGTCGACCGCGCACAGGGTGCCCGCCGGCAGGTTCCACAGCAGCTCGTACGTCCGCAGGTACACCCACCAGAGCCGACCGCCGGTGTCGCGTGAGGCGCGATAGAGCGCTCGCGACAGCCGCACGATGCCCGGCTCGCCCGCTCCGTCGCGCCGCCGCTGCAGCAGGGCCACCCGGGCGTTGACGAGCAGGTCGGTCCACAGGTTCGACAGCATCGCGACATCGTCGTCTCGCACCGAGCTCGCTCCCGCCGCGACGAGAGTCCGCGCCAGCTGGTGGCGGATCTTCAGCGAATCCAGACGCGTCCCGGGGGCGAGGGCGTGGTGACCGAGCTCGTGCGCGAAGACGCTCTCCATCTCGCCCGCGCCGCCGAGCTCGGCCACCATGCGCGGGTCGACGACGATCGCCGGGGGAAAGCTGAACCATGCCGGAGCGCCGTGGCTCTTCCCCGCGCCGGGAAGCAACTCGGCATCGTGCATGTGCACGCCCCAGAGCTCCTGCGCGCTCTCCCACGCGCGACGGACGTCCCCCTCGAGCGCGGCCGTCTTCACGCGAGGCCCCGTCACGCGGGCTCCGCGGCGTAGATCCACGCGAGGTACGACTCGTCGAACGTGAGGAGGGATGCCGTGGGCCCGGCGCCCCGTCCGGACGCGGTCGGCGGCTCCCCCTCGAGCGCGACCAGTCGCGAACCCCACACATCGGCGTCGACGCGCCACCAGCGCTCTCCCGCGCGCACGGCGAAGGCGCCGTCGTCGTCGAGCGGCCTCGGGTCGGTGGGCGGGGCGGTCCACGCACCCCCGAGCCCGGCGAAGCCGCCGACCGCACACACGTACCCGCGCTGGCCCGCGCGGCCCGGCCACCAGAAGCGGTCGGTGCGCTGGCGCTCGGCGAACGCGCCGAGCTCGCCCTCGGCGATACCCAGCGCGGCCGCGGCCGCGGCCAGCGGGACCTCGGGGAGGTGAGCGAGGGCGTCGTCGCGGAGACCCAGAACGCCGGCGCGCCAGCCCGCGATCCCCGCGAGAGTGACGACGGAATCGGTCGACGCGGCGGCCGGCAGCGCGGCCTGCCCCGCGGCGAGCGCGTGCCGGAACCGCTCGGCCGAACCTCCCGCCGCCTCGACGGTCAGCCCCGCACGCTCGAGATCGAGGCCGGGGACGTCGGCGGGCACCCCGGTCGGCGGCTCGGTGTCGGCCAGATGCCCGGGGCGCCGGATCACGCCCGTCCCTCGACCCAGCGGAGGTACGCGGTGTAGCGCTGGTGCAGGTACTTCAGGGCGGTGAGGTCGTCGAAGTCCCGGCCGTAGAGCTTGCCCGACGCCGATGCCGCGCGCAGGCGCGCCTCGATCGCGGTCAGCCGGCGCGACGCCTCGACCGCCGAGACCCCGTCGAGTCCGGCATCCAGTTGCGCGAGCATCTCCCCGACCGGGTCCGCGCGCCCCCGTCCGAGGGCGTCGTACTGGCGGCACGACTCGGCGAACAGGTCGCCGAGCCAGCTCATGAGGTCGGTCGACAGTTCCCGCTCGACGCCGACGTCGAAGCGCGGGTGCGTGGGGTTCGGCAGCAGCTTGCCGCGCAGCACGAACGGCACCATCGCCGCGACATCCGCGAGCGAGACCTCGTCGCGCCCGCGGAACCACGCGACCGCCTTCGCGTAGACGATGAGCGTCTGCAGGGCGCGGACCGACAGCCCGTTCAGCGTCTGCGCGCCGAGATCGGCCATGAGGTCGGCTCCCGAGTTCGCCTCGATGGTCTCGGCGACCTTGCCCCCGGCGGTGGTGACGGTGTCCTTCGTGCGGTACTCGAACCTCCGCCCGCCGCCCTGGACGAACTCGAAGTGACTGAGGAAGAACTCCAACCGACGTCGCACCGGGGCGGGCACCGGCACCGCGCGGATCGCGGCCCGCATCGCGGTCTGCTCATCGGGGGCGAAGACGAGCTCGGCCGGAACGTGCTCCTCCGGCTTCTCGCCGGCCTCGACGCGCGTGATCAGCTCGTCGAGGAATCGGCTGTTGAACCCGGCCGCGGGCACGGTGACGTCCATGCGGTCGCGGAGCGCCTGGATCACCGGGAACGTCCCGCCGCCGGCGTCGTCGTTCGCCGTGAAGAACCAGCTCTCCACACCCGACGCCGGGGCCGTTCGCCGCAGCTGGTCGTGGCTCTCGACGTACCCCTCGGCGACCATCGTCAACAGCGCCGACTGGGTCTTGGTGGGGATCCGGTTGTACTCGTCGACGATCTTCACCGGTCGCGACAGCCAGTCGCGCCACGCGACGCCCACCTCGGCGAGACTCGCCGCGTTCATGAGGTCACGAGGGAGGGGGATGCCGACGAGGTCGCTGATCGTGAGCTGCGGCTGCCCCTGCTGCACCCCGCGCCGCACGTCGTCGGGCGTGGAGCCGGCGAGCACGCCCATGAGCACCGCGACGGTCGTCTTGCCGCGCCCCGGTCCTCCGACGAGAAGGCACTTGCCCCCGACGGCGAAGCTCAACAGCGGGAGCAGGACGTTGGACGAGAACGACGCCTCGCTGGGCAGCGTCAGCTCGGCATCGGCGTCTCCGAGGGAGAAGGCCAGCGGGGCGCCCGAGGAGAACTCGACGTCGTAGTACGGCGAGATGACCGCGCGATTGACGATCCAGTAGTAGGTCTGCCGGAGCTTCTCGTCGAGCGGCACCGCGGTCGTCGCGGGGGCGTCCCGGAAGAGATCAGCGGCCGTCATCGCGGCCGTCCCCTCCCCCGAAGCCGACGTGGTGGGTGCCTGCGAGAGCTTGTGCCAGCGGTCCGCCATCGCGCCAGCCTAACCGCCGGCCCGCCGACGCAGCTCCTCTTGCTCGGCGTGCGGGCGCCCCTCCATGGGGGCGGCGAACGAGGTCGCCTCGGCCACCGCGCTTCGCACGGCGGGAAGGGCGGATGCCACCCGCTCGGCGACGCTCCCCCGCACCTCGAACCACGGCACGGGCTGCCCCGCGAGCACCTCGCGGAAGCGCTCCTGCATGTCGGCGCGGATGTGCTCACCGTCGCGCATCCCGTCCTGCACGAAGGGGATCTCGTCCCCGGTGAGGATGTACAGCGCGGGCCGGTGCGCCGCGGCGCGCTGCAGGATGCGCGGCGCGGGGGTACCCACGTACCGCTCGTGCCACAGGGCGGTGGCGAGCACGTCGGTGTCGCAGATCAGCACGGACCGCGGCGCCCGGCGGGCGGCATCCTGCTCCCAGACGATCTGCCGATCGACGACGAGGTCGAACTCGTCGCTGCGCCAGGGCGCGTCGAGCCCGCCCTCGCGGGTCTCGCTCAATTCGCGCCCGTACTCGGGCACCCACAGCGTCCCGAGCTCGGCGGCGAGCGCCTCGGCGAGCGTGGTCGAGCCCGTCGACTCGGCGCCGAGGACGACGACGCGCGCGGTGAGGTCGGCGCGGACCGCGGGCGACAGCTCGTGCCAGTGCGCGTCGAGGTCGGCGCGGATCGCGGTCCCGGACACGGGGTTGAGGCGACGCCCCGGGTCGACCTGCACCCAGTCCGCGCCGAGGCGGCGCGCGAGCTCGGCCCCGTACTCGTCGGAGGTGAAGACGACGTCGACCGGCTCGTCGAGCAGCCCCGCGATGGTCGCGGTGTGCGCGTCCCACGCGGTCTCCGAAGCGAAATCGACCGGGGTGTCGTCGAGGAGGTCGACCACGCGAACCGTCGGGTGGTCCTCGCGCACCCACGCGGCCCTCTTGTCGAGCGGGATCGACTCCACGGATGCCGCGATCACCTCGACCGTGACTCTCTCGCAGGCGCGGACGGCCGAGCGGATGAGGTGCGCGTGCCCGACGTGGAGGGGGTAGAACTTCCCGACCACCACACCGTGCCGGTAGCGGCGGTCAGGCACGGGCATCGATTGCGGGGGCGGCATCCGTCGCCTCGTGCGCCACGCGGCGCCACGACCACAGCCCGCTCACGCACAGCAGGATGAACAGGGCGTACAGCGCGGCGATGATCCACAGCCCGGTCGCGATCGAGAGCGCCACGAAGGCGACGTCCACACCGATCCACACGAACCAGTTCTCGATCCATTTGCGGTTGAGCATGTACTGCGCGACGAGGCTCGCCGAGGTGGTCGCGGCGTCCGCCAACGCGACCTGCGAGTCGGTGAAGGTGGCGAGCACCCAGGTGAGGAGAGCCGTTCCGGCCACGCCGACGACGATGAGCCAGGGCACCGCGCGGCGAGGGGTGCGGGCGACGTACTCGCGGTCGTGCTCGACCCCGCGCGTCCACCGCAGCCAGCCGTGCACGCCGAGCACGAGATACACCACCTGCAGCGCGGCGCTGGCGTAGAGACCGGCCGGGACGAACACCACGAGGAAGACGAGGTTGTTCGCGATGCCGATCGGGTACGTCCACACGTTCCGCCGGGCCGCCAGCAGCACGCACGCCGCGCCCGTCGCGAAGCCGAGGATCTGCGTCCACTCGGCCAGAATCCACTCGATCACCCGTCGAGCCTAGGTGTTCTGACGCGGCGTCCCGTCAGTCCTCCGCGGTCCACAGCTCGACACCCATCTCCGCGATCGCCGCGGCCGCGCTCTCGGGCAGTTCGGCGTCGCTCACGATGACGTCGAGCGCGTCGAGGGGCACGACGCGGAAACGCTCCGCCGTGCCGTACTTCGTGCTGTCGGCGATCAGGGCGCCCGAGGTCGCGGCATCCAGGACCGCCCGCTTCAACACGACCTTGTCGAGCTCAGGGGTCGTCAGCCCGTGCGCGGTGTCCCAGGTGCCGGTGCTGAGGATCGCGAGGTCGAGGGTCATGGCCGAGACGGTCGCCGCGGCGAGAGCCCCGCTCGACGAACCGCTCGCGGCATCCACGACCCCACCGGTGTGGATGACCTCGATCGAGGGGTGCGCGTACAGCGCCGAGACGGTGAAGAAGTCGTTGGTCACCACGGTCAGGCCACGCCGCGCCGTGAGATGGGGGACGAGCGCCTGGCAGGTCGTCCCCGCATCGATGAAGACGGTCATCTCGTCAGCGATGAGCGCGGCGGCGCGACGCGCGACGGCTTCCTTGCGCGGGAGCTCGAGCACCGCCCGGGAACCGCGCTCGCGCGGGGGCTCCACGCCGGTGCGCTCGCGAAGGCGCACGCCGCCCTGCACGGCATCCACCAGACCTTCGTCTTCGAGTGCAGCGATGTCGCGCCGCACGGTCATGTGCGACACCCCCAACGACGAGGCCAGGTGGCGGATGCTGAGCGCGCCCGCACCGCGCAGCAGACGCATCAGTTCGCGTTGGCGCTGTTCCGGGATGAGGGGCGGCGGTGTCGACATCCCTCCGAGCCTAAGCCTCCACCGTCATGAGACACCGTGTTCTATCGTGTGAATTCTCGTGATACCGTGTGCAACGATGTTAAAGAAACACGAAGTCCTGTCTACCGTCGTCGACACCGGCGTGGTCCTGATCGTCCGCCTCGATTCCCCCGACGAGGCGCTCGCCGTCTCCCGCGCCGCCGTCGCCGGCGGCATCCGGGCCCTCGAGATCACCCTGTCGGTACCGCGGGCACTCGAGGTCGTGCGGACCCTCGCCGACGAGTTCGGCGATCACGTCGCCGTGGGTGTCGGCACGGTTCTGGATGCCGAGATGGCCGTCGCCTCGGTCCAGGCGGGCGCTCGCATGCTCGTGAGCCCGAACCTGAACCCCGACATGATCCGTGCCGCGAACCGCTACCAGGCGCTCACGATCAGCGGGGCGTTCACCCCCACCGAGATCGTCGCCACCATGGAAGCCGGCGCCGACATCGTCAAGCTCTTCCCGACCGAGATCGCCGGCCCCGACTACCTCCGTACCGTCATGGCCCCCTTGGCGCACGCGCCGATCCTCCCCGCCGGCGGCGCGACGCGCGACAACGTCGGCGACTGGTTCTCGGCCGGAGCACTCGCGGTCGGCGTCGGGAGCGCCATCACCAAAGCCGCGCGCACGAGCGGCGACCACGCCGATGTGACCCGCGCCGCCGAAGACTTCCTCGCGGCTGTCGCCGCCGCACGACCGACGACCTGACACCCCCGCGGCGGACCGTGACGTCCGCCCGTCACCCGAACACGAAGGAGTGGACCATGAGCGAGACGACGGCAGACGCGCCGCAGCTCACGCGCGACGAGAAGAAGACGATCCGGATCCGATGGTTCCTGGTCGGGTTCCTGATCCTCGGCGGGGTGGTGAACTATCTCGACCGCTCGACGCTGAGCGTGGCCAACACGACCATCGCGGGTGAGTTCGGGCTCGACCCGTTCGCCATGGGTCTGCTGCTGTCGGCCTTCTCGTGGCCGTACGCCATCGCCAACCTCCCGGCGGGCTATCTCGTCGACAAGTTCGGGCCGAAGAAGATGTTCGCCTTCGCGGCGGGCGCCTGGTCGCTCGTCTCGATCGTCACCGCCGCCGCGAACTCGTTCGGCGTGCTGTACGCCTGCCGTGTCGCCCTCGGCATCACCGAGTCGCCGTTCTTCACCTCGGCCCTCAAGGTCAACGAGCGCTGGTTCAACAAGTCCGAGCGGGCGCTCCCGGTCTCGCTCGTGAACACGGGCTCGCAGATCGCCAACGCGATCGCGCCGCCGCTGCTGACCTTCCTCCTGCTGACGATGAGCTGGCGCGGGATGTTCATCATCGTCGGAGCCTTCGGCATCGTCGTCGCCCTCGTCTGGCTGCGCATCTACCGCGACCCGACGCTGAAGGAGCAGGCCCTCATCAAGGGTGCCGAGGCCGAGGCGCGCGTCGCGGCATCGGTCGAGAAGGTCGGGTGGGGGCGTCTGCTCCTGCAGTCGAACACCTGGTTCATGGTGCTGGGTGCGTTCGGCATCTTCTACACCGTGTGGGTCTACCTCACCTGGCTCCCCAGCTACCTGCAGACCGCCCGCGGCTTCAGCCTCGCGCAGAGCGGGTGGCTCGCGTCGCTGCCGTTCCTCTGCGGCATCATCGGCGTGATCTTCGGCGGCTGGCTCTCGAACCGGCTCGTCCGCCGTGGCGTGAACACGGTCCGCGCGCGCAAGATCCCGATCGTCGGCGGCGCGGTCCTCGCCGCCGCGGCGGTGCTCCCCGTCGCGTACGTCGACAGCACCCCGCTCGCCATCGTGCTGCTGTCGGTCGGCTACTTCGCCTCACAGGTGCCGATCGGATGCCTCTGGACCCTCGCCTCGGATGTCGCTCCCTCCAACCAGGTGGCCTCGCTCGGCGCGATCCAGAACTTCGGGGGATTCATCGGAGCGGCCGTCGCGCCCATCGTCACCGGTGCGATCCTCACCTCCACGGGAGGCAACTACACGACGGTGTTCCTCATCGGCGGCGTGCTGCTGCTGGTCGGCGCCCTGTCGTACGGACTGTTCGTGAAGGACCGCTCCGTCGCGGCATCCTGATTCCGTGCGGGGAGGACGGCCTCTCGTCCTCCCCGCCCTCCGGGAGGAACCCCCCATGACCGCACGACTGTTCTTCGTGATCGGCCCGGCCGGTAGCGGCAAGTCGACCGTGAGCACCCTCATCGCTCGCCGGATCGGTGCCGCGTACCTCGACAAGGACTCCGTCGCGACGGCGTTCACCGAGGCCCTGCTCGAGGCCGCCGGCAGCGACAAGAACGACCGCGACAACAACGCCTACTACCAGGACGTGGTGATGGGCTTGGAGTACGCCACCCTGCTGAAGCTGGCGGGCGACAACCTCCGCCTCGGCACCGATGTCGTACTCGATGCGCCGTTCGTCCGCTACTTCCCCGAGGCGGACTACCTCGAGCGCGCCGCCGTGGAGCACGACTGGCCGGACGACCTCACCATCACCGTCGTGCACGTCACCGTCGACGGCGATCTCGTCCGCGAGCGCGTCGACTCGCGCGGTTACGGTCGCGACGCCTGGAAACTCGCCCACTGGGACGAGTTCTGGGCCACGGCGCAGGCCGCCGACTGCCGGTGGCGCGGCGCGCACCACGTGCTCTTCGACAACAGCGCCTCCGGCGCCGATCCCGCCGCGCTCGAGACCGCCCTGGCCGCCTTCGTCTGAGCCGACTCCCGCGGCACCGCGATCAGGGACGCGCCGGATCGATCGGGGTGAAGCGCCGCAGACCCGCGCCCGAGCTGAGCCGCGAGGCGGCGAGCGAGCCCGCCACCGCGAGGAAGATCGGCAGCAGCAGGGTGAAGCCGGTGTCGGTGAACTCGATGATCAACGCGATCGCGGTGAAGGGCGCCCGCATGTTGGATGCCAGGAACGCCGCCGCCGCGACGATCGCGAGCGCCGTGCCGTCGGCGCCCGGCCAGATCAGCGCCCACCCCGCCGCGGCGGCCGCGCCCAGTGCCGCACCGATCGCGACCGAGGGCTGGAGGGTGCCGCCGATCGCGCCGGAGCCGAGCGAGATCGTCGTCGCCACGTACTTGAGCAGGGCCAGCAGCAGGAGCAGGAGCGCGGGCTGCGAGAGGTCGACGCCCGCGGTGGCAAGAGCACGGCCGTTGCCGAGGATGAGCGGGAAGAACGCCCCCAGAAGGCCCACCGCCGCGAAGGTGAGCGGCAGGACGACGAGGAGCTTCCAGCCCTTCGGGCGAAACCGGCCGAGCGCCTTCGTCACGGTCGCGAAGCTCGTCGCCCCCCAGCCCATGAGCGGGCCGATGAGGATCGCCGCGACGACGAGCGAAGCGTTCACCTCGAGGGCGGGCACTTCGTAAAGCGACCCGTCGCCGACGAGGGGGCGAGCGACGAACGTGGCGATCGCGCTGACCGTCAGGGCGACGACCGCGCCGCCGACGCTGAACTGCGCGAGGAGGATCTCGGTCGCGAACAGCGCCCCGGCGAGCGGGACGTTGTACACGGCCGCGAGACCGGCCCCGGCGGCCGAGGCGATGAGGATGCGGCGCCACCGCGGGTCGAGGCCGAACCAGCCCACGATCTTCGACCCCGCCATCGCCGACAGCTCGCGCGGGGCGACCTCCTTGCCGATCGAGGCGCCCAGGGCCACCGAGGTCACCTGGATGACGGTGTCGGCGAGCGTCTCCCACCACGGCATCCGGGCTCCGTCGACGCCCTGCTCGACCGTGGCGAGCGTGCGGCCGAAGCGCCGCAGCAGATACCACCCGAGCGCCGCGACGACACCCGCGCCGCCCACGGTGGCGATCGGCAGCCACCACGGCGACGGCAGGGGGAGACCGTCGAGGAAGGGGCCCTCGTCGTGACCCCACACCAGGTGCTCGATCGAGTGGACGATCCACACCAGCAGCAGCACCGCGAGTCCGGTCGCGAGCCCGACGATCAGGGTGGCGAGTCCGAGCTTCGACAGCGCGAGGACGGCACGGCGATGCGGGCGCGTCGGCGCCAGGGGCTCTGCTGTCACCCCGCAACGCTAACGGACCCGTGTGACCATCTCGTGACGCCGTCCGCCCGGCGTCTCGACCGCTCACGCGGCGAGCGCGCTACGGTGACCGCATGGCCACTGCCCCCGCCTCGCCCCGGCGCCCCGCCGACGTCCTCGGCATCGTCGCGGTGATCCTCGCCGCCGTCCTGGTGATCCCGACGCTCTTCGTCTACGTCGTGGGCCTCGTCCCCGAGATGAACGCGATCTGGTGGATGGGCATCATCCTGCTGCCCCTGCTCTTCGCCGACGGGGTCCTCGTCGTCGTGCTGTCCGTGATCGGCCTGATCGTCGCGGCACGGCGCGCCGGCCGACGCGCGTGGTCGATCGTGGCGCTGGGGCTCGGCATCCTGATGCTCGTCCCGGCCCTGCTGATCCTGATGCCCTCCTGAGGTCCTTCGGCGTCATGCCCCTCGGCACGAAAGCGCGGAAACACTAGGCTCGGAACCGTGACTTCCCGCGCCCCGCTCTCCCGCAAGCTGTCCGCCATCGCCGAGTCCGCGACCCTCAAGGTCGACGCCAAGGCCAAGGCCCTCCAGGCCGCCGGCCGACCCGTCATCTCGTACGCGGCCGGCGAGCCCGACTTCGCCACCCCGTCGTTCATCGTGGATGCCGCGGCGAAGGCGCTGCAGGACCCGAAGAACTACCGCTACACCCCCGCCGCCGGTCTCCCCGTACTGCGCGAGGCGATCGCCGCGAAGACGCTGCGCGACTCGGGCCTCGAGGTCTCGCCCTCGCAGGTCATCGTCACCAACGGCGGCAAGCAGTCGGTGTACCAGGCGTTCCAGACCGTGGTGAACCCCGGCGACGAGGTACTGCTGCCCGCGCCGTACTGGACGACGTACCCCGAGGCCATCGCGCTCGCCGACGGCACCCCCGTCGAGGTGTTCGCCGGCGCCGACCAGGACTACAAGGTCACCGTCGCCCAGCTCGAGGCCGCGCGCACCGACAAGACCACCGTGCTGGTGTTCGTCTCGCCCTCGAACCCGACCGGCTCGGTCTACACCCCCGAAGAGACGGCCGAGATCGGCCGCTGGGCGCTCGAGCACGGCATCTGGGTCATCACCGACGAGATCTACCAGAACCTCACCTACGAGGGTGTCCGCGCCGTCTCGATCGTCGAGGCCGTGCCCGAGCTCGCCGAGCAGACCATCCTCGTCAACGGCGTCGCGAAGACCTACGCCATGACCGGATGGCGCGTGGGCTGGATGGTGGGACCGGCGGATGCCATGAAGCTCGCCGGCAACCTGCAGTCGCACCTGACGAGCAACGTGAACAACATCGCCCAGATCGCCGCCGCCGAGGCCCTCAACGGCCCCCAGGACGAAGCCGAGCAGTTCCGTCTCGCCTTCGACCGTCGCCGCCGGCTCATCGTGTCGGAACTGTCGAAGATCGACGGCGTCCAGGTGCCGAACCCCCTCGGTGCGTTCTACGTGTACCCCGACGTGCAGGGCCTGCTGAACCGCTCGTGGGACGGCGTGACGCCGACGACCTCGCTCGAGCTCGCCGACCTCATCCTCGAGAAGGCCGAGGTGGCCGTGGTCCCCGGCGAGGCGTTCGGTCCGAGCGGCTACCTGCGTCTGTCGTACGCCCTCGGCGACGAGCAGCTTCTCGAGGGCGTGCAGCGCCTTCAGCGCCTGTTCGCCTGAGCCTCGTTCCCGGCGGTGCCGGTCGCCCCTCGCGGTGACCGGCACCGCCGTTCGTCTGTCGTGCCGCGGGGTTCCCCGCCGTGCCGCCCGACGGCACACCCCGGGTGCGCGTCGAGGACTACAGCTCGACGTTCACCAGCACCGGCTCGGGCTGCAGGACCAGGCCGAACTCGGAGTGCACGCGGTTCTGCACGAAGCGGGCGAGCTCGGCGATCTCGGCGGCGGTCGCCTCACCGCGGTTGGTCAGCGCGAGCGTGTGCTTGGTCGACAGCCCGGCGCGCGAGCGGGGGAAGCGGAAGCCCCGACGGAGCCCGGCGTTCTCGATCAGCCACGCGGCGCTCACCTTGACCTCGTGCCGCTCCACCGGGGGCGGGGGCAGGATGCCGTCGAACGCGGCCAGCGGGATCACGGTCACCGGGTCGAGGATCGGCGCCATCGGCCATTTCGGGCACGCCTCGGGGAGGGTGCGGGCGAAGGCCGCGCTGACGATCGCGTTCTGGAAGAAGGAGCCGGCACTCCAGGTGTCGGGGTCCTCGGCGTCGAGCACCATGCCCTTGCGGGCGCGGGTCGCGAGGACGTGGTCGCGGATCCATCGCAGCGACACCGCGTCGTCGGCATCCAGACCCAGTGCCCCGCGCAGCTGCTCCCCCGCGATCGGGCGTTCCCCGGAGCCGACCCGCTCGAGCTCGAGGGTGACCGAGAGGATCACGGCCGACCGGTCGGGGATCGACCCGTAGTGCTGCTTCAGAACGGACGTGCGGAAACCCAGGCCGAGCTCCGCGGCGGGGACGACCGCGACGTCGCCGGTGGACTCGTCGATCAGCTCCACCTCGACGAGCGTCTGCACGATCTCCTGACCGTACGCACCCACGTTCTGCACGGGGGCGGCGCCGACCGTGCCGGGGATCCCCGACATGGCCTCGATCCCCGCGAGCCCCCGCTCGACCGTCTCGGCGACGAGCGCGTCCCAGTCGTGGCCGGCCTGCACCCGCAGGCGCACGGTGTCGGGCCGCGAGCCGGGAAGTTCCTCGATGCCGGAGGAGCGCACGCGGATGACCGTGCCGTCGAACGGCTCATCGCCGACGAACAGGTTCGATCCGCCGCCGAGGACGAACCACTCGTCTCCGTCGGCCCAGACCTCTCGGAGCGCAGCGACGAGTTCGTCGGCCGTGCGCGCCTCGATGAGGCGGGCGGGCTCGCCGCCGGTGCGCAGCGTCGTGAGCTGCGACAGCGGGATCGGGGCGACCTCGGGCATCAGGCGAGCCGCACCCGCACCTGCGCCTTGCCGAGCACGGTCGTCTCGGCGAAGGTCACGGTGAGGTCGATGCGCGCGGTCTCCTCGTCGACGGCGCCCACCTTCGCACTCACGTGCAGGTCGGCTCCCGTCTCGGGGTCCACGACCACGGGACGTGTGAAGCGCACGCCGTACTCGGCGATGCGGCCCGAGTCGCCCAGAGCCTCGGCGAGCGTGCCGACGGCGATACCCATCGTCAGCATCCCGTGCGCGAGGACGCCCGGGAGGCCGACCGCGGCGGCGACGTCGTCGCGATAGTGGATCGGGTTGAAGTCGCCGGAGGCACCCGCGTACCGCACGAGCGACTCGCGGGTCAGGTGCACGGAGCGCTCGGCGATGACCTCGCCCACGGTGAACGCGCTCATGCGCCGGCCTCCCCCGCCAAAAGGACACTGGTCGTGGTCACGACGTGGGCGCCGTCGGCATCCACGATCTCTGCTTCGCTCGTGATCATGGAGTTGCCGCCCATCGATCGGATGCCGGTGACCGAGAGCGTCGCGACGAGCTCGTCGCCCGCGACGATCGGACGGGTGTACCGGAAGCGCTGCTCCGCGTGCACGAGACGCGACAGTTCGATGCCGGACTCGGGGTCGCCGAGCAGCTGCTGGAGCGTGAGGTCCTGCACCACCATCGCGAACGTCGGCGGAGCGACGACGTCGGCGTAGCCGAGAGCACGCGCGGCCTCGGGGTCGGAATGCTGCGGGGCGTCGGCGAAGACGGCGCGGGCGAACTCGCGCACCTTCTCGCGGCCGACCAGGTACGGCGCGGTCGGCGGGAACACACGGCCGACCAGTTCAGGATTCACGGGCACCGGTCCAGTCTACGGCGGGCCATCCGTCGAGCCCGGTCCCGCGCGGCATCGCGCCTCCCCCGGCGCGCTGCACCGGGGCGAACGTGTCAGCGCTGGTGGCGCCCGCGCACGGCCTTGACCGCGATCTGCGACGCGATGAACACCAGGAAGATCGAGAACAGCACGTTCGCGACGAAGGGGTCCACGCCCTTCGCGATCTGCGCACCGAGGGCCGTCGTCGCGCACGCGGCGAGGCCCACGCACGCGGCGGCCGCGAGATCGACGTTGGACCGGCGGAGATTGCCCACGGTCCCCGAGATCGCGGTCGGGATCATCATGAGAAGCGAGGTGCCCTTGGCGATCAGGTCGCTCGTGCCGAACAGCAGCAGCAGCGCGGGCACGACGATGATGCCACCGCCGACCCCGAGGAGACCGGCCAGGATGCCGGTGACCACGCCGAGCACGGCGAGTCCGGGTCCCGTGATCCAGGTGAGGACGAGCTCGGCCTCGCGTGACGGGATCACGAAGTACAAGCTCACGATGACGACGAGCAGGAACGCCACGAAGGCCCAGCGCAGCGCGGTCTGCGACAGCTTCGGAAGCAGCCACGTGCCGATCTGCGCGCCGACCACGGCCCCCGCGGCGAGGATCAGCGCCGGAATCCAGGCGACGTGCCCGTCCACCGCGTAGGTGATCACACCGACCGTCGCCGTCGGCACGATCGCCGCGAGCGAGGTACCGGCCGCGAAGCGCTGATCGAAGCCGAGCAGCAGCACGAGAAGCGGCACGATGACCGTTCCTCCGCCGACGCCGAACAATCCCGACATCAGACCGGCGAGGAGGCCGACGCCGATGCAGACGAGGAAGAAACGAGCGGAGCGCGGGGGGCGGGTGTCGGCGTGCACGAAGGACAAGTCTGGCACCCCGGACCGCGCTCTCCACGCGGACCCGCGCGGAAGAAGAAAGCGGCCCCCGGTGTCCGAAGCCGCGTCCACCGGGGGCCGTCGCCCTCACAGGTCCAGCGGGACGGTGACCCGAACACCGGCCTACGACCACTCACGTGAGGGTTCGACAGCTCTGACGTTAGCGGGCGACCGCGGACCGAAATGCCCCGTTGACACTGATATCTAGAACTGCTAAATATTTGGACCGCGTACGACAACCGGGGGCCGTGCCGGGAATGTCGACGCCTCGCCATCCGTTGATCACGGACATGACAACCGTAGGAATCATCGGAGCAGGACACATCGGCTCGGCCCTCGCGAAGGGCTTCGCGCAGCACGGCTACGACGTCGTGATCGCGAATTCGCGCGGTCCGGAGACCCTCACCGACCTCATCGCCTCGATCGGCGACCGCGCTCGTGCGGCGACGGCACAGGATGCCGCGGAAGCCGGTGACATGGTCGTCGTCACCGTGCCCCTCAAGGCGTACCGCGAGATCCCCGTCGAGCCCCTGGCCGGGAAGATCGTGCTCGACACGAACAACTACTACTTCGAGCGCGACGGTCACATCGCGGAGCTGGACGAGAAGAAGACGACCACCTCGCAGATGCTGCAGGAGCACCTCCCCGCGTCCCACGTGGCGAAGGCGTTCAACCACATCATGGCCGCCGACATCCTCACCGACGGCTCCCCCGCCGGCACCGCGAACCGGCGCGCCCTCGCCACCTCGAGCGACTCCGACGAGGCCGTCGCCCTCGTGACCCGCATCTACGACGAGTTCGGCTTCGACACCGTCAGCGTCGGCCCCCTCAGCGAGAGCTGGCGCGTCGAGCGCGACCAGCCCGCGTACGTCGTCCGCCAGAACGCGGAAGAGCTGACGCAGAACCTGGCCCGCGCCGAGCGCTGAGGCTCACCGAGAGACGGCATTCGTGCCGAGACACGTCGTCGCGCGGCATGTCTCGGCACGAATCGCTTTTACGGATGCCGGCGCCCCGGCGCCCCGCCCGCCAGAACGTTGCGCCGGTCAGAGCGTTGCGCCCGTCAGAGCGTTGCGCCCGCCAGAGCGCCGCGCCCGTCAGAGGGACGCGAGCGCCTGGTCGACGTCGGAGATGAGGTCGTCGACCGACTCGATGCCCACCGACAGACGCACGATCGTCTCGGGCACCGCGAGCTCGGTGCCGCGAACGGACGCGTGGGTCATGGCATCCGGATAGTTCACGAGCGACTCGACGCCGCCGAGCGACTCCGCGAGCGTGAACAGGCGCGTCGACTCCGCGAAGCGGCGGGCGGTGGCGCCGTCGGCGAGCTCGAGCGAGACGATGCCCCCGAACCCGCTCATCTGGCGGGCGGCCAGCTCGTGGCCGGGGTGCGTCGGCAGACCCGGGTAGTAGACCTTCGCGACGCGGTCGTGACCCGCGAGGTGCTCGGCGACGGCCTGGGCGTTGGAGCTGTGGCGCTGCATGCGCACCGCGAGGGTCTTGATGCCGCGCGTGGTCAAATATGCGTCGAACGGCCCCGAGACCGCGCCGGCGGCGAACTGCAGGAACTGCGTCTTCTCGGCGAGTTCCGCGTCGGCGAAGGCGAGCGCGCCGCCGACGACGTCGCTGTGACCGCCGAGGTACTTCGTCGCCGAGTGCACGACGACATCGGCGCCGAGCGAGAGCGGACGCTGCAGCGCGGGCGAGGCGAAGGTGTTGTCGACGACGACGATCGCGCCGGCCGCGTGGCCGAGGCGCGCGAGCCCCGCGATGTCGGTGATGCGCAGCATCGGGTTGCTGGGGGTTTCGACCCAGACCATTCTCGGCGCGCGCTCCTCGATCGCCGCGGCGACGGCATCCAGATCGCTCATGTCGACCACGCGCAGCTTCACGCCCCACGGGGCGAGCACCCGCGCGAGCAGGCGGTAGGTGCCGCCGTACACGTCGTTGCCCAGCAGCACCTCGTCGCCCGGCACGAGCGTCGCGCGCAGCAGGGCGTCTTCTCCGGCGAGGCCCGAGGCGAACGAGAGGGCGCGGGCGCCTCCCTCGAGAGCCGCGATCTGCGTCTCGAGCGCCGTGCGCGTGGGGTTGCCGCTGCGGCCGTACTCGTAGCCGCCGCGCAGGCCCCCGATCCCGTCCTGCGCGTAGGTCGTCGAGACGTGGATCGGCGGGATGACCGCGCCGGTGGCCTCATCGGGCGCCTGGCCCGCGTGGACGGCGAGGCTGTCGAAGCCGCGGGCGGCGTCGTGGGTGCTCATGCGGAGTGCTCCTCGGAGGGGGTGGGGATGAGGGATGCCGTGGGCTCGACGTCGTAGCCGTGCGCGCGCATCCAGTCGTCGTCGAAGATCTTGCTCAGGTAGCCGCGACCGTGATCGGGCAGCACCACGACCATGACCGCGTCGGAGGGGAGATCGCGGGCCACGCGGAGGGCGCCGACCACGGCCATGCCGCTCGATCCGCCCACGAGCAGTCCCTCTTCGCGGGCGAGGCGCCGGGTCATCGCGAACGACTCTGCGTCGGACACGCGCTCGTACGCGTCGACGACGGTCGGGTCGAACGCGGGCGGCCAGAAGTCCTCGCCGACGCCCTCGACGTCGTAGCCGTGGATGTCGCCGCCCGAGTAGATCGAACCGACCGGGTCGACACCGACGATCCGGACCGCGGAGCCCGCGACCTCGCGCAGGTACCGGCCGGTGCCGCTGATCGTGCCGCCCGTACCGACGCCGGCGACGAAGTGCGTCAGCCGCCCGTCGGTGTCGCGCCAGATCTCGGGACCGGTGGTCTCGTAGTGGCTGCGCGGACCGTTCGGGTTCGCGTACTGGTTGGGCTTGAAGGCGCCCGGGATCTCACGGACAAGCCGGTCGGACACGCTGTAGTACGAGGTCGGGTCGTCGGGCTCGACGTTCGTGGGCGTGACGACGACCTCGGCCCCGTAGGCGCGTAGCACCGCGCGCTTGTCCTCCGCGACCTTGTCGGGCACGACGAAGACGCAGCGGTAGCCGCGCTGCTGGGCGACGAGCGCGAGACCGACGCCGGTGTTGCCGCTGGTGGGCTCGACGATCACTCCACCCGACTGCAGCAGACCGTCGCGCTCGGCGGCGTCGACGATGTTCGCCGCGATGCGGTCCTTGGCCGAGCCGCCGGGGTTGACGTACTCGATCTTCGCGAGGACCGTGGCGGCGATGCCGTCGGTGACGCGGGTCAAGCGGACGAGGGGGGTGTTGCCGACGAGGTCGGCGACGCTCTGGGCGTAACGCACGATGGCATCCTGAGGGGTTGTGCGCCCGAGGCGGGCGCGGCTGACGGGGTCGTCGAAAAGAACGCGGAGGGCGTTCAGCGACAACAGCGACAGGTCAGCACGCGGCCAGCATACCCGACCCCGGCCGCGGTCATGCGACCGCGCCCAGGAACTCCTCGAAGCTCTGGGCCGGCCGGCCGGTGACACGCTCGACGTCGCCAGAGACCGCGGCGAGGTCGCCGCTCGCGATGGCGGTGTAGGTGCTCACCCACGCGTCGACCTGCCAGCGTGGAGCGCCGAACGCGGCGCGCGAAGCATAGGCCTCGTCGATCGTCTCGTCGAGGAAACGGACGGGGTGGCCGCGGACGGCGGAGATCTTCTGCGCGACCTCGGCCATCGTCAGCGCCTCGGGACCGGTGAGATCGTAGGCGGTCCCGGCGTGGGCGGCGGGATCGAGCAGCACCGCGACGGCGGTCGCGGCGACGTCGGACCGCGACACGAGCGAGCAGCGGCCGTCGCCGGCAGGGCCCCGGATGACGCCGTCGTCGCCCGCGAAGAGCTCCATCATGTCCATGTAGAAGTTGTCGCGCAGGAAGGTCCAGCCCATACCGGAGGCACGGATGATCTCCTCGGTGGCGGCGTGGTCGCGGCCGAGCGTGAACACCGCGTCGGGGGCGGCGGCGAGGAACGACGTGTAGACGATCGAGCGGACCCCGGCCGCGGCGGCGGCCTCGACGAACGTGCGGTGGTGCTCCACCCGATCGGCCGTCTCGGAGGCCGAGACCATGAACAGCGTCTCCACGCCCTGCAGGGCCGCGCGGGCGGCATCCGCGTCCGAGTACCGCGCCACATGCACCTCGGCGCCCTCGAGCGCGGGGGCGCGGGAGGCATCGCGCACCAGAAGACGCTGCGGGATGCCGCGGGCGGCCAGGTCGCGGGCGACACGGCCTCCTACGGCTCCGGTGGATCCGGTGACGGCGATGACGGGCGGCGTGGGCATTCGGCCTCCGGGGTCTGGGAGCGGTCCTTCCAGCGTATTGCGCCCGCCCTTCGTCGAGGCCGAGAAGATGTTCAGGAAGCCGGGGCCACCAGACGCGCGACGCGCACCCGCACCGTCGCCGGAACGGTCGTCTCGTCGGTCCCGCGCACCGCTGCGGCCACCGCCGAGGCGACGGCGACCGTGTCGTCCTGCGTCGAGACGCCGATGCAGACGGTGATCGAACGTGCACCGGCGGCGTCGTCGACCGCGGCGAGGGAGCCTTCGACGTCGGCCACGTGCTCGATCGCGCGCGCGACGACGGGGCGAGCGGAGTACATCTCGCGCACGCCCTCGGTGGCGGTGACGGCGAGGTCGATACGCGGCGCCAGCGCGGCGGGGGTGATGTCGGTCATTCGTCTTCCTCTCCGTCGAAGTGGACGTCGCCCACGGTGACGTCCACCCTGCCGACGCGCAGATCGCCGTGCCGCTCGATGGCGTCGCGGATCCCCGCGCGCATCTCTTCCACGGCGGGGGTCATCGCGCGGCCGAAGCGGACGCTGACCGAGACACGGACGTCGAGGGGGGCGTCGTCCTCCGGCTGGTGCAGGCGCACACGGCCCACCAGCACGCCGTCGACGTCGTCGCCCACGGCGCGGATGAGCTCGTACAGCGCGCCCTCGGTGACGACGATCTCGACGCCGTCGGCGGCGCGCACCAGGGGGATGTCCCGCCCGGCCCGGAACTCGCGCATGACTTCGCGCATGATCGAGTCGTACCAGGAGTCCGCGAGGGGCTCGGCGGCCTGCTCCTCGACGATCTCGCGAGAGAGCCGCCCCATTCGTTCCATGGATGCCAGGACGGCCTGGCACTGCGCATTGCGCTCGATCACGGCGATGCGCGGAACCCGCCCTCGATCGAGGTAGGCGGAGAGATCCTCGAGCGAGTAGCCCGAGCCCCCGATGTCGTCGCTCATCCCGTCACCTCCAGTCCTGCATGCGTTCCAGCACGATCTTGCGTGCCCGGGCCAAGCGGCCGCGGACCGTCGCCGCCGTCTCCCCGACTTCGACGGCGATCTCGTCGTAGCTGTGACCGCCGACCTCGCGCAGCACCCACACCACGCGCAGCTCCTCGGACAGCTCGGACAGCACCTTCTTGAGCGCGTCCATCTGCGACGATGCCACAACCGAGCGCTCCGGGTCGTCTTTCGCCGACACCATCTGCTCGTCGATCTGGTCGGAGAGCTTCCGGGCACGCAGACGATCCGTGGCCTTTCGCGACACGATCGTCGTGAGCCAGCTGCGCACCTTCTCGGGATCGGTGAGATCGGGCAGGCGCCGCCACGCCGTGATCAGCGCCTCCTGCACGCAATCGTCGGCGTCCGCGCGCGTGCCGGTCAATCGGGTGGCGAAGGCCACGAGGAACGGCGCGTGCCGCCGCACCAGCACGCCGAAGGCGAGCTGGTCACCGTCGGCCGCCCGCGACGCGAGGAACGCGTCGGTGGCGGTGGACAAAGAGGGCATCGGGTTCCTGTCGGGGTGTCGCGTGCGGACCCGGGGTGTGGCGAGTCGAGTCCGTCCACATAGCGAAACACCTCGGACGAAAACCGGCCCCGGAGGTTGACGCGGAGGCGGACACCTGGGCAAAATCTCCGCTTTCCGTCGACGGCCCTCGATGTCCGAAGTCACCGGTAGCGTCGGAGGCGCCCTCTCGACAGCAAGGAGCCCCCATGCGCATCGCTCTCACCGGCTCGTCCGGCAAGCTCGGCACGGTCGTCGCCCGCGAACTGCGCGCCGCCGGGCACGAGGTCATCGGCCTCGATCTCCGCGGCGAGCGCGGACCCGGCTTCGTCCAGGTCGACCTCACCGACTACGGCCAGGTGATCGACGCCCTCGCGGGTGTCAACGACCAGCACGAGGGCGTCGACGCGCTCGTGCACCTCGGCGCGATCCCGGCCCCCGGCATCCGCTCCGACGTCGCCACCTTCCACAACAACATGACCAGCACGTTCAACGTGTTCTGGGCCGCCGTGCGCCTCGGGATCCAGAGGATCGTGTACGCCTCGAGCGAGACCGTGCTGGGACTGCCGTTCGATGTGCCGCCGCCGTACATCCCCGTCGACGAGGAGTACGCGCCCCGCCCCGAGTCGGTGTACTCGCTGGTGAAGACGCTCGAGGAGCGCCTGGCCGTCGAGCTGGTGCGCTGGAACCCGGAGCTGTCCATCACGGCCCTGCGCTTCTCGAACGTCATGGTCCCCGACGACTACGCGGAGTTCCCCTTCGACGCCGACGCGCGCACGCGCAAGTGGAATCTCTGGGGGTACATCGACGCGCGCGACGGCGCACAGGCCGTCGAGCGCGCGCTCGAGAACGCCCCGGCCGGGTTCGACCAGTTCATCATCGCCGCGGCCGACACCGTCATGACGCGCCCCAATGCCGACCTCGTCGCCGAGGTGTTCCCCGGCGTCGAGACACGCGGCGACCTGGGCGAGAACACGACGCTGCTGTCGATCGACAAGGCGCGACGTCTGCTCGGCTACGACCCGCAGCACTCGTGGCGGGATCCGCGCTGACGCCGCGGGTCGTCGTCGCAGTGCCACACTGAGTGCGTGACCACTGCCGACCCTTCGACGAGCACCGGGGCGCCCGCGCGCCGCGGACGCCCCGGTTACGACCGTGACGGTCTCCTCGCGGTGGCGGTGCAGCTGTTCAACGAGCAGGGGTACGACGCCACGAGCGTGGCCGACTTGGCCCGCCGCCTGGGGCTGACCAAGTCGGCGTTGTACCACCACTTCGCGTCGAAGGAAGAGCTGCTCGCCGTCGCCCTGGAGGCGGCGCTCGGTGGTCTCGAGGCCGTCCTCGATCAGCCCGGCGCCCGGGAGGGCGCGGCATCCGATCGCCTGCGGTTCGTGCTCACCGGGGCGACCGACGTGCTCGTCGCCCAGCTGCCCGCTGTCACGCTCCTTCTGCGCGTGCGCGGAAACAGCGCGGTGGAGCAGGCGGCCCTCGAACGCCGCCGCGTGTTCGACCACCGCGTCACCGCCCTCGTCGCCGAGGCACAGGCGGAGGGGGACGTGCGCGACGACGTCGACGCCGCGGTCGCCGCGCGTCTGTTGTTCGGCATGATCAACTCGGTCGTCGAGTGGTACCGCCCCGGCGGCGGCGTCGACGGCGATCGGCTCGGACACGACATCGTCCGCATCGCGCTCGACGGCCTGCGCACGGCCTGAACGCACGCCGGAGGGACACCGCACGACGCGCGAGGCCCCTCCGGCGGCATCCGGGTCAGGCGTGCAGGTCGACGCCCTTCGTCTCCTTGATCATCGAGACCGCGGCGAGCGAGACCAGCGCCGCGACGGCGATGTACACGCCGATCGCCCACGAGACCCCCGTCGAGCGCAGCAGCGCTTCGGCGATCATCGGGGCGAAGGCGCCGCCCATGATCGCGCCGAGGGCGTAGCCGATCGAGACGCCCGAGTAGCGGACGTTGGCCGGGAACATCTCGGCGTACAGCGCCGCCTGCGGACCGTACGACAGACCGAGGCCGAGGGTCATGACGAACAGCGCCACGAAGTACCAGACGATGTCGCCCGTGTCGATGAGGAACCACATCGGCACGGCCCAGACGGCGAGCAGCAGGTACCCCAGCTGGAAGGTGCGCACGCGGCCGAGGCGGTCCGACAGCCAGCCACCCCAGAGGGTGAAGCCGAGCCAGCCGAAGGATGCCAGCGTCGTGGCCAGCAGCACGGTCGGTCGCTCGAGCCCCAGCACCGCGACGGAGTACGTCGAGAAGAAGGCGATGAGCAGGTAGCCCGCGGCGTTGTTGCCGATGAAGACGAACGCCGTGAGCGCGACCTGACGCCAGTTCTTGCGGAAGAGCTGGCCGAGCGGAGCCGAGGACTCCTTGCGCCGGCGGACGAGGTCCTCGAAGACCGGGCTCTCCTCCACGGCGCGACGGATGATGTAGCCGACCACGATCAGCACGATCGAGAGCAGGAACGGCACGCGCCAGCCCCACTCGAGGAAGGCCTCGGACGACATCGACGACGTGAGGATCCAGAGCGTCGCCGTGGCGAGGATCATGCCGACCGGCACGCCGATCTGCGGGAACGCGCCGAAGTAGCCGCGACGACCCACCGGGGCGTGCTCGACCGAGAGCAGAGCCGCACCGCCCCACTCGCCACCGGCCGAGAAGCCCTGCAGGACCCGCAGCAGGATCAGCAGGATGGGAGCGGCGACGCCGATCGCCGCGTACGTCGGGAGCACGCCGATGAGCGCCGTCGACACGCCCATCATGATGAGCGTGAGCACGAGCATCTTCTTGCGACCGAGGCGGTCGCCGAGGTAGCCCGCGACGATCGCGCCGAGGGGGCGGAAGAGGAACGAGATTCCGATCGTGGCGAACGACAGCACCTGCGCGATGGCCGGGTCGGACTCCGCGAGGGGGGCGAGGAACAGCGGCGCGAGCACGAGGCCCGCCGCCTGGGCGTAGATGAAGAAGTCGTACCACTCGATCGAGGTGCCGACGAGCGTCCCGGCGAGCACGCGCCGCTCTTCTCGTTTCAACCCGGTCGAGGAGGGGGATGCCGAGGTCTGGGTGGCCATGAGAACTCCGTCGTTCCGTGGGGCGGGGAAAACACCCGGTGGCGCTATTACCAACCGAGCGTTCAGTAATAGTGTCAGAGGAGCGGACGCGGGACAAGCGGGCCCGCGGAAGGAGACCCGATGACGACCTGGACCATCGTGCCCGGCGCCCTCGATGAGCGCCTCGGCATCACCGTGACGGAGCAATCGGCCGAGAAGGTCGTGGCATCCCTCCCCGTCGCGGGCAACACGCAGTCGCTCGGACGACTGCACGGCGGGGCGACCGCCGCCCTCGCCGAGGCGGTGGGCTCATGGGCCGCGATGATCCACGCCTCCGGCCACGGGAAGGTCTGCGTCGGGGTCGACCTCAACATCACCCACCACCGCGGTGCGCGCGACGGCCGCATCCACGCGGTCGCCACCCCCGCGCACCGCGGTCGCCGCATGGCGACCTACGACATCCGCGTGACCGACGACGACGATCGACTGATCGCGACGGCGCGCATCACCAATCTCCTCGTCGACCCGGACTGAGCGCGCGGACACCCGCCGGGGGAAACGCCCTCCCGCCCTCTGGCATCCTGGATGCCGTGACGAGGATCCGAGGGAGTGCACCGCCCCCATGCGATGCACTCCCTCGCCCGTCGAGTCGTATCCCGAACATCTCTCGACGGGCGTATGGGTATCGTCTCGAAGCCGGAGACGACACCCACCCCCACCAATGTGGTGTCCCCCGTGGCGCATTCCTTACACGGACGCGAGAATCTTTTCTCCTCCGTCGATGCGTAAGGATCGGCGGCCGCACGACACAGCCCCAACGAACACACGAAGACGCACGCCGGTGATCGATGAGACGGAATTCGTGGCGCTCTTCCGCGAGCACCACAACGCCGTTCGGCGATTCATCGAGCGGCGCGTGTCGGATCGCGAGGTCGCCGCCGACCTCACGATGGATTGCTTCGAGATCGCGTGGCGCAAGCGCGATCCGCGGGATCCGTTCGGTTTGCCGTGGCTGTACCGCACGGCGCGGAACCTCATCGCGAATGAGTACCGGCGACGCGAGAGGGAGGGGGCATTGTGGACGCACATCGAGGACCACGTGCGCGCTCTGGCGAGCGAAGCCGAACCCGCGATGGCGCGACGCCTCGTCGACGCCATCCGCGGTCTCCCCGAACGCGAGCGCGAGATCCTCTGGCTCACCTACTGGGAGGACCTGTCGGCCGCCGAGGTCGCCGTCGTCATGGAGATGAACACCGGCGCGGTGTGGACGCGGCTCAACCGCGTGAGAGCGCGGCTGCGACCGCTGCTCGACCCCGCCGTCGTCCGCGCGGAGGAGGTGAGCGATGACCGACGATGACCTCGCGCGCGCGCTGCGCGGGCTCGACCCCGCCTCGACCCCCCTCGACGCGCCGCTCCCCCTCGACGCCGAGCGGCGCCTCCGGCAGATCCTCGACCGCCCTCCCGTGCGCCGCCGTCGTCCCGTGCGGGCCTGGGCGTCCGTCGCCGCCGCCGGCGTGCTGATCCTGGCCATCGTCACGGGAGTCCTGTGGATGCCGGGGCCCTCGGCATCCGCTCTCACCCCCAAGCCCCTCGTCTACACCGCCCTCCCCAGCGGAACCGATGCCGCCGAAGTGATCGCCGAGGCGCGGGCGCGGTCGGCGGCGGGCGACGGCGAGGCAGTCGCGCAGCGCCGCTCCCTGTCGCTCGGCTGGTACTTCAGCGCCTCCCCCGACGGCGCCGAAGCGACGGTCTTCCGACGCGAGTGGGTCGACCTGCGGTGGAACGAGGACTTCTCCGGGTCGGTGGTCACCACCGCGGCCGAGACCACCGATGCCGACGGCGACACCGTGCCGAACGTCGATCCCGTTCCGGGCACCGTCGTGGGAGAGATGACCTACGTGCGCAATCAGTTCCGACCGCTCTCCCCGACCCCGCCCGAAGCGTCCGCCGAGGCCATGCGCGCGCTCGCCGTCGCGGCGACGGGCGTCACCGACACCCTGAGCGCCGGCGACGCGATGGTGGGGGTACGCAGCATCCTGGGAGAGTGGACGCTGAACGACGCCCAGCAGGCCGCGCTCCTGGAGGTCGTCGCCGCCTCTCCGGGCCTCCGGGTACTCGGAACCACGCAGGACCGTCTCGGTCGCGAGGTCGTCGGCCTGGCCGGCATCCCTTCCGCGACGTCGAACGCCGACGTGACGCTCCTGCTGTCGGCGGACACCGGCCGGATCGTCGGGTTCGAGTCGGCGCTGATCGATGCCGACACCCATCTCGACCTGCCCGCCGGGTCGCTCACCGAGTACGTCCTCTGGGACGTGCAGGACCGGCAGGACGCGCCCCGGTGATCCGCACCGCGGACCCGGACGACAGCGTTACCTCCTGCGCGACCGACGCACTTCGACGCTGAGCACCGCGGCGGTAGCCGAGAAGACGACCGACACCGCGAGTGCCACGGTGAGCGCACCGGCGAACGCACTCGGGTCGGGGGCGGGAGACCCCGGTCCGGCCGCGCGCGCCGTTCCCGCCAGCACGAGCACGAAGCTCGTGCCGAGAACCGTCTGCCCGATCGAGGCGCCGACCCGCTGCGCAGTCTGCACGACCCCGCCGGCGACGCCGCCGCGCACGGGATCGACCTCGGCGAGTGTCAGGGTCTGGTTCGGCGTCACGATCGACCCGCCGGCGACCCCCAGGACGAGCAGCGGCAGGCACAGGCGCAGGATCACGCCCGTCGGATCGGTGGCTCCGGGCGCGGCCTGGACGACGAGGCCGAGCACGATCGTGACGAGCGTGAAGACGGACACCGCTCCGAGCAGCAAGGGTCTCCCGACCCGCGAGACGAAACGACCGGCGAGGGGAGCGCCGAAGACCGTTCCCACGGCGTAAGCCGTGACCCCGAGGGCCGACTGCAACGCCGTGAAGCCCAGGCCGTTCTGGTAGTACAACGCGAGCACGAGCGGAATCCCGGTGTTGCTGCAGAAGAACACCAACGCGAACACCACCCCGATGACGAACGACCGCGTGCGGAACAGGCGCAGATCCACCAGGGGGGCGGCATCCGCGCGCGTCAGACGGGCCTCGTGCCGGACGAAGGCGACGAGGAGAGCGGCCGCCGGAACGAGCAGGAGAAGGCTCACGGGACCGCTCGACTGACCGGTCTCGACGATCGGGAAAAGCAGGCACAGCAGACCCGATCCCAGAAGGACGACGCCGAGAAGATCGAGTCGGCGCCCCGCGCCGCGCGCCACCGGGGTGTCGGCGGCGACCCAGCGGCGCGCGAGCAGCACCGCCGCGATGCCGATCGGCACGTTGATGAAGAACACCAAGCGCCAGCCGTCGTCTTCGCCGCCCACCGCGATCAACAGGCCCGCCACGACAGGGCCCAGAGCGGTGCCCGCGCCCACCGTGAAGCCGAGCCGCCCGAAGGCTCTGCCCCGCTCGAGCGGCGGGAACGCGTTCTGGATGAACCCCGACACCTGCGGGCCGATCATGCCGCCGAAGATCCCCTGGACGACGCGCGCCGCGATCAGCACCTCCGGTGTCGGAGCGAGCCCGACCAGGGCGCTCGCGACGACGAAGCCGAGCATCGACACGACGAACATGCGCCGCCGCCCGCGGCCGTCGCCGAGCCGACCGCCGATGACCGGCACGAGCCCGAAGGCCAGGACGTAGCCCGTGATCACCCACTGCAGCTCGCTCGCTCCGGCGCCCGTCGAGCGCCCGATCGAGGGGAGGGCGACGTTCGTGACGCTGAGGTCGAGGAGCGACGCGAACTGCCCCATCAGGAGGACGGCCAGCGCGCGCCATCGGCGCGGGTCCGCGGACGCCGTCATCGCTCGAAGACGCGACGGATCGACGTCGTCGACGCGCCGCGCGCACACCGCGTCATCCGCACCTCCCCGGTTGGTGGATACATGCTACGTCCGCCCCGGGGTGGGAGAGCGTCCGCGACGACCGCCTCGACCGTCGCCGCCGAACGCCTCCGGCGCCCGGGCGAGGATGCCTCGGGCGGCGAGTAAGCTACCCCCGCGAGCGGCCTCCGTCCGCCTCACGCTCCCCACCCTGTCGATGCCGATGTCGACGCCTCCTCCCGTCACGGTGGGGCGATCGGCATCCCGATCCCGGAGGTCCCGATGACCCCGTCCCCCGCCGCGCGCATGCACGAGGTCAGCGACGAGACCCGCGGCATCGTCGACATGGTCCTCGAGTACTCCCGGGGTCGACTGACCGCCGAGGACACCCCGCTCGACAAGCCGCTCCCGGCCGCCGAGCTGACGCGACTCGCGGGCCGCACGATCGACGAGAAGGGCATCGGCGCCCGGAAGGCCCTCGGCGTCTTCGAGCACGTCCTGGCGCCCGCGTGCATCACGACCGACGATCCCCGCTACCTGTCGTTCATCCCGAGCGCGCCCACCAAGGCCGCGGCGGCCTTCGACCTCGTCGTCTCGGCCAGCGCGCTCTACGGCGGCTCGTGGCTCGAGGGCGCGGGAGCCGTGCACGCCGAGAACGAGGTGCTGCGCTGGCTCGCCGCCGAGTTCGGCCTCCCCGCGGGCGCCGGCGGAGTGTTCGTGCAGGGCGGCACGCTCGGCAACCTCTCCGCCCTCGTCGCCGCGCGCGAAGCCGCTCGGGATCGGTTCGCGGATGCCGGGAAGCCCCGGCCCGATGCCTGGCGCGTGGTCTGCAGCGTCGAGGCCCATTCCTCGATCGCCTCGGCCGCCCGGGTCATGGACGTCGAGGTCGTCGGGGTGCCCGTGGGCGACGACGGGGTTCTGCGAGGTGACGCCGTGCGCGCAGCGCTCGACGTGCACGGAGACAGCGTGTTCGCCGTCGTCGCGACCGCCGGCTCCACCAACTTCGGCATCGTCGACGACATCGCCGACATCGCCCGCGCGGTCGAGGGCACCGACGTGTGGCTGCACGTCGACGGTGCGTACGGACTCACCGGCATGCTCTCCCCGCGCGCGCGGCACCGATTCGCGGGCGTCGAGCACGCGGACTCGCTCGTCGTCGACCCCCACAAGTGGCTGTTCGCCCCGTTCGACGCGTGCGCGCTCATCTACCGCGATCCCGAGCTCGGCCGTCGCGCGCACACGCAGCACGCCGAGTACCTCGACACCCTCACCGAGACCAGTGACTGGAGTCCGTCCGACTTCGCGGCGCACCTCACCCGTCGCGCCCGCGGCCTGCCGCTGTGGTTCTCGCTCGCGACCTACGGCGCCGCGGTCTACCGCGAGGCGATCACCGCCTCGATCGAGCTCGCCGAACGCGTCGCCGGAGAGATCGACCGGCGCCCCGAGCTCACGCTCGTCCGCCGCCCCCAGCTCGGGGTCGTCGTCTTCGAGCGCGTCGGATGGGAGAAGGCGGACTACGACCGCTGGTCGGCGCAGCTGCTCGACGGCCAGCACGCGTTCGTGACGCCGTCGAGCCACGCGGGGCGCGTCAACGCCCGCTTCGCGATCCTGAACCCCCGGACGACGTTCGACGATCTGACGGGGATCCTCGACACGATGGGGTGACGCGCGCGCCGGCCCATCCGCGTGCACGTCGCCCCCCTCGGGAGCACGGCGGCCCGAAGGCTCGCCCGGTCGTCGCGCGAACGGTCAGCCGGTGGCGAAGCCGCCGTTGCTCGACAGCAGCTGCCCGGTGATCCATCCACCCCGTTCCGAGAGCAGGAAGCGCACGAGATCGGCGATGTCGTCGGGGGTGCCGAGGCGCCCGGCGGGGGTGGCATCCCTCGTCCATCGGCGGGTCGCCTCGTCCATCCACCCCGTGTCGATCGGTCCCGGATTGATGACGTTCGAACGGATGCCGCGATCGGCGAGCTCCACGGCGGCGGCGATGACGATGCGATCCAGCGCCCCCTTGCTCGCCCCGTACGGCAGATTGTGCGCGGTGTGATCGCTCGTCAGTGCCACGATGCGCCCCGTGGCGTCGGTCGCCCCCGTCACGGGGAACTGCTCGGCGAATGCGCGGATGAGGAGCCAGGACGCCCGCGCGTTGACCGCGAAGTGCCGGTCGAACGCGTCGACGGAGGTTGTGAGGAGGGAGCTGTCGACGCTCTCGCAGTGCGAGAGCACGAGCGCGTCGACGCGACGATCGATCGCGGCGAAGAGCGCGTCGGGCGTGGCCGGGTCCGCGAGGTCGGTCTCGTGAAGCGACACCTCGACGCCCAGGGCCCGGCACTCGTCGGCGATCTCCGCGGGGTCGTCGGCACCGCGTTCGAGCCCCACCCGATCGTCGTACGGGCGCCAGAACGAGAGAGCGAGATCCCAGCCGTCCGCAGCCAGACCGCGCGCGAGACCCGCGCCGATCGAGCGACGCCGGCCGACACCGGTGATCAGGGCGAGGCGGGAGGTCATGCCCCCATCCTGCCGGAATGCGTGACGACGAGCCCGTGCCGGATCACGCCTGGGCGGCGCGCTCCCTCGCCTTCTCGGGAGCGTCGCCCTCGGCGAGGACCACGAGCTCGAGCGCGGCGAGGTACATGTCGAGCTGCTTGGCGAAGACCTCGCGGTAGTTCATCATCGCGAGCTCCGCCTTCGCGGCCTCGGCGTGCGGGTACTGCGACGGATCCGTCGGCGCGTAGACCTGGATCCACCCGTCGGCGACCTCGCGCGAGCCGGTGTTGACCAGCCGCGCGCCGTAGGCCGAGGCCGTGCCGAGGACCATCTGCGTGTACACCTGGTACTGCATGACGGCGGGGCGCCCGCGCAGACCCGCGACAGCCATCGCACGCAGGATCCATTCGACCGCTCGCAGCTCGTTGATGCTGTTCGCCACCATGAGCAGCGTCACGGCAGCGGCGGCGGGGTGCTCTTCCGCGGTCTTCCACGCGCGCCATGCCAAGTCCGTCAGGTCGGCGCGCCAGTCATCGGTGGGCTCATATCCCTCGAGCGAGATCCCGTCGAGACGGTCAGCGAGTGCGAGGAGCAGGTCCTCGCGACTGGCGAAGTGCCGGTACACCGCCGTGGGCGACGACTTCAGCTCCGCACCGAGCCGGGAGAACGTCAGGGCCGACTCCCCCTCGCCGTCCATGAGGCGAAGTGCCGCGTCGACGATCTCGGCGCGACTGAGCGACCCGCGCTTGCGACGCGTCCTCTTCTCTTCGGCCATGCCGCCTCCGATCTCCCCACGGGCTTCGACGGGTCTCGCCGTCGCCCGAGTTCGTGAAGACAGAAGACTATCCCGTTCACGAACCCTTCCCTCCCCCGGCATTCCGCGGGATGACTCAGCCTAACCACACCGTCGAAGCCTCCCGGTCCGTGGTTGTTTCCTCAGGGGACGGCCTTTGTTACGGGTTAGTGAATGCTGTTGACTACTTCATCCACTATGGACATACTCGGGGTCACCGCGCAACGAAGCGCACCGTTTGACAGCCCGGAGGAACCGATGGCTCCCGCTCCATCCCTGCGTCACTGCTTCACCGTCACCGCTCATGTCGACCCCGGCATCCCTCTCGAGGAGCAGGGTCAGGACGTCCTCGAGTTCATCCCCATCACCGGCGGACCGGTGACCGGAGACGTCACCGGCGAGATCGTGCCCGGGGGCGGCGACTGGTGCCTCGTGCGCGCTGACGGCACCTTCGCCGTCGAGGCCCGCTACCTCATCCGCACCACCGACGGCGACGTCATCGACGTCTACAACGTCGGCGTCGTCCGCGAACCCGAGGGCGGCGAGGTCTACTTCGAGACCACGCCGCGCTTCCGCACCGTCGCACCCCACCTGCAGTGGTTGACGAGATCGATGTTCGTCGGCCGTGCGCGGGCGAACGAGCACGACACGACCATCGAGATCTTCGAGATCACGACCTGAGCATCCCCACCCGACCCGCGCATCACCCGAGAGGCAGACCATGAAAACCCGTCACGGCGTCATCGCCGCAACCCTCGCTCTGACCGTCGCGTTCGCGACGGCCGGCTGCACCACGACCGGCGGCGACACCGCCGGCGCGTCGACCGACACGATCCGGACCACCATCGACATCCCGGCCACCTTCGACCCGACGCTCGCCACCTCGCTCCCCGACTTCCTGCTGGCGCGCACCTCGTACGACACGCTCGTGCGCCGCGACGCGAGCGGACTCGTCCCGGGCCTCGCCACGACCTGGACATCGACGCCGACGCAGGCCGTCTTCACGATCCGAACGGATGCCACGTGCTCCGACGGCACGAAGATCACCCCCACGATCGTCAAGAACTCTCTCGAGTACTTCGCCCGTCCGAACAGCGGTTCCACGCAGGTCGTCTACACCTTCGGTCCCGGCAACACCCCCGCGATCACCGCGGACGACGCCGCCGGCACCGTCACGATCGACATCGCCACCCCCTGGCCGTACATGGTCGACGCGATGTCGGTGTCCAGCAGCGGCATCGTCTGCCCCGCCGGCCTCGCCGACCCCGCCGGTCTCGCCGCCGGCACCGTGAAGGGCAGCGAGTCCGGCCCCTACGCGCTGAAGACCTTCCAGCCCGGGGTCAGCTACGACTACACGCTGCGCGACGACTACTCCGCGTGGCCGGCGTGGACGAGCACGGTCTCCGGCTCCCCCGCGAAGAACCTCACCTACACGGTGTCGCCGGACTCCACGGCCACGGCGAACCTGATCCTCGGCGGCCAGCTCGACATCGGCAAGATCCAGGCCACCACACGCGACCGCTTCCAGGGCCAGACCGGCTACACCGTCACCGTGAACCCGTTCTCGGACAGCTACCTCATCTTCAACGAGCGCGAGGGAAGCCCCTTCACCGATGAGGCGCTGCGTAAGGGCGTGATCCAGGCGATCGACCGTTCCATGTACGGCAACGTCACCTCGCAGGACACCGGGAAGATGCTCACCTCGCTCGGCGCGGACAGCGTCTCCTGCGTGAGCGGGTCGAAGGTCGACATCCCCGCTCAGGACGTGGCCGCGGCCACCGCCGCCCTGTCGGGGAAGAAGATCCGTCTCGTCGCGCCGACGATCATCGGTCCGGCCGGTGCCGGCAACGAGTACATCGCCGAGGCGCTGCGCGCCGCGGGCGCCGAGGTCGACCTCACGAACACCGACGTCGGCAGCTGGATCACCACGGTCGTCGCCAAGCCCGGCGACTGGGACATGACGGTCTTCGCCGACCTGAACTTCCTCGGCTCTCTCGCCAGCCCGCTGCTGAACCTCACCGGCCCCACGATCGACGCGGGCGGCACCAACTACGGCGCCGTCTCGAACCCCGCCGCCGAGGCGAGTTTCGCGCAGGCCAACAGCGCCGCCGACGAGACCGCTCGTTGCGCCGCCCTCGACCAGACGGTGCAGGCGCTGGTCGGCCGATCCGACACCCTGCCCCTGCTCAACGACGCGTTCATCTACGCCTCGCGCCCCGGCTTCACCGTGCAGATGCTCGGCGGAGCGCTCGACGACCCCCTGTTCCGTATCGCGAAGTAACCCCACCGGGGATGCCGGGCCGAGGGTCCGGCATCCCGAAAGGACCACTGATGATCTCCTCCTCCCTCTCCGCCACCGAGCTCGCCCGCCAGATCCGCTCCGGCGAGGTCTCAGCCGTCGAAGCCGCCCAGCACTACCTCGACCGCCTCGACGCGGTGAACCCGGCCGTCAACGCGATCGTCTGGATCGACCGTGACGACGTTCTCCGCCGCGCCGGGGAGTCCGACGACCGGATTCGCCGCGGCGACACCTCCCGTCCGTTCGAGGGCGTCCCGATGCCGATCAAAGACCTGGTCGCCGTCCGCGACCAGCCGCTGACCTACTCGTCGATGGCCGTCGAGGAACGTCCCGCCGAGGCCAGCGAGATCACCGTCGATCTCATCGAAGAGGCCGGCTTCGTGCTGTTCGGCCGGTCCAACAGCCCCGAGTTCGGCGCGTTGACGGCCACCGAGAACAGCCGCCACGGCAAGACGCGCAACCCGTGGAACCTCGACTACACCTCGGGTGGATCGTCAGGCGGCGCCTCGGCCGCGGTCGCCGCGGACATCGTGCCGATCGCCAACGCGTCCGACGGCGGCGGCTCGATCCGCGTGCCCTCCGCCGCCACCGGGCTCGTCGGGCTCAAGCCCAGCCGCGGTCGCATCCCCAACGACATCCGCTCCTGGGAGCACTCCACCACCGAGGGAGCCATCACGCGCACCATCGAGGACGCGGCCGGCGTGCTCGACGCGCTCGGGCGACTCGACCCGCTCGGCTGGTACTCCGCCCCCGCCCCCGCGCGGCCGTACCTCGAGGAGATCCGCACCGCCGGACCGCGGCTGCGCGTCGGTCTGCTGCTCGAGGCGCCCACCGGGGTCGCCGTGCACCCCGAGAATCGCGAAGCCGCTCTCGTCGCCGCGCGGGCCCTCGAGGCACTCGGCCACCACGTCACCCCGGTGTCGCCGTTCCTCTTCTCGGAGCGGGCGACCCGCGGGTTCGCCGACCTCATCATCAGCGCGTCGACCTGGGCGTCGCCGATCGAGGATGCCGACAAGCTCGACGCCTACATCCGTTACCGCTACGACCGGGCGGCGTCCTTCCACGCCGGCGAGTACGCCGAGATCGCCACCCTGCTGCAGATCGAGACCCGCCAGGTCAACGCGCAGTGGGGACGCGACTTCGACGTCCTCCTCACCCCGACCACCGCGGTGCCCACCCCGCTCGTCGGCTCCGTCTACGACGAGGCGAACAACGACCCCGCGGGTGAACGGCTGACCGAGTTCTCGACCATCTCGTTCACGGCGTTCTGCAACATCGCGGGGCTTCCCGCCCTGTCGCTGCCCGTGCACACCGGAGCGAACGGGATGCCGTTGGGCGCCCAGCTCGTGGGGGCGCCCTACGACGAGGCCACTCTGCTGCGTCTCGGCGCCGAGCTCGAGCCGGTCTTCGACTGGCAGCACCGCCAGGCCCCGCTCGCTCGCGGCGCCGTCCTCACCGGGACCACGACGGACTGATGTCCGGCGTCGATCTCTCGGTGATCGCCGAGGCTCCCGCTCCCCCGGTCCGCCGGAGGGGCGGGGGCAACGGGTGGGGGGCTTTCGCCCTCCGCCGTCTGGGCGGACTCGTCCTGTCGCTCGGACTGCTGGTGCTCCTCACCTTCCTGATCGTCCCGCTCATTCCCGGAGACCCCGCCGTCGCGATCCTCGGGCCGAACGCCTCGGCCGACGCCGTGGCGGCGCTGCGCGAACGCCTTCACCTGAACGACCCGCTCCCCGTGCAGTTCCTCGACTACCTGCGCGGTCTCTTCACCCTCGACCTGGGCCAGAGCTTCCGCTACAACACCCCCGTGACGACGACCATCGCCACGAAGCTGCCGTACACGGCCACGACGGCGATCGGCGCGATCATCGTCGTGATCCTCGTGGCGATCCCGGTCGGCATGACGATCGGGGTCCTGACCCGCATCGGACGCCGTCCGTGGCTCGCCGTCGGATTCGGGACGGTCGCGGGCTTCCTCGCCTCCTTCCCCGCCTACGTCGCCGGCACGCTGCTCGTCGTCGTGTTCGCGATCTGGCTGAAGGTGCTCCCGGCCGGCGGCGCCGCGACCTCCACGGCCTACATCCTGCCGATCGCCGCTCTTGCGCTCGGCCCGACCTTCGCGGTGGCGCGCGTCGTGGTGCAGGAGACCTACGCCGTCCTGCACCAGGACTACATGCGCACGGCCCGCGGGCGCCGCCTGAGCGCGGCACGCCTGTACGTGCGACACGCCCTGCCGAACCTCATGGCGAGCACCCTGACCCTGACCGGCCTCATCCTCGCCAGCATGCTGGGCGGCGCGATCGTCATCGAGACGGTGTTCAGCCTCCCCGGGCTCGGACTCGAGGTCGTGCAGGCGATCATCTTCCGCGACTTCCCCGTCATCCAGGGGATCGTCCTGACGGTCGGCACGCTCGCCATCGTCATCAACCTGCTGATCGACGTGATCCTCGGCCTCATCGATCCGCGCACCCTGGGAGGACCGACGCATGTCTGACCGCCGCCGCCGCATCCCGGCATCCCTCATCGCCGGCGTGATCATGCTCGCCGCGCTCGTCGTCATCGCTGTCGTCGCCCCGATCCTCTGGGACGCGAGCGCGACCACGGTCACCGCCGAGACCCGGCTGGCGCCCTCGGCCGCGCATCTTCTCGGCACCGATGACCTCGGCCGCGATGTCCTCGCGCGCACTCTCGTCGCGACCCGCCTGACCCTGCTCATGGCCGCCGCGGCGACCGCCGGTTCCGTCATCCTCGGGGTGCTGATCGGTGGGCTCATCTGGGTCGGCAGCCGCCGCGTGCGCGACGTGGTGTTGCGCATCGTCGACTCGACGGTCGCCTTCCCCTCGCTGATCCTCGCCCTCGTGATCGCGGCGATCCTCGGGGCGGGCACGGTCCCGGCGATCATCGCGATCGCGATCGCGGGCGTCCCGAGCTTCGCGCGCATCACCTCGAACATGACGGGCTCCGTCGCCACGCGCGACTTCGTCGGAACCGCGCGGCTCCTCGGCGTCCCCCGTCTGCGCCTGTTCAGCCGTCACCTCCTGCCGAACATCTCGGGGCCCCTGCTCGTGCTCATCGCCTCGAGCTTCGCGCTGACCCTGCTCGACATCTCGAGCCTGTCCTTCGTCGGTCTCGGTGTGCAGAGCCCGGAGTTCGACTGGGGGCGTCTGCTCAACGAGGGTCTCCCCGCCGTCTACTCCCAGCCGATGCAGGTCGTCGGCCCCTCGGTCATGCTGATCTTCACCGGTGTCGCTGCGATGCTCACCGGCGACGGGCTCGCCGTCTGGCTCGACCCGCGCAGCGCGCGCGGTTCCCGCCCCGCGTCCGCGCGACGGACCGCTCGCGGGACCTCGGTGCACCCCGACGCCCTCGTCGAGGTGCGTGCGTTGACCGTGACGGCTCCGAGCGGCAAGACGCTCGTGGACGGCATCTCGTTCGAGATCGGCCGGGGAGAGATCCTGGGTCTGGTCGGCGAGTCCGGTTCGGGCAAGTCCATGACGGCGATGTCCCTCGCCCGACTGCAGGCCGACGGGGTGCGAGTGGATGCCGAGATCCTCCGTCTCGGTGACCTCGATCTCCTCTCCCCCGGACACCGCTCGCGTCTCGCGCGCGAGATCGGTCTGGTCTACCAGGACCCGGGATCCACCTTCAATCCCGCGCTGCGGATGGGCGCACAGCTCACCGAGGTCGCGCGCGTGCACCTCGGCCTCTCCCGCCGCGCCGCGCGCGACAGATTGCGCGACGGCCTGGGCGAGATGCGCATCCGGGAGCCGCAGACCGTCATGGGTCAGCATCCGTTCCAGCTCTCCGGCGGCATGCTGCAACGCGCGACGATCGCCGGCTCGCTGGTGACCGACCCCGCGCTGCTGATCGCCGACGAGCCGACCACGGCTCTCGACGTCACGGTGCAGGCCGATGTGCTCCGGCAGCTGAAGCGCCTCAACCACGACCACGGCACCGCCGTGCTGTTCATCTCGCACGACATCGGCGTGGTCGAGGCCCTGTGCGACCGTGTGCTGGTCATGCGCGGCGGCGAGATCGTCGAGCGCCTCACCGCCGAGCAGCTGCGCCGCCGCGACGTCGAGCACCCGTACACCCGGGCCCTGCTCGCCGCGACGCCCACCCTGAAGATCGTCCCCCGTGCCGTCGAGGAGGCCCACCGTGTCTGACACCCCTCTCCTGCGCATCAGCGACCTCGCGGTCGACCTGGGCCATGGCATCCGGAGCACCCGCGTGCTGCACGGCGTCGACCTGCGCGTGGACCGCGGGCGCACGATCGGCGTCGTCGGCGAATCGGGATCGGGCAAGTCGACACTCGCGAAGACCATCGTGGGGCTGCACCGGGTCGCGGCAGGCTCCGTCGTGTTCGACGGGATCGAGCTCGCGTCCGCTCCCCGCGCGGTGCTCGCGACCGTGCGCCGGCGGGTGCAGTACATTCCGCAGGATCCGTTCTCGTCCCTCGACCCGCGCCGCACGATCGGGCAGACGCTCGCCGAGGCGATCGATCCGCGGGGCGCGAGTCTGCGGCGCCACCGGGCGCGGATCGTCGAGGCCCTGGCATCCGTCGCCCTGGGTCCGGATGCCGTCGACCGCTACCCGCATGAATTCTCGGGCGGTCAGCGCCAGCGCATCGCGATCGCCCGGGCGCTCGTGGTCGATCCCGACGTGATCGTCGCGGACGAGATCACCTCGGCTCTCGACGTGTCGACACAGGCGGAGATCCTGCAGCTCCTCGGGCGTCTGAGCGACGACCGCGGCCTCACGATGCTGTTCATCTCGCACAACCTCGCCGTCGTCGAGGAGCTGTGCGACGAGGTGGTCGTGCTGTTGCACGGGCGCATCGTCGAGCAGGGACCGATCGGCGAGGTGTTCGCCGCCCCGCGGGACGACTACACGCGACGCCTGCTGGAGTCGGTGCCGGGAGGGGCCGCGTTCGACATCTCGGCGCCCGTGGTCACGGCCGCGGTGCGGACGGTGGAGGCGGGGCGGCGGCGCTGACCCCTCGAAGTCGGGATTGAATGGAAGCTCCGAGCACGACGGGAGCGCGCACGACCATGACCTACGGGGACCTCCGCGACGACGCCCAGCCCATCTGCCCATCGTGCGGGATCACGATGCACCCGCTGATCGACGAGGGCATCGAGGCCGACGAGTGCCGCGACTGCGGGTTTCGCCTCGCGTGGACGGACGGAAGCGGGGCGGACGGCGACGACGGCGGGTGGTGAACCGCGCGACCCCGCGGACGCGTCCAGCCGACCCGCGGCTTGCTACGGTGGGGGGCGGCCGAGGAGGTGCGGATGGTCAAGGAACGAACCGCTGTCGGGCCGTGCACCGCATGGCCGGAGGACAGCGCCTTCATCCGCGAGGTGCTGGACCGCATCGGCGACAAGTGGACGGTGCTCGTGCTCAGCACGCTGGGCGACCGGACGCTTCGCTATTCGGATCTGATGGCCAGCATCCCGGGCGTCTCGCAGCGCATGTTGACGGTGACGCTGAAGGCGCTCGAACGCGACGGCCTCGTGGTGCGTCAGGCGTACGCCGAGGTGCCGCCGAGGGTCGAGTATCACGTGACCGAGCTCGGCGACTCCCTCCAGCGCGCCGTCATGCAGCTCGCGCAATGGGCCGCGGAGAATCACACCACGGTCGCGGCGAGTCGGGCCCTGCACGAGCGGGTGGGGGTCGGCAGGGCGGGCTCTTCCGCCCACGCCGGCTGAGCCGCCTCAGCCCTCGGACCCTTCATGTCGACGACGGACAACACCGAACTCGCCGTCTGCTTCTACGAGCAGGCACTCAACGCGGGGCAATCCGAGGAAGCCGCCGCCCGAGCTGCGCGCGGGTGGCGACCGACTACCGGGCGCCTGAAGCCGGCAGAGTGACGTGGAACTTGAAGCCCACATGGGAGTCCACGAACCCCAGCCTGCGGTAGAACCGGTGAGCATCCTCGCGGGCAGCATCGGAGGTCAGTTGCACCAGCGCCGCGTCAAGATCGATCGCCGCCCGTTCCACGACCCAGTGCATCAGCGCGCTCCCGATCCCTGAGGAGCGCGCTGCGCTCGCGATCCGCACAGCCTCGATGAGGAGTCTGGTGCTCCCCCGACGAGCCATCCCGGGAATGACCGTGAGTTGCAGGGTGCCCACGATGGCTTCGTCGCGGTTCACCACGAGGAGTTCGTTGCCGGGATCGTGAATGATGCGAGTGAGCGCTGCCGCGTATGCGGGTCGATCTTCGTCATTCGCGACATCCCCCCGGCCGGAACTGATCGGATCGTCGGAGAGCAACTCGATGATCGCTTGCAGGTCGTCACGCGTCGCCCGACGGACGAGCACGTTCGCGTCGCGGGCTCCGATGGAAGCGGGAAGATTCAGACGGTCGATCACGCCTCATTCTCTCGAGCCGGGAAGAGTTCTGTGACCGCAGCCCGGAGTGCACCGACGACGATGGGGTCCGGCAGAGTGGCGGCTTCCTGAGTTGACCCTCGGTCGGTGCGAGGCGCGAGCACTGTCTACCGCTTTTGCACACGGGTCTGGCTGCTCCCCCGGGCGCATCCCGCCGTACTGGGTAGCCACGTCCGGCGGAAACTGCAAGGCGGCCCCGGAGTGGGAGTCGAACCTAGGCGGCCTTCGAGTCTTCGTCCGCCCGCCATCACAGGTCGTTGTACGCGTGCGTGAGGGGCGCCGATGCCAACGGCTCGGTGTTTGAGAACACTCCGCGCCTACCGCGATGCCAGTCCCCACGTACACCGACGTACGCGGTGCGTCACGCGACCATGCGGCGGCTTGAGTCTCAGACGTCTCGGTTCAGCCAGGCGTCCAGTCGGCCGCGGAACGCTTGCGGCTGCTCGACCCACGGGTAGTGGCCGCACTCTTCGATGAGGGCGTAGTCAGCGCCAAGAAGACTGGCGTACCCAGCGACGGGTTTGACGCCGGTCAGAAGGTCCCGATCGCCCGCAACCACGAGGGTTGGTGGTTGTGGGGTTGCTCGGATGCGATCGCCTGCGTCCGGAGGAATGCCGGCGAACCATGCCGCCGCCGCTACCAAACTGACGGCTCCCGATTTCGCGTGGCTCTGCTCGACCGCGGTCCAGTGTGCGTAGCTCGCAGGCGCCTGCCTTTGGAAGGCCTCATGAAACTCGAGCTCTGTGGAGGGTTCGTCCGTCAACACGAACGCAAGAGCCTCCCGAGCTTCCAGAGCGCAGTATTTCTCGGCAATCGATTCGGCGTCGGACGGCATGTCGGTGAGCCAGGATGCGGGCGGGGTGATGAGAGCCATGGAACGAACCCGCGACGTGAACTGGGTCGCCGTGGCGAGAGCGAGTCTGGTTCCGGCGGAGTGGGCCACGAGATCGACGGATTGAAGGCCGAGTGCATCCGCAACCAGGATGACGTCGTTCGCGTCTGTCCACCAACCGCGGGAGAGGCCGCCGCTTTTAGGGGTCCCACGGGGATGCATCAGGATCAACTGACGCGTCTCACCTAAGCCTGCTAGATCACCTAAGTACTCCGGTCCTCGGCAGGGCCCTCCGGGCAGGACGATCACCGGCGGACCTGCACCCTCGCCAAGTGTCGTCACTGCAACAGGAAGATCCAGGTCTGCGAAGCTCACTGGTCCACGATCGCATGAGTAGGGCCGCAACCGCGTCACCTCTAGGAGGCCGTCGATGCCTCCGAGGAAGTCCTCCTCATCGGACGCGAAACAATGCGACAAACGCGACATTTGGCACGGCGGGCCACACCCATAGACTCGCTGCGCTTTAGACCCAGAAACGATCGGCTTCATACCAGCCGGCGCCCGCGCGGCGGTAGCCCCAAGTGAGGTGACTCGCCCCCGGCGTTACGAGCATCAACCTGTGGCCCAGATAAGGCTTCACGTCGTTCGACCCATTTCTCGTTTCGGCACGGGGTATCAAGTCGACTCGACACGTATGTTCAGGGGAGCTTTTCACCACGGCTTCACCCGAGCCGAAACCGGTTAGTTTTCGCAACACGCCGAACGCTGTTTACGCAAAGCTCGTTGACGTCCACGCTCATCAAATGCGCAAACGGCTAGCGCCGTCGGAGATCAGTCGACTTCGCGACACCACGTACGGAGTTGACAGGCAAACGGGACTATGCTCGCGGCGTGGGGGTCACCAGAATCAGGTCTGAATCGCCCGGCGCACTGCATGCTCGAGAGCGGCGGGCTATCCATTGGCGCGCCGCGTTCGCAGCTTTGGTCTGCGTCTCGATCGCCGTGTTCTGCGTCCTGACTGCGGTTCTCTTCTTCGCGTCCACGGCGAGCTACACAGACGAAGGAGAGGAAGGCTATGCGATCGCAATTGCCTCCGCTCTCGCGCTCTTGGCCGTGGGCCTTTGCGTAGGCGCTGCGAGGTGCATAAGTGGTCTCGGGACCCTTACCACTGCTCCCTCTCTTCTGCTGACGTTCACGGTGACAGTAATTTGGGCGAGCGTCACCGTTGCCGCCTATCTCGTTGGCGCGACAAGCGGATCGAATAGCGACCTTATGACTTTGACAGGGCTGACAATACCCGGGGCACTCGTCGGACTCCTCGGCATGGTCCTTGCAACCGCTGTGATCGTCATCGGGCGCAAAGCTGATTCAACACGGGTAGCGCGAGATCGATCGTTCTCGGCGGAGTGAACCTTGGGTTGCTCGTCCTGCGCCGCTAGCTTGCATCGAAACTAGCAGAGGACGGGGTCAACGAGGTCGGCTCGTGCGGCAGTCCCCACGCGGATGGGCTCATCTTTGGAGCCCGAAACATCGACGCCTCAGAGTGTCCCCACTTGCCTACCAACAGAGATGATGCAATGCTCCGACGCCTAGCCGCGATTGCCTCTGCCACCCTTCTCCTGACCATTGGACTAGCGGCTTGCGGTGGGCGCGAAACCGAATCAAGACCGCAGCCTCCGGCGGCCTGGGACGGGGGCCGTATCGATATCGATGCCAGCGAGACCGAACCGAGAATGTCTTTGGTGATCACACCCGGGGGCAATGCCGAACTGACGAACGTGCCAGAAGGGCAATGGGTAAGGACCGATTCCGGAATCTGTTGGGACGACACAGGTGAGGTCTACTCGGGTGCTGCAACGTGGGATTGGTTCTCCGAGACCGGCATTGAGGTGAAATTCGAAGACTCCGCAGTCATCTTCTGGGCATGGCCCGGCAGGTTCGGAAGCTACGACTGGTCGGAGTTCAAGATGGTGAACTGTCGGCGCGACCGAACATGGGGCATGCGACTGACGTGCGGATCCGCCGGCACCGTGGACCTCCCGCCATGCAGAGTCACATCGGAGTAGGTGGTCGCCGAAAACGATCGTTTCCGGGCCGAGTTTGGTACGAACCAATAGTTCCGCGACGGGCAAGGAAAGCGTTTCCCGGAGAACATCGATCTAAGCAACCACCGCGCGATCCACGCGGAGGGTCCGCCCTGGCCTCGAGGATTGTTCGAGTAAGGCAGCTAACCCCTCTGAGAAGTAGAGCCGGTACACCGCTACTCGGATAAATCCGCGCTGCTGCCGCCACCCCTGGGAGAACTGCAGAAACTGGCTGGCCTAGCGACAGATTTGCCTCTCTCAACCAACCCTCTAAAACAGGTGAGCCGATCACTTCGGCGACGTCTCGAACCTGCGCAGGTCAAGCGAATCGTCACTGAGTACGAGTCGGGCGCAACGACCCCAAGTCTTTGTGAGACCTACGGTCTGTCGAAGACCGGCATCCTTCGCTTGCTTCGAGACGAGGGAGCATCACTGCGACGTCAAGCGCTCACTAGCGACCAGGTCGAGGTCGCACGAGCGATGTACGAGCACGGCCATCCAATCGCCACCATCGCGTCTCGCCTCGACACCAGCTACAACAACGTGCGGCAGCGCCTCATCAGAGAGGGAGTTCAGCTGCGTCCGCGCGGCGGTAGCTATAAGTGAGCCCCCAGCACTGAGAGCATCGACCCCTGGCCACAAGAATGCCCACACACTTTTCGACCCGTTTCCCGTTTCGACATGGGGTTTCGAGCCCACTCCGTGAGCGCGTTCAGGGAAACTTCTCGCGGCGCCGTTGCCCGGCTCAAAACCGATCGGCTTCGCACCACATCGCTCGTTGCACTCCCACCCCGCGGTCGGACTGGCGCTAGCCCTGTCCCGACCGATGTGGCGTCGGTGCCGCCGCACATAGCAGACTCGTCACATGACCAGGACTCACCCGGTTGACGGAATCGAAGGCATGCCCGTTTTCCTCGTCGCTGGGGCTTACCCACGGTCGATCAGTGAACACGATTTCCTGTCAGGTATCCCGCTAATCGATCTCATCGACCGGCTTGGGCCGGGACAACATGTGTATCTGGTCGACTACGCCAGCGTCTCGGGGCGCACGAGGCTCACCCGACTCGCATCGGGTCCGGGCGAGGGTTGACTCGGGAGTCAGAGGATCGAGGCGTCTTCTGCAGGGCGGTAATACGTACACCGTCACTCACTCCACCCTCGACGGGTTGGTGGCGCGAACCGATGGGTTTTGCACCACAGGTTGGTGTTGCGGAGCGGGGTCAGTGGCCATTTTCCAGGCGTCCCGTGGAAGTGGTTGGTTACTCCTATTTGTGCCCTCGGGGGCGACACCTTTTCCGTGGTGTTCCGCCTCAGACTTGAGTACCAGGATCGAACGGGATTGGCTGAAGAGATGATGAAGCCCGCAGGAAAGCGCTTCGCGATCGACGCGCCCACCGCACTCCGAATCATTCGCGACGATCCCGGAATCGGGTCTCGGCATCGCCTCGTGGGTCCCGCCGTGCTGCGCAGCCACGTGCTCTCCCTGCTCTACCGCGAGATGCGCGGAGGTGCGATTGAGGAGAAGGTTGCGCGCGCTCAACTCGACGGGCTCGCCACCCTGCAGATCCGTCTGCTCGGCGACCGTGTCTCCCGAGCCACCGCGTGGAAGATCGCAGGACAACTCGATTGGGAGGACACCGCGCTCGCGGAGTACCTCGCCGTCGCGACCTTGCAGGCCGACGCCTTCATCGCCGCCGACCCCACACTTCAAGCGGCCGCGGCAGAGTTCACGTCCGTAGCTGACTACGCGACCCTGCGAAGCTGACGTGAGCGAGGAGAAAAATCCGGCTGCGCTGGTCGAGCATCAAGCCGAGTGGCCTCAGCGCGCATCGCGTTTACTGTCTGACGTGGGCGACGCGTTGAAAGGAATGGATGGCAGCGAGTCCGCGAAACTCGATCACATCGGCTCCACCTCCGTGCCTGGCCTTGCAGCGAAGCCTCTAATCGATCTGCAGCTACGCATTTCTCCCCTGCCCGCCGAGGGGGACCTCCGCGCGAGGTTGCAACCGTTGGGCTACATGAGGGCTCGTGGATCCCGACCAGATTCCCCGGGCGTCGACCGCGACCTTCCACGAGGCTCGGTCGAGGTCGATCCCCGCGTATGGGAGAAGCAACTTTTCTGGAACGAGGACGCCCAAGCCATCCTGCATGTCCGACGAGCAGACTCCCCCTGGGGCTTTTACACGGTCTGGTTCCGCGACTGGTTACGGGCTAACCCTGACGCTCGCAGTCGCTATGAGGCAGTGAAACGAGATCTCAGTGCACAACAGGTCGGCAAAGCCGACTACGACGATTACACGCGGGCGAAGACGGCTTTTTTCGACGAGGTGCAGGGTGAGTTTGAGGCATGGGCAGCCATCAATCGATAGCAGCGAAGTCGATCGGTGATGCGTCGAAGCGCGAGTGCCTATCGGACGGATTTCTCCCAGTAGTTGAGGACGATGTCATGCTCAGGTAGGGCCCGCTGTACGCAACGGTGCAGCCGTTCGCCCTCGACTTTGTGAGCAGAGGCGGTCTCCTCATCCGGCCATCCATACTCCCGACTGAACTGGTCATTGAAGCATGCAGCCCATGCCCGAATGTCGGCTTCCAGATCAGCGGGAAGCGCGGGATTACCTGCAGCACACAGCCCGGCATCCTCCCCGTCCCCCCAGAACGGCCAGTCCGCTAAGTAATCGTTCATCAGCCGGTATCGCATGGCGCTCAATGGTAGAGCGATAGCCACGGCATCCCACGCTCGCACCCGAGCCTTTGTTCAATGTTTGAGGTAGCGCCGTTGGGTCAGTAGCGATCCGTGCCGAGGGGCAGGACCTCGATGTGTTCGCCGTCGTCGTCGTCGTACCAGACATACTCAGCGGAGGTGATCACCTCGGCCGGCACCGATGCAAGGTCGCGCCGACTCTGACCGTGGAGCGCCAGCCACTCGAGTTCGGGCAGGGCACTGGCATATAGGAGTGACAGGTGAAACACCCACTCGTAAAGCGGGAGTTCGCCGATGCGTCTAAAGTCGCTGGTGTCGAGCATCTCGGTGAGGGCCGTGTAGGCGCTCACGAGGGATGGCGAACGTTCGGCTCGCGCGATCACGATCTGGAATGGTGTCGGGAATCCGTCGACGGCTGCCACCCGGAGATCGATGGGAGCTTGGAGTTGCGCCCACCCCGCTAGAGCATCTCCAAGCGGCTGCACTCGTTCGGGCTCGAAGAAGCCGCGCAAGGTCACATGGCCGGTGTTGGGACAAGGGAGAGATGTCTGTAGTAGACCTCGAAGCGATCGCTGTTCGTCGTCGTAGAACTTCGCAACGTCCGCGACGGGGCGGAGCACCAGGTACTGCTGGCCCCGCAACGAGCGCAGCAGCTCGGGGTCGGTCATGAAGGGGCGTCGCATCCGATGGGCTCCTTTCGCTCGCTGAGATATTCGACCCTAGCCGCCGACCAGGCACGGTGCGCTGGTGTTACAGAAGCGGCACACCTCGGCGCGAAACCGATCGGTTTGGCACCAAAACGTCAGGAGCACGGCTTCGCTCTTTAGCCGACAGGGACGGCTCAGTTCTCTTCGTCAGTTGACGAGAGAAGATCGTCAAAACGAACCGGAATATCGTGAGGTTCCGGCGGCGGGTCGATGTCGAAGCCGCGGCGGGCATCTCGCCGAGCGATCAACCAGCGCCCGTCGCTACGAACGTACTCGTCGATGTAGGTGCCCCCGGAGTGTAGCCACTGACCGTTGTGGAGCTGGACCGCCACGGCGACATCGCACTCGCCCTTTGCTCGGTCCCCGTCGACTTCGACGACGTGATTGGTGGTCCAGTGAACGTAACCGGCGAAGGCTTCCCATTGGCGTCGAACGACACTCGCGATGGCATCGTGACCTCTGAAGGTCGCCTCGTCACTGAGCACCCAAGATGCGTTCGATGCCCACACGCTCAGAAATCGATCAAGATCACGTTTATCAGCGCCATGACAGTACACGGCGACAAGCCGGCGTATGGCCAGCTCGGCTTCGAGGAGCTCGAGACGCTCCTCAACGTCGCTCAACATTTTCCCCTCGACGAGTTACGGACGCGGGCTGAGAGGCGCAGTGTGTGATGCACACTCACATGCTCCCGCAATCAATCGGTCTCGCACCATGGCGTCATCTATTCGGCCCATTTTGTGTCATCCAGGTACGGGAGTCGACCGACGGCAATGCATGCAAATGCGCAGAGCAGCGCTGCGCCGCTGATTGCCACCGACGTGTTGGTGAGAGAAGCGACGACGCCCCCTAGCGGCGCGGCGATGGGTGCGGTGCCTACGCTTGCGACGGTGAACGCGCTCGTCACCCGCCCGAGAAGGTGGTTTGGGGTGAGTTCCTGTCGGACCGTGACCGCCAGGATGTTCCACAGCATGGTTGCGACGCCGAGGGTGAAGAGGGCACCTCCTGCGAGAGCTGCGTTGGGAGCCATCGCGAGGGCTGCGATGGACACAGTCCCGAGGAGCGCAGAAGTCAGCAGACACCGATTGGTTCCGAGTGTGTGTCGGAGTCGTGCGGTGAGGAGTGATCCCGCGAGGCTCCCGCCGGCGTACACGCTGATGAGTACGCCGTACCCGACGGGCGGCAGACGTAGGAACTCCAGCACATGAATGACGAGAACGGCGAGGAGCACGCCGGTTGAGGCGGCGAGCAGAATCGTGCCGACTGCAATGGAGCGCAGAACTCGGTGCGCAGCCAGCCACCGCACCCCGTCAGCGGCCTCAGCCCAGATCGAGCTGCGCCCTGTTCGCGATGCTGACGGCACGAGGGTCGCGGGGAGTCGCCACACGCACACTGTCGACACGACCAGGGCAAACGTCTGCGTGAGGAAGGGCACGGCCGCGGAGAGGGAGTACAGCACGCTTCCCGCGGCGGGGCCGAGGAAGCTGCCCGAAACGGTAGAACCCGCCTGCAGGCGGCCGTTCGCGTGCGCCAGTTTCTCACGCGCAACGAGCGTGGGGAGCAACGCGGGCGCCGCGCTCCGGATCAACGTCGACCCACACGCAAGAAGGAAAGCCGCGAGCAGAACGACGGCCACCGGCGCATGACCGAGCGCGACCAGCACCCCGAGCGAGAGGGCGATGCAAAGGCGTGCCAGGTCAGTGCGCCACATGACCGCTCGGCGGTCCCATCGATCGACCAGGGCCCCCGCCAAGAGACCGAACAGCAGCCAAGGTAGGCCTGTCGCGACCTGCAGAAGAGAGACGATGAACGGATCCCGCGTCTGACTGGCGACCAACAACGGGAAGGCCGTCATCGATAAACCGTCACCCAGCGCGGCCCCTACCGTGGCGCCCCACAGCCACCCGAAGCTACGACCGTCCTCCGCCCGATAGACCACGTACCTCACCTCGCATCATTTTGTACAAATTGTACATAATGTAGCATGGTGTTATGACGGACGAAGTTCCAGTTTCCGAGGCCCGCGGTCAGCTCTCGGAACTCGTCAACCGCGTCCGATTCGGGGGCGAGTCCATCGTCCTGACCCGGCACGGCAAGGGCGTAGCTGCTCTCGTCCCGATCGAGCACCTATCTCCCGAGCTGACCCAGGCAACGGACGGCGAACTCCAGAACACGGTGATCGATCTGAGCAACCACTCCATGCCGGTCAGGCAGATCGCTGCTCAGTCGGACCCGGACTACCGGTGACCGCGACTCTCTGCTGCTTGGACTCAACGAAAAGCAGGTCAGCATGGTCTCGCGACCCGCGATAGGGCAAGGAAGAGAACGTGTCTGAGCCATCGCCGCGGAGGTGCCGCGCCTTGGCCTTGGCCAATTGTTCGAGTAAGACTCGAGTCCTATCCCTGAAGTAGCGGGAGCGGGGCTTGAACCCGCGACCTCACGATTATGAGTCGTGCGCTCTCACCAACTGAGCTACCCCGCCGCACGGCATCCGATGTTCGAAAGTGATGCCTTGAGCCCCGAGTCAGGATTGAACTGACGACCCCTTCCTTACCATGGAAGTGCTCTGCCACTGAGCTATCGGGGCGTACCCGGATCTCTCCGGGCAACTAGAAGAGGATATCAGAGCCGAGGCCCGATCCCCCAATCGGTCAGCCTCCCGCGTGCTCCCGGAGCCACGGGATCGGGTCGATCGGCGTGGTGCCGTTCTGCAGGATCTCGACGTGCGTGTGCGCGCCGAACGAACGGCCGGTGTTGCCGGTGCGTCCGAGGAACTGGCCGACGTGCACGTGCTCGCCCTGCGTCACCTGGAGCGAGCCGTACTGCATGTGTCCGTAACGGCTCGAGACGAGCTGGCCGTCGATCTCGTGGTCGATCAGCACGGTGACGCCGAACGCCCCGCCCTGCTCCGTCGCGATGCGGACGGTCCCGTCGGCGATCGCCTGCACCGGCGCGCCCTCGCCGGGCACGAAGTCAGCGCCCTCGTGGAAGCCTCCATCGCGCATGCCGAAACCGTACGAGATCGACACGCCGACGGCGAAGGGCCACTGGATAGGCGAGTTCGGGTTGTTGACGTAGAAGTTCGAGGGGTACTTGATGCCCGAGTCGATCGCCATCTGCGTGTAGGTCGACGCGGCGTAGCCGTCGGCGCGGTCGACGACTGCCGCCTGCGACTGCGCCGGGGCCACGTAGGCCTGGATGCCCTGCGAGCTGTCGACGTCGCCCGCCGAGGGCGCACCCGCGGCGAGAGAGACGGTCGCGGGCTGCGTGTCGGCCACGGCGGTGACGCTCGAGGTCCCGCTGGCCGAGGCCAGCGCGCTCACGGGCATCGTCATGCCGACCGTCATCAAGCCGACCAGGCCCATGACACCGACCGAGAACGACGCGGCCGCGATGCGGCGACCGTTGCGACGCGTCCGCGGAGCGGCTACCACCGGAAGACCCTGCGTGACGGGTGCGGCGGGCGTCGCGACCTTCGGCGCCTGAACGGGGGTCTCACCGGTGAAGGCGAAGAGGCGCGCGGCGGCTTCGAACTCGTCGGCCTCGGCGTTCGCGTCGGCGACGGGGCCGAAGGACGACCCGGCGGAAGCGGTGCGAGCGGGTTCGGGCTTCGGGGCGGCGGCGGGCTTCGAGGTGGTCTCGGAAGCGGCAGGGCTCGCCGCGGCGTCGAGGGCGACAGCCTCGTCGGCTGCCGCCGCAGCCTCGGGCCGACGGCGGGTGCGGCGCGTCGCGGGAAGCGTGATGGGAGAGGTCGGGAGCGCGACGGGCGTGGTCGCGGTCGACGGCTCAGCGCTCTGCAGGATGACGGCGACGTCTCCCTCTTCCGACGTGCGCTCATCGACGATCGTCACCGCGAGGGCATCGGCATCCGCGTCGGTGGAGGGGACCTCGGATGCCAGGACCTCGACGCCGGCGTCGGCCGGACGCTGCTCGACCGCGGGGGCCGTGGCTGGCGTGCGGGAGGCTCGGCGACGGGGAGGGAGCGTCGGCTCGATCGTCGCGGCGATGACCGTCTCGACGACGGCCGCGGCGACCTGCTCGACCATGGCGGACTGGGAGGCCACATCGGCGTCGACCGGGGCCGGTTCGGCGGGGGCGACGGCATCCGGAGTCGAATCGTCCAGGACGGCCGAGGTGGTACGACGGCGCATCTCGGCCCGCGTGAGCTGCGGGGCGGAGGCGGGCACGGCGGTGGGTCGACTGGATCGCCGGGTGCGGGCGGGCTCAGTCTCTGGGGCTTCTGACGGCAACGCGCGATGGCTCTCGTGTCGTGTCGCAAGCGCGACGGCTTCGGGCTTTCAGGGCTTTTGCCATTTCCGCTGGTTCGGGTCGCGAAAATAACGATCGGGTAAACACACTAACCCCATCGGACTGGGAATGTCATGAGCGCTGCCCCAGTCTCACCTGTCGTAGTCGAGCAACTCCTCCAGGCGCGGGAAGAACTCGGGGCCTGCCGCGATGACCATGCCCTTGCCCGGACGCCCGCCCGGGGCGCCGCCGAGCACGCCGCCCGCCTCCTCCACGAGCAGGACACCCGCCGCATGATCCCAGGGGTTGGTGCCCTTCTCGTAGTAGGCATCCATCCGGCCGGCGGCGACCGAGGCGAGGTCGAGCGCGGCGGAGCCGATGCGGCGCACGTCGCGGGCGACGGGCATGACCCGGGTGAGCTGCGCGAGGGTCGGCGCGTGCGTGGCGGGGTCGTACCCGAAGCCGGTCGCGACGAGCCCTCCCGCCTCACCCACGTCACCGGTCACGGCGAGGCGCTGGTCGCCGAGCCACGCTCCGCCGCCGCGCGAGGCGCGGAACAGTTCGTCGGTCACGGGGTTGTAGACGGCTCCGGCGAGCGCGACCCACTGCGCGGGGTCGGCCGGACCCTCGACCGCCGCGATGCTGACGGCCCACGCCGGGATGCCGTACGCGTAGTTGACGGTGCCGTCGATCGGGTCGACGACCCAGGTGATGCCGGTCGAACTCTCTGTCGCGGCCGACTCCTCCCCGAAGAAGCCGTCACCGGGACGCACGCGCTCCAGCTCCGCACGGACGAACGCCTCGACCTCGCGATCAGCGGCGGTGACGATGTCGGCGGCGGCCGATTTGGTGGCCGCGACGGTCACGCCTTCCTGACGGCGGCGCAACGCGAGGCCGCCGGCCTCTCGGGCGATGCGGGTGGCGATGTCGAGCAGTTCCGCGGCGAGGGTCATGGCATCCACGCTACTGCGCCACCCCCTCGGCCGAATCCACCGCCGTCGTTAGCGTGGGGGCATGACCGCTTCGGAGACTCGCCGGTACGACGTCGTCATCGTGGGAGGAGGGCACAACGCCCTCGTCGCCGCGGCCTATCTCGCCCGCGCGGGGCGATCGGTGGTGATTCTGGAGCGATCGGATGCCGTCGGCGGCGCCGCCGTGTCGGAGAGACCCTGGGCGGGGGTCGACGCCCGCGTGTCGCGGTATTCGTACCTCGTGAGCCTCCTGCCGCCGAAGATCATCGACGACCTGGGTCTGAGGATCGAGCTGCGTCGACGGCGCTACTCCTCCTACACACCCGATCCGGCGGACCCGTCGCGTGGCATCCTCATCGACACTCAGGATGCCGAGGCCACCGCCGCATCCTTCTCTCGGACGCTCGGCGACGCCGACGAAGCCGTGCGCTACGCGGCGTTCGCGGAGCGGCTGGCGCCCCTCGGCCGCGTCGTGTTCCCCACCATGACCGAACCGCTGCCGACGGAGGACGAGATCCGCGAGCGCCTGGGCGACGACGCGCTCTGGTCGGCGCTGACCTCTCGTCCGCTCGGCGAGCTGCTGCGTTCGTCGTTCGAGAGCGATCTCGCCCGCGGAATCGCCTTGACCGACGGGCTCATCGGCACGTTCGCGTCGTCGGACGATCCCTCGCTCGCGCAGAATCGCTGTTTCCTTTACCACGTGATCGGCGGGGAGACCGGACACTGGGACGTCCCCGTGGGCGGGATGGGGGCCGTCACGGCCGAACTGGAACGGGCCGCTCGCGAAGCCGGGGCCGAGATCGTGACGGGTGTCGACGTGATCTCCGTCTCGCCCGGGGGCGAAGTGCACGGCGTGACCGATCGGCCCGAGGTGTTCTACGGCTCGCTCGTGCTCAGTGGCGTGGGGCGGGCCGTCCTGGGGCGCCTCCTCACCGCGGGCGGCACGCCCACCGCGGTCGACGAGCCGGAGGGAGCGCAGGTCAAGGTCAACATGCTGTTGTCGCGGTTGCCGCGCCTTCGCGATCGTTCCGTGTCCCCCGAGGCGGCCTTCGCCGGGACGTTCCACGTCAACGAGACCATGACCCAACTCGACTCCGCCTTCGTGGCCGCGACGGGAGGGATGCTGCCCGACCCGCTGCCGCTCGAGATCTACTGCCACTCGCTGACAGACCCGTCGATCCTCGGCGAGGAGTTGCGCGCGAGCGGCGCGCAGACGTTGACGCTCTTCGGACTGCAGGTGCCGCATCGGCTCCTCGACGACACCGACCCCGTCGCGGCCGGCGCGCGCCTGCTGGCCGCGGCGCAGCGCTCGCTCGACGCGGTGCTCGATGAGCCGCTGCGCGATTGCATCCTGCGCGCGCCCGACGGGCGCCTGTGCATCGAGGCGCGCACGACCGCCGACCTCGAGGAGTCGCTGAACATGGTCGGCGGCGACATCTTCCACGGCGGGTTGTCGTGGCCGTGGGTGTCGTCTGCGGGGGGTGGGGGTTCTGCGGGTTCTGCGGGTTCTGCAGGTTCTGCGAGGGCTGCCGGGACTGCGGCGGGTGGGGGTTCTGCGGCGGGTGGTTCGGCGGGGGCGACTTCCGGGGCTTCTGCGGCGGGCGCGGGTGGCGGCACGGCTGCGCCGTCGCCGGCGGAGCGGTGGGGCGTGGCGACGGCGCACGCGCGAGTACTGGTCTGCGGGTCGAGCGCGCAGCGCGGAGGAGCGGTGAGCGGGATCGGCGGCCAGAACGCGGCGATGGCGGCGTTGGAGATCCTGGAAGGGTGAGGGAGGCCGCCGGTGCCCGCGGCGGGACGGACGCGGAAGCGGCGCGGTTGCCGGGGCGGCGGGACGCAAGCGGGGGCGGCGCGACCGACGCGGAGCTGTTCGCGGCGCGGAGATGTTCTCGGCACGGAGATGCTCTCGGCACGGAGATGCGCCTCGCTCGAGGGGTCCTTCGTCGCTCGCGGCTGTGCGGACGACGGGGGCGCGCCGCGGTACGGCGGAGCGCCAGCGGGTGATCTCCCTTCCCCAACGGGTGACTTTCGTAGATACATTCGAACATAGTTTCTAAACTGAATGGGTGACCGATCTTCTCCCTCCACCGTCCGTCGCCGGACCCGACCCGGGCGAGCGCGACCGCCTCCGCGGCCTCATCACGGACATTCGTACGACCACGCGAGAGGTCGGCCGGCTGCAGGCGGTGTTGATCCGACGGCGGGCCGAGGCCATGCAGATCGCTTTGGCCGAGAGCGCTCGCTCTGGTTCCCGCTTGTCACGAGAGCGCGAACTCCCCGTCCGGTCGGTCGCCTTGGAGATCGCCATGGCGACGAAGACGCACGACCTCACTGTGCAGAAGGAGCTGGGCGACGCCTACACCCTGACCGAGAAGTTCGGTGCGACCGTCGATGCGCTTGAGAGCGGCCGCATCACGCTGCGCCACGTCCAGGCGATCCTTGAGACCGGCATCGTGATCGACGATGACGACACACGGGGAGGATGGGAGGAGGTCGTCCTCACTCGCGCGGAACGCGATTCACCCGGACGCGTGCGTGCCTTCGCTCGAGAACTCGCCGAGAGCGTGCAGCCCGAGGGGATGACGGCGAGACACGCTCGCGCGGCGCAGGCCCGTGGCATGAGCGTACGGGATCTGGCCGACGGCATGGCCGAGCTGAGCGTCATCCTGCCGGCCACGGTGGCGTACGGCATCCGAGATCGACTGCGACGACAAGCCGCCGTGATCCGTCGACAGAGCGCGAAGAGCACAGCGGGGTCCGCGGCGGGCTCCGCGACAGGGTCCGCGCCGACTTCCACAGCAGAATCCGCGCCGGGCCCCGCGACAGGGTCCGCGGCGGACTCCACGACAGGGTCCGCGGCGAACTCCGCGACAGACCCCGCGCTGCCCTTGATTTCGGATACTCCCTCCACCCCCTCCTCCCCCGACGAACGGGCGGCTCACGACGACCGCACGCTCGCTCAGATCGGGGCCGACCTCTGCGCGGACCTCCTCCTCACTGCGTCCCCCACGATCGACCCCACAACCGACGGGACCTGTCCCGGCGGTCTCGGCGCGATTCGCGCGCAGGTGCAGATCACGGTTCCTGTCCTCACCCTCCTCGGGCACGCCGACGCCGGTGCGGCCGTCGCGGGACGAAGCCCCATCGACCCGGCCACCGCGCGACACCTCGCCGCTCATGCACCGGGGTGGGATCGTGTGCTGTGCGATCCGGTCACGGGCACGGTGCTCGAGGTCGACCGATACAGTCCCACAGCCGCTCAACGCCGCTATCTCGCAGCGAGGGATCAACACTGTCGCGCACCCGGGTGTCGTGCGCCGTTGACTCGATGCCAGCTCGACCACAACCACGAGGCGCAGCACGGTGGCGTCACAAGGCTGACGAACCTCTGCCACCTCTGTGTGCGGCATCACACGCTGAAGACCGAGACGGCATGGGCCGTGTCTCAGGATCGCGACGGAACCCTTCGTTTCGAGAGCCCTCTCGGGCAGCACAAGACCGAGACTCCTCCACCGCGGATCATGTTCCTCCCAGATGCGGGCGGCCCCGACGACGGCGGCGAGACCGGCCCTCCGGATCGGTTCGACACGGCGCCATTCTGAGCCGGCACCGACAGGGGCAGAGAGACACGGCGACACTCGACACCAGGAGACACAGGGATCCAGGCCAAGAGACACTCGAACCGCCGCCAGGAGACACATGAACCGCGCATCGAGAGACGCACGTAGCCGACACCGGGAGACACCAGCCACGCAGAGAAACCAGTGCCGGAGATAACCAGCGCCGGAGATAACCAGTGCCAGAGATAATGCCGACATGACCAGCACTCCCCCCACCGAGGTCATCTTCATCGGCGGTCGATCCGGCGTCGGCAAGTCGACCGTGGCCTCGGAAGCCTCGAGGATCTTGGCCGCGCATGATGTCCGGCACGCAGTCATCGAGGGCGACAACCTGGACCAGGCCTACCCCGAGCCGTGGCGCGGCGGCATCGCCCTCGCCGAACACAACCTCGCCGCCATGTGGAGCGCCTATCGAGCTCTCGGGTACCACCGCCTGCTGTTCACCAACACCGTGAGCATCACGCAGGTCGGGGTCCTGTCGGCGGCGCTCGGCGGGGAGGTCCGCGCGCGCAGCGTCCTGTTGACGTCGACGGATGCCACCGCCGCCACGCGGCTTTCTCGGCGCCAATGGGGCATGTCCCTCGAGGAGCACATCGCCCGCAGCGAACGCGCCGCGGCGCAGCTCGACACGCACACGGTGGACGTGCGGATCGCCACAGACGGACGCACCCCTGACGACATCGCGCGAGAGATGCTGGGTGCCGCAGGCTGGCTCGCGACTCTCGACGAGGAACAAGTGACGACGAAGAAGTGACGAGGAAAAGTGACGAGGAAGAAGTGACGACGAAGAAGTGACGAGAGCGCCCCGCGAGAGGCGGTGACGGACCTCCCCGGCCAGCGCCCCGCCGCAGGCAACGTCCTTCTCCGAGATGCAACGACGGCGACACGCGTCCGAGGCGGACCGCTAACGAGCGATATGCGCCCGCAACACGGCGAGCATCACGCCCACCGCTTCGAGGAGGACCACGGTCGACGGCTCGGCATACCCGAACACGATGCCTGACGGAAGCGACGGTGAGTCCTCACCCACCGCGTACCGAGAGAGCGATTCGACCAGAACGCCGCGCGCCGCCAGTTCCCCGACGATCGCCCGCTCGACGGCGACGCCGTGCCCGGGTAACAGCACCACCGCATGCAAGCCCCCGTCAGTCGCGGCCAGCTCGACGCCGGGTGCATCGGCGAACGCCTCGAGCAGCAGCCCTCGGCGGTGCCGGTAGTCGCGGCGACGCCGCGCCGTATGCCGGGCGAGATCGCCCTCCGCGAGGTACAGCGCCAAAGCGCGCTGCTGCACCAGCGAGACGGGAAGGTCGATGTCCTCGCGCGTCGCGCGGATCCGCTCCCCCACGGACCCCGAAGCGACGACCCACCCGCACCGCAGCGCCGGCGTGAGGATCTTCGACAGACTGCCGATGAGCACCACCCGCGACGGATCGAGCAGCGACAACGGCGGCAAAGGCGCCCGCCCGTGCGGGAACTCGCTGTCGTAGTCGTCCTCGATGACGATCACGTCCTCGCGCACGGCCCAGGTCAGCAGACGCGCGCGCTGTTCGGCATCCAATCGACTTCCGAGCGGGTAGTGGTGATTCGGCGTGACGATGAGGGCATCGAGACCGCGCTGCCGCTCGAGCGCATCGAGGTCGAGGCCGGACCCCACCCGCACGGGGATGGGGACGGCGACGATTCCCAGCCGCCGCAGGATCATGCGGACACGCGGATACCCCGGATCCTCGATGCCGACGCGCAGAGGCCCCCGATCGCTCCCCGACATGCGAGACACGAGGGTCAAGAGCATCGCGTCGCTGGTTCCCGCACTGACCACGACGTCCTCCGCCGAGACATCGAGACCGCGCGTGCGGCCGAGGTGCCGCGCGATCTCGACACGCAACGGCGGGTGGCCGCCCGCGTCATCGACATCCGATTCCGGGTCGACAGCGGCCGCCCGCCGCCATGCGGAACGCCAGGCCGTATCGGCGACGCCCGCGGTGCGCGGACGACCGGGACGCAGATCCACCTCCGCCTCTGGAGCTCGCGCCGTGGCCCCCGCGGAGGGGACTCGCGCCGCAGCCGGCGGGACGACGACGTCGGCGACGACCGTCCCTCCGCCGGGAGTGGTGAGGAGGTACCCCTCTCCGGCGAGGATCTCGTACGCGGCCACGACCGTCCCGCGAGCGACTCCGAGATCCGCGGCGAGCGCGCGCGTCGACGGCACGGCGTCTCCCGGGCCCACGCGCCTCGCGAGCACGGCGGCCCTGAGCCCGTGCGCGAGTTGCTCGTGCAGCGGGACGGTGGAGTTCCGATCCAGGATGCCGAGAGAGATCACGCAGGAAGTCTGTCACTGGTCCACGCAGAACGGCTCCCATTGGACTACGCGCTGGACCACTCCCTCGGCTGGAATCGGGGAATGACCGACCTCCCCCTCACCGCTCAGACGCGTGTCCGCCGCGAAGCCCACCACCAGGTCACGGACCGAGCGGCCCTGTACGACGTCATCGACGGTGCCCTCTACGCCACCATCGCGATCGTGCGAGACGACCGCCCCGTCGCCCTTCCGATCGGCATCGGCCGCGACGGAGACGACCTGCTGCTCCACGGCTCGACGGGCAGCGACTTCTTCCGCCGGATCGCCGCGGGCACCCCCGTCTGCGTGACCGTCACGCACCTCCTGGGCCTGAAGTACGCGCGCTCACTCTTCGACAGCTCGATGCGGTACCGCTCCGCGGTGGTGTTCGGGGTGGCATCCGTGGTCCCTGCCGACGAGAAGGAGGCCGCACTCCTGACCCTGTCGGAGCACCTCATGCCGGAACGCAGCCTCGAGGTGCGCCCGATGACCGGTCGGGAGCTGGCCGCGACGATGGTGCTGCGCGTGCCGCTCGCCGAGGCGAGCGTGAAGGACAACGCGGGGTCGATGGTCGAGACGGACGACGACGGCGAGGACCGCGGGGTCTGGGCCGGGACGCTGCCGCTCCGGGTCGCCACCGGGGATCCGGTGACCTCTGCGCAGACGGTGGCCGGGACGCCGGTCCCCGCCTCGGTGCACCGAGCCGCCGCGCGCGTCGCGGCATCGGGCACGGCCTAGGCCGGTCCCGGCTGAACGGCCCCGGTCTGCGGGGCCGTTCAGCGACCGACGAGCGCAGGCACCTCGTACCGGCGCGGCGTACCGAAGCGGTGCGCCGTGATCGACACGGCCTGCTCGCGCAGGAAAGGCAGCAGCTCGACGAGGCCGGATCGGGTGACGTCTCCGGCGTACACCGCGACCGAGGGTGACCCTCCCGTGGCCTCGGCGACCGCGGCGACCGACCCGCCGAGCAGACGCACCCGTCCGCCCGTACGCGCGAGTCGTGCGGCGCGCCGACCCCACTCGGCAGTGTCCTCTACTGTGGCGCGGACGCCCACGCCCTCGAGCCACGCGCGCACGGCGGGCGTGAGCTCGGCGGCGGAACTCACGGTCACGACGGACCCCGCCCGTGCCCCCGCCGCAACCACACGCACGAGCGCGGACGACGACGCATCCTCGACCCGCACGGTGACCGGCACCGCGGCGTACCGCAGCACGTTCTGCTCCGACTTCAACGCCGTCACGTCGCGGGCGAGCGAAAACTCCGAGGCCCATGCCGCGGCGTCGCTCGCGAGGGCGGATGCCACCCACTCGCGGTCCGCGGCGGGCACGGCGGCGAGCGCCGGGGCGGCGAGGGCGTCGGGTGTGCGGGGCGCCGAGGTCTCGGCATCCGTCCACGCCCCGAATCCGAAGAGGTAGTGCGGTCCACCCGCCTTCGTTCCCGCACCGACGGCTGACTTCTTCCATCCGCCGAACGGCTGCCGCTGCACGATCGCGCCGGTGGTGCCGCGGTTGACGTAGACGTTGCCGGCTTCGATGCGCGCGAGCCAGGTGTCGATCTCCGCGGAGTCCAGCGCGTGCAGCCCGGAGGTGAGGCCGTACTCGATCGCGTTGACGATCTCGATCGCCTCGTCCAGCGTCTCGGCGGTCATGATGCCGAGCACGGGTCCGAAGTACTCGGTGCGGTGGAAGGCGCTGCCGGGCTGGACGCCCTCGCGGATGCCGGGACGCCACAGCGAGCCGTCGTCGTCGAGCTTCTTCGGCTCGACCACCCAGCGCTGACCGGGCTCGAGGGTCGTGAGCGCCTGCAGGAGCTTGCCCTGCGCCGGCTCGATGAGGGGTCCCACGCGCGAGGCCTCGTCCCACGGCATCCCGACCTCGAGCGAGGTCACCGCGTCGACGAGCTGGTCGCGGAAGCGACGCGAGCGCGCCACCGAACCGACGAGCACGACGAGGGATGCCGCCGAGCACTTCTGCCCCGCGTGTCCGAACGCCGACATCGCGACGTCCTTCGCCGCGAGGTCGAGGTCGGCGCTGGGCGTGATGATCACGGCGTTCTTACCGCTCGTCTCGGCGAGCAGCGGCAGGTCGGGGCGGAACGAGCGGAACAGCTCGGCCGTCTCGTAGGCACCGGTCAGCACGACACGCTCGACGGCGGGGTGCGTGAGGAGCTGTCGTCCGAGGTCGTTCTCGGACACCTGCACGAGCTTCAGCACCTCGCGCGGGACGCCCGCCTCCCACAGCGCCTCGACCATGACGGCGCCGGAGCGCTCGGCCAGGGCCGCGGGCTTGATGACGACGGAGGATCCGGCGGCGAGCGCGGCCAGCGTGGAGCCGGCGGGGATCGCGACGGGGAAGTTCCACGGCGGCGTCACCACGGTCACCCCGACGGGGGTGAAGGTCGCGCCGTCGACGCTTTCGAGGGTCCGCGCCTGCTCGGCGTAGTAGTGCGCGAAGTCGATCGCCTCCGACACCTCGGGGTCGCTCTGCTCGATGACCTTGCCGCACTCGGCGCCCATGACCTCGAGCAGGTCGGCGCGGCGCTTCTCGAGCGCATCCCCCGCGCGGTGCAGGATCTCGGCGCGACCGGCGGCGCCGAGCGCGCGCCACGAGGGGGCGGCGTCCGCGGCATCCTGGATCAGCGCGTCCAGCGCCGCTTCGTCGGCGACGGTGTGCGCGGCGATGGTGGCGCGGCCGAGGTCGGAGCCCTCCATGCGCGAAACGATCCCGCGCGCCCAGCCGCGGTTTGCGGCGACCGCGGGGTCGGAGTCGGGGGTGTTGCGGAACCCGTGCGTCGGCGCGGGGTCGGCCGGGGCCGTGCGGTCCTGCACGCGGTTCGATGCCGGAACGCCCTCGGGCATGTCGGCGAGGGATGCCAGGAACCGGTCGCGCTCGCGGGCGAACAGGGCCGCATGGGTGTCGAGGTCGAAGACCGCAGACATGAAGTTCTCGCTCGACGCCCCCTCTTCGAGGCGGCGGATCAGGTAGGCGATCGCGACGTCGAACTCCTGCGGGTGCACGACGGGGGTGTAGAGCAGGATCGAACCGACCGTGCGACGCACGACGGCCTGCTGAGCGGTGGCCATGCCGAGGAGCATCTCGACGTCGATCCCGTCCACGACTCCCCGCCGCTCCGCAAGGAGCCACGCCAGCGCGACATCGAAGAGATTGTGCCCGGCGACGCCGATCCGCACGTTCTTCGTGTGCTCGGGGCGCAGCGCGTAGTCGAGCACCGCCTTGTACGACGCATCGGTCGCCTGCTTCGACGGCCAGGTGGCGAGCGGCCAGTCGTGCACGTCGGCATCCACGCGTTCCATCGGCAGGTTCGCGCCCTTGACGACGCGCACCTTGATGTGGGCTCCCCCGGATGCCACCCGCGCGGCGGTCCATTCCTGCAGGCGGATCATGGCGGCGAGCGCGTCGGGGAGGTACGCCTGCAGCACGATGCCGGCCTCGACGCCGTGGAACTCGGGCTCGCCCAGCAGCGTCTCGAAGACGGCGAGGGTGAGGTCGAGGTCTTTGAACTCCTCCATGTCGAGGTTCAGGAACGTGCCCGTCTCCTTCGCGACCCGGTACAGGGGGCGCAGAGCCGCCACGGCGTCGGCGACGGCCGCGTCGAACGCCCACGGCGTGTGCGGGGCGACGGTGGAGGACACCTTGATCGAGACGTAGTCGACGTCGTCTCGCGCGAGCAGCTTGCGGGTGCCGGCCAGACGACGCGCGGCCTCCTTCTTCCCGAGGATCGCCTCACCGAGCAGGTTCACGTTGAGGCGGATGCCGTCTCCCCGGCCGCGGATCGAGGTGATGGCCTCGCCGAGCTTCCGGTCGCTCGCGTCGACGATGAGGTGGCGCACCATCGAGCGCAGCGCCGTCCGCGCGGCGGGGACCACGACTCGCGGGAGGATCGGCGCGGCGAAGGCGCCGAGACGGATCGCGGCCTTGAGGTGCAGCGGGAGGAACCCGGGGATGAGCGGGGTGAGCGCCGCGAGGTTGCGCGCGGCGACGCGCACGTCTTCGGGACGCACGACGCCGTCGACGAATCCCACCGTGAAGTCGAGGCCGTTCGGGTCGCGCAGAACCCCGGCCAGTCGCTGGGCGGCGGCGTCGACGGGCTCGTCGCGGCTCTCGGCGAGCCAGCGGCGCACGAGGGCGATCGCCTCGTCGGCAAGCTCGTGCGGGTCGACGGGAGCGGCGGGGTCGGCGACGGGGACGTGCTGATCGGTGAGCGACATGGCGATCCTTCCTCGGATGTTCTCAGCATGGGACTCGCATCCGTTCGAGAAAAGCGACGAATGCCGATGCATACTGTTCGATGAGACCGAAGGGATGTCATGTTCGATCTGCGTCGCCTGCGCCTCCTGCACGAGCTGAGCGTGCGCGGGACCCTCGCCGCCGTCGCGGACGCCCTCTCCTACAGCCCGTCGACCATCTCGCAGCAGCTCGCCCTCCTCGAGAAGGAGGCGGGGGTGCCCCTGCTCGAGCCCGACGGGCGGCGCGTGCGCCTCACCGCCCAGGGCGCCGCCCTCGCCGCGCACGCCGCCCGCATGCTCGCCGCCGACGAGGCCGCCCGCGCCGAACTCGAGCGCATGCGCCCCTCGCTCGCCCCCGTGCGGGTGGCCGTGATGCAGTCCGCGGCGCACGGTCTGCTCCCCCGCGCCCTCGACGCGCTCGCCGAGAGCGAGCCGCAGCTGCGCGTCGAGGTCGCGGAGCTCGCCCCCGAGGAGGGGCTGTTCGAGGTCGCCGCGCGCGGCTTCGACCTCGCGGTCGCCGAGCAGTACCCCGGTCACACGCGCGAGCACCGCGAGGGCCTCGAGCGGGGACTTCTGGGACGGGATGCCATCCGCCTGGCCGTCGCGCCGGGCGATGCGGCGCACCGGCTCGAGGATCTCCGCGACCGCGCGTGGGTGATGGAACCGGTGGGCACCGCCGCTCGCCAGTGGGCCACCCAGCAGTGCCGGGCGGCGGGGTTCGAGCCCGACGTGAGGTTCGAGATGGCCGACCTCACCGCGCACGCGCGGCTCGTGGCATCCGGTCACGCTGTCGGCATGATCCCCGACCTCGTCTTCGCGGGCGAGGCGCCTCCCGTGCGGCTCGTGAACCTGCCGGGCGAGCCCCGACGCGAGGTGTTCACGGCGGTCCGTCGCGGGACGGCCGACCGCCCCGGCGTACGCGCGGTGCGGGCAGCACTGCAGGTGGCGTACGACCGGGGCGGTCGGTGAGGGAGTTCTGTACTTCGTGAGCGCGGTCGCCTCGCCGTCGGGGCGTGCACGGCGCGACGACGCGACTTACTTCGTGAGCGCGATCTCGTTCGGAGTCACATCGAGCGTGACGCTCTTCACGACCTCCCCCGAGGTGAGATCGACCGCGTGCACGGCGTTCTTCGCGGGCTCGGTCACGTAGGCGATGTCGCCCGAGATCTTGATCGCGGGGTGGGCGTCCTGCCACTCGGCGGGTCCCTCCCACGCTCCGATGACGGGGTACGACGCCGTCAGATCACCGGTCGCGGGGTCGAGCACGTGGATCGCACCGTCGGTGGCGAGGATGTAGGCGAGCCCCTCGGGACCGCGCGCGATGTCGCGGAACGTGTACTCCACACCCTCCGGGAGGTCGACCACGCGCTGCGTCTTGGCGGCGGTGTCGATCAGGGCGACGCGGTGCAGGAGGTAGCCCTCGGCATCCGGGTCGTCCTTGTAGTCGCCGACGATCAGCGGGCTGTCCTCGCTGACGTACGCGTTGCCCATGCGGCCGTAGGGCTGGTCCGGGGCGGTGAGCTTCGTGAAGGCACCGGAGTCGTAGATGAGCGCACCGTCCTCGCAGCCGAAGACGACGATCTCGTCCGCGGCGGTACCCTCGCCGTGCACGCCGGGGCACTCGCTGCTCTGCGTGAGGGTCGCCCCCGAGGCGTCCTTCGCGACGACGCCGTTGCGTCCGTCGGCGTTGCCCACCGTCGTGAGGAAGGTCCCGTCCTCGAGGACGATCGACACCCCGTGGTGCGCCTCGACGCCCGGGATCGTCTCGACGGACGGAAGGGAATCGGTGGATGCCAGCAGCGCATCGCTGTCGAAGACGGTCGAGTCGCTCGTCCCGTCGGCGTACAGCACGGTCTTGCCGCCGTGCGTCACCACGTGCCCCGGCTTGGATGCCGGGAACACCAGGTCGGTGAGCTCGGGCGCGGCGTCGGCGGTTCCGGCATCCAGGACCTGGAAGCCTTCGCTCGTCGTCACCATGACGTGGCGTCCGTCGCCGGCGGAGTTCAGTCGCGTGAACGGCTCGGAGGTGACGTCGCCGAGGGTGTCGAGGCTCTCACCGTCGAGCACGACGATGCCGCCGGGGTACGAGAGGGCCACGCGAGTGCCGGTCTCGGCCGGGGCGCTCGCGGCGGGCGCGGTGGTGCCGGCACCACCCGCGCACGCGGTGAGTCCGACGGTCGCGCCGACCGCGAGCGCGAGCAGGCCCACGCGGAGGGAGGCATTGCGCATGTGATTTCTCTTTCTTCGGTGGAGGCCGGCCGCTCAGGGCGACAGGCCGCGGGCGATGCGCTCCGTGTTGACGCGCATCATGGTCAGGTAGTCGGGAGCGTCGCCGGAGGCATCGGTGAGCGACTCGGTGAACAGCTCGATCACCTCGACGCGGCGATCGGCCTCGTCCGCGAGGGCCCGCACGAGCCGGTCGGGCGAGGACGACTCGGCGAAGATCGTCGGCACTCCCGCTTCGTCGATCGCCGCGACGAGATCCGCGAGGTCGCTCGCGCTGGGGGCGGCCAGCGTCGTCCCGCCCGGGATGACCGCCCCGATCAGGCGGAACCCGAAGCGGTCGGCGAGATATCCGAACACGTGGTGATTGGTGACGAGGGCGCGGCGCTCGGCCGGGATCGCGGCGAACGCGGCGGTCATCGCGGCGTCCAGCGTCTCGAGCTCGGCGCGGTAGGCGGCGGCGTGCGAAGCGACCGCGGAACCGCCGACCTCCTCGAGCACCGGGGCGAGCGCATCGACGACGGCGACCATCCGCGCGGGGTCCGTCCAGAAGTGCGGATCGTCGGCCCCACCGGCGTCGGTCGAGGTGTAGGGGAGAACGGTCACGGCATCCCCGGCGACGAAGGTCCGCACCCCCTCGGAGGCCGCCGCGTCGAGGTGCTGCTGCAGTCCCTCCTCGAGCCCGAGACCGTTGGCGACGAGCAGGTCGGCCGAACGCAGGCGCGCGGCCTCGGCCGCGGAGATCTCGAACGAGTGCGGATCGGCCCCCGGACGCATGAGTGTCAGCACCTCGACGTCGTCGCCGACGAGGTGCGACACGACGTCCCCGAGGATGTTCGTCGTCACGACGACGAGGGGACGATCGGATGCCACCGTGCCGGTGCACCCGGCGAGCACGAGCAGGACGCCGGTCACGGCGAGCGCGAGGAGCTTCCTCATCTCAGCGCCCCGTCTCGGAGAAGAACAGCGGCGTGCGCGCGGTCTCGAACTCCCGGGCGATGCGGGCGTCGTCGGCGAAGTCGATCTCCCACATCCGGCCCTCGGCGGGACCGTTCAGGTAGGCGCGCTGCTGGTCGGCGATCAGACGGACCGGCTGGCCCGCCGCGAGACTCTCCCCCACGAGCGGGACGGATGCCGCGCGCTCCGCGCCCGTCTCCCCGTCGAGCACGAGTACGCGACCGTCGGCGGTCACGGCGAGCACGTTCGCGTCCTTGTCGTCGACGGCGGTGACCTGCACGACCGGCTCGGGAGTCGGAAGCAGGGTCCACGAGCGCGCGCGGGTGTCCAGCAGCCACGCCCCCGCGCCGTCGGCGACGGCCGCGACGGTCGGGCGGCCCTCGCGGTTGGCGAAAGCGGTGGCGCGAGGCGCGGTCGTCCCCTCGGGATACGGGATGCGCTCGACGAGGGGCTCGTCGCCCTCGACCCGGACGAGGAGGGCGCCGTCTCGGCATCCGATCACTGCTCCGACGCGGGTCGTGATCGTTCCGGCGGGCTCCGCGCAGGCGACGGCGTCACCGATCGTCGTGCCGTCGGCGGTGTGCAGCGTCACCTCGTCGGCCGCCGCGATGGCCGCGAACGACCCGGCGGGGACGACGAGCCCCGGACCGGGGCCGACCCGCAGCCGGAAGCTCTCTGCGAGCTCGCCTTCGGACAGTGCCTCGGTGTCGAGCAGGACGGCCTCGCCGGAGTCGGGGAAGAAGACGCCCGTGCCGCCGGTGGTCGACGAGGTGGAGGTGGCGACCGTCGCGACGCCGTCGCCGGGAACATCGCCGAGGAGCTTCGGCTCGGCGCGGTAGTAGTGGAAGTGGTCGACGTGATCCCAGGTCCAGACGCCGCTGTCGACGATCGAGACCCCCGATGCGTCGGCCGCGAACAGGTACCGGCCGTCGGAGTGGAGGGCCACGGGGGCCCGGACCGTGCCGAGGTCGGCGGTCTCCTCCGCGAGCAGGTCGAGGTGGGAGACGTGCCCCGCACCGTCGATCGAGGTGAGGCCGACCGCGGGCTCGGCGAGCTCGGCAGCCCCGGCGATCTCGCCGTGGGTGTCGACGGACGGCTCCGGAGCAGCGGGAACCGATGCCGCGCACCCGGAGAGCGCGAGAAGCAGCACGACAGCGGGGGGAAGGACGAATCGGGGGGAGGGAGGAGGGAGCATGAAGGCTTTCTGCGTCAGAGCGGAACGGGAACGGCGGGGGCGACGCGGCGCCGGAGCGTGGTGAGCACGGCGCGCAGCACTGCCGACACCCCCGCCGCGGCGATGGCGGCGGCGGCGATGGTCGCTCCCGCCGCGGTGGCGGCGTGCCACGAGATCACGAGCCCTGCGAAGACCGCGGCCACGCCGATGGCGGCGGCGAGCGCCATGGTGGTGGGGATGCGATGCGTCCACGGGCGCGCGGCCACAGCGGGGGCGACGAGCAGCCCCACGACCAGCAGCGAGCCGACCGCCTGGTAGGAGGCGACCACGGCGAGGGTGACGAGCCCCACCAGCGCGGTCTGCGCGAGGCGGGGCCGCAGCCCGAGAACGTGCGCGACGCGCTCGTCGATCGCGAGGGCGACGAGGCTTCGGTGCGCACACACCGCCGTGAGAAGACCGAGCGCGACCGCGACGGCGAGCACCACGAGGTCATCGACCCCGATCGCGAGGATGTCGCCGAAGAGGATCGCCGTGGCATCGGTCGCGAAGCTTCCGGCGTGCGAGATCACGATGACCCCGAGCGCGAGCATGCCCACGAACAGCAGGCCGATGCTCGTGTCGTACGACAGGCGTCCGCGGCGTTGCAGGGCCCCGATGCCGAGGCTCATGACCACCGCGCTCGCGGCGGCACCGAGGAGAACGGGCAGTCCGAGCACCGTCGCCAGCGCGACGCCGGGGAGCATGCCGTGCGCCAGAGCCTCGCCGAGGAACGCCATCCCCCGCACGATCACCCACGTGCCCGCGATGCTGCACAGCATCGCCACGAGCGAGCCGCCCCAGAACGCGCGCTGCACGAACTCGAACGAGAACGGATCGGTGAGAAAGGACACGAGGGACGACCGTAGCGAGAGTGAGAACGATTCTCAAACTCATATGATGGATGCCATGCCCCCCGTGTGCGCTTCCCTCCGCGGCATCCGCGTCGACTTCTCCGGCACGCGGGCCCTCGACGACGTCGACCTCGACATCGCGCCGGGAGCCCTCACCGCGATCACCGGCCCCAACGGCGCAGGCAAATCGACGCTCCTGGAGGTCCTGGCCGGCAGCCGGCGACCGACGGCGGGGCGCGTGGACGTCCACGGACGCACCCGCGCCTTCGTCCCCCAGCGCGCCGCGGTGCCCGACAGCCTGCCCCTGACGGTGCGCGAGATGGTCGCCGTGGGAACGTGGGGGCGCTCCGACACCCGCCCCTTCAGCGCACCGACGCGGCGCAGCGCCATCGACCACGCGATGACCCGCCTCGACATCGCGCCTCTCGCGCGGCAGCCCTTCGCCTCGCTCTCCGGCGGTCAGCGGCAGCGGACGCTTCTCGCTCAGGGACTCGCGCGGAAGGCGGATCTCCTGCTCCTCGACGAACCGACCACGGGACTCGACGCACACAGCAGCGCCCTCATCCGCGCGGCCGTCGCGGACGAGACGCGACGCGGAACGTCCGTCGTCTGCGTGAGCCACGACGAGGCGCTCATCGCGTGCGCGACGCACGTCGTACGCCTCGAGGGCGGACGCGTCAGATCGTCGCTCGCGCCCGCGCGGTGACGCGGAGGAGCACCTCGGCGAAGGCGACCGACACGTCCGGCGACTCCGCACGAATAGCGTCGTGGACCTCGATATCGAAGCGCCGCAGAGCCGACCAGGGCTCGTCGTCCAGGTCGATCTCGAGGTAGATGTGGTTCACTCGACGGTCATCCACGTCGAGCTCGCGCCGCAGCACGCCCCGACCGACCAGACGATCCACGAGCGTCGTCACTCCCGCCGAGGTCACGTCCAGGTGCTCGCGGAGCAGGGAGGGACGGATGCCGGGATGCGCGCCGATGCTTTGGATCGCGCGCGCCTCGAGCTCACTGACGCGGAGCAGTTTCCGAGCCGCGATCAGGGCTTCTCGGCCGGCGTCGACGTAGTCGTCGAGGGCCTCCATCAGGGCGGATGACGCGTCGGACACGGCCCCCTCCCCCCTGCGACCCCGGCTGGCCACCCTCTGAGCATATCCAGTCAGATGAATTATTCGTGTACTTATTTAATTTCCTGAAATACCTGCTAAGTTAGCAGTTAGCCCCGCCCAACGACCCACTCGAAGGAGATCGCCATGGCCAAGCTGTACTACGGTTCCGACACCGCACCCGTCACCCTCCCCGACCGCCTGCTGGGATACATCAAGGTCATCACCGCGACCAAACTGCGCCGTGGTGAGTCCTTCACCCTGACGTGGTCCGGCGCAGAGGGAGAGAACGGCCGTTCCACCATCTGGCTCCAGCCGTCCATCCCGCTGCGCTTCGTCTTCGACTCCGCCGAGCCGGAGCAGCTGAGCGGCGACTACCTGCGGGCCCTCGCCGACCAGTCGAACTCCGCGACCGGCCTGAACGTCGACGTGCGTTCCTGGGAGAGCGCCGAGGATGCCGCCCGCACGCCCGTGCGCGCGAACGCGTCAGCCCCGTCGCGTCCGTCGGCGCGGCCTGTTCGCGCGGCCTAGCACGCACGCGAACCGCACTTCCCGGCCCGTTCCAGCCGCCATAATGGCGGAAGGAACGGGTCTTCCTCGTTTCGCCGCAGAACTCTCCGCAGAAACGAGGTGCCATGCCGGTCCGCAAACTGCTCGGCAAAGAGACTCTCGACCAATGGCTCGAAGAATTCCTCGCGCGCGGATACCTGACCGGCAGCGAGATCCGGATTCTCGAACAAGATGACGACCAGGATCCTGACGCGGGTCTCATCGTGGTCGACCTCAGCCGCGCCAACACCATCAGTTATCTGCAGCCGATCACCGACGGCGAGGGCGCTTGGAAGGTCACGATGGAACCCCGCGAGTCGACGATCGAACTCGGCGCGGCCGACCTCGTCAACCTCGGCCACGAGGTGACCGTGCTGGGCTCGCTCCTCTGCTTCCTCGAGTCGAAGTCGCGCATCCTCCTCGAGCAGGCGCGCTGAGGCGACGTTCCCGGTCATCGGCGAAACGCCGAGACTTCGGGTCACTCGCGCGATCGGGGGAGTCTCCGTCCCCATGATTGGCCCCAGGAACACGAAAAGCCCCGACCTGGCGTGAGTGACGCCTCGTCAGGGGCTGATTCGTGGTGGTGGCGAGTGAGGGATTCGAACCCCCGAATGCAATGCAGTCTGATTTACAGTCAGATCCCTTTGGCCGCTTGGGTAACTCGCCAGGTGCGCACCCGCCCGGCTTTGGCAGTCGACCGGAGGCGCGATAGACCACTCTACTATCCCCGGAGGCATGCCTCCAACCACCGCGGGCTTCTACCCCGTGACGTCCGCGACCTCGCGCACACGGTCGACGAAGTCCTCGGTCCTTCGCTTCGTGCCGTCGATCTTGCGATCCACGCTCGCGCGGATCTCGCTCGGCGCGAGAGGCGCCGCCAGACGCACGGTCTCGTGGCAGGAGAGATCGGCGCACATGTAAGTGCCGACGGTGTCGCCCTGCTCCCCCGCGGCCCCGGCTTTGCGGGCGGTGAAGAGCGACACCTGGTCTCCGGGCTGCATCGTGTGGCAGAGGTTGCACATCGCCGACCGCGCGCGCGACTGCCCCTCCGCGGCACGAAGCACCACACCCGTGGGCTCGCCGTCGCGCTCGGCGATGACATACCCACGGCCGCGGGTGCGCGGATCGCGCCACGCGAAGAAGTCGAGGTGGTCCCAGTCCGTCAGCACGAAGTCGTGGGGCATCGCGATGACACGCAATTCGTCGGGAGTGGCGTTGACGAACGCGTCCCTGACCTCGTTCTCGGTGAGTGCTCGCATGGCATCCGAGTTTACGAGCGCATCGGTAGGCTGCGGCGATGACGCCGTTCTCCCTGCGCACTGCACGTCTCGTGCTGGACCAACCGACGCTCGCCGACGTCGACGACATCGCCCGGTACTGCACCGACCCGCTGTTCGAGCACTACCTGACGACGCCGTGGCCGTATACCCGCGACGACGCGATCGGCTTCGTCGAGGGATACGTCGCCGACGGCTGGGCCGAGAACCGCGAATGGACCTGGGCCATCCGAGAGACGGATGCCGGGCCCTTGCTCGGCGTGATCGGCGTCCGCGTGCCGTGGGGCATGGTGGGCTACTGGCTCGGGACCGAGCATCGTGGCCGCGGGCTCATGCCCGAGGCCCTCGACGCCGTCATCGATGCGACCTTCGCGCGCACGGTGATCGACGAGGTGCTCTGGGAGTGCGTTCTGGGCAACGTCGCGTCGATGAACGTGGCCCGGAAGTGCGGCTTCCGATACACGGGGGTAAGGCCGGGACAGGTACGCGGACGCGACGGCGAGCAGTCGGCATCCTGGACTGGAGCGCTGGGGCGCGCCGATGACCGCTCGGTGAAGGGCGGGTGGCCGGCGGAACCCTAACCGCCGGGGCAGTCGCACGGGCTGCCGCTGTAGCAGGCGCAGTATCCCGGCCGCGGCGTCGACGGCGGTTCCGGCTCGTTTCGGAGGACGGAGTGGTAGCCGGTACTGGTGCTCAGCACGACGACGAGTTCGGGCGTGCGGGCACGGATCGCCGCGAGGTCGGGCGGCTCATTCGTGATCGTCTCGCCGTCTCCCTCGGCGTAGGTGAAGAACGTCTTCGTGTCGAAGCCGGCCGCGGAGCGGAACGCCACCCCGACCGTGCGCCCATCGGCGCAGACGGCCGTCCCGCCGGGGAGGTCGTCGACGGTGTAGGCCTCGCCGTTGGCGTTGTGCCCGGGTACCCCGTACATCTGCCAGTAGTCGGCCGTCATGTCGAACGCCGCCTCGTCGGGCGTGCACCCGAGATCGGCGAGGTGCGCGCGATAGTCGGCGATGAGTAGAGCGGGATCGGCGGTGGCCGTCGACACGACACGCGAAGTCACGTGTCCGCAGGCCCAGTAGTACGAGTCGTACGGACCCCACGGCGCACTGTAGGTCCCCCGCTTGCACGTGTCCTGCACGCTGGTCGTGATCGGCTCCCCCAGGGCGGCCGCCGCGAGAAGATCCTGCTCCTCCGCGGCAGCCGCGGTGCGGTCGGCGACCACCTCGGGATCATGAGCTCCCGACGGTGGCGGCTCCCCCGCACCGGACGCGCACGCGGACAACGGCAGGAGTCCCGCAGCCGCGATCGCGACCAGCACCGCGGCGCGGAGAGGGGAAGAGCGTCGTCGCATGGCCCGAGGGTACGGCTCACCCCATGCGTCACCCGGTATGTGGGTGGCGGTGATCGTCGCCGAATTCAAGTCCCGGAGGCCTGATTTTCCGCGGTTGTAAACTCGCTGTATGGCAAGCGACAGCTCATTCGACATCGTCTCGAAAATTGATCGACAGGAAGCCGACAACGCCCTGAACCAGGCTCACAAAGAAGTTGAGCAGCGGTACGACTTCAAGGGCACCGACGCGTCGATCGCCTGGAGCGGCGAGTCGATCGTCATCAAGGCGAACTCCGAGGAGCGCGCCAACGCGGTCCTCGACGTCTTCCAGACGAAACTCATCAAGCGCGGCATCTCGCTGAAGAGCCTCGAGAGCGGTGAGCCGGTGCAGAGCGGCAAGGAATACCGCATCACCTCCACGCTCAAGGAGGGCATCTCGCAGGAGATCGCGAAGAAGATCGGCAAGATCATCCGCGACGAGGGCCCCAAGGGCGTCAAGTCGCAGATCCAGGGCGACGAGCTGCGCGTGCAGTCGAAGTCGCGCGACGACCTGCAGGAAGTCCAGCGCCTCCTCAAGGCCGCCGACCTCGACGTGGATCTGCAGTTCACGAACTACCGCTGAGCAGTGCCGCCGGCGATCACCCCGCGGGTCGGCCGGCGGCGCCTGCGTGCTTCGCCAGAAAATGGCTGATCGAGATCTCCCGCGTATCAGCCCAGCCGCGACGAGCGCGGACGAGCGTGAAACCCTCACCACGAAGCGTCTCCGCGTGGTCCACGGTCAGAGCGTGCTTGTCGACCTTCTCCCACCCGCCCGGCATGCGATACGCGTGGGTGACGGTGCGTGGGCGAGACATCGGTGCTCCTGAACGGTCTGATCGTGCGCGAAGCGCTGCGTCGTCGAAGCGGTAAAGGACCCACCGTACGGGGGCACCCCGCCGGTGTCTGTCCCCCTTTCGGCCGGTTGGGTCCCGCGGCGTACGATGCACGCAGAGGCACTGACCGATTCCGCAAAGGGGATGCCATGGCCGTCCGCGTCGATCTGAACATCTCGCTCGATGGGGTGGCGGCACCCGCCGACCGGACCGCCGAGAATCCCATGGGCGAGGACTGGGGACGCCTGGTCGCTGACTACATGGCGACGCGGACCTTCCGCGCACGTGTCTTCGGCGACACCTCCGGCGCCGGCACCACGGGCGTGGACGACCGCTACGCCGCGGCATACTTCGAGGGCGTCGGTGCCGAGGTGATGGGGGCGGCGATGTTCGGACTCCACTCCTTCCCCGACGATCCCGACTGGCGCGGCTGGTGGGGCGACGAGCCGCCCTTCCGCGTCCCGGTCCTCGTCCTCACGCACCGCGAGCGCGCGCCGCTCGCCTTCGACAACGGCACGAGTTTCGAGTTCGTGTCATCCGGGATCACGGATGCCGTCGCCCGGGCGCGGGAGCTCGCGGGCGATGCCGACGTGCGCGTGGGCGGCGGGCTCTCGACCGTCCGCTCCGCGCTCGAGGCCGACCTCGTCGACCGTCTGCACGTGGCGGTGCGCCCGGTGATCCTCGGGCAGGGCGGTCGTCTGTGGGACGGGCTGCGCGGCCTCGACGAGCGCTACACCGTGACGACGGAGGTGGCCGAGAGCGGCGTCATCCACGTCACCTACACCCGTTAGAACGGGGCGTCGGACGTCAGCACCCGCGTCACGCGAATGACGAACAGACCGATCGACGTGACGAGCATGAACGTCGCCACGATCCCACCGGCGAGCACGACCCACCGCAGCGCCCCGGGGCGGAGGACCCCGCGAACCGCGAAGAACACGGCCGCCGCCGCGCACGCGACCATGATGAGGTAGTCGATCACGCCGCCGGTCAGGGAGAAGAACGCGACGACCGAGAGCACCGCGAGCAGCAACGCGACGATGTGGAGCGTGCGATTGTCCGCGGGACGAGGGACATCCGTCATTCCCCGAGCCTACCGACCCCGCTCCCTGCGAGCGCGCGTAGCGTGAGTGGCATGCGTCAGCGCACTCCCGATCCTCGTCGGTGTCCCACGTGCGGCGACCCGCTGTCGTTCGAGATCCTCGACGACGAGCGCTTCCTCGTCGCATGGTCGTGTGTGAACTGCGGCCTCATCCGCACGACCGAGCCGGTATGAGGCACCGGGTCAGTTGATGATCTCGGCGTTCTCGTCGCGCATCTCGGTCAGACGCCGCCGCCAGGTCTCCAGGGCTTCGGGGGTGAGACGGGTCCAGTCGTCGCGTTCCGCGACGATCCGCAGAGGAGCAGCGCTGCGGAACGACCTCGTCGGGTTGCCCGGGAACTTCTTGTCGGTGACGTTGGGGTCGTCTTCGAACTCCCCCATCGGCTCGACCTCGTAGACCCGCGGAGCTCCGTCGCCGGGGATGATCTCGGCGGCCAGGCCCGCTCCGTCCAGCCGCGAGGTGAAGTACACGTGGTTCATCACGATCTCCGGCCGATAGTTCGACCGGAAACCCGGCGTCAACAGGTCACCGACGTGCAGAACGGCTTTCGTGCCGTGGAAGAAAGGGCCGGCATCCGGAATCTCGCTCACCCCGCGATTCTCGGTATCGCGAGGGCAGAGCGCAACCGTCATCGCGCGAGGACCGCCAAGACGGCGTCGGCGATCGCGCGGTGTCCCGCGTCATTGGGGTGGAAATCGTCGCCCGCGCCGGCGAAGGTGTCACGGCCGGCCGGCCCGTGCATGTCCGGCATGGCGAAGAGGTCGGCGAGCGATACGTATCGTCCCGCGTTCGCGGTGCAGACCCCGGCGATGATCGCGTCGTACGCGGCCCCGTCGGCCGTCCAGGTGCCGGCGCACACGATGGCGGCATCTGGTGACGAGGTGCGGATGCGCCCGACGAGCTCGGCGTACTGCGCCTCGAAGTCGGCGAGCGGGGTCGGGATGCCGACATCGTTGGTCCCCAGCTCGACCACCGCGAGGTCGAGGTCGGCGGGCACCTCGGTGACACCCGCGACTGTGGAGAGGGTCTCGTGCGCGCGGGACACCGTCGTCGGAGTGACACGTCCCAACGCGCCGGCGACGAGCGAGGAGAACCCCTGCGCTTCGGTGGAGGCGAAGAATCCGGCCGCGAGGGAGTCACCCGTGATGAGCACGCGAGCGTTCCCCGCCGCGTCGCGCGGGATGCGCAACAGTCCCGGCGTCGTGGGTGTCGGTGTGGGCGTCGCCGTCGGAGACCGGCTCGGCGTCGGCGTGCGCGTCGGACTCGCCGTGGGCGCCGGCGACGTCGACGTCGCCGCGACGGAGGGAGCGGCATCCGTCCCTCCTCGTGTGAGGATCACCGCCGCGACGAGGACCGCGACGACCGCGACGAGCGATGCCGCGATGATCCCGACGCGGCGCCTCACCCCCGCAGCGCGTCGTCGCGCCACTCGATGACCGTGACCTCTCCGCGCACGGCGGCCTCTTCGCGCTGGCGCAGCTCGACGCGGCGGATCTTGCCCGAGATCGTCTTGGGGAGCTCGAGGAACTCAACACGGCGCAGACGCTGGAACGGAGCGAGCTTCTCGCGCGCGTAGCGGAGGATGTCGATCGCGACGTCCTCGCCCGCGTCGAATCCGGATGCCAGGACGACGTACGCCTTCGGCACCGACAGACGCAGGTCGTCGGGGGCGGGGACCACGGCCGCCTCGACGACGGCGGGGTGCTCGATGAGGACGCTCTCGAGTTCGAACGGGCTGATCTTGTAGTCCGACGACTTGAAGACATCGTCGGTACGTCCGATGTACGTGATGGTGCCGAGATCGTCGCGGCGCGCGACGTCGCCCGTGTGGAACAGGCCGTTCGCGGTCGACTCCTCGTTGCGCTCGGGGTCGCCGACGTAGCCGGTCATGAGGTTGAGCGGTCGCTCCGACAGGTCGAGGCAGATCTCGCCCTCATCGGACGCCTCCCCGGTCACCGGATCGATGAGCACGACGGGGCAGCCCGGAAGCGGGCGTCCCATCGACCCGGGCACGAGCTGAGCGCCCGGGGTGTTCGCGACGACCGCGGTCATCTCGGTCTGCCCGTAGCCGTCGCGGATGTCCAGGCCCCACGCGCGCTGCACCGTCGCGATGACCTCCGGGTTGAGCGGCTCCCCCGCCGAGACGACCTCGCGCAGCGCTCCCCGCCGCCCCGTGAGATCGGCCTGGATCAGCATCCGCCACACCGTCGGCGGCGCGCAGAACGTCGTCACCCGGTCGCGTTCGAGCTCGTCGAGCAGACGCTCCGCCGAGAACCGGGAGTAGTTCAGCGCGAGCACCGTCGCCCCGGCGATCCACGGGGCGAAGAAGAGGCTCCACGCGTGCTTCGCCCACCCCGGCGAGCTGATGGCGAGGTGCACGTCGCCGGGCTGCAGCCCCAGCCAGTACATCGTCGTGAAGTGTCCGACCGGGTACGACGCGTGCGTGTGCTCGACGAGCTTCGGCTTCGACGTCGTCCCCGAGGTGAAGTAGAGCAGCAGGCGGTCGTCCGCGACGGTCCCCGGATGCCGCACGGGCACCGCCTCGGCGAGGAACGCGTCCTCGAACGCGGCCCATCCCTCGTGCTGCCCACCCACGACGATGCGGCCGAGCCTCTCGGGCAGGTCGTCGAACTTCTCGGCATCCGTCGCCCCGACGATGACGTGCCTGATCTCGGCCCGTTCGATCCGGTCGGCCAGGTCGCCCGCGCCGAGAGCGGTCGTGGTCGGGGCGATCACGCCGCCGAGCTTCATGATGCCGAGCATCGCCTCCCACAGCTCGACCTGGTTGCCGAGCATGAGCAGGACCGCGTCCCCGCGTCGGACGCCTCGGGATGCCAACCACGCGGCCACCTGATCCGAGCGGCGCGCGAGCTCGTCGAAGGTGCGCTGGTGGTGGGTGCCGTCGTCGTCGACGACGATCAGCGCGGGAGCGTCGTTTCCGCGCGCCATCGGATCGAACCAGTCGATCGCCCAGTTGAACGGTCCGTCGAACCGCGGCCACGAGAACGCCGCCGCACGGCCGGGATCGGTCCGTGCCGCGAGGAGTTCATCGCGGGCGGCGCGATAGCGCTCGGTGGCGGAGGCGGCGGTGGGGGTCATGGGGCTCCTTCGATCGCGTTCTACGCTAGCCCTCGCACCCAGTCTCCGAGCGCCGCGTACGCGGCATCCCGTGCCGTCGGCGCCGACAGGAACACGTCGTGAAGGGCCCCCTCGATGCGGGAGATCGTGACCGTGCGGGCGATGCGGGTGGCGGCGCGGGCGATGTCGTCGACGACCAGCACCGAGTCGGTCTCGCGCATCGCGTCGTTCCAGCTCAGCGCCACCGTCGACCGGGCCGAGAGGAGCACCAGGGTCGGGCAGCCGACATCGAGCCCGGATGCCACCCGCGCGTGGCCCGCGATGATGGCGGCCAGCCAGCCCGGATGGGTCGGGAACCCCTGAGCGGGGCGCCAGCCGTCGGGGCTGTCGGGAAGCGTTCCGAGATCGCGCTGCGCGCGGGTGTAGAAGCCGAGGTCGACGACCGGGTGCGTGCCGAGCGGGTCGAACCGTGCCCGGGCATTGACCAGCGGCGCGAGGGCCTGCCTCCCGAGCGGCCCGAGCTGTAGTTCGAGCCAGGGACTGTTCAGGATGAGCGCGTCGGCGACCCCGGGGTGCCGAGCCGACCAGAGCGTCAGCGTCAGACCGCCTGTGCTGTGACCGAACAGCACGAGCCGGCGCCCCTCGCGCACGGTGGCCATGGCATCCAGAGCCGCGGCGATGTCGGCGTCGTAGACGTCGAGCGAGGCGACGTATCCCGGAGCGACCGACGACCGCAGGCTGCGCCCGTACTTGCGCAGGTCGAGCGCGTAGAACCGTGCACCGCGGTCGGTGAAGAACCGCGCGAGATCGGTCTGGAAGAAGTAGTCCGACCATCCGTGCACGTAGAGCACGTCGGTGTCGCGGAGATCGCCGAAGAGACGGGCCCCGGCGTGCGGCCGGGCTCGGACGAGCGTGGCGACGACCTCTCCGTCGACATCGCCGTCGAGCGGAAGGGTCTGCTGCTCGAAGCCCTCGCCGAGGATGTCCGGATGCCACTCCCCCATCGCCCCAGCCTACGGCGGGGATATCCGTCTCGAGGATGACGCCCCGCCCTCCTCCGGCTGACGACCGCGCGTCCGTGGATTCCTAGCGTGGAAACGTGCACCCCCGACACTGGCTCATCCCCGCAGTCTCCGTCGCCGCCGCCTCGCTCATCCTCGGCGGGCTCACGAGCGTCGGTCAATCCGTCCTCCCGGACGCTCTCGTGTCCTTCGCCAACTCGGCCGGCGGCTGGACGATCCTCGCGTTCGGCCTCGTCTGGCTGACGCGGGCGCGGCCCCCGCTCGCCGCGGCTTTCGGCGTCGTGTCGTTCGTGCTGCTCGTCGAGGGGTACCGGATCGTCTCCGGCTGGCGGGGGTATTACTACGCCGAACCGTTCCAGGACACGTTCACCATCATCGGGCTCTTCGCCGGTCCCGTGGTGGGTCTCTCGGCCTCGCTCCTGCGCTGGGGCCCCGGCTCCTGGAAGCCGTTCGCGGCTGCTCCCGTCGCCGCGGTGCTCATCGGCGAGGGCGTCTACGGCCTCACGGTCGTCGCTGCCACGACCAGCCCCGTGTACTGGGTGGTACAGCTCGTGCTCGGGATCGCCCTGACCACCGCGACCGTCGTGGCCGCGCGCCCGCGCGTCACGCCGAGCGTGCTCGGGAGTCTCGTCACCCTCGGCGGTGCCGCCGCGTTCGTCGCGTTCTCCAGCTGGGTGGGCCAGGCCGGTTCGACCGTCTGACGCGGGCGGAACTCCGGAGAGACGGCGTCACTTGACGTCGGGAACGTCGCGGAGGGCCCGCCGGACCTCAGAACCTCCGGAGTGCGGCCCGCTCTTCAGCGCGTCGACGACGCGTCCTCTCGCATGGCCCGTTCCTTGGCCCGCTCCAGCGCACGCTTTCGTGCGGCCCGGGCGTCCTCCTCGAGCTTCTCGGCCTTCGCCTCGTCACGCGTGAGGTTCACGCCCGTCTCCGGGTCGAACAGGTGCAGCGAGTCCGGCGAGAACCACAGGCGCGCCGCGTCTCCCGCGCGGATCGCGCTCATGGCATCCAGGGCCACGACGAGTTCGGTACGCAGGCTCTCGCCGTCGAGGTCGCGGTCGAGCTCCGACAGCTTCTCCTTCACGGTGGCGTCGGTCTCGTACGGCACGTAGGCGTAGAGCACCTCGCCGAGCCATTCCGTCATCTCGATGTCGAGCTCGGCGGTGATCCCTCCCGCGAGGTCGCGTTCGGTGGCATCCGCGTCTTCGAAGGCGTCAGGACGCACCCCGACGATGACGAGGTCGCGGCCCTCGACCGCTTTGCGCAGCCGGTCGTCGAGCGGCACGTCGGCGATGGGCAGGCGCAGCACGTCGCCGTCGACCGTGCCGCTGAGGAAGTTCATGGGCGGCGACCCGATGAAGCCCGCGACGAAGAGATTCACCGGCTGGTCGTAGAGCCCGCGGGGGCTCGCGACCTGCTGCAGCTCACCCCGGCGCAGCACCGCGACCCGGTCGCCGAGGGTCATGGCCTCGGTCTGGTCGTGCGTGACGTAGACGGTCGTGATGCCGAGCGAGCGCTGCAGCCGCGCGATCTCGGTGCGCATCTGCCCGCGCAGCTTGGCGTCGAGGTTTGACAGCGGCTCGTCGAAGAGGAACGCGCTGGCGTTGCGCACGATCGCGCGCCCCATCGCCACGCGCTGGCGCTGACCGCCGGACAGGTTCGCGGGCTTGCGCTCGAGGTGCTCGTCGAGCTCGAGCAGCTTCGAGGCGCGTCGCACGCGCTCGTCGATCTCCTTGTCGTCGAGGTCGCTCGACTTCAGACGCATCGGGAAGGCAATGTTCTCGTAGACCGTGAGGTGCGGGTACAGCGCGTAGTTCTGGAAGACCATCGCGAGGTTGCGGTCCTTCGGCGCTTTGTCGTTGACGACCTCGTCGGCGATCTTGAGCTCTCCGTCGGAGATGTCCTCGAGACCGACGATCATGCGCAGCAGCGTCGACTTTCCGCAGCCCGACGGCCCGACGAGGATCACGAACTCCCCGTCGGCGATGTCGAGGTCGACGCCCTTGACCGCGGTGAAGCCGTCGTCGTAGGTCTTGACGATCCTGTTGAGAGTGATGGATGCCATGGACTCGCTCCTTAGCCTTTGACGGCGCCCTGCGTGAGACCGGACACGATCCGGCGCTGGAAGATCACGACGACGATGACGATGGGGATGGTGACGACGATGGCCGCGGCCGAGATCGCACCCGTGGGTTCCTCGAACTGCGAGGCCCCGGTGAAGAACGACAGGGCCGCGGGCACCGGGCGGGCGGCATCCGTCGAGGTGAGCGAGATGCCGTAGACGAAGTCGTTCCACGCGATGAAGAAGGCGATGATCGCGGTGGTGAACACCCCGGGAGCCGCGAGCGGCACGACCGTCTTGCGGAACGCCTCGAACGGGGTCGCGCCGTCGACCTGCGCGGCCTGCTCGAGCTCCCACGGGATCTGGCGGAAGAACGCGGCGAGCGTCCAGATCGAGATGGGCAGCGTGAGCGACAGGTACGGGATGATCAGGCCGAGCCACGTGTCGTACAGGCCGATCACGCGCCACAGATTGAACAGCGGCGTGACGATCGACACGATCGGGAACACCGAGACCGCGAGCGCGGTGGTGAGGATGATGCGCTTGCCGGGGAAGTCCAGCCGCGCGATCGCGTAGGCGCAGAGGGTCGCGAGCACCACGGCGATGAAGGTCGCGATGAGCGAGATGCCGATCGAGTTGCGCAGGGCCGGGAGGAACAGGTCCTGCGCGCTGCCGCCCGGGGCGAGGATCGTGGCGTAGTTGTCGAGCGTCCACTCCTGCGGGAGGAGCGTCCCCGAGAACAGGCCCGCCTGGGTCTTGAACGACGTCATCGCGATCGAGAAGACCGGGAAGAGCGACCAGACGAGCACGGCCGCGATGATCACGAGCCACATGATCCGCTGGGGCCAGGTCATTGCGCGCATCAGCCGTTCCTCCCCGCCGACAGATCGACTTTGAATCCCTTGATGAAGATGCCGGCGATGATCAGGACGCTGAGGAACAGCAGCACCGAGATCGCCGATCCCAGGCCGATCTCGAGGCGCCCGATCGAGGTGTTGTAAGCCAGCAGCGACAGCGCCTCGGTGTCGTTGGCCCCCGCGGTCATGATGAAGATGTTGTCGAAGATGCGGAACGCCTCGAGCGTGCGGAAGAGCACGGCGACCATGATCGCGGCCTTCATGTTCGGCAGGATGACGCGGCGCAGCACCTCCCACGACGTCGCCCCGTCGACTTTCGCGGCCTCCTCGAGGTCGCCGGGCACCTGAGCCAGCCCCGACAGGAGCAGCAGAGAGATGAAGGGCGTGGTCTTCCACACCTCGCTGAGGATGATGACCGTGAGCGAGGTGCCCTGATAAGCGAACCAGTTGAGGTTCTCGTCAAACCCGGGGATCCACGACAGCCAGCTGTTGACGTACCCGCCGGAGTTGATGTCGAAGGCGTAGAAGAACGCGAAGGCCGAGACGACGGTGATGATGCCGTAGGGCACGAGGATCGCCGTGCGGGCGAAGCCGCGGAGCTTCTTGATCGCGCGGTGCATGACGAGCGCGAACCCGAACCCGATGATCAGTTCGAGCAGCACCGTGACGACGGTGATGAACAGCGTCACGCCCATCGACTGCCAGAAGGCCGGGTCGCCGAGGATGACCTGGTAGTTGCGGAACCAGATGAACTCGCGGTCGTCGGGCGCGGTGAGGCGCAGGCTGAACAGCGAATCCCAGAGCGCCTGCACGATCGGATACAGCGTGACCAGGAGCATGATGCCGAAGGCGGGGCCCGCCAGCATCCATCCCAGCCGGGCCTCGGCGCGAGCGCGGTCGGAACGTCGCTTCTTCTTCGGGGCCTCCGGCTCGGCGCGCCGGCTGGCACGGGTGACGGTCGTGTCGGTCACAGCAGTCGCTCCCCTCTGAGCACCGCGAGGATGAAGTCGGTCGAGGTCTGCGGCGTCGTATCGGGGGTGACGGCGTTCGGCGGATGCCACGTGCGCTGCAGCCCGATGGAGATCTCGTTGTAGTAGGGCGTCTGCGGTCGGGGCGCGCCCAGCTGAAGGGACTCCGCGATCGTGGACGCCATCGGGAACTTCTCGTTCACCTCGGCGTCGTCGTACGCGGCGAGGTTGGAGGGCGGGTTGCCGTTGGTGACGAAGTACTGCGCCTGGTTCTCCGGGGTCACGATGCACTGCACGGCCTGCCAGGCGAGGTCGACGTGCTCGCTGTACGCCCCGACGCCGAGGTTGATGCCGCCGACGGGCGGAGCGGCCGGGGTCCCGGCATCCACTCGGGGGTACACCGCCCAGCCGAGGTCGTCGACGATCTCGGGGGCGGCCCCCTGCATGGCCGGGTAGACGAAGGGCCAGTTGACCATGAACGAGCCGTTGTCGCCCTGGAAGAGGTTCATGCTCGCGTTCTCGTCCGCGGTCGGCAGCCCCGCGCCGCCCAGGCCCGAGGAGCCGATGCGCCCGATGATCTCGGCGGCTTTCTTGCCCGCGTCGGACTCGAGTCCGAGCTGCATCTCGTCGGGCTTCGCCTCGGGGTCCTCGAGGATCTTCCCTCCGCCCGACGCGACGAGGGCGTTGATCCAGACCGTGAGCGACTCGGCGAGGGCGCCCTGCACGCCCAACTGCTTGTTCTGGTCCTCGGCGGCTTGGATGATCTGGTCCCAGGTCACGGGCTGCGTCATGTCGAGGCCCGCGGCCTCGGCGACCGACTTGCGGTACCAGAGCAGCTGCGTGTTCGCCCAGAAGGGCACCGTCACCAGCTCGCCGTTCCAGCTGGCCGACTGCACCGCCCCTTCGACGATGCCGTCGGTGTTCTGCAGGTCGTCGGGAACCGGCGCGAGGAACCCGGGCTCGGCGAGTTCGGGGATGAACGGCGGGTCGAGGCTCATGATGTCGAGCGACCGGTCGCTCGCCGCCAGACGGCGGGCGAGCTGTTCGCGCTGCGAGGCGGCATCGCGCGGCAGCAGCGAGGTCTCGATGCGGTACGCCCCGTCGGCGGCCTCGGTACAGGATGCCGCGATCTCGGCCTGACCGCCGTCGTCGGGGTTGATGTACCAGGTGAGGGTGGGAACCCCGTCGTCCGCGGAGCAGGCACCGAGCGTCCCCGCGAGGGCGAGGGCCGAGGCTCCGGCCACGATCCGTTTCAGGTTTCGCATCCGGCCCCCTCGCCTCGGTGCGGGCGTCGGTGCCCGGCGTCGTGCACTCCATCCTGTCGATGCGGGGCGAATCCGGGCACGAGGGTTGCCCCCGTCGATCGGGGGATGGTACTCGCGCGAACGACGAACCGCCCCGTCCGAGGACGGGGCGGTTCGGTGGGCTCACTCGCCGCGCGAGATCGCGATCATCTCGTCGCGGGGGACGACCTTGATGCGCGCACGCTCGTGCGGGGCGCCCAGGGCCATCTCGTGCTCGTCGAGGCGGTGCCAGCCGTCGAGGTCGGTCCAGCGCACGCCGCGCTCGGCGAGCAGGGCGGGGATCGCCTCCTCCTCGGGGTGGGCGGGACGCCACCACTCGCTCTGGTCGTTGATGACGTGGCGCACCGTCTCCATGGCATCCGATTTGGTGTGCCCGATGAGGCCGACGGGTCCGCGCTTGATCCAGCCGGTGGCGTAGATGCCCGGGATCCGCTCGTTCGAGTCGGCGGCGAGCACCTGGCCCTCGTGGTTGGGGATGACGCCGTGGCGCTCGTCGAAGGGGATGTCCTTCAGGGGCGACCCGAAGTAGCCGACGGCGCGATAGATCGCCTGGATCGGCACCTCGCGGATCTCGCCGGTCCCCACGACACCGCCCTCCGCGTCGGGCTTCGTGCGCTCGTACCGGAACGCGGCCACGCGGCCCTCGGCATCCTTGACGACCTCGACGGGCTTGGCCCAGAAGTGCAGGTGCAGGCGACGGGATGCCTCTCCCCCGGCGTTGTTCACGCCCGGGCGGGTCCGCCACTCCTGCAGGACGCGGTCGATGACCTTGACCTGCTTGTTCGTCTGGATGGCGGCGAGAGAGGCCTCGTCGTAGTCGAAGTCCTCGTCGTAGACGACCATGTCGACGTCGCGCAGCTCGCCGAGCTCGCGCAGCTCGAGAGGCGTGAACTTCACCTGCGCCGGACCGCGGCGACCGAAGACGTGCACATCCGTGACGGGCGAGGCCTTGAGCCCCTGGTAGACGTTGTCGGGGACCTCGGTGGGAAGCAGGTCGTCGGCGTGCTTGGCGAGCATGCGCGTGATGTCGAGAGCCACGTTGCCGTTGCCGATGACGGCGACCGACTCGGCCTCGAGCGGCCAGGTGCGCGGCACGTCGGGGTGACCGTCGAACCAGCTGACGAAGTCTGCGGCGCCGTACGAGCCGTGCGCGTCGATGCCCGGGATGGCGAGATCGGCGTCACGGATCGCGCCGGTCGAGAAGATCACCGCGTTGTAGTGCTGCTTGAGGTCGTCGAGCGTGATGTCCTCGCCGAAACGCACGTTGCCGAAGATGCGGATGTCACCGCGGTCGAGCACCTCGCGCAGCGCCGTGATGACGCCCTTGATGCGCGGGTGATCGGGGGCGACGCCGTAACGGACGAGGCCGTAGGGGGCGGGGAGCTGCTCGAACAGGTCGATCGAGACGTCGAATTGACGCTCGGCTTTCAGCAGGATGTCCGCGGCGTAGATGCCGGCGGGGCCGGCTCCGACGATGGCGAGGCGCAGCTTCGTCATGGGGTCCTCTCGATCGTGATCGGGGGGTGGTGGAAAAAGTCAGGCCGAGCGATCGGCGACCGCGCGGGCGAAGCGCGTCAGCGCCTCGCGCACGGCACCGTCGGGCAGCGGCGCGAGGGCGTCGATCGCCTCCTGCGACCACTGGTGCGCGAGACGCAGCGTCTCGTGCGTGGTGTCGTGATCGCGCAGCTCGGCGAGCGGGGCGTCGAGGATCGCGGGGTCGGCTCCGGCCGCGATGCGCTCCTGGCCCTCGTCGATCCGCGCACGCAGATCGGCCGACGCCGCGTCCGAGCGGTGCCCGAGCAGCAGGTACGGCATGGTGGGAACACCCGCGCGCAGGTCGGTGCCGGGCACCTTGCCGGTCTCGGAGGCATCCGGGGAGAGGTCGATCACGTCGTCGAGCAGCTGGAAGGCGACACCCGCCTTCTCTCCGAAGACGACCATGGGCTGCTCGAACTCTTCGGGGGCCCCGGAATAGATGACACCGCACTGCGCGGCCGCCGCGATGAGCGAACCCGTCTTGTCGGCGAGCACCCGGAGGTAGAACTTCACCGGCTCGTCGCCTTCTTGCGGGCCGACCGTCTCGTGCATCTGGCCGAGGACGAGGCGCTCGAAGGTGTCGGCCTGCAGCTGGATGGCCCGCTCGCCCCGGCGAGCCATGAGCTGGCTCGCACGCGAGAACAGCAGGTCGCCCGTCAGGATCGCGATGTTGTTGCCCCACACCGTCTGGGCGCTGGGCACGCCGCGGCGCTTGTCGGCCCCGTCCATGACGTCGTCGTGGTAGAGCGAACCGAGGTGCGTGAGTTCGAGGGCGGTCGCGACCTCGATGACCTCGGGCGTGGTCCCGCGGCCGAGCTGCGCGGTGAGGATCGCCAGCATCGGGCGCACCCGCTTGCCGCCGGCCTCGTAGAGATAACGGGCGGTGACATCGGCGAGCCGGTCGGCGCTGCGGACCTCGCCTTCGAGCGTGCTCTCGACGCGCGCGAGGCCGGCCTCGACGGTCGACAGGAGCGTGCGCGAACGCAGCCCCGCGAAGATGCGGTCACTCAGGCCCAGCTTGCCCGACAGGCGGGTGCTGGCCGCGGGCAGTCTCGGGGTCACGGTTTCAGCCTATCCTGGCGCGGTCGCGCCGTCCCTCGGCTATCTCGACGGTTGACAGGCCTCCGCGGGGACGGATCGGGAACGGCGGGGTCGGTCGCGACACGCTCATCCCGCGGGACGGATGCCGCGGTGCAGAGCGACGATGCCGAAGGACAGGTTGCGGTGGGCCACGGCATCCCATCCCGCGTCGCGCATCCAGCTCGCCAGCGTCGACTGGTCCGGCCAGTCGCGGATGGACTCGTTGAGGTAGTCGTACGCTTCCGCGTTGGAGCTGACGGCGCGCGCCGCGAGCGGCAGGATCCGGTCGTTATAGAAGCGGTAGAGCCCGTTGAAGGCCCGGGACGGCGGGTGCGAGAACTCGCACACGACGATCCGTCCGCCGGGGCGGGTCACACGGCGGAGCTCGCGCAGCGCACGCCGCGGGTCGTTGACGTTGCGCAGCCCGAACGACATCGTGACGGCGTCGAACTCGCCGTCCTCGAACGGCAGGTCCGTGGCGTCCGCCTGCACGAACTCGAGGTTCGGGACGTTTCCGTGACGACGACGCCCCTCGGCGATCATCCCCTTCGAGAAATCGGCCGCGACGACGTGCGCACCGCTGGGCACGAACGCCATCGACGAGGTGCCCGTCCCGGCGGCCAGGTCGAGGATGCGCTCGCCCCGCTTCGGAGCGACGGCCCGCAGGGTCGCCGCACGCCAAAGACGATCGTTGCCGAGACTCAGCACCGTGTTGGTGCGGTCGTAGGCCGGTGCCACCTGGTCGAACATCCCGCTGACACGCTGCGGGTCCTTACCGAGGTCGGCGCGGTTGGGGTCGCTGCTCACCCGTCGAGTCTAGGCGGGCGTGGACGCCGAGTCGCCGGGGGTTGCCAGCTCGGCGAGGCGTGCGAGCCAGGGGCCGGTCACGGCGTCCGAGAACGGGGCGATGCCCTCGCGCACGCGGTGTTCGAGATCGAGGGCGGTGGCTTCGAGGTGCGCGACGATGTCGGCCGGGTAGCCGTAGCGCACGCGATGGTCGTCCCACTCGTCGCGGTCGTCGATCCAGGTCCCGCGTCCGTCGGTGCGGCGCACCACGTCGAGGTCCATGTCGATGCCGCCCGGGACCCCCTCGTCGTTCCACCGGATGCCCCAGGCCAGGTCGATGTAGACGGCCACGGGGTGCGGGGCGGCGTTGTGGGTGAACGCCCAGTCACCGCTCGCGGGAACGAGTGTGACGTTGGGCTGGCGGCAGACGAACTCCGCACCGGGACGGGCACTGCGCCACCCCACCTGCTGACCGAACCAGTCGCCCCAGTCGTCGGACCCGAGGTAGACGCTGTCCTGCACCCAGTGCGGTGAGCCGTCCCACTTCCGCCAGCGGAACATCAGGCGCGTGCCGGGAGCGGGGCGGGAGGACATGTCGCGAGTCTAAAACGGGCTCCGGACAGCGGGCGCACCCGCCGCGGAGCACAGCCCGCGCGACGACGGGGTTCCGAGCGCCGATCCGCGGTCGTGTGCGCCGGAACCGCCCCGGTCCGCCGCGTTATGTCGACGGCGAACGGATGCCGAGAACCCCGCCGAGACCGGGTCTACGCTCGAAGACGTGACCGAACCCGCGGATGACGCCGTGCCGCGCCTGCGCGTGGTGACGCGCGAGCTCCCCCCGATGGACGATGTGCTCGCGTACACCACCCCCTACGACCCGCTCTTCTGGAGCCGGCGGGGAGAGTCGCTCGCCGCGTTCGGCGACCTCCTGACGCTTCGCTACCGCGGCGCCCGCCCGGGTGACGCGAGCGTCGCCGACCGATGGCGCGCGATCGCCGCGGCGGCCGAGATCGACGACCCCGTGCAGCTTCCCGGCACCGGCCTCGTGGCCTTCGGCTCCTTCGTGTTCGATCCCCGCTCGGAACGCGAGAGCGTCCTGCGCGTGCCCGGAACGATCGTCGGCCGCCACAGCGGACGCGCATGGGTCACCCGTCTCGCCTTCGACGACACCCCCGACGAGCCCGAACCCGAGCTGCCGCCGCGCTCCCCCTTCGGACCGCACTGGTCGGCGACGCTGGGGCCGGGCCGGCAGACCGCCGAGGCGTACCAGGATGCCGTTCGCCGCGGCGTCGAGGCGATCGACGTCGGCGAGGTCGGCAAGGTCGTCCTCGCGCGCGACATCACCGGCACGATCCCCGCCGGGTCCGACCTCCGCCGTCTCGTGCGATCGCTGCACGAGGGATACCCGGACTGCTGGATCTTCGCCGTCGACGGCCTGATCGGCGCGAGCCCCGAGACGCTCGTGACGGTGTCGGGCGGGACGGTGACCGCGCGGGTCCTCGCCGGGACCGTGGCCCGCGGAGCCGACGCCGACACCGACGCGGCGGCATCCCTCGCCCTGTCCGAAAGCGCCAAAGACCAGGAGGAGCACCGGTTCGCGGTGCAGAGCGTGCTGACGGCGCTCCGACCGCACACCTCGGCGCTCGCGGCAGCGGAACAGCCCTTCACCCTCAAGCTGCCCAACGTGTGGCACCTGGCGACCGACGTCGAAGGCGTCCTGAGCGAAGCGGCGTCGTCGCTCGATCTCGTGGGCGTGCTGCACCCGACCGCGGCCGTCGCCGGCACGCCCACCGACGCCGCGATCGAGGTCATCCGCCGCCTCGAGCCGTTCGACCGGGGACGTTATGCGGGCGCCGTCGGCTGGATCGGCGCCTCGGGCGACGGCGAGTGGGCGATCGCGCTGCGGTGCGCCCAGATCGATCGCGCCGAGCCGTCGTCGCCGACCGCGCCGATCACCGCCTACGCAGGAGCCGGGATCGTGGCCGACAGCATCCCCGAGTCGGAGCTGCTCGAGACACGCGTGAAGTTCCGGCCCATCGTGGACGCCCTGGCCTGACGCCCGCGGCGCGTCACGACCGTCCCACAACGCGTCGTCACGAGGCGGCGAGGCGGCGCTTCTCCTCTTCGACGTCGTAGTCGGCGGTCGGCCACCGGGGATCGATGTCGGTCAACGCGTCGATGAGCAGGCGCTGGACGGCGAGACGCGCGTACCACTTGCGGTCCGCCGGGATGACGTGCCACGGCGCGAGCGGCGTCGACGTGCGCTCGATGGCCACCTGGTAGGCCTCCATGTAGTCGTCCCAGAGCTCGCGCTCGTCGACGTCGGACGGGTTGTACTTCCAGTGCTTGTCCGGGCGCTCGAGTCGCTCCGCGAGACGACTCCGCTGCTCGTCCTTCGAGATGTGCAGCATGACCTTCACGACCCGGATGCCGAGATGCGCCGCCTCGGCCTCGAATCCGACGATCGCGCCGTACCGGCGTTCGATCTCGTCGGCGGGGGCGAGCTGTCGCACCCGACCGATCAGCACGTCCTCGTAGTGCGACCGGTCGAAGACGCCGATCCGACCGGCATCAGGAAGGCGCTTGCGGATCCGCCAGAGGAAGTCGTGCGACAGCTCCTCGGCGGTCGGCTTCTTGAACGACGCCAGCTCCACGCCCTGGGGGTCGACCGCGCCGACGACGTGGCGCACGATGCCGCCCTTGCCCGCGGTGTCCATCGCCTGCAGCACCAGCAGCACGGATCCGGTCGCGGTCCCGGCGACGCTCTGGGCGAAGAGGCGCTCCTGCAGGGCTTCGAGGGGCGCGCGGCCGGCGTCGAGATCGGCCTGACCGTCGGCCTTCTTCCCGTCGTAGCCGGGGGTCGCGCGCGTGTCGACGTCGGCGAGGCGGAACCCCGGCTCGACGCTCAGCGCGGTGGAAGCGGGAACGGACCATCTGCTGCTCGTGCTCATCGCGCCATCGTGGCGTGAACCACCGACATCGCGCCACACCTTGACGGGCGGGCGGGCGAGGACGAGGGGCGGGTCAGCGCGGCAGCGGAACCTCGATCAGCTGTCGCCCACCGCCCGGCGCCGTGAGCACCTGGTCGAGCGCGACGCGCGTGCTGACGCGGTGGTACTCCCACCCGAACGCGAGGGCGACCTGCTCCAGTCGCACCGTGTGCGGGGTGTACTGCACGCGATCCATCGCGTCGTCCCCGGCCACGGATGCGACCTCGAGGCCGTCGAAGATCGTCCCCCCGCCGTCGTTGCCGACGACGACCTGCAGGCGCGGTTCGTCCTCGCCCGGGGGCAGGAGCAGCGCCCCGAGATCGTGGAGGAACGCGAGATCGCCCAGCAGCACACGGGTGACGCCGGGGCGCTCATCGACCTGACTCGCGAGGGCGATGCCGGTGGCGGTCGCGACCGTTCCGTCGATCCCCGCGAGCCCGCGGTTGGCGTGCACCGAGACCTTCTTGCCCCCGAGCAGCTCGTCGGCCTCGCGCACGAGGCGGGACGATCCGAACATCAGGCGATCGTGCGGCCACGTGGCCCGCCACAGCGCGTCGACCAGCACCGCGCGGTCGAGCGGAGCACGCATGACCTCGACCTCGGCGTTGATCGCGCCGAGCCGTTCGTGCGGCACGGCCGACGCCAGCCCGTCGGCGTCGGGAGCGGGCGGCGAAAGGTCGACGGCGGCGGCGCGCGACGCGCGCATCCACTCCCCGAGCCACTCGCGGTCGGTCTCGCCGGCCGTGACGCGGACGGCATCCACTCCCTGCGTCGTCCCGTTGAGGTTCACCGGCTCACCGGGACCGCGCACCGCGATCACCTCGACGTCCTCGCGACCGAGGAGCACCGCGACCTCACGACTGAGGGTGGGGTGCCCGAGGACCACGACCCGCTCGACGCGACCACCCAGCTCCGGGTCGCGCAGAAGCCCTCGGTACCCGTGCACGACGTGCCGGCCGAACCGGGCACCGCTGACGATCTCGGCCACGAGCGGGAACCCGCCCCGGTGCGCGAGCTCTTCGGCGGCGGGACCGGCGTCGGCACCCGCCACCACGATGGTGCGGGGTCCGAGCTCGAGACGGAACGCGGCCTCGGTCTCGGGCGGCACATCCGCCACGCCGATCCCGCCGCCGCCCTGGTAGAGGGCCCCGGATGCCTCACCCTCGGCGTCGCTCTCGGCGTCGGCGCGCGTCGCCGCCGGTCGCGCGGTCGCCCGCTCGAGCAGCCATGCCGGGGCCGCGCCCGCGAGCGGCTCGCGCAGCGGAACGTTCAGGTGCACGGGACCGGCCGCACGCGCCCCTTCGCCGAGCGCGGCGGCGAGGGCGGTCGCGGCCACCGCGTCGAACTCCGCGGTCTGATCGGCGGTTCCGTCGTGATCGACCGCCTCGGGCACCGGGAGATCGGCCTCGAAGCGCGCGGCTGCGCGGAAGAGGCCGGGCTGGCGCGTGGTCTGGTTGGCGCCGACCCCGCGCAGCTCGGGAGGACGATCGGCGGTCAGCAGGATCAGCGGGACACCCGCGTGATGCGCCTCGAGAGCCGCGGGCAGCAGGTTCGCCACCGCGGTGCCCGAGGTGCAGACGACCGCCGCCGGTATGCCGGTCTCGCGACCGATGCCGAGGGCGGTGAATCCGGCCACGCGCTCGTCGATCCGCACGTGCAGGTGCACGAGGCCGGCGCGTTCGAGATCGGCGGCGACCAGAGCGAGGGCCTGCGAACGCGACCCCGGGCTGACGACCAGGTGGCGGACGCCCCGCGCGACCAGTCCGGCGAGAAGAGCGGCGGCGGCGTCGGTGGAGGGCGCGGCGGCGCGCTCGGCGGTGGTGCTCACGGGTCAGCTGACGGCGCCGCGCTGTCCGCGGGCATCGTCGTCGCCGGGATCGTCCCCGGTCTTCGGGCGCGCGTCGCGCGGATCGTCGGCCTCGGAATCGAGCTGCGCGAGCTCCTCTTCGAGGCGACGGATGCGTTCGTCCTGGTCGGCGCGTGCCGCGGGCGAGAGGCGCCCCAGGAATTCGGGGTCGTCATCGGGTGCGCGACGCAGCACGGGACCGCCCGCCCGGCCCCGACCGACGATGAACCACAGGATGCCGCCGAGCACCGGGAGCAGGATGACGATGACCATCCAGGCGCCCTTGCTGACGCCGCGGTGTCGCGTCGAGGGCTGCACGGCGCAATCGACGATCGTGTAGACCCAGAAGGCGGTCGCCACGAGCGCCAGTATCAGAAGCAGCCGTGCCATGAACCGATTCTACGTGCGTCGGCTGAACACGGGCCGGGCGCCGACGGCCCACGACCGCGCCGTAGAATGAGGCAATGCGTGCTCGCTCGGCCCTCGTCTACACGGTGCTGCGATTGCTCGCCTTCGTCGTGCCTCTCGGCATCCTGTTGCTGTTCCCGGTGTTCCAGGAGCTGCCGTGGCTCGCCGCCGTCTTCGCGGCGTTGATCGGGCTCAGCCTGTCGCTGCTCTTCCTCCGCCGCCCGCTGGACCAGGTCACCGGCGGTCTCGCCGAGCGGCGTGCAGCGCGCGCCTCGAGCGGTCGCCGCACGGGCGCTGAAGCGGACGCCGACGCGGAGGACGCGATGCTCGATGCCTCGGCACCCGCGACCGAGGCACCCGAAGAGCCCGCAGCACCCGTGAAGCCCGACGCGACCGAGCGCTGAGCCTCAGGCCAGGAACGCCCAGAACAGCAGCGCGCCGTACGCGACCGAGGTGAAGCTCGTGACCTGCAGCGCCGTGATCAGTTCGCGCGGCGTCCGGTACGTCCACATGATCAGCACGGACGACAGCGCGCCCAGCAGCGCGATCATCGTGAGCCACGCGACGGGGTAGAACAGCGCGAGGAACGCCGAGATCCCGAACGGCGCGAGCACGAACAGCGTGAACAGCGCCTGGGTCGCGCGGCGACCGATGAGCACCGAGAGGGTGCGCTTGCCGGCGAGGCGGTCCTGATCGATGTCGCGGAGGTTGTTGGCCAACAGCACCGCGCACGCCAGCAGACCCGCGGCGACCGCGCCGAACCAGGCCTCCTGCGGAATCGCCTGCACCTGCACCCAGGTCGTCCCGATGGTGGCGACGAGACCGAAGAACACGAAGACGAAGAGCTCGCCCATCGCGTTGTAGCCGTACGGGCGCTTGCCGCCGGTGTAGAACCAGGCCGCGACGATGCAGACAGCACCGACGGCGATCAACCACCACTGGCCCGTCCGCACGACGATCGCGAGGCCCACGAGCGCGGCTAGCGCGAAGAACGCGAGCGCGACGATGAGCACGGTGCGCGGCTTCGCCTTCTTTCCTCCGGTCAGACGCCCGGGTCCCACGCGCACGTCATCGGTCCCGCGGATGCCGTCGCTGTAGTCGTTGGCGTAGTTGACGCCGATCTGCAGGGCGAACGCCACCGCGAGGCACGCGAGCGCGAGCGCCCAATGGAACTGGTCGTCGACGAGGGAGGCGGCACCGGTACCGATGAGCACCGGGGTGATCGCCAGCGGCAGCGTCCGCAGCCGCGCGGCGGCGATCCAGTCGCGCGCCGTCGCCGGGGCGACGGCCTGCGGTGCCCCGCTCTTGTGCTTCTGCGGATTGCCGTGGGGATGACGCTTCGGGGCCGGACGCGAACGCTTACGAGACTGAGCTGCCACGGAGGGTCATCCTAAGCCCGCCCCGCCGAACCGCCGTGCCAGCGCCCGGCGATCGGGCTTTCCGGACGACAGCGCCGGGAGCTCGTCGACCGCGATCACGCGCGCCGGGCGCGCCACAGGACCCACGTCTGCGGCCACCGCGTCGCGCACGCGCGCGAGCGTGTCGGCCTCGGCGTCGGGGGCGAGCCCCGGCGCGATCACGGCGGAACCCTGGCCCCAGACGGCATCCGCGATCGCGACGACCACGGCCGACTCGAGACCCCGGATGCCACGCACCGCCGCCTCGACCCGATCCAGCGACACGTTCACCCCGCCCGAGACGATGACGTTGTCGAGACGACCGGTCACCCGCAGCACGCCGTCGACGACGTCTCCCCCGTCTCCGGTGCGGTACCAGCGCCGCCCGTCGCGGTCGGTCGGGAAGACGGATGCCGTGCGCTCGGGCTCGCCGAGATAGCCGTCGGCGAGCGTGGGTCCGGACAACCGCACCTCCCCGTCGACGATCGCGAGCTCGACACCGTCGAGCGGGACCCCGTCGTAGACGCAGCCGCCGCTCGTCTCGGTCGACCCGTACGTGCGGACGATGCGCGCCCCCGCGTCCATGGCCCGCTCCCGCACCGCGGGCGCGAGAGCCTGACCGCCGATGAGGATCGCCTCGAAGGAGCGCAACGCCTGCGCGACCGTGTCGTCGTGCTCCGCGGCATCCAGGAGTCTCTGCAGCTGCGCGGGCACGAGCGAGGTGTACGTGGGGACGCGGGCGCCGTCGACGTGCGAGGCCATGCCGAGCGCGGCCGCCGCGAAGGGCTCGGGGCGGAAGGGGCCGGCCACGACCGCGGGCTCGCGGTCGGCGAGCAGTGCGCGCACCATCACCTGCACACCGGCGACGTAGGTCGCGGGCACCGCGAGCAGCCAGGCGCCCTCGCCGATGCGCGCGGCCGTCGCGTACGCGCTGCTGATCAGGGCGTTGCGCGAGATCACGACCGATTTCGGCACCCCGCTCGAGCCGGAGGTCGTCACGACCGCCGCGGTGCCTGCGGGCACCTCGGCCGGCAGGTCCGCGCCGCCGAGGGCGACCGCGGGACCGGCTCCGAGCACCGCCGCACGCAACGCCCGCAGGACGTCGCGCGGATCACCGGATGCCGGGGCCTCGAGCCTCACGCCCGGACTCCGGCGCTCAGTAGTGCCACGGCACGTCGGACCAGTCGGGGTCGCGCTTCTCGAGGAAGGAGTCGCGGCCCTCGGCCGCCTCGTCAGTGCCGTAGGCCAGCCGGGTCGCCTCGCCGGCGAACACCTGTTGCCCGACGAGCCCGTCGTCGACCGCGTTGAAGGCGAACTTCAGCATGCGGATCGCCGTCGGCGACTTGGTCAGGATCGTGCGCGCCATCGCGATCGCCTCGCGCTCGAGGTCGGCGTGCGGCACGACACGGTTGACGGCCCCCAGCTCGTAGGCGCGCTGGGCGGAGTACTCCTCGGCGAGGAAGAAGATCTCGCGGGCGAACTTCTGCCCGATCTGCCGCGCGAAGTAGGCGGAACCGTAACCGGCGTCGAAGGACCCGACATCGGCATCCGTCTGCTTGAAGCGTCCGTGCTCGGCGCTCGCGATCGAGAGGTCGCACACGACGTTGAGCGAGTGTCCCCCGCCCGCCGCCCACCCGGGCACGACGGCGATGACGACCTTCGGCATGAACCGGATGAGGCGCTGCACCTCGAGGATGTGCAGGCGCCCGGCGCGGCCCGGGTCGTGCACGACGTGCTCCTCGTGCGAGTACTTGTACCCGTCGCGGCCGCGGATGCGCTGGTCACCGCCGGAGCAGAACGCCCAGCCGCCGTCCTTGGGACTCGGGCCGTTGCCGGTGAGCAGCACGACGCCGATGCGGTGGTCCTGGCGCGCGATGTCGAGGGCCGTGTAGAGCTCGTCGACGGTGTGCGGACGGAAGGCGTTGCGCACCTCGGGACGGTCGAACGCGATCCTCGCGATCCGGCCGTCGTTGCTGACGTGCGCGGTGATATCGGTGTATCGCTCGGCCCCCGGCGCGAGGGTCCACTCGGCGGGGTCGAAGAGTTCGGAGACGGTCATGGGAACCTCCCTGCGCACGTTGCGGATACGACGCGCGCAAGTTCTAGCGTACGGTGGATGCAATTAATCCGGCAGGTAACACGGGAATCAACGCCGCAAAGACAACGAATTTTTTGTCATGTACGCAAGTATTTCCATCTCGATAGACAAGTGAGAGGACCATGACAGACAAGTACACGATCCCTCGCCTGGACTTCGAATCGCAACTCGTGGCGATCCTGTTCGAGATCGAACGGCTTCGCTCCGACATCGGCACCGGCGACACCCCGAGAGACACCTATCTCGAGTTGCACCGCCTGTTCGACTTCGTCATGAGCGTCGTTTCCGCACGAATCGAAGGCAACCACACGACGGTCTACGACGCCCTGGACCAGATCGAGAGCGGCGTGTCATCCACCGCGGATCAGCTCAGCGAGATCAAGAACATCGCCGAGACCGCGCGGTTCATCGACAGTCTGCCCGCCGACGCCGCACTCACGCACGGCCTCATCCGCGAGATCCATCGCCGCACCGTAGACGGGCTCGTCCGCGAAGGCGACCCGACACCGGGTTCTTATCGCGAGGTCGATGTCGCGATCACCGAATCGACCCATACTCCGCCGAGTTGGGTGACCGTTCACGCCGAGATGTCGGCCCTCCTCGACTTCGCAAACGAGGACCGCCCGCTTCACGAGCAGATGCTGCAGATCGCCATCGCTCATCACCGCTTCGTGTGGGTCCACCCGTTCCGCAATGGGAACGGGCGCGTGTCGCGCCTCTTCACCTACGCGATGCTGCGCAAGACGATCTTCGCGACGCGCGGCTACAGTGCGCTCAATCCGACGGCGGTCTTCGGCAATGACCGCGACGCCTACATCTCTGCCCTCGAACGAGCGGACGACCTAACCGCGGACGGAACGATCGCGTGGGCGGAGTTCTTCGTGGCAGGCATCCGGGACGACGTCGCGCGGCTGATCGAACTTCAACGTCACGCGTTCGTCATCGACCGCCTGGTCGGGCCCGCTCTCGACAGCCTGCTGCATGACGGCGTGGTCAGCCGAGAAGCTCACGCAGCGTTACGTGTGACTCTGGAGCGGGGCGTCGTGAAAGCCGGTGACCTCGAAGAGGCGGTGCGCGGTAGCGCTGCGCACCGCTCCCGTTTCATCCGTGGGCTCCGAGAACGCAATCTTCTGCAGTACGCGGAAGAGGGGCCGCGCTTCTACCGACTGTCCCTGTCGCGCGGCCCCCTCGCACCGAGGCTCATCCGTCGACTGGACACGCTCGGCTACCTGCCTCGCATGCTCGCCGACGACTGAGCGGTCAGCTGCACTTACGCGTTCTTGCTGTCGCGCCAGGTCAGCCAGCGCTCGATGAGCGAGTAGTCCCACTCCGGCCCCGAGAAGCCGAGCGTGAACAGGCGCGTGCCCGCGTCGAAGAGGGCGTCGGCGTCGGACTCGTCGCGGTCCTTCAACTCGTTCGACACGACGAGGCCCGACAGGTCGCGCCCCTCGGTCTCGGCCCACTTCTCGATGACACCGAGCTTGTGGGGCAGCTCGTCGGGGGTGACGAAGCTGTGCCAGATGTCGGCGTGCCGGGCGACGATGCGCAGCGTCTTCTGCTCGCCCTTGCCGCCGATCATCACGGGGATCTGGCGGGTCGGCGCGGGGTTGAGCTTGCCCCAGCGCGCGACGATGCGGTCGAGGTCGGTCGCGAGGGCGTTGAGGCGCGACCCCGCGGTACCGAACTCGTAGCCGTACTCGTCGTAGTCGCGCTCGAACCAGCCCGAACCGGTGCCGAAGATGAAACGACCCGCGTCGCCGCCCTTCTTGCTGATGTGGTCGATCGTGCGGGCCATGTCGGCCTGCAGGTCGGCGTTGCGGTAGCTGTTGCAGTTGACCAGCGCACCGAACTCGACGCGCTCGGTCTGCTCGGCCCACGCCGCCAGCATCGTCCACGACTCGAAGTGCTCGCCGTCGGGGTCGCCGTAGAGGGGGAAGAAGTGATCCCAGTTGAAGAGGATGTCGACGCCCATCTCTTCCAGACGGAAGACGGCGTCGCGGATGTCGGAGTACTGGACGTGCTGCGGCTGGATCTGGACGCCGAGGCGGACCGGAGTGTCGAAGAGCATGGCGCCAGCCTATTCCCGGTCGCCTATGCGGGGGCCAGGATGGAGCGATGAGCACCGCGCCCCTCCCCCCGCTCGACGACATCCTCGCCACGGCGCGGGTGGTCGCCCTCCCTCTCGCCGCCCGCTTCCGTGGCGTCGAGACGAGAGAGGCCCTCGTGTTCGAGGGGCCCGAGGGGTGGACCGAGTTCTCCCCCTTCGTCGAGTACTCCGACGCCGAGGCGGCGACCTGGCTCGCGGGCGCTCTCGACTTCGGCTGGAACCCCGCGCCGTCACCTCGACGCGACGCGATCCCCGTCAACGCCACGATGCCGGCCGTGGCGGCATCCGAGGTCCCGCGGATCCTGGCCCGGTACGACGGATGCCGGACGGTCAAGATCAAGGTCGCCGAGGCGGGGCAGGTGCTGGGCGACGACGTCGAGCGGGTGCGCGCGGTCCGCGAGGCGATGGGGCCCGAGGGTCGCGTACGGATCGATGCGAACGGCGCATGGAACGTCGACGAGGCGGAGCGAGCCGTCCACGCCCTCGCCGCGTTCGACATCGAGTACGTCGAGCAGCCGTGTGCCACCGTCGAGGAACTCGCGGACCTGCGCGAGCGCATCGCCTACCTCGACATCCCGATCGCCGCCGACGAGAGCGTGCGCAAGGCGGCCGACCCGCTCCGCGTCGCCCGCGCCGGCGCCGCCGACCTGCTGGTGATCAAGGCGCAGCCGCTCGGCGGCGTGCACGCGGCGCTCGACATCGTCGCCCACGCGGGACTGCCGGCCGTCGTCTCGAGCGCGCTCGACACCTCGATCGGGCTGTCGATGGGGGCGGCGCTCGCCGCGGCCCTTCCGGAGCTGGACTACGACTGCGGGCTGGGTACCGCGTCGCTGTTCACCGCCGACGTCACGGCGTCGCCCCTCGTCGCCCGCGGCGGCCTGCTCTCGCTCGAGCGCCCCCGCCCCTCGACGGACGACCTCGATCGCGTGAGGGCCGACGACGACCGGCGCGACTGGTGGCTCGACCGGCTGCGGCGCTGCCACGCCGCGCTCGCGCTCACTCGAGGATGAGCCCGACCACCTGAGACAGCCGCTCGGCGAGCTGCGCGCGCGACAGCGTGGAGGTCTGACGCGTCAGAAGAGCCGTCTCGGATGTCGAGATCCACACCGCCAGCAGCAGCTCCGTCGCCACGTCGGCGGGCACGCGCAGGGTCAGCCCGCGCGCGTCGGCGATGTCGCGCACGAGCTGGGTGACGCTCTCGCCCAGACCCTGGTTCAGCGTGAGATAGGCCTGGGCGAACTCGGGATTGCGCAGTGCCTGCAAACGCGTCTCGGCCCCCAGGAGCACGTCGAGGCGGTCCTCCCCCGTCGCCTCGAGCACCTCCTGGACGAGCTGCATGACGTCGACGGCGGCATCCAGACCCCGGTCCTCGATCGACGTGACGCGCGCGCGGACCGCCGCGATGGTCGTCTCGGCCGAGCGGGCGCACAGCGCCAGGAACAGCTCCTCCTTCGAGGCGAAGTTCGAGTAGAACGCGCCGCGCGTGAACCCCGCGCGCTCGCAGATCGCCTCGACGGAGGCGGCGTCGATGCCGACCTCGGCGAACATCTCGGCCGCGGCATCCATGAGACGCGAGCGGGTGTTCTCTCGTCGCCGTGACGGCGGCGGGGCCGTATCGGTCATCCGCGTCCTCCTGCTTCACACGCGAGACTCAGGTTCGAGTCCGCTTTCCCGGATTACGATACATTGTTGTATCCGATACGGCGCTGTATCGACTGTCCGCCGATCGTGGGAGCCGCCACCGTGTCAACCTTCCTGTACACCCTGGGCCGTTGGTCGTTCCGCCACCCCTGGCGTGTCCTGTCCGCGTGGCTGCTGATCCTGGTGCTCGCGGGCGGCGGTGTCGCCCTCCTCGCCAAGGGCACCGACAACACCTTCACGATCCCCGGCACCGAGTCGCAAGCCGGCCTCGAGATGCTCGACCGCACGTTCCCCCAGGTCAGCGGGGCCAGCGCCGAGATCATCGTCGTCGCGGCCGACGGTGCGAGCGTGCGCGATCAGGCGTACCAGGACGCCATCCAGAAGACGACCACCGAGATCGGCACGCTCGACTTCGTCGAGGCCGTCACCGATCCCTACGACGCGAACATCTCGGGCAGCATCGCCGACGACAACCGCGCCGCGATCGTGCGCATCCAGTTCGCAGGCGAGGCATCCGCCGTTCCGCAGGCGACAGAGGACGCCCTGCACGAGGAGACGACGGCTCTCGGTTCCGCCCTCCCCTCCGGCTCGCAGGCCATCCTCGGCGGACAGCTCTTCGCCACCGAGATCCCGGGGGCGTCCCTCACCGAGGCCCTCGGCGTCGTGATCGCCGCCCTCGTGCTGATGGTGACGTTCCGCTCCTTCCTCGTGGCCGGGATGCCGCTGGCCACCGCCCTACTGGGCGTCGCCCTCTCGGTGGCGCTGATCTTCATCGCCACCGGTTTCGCGACGGTGTCCTCGACCACTCCGCTGCTGGCGGTGATGCTGGGACTTGCGGTCGGCATCGACTACGCGCTGTTCATCGTGTCGCGACATCAGGATCAGACCCGGGCGGGGATGGATCCCGAGGAGTCCACGGCCCGCGCCGTCGGCACCGCGGGTTCCGCCGTCGTGTTCGCCGGCATCACGGTCCTCATCGCCCTCATCGGCCTGGGCTTCGCGAACATCCCCTTCCTCACCACGATGGGCATCGCGGCATCCGTCGCCGTGGCCATCGCCGTGTGCGTCGGGCTCACCCTCACCCCGGCCTTCCTCGGCTTCGCCGGGCACCGCGTGGTCGGGTGGGGCTTCGCGCGACCGAAGAAGCTCTCGCGCCGCGCGCGTGCGGCCGCGGGCCCTGCCGACGAGGCGTCGGTGGCCGCCGCCGCCGCAGCGGACGCCGCCGAGCGTGAGAAGAAGGCCGAGACCGCGTCCATCCGCGCGCAGCGCAACGGCCCGGCTCGTCGCTGGGTCGGCCTCGTGACCCGGCATCCTGTCGTCACGACCGTCGCGGTCATCGGACTGCTCGGGGTCACGGCGATCCCCGCCGCGAGCCTCGCCCTCACCCTGCCGAACGCCGGACAGCTTCCGGCGGGCAACCCCGCTCGCGTCGCGTACGAGCTCACCGACGAGTACTTCGGTCCCGGCGCCAACGGCCCGCTGATCATGACCGGCACGATCGTCACCTCGAACGACCCCCTGAACCTCATGAAGGACATCGGCGACGAGATCGCGAAGATCCCCGGCGTCGCCCAGGTCGCTCTCGCGACGCCGAACGCGACCGCCGACACCGGGATCGTGCAGATCATCCCCGAGACGGCCCCGGACGACCCGCGCACCGCCGACCTCGTGCGGGAGCTCCGTTCGCAGGAGCAGCGCCTGTACGACGAGTTCGGCGTCCGTCTGCTCGTCACCGGCTACACCGCCGTGACGATCGACATCTCCGACCAGCTCGGTGCCGCCCTCCTCCCGTTCGGCATCTTCGTCGTCGGCCTCTCGCTCGTGCTGCTGATGATCGTGTTCCGCTCGATCTGGGTGCCCCTGACCGCTGCGGGAGGGTATCTGCTGTCGGTCGCCGCCTCCTTCGGAGTCGTGGCCGCGGTGTTCGAGTGGGGGTGGTTCGCCGACGCCCTGCACGTGGCGAAGGTCGGCCCGATCATCAGCTTCATGCCGATCGTGGTGATGGGCGTGCTCTTCGGCCTCGCGATGGACTACCAGGTCTTCCTCGTCTCGCGCATGAGAGAGGACTACGTCCACGCGAACCGCGAGGGCCGCACCCCCCGCGAGGTCGCGCTCGGCGCCGTCCGCAGCGGGTTCGTCGGCTCGGCCCGCGTGGTCGTCGCGGCCGCCGTCATCATGTTCGCCGTCTTCGTCGCGTTCGTGCCCGAGGGCGACTCGAGCCTCAAACCGATCGCCCTGGGCCTCGCCGTCGGTGTCGCCGTCGACGCGTTCCTCGTGCGTATGACGCTCGTGCCGGCCGTGCTCGCCTTGCTGGGCGACAAGGCCTGGTGGATGCCCCACTGGCTCGACCGTCTGCTGCCGAAGCTCGACGTCGAAGGCGAGGCGGTCGAGCGCGAGGTGCGCCTGGCCGACTGGCCGACCGAGCCCGCGATCGCCGTCGCCGCCGATGAGCTGAGCGCCCCCGGTTCTACGGATGCCGAGGAGCCGGTGTTCCGCGACATCTCGCTGCGCCTCGGCTACGGCGGGACCCTGCTGGTCACCGGCGAGAGTCGTACGACCCGCACGCTCCTGCTCGCCCTGTCGGGGCGACTGGCCGGAGTCGACGGCCGACTGCGCGTGGACGGGCTGCTCGTGCCCGAGCGTGCGGGAGCCGTCCGAGCCCGCGTCGGAGTGGCGCTCCTCGACGACAGCGCCGACGCCGCGCGCACCGTGGCCGATGCCGTCACCCGCGGCACGCGCATCGTGGTCGTCTCCGACGTCGATCGTCTCGACGACGACGCTCGCGACGAGGTGGCGCACGTGCTGCGACGCGCCGCGACGGAGGCACGCGAGCGCTCCGGCGACGCGTCGTCTCCCTTCACCCTTATCGTGTCGGCGCGCGACGAACGTCGGGCCCTCGCGCTCCTCTCCGAGGCGCTGCGTCCCGACGTGGCCTCCCTCGCCCTGCCGACCCCGCGTCGACACCGCACCGAACCCGAAACCTTCGCCGATCTCACCGAGGTGTTCGCATGACTCTCCCCGTCGAGCGCTCGCGCTCCCGCCGCCCCGTGACCTGGCGCACCCTCCTCGGGGTGCTGCTGCTGCCGGCTGTGATCGGCGGCATCCTCGTGGGCGCGCTGTACAACCCCACCGACCGGCTGCAGAACATCACGGCCGCGATCGTCAACGACGACAAGGCCGTCGAGCTCGACGGACAGCTCGTGCCGCTCGGCCGTCAGCTCACCGGCGGGCTCGTGAAGGGAGCCGACGACCAGGCGAGCAACATCGACTGGGTCATCTCGAACGACTCCGACGCGGCCGCGGGGCTGAAGGACGGCACGTACACCGCCGTCGTCACGATCCCCGAGAACTTCACGGCCGCCTCGCTGTCCACGCGCCCCGGCGAGACCCCGGAGAAGGCCACGATCGACGTCGTCACGGCCCCCGACGCACGCGTGGTGGACGGCGCGATCACCGCGACTCTGGCATCCACCGCCACGTCGGTGTTCGGGACCGAACTGTCGTCGCAGTACCTCAAGAACGTCTTCCTGGGCTTCACGAAGCTCAGCGACCAGCTCGGCCAGGCGGCCGGCGGAGCGCACCAGCTCGCCGACGGCGCCGGGCAGGCCGCGACCGGCGCGAACGGGCTGCGAGATGGACTCGGGCAGCTCTCGAGCGGGGCGGGCGACCTCTCGACGGGCCTCGGGCAGCTGGCAACCGGTGTCGGCTCGCTCTCCGGCGGCGTCGGGCAGCTCGCGACCGGTGCGGACCAGCTTTCGGGCGGCGTCGGCCAGCTCGCCACGGGAGCCGGCGCGCTCTCCAGCGGCGTCGGCCAGCTCGCCACCGGAGCCAACCAGCTCTCCGGCGGCGTCGGCCAACTCGCCACCGGAGCCGACCAGCTCTCCGACGGTGTCGGACAACTGGCCACGGGAGCAGACGGCCTCGCGAAGGGTGCCGGGCAACTTTCCGGCGGCATCGACGGCCTCGCCGGCGGAGCGGACGACCTTTCTCGCGGCGCGACGAAGCTCGCTGACGGTACACGTGAGGCCGCCACCGGGGTCGGCGATCTCGCCACCGGTGCTGACAAGATCGCGAACGGAAACCGCCAGCTCGCGACCCAGGTCAACGAGATCGCGGATGCCATTCCCCCGGGCTTCGCGCAGACAGCTGAGGATGTGGCCGCGGCGGCACCGAAGGTGAGCGAGGCGCTGGGCACTGCGGCGGGAGACCTGCAGCGTCTCGCCGACGAGTGCGACGCCGCCACCGCTCCCGAACTGTGCGCGCAATTGCGTGCCGCGTCCGACCGTGCGAACGCCGAACTGCCCAAAGCGCAGCAGACCGTGACGGACATCGGCACGATCGCCGGTCAGGCAGCCCAACTCCCCGCAGGAGTCCGAGCAATCGCCGACGCCAACTCGCAGCTCGCGGACGGGGCCGATGCACTCGCCGACGGGGCCCGGAAGGCGCAGACGGGTGTGAACACGCTTGCCGGCGGAATCGATGGCATCGCGAGCGGAGCAAGCGACCTCGGCTCCGGGGCGCGTCAGCTCGGAACCGGCGCTTCGCAGCTCGGCTCGGGCGCGTCGCAACTCGCGAACGGCCTCGGTCAGACGCGCGAGGGGGCTGTTCAGCTCGCCGACGGCGCGCAAGACGCTGCGGGCGGCGCCGGCCAGCTCGCCGACGGCGCGCAAGCGGCTGCGGGCGGCGCCAGCCAGCTCGCCGACGGCGCGCAGACCGCGGCCGCCGGTGCGGGTGCCCTCGCGACCGGTGCCCGCACGGCCGCCGATGGGGCGGGACAGCTCGTCACCGGTGCGGAAAGCGCCGCGGGAGGCGCCGCGAAGCTCGCCGGCGGCACCCAAGGCGCCGAGGACGGCGCCGGCCAGCTCGCCGACGGTGTGGGCCAGGTGGCGTCCGGGACCTCGTCCCTCGCGTCCGGCCTCGACAGTGCGGTGCAGCAGCTGCCGACGTACTCGGACTCCCAGGCGACGACGCTCGCCGATGTGGTCGCCGACCCCGTGTCGGCCACCGGCGTCAGCGACTCGCTGTTCGGGGGCGCGGCCGTGCCGCTGCTCGCGATGGCGGTGCTCTGGTTCGGCGGGCTGGCCTCGTTTGTCGCCTTCCAGGCGGTCTCGGCGCGGTCGCTGACGAGCCGGCGCCCCTCGGCACTGGTCGCCCTCCGCGGCTTCGTCCCGGCGGCACTCGTCGGTGCCGTGCAGGGTCTGCTGGTCGCGGGCGTGGTGCAGGTGGCATCCCAGTACGACTGGGGCGACTGGGCCCTGTTCGCCCTCGTCGCCGTCGCGGCGGGCGTCGCCTTCGCCGCGGTGCACCAGGCTCTCATCGCGCTGTTCGGCGGAGCCGGACGGTGGATCGCCGCGATCATCGGCAGCCTGGCGCTCGCGGCGAGCATCGTCTCGACCGTGCCACCGGTGCTCGCGGCCCTGGCGTCGCTGCTGCCGACCTCGCCGGCGTACACGGCGATGCTCGGTGCCCTGACATCGGCCGGCGGCGTCGGGGCCGGTATCGCCGGACTCGCCGTCTGGGCCGTGCTCGCGCTGATCGTGACGACCCTGGTGGTCGTGCGTCGCCGCACGACCTCGGCTCGCGCAGCCGCGGCGCTGGTCGCGGCGTAGGCGGGCGCGCCTCCTCACCGCGTCCACCCACGTGAGTGTCCAAAACACCCGGACGTTTTTCGGAACGGTCCGGGTGTTTTGGACACCGAACCGCGTCGGTACCTCGGAGTGCCGGCTCGGAGCGTCGCACAGCAGCCGGACGTACTCTTCCTCCCCGGCGGGGTATGTGCAGGACTCCTCCACGGATCAGCGAAATGCAGGCCAGGCGGTCCACGCGCAGCGATGGACTGAGCGGATGCGCCGCCGCCCACTCCCCGCCGATCTCGGGTCCGCCTTCACCGTTCAGGACGCCCGCCGACTCGATGTGCCCCGCGACCGTCTGTCCGCCCGCGACCTCTCGGCGCCCTTCCACGGCGTTCGCACTCTTCGCCGGCAGAACATCTCCGTGCGGGAGATGTGCGAGGTCTACGCTCCGAGACTGACCTCGGCGCAGTTCTTCAGTCACCACACCGCCGGGGCGCTCTGGGAAATGCCCCTGCCCGTCCCGCACCCTGACCCGTTGCATGTGTCGGCGATGGCACCTGCGCGGGAGCCGCGCACGTCCGGGGTCATCGGTCACCGCTTGACGATCTCAGCCGAATCGTTGACGCTCCGTCACGGCCTGCCGGTGACCACCGCCGCCGAGACATGGGCGCAACTCGGCGCGACGGCGTCGGAGGACGACCTGGTGGCGCTCGGAGATCATCTGCTGACTGCGGGGCTCGCGGATCGTGATGATCTCGCCGAAGCATGCGCTCGACTCCGTCGCCGCGGAGCAGGAGATCTCGCTCCGGCTCTGGCATCCATTCGTCTGGGCGCCGAGTCGCCGCGTGAGTCGAAGGTGCGGCGTATCCTCATGCGCGCGGGCTTGCCCGAGCCGGAACTCAACTGGACGCTCCGCGACGCTCGAGGCAACTTCGTGGCGCGCCTCGACATGGCCTACCCCGATCACCGCGTCGCGGTGGAGTACGACGGGCGCCAGCACGCCGATGTCCACCAGTTCCGCCGTGATGCCGACCGGTGGCCGGCCATCGCGGGGCAGGGATGGCTCCTCGTCCGCGTTGTCGACCATCACCTGCGCGATCCCGAGCGCTTCATCGTCGCGCCGACGGTCACCGCGCTGCGCTCTCGCGGTTGGCGCCCGTGAACGACGTCGAGTGTCCAAAACACCCGGGACGTTCAGAAAATGTTCCGTGTGATGTCTCAGGACATCGGTGACAGTTCTGCATCAGGACATCGGTGACGGTTGGTGTGTCAGGACATCGGTGACGGTTGGGGGTGTGTGCGGGTGCGCCGCGGGCGGCCGTTGCCGACGTA